>Ga0156032_116_pt1 | contig 386443 bp, 175 predicted proteins | sample RifCSPlowO2_02_FD_107686 | JGI IMG/M metagenome (GOLD analysis project Ga0156032, IMG submission 107686) | Elusimicrobia bacterium RIFCSPLOWO2_02_FULL_39_32 | reverse complement strand
TCCTATTCTCTCATACCATTGTGCGTTGGCTGGCAAAAAGGAAGAGTGTGGATTGGAATGGATGGAAGATAGAATTAAAGAAAGATTTCCTGTCTCTTAAGTCTTTTCACACCTTACTTTATAACCTCTTATTTATCTCTATTATCTCGTTTCAGCCTAGTTTAGTTTCCTTTGCTCTTTTGTCAGTTAGTTCTCTTCACTTTACCATGGATATGTTAGATGCTTACAAGAAGAGAAGATTAACTTCTCAAGAACTCTTGTCCCAGGAAATGCAGCTAATAGCAGATGAATTAGGAACATCCCAGCCAGAACTACAACATTTAAGTCTTGACTCTAATCTAAACTTCTCAACTCTTATTCAAACTCTTTTTGGCGTATGGTCAAAGGATACAAAAGGTTCAGAACTATATTTAGTTGACTTAACTGGAGCAAAAGATCAAGCCAGTCAAATAGCGATGTTAAGGATGATCCATGAGATCTATGGTTTGAATCAGAACGCTCGATTTATTTTAGTGATGGATGAACCCAAGCCAATAGAAGAGTTAGAAGCTATTTTAGGTATTCAGGGAATCCTATTTGCAGTCTCTAATGCAGAAGATGCTATTACTCAAACCAAAGCTCTATTAAAGCAAGGTTCTTATGCAGTAAGGCTGGTAGCAGCCTCTAATAAGATAGGGATTTGGTCAAACCTTATGGATGAGTTGGGTAAAACAGTAAGAGACATACATATATTAGTTCTACAGATATTGGATGTTGGGGTAGCAATCAAAATCGTATTGCCCAGAGATAAGTTCTTTAATGCAGGGATTGAGGAGTGGATCAGGAATTTAAAAGGGTCAGGCAGAATTGAGAGAAACGGGAGAGAACTGACCATTCAAGGTGTTGAGTTAGAACCTCCTTCCTTTAAAGAAGATCACCAACTCCATTCACTCTTTAGCTCGCAAGCTTAAAATTTATTTTTATTTTGCGCTTTAGTATCTACTATATTATATATTTCTATAAAATTTTTGTTTACAAGTACTACATTATTTTTTGTTTTTAGGGGGTTAAATTTTGAGGATCATTATTTTTTTGAATGAGCTGGTCGAAAAGTTCCGCATAACGGTCAATCCACTGAATTTCATCTGAATCTTCTAGGAACCGTCCAATATCTTTAAGAATCAGAGAAGGTTTTACTTCGCTCACCTTTTTTTTTAATGCCAAATAGACTGCTTTTTCATCTTTAAAGCAAGGATTTGAACTACCCTCTGCCAAATAACGAAGGTTTATAGGAGTCTTTTTCGTAAGGTACCAGATTAAATCATAATAATCACGGCCTCGCGCGTAAGGACGGTATAGAATAGCGAGAATCTTTCCTGCAAATAGAGTGGGAAGAGTGTGTTTTAAGATGGGAAAAATTTCCCCATAACGCGTAACGAAAAAACTTTCCCTTTCATCTTCATGTAGTGGGACGGGGTTTGTATCCACTTCAATCTTAATATGAATTTTCTGATTTTGAGAAGCTGGAATGTTAAGAGATTCATATAATCCACTGAATCGAATAAATGCTTTTTGCACAGTTTTTTCTTCATGAATATTGGTGTCAATTTTGAAATTCATTAGCTCTAATTCTCTTTGCGCAGATTGAATCATCTTGGAGAAATGATGTTCCTTCTTATGGTTGTCCAGAGCAAAATCTAAATCTTCGGAATAACGTTTTAGATCATAACAGATTCTTAAGCAAGTGCCTCCCATAAAGGAAATGCCGGCTCCAAATTTCGATTGAAAAATTAAACAAAGAATACGAATCTGAAGATATTCTCGGATCAGATTGACAATTTCCTCGGGTGTTGTATGAGGACGCTCTATTTTATAAGTTTCAATCAGTTTATTTAATTTTTGCATGATCTTCTAAACTCCCAATTAATTTAATAATTTTTTGGATTCCAAGCTTTTTTGCCCACTCCTTGATTTTTCTAAAATTGATGAGCTCTAAATTTTGCCATCGCATCTCAATCCAGAAATCTTGTTTTGGAAAACAATGAGCGCTTTTAAAATAAAAATAGTCTAGGATAGCTTTTTCTGGCGTTGCCATGAGAGTGGAAGGATCGTACCCCCAAAAAAAGTCTGGTTTTACCTTGTGATAGATGAATTCTCCAAACGGTGTCCTAAATTTTCGACTACCACGGGGGGAAACAAGAGTCATTGAAAAAACAACATCGGGCAAGAGCTCATAGTAATGCAATGCCCAATCTAAGCTGATATAACAGGGAGAATAGAGATGTTGAGCAACCTCAATTTTGCTGGTTACTCTATCTGGAAAACAGTAGAGCCCACGCTTAAGCATTTGGATATCCCCTTTCTTTCTCCAATTAAAGAGCTCTAACCGCAGGACTTGGGAAGAAGTTTGCCATGCTACTCGGCAGGCTTCTTCCCAAGTAAAGATCGTTTTTTTCATTTTTTTTTGGAAATCTCTAAGTTTCATAATATTATATATAAATATAATCTATTGAAATTATAGCAGAAAGGATTTTTTTGTCAAGAACTGCTCCTGAAAGATGGTAGAAAAGCCATTTCAAAAAGTGGAAAGTTATTCTTACCAAATACAATATCAGGGGAGGATTAAATTCTAGGGCGTGTTGGGTTCTAATTCAATAAGTAGATCAATATCACTGTCAGAATGATTATCTCTTCTAGCGAAGGATCCAGAAATCCAAAATCAGTTACCCATTTTAGGGGAAATTTATCTACATTTTTAGGTAATTTACCCCTACTTTTCAAATAACTGCATTAAAAAATCATTTATATTGTCTTATTTTGGCACTTTAATTGCTACTTATTTAGATAACAATATGATTAATTTAACACCAGTAAGTCAATTAAGCATCAAGAGTTTGTTGAAATATTCGCGCAAGCTCGTCATTCCCCGGCTTGACCGGGGAATCCAGTAGTTTTATTCGGTCTTTTGCATGGATTCCCGCGAAAGCGGGAATGACGAAACAAACAATAATTCAACAAACTCATCAATAATGGTTATAAAGTTCTAAACTAGTTAGAAACTTTTGCAAAAATAATGTTACAAAAATGTTACAAAAAGTTTAAGAAAAGTTTTGGCAATACCTGTTATAAATGACCTACAAATATGAAAAGAGATAAGACGATAAGATTGAACTGTTTTTGGAATGAAACAAAAATGTTACAAAGAGCAGCACATTTAGCAGTAAAGAGAAAGCTCAATAAATAGAGTAAGCAAAGATTTAGAAGTTTAGTTCTTTAAAAAAGTTAGCAACACGCACAAGGCAAATCCGTTGAAAAACGGAGACGCAAAGCTACAAGACTAAGTTCCGAAGATTAAATCGGGATAAGTTGGTTGAGCCGCCGAAGGTTGAAGAATCTTTAAAGAGAAGTTTCAATTGGATTCTCCATAAGTGGCCAACAGTCTTGTAGAAATTACAGAAACTGTTGGCTTTTTTATTAAAAATTTATGGAGAAAAAAAAGATTAAAAATTATCCCTTCTGGACCCGCCTCACTTCCTGTGGTATGGCGGTACTTTTCTTTTATGTGCAAGTGGCTTATGGGGTGATTGAGCCTAGTTCAAAACTCTGGGAAGAAAGAAGAAAAGCAGCGGAAGAGCTAAAAAGGGGAAAACATAAGGGAATCCCAAACTCTAACCAAACAGGCAGCAGTTCTGAAGAAAATCAAATTTTGTTAGCAAAAGTTCCATCTCCTGAATCTGACAAAGGTCTTGTGGCTCAACTTCCATCCTTGGAATTGAATGTCCTTTCTCAGCAGGTTCCTCAAAAACTAGGTTCTGACATTCTTGGGTTAGGTTCTCAAAGAGAAAATCTTCAATCTCAAGATGCCAGGCTCCAATCCGAAATCAAATGGCTGGAAACTATTCCAGCTAGTTTTGCCAATCTTAAAGAACTTTACCTGCCTTCTCAATGGAAGCCACAAGACCTTATGGTCATCCACATACAGGATGTGCATGAAAACTACGAAGCTCAAAAAAATATAGCTCGGATCATTCAAGCTCTTAAGAAACCAGAAATCCAAAGTTCCTTGCAAAGCGCTTCTCCAAACCAGCAAGTTCAGTTGGTGGTAGGTTTGGAAGGAGCAAAAGGCTCCTTTGCTTTTGATTCTTACAGATCGTTGCCGGAAAAAGAACATGTAAAAAAGATTGCGGAATATTTTTTAAAAGAATCTTTAATTTCCGGAGCAGAGTATGTTGGCATGACTTTAGAGACTAAAAATTCTAAAGAGTCTCCAATTCTATTTTGGGGAGTGGAAAATGAAAGACTCTATTTAGAGCATGTGAGAGCTTTTAAAGATTCTGTCCCGCAAGAAAAAGAGGCGAAGAAAATTGTTTTAGATCTGCAGAACTCTTTAAACCTGCTTAAAACAAAAATATTAAATCCAGATTTAAAAGAGTTAGACCAAAATATGACTTTGCACCATAAGGGACAGATTAAGCTCAGCCAATACCTTAAAGTCCTTACCCAAGATGGAATCCCATCTGATTCAGAAATGATTCGTAAATTCATGAGCGCTTTAAACTTAGAAGAAACCTTAAACTATGAGCAGGTGGAGAAAGAAAGAAGAGCCTTAACCACAAGTTTAGTGGAGAGTTTGCCAAAAACAGAATTAAAGAATTTGGTTTCCTCCAGCCTTTCTTATAGGTTAGGGAACATTAGTTACGGCGCTTTTTACCAATATTTAAAAGATTTATGTCAGGCTTATGGAGTGAATTTAGAAAAATATCCAGAGATGGATCGCTATATTCGCTATGTTTTGATTGCAGATAAGATTAAAAGCGAGGTGTTATTTAGAGAGGTAGAGAATTTAGAAAAAAGGAAAATTCAATCTTTTATTGTCACTGCCCAAGAAAAAGAAATTGTGGAGTTATCTAAAGATTTGGTCTTAATGGAAAAGATGGTGGGCTATCGTTTTAGTCCTGAAGATTGGAAAGAGTATCTAAGCAGGAAGAATGAGATAGTGGATGTGAGCCATAGAATTAAAAAATTAGAAAACTATTCTGGAAAAACTGGAAGTTTTGGAAAAACAGGGATCAGCATGGTAAACCCAGAAATTGTGGTGGATCCTTTAATCGCAGGAAAAAAGAAAAAACAAAAATCATCTGAAGGAGAAGAGTCAGGAGTGAGAAGCGCTTTAGTTAAAGCGCTTAAACCTTTTGAAAAATTCAATGAAGCTGCAATTAAAAGAGATAAAGCTTTAGTAGAAAACCTTCTTCATAAAGTAAGGGAAAAGAGGAGCCTTCAAATAGGAAACCTGGCGCTGTTAGTTTCTGGAGGTTTTCACACAGAAGGGATGACAGATCTTTTAAGGCAAAAACAGATCGCTTATGCGGTTTTAACTCCCCGTTTAGGTAAGGTAGAAGGGGTTGGCACAGATTATTTAGAGATTTTCCGCAGAGATAAAACCCCTTTAGAAAAACTTTTTACAGGGGAGCGCATTACCCTTAAATCAGAGATGGGAACAGCTTCTAGTTCCATAAATGAGACTTTACCGATTGTGGGTTTGATTAACCGCTCTTTAATTAATTTGTATGCCATGCTCACTATTTTTAGCGCGGCAAAATCAGTCACTAATTTAACTCCTGAGCAAAAGGAAGAGATTGTAGAATCTTTAGAGATGAGTTTTTCAAAACAGTTTAGAACTGTGGATAAAGTGAATATTGATGCGAATATTCAAACTGCGGGAGATGGCAGAAAAGTGGAGGGGGTAGCTGCCGGCATAGAAATTTTCGGAAAAATTAATGATCAAAGAAGCGATGTTTATTTTTGGAGTGAACTTTTTGAAAAGAATTCCAGAAAGAAAAAAATCAGTGATTCTTTAGATCCAGAAATTCAACCAGAAGAGATGGTTTTAGATGATTTTGTGAATCGTCTCTATCCAACCCAGCCTGGTTTGACCAATCAAGTTTTAAATGCGCTTTCTGACACCTTAAAATCCGCTTTTGACAGAGCAAGAAATACCTTTAGTAATATTGATACTTTGCTGGTGGGAGTAAGAACGCCTACTCCTCAAATACCTCAAAAAGGAGAGGTAGTTCAGTTTGCTGACAAAAAGGCAGAAAGAGCAAAAAGGGCAGAAAGAATAAATAAATTAAAAGCAGCCTCAATTCCAGATGCAATTTTAAGATGGCTGCTTAATAAAATATTTAAGAATGAGAAGTCACTTCTTTATGTTTTTATATATGGATTTTTTACAGGCATCTTGATTCCATTGGGTGAGACCCATGCCTTAGCTTGGGCGCTTACTGTGGTTTTTGGAGGGAATGTTTTCTTAGCAGCAGCAGTCATTGCTTTTGTTTTTCCAATTCTACACACAGACCTTTGGACTTTTAAAGGCTATGAGGGGGGTAAGTTTAGCTGGAAGGAGTTTGCCTATCGTTTTACTTTAAGGTTTATTGGCGGCGGGGTTTTTACCCTACTTTTAGCTTTGCCAAATGGTTTTGAAATCAGTTTTGCTCTGCACATGCTTTGGAACATGGCTAGTGTGATCGGTGAAATTACAGGTATTTGGAAACTCCTTCCTTTTGCTGTTACTTCCCAACTTCCCATAACCATTTTAGCTCCAAGGGGAAAAGTAGAAACTGAAAGAATGGTTCCTCCTATTCCTATTAAATTACCTCTTTCTATTGGCGCTAGAAGTATTAAATCAGCAAAGCGAACTCGCAATGAAAAGAATCAAGATTCCTATTTTGTAGAGAAGCTAAACAGTGGCATTCAAATCGCTGCTGTATTTGATGGAATGGGAGGTAAGTTTGCAGGAGAGCGGGCTAGCGCTGCAGCGCGCGATGCTATTCAGTCTGAATTACGCAAAATCACTGGTCAGGAATCTGAAGAAGAACTCATTAAACTTTTAGAACAGGCGATGTTGTTGAGCGTTAAAGCAGTAAGAAAAGAATTGAAAAAAATAGAGGGCGGGACTACTGCCACAGTTGCTATTATTTTGCCGCAAATTGATGGTTCTTCTCGCATATTAATTGCAAATGCAGGGGATTCACGGGCATATCTTCGGGGCGCTGATGTGGGATTTGAACCATTAACTGTTGACAATGTTGCCCCCAGAACTGCTCAAATTATTAGACAGTCAGAGTTATCTAAACAACCAGAAAGAAAAAATCAGGAATTTTTGTCTTCTGTTTCGGGCTACAGTCATCTTGATGAAGAGAGTGAGAAACTCTTTAATGAACGTCATTTTGTCCGCAATGAATTATCTTCTATGAATAAGCATGTACCGGTGATCATAGTTGCTAAGGCGCCAAAAGGATCGCGTTTGCTGCTTACTTCTGACGGCATTCACGATAATCTTACAGACATGGAAATTAAGGATATTCTTGATCAAATGACGGATGACGCTTTAGCTCCTCAGAAAATTGCGGAAAAATTAATCGCATCTTCTCAAAGAAGAGCAGAGGATGGTCTAAATCTGCGCGGTAACCCTGATGATATGACTGCCATTGTTATGGATTTAGGGGGAGTGGCAGCAGTCAGCCAAGAATATGCAGTATTAGATTCACTTAGAAAAGAGACAGTTAGAAAGGCAGAAACTGAAGGTGAGGTTAAATTATCTTTGAAAACTAATAGGATGACCTCTCCTGGCATGATATATAGCGGTCCAATGATTCTTACCTTAAACAATGAAAAAAATAAAAGGAGCGCTGAACTTAGAATTTATCATTATAAAGATTTGCCGGAAGATCGGCAGGTTTTAGTGCAAGAGCTTTATGATAAGGGAGCTGAATATTTTATTGTTGACATAACCCGATATAACCCAAGAGAAGGGTTTGTAGGGTTAAAGGAGGGAGAGAGTCTTTCCTTAGATAAAGACAGTAAAACTTTAATTTCAAAATTGCCTGTTTTAGCCTCTTTTTTTGATTTTAAAGAAGATGAGGTTAAGGCTGGAAAGATAGGAAAAATCACTCTGCGTAAAGTCAAGGGAAAAGATCTAATCATTATAGAGAATTTAGATGAGCTGCAAAATGGCTTGGGCTTTGAAATGATTGTGAGACAAGGAGAAAGGAGAATAAGTAATTTTAAGCTGGCTTTAAGAAATTTTCAGGTTGATTTAAAGTATATTTATTTAGCGAAAATTTTTAATGTTGAGAGAAAATTTTATCCTTTATTAAACATGTTAAAGGATTTAAGAAGTTCTGAGGTTTATAAACTGCATCGTTCCTTTGCCATACCTACCATAGAAAATCTTAGTCTCATGTTGTTTTCTGAAACTTTAAAAAATATCTACTGGACTGCTCATTTTTCTGACCCTACCGGCGCTTCCAATTTGATTTGGCTGGCAACTACAGCGCTTCTTATGTCTTACCATTTGGTGATCCCAGCGATTTATTTAACTTTAAAGTTTTTTTGGAGGCTTATTTCAGGAAGGATCGCATTTAAAGATATTGAAAGAGAATTTAACCGTATTTTTGCAGAAGAATATCCAAGAGAAGAATTGTCGCTTTTTGTGCTTTCCCAGAGATTGGTTTTTGGCGGATTTTTCGTGACTGCCCCTCTTATTTTCTTTCCTTTAGGTGACGGGCCATTTCAGACCAGCGGTCCATTTTTTAGTTTAGTCATGCACATGTTTTTAAACAATCTATTTTTTGTATTGCATCAAAGAGGGTTAGCCACAGAGATGGTTTTAAAACCATTGGATGCTTTAACTCCTCCGCCTGGAAAAGGCTCAAAGACAGGTTCAGGAAAACTAAAAGGCAAAGTCACAGAACCTTATACTCCTGCGGATTTATTACAAGGTCTTTTTTATTTTATCCTCTACCCTGCAGGGTATCAATATATGCAATACAGGAGAAACGAAGCTCTCCATATTTTAAAAAGAATGAAGCGTAAAATTTGGGAGATACGACAGCTTCATTTAGAAGCCAAGGAACTTTTAGATAAAGAAATTGCTGCAAGATATTTGTCGGATTATGAAAACAGAATTGACACTTTAGAAAGATTTGTTCAGATTGATGTGGAAACTATTATAGAGGAAGGGGAAACAACTCAGTCCGTAGATGGGGAAGAAATAAAAACAAAAGCAACTCCTAAATATGTGGATAAGCTTTTAAAACCAGTTAAAGAAGGCTTAAGTTTAATTGAAGAGGATTTGAATCAGACTTTAGATTACATGCGATCTTTAATGAATCTTGTGGATGCAGACGGCGAACTTTTAGAGACCAACCTTTTGCCTCTGCAAAAAAAGGCTATGGAGTTTGCCATGCGCATGAAGTGGAAAATGTTAGTTTTTGCTAAACCTTCAATGGGAGATGAAATTTATGGAACTACTCTTTCTTCTGTGCAAAGAATGATTAAAGCTAAACCTCTGGCTCTTAGTTCAGACACTATTTTGAAAGGAAATTATGGTTGGGTGGGATCCAAAGTAGAATTTAAAGATTGGGATTTAAGAGATCCTAAAAAAGATTTAACTATGGAAGCTTGGGTAACTAATATTGGTTTGGCTGGAGAAATTCCTATTCTAATGCGCATGCAGCCTAAAGATGATCAGGATTACATGCAGATTTATGGATTTCATGTATATGAAGTTGAGATTTTTGATCCTGTAGATTTAGTTTGGGTGAGTCTGGAAAAAGTTCGAGAAGTTTGGAGTGAAAAAGATCAAAGAATAAAAGCTGAGTGGGAAAAGTTTGTAATGAAAGATGCTCCAAAACTAAAAGTAAAAGCTAGGGAGCCCGTAGTAGTGAAGGGTAAGAAATTTAGGAAGCAACAAAAAAGGGTTGTGCAGAAAAAGCCTGTGGAATTGTTCCGTGATTTTTTAAAGGATCGCACAAGATTGCAAAGACCCATAGCAGAAACTTTGGGTTTCCAATGGTTTGGCATGGCAGTGCTTCCAGTCCTTTTAACAACTTTTTTTGGAGTGGACCCTGAATTAGCAAAAAACATAGGAATTGCTTGGGCTACAGCAGGATTTACTCTGTTTCACTTTGCTTCCAAAATTGTTCAATGGATCATTAAAGCAGAGAAAAATGGCTGGACCCGTAAAGATGCAGTAGATTTTGCAATCTTGCTTGTTGTTTCCGCTCTATTTACCCTCCCTTTTCGCTTTTTAGATCAAGTTAGTTCCTCACTTATCACTATAGGACTACATTCTTTTTACAATTCAACTATTCTTTGGGCAAGAGCCCAAGTAGAAAAACTTTCTTCTTTAAGAAAACCCATTCCCGGCTTGATAAAGTTCATATCCTCTCTTCCTTTAGCTCAAATTGCCGCTCCACCGCTTCCTAGTGTAGGAGTTAAAGTAGGTCGTTTAAAAGATGCTCTTATTTCAGAACAGAATGGAGAGGAATTTCATCGGCAGATCGCAAGGATGATGCATGAGAATGAAATGGAAACCTTATATTCTTTGGTTGGGGATGTTGATTCCATTAGTTTGATGAATAACTTTCTTGGCAGGCCTGTGATTGGAAATGCAAATGGCCACTCTCAATCCCCTGACATGTTGTTTACAAACATGGAGTTATCTGCATTTCAGGAATTAAGAATAATAATGGCAAATGAGGCGGTCAAGCTAGGAGCTGAGATCATTTATTCAGGATCAGGTGGAGATGAATTCAATATTGTATTTAAAGGAGACAGCATTTATGTAAGTCGGCAGATGAAAGAGTTAGCTCTACGGCTTAAAAATCATTTTACTCACCGCTATAGCGCCTTTACCTTAAAAACAGACGCGTTGACTCAATCTCAAATTGAAGAGTTAAAAAAAGTAGGGATTCCCTTTACTTTGGGGAGGAATGGCTCTGGATTGACTCTTCTTATGGATAGGAAAGGGATCAGCGACAAGGAGTTAAAAGATTCTTTGAAAAAGTTTCTAGCTATTGGCTATGAAGCTCTAACCTATGAAGATGTGGAACCTGGATTTTTTACTGTTTCCATGGGCGCAGCTTCTGCCAAAGATACTCTTGATACTATTCTTCAAGAAACTGGGGAAAAACGATCGGACTGGATTGATGAAAATGGATATGTCAGAGAAGATCGTCTGGAAGAATTGCTGGTTTGGAATGGCCGTTTTGCAAACGATTTGCTTAAGGGAGCAAAAGATACAGGAAGGAATAATGTCTTAGTAGCTAAAAATATAAATGAATTAAGAACTGGAGTTGCTATCTATGGTAAACCAGTGACTCCTGCTAAATTGAAAGAGACTAGAGATAATTTAGCGGCTAGAAAGAGAGGCGAGATAAAAGAGGGAATTGATAATTTGACCGGACATTCTACTTTGGATGGTTTAAAAGATCGCATGCATGAGTATAGTGAAGAAAAAGGGCAAGAAGTTGCTCATGTTTATGTCTTTGGGTTTTTGAATTATAACGGGAAAGCTCCAGCCGAACGGGCATATCACTCTTTGCAAGAAGAAAAAAAGATGGGATATTTTAAGGGTAATCAAGTCATCTCTGCTATTTCAGAGACTATTTCAGAAGGTATTGGGGATAAGGAGCAAGGAATAGTAGCTTTGGGAAGGGTAGGGCCTGACACCATTATTGTAACGAGCGAACAAGATATTAGAGGGCCTCCTGGTTCTGAAAGTCACGATGGCGCGATCAAAAGTATCTTTAGCAAAATCAGAAAACAAGTAGAAAATATTTCAGAAAAAGAGAGAGAACTTCTTGGCATTGTCTATGATATCCCAACAGAAGAAATTGAAAAACTAAAAGATCCGGAAATCTTGAAAGAGATAGAACCCCAATTCCGCGATCTATTTTTATATCAGGGACGATTTGGAATTATTAATATCATCCAACATATTTTAGAGGTTTTATCTCCTCTGGAGATAGATGAGTTAAAAGATGTTCTTGAATTAAACACACACGATGCGGATGAAACAAGAGTCATGGTGGTTAAATTTAAGGCAGAAAATATCAGCAAACTATATAAACTCTACCGCAAGGCTCAGGACAAATTAAAGGAAAAAGCTGGTAAAGAGATGAGAGCAAGGCGTGAAATAATGCATGCTCAGGTTGAAAAAGAGCGAAGAAAATCTGAGGAGATAACTAGAGCCCTACCATCCACACCAAAACCTTCTGGAACAATTGCCACACAGCTTTCAAAATTATCTGATCTCTTGATGAGAGCTGTCAGTTATTTCATTGTACGAATCACTCGATCTACTACTGAATTAGATAATCAAATTGAAGCGAGTCAGAGAAACATTGCAAGGAATGCTATTAGAACTATTGGTGAAGCTTTAAGCTCTGACATGCGCTCTTTAAGAAGCTCTAATGTTAATGAACTAAAAAGTAGATTAGAGAAATTAATGAACATTAGAAAAAATAATAGTTTATTCAAATCAGAAGAGTCCTTAAAAGAGGCAAGAAAACAGTCTATTGACCAAACAGTTTCAATGTTATTGGAAGATTTTGAGAGGATCAGTAAACTGGAACAGGTAGCAGGTAGTGAGGAGAAAAGAAAACAAGCTGCTCAATTAATAATCTCGATTTTCCATTTATTGTTATTGCAAGACGAGGCTGACTTACGTCTTCCCTATGTGCCGCACAGCATTAAACATTCCCTTAATGTAAGAAGAGAAGTAGAAAATATTATCTCTCGCTCTCCTGGCGTTAGAAAGGCTTTGGATGATTCTTATGGAAATATTGGACAATCATTAGCTTTGTTATCTGCATGGTTGCATGATATAGGGTATGGTATTTTAACTCAAGCCATGGAGGAAGCGAATCTTATAGCACAGAACAATGGCGTCAGTGGTTATAAAGCTGGAAAAGGATACCACACGGATCTTGGTGTTACTCTAGCTGATGTTCCTCTTACAGGAGGAGTTATTGGACCAACCCTAGTTTCCCAATTAGATGATCTGTTTGGATTAAGTAATATGCAGCCTAATGGTGAGGGAAGCAGCAACGCGCTAGAAGATCTAAAACTTGTGATTAAGGATCATGGAGCTGATCATGAAGAACATGTAAAAGATGGACCCTTGGGTTCAGGGGTGCATAAATTTAGAGCTGCCAGTATGGAGCATGATATTCTTAACTTTTTAGCTAGATTAGCGGATAATTTGGATGCAGAAGCTCATAAACGTCTCTATGCTTACCACAATAATCCTTTCTTTATAGCGCTATTAAGAAAAATGGCTGAGCAAGGAAAAGCTGCTGTAGATGAAATTAAGAGGAACTTTTTGGCTGGACAGCAAACAGCGATAACATCTTATGCTTTATATCTACAGATAACCCAAGCTCTTTCAGAAGCAGAAGCTCTTAAAAAATCACAAGATCATTTTGACTTTATCTTAAATAATATCGAGTCCTTTGATGAATCTAATTTTCCTCATTTTGCTGGAATGATAAAGAGTCAAAGGGTACTGGAGAGAGATGGGAAATTGGTGGTTCAAGTTGTGTTAAATGATTCTAACAGGCTCATTCCACAAGAGGTGCAAGATTACCAATTAGTCAGGATGCAAAAGGCATACAAAAGTTTAAGTTTTAATGGAGAGGAAATCGTTGTTGAAAAAGTTTATTCTGAAAAAAGCCGCAAGGAAAATGAACAGGAGAACAAAAATAAAAGTTACATTGAGGAATTAACTCTTCTTAAAGAAAGACAATCAGATGAAAATCAAAAGCGGATATTAGACGCTATTATTCGCTATTTAGACCAGAACCCTACAGCAGATCTTGTGGAAGGCCATGAAGGAGAGCCTCTTTTATTTGAAAATGGAGAAACCATTGTCTCTATTAAGGAAGAAGGAGTATTGCCTGTATATATTTTAGTAGAAGGCAAAGCGCTTGTTACAGGAAGGCAAGGAACTGAACAGGAATTTACTCTTAGGAGCGGGGATCTTTTTGGAGAGATGGCGCACATTACAGGCAAAAGAACAGCAAACATTTATGCCCAAGGAGTGGTAGGAGCGTATAGGATACCTGGGGAGAAATTTAGAGAGCTCTTCATGGATCCGGAATTTTTAGTTGCTTATGCAGAGGTGGTGGCGGCGCGCAAAAAGAGTCAACCTCTCTTACAAACTAGCAGAAAAATAGAAGTCTTGACCACGCGATCTTTGGATTTAGTTGGCAAGGGCATGCTTCAATGGCTCGCTAATCCTTTAAGATTCGCACTTTCAAAGCTAGGTTTGCGGTTTAGCGACAGAGTCTTTGAAAATGTGATCATGCCAATTATTGAGGAACTGATTTTTACTGGTGTTCCATTACTTGCATTTGCTTTGACAGGACCTATTGGTTTAATAATATCTCGTTCCATTTTTGTTTTCCTGCATATTTTTGGCCAGCCTGATATGAGTTTACAGCAAAAATTAACCATTCCTTTTGTGGTCTCTATTGTTTCAGTGGTCAGCTATTTTGTGATGCCTGGAATAATGGAATTTTTTCAACTTTCAACTAAAGAATTTGATCTCGCTGCAATTATTTCAGGCGCAATTGCTGGACATATTGCCGGCAACTTTTTTGTAGATTGGCTTAAGTTGAGCTCAAAAGGCAAAATCGTCTTGGGCAAAGCAACCCTCCCTTTAGGCCAATCTCAGTCAAAGACTGTTTCAGATAGTACATTATCCCTTAACATAGCTAAGCAAATCATGCAGGACTTAAGGGTACATGGATTTAGATTTTCTGGAAAAAATTTTAACTTAAAAGAGAAACGTCTGGAGCATATCTTAGAGCAACTTGAAAAGAAGAGAAACAACTGGTACTGGAACAATCTCAACTATGAAAACAAACTTCTGATCGCGCGTAGAATTGCTGGGGCTATTGATTTGATCGCTGATATGGTGAGCTCAAATGCAGGGAATCTAAATCTCTCTAAAGATGCAAAAATTATCGCTTACGGTAGCTTTTTGTGGGGTGAAGAAAAAACTCCGCCAACTGATTTAGATCTTTTAGTCATTGATCCCAGCGCAACAGGGAGTATAAAGAAGTTTGCTCTTGATAAAAGCAGTTTGCGAACCCTTAAAGAAAAGATGGATAAAGGAGAGAGAGTCGCTCCTATTGTTCATGGCAGGATTGGTTCTCCATCCAAAGTTGGAGTGATGAATAAGGTCAAAGATATGGATGTAGAGGCAGGATCCGAAGATGAAAATTTGTTCAATGTCCCCTTATCGGCTTTTGGTTCTGGAGTGTTGATTTGGGGTGAATGGGAGGAGGGGATTCTTGGAGAACCAAGTTATCTTCACTATTTGGTCCATGTTGTAAATTTGCTTCATAGTTCTTTGACTCATTTGAATTTAGGAAACAGGCGTAAGGTTTTAAGACGCATTTTAGAAGCATTGACTGTGTTGCACCATGTGATTCAAAAAGAACGTGATAAGGGAACATTAAACGATCTTGAGTATTTCGGACTTGAAACTTTATCTAAGCAGATGTATACAGAGAGTCAGAAAACAAATGTGTGGGCATACTCAATTGAAGGAATTCCAGCCACAATAAATGAAAATTTTTCTAAAGATCTTGTAGATATTTTGGAAGGTCTCCCCATAGATCTTGTAATTACAAACACCCTTAGCGTTTTGAATATGCTGCTCCCAACATTAGGTTATAAATACGCAGAAACGGAGAGATGGGATTCATCCTTGTCAGATTCTATTGAGAAAGAGATAAGGGGGCTGATTGAAAAGGCTGTAATTTTAGTCAAAGAGCCAGACGCATTATCCTGGTTAGCAATAGAGCAGGGAAAATCGTCCAAATCTTCTTTAACAAGGATAGACACCTATGTATGGGGCGGGAAATTTTATGATTTATTGTCCTTTTTTGGTCTTGTTAAAGATGTTAAGAAGAAGGAGTGGATAGAGCAGAAATTTGCTCGTTGGTGGGAATCTCCGGAATTTATGTGGATCTCATTGCCTTTCAATCAGATGGGGAGGGAAAGGTTTTTAGCAAAGCATGAGAATGATACTCCAGAAAAATTAGAGGTTCGCAGAGCTGGAATTGAAAAAATCGTGGAAGCAACTCAAAAAGCATTTGTGGCTGGAGTTATAGGCGGGTTAATAGTTGCTTTATTTTTTGTCATTCCATTTTTTAGCGCGCAAGTTGTGGATTTAAATGTGTTGCTTCGTTTTAGTTGGAAAGTTGTAGGAGCTATTTTTGTTGCAGGATTGGTTCCATCTTATATTACAAATGTTTGGCAGCATGGGAAATTTAATCTTCAAAATCCTTTTGCTCCTTTAACAGCAGGAACAGCGGTTTTTCAAGAAAGGCTAAATATTGTTACCCGCTCTCCTCAGATGAGCGGGGATCAAAAAGAGGGTGGAAGAGATGTGCCTTTAGGAATTGTTCAGTTTGTAGATGAGAAAGATGAAGCTGAAGAAGCAGAGCTAGTAGGTAGAATGGCGCAAGATCAAGCTAAATTTAGTTCTGGCTGGGAAGCAGCGGTTTCACAATATAGGGAAGGGAGGAGTCAGGGGAGTGAAGTTTCCGAGGTTAAAGGAAAAGGAGCTTATTCAGAATTAGATACAGTTTTAGATAAGCTCATTGAAAAATATAGTTCTATTCTGATGATTGGCAGCATGGCTTTAGCTGGAATAGGTCTGATTGTTGCCTTTTTTAATGTCTGGATTGGGGTTCCTTTATTAGCTTTAGGCAGTGGTATTACGGTTGGTATCATGATGAAATCTTTTGATTTAAAAGCAGAAAAAGATAGGTTAGCTAAAAAAGAGGCTTTAAGAAAAGGTATAGAGAAAAAGCAAAAAGAGCTTCAGAGTTTGTATGGAAGCAATCCTTTAATTGCTCAGATCCTATCTAATGCAAAGGCCATTGGCTATAAATTTACAGATGATTTTGAACTGAGATTATTGCGAGGAGCCAGAGTTGTTAGAAATACAATAGTGGATGAAAAAGGAAACATAATTGGGAATGTTATTAGCCAAGATGGAAAATTAATTCCTGCGTTTAAGGCGGCTAAACAGGCTAGAGGAGTTTCTAGGAATGAGTGGAGTAAGGGAGAGATTATACACGCGCTTGCAATCAATATGGCGCAAAAAGGTTGGGATAAAAAATATATTGATGAACTCTACCAATCCACAATTAATGATGAGGGTGAGATTATCAATAAAGAAGGGGTTAAAATCGGGACTTTTCAATACAAAAATGGGAGGTTTATCCCTTTTATTTTTGGTCGCTATGCTCCTCCTTTAAAAACAGACAGTTTAATCAAGAAAGTTTTAGCAGCCAAAGGACAAACCAGTAAACTAGCCCTTGTCCCCGGAGCATGGGGCGCTGTATGGTCTTTTTTACCTCAAGATTATAGATTTTTTGGATTTAGGAGACTTTCTACAGGGGGTTTCCTAGAGGATATATTTATCATCCTTGCTGGAGTAGTTATCCTGATTAACACAGGCTTAATGCCAGTTGTGCCTCCTGCGGATTTCTTAAGTTATAGCCATGTGGTTTTATCTTTAATAATAAATCCTTTGATTATTTATGGTGGTCTATTTCTAGGCCATCTATTATTTGGAGCGGTTGACCCTAAAACTAAAAAAGTGGTTTGGGATTTAGAAAAGATTTTTGCCGCGACACAAACTGCTCGTTCCCCTTTAGTTGCCATACCAATCATTCATTTAATTTTATTATTTACAAGCGGCCCCCTTTCCATTCTTGCTGTTTTAGTCACTGTATTTGTTTCAGCAGTTTATCATGGGAATAAGAATTTAGGTATAGAAGAGCAGGATGAGCTAGATAGAAAGGCTAGAAAAAAATCTCTTACGAAATTTGTTCAAGGCACAGATCAACAGGCTAGGGAAAGAAATTGGGAAGAGAGTCGTAAAATTCTAGATATATATATTGATTCAGCCTATTTGCAGAGTCTGCCTCCTGAATTTAGATCCATGCATTTAGCGGAAATAAAAAGAGTTGTTACCAGCATTGCCAATATTAGAATTCTTGGCATGGAAAAAGCGATTGCACCTGATGAAGTGGGTGAGTTTATGGGTCAGATCTTAAGAATTTTTTGGAGCATAGAGTTAAGAATTTTAAGTGACCATCAAGGTTTGGAAATCGCTTTAGAGCTGCTTAGAAAAATAGCAGAAGATGCGGTTAAAGTTAAAAAGAATCTTAATTTAAAAGATGGTTTGCTTTTGCATTTTACTGAAAAGATTTCAGAGGACCCTCTTGTTCTTACCTCTTTAAAGGCAAGAGAAAATCCAATTGAATCTTTTAATTCCTATTTAAGATTATTAAACAAAAATAATCCATATTCAAATAGTTTGTGGCATGGTTATTATACTGCCGCTGGGAAAGATAAAGAATCAGAGCGCCAGGCGCTTTTGCAGGCGATTAGCGCTATTCATCAGGTGGATCCACTTTTAAAACCAGAACACGTTGCAAGAATATTAAATTTTGTGGATGAGCACCCCAGATTACTAAAAGATAATCCGCATAAGCTTTGCTACGAAGCTTTAAGAGGCATAGCCATTACCATGAGATATTTGACAGGCGGGGAAATTGGATCTATATCCTATGGTCCAGAAGAAATTATTCAAAATTTTCTTTATCGTATTGCCGGGCTTGTTCCATCAGGAGTGAGAGATAGAACTTCAGACGGTTGGGCAGAGATAGAAACAGAAGCTACTTATCCTAATTTTTTAGCCATGGTGGAACTTTCTCAAGCTGTTCCCTCGGCTTCCTTAAGAGATTCGATACGGTCTCCTGTGGTTCAAACCTTAGTTTTACAAGCAGATCCACAGAAAATTTTGATCGCCCAAGAGCTTAGAGATCAAGCTCGTTTAGAACTAAAGCTGGTCAATGATTTTATTGAACATTTAAGCGGTTACTTAGATCTGAATCTAAATCCATTTGATCTGGAAGAGAATAAAGAAGATATTCTACAAGAGCTTAATCAAGAAAGGATCATGAAACTTGTGCAAACAGTTGCAAGATTACGAGGCTCATTTAATTATGATGAAATGTTTATTTTACTCACCCTAGTTTATGCCCCCTCTTTAAAATCTTTAGGAGTTAGAAAGGTATTTAATACTTTAGAAAAAGTTGCGCAAGAGAAAGAAGCGCAAGAGAAAGAAGCGCAAGGATTGGGGATTATGATTAACCTGCGCGCAAAAGCTGATTTACATTTAGTTAGGAGATTATTTGAAAGATTGATAAAAGAAGAATTGGCAAAAGAAAATAGTGCGGTTTCACAAGCTGGAGCTGCTCCTTTGGGAACTCCTTCTAAAGCAGTGTCAAAACCAGTGTTAGGGAATGCGATAGGCAAATTTATAGAGCTGCAAGCTAGTGAGAAGCCAATGATTATTGCGGGAGTGGATGATCAAGAGATGATTGGGCTTATTGAAATTTTAGTGGAATTAGGAAATACAGACCATTATGAAGCAGATTTATTGCCTGTGCTTGAACTGATAAAGGTTGATTCAAGATTTATGGATTTAAACCCCAGAGAAGGGTTTGAAGTGTTAAGAGAGATCGCTATAAAGAAGAGAGATTTAGTAAGGGATGGGAAGTTAATCTTAGAAAAAAAAGGAGCAAGAGAAACAAAAGAGTTGTTAGTGAACAAATTTAATCGCTGGATTGGGGAGTGGAAAAAAGAAAGAGATGAAGAGAAACAAAAAGCAAAACAGGGACCAAAACAAGATAGAATTAGATCCGTTACTTTTGAGCCAGCGGCAAAGAGGGCAGCTTTTGCTCAGCCAAAAGTTAAGGATCCTTTGGACACCATAGCCAGAACTTTATTAAATCCTAAATCAAGATATTTTAATTCTCAAATTGCTGATTTAGTTAAGAGTGAAGAAAGCCCTGAAGCTAAAGTGAGTTCTCTTAAAAATATTATTCAACCTTATATCGCTCCTATTTTAAGTTTAAAGGGAGATATTAATTCATTGTTGGATGTGGAGAAATTAAATTATGCGGAGGAAGTCATCAATATCGTGAATCTAGTCTCTATTATCACTTTGCGTTCTCGCGGTTCTAAATCGGTTCTGGATGCTTTAAGTGAATTAAAAAAGATTGGGGAGGCTCTTCAAAAAGCAATTAAAGAAGGGAATCAAACTTTTAGCGCGCTTAAACTAAAAGATTTTCCCATACCCAATAAAAATTTAAGAGCTTCTTTAAATTTATGGAGACTTTATGAAGCGGTCATTGATAAAAATTATCCTTCTACAAGCGTGTTGGTGCAAGCTACCCAGCCTAAAACCTATAAAGCAGTAGAGAATTTCTTTGAAACTTTTGGAGTGCAAGTTCCTAAAGAGTGGTGGGTTACCTCCACATTTTTTTCTGGATTTTTAGAATCAAACCAAACATTGCCTGCCATGCTAAGCAGCAATGCTTTAGATCGCTTCATCCAAACTCATAACCCAACAGCAGAGCAAAGAGCATGGTTAGAAACAACTTTAAATTTTATGAAGGTTTCAACTTTGGTTGGCTTAGGAGTTGGCTTAAGCTTTAGCGCTCACGCATTTGGTTTTAGCGGATTGGATGCAATAGGTAAAATTATCTTAACCGCATCTTCCAGCGCTTATCTTTTTCATGTGGCAAGCCATTCTTTAAGAAATGTTCAGCAAAGGTTTGGCGATACCATGGCTATAGGAATTACCGCTATTTTAGTTGGTCTTTTTTCTGCTGGAGCTGGACATGCCATAACATTGACTGGGAGCGAAGTTATAGGATCTGGCTTAATGGCTGCGGGCTGGCCAGTAGTGGTTGTAGTATCTGCTATTCTTGTGATTGCCTCCATTCTTGGTCCAGGAAGAAAACCCGAAGCAGTTCCTGTCATTGCTTCAGAAGCTGATTCTTTAGTTCCAGAGGGTGGCTATCCTCTGCCTTTAGTTGATAACCTTCCATTTCAAGAAATTGGAGAAGGCGCAATTGATCAGGAGGCTCCAGGCTCTGGAGAAAAAGAAGGGAGTTATAAAATTGTTTTTATTTCAGATGCAAAAGCCATAGCTGATCAGTTTAATAAGGTCTGGTTTACTGAGAGAGTTGGAGAAGGCGTGGGTCTTAGGGAATTAATGAATATGTTAGATGCTCTTAAGAGCGGCAAACCTTCCATGGTTAGGCTTATAGGAAAAAACATTGAACAGAATGCAAATCTTAAAAAATTTTTGGTAGATCCTTTAGCAGATTTAGTTTTACATTTACATTTAGAAGATGAAGTTGTTAGGAAAGATCAGTACATAGAGCAATTAAAAATGCAACTTTCAAAAGCAGCAGCCATGCACGCTTTAAAAGGTTTAATGCCAGAAGCCGCGGAATTAGAACTAATAAATGCTTTTAATAGTTTAATGGATAGCATGGAGAGAGGAAAGATATTTCAACATCTTTCCATTAATTCTAGAACAGCGCAAAATCATATTTTGATTGTAGATATCGCTAAAGCAATTCATGATTTTGAAAGACAAACTCATACAAAACTGCCCATCACCGTGCATACGGTTTCCGACATCTTTAGCACATTTTTAAGTCGTTTAAATCTGGATAAAAGATTATTTGCAGTTCCAGCTGCGGCTGCGGAAAAAATTAAAACTCCCACCACAGGTTCTTTAAAGCGTGGTTTAGCAACTGGCACACTTCCAGAAACCTATTATGAAGGCAGGAAATTTTTTAAGGATAAGTTTGGTTGGGAAAATGCTCCTAACGCAGTGATTAATATATTTTTTGCTGGGGCATATGAATCGCTAAAATCATTCAGAGCCTTTAAATTATTTCAAGAGCACCAAGCAAAGCTAAATCTCACCCCTTTTCAACAAATCCAATTAGGGATCACATTCTTATTTGTTTCCGCAGTTATGATTGGTACAGCCATAGGGCTTCCTTTTGGCTTAGATTTCCTAAATTCTGGCGGAACTTTAAAACATATTGGTGGCGATTTAGCAGGCTCTTTGTTAGAAATCGTGACTTATGCGCTTGGGGTAAGATTAAGTTATGCGCCTGAAAGTCAAGGGAAGGTTTTTGATTTAGTAAAACGGTTATTTCCTGTTTTGGCTTTTCCCATGATTTTTATTGGCGCTATTGTTCATGGTTTATTTAATCTGCTAGCCATTATTATTAATGTTGTGATGGATGAGGTTCAATTAGTCATAGATTTTTATAAGAGAGAATCAACCTTGGATAATGAGTATAAGAAAGTAGAAGCAAAAGCTAAATTAAAGCATCCGAACTTAATTCAACCTCTTAGCCAAATAGAAGAAGAGTATGACGCTTTATTAAACAACAACCAAAATCCAGATAAACGAAGACTTTTCTTAAGAAGCCTTAAGGTCTTAGCTTTAGCCGCTGCTTTAGGAGCTGCCAGCGCAGAGGCTATAACCCCAGCAAAGAGCATTGATCTGTCTTCTCTGCCAACAGTTATTGGTCATTTAACGGCGCAAGAATTAGCAGTTCAAATCGCCTCTTTAGAAGATTACAGAAAACTATTGGATGAGGCTAAGAATCAAGAAGAGAAAGATTCATTTGAGGTGGAAGTTATAAGATTACTGATGCATGGGGGAGAAGCTGAATATTTGGGTTTAAATTTAGATGGGGTAAACATTTCATTTAATGATCTTTACGCAGCCATAGAGCAAACTTTTGAAACCTATAAAATTTCTAGAAAAGCCGCTTTAAAAATTTGGAATTTAGGCAAAAAAAGAGCTGAAATAAATTCAACCTCGAAACTACTTTCTATGGATGAAATTGAGCAGCTGCCAAATATTCCTTCAGATAAAAATAAGATTCCCGGAGAACTATTTTATGGCTCTGGACTTTCAGCCAATGGCTACGTTCATTTAGCCAATAAAATTGCTCGCATACAGATAGAAGAGGGTAAAAAGAAAAGAGCTCATTTCCTTTTGGTGGAAACTAGAGAGGAGCTTGAAGTTCTTAATGTTCATGGAATTAGTCCCGCATTATTAGCCTTCAAAGGGGTTCATATTATTGTTAGGGAAGAGGTAGAAGTATTAAAGAAGGTTAAAGGCAGCTCCATTGATTTGGATCTTTTATTTAAAGTAATTCATAAACTAGACAAAGAAGTCGGCTCATTAGACATCTATACTGAGAAAATGGTTTTTAAGAAAGGAAAAAGAAAAGATTTACAGATAAGAATTTTAAAGATTGTTTCTCAAACCCAAGTGATTGAAATTACCAGCGATCTTGAGCTCTTTGCCAAAGCCAAACAGCTCCTCTCCAGACAGCAATAACCTTCATTTAACTTATCTACTTTTAATTTTCATCGTTTTCCATTTCTCTTTTATTAGCATTGGAGGGTTTTTAAACCCCCAAATCCTCCTTTATGAAACTTTTCATTTTTGTCACAAAAAATTTACAAAAAGTTGAAGACAAAAGGGCAAAATTCTTCTATATTGTATCTTATGGATTGGACTATTTTTTTCAATCGGTTAGATTTAATATTTGGATTAAACCCGACTTTTGCATTAGAAAATGGAATTCGACGAAAAATATAGGTCATCTTTCGTCTCGGTTCTCATTTTCTAATGCAAAAGTCGGGTTAAAAATAAAGGCATTCATTTAGGGTATATTTTTTTATTTATTATGAAATCGTTTACATATCAATTAAAACAAATCATAGCGGTCATCCTCATTCAATCCTTGTTATTTACAACAGTGATCTGTCCTATAGCCCAAGCTAAATCACAAGGGAGGATTATATCCAGCCGAGGCGAGTCGTCCGGAATAAATCTTGAAGCATATAAATTTAAGATAAAGAGCGAGAGAGATAAATTAAGAAGGGAGAGTAAATTAGCTCATGGGAATGGATTTTTCTTGGCAGAAGCAGCCAAAGGGATAGCTTTAAATTCTCCGAAGTTGACTTCTCAAGAATCCAGAGCATTGATTGAGGGCTATGGGAAGAGTTTAAAGGATGTTAGAGAGAAGGAAGAGATCAAAGATGATGGGGAGATGGAGTGGAGTAATATAATTGAGATGGAGAAGTGGGAGAGAAAAAAGTGGAGTAAAAGGATCAGAGGATTGATGAAAATTAGAAGGATGAAAGGGATAAAAGGCATGTTGGAAACAATTTTTACAGATTCTCTGGCAACAGTGAATGGCAAAGGGCTTGGGGGTGTGTTACATAGATATAGCAAGTTCTCTTGGTATGGAAAGGTGGCTGGGATAGGGATATTAATCAATTTGTTTGGTGCTTTAGCAGCATTGGCAGATGGCAATAGTAATGGAGAAATTTTCTGGTTATTAAAACTGGAAAGCGCGATGACAGCTTTAGGGATTAGTATGGAAGGAACGATATTTGTCCTAAAGGGAGTTGGGATCATTCTAGTATTATGGATTGGAATTCGGGGGATTAAGCGTTTGGTCCCAATTCTATCTTTTATAGGTAAAGATTTAAAAAGTTATATGAAAAAGAAGATTGAAAAATGGAAACTTGCAGAAGAATCCAAAGACAAGAGAAAAATTGAAGAAAAAAGTTTTTATGAATTAACCCCGCAAGAGAGAAGAGAGATTCTAAACAGAAGTCTTTATCGCCTATCTCATGATCCGGATGTAGAAGTTCCTGAGATATATACTCTTCATGGGCCGTCAGATCATGTTAAATTGAATGATTTAATTAAGATGTTGTGGAGAAACAATAGTCAGCATGATATTAGTTCTTATGATGAAATTGATTTCGTGGCGCGTTATGGAAATAGGAGAGATGATTTAGGGGATGATTTTTTGGAGAGTGGCCAAAGAGCAGTAGATATCCAGTTAAGGCACGACCAGGATAGTGAAGCAGGAATGGATACTTTAACAGTTACTCTCTCAAAATATATGGAGAGTTATTTAGAGAGGCATGGCAAGCAGCCTGAGGAGTTTACAGATGCCGAGAGGAGAGCAGTGGAAGAGTTTGCCCTCCTCTTTGAGAATGAAAGAGGGAAAAATTATAAATATATAGAGAGGAAAGATATAGAAGTAATAGCTTATGAAGGCAAGGGGTTGTCATGGGTTGAAGCTGAGGAACCAGATTCTGGTTTAATAAGATTTGATAGTTACTTATCTGGCTTTCTATTGGTGTATGAAGAAAAGTCAGTTTTGGCAATAGACAGGAGATTGCTGGACAGGTTAATTGAAATGAGTGAAGAGGAGAGGAAGAGCTTAGAAAGATTAATTGCAACAGTGGTCTTGACAAAGATGACAATCATGGGCGCTAGAAGGATTTTAAGGATGGAATCGCAGGAAGAATTTTTAAATGGGGTTGGAGAGAGCTTAAGCAGACTACAATATGAATGGATGAAAGAAGGAAAACTAGCGACATGGGAAACAATAAAAAAGGTTTATTATGATTTGCGAAATAAAATGTGGAAGGGAACCTACAAAGAGATTGCAGGGGATGAGGGAGGAGAGAAGAGTAGTACTGATTTAGAAGAGCAAAGGTTGCAGGAAGAGAAAAACTATAGTTTTGATAATGCGCAGGAAGTTGTATTTTCTCCCGGATCTAGATCATGGAATATATTAAGAAGCGCTTTAAGAAAGCATATTAGGGATTACTGGAAGGACGATAATATTTTAAAGAAGTTTCCATGGCGCTTAATTAAAAATTTAGAGATCGCATTGGAGGAGATAGCGCGACTAGAAATTAAAGAAAAGCATAAGGGAGGGGATTCTTTACCAGAAACCACACCAGTATCTTTTAAGAATAGGATGGCAAGGGCAAGAGCAGATATTGTGTTGTGGTATGGGAGAAAGACATTAGAGGCTTATAAAAGTTTAGCAGGAAAACTAATGCAATCGCAAGACAAGGGCAAGGAATTACTGGATATCATCCATGAGTTTAGGAATGTACCGGGCATAAAGGGAGTGATTGAGAGCTTAAACCAGAACCCTGAAGATAAAAAAATAATTGCAAAACTTTATAGGGCTTATGAGCTGCAAAAGAGCGGGTATAAGGTAATAGCCATTGATTTTAAAAGGCTGCAACTTGCCGTAGATATTGTAGCAGTAAGAGAAGAGAACAATAGAAAGAAATTTTATTTTATTGAAGTGAAATCCAATCCTGAAAATGGGTTTAGCATGCGAAATAATCTGGCATTGGCAAGATGGTTGGAGCATATTAACGAATCATATCATTTAAGAGAAACAAGAGCTCGCGAGAATCTGCATCAATTTTCTGCGTTTAGAAAAGAGGTATTGCAACTTGTTATTGATTCCAAAATTAGAGTAGGCGGGGCAGTATCTCCAAACGGCATGATAATAATAAAGGCTTTTTCTGATGAGCCTTCATTGAACAGAAGTGAATTTGAGATAGACGAGGGTAGAGACTTAAAAGAGGATGAGTCTTTATTAGATGGTTATTTTAGATTAACCCCTAAACAGTTAGAGGAGCTAAGGGAGAACCTACAGAAAGATTTAAAGATGTCTTTAGAGGAATTGGATGAAATGTACGTTAAACTGGGCCCTAGAGAATATGGGGTTACGGGAATTTCTAAAGAAAAAGATTTTCTAAAATTTTTAGGGTGGAGAGATCATCTGGTACGGAAAGGTATTCTCCAACGCCCTCAGCCAAATAGTATTAAAGATGAGAGCCAAGCAAAGGGAGAGGATCCTGAGAATGGCCAACGAGGGATCATTGCAGGGGTTATTGTCACAGGATTAATTGGACTAGGATCTGTTTTGTCTCAAGCAGGAGCTGGGGTGGCATTAGATCTAAATAGTTTGGCAATGGGATTAGTGGTGGGGAATGGGTTTATAGAGTTTTTAACCATGGCGTCATCAGCTTTTGTTTTATCCGCATTATATGTAAATTTAAAAAGATTTATGGATGGGCATCAAACAGGTAGTGTCATGTTAGAAAAAGATAATTTTAATAGGAATATGGGAAAAGAGGATAGGGAAGAGAATAGAGTTTCAGAAAGCAGACTAGGGATGGCGGTAGAAGTAGTGGCTAGAACATTAGGGGAAACCACGCTGGTCAGGCAGATGTTAAGTACTTTACTTTGGGATGTATTGTCTCAGAATATAAGAGGAGCTTCTACAAAGGTGGTGGTGAACTTTGTGGATTTACCCTCATTGATACACACAGTGAAGCGTTATATGGAAGAGAAAGAAGAGGGGAAGAATTTGGAGTTAGTGGTAGTTACAGATGAGGCATGGATGAGCAGGAAAGAGCTGAAAAGAGAATTAGGGAAAGCTGGAATAGTTTTTAAAGGAAGTCAGATAAAGATCATTAGTGAAAAGTTAGAAGATGGAAAATTTGATTTAGATAAGATATTTAAGAATCATAGAAGGTACTTTAATGGCAGCTCAGTGATACTTTTAGATGGGTTTGGGTTGTGGAGATGGGAAGGGGAAATTAGGGATGTTTTAAGGATAGTGTTGAGTGTAGATGGGAATGAACTTGCAGAGTGGGTAAGAAAGAACATTCAAGGACTATCCCCAGAAGAGGTGAGCCAGATAGAAAGAAGCAGATTATTTGAGAAGTACAGCGTTCTGATTGAAGAATCAAGAGGAGATGCGGAAGTTCTAGACATTCAGCAGTAGTTTCTTAGAGGAACAGCTAAATGCAAACTATGCAATTTTAAATTATAACTTGCAATTTGCATAGAATTGCGTTATACTATTCAAGTGATCAAACGAGAGATATCCAATAAATTAAAAGAGTTAGCCCATCAATACCCTGTCGTTCTAGTGACAGGTCCCAGACAATCAGGCAAAACCACTCTTTGCAAATTCGTTTTTCCGAAAAAAGATTATGTGCTTTTTGAAACTCCAGCGGTAAAGGAATATGCTATTTCAGACCCACAGGGTTTTTTGGCAAAGTATCCGAATGGCGCAATTTTTGATGAAATACAGAAAGCCCCAGATTTAATAGCTTATATTCAAGGCATTGTTGATGAGAAAAATAGGAATGGCATGTATATTTTGACTGGCAGCCAAAATCTATTGCTCTCCAGCAAGATCAACCAGTCTCTTGCAGGCAGAGTTGCTGTGGTTAAACTGCTGCCCTTTTCATTTAGGGAACTTGGGAATCAATCCTTATCGGCAAATGCAATGATGTTAAAAGGTTTTTATCCGAGAATTTATGATAAAAATTTGAACCCTTTTGAAGCGATGAGTTTTTATTTTCAAACTTATGTGGAACGAGATATTCGAGATTTAATCCATTTAAAAGATGCGCTAAAATTTCAAAATTTTGTAAAGCTCTGCGCAGGACGGATAGGACAGTTATTGAACCTTTCTTCATTGGGCAATGAGGCAGGGGTATCTCATCAAACAGCGCATGAATGGATTTCATTATTAGAGGTTAGTTATATTATTTTTCGTTTGCCACCTTATCACAAGAATTTTAACAAACGGATTATTAAAATGTCTAAACTGTACTTTTATGATGTTGGTCTGGCATCTTACTTGTTGGGAATTGAGAATATTTCTCAAGTGGAGAGGGACCCTTTGAAAGGATCTCTGTTTGAGAACATGATTGTTGCCGATATTTTGAAAGGAAGATTTAACAAAGTCCGTGAAAGCAATTTATCGTTCTTTAGGGATAGTAACGGAAATGAAGTGGATATTATAGCGCAAACCCCCATGGGTTCAGTTGCGATTGAAATCAAATCTGGACAAACCATTGTGCCCGACTTTTTTAGGGGATTAGATTATTTCGAAAGAATTGCCGCACACGATTTAATAAAAAAATATATAGTTTACGGAGGAGAAGATAAACAGTTGCGTTCCAAAGCGCATGTGCTTTCGTATAAAAATTGTCATGAAATTACGGAAATATAAGAAGAATTGAAATTACCGATTATTAAGGGTAAAATTCCTGCCGCAAAAAAATTAGATATGGACGACTATCTAGAATTTATTAGTTTTAATTTAAGATTTTTTCCTAAAAATGAAAAATTAAGAAAATCTTGTTATGTGAAAGTCCCATTTGTTCTTAAACCCTGATGGAATATATTAAATTTTTTTAGGCAATTATTCCAAGAGCAGGTGAACCGGATAGAAAGAAGCAGATTGTTTGAGAAGTATAGTTCTACGCTGAAATAATCCCAAAAGGATGTTACTGTCCTAGAAGCGCAGTAGTAGTTGCTAGAGAAATGTTTCAAAAGATTATATTTGCTTGCAAATATAATCTTTTCCTGCTATATTTACATATATTGGAGGTGAATTTATGGCCAAAACAACTTTTGCAGTAAGAATTGATTCAAAACTGGCAGAATTAATTAGAAGTTTTTGTAACTCACATGGAATTAAACAAAATTTTTTTGTAGAAAAAGCCCTTCAAGATAGAATTGAAGAAGAAGAACTAAAAGAAGATTTATTAGACTTTAAAAAACAAAGAGCAGACGAAAAAAAAGCGATCAGTTTTGAAGAATATTTACATTTAAGGAAGAGTGTATCAGCTTAAAGTTCTTCCTTCCGCGCAAAGGGATCTAGATTCACTAGACTCACCTCTTTTTGAGCGAATTAAATCTAAACTTCTAGAATTAAGACAGGACCCAAGACCCATTGGGATTGTTAAATTAACAAATGAAGAGGGTTATAGAGTTCGAATAGGAAATTATAGAGCTCTTTATAGAATTGATGATCGAAATAAACTGATTTATCTTTACCGCATCAAACATCGCAAAGAAGTTTACCGTTAAATTAATTTAAAGAACTTTTACGACTGCTCGTAATCGGAAAATCCAAAACTTTTTAGATTTCATAACTAAAGTTTACATTAGAAAACAAATGTTTTCGATAGCCATTTTTAAAGTCCCCCTTGAATGATTCTTATCAAGAAGAGGGACGGGACGGTTTATGAAACTTTACAAAATTGTCACAAATTTTTTACAAAAAGTTTGAGACTAGACTAGGCAAAATCGTCTATACTATAGGTATCTTTTGGGAGTTTGTTCTATTGAACTTCTTGGAGAGGAATTCTATTTAATTTAATCTGCAATCGTTTACAAGAAATCAATAGAGGAAGGGCATCTTAAGTAAATTTAAAGTTGAATGATAACCATAAATGTTTAGTTTTTGGATAAAAAGAAAAAATCAAAACTGTTTAAAAATAGCGGCAGTTACTGTTGTAAGCTCTCTGCTTTTTAGCACACTTTTGCCTCCCTTTGCTGAAGCTAAAAGAGTTCCCAAATCCAAGATTAATCTGGACTCCATGAATCGGATAAAATCAGAAAGCGCGGAATCTCTGGATTTTGGCGCAGATTCAGGGCTTGATTCTCAGAAATTTTTCCATGCTTTGGATCAGTACGCAGAAAGGCTTGAAGATTTTAAAATTGGAAATAAGGATAAAGAGATTGAGGAACAAATTAATAAGATCATTAAAGAAATTAAGAAGGGTTTGTCTTTTAGCGAGCCTTTTGTGAAAAATGACAAAGAATATAAAATTGGATTTTATAAAGGAGAAAAAAAGAAAGCGTTTGAGTTTATAGTTCAAAACACAATGCGGAAAATGGATCAGCTTATGGCTGGTCAAGGTAATCTTGGAATGCTTCTTTCAACTTTAAAGCTGGAAACTCCTTTGCCTAAGGAAAGAATATCTCCGCAGGCGCTTCCTATTGACACAAAAAGTCAGTTAAGACAAAGGAATTCTTTAACTGATTTTATTCATAAAATGGGAGGCTTAAAGAAAGAATTTGCGCAGCTTTTAGATCGTCTAGATACTCTTACAGACTCAGATTTTCAGAATAAAATCATACGACAGATGCATGGGTTTCATCCACGCAGAACCAGAGAGGTTGTTAAAGATAAACAGTTTTTGAATGGAGTTCCATTTTCCTTTCTTTCAAGGTTAAAGATTGAGCGCAATAGGGTTGCAGCAATTCGTTTCTTGAGCCTTAAAGAAAAGTTCGGGGAAAAATCAGAAGAATTTAAGGTTGCTGTGACTGAAAAAGAGCCGATTTGGGAGACAAAAGTGTTTCCTCTTATTGGATTTCTCATCATGGGAGCAGGTCTTATTTTAGGGGATTGGGATTTAGTGAAGACAGGGCTTGTCTGGGCTACAGGCTTCTTTGCCTTAGCTCACCCTTTATATTCTTTTAGCGTTTTAACTGTTAAATGGATTATAAGAGCAAAAAAATCTGGTGAAAGTTGGCAGACAAAACTAACAGAACTAAGAGAAGAAATTATTAATTTTATAAATGAGACAATCCAAAGCAGTTTTTTTCCTTTGCAGCTAGTAGCTATAACAGCTGAAGGTAGAAGAGAAACCCGTTATCAAAAAGCCCTAACATCAGATTTTAAAATTAGAGTTACCCAGCCGTTAGATGCGTTACCTCAATCTTTTGTCAGTTTGCAGACTATAAAGTCAATTTTTAGTTCTTTAAAAACAGTTGTAAAAGTTTTAATCATTGATTTGCCTGTATTGACACTCCTATCCTTTTTCTTTTTAGCGCCTTATTTACTCCCTTTTGCTCCGCTCTTAGCGCTTAGTTTTGTTCCTGACCTTTTCTTACGGATTGTCATTCTTATAATTTTCTTTAAACCCATGTTGCATCTTGTCAAAATTGCAACTTCCGCAACTATTAAATTACATCAAAAATATAATCTTTGGGTTTATGAAAACAATTTGCCTCTTCCTTACGCGCGTATTTTTCAGGGGTTAGGCGGGTCTGGAGTTTCAATTGGAGTTGGAGAAAATATGCAGGAGAATTTGCATGAACATGCCACACTTGCCTTGGCAGAAGTTAAAAAATCACTTAAGCGTCATTATAAAAAAATAGCTGAGAATGAGCGTCGTCGAGAGCAGGGATTATACATCACAATGGATATTACAGGCAAGCAGGATTTGCTTAAAGAACCTCCTAAGGGAATTCGCGAGATTATTAAATACTTAGAGAAAAAAGGTCATCCAGAACCGCTTCATCGTCTTGAATCTTTGATTAAAGATTCCTTAGAACAGAATGATTTTTCTAAGTACATAGATTATAGCGAGACCATGGATCGTTACCTACCTTTAGTCTATTGGATGAATTTGCTGAGAAGATTAAAACCAATGATGGAGATGCCGGAAATAGTTGATCTGGCTTATTCTGTAGAAGTATTGCCACAATCCGTTCCTATTTTGTCATTGCTAGAGGATGGGACAACGCTGGCAGAATCCACTCATGGGGAGGATGAGGTTGGAAATCCAGAGGAGCTGCGTGAGAATAAGAAAAGAAGAATTGAAGAATTAAATCTTCATTGGGAAGAGATTAAGCAGGAGGCGGAAACAGGGAGCTCTAAAATTTTTAAAGAGCTGGCAACGATATTTTATGAGAAAAAAGAGGATCAAGACCAAGCGAGCGAGCTTAGTATCTCGCTTTTCCGTTGGGGAGCTTCTGCGAATACGATTTTTGCTACCTTGCTGCATAAACATTTTCCAGAAGACAGCCCAGTGACTGCAAAACAAATAGAGGATTTATTGAACGCGCATTTTAAAGAAAAAGCGGTTTCATTAACTACAGAAAAACTTTCCGAGAGGATCATCAAAAAGATTAAGGAACTCTTACAGTCAAAAGTCGCATTGGAAGATGGTAAAAAAGAAGAAGAGGTTATTGTAGAGTTAATGAAAGAGCTTGTGCAAGAAAAACCAGTTAAATCCAGTGAAAGGATTAGCAATTTATTGGAAAAGCATGGCATTCAATTTAAAGATGAAAGATCAAAAGAGGAGATCGCTGAAAGCATAAAACGTTTAATTAATCGGGAAATGAAAGGCGTGGATTTTTTTGAACTAAAAGATCAGGATTTAAATGAGATTGTAGAACGCTTAAACCGTTTGCGATCTGTTAATCAGATTCCTTATGATTTTCCAATTGATGTTAAAGGCCCTTCTGACGCTCTAATGAATCAGATTGACCTTAGCCTAAAAATGGTTGGAGATCCAGAGTCTTTGCTTTTGGTTTTAGCAGATCGTTTATATGCATTAGAAACAGCGCCGGAAGAAGAAAGCGAGAGAATCACCAGCAACATACAGATGCAGATTCGTCTGATCTGGGCAACGCTTGCGGATAGAGTTTTAAGAGAGGATATCGCTTCAGAGCTTTTAATCGCATCTTTAATTAAGATCATTGGCAAGGAGGATTATGAAAAGTTCTTAAGAGTTATGCAAGTTGCAGACGCTGAGATCATGAAGAAGAATGTTGAGAATTATTTAAAAGAGCGAGAGATTCCTTATCTTCAGGTTTTGGTGCGGCCTAAAGGAGCTCCTCAAACCATTAATAAAGTGATCCGTAAAGGTGGATTGCCCAAAGATCCAATAAAAGGAATTTTGGTGAGTGATCTTCTTGGGGTTGCGATTGTGTTTCCAGATCAGGAATCTTTGGATAAAGCATGGTCTAGCAGTGAATATAAAATCAATTTAAGAGAGAATAGAAAAGAGCCTGGAGTTAAAGAATGGAAGAGAACTTTAGATCCTACTCATGCTCACATAGGATTGGCTGTGGATGAAGATAGAGCATGGGAAGTAAAAAGAAAAGAAAAGGAAGATGGAAAATTTGTCTATACCAATATCAAGTTTGGCGGAATAGAAATTAAGTTAATGACTCAACCAGATTTTTTAAGAGGAGAGAGCGGAGAAAACGCGCATTGGCTTTATAAATTGTTGCAGCGTTTAGAAGAGATTAAAATGGAATTAAGGACCAGGCCAGAGTTTAGCTATGTTGGAGTCCAAATGAGCAATGATTTTAAGAGTAATTTTCAAGCGGTGTTTCAGTCTATTGAGAATAAGGATTTTTTGCTTAAATTTGACGAGAAAACTGGCTCTATTTGGCCCATAGATCGGAATAGTCTTCCGCCTGAAGATCCATTCAAGCGTTCCAGCGCGCAACTTTATTTTACTAAACCAGAAATGAACCTTCAGCCCAATTCTCATCTTTATAATGTAAATCAAAGGATTAAGGATCTAAAGGTTGAAGAGCCAATAGAAGTAATGAATTACAACATCTCTTACGATAAATCTTCCGATAACCATAGGGTAAAATTAGTGATAAAAGTGCATTACAGTATTCCAGGTATCTTACATCAAATTGCCGGGATTACTTGGTCCTGCGGAAATATTGTGGATATTCATACTAAAACAACTAATCAAGGTCATGAGATTATCACTCTCCAATTAACTGGCGAACATCTCCGTGGGACGCATGATACTCAATCGCTTATTTCAGAAATGATTCAGAATTTAGTGAATATTAAAGTGACTCAAGAGCAGTGGCTTAAATATAGAGCCTTGAATAAACAAAGAGGAAAGTTAAATGTGATCGCTTCTGATCGCAATGGTTTAGTTTATGACATTACTGAAAAAACCGGAGAAGTAGGTATAAATGTTAAAGGGCTTAGTTTTACAACAATCATAGAAAAGAGTCTTCAGAACCCTGAAGGAGAAGATGGTGATCTGGAAAATTCAAATAGGGCAGATACAGAAAGAATAGAGAGGGAAGAGCTTGTTTTTAGAATTAGGATGAAAATGGTCCGAAGCGGGCTTAGAAAAGCGAGCGGAGAAAAACTTCAATTTAGCATGGATATAGAGGTTCCTGAAGGTGTGGATGTTAAAAAATTGGAAAATTCCATAGAGGCTTTGCCTGGAGTGGAGTTGGCAAAAATTGAATTAAGAGAACGATTTTTGCCCGGAATAGCGGATTTAGATGCAGAAACAGGTAATAATTTAGGAGCAGGAGGAGGAGCAGCAGCAGAACCTGATCCTCAACCCCTGCAAAGGAATCGAGGCACAGGTGATCTGGTAGGAACTCAAGGAACACAGCCGTTATTGATAAGGGGTACTCAGCCTTTAAGAACTCATTTTGATGAATTACTAGGCGGGGTGAGGTATGTAAATTTAGTGTTGGAAGGCGGAGGCGTAAGAGGTTTAGCTCATATTGGCGCAATTAAGGAGTTAGAAAAGCAAGGATTTAGATTCAAAGCTTTTTCTGGAACCTCTGTAGGCGCCATAGGCGCTGCTTTTTTGGCTGTGGGATATACCGGTAAACAATTAGAAAAAATTATGGAACAGACTGACCCTCGTATTTTTACAGATGGAAAGTCTCGTCCTACATGGTTTACAGGTATTTTAAGTAAATTAAAGCTCAGCACTCAAGCCGGACTTTATGAAGGAACTCATTTTGAAAATTGGGTTAGAAACATAATATTTGAAAAATATACGGAATCCACAGGCCAAATTAAAGATCCAACTTTTCAAGATTTGTTAGATCAGGGCATTGATTTAAATATTGTGGCTACTGATCTTACCACCCGGGATCGTTTTATTTTTAACGCTAAAAACAGCCCTGAAGTTGAGGTTTATAAAGCAGTAAGAGCCAGCGCAAGTTTTCCTTATTTCTACCGCCCTCCCACAATACGAATCAATGGAGATTTACACTATTTTTCTGACGGAGGGATTGTAAGCAACCGTCCTATAGATATTTTTAAAGGAGAGGAGGAGGATACCGTTGTTTTGGGTTTATCGAATGCTGATCTGGTAGATGAGGTGGCAAAAATTTTCTTAGGTGATACTCACTGGATGGTTAAATTAAATGATACAGGTTCTACTATTTTAGACATGCTGGCTGCCAGAGTTAAAAGTCATGATATTAATGCCCAAAGGCAGTCTCAAGATTGGAATGAGATTTCTATAGAAACACAGGATATAGGAATTATGGAAGTCAATTTAAATGAAAGCAAGAGGAAAGAGTTAATTGATCGCGGGAGACAGGCTGTTCCGGAAAATTTTAGATTGCTTTTTGAACAAAAAAAAATAAAAAAAGGTGAACCGGCTGCGATAGAAAATACTTTTAAAATGATCAGCCAACAGTTAAAAGCAAAAGATCCTCGCGCCATTCAATTTTTGCGAGTAATTGCAGGGGATTTAGGAAAAGCGCTCAGGGCTTTTGTGGATGGTTATTCTACTCCAGACAAAGAATTTAAAAATAATATTTATTTGTTTGCAGGGGGAGAAGAATTTGCGCTTGGAGAGCTGATGAATGAGGATTTTTTAGTGAGCGGAGTTCAAAAGGCCATGATCCCTAGAAAAATCAAAGTCAGCAGAATTTATGAAAACAAGGAGAATCGTTTATTGGCTTTTATCCCTGAACAGCAGGAAATCCAGATCGCTCTAAGCATCGGCAGCAAAGAAATAGAGATCGCTCTTTTAGATCAAACTGGTTTTTTGCGTGAAAAAGATTTTTCCGGAAGGAAATCTATCTTATGGTCTGAAATAGAAAAAGAGATTTTAAGAAAGAAAATTAAAAATTCAGAGGCTGCTAGAACTTTCGTCTATTATTATTTAATGAAAGAAATCAATTCTTTAGTGGAAGAGTTTGCCAAAGCTAGAAACATGGATACAACTAGAGCCAAGAATCAAATACATAATTTAAAGATCGCGTGGTCAGGACATGTTAAAAGTAAAAGAAAAGTGTTTAGCCATAATATTAAGTATTTTAGGCCTCAAGATTTTGAAGATCCTTCTTATGTGCAGGATGGAGGAGTGGATTTAAGTTCAAAATTGTTCGGCATCCTTAAAGATAGTTATGGTTTTAACGCGATCCTGTCCATTGAAGTTGTAAACAGTTTATTGGCTGAAGTTTCTGGATACAAAAAAAATAAAACTATAAAAAAAGTAACCAGAGAAGCTACTTTTGTCAAAATCGGATTGCAAGGCATTGGAGCCGCCATGTTTGGCAAGTCTGTTGGCAGGAGAGACCATTATGTTGGAGAGTTAGGGCATCGAATTATTTGGGGGAAAAAGTCAGACGGCAGTTTTGGTTATGAATTGCGCTTGCCGCCTAAAGGACGAGCTTATCCTATAGTTAGAGATGGGGAAGAAAGATTAGAGCAGCGTTTAAGCATGCAGGCCATTGCCTTGCGCTATCTTGATTTTATTGTAGGAGGCAGTTTAAAAGATTCAAATGATCCAATCGTAACCTCATTGCATCAGGGAGAAGCGGAACATTTTATTTGGATGCTTTTGCAGGGTGATTTTTCTTCTGAAGCAAAAGCCGCGTTCAATTCTGTTTTGCCTCTTGTGAGAGGATTTAATGATGAAATCGTTATTCCTGTAACAGGTATTTATGAAAATTTTACGTTTGATGTTGTTCAAACCGTGGTTTCAGTTTATCCTAAATTTGTTTCTTATTTCTTAAATGCTTTTTTTGAAAGAACTTTTTCTCAGCTTAGAATGAAAGCGAACGCTGTGCCTTTAAGCGCTCAAAAAATAGCTAGACAGCTGCAAAATGAGTTTGCAATGCAGCTAAAGCGCTATCCAACCTTAGGCATGAAAACTATTTGGCCAGTGGTAATGGATCAAACTTGGGTCACTAAGAAGGAGGATGATTCTTATCACTATTATCTAGCATTTTTAACCCGTTTAATGCTTGGAGAAAGCGACCATGCGCTTTTTTTATTGTCTAAAAAATTATCCCTGGGGTTAGCCAGTTTAGATAGAAAGATTAGAAAAAGAATGATTCAAGCGCTTGCTGCCAGGGAACTGATGCTGCATGCCTTGATGAGGTCTGGATTGAGTTTTCAAGAAGCTCATAAAAAGATAGATGAGCTTGCTCAATTGTTTGAGCAAGAAGAAGAATACAGAATAAAATCTGAAACAAGGCTTTGGGAAAAAATCAGAAGTGAGAGAATGGAACTGCAAATAAAATTAATGAATTTTTTGACCCAGCCCGCAGTTGGACTAACAAAGGATGAAGCATGGAAAGCAGTGGATCATTTTATATACACGGATCAAGCCGGACTGCTCTTTTTTGCGGAAAAAGATATAGCGCAGTATGATGAGATTATGAATACCATTGTTCCCAAGGACGATAGAGAAGCTGAGGAACTTTTAAAACTTCTGCGAAGTATTGAGGAGCGATACAAAAATGAGTCCCATTATAAGAAAATGAAGCAGGAACTGGCTCTTAAGAATATTAGTGAGGCAATGAAATTTAAAAAGATATTGGATGAGCTAGATGAGGATTATAGATTGGCAAAGGCTCTATTCTCTAATGCTTTTAGCGGTAACCCTGATGAATATGAATGGAGCAAAAGTTTTCCAACAAACTTTGAAGAATATCTTTACTTTTTAGATTATGCGGGGCGGGGAAAATTTAACGTTAATGTGAATAAAACCGCGCTCATAGAAGAGTTGTTTAATATTGCGATTCTGATTGATAAAAATCCGCAAGTTTATCTTGAATTTAAGCAGCTAGTGAGTCGTCTATTACCCGCTATGAATGCTTTATCCCAAGACTCAATAGATTTCAGTGATTCAATTAAAATGGTCTTAGAGCTTAAGGTTCCTACACCGGAGGAACCATCTTCATTAGAGGTTTTAAGAGAGTTGCTGAGCCAAGTTGATGCCATGAAAGAGGTTGTGGAGCCTGTGAAGAAGAAAGAGCCGCTAGATATAAGGCACTCTGTTTTTGCTTTGGCAGCTTCTTTAGTTCTTATTTTAATCTGGCCAGATTCTATTTTCCCTCTGATTTGGTTTGTTTCGTTTTTAGCTCTTGGGTTTTCAAATCTAATAGTTTATTTAATGGGAAATGAAAATAATGGGGATAAGGTAGATCCTTTTTGGCTGAACCTTATAAGGTCTTATTATCCGCAGGTGGAACTGGAAATTAAAAGTTCTCAAGAAATGGGTTGGAGACTCGCCTATTATGATTCAGGCAAAAATAGGATTACTTTGAATCGGGGATGGGTCAGAGGTTTTGACAATAGAGCTTTTAATTTTGTGATTCACCTTTTAATTCTTCCCTGGATGTTGACTCAGGAAGGGGGGCGAGTTTGGCTCAATCAGCATCAAATTGCGCGGCGCACCCCTCCTATTTTAAAAGACTTCTTGCTCTATTTTTTAAAACCAATACAATATCTTTATGGAATTGTTAAATTAGTCTTTATTTTAAGAAATGATATTTTTAGGTTCAGTTTCTTAGGAGAACTTTCAATTCTTTTCCGTCACTTCGCTGCCACGGGTCATTTAGAAACAGAACTTTTTAGAGGATTTTCATTCTTTAAAGATGATTTTAATGATCGGTCTGAAAAATTTGAGAATGGCACTCAAGCTATTATTGAGCAGGTTTCAAAAGGGATGGGTTTATCTTATGAGCAGATTCCTCCTGAGATATTAAAACCAGACTGGGTTCAAACTGTAAAAGAGAATATTGGAGATAGAAATTTAAGGATCGTGATCAGTGTATTTGATTTACCCCTGTTAGCGGATAAACTGAATGAGTTTATTCAATCCTTTGAAGAAGAGAATGGTGTAAATGTTAAAGGGGCGGCATCGCTTCAGAGAAGAAAGATGGAAGAAAATAATAGTGGTTTTGCTCTAAAAGAAAGAAGAATGATAGAGTTGGTATTGGTTCAAGATCAAGGAACTTTAAATGAAGAAGAAGTGGAAGGTTTTTTAAGAAAAGTTAGAATCGTCTCTCAAGATTTAAAGGTTGCGCAGCTTTATCAGGAACTGACGCAAGGGAAATTTAATTTTAGATCTTTAGTTGAAAAAAATGGTTTAAGAGAGGATTCCTTTGATCTCTTATTGTTCCGAGTAAAATCTAAAAATTGGGAAGGTTGGTGGAGTGAGGATTCACTTAAAGTGGGATGGGACATCTTATTTAAAGCTGATGGAAAAGAGCTGGCTGGGTTTTTAAAGCTGGTGAAAGGGTTTGCTTCCATGGATCTAAATGAGATCAGCCGCATGAAACTGCGAGAAGGTTTTACCCATCTAGTAGAGCAGGTTGAAAAAACAGGACTTGAGTTAAAGTTATATCATGTTCAACAGTAATGCTCCTAGAATATCTGCATAATCTCGGTTAAACTAATTCATCAGGCGCTTGTTACCTAGTTTGCTATAATTCATTTCTAATTAAAATGAATTCCTTGATTAACAAGCCTTCTTTATTTTTCTGGATAAACTTAGCAGCGTTTTTTTTCCCTTTTTTTATCTATCTCAATTCCCTTAATGCGCCTTTTATTTTTGATGACTGGAGCAATATTGTTCAAAATCCAGATATTAGAAACTGGGACCATCTTCCTCAAAAGCTGCTTTATCGCACAGATCAGATTCTTGCCAACCGTAACGTTCCTCACCGCCCTATTCTATTTTTAACCTTTATCTTTAATTATGCTTTAGGGGCTAACAATCCCTTCACTTACCATCTTTTCAATGTTTTGCTGCATAGCTTGACCGCTCTCCTTATCTTTATTCTTACAAAGAGAATATTTTTTTATTCCAGAGATACTTTTAAAATACCAATTTCCTTGAGCCAAGAGATTACGAATGGACATTTAAAAACAACCACTCTCAAAAACAATTCAGGCGGCGATTCAGACAATATTTTAGGGGATCGTTCAGTGAGCAGTTTAGGAAATATTTTTTCTTTAGGCGTTACTTTAATTTTTGCGCTCCACCCTCTCCAAACAGAAGTAGTTACTTATATCAGTAACCGTTCAGATGGTTTAGCAACTTTTTTCTATTTACTCTCCCTGTTACTTTTTGTAAAAGCTTTTGAAAAAAATCGTTTATTCTCTTTAAGTTCCTACCTTTCATTTTTCTTGGCTCTTTTTTCCAAAGAAATTGCAGTGACCTTGCCAGCAGTTGTTTTTTTATATGATTATTTTTTCTTAAGCAATTCTGATTTTAAAAAGTTCATAAATCGTTGGCGTGCTCATTTATTTTACTGGGTCATTTTAATACTCTACATCCTATTTAGACACTATTATTTTGGAAAAATTGGCTTTATGGGAGGGGGAATAGAGAAAAGCTGGTCGGCTTATTCTTATTTTTTAACTCAAACTGTTGTGGTCTTAAACTATCTTAAACTTTTTTTATTTCCACACGGCCAGTGCATAGATCATTTTATTCTGCCTATAAAAAGCCTGCTGGACTTAAAAGTTATTTATTCTTTAGTTTTTTATTTATTTTTAGGGACTGCCGCATTAACTGTTTTTAAGAAGAACAAAATTTTTCTATTTTCTCTTTTGTGGTTTGTAATTACACTGCTTCCCACCTCAAGTTTTTTCCCTATCTATGATGCCATGGTAGAAAGAAGGCTCTACCTGCCTTTATGGGGACTTTGTTTGGGCTTAGTTTCATTCTTGGGACAGGTAAAAATTAGGGTTCTTTTTTTACTGCTTTATATTTTTTTACTTTCAGGATTAACTTGGAAAAGGAATCAGTTGTACAGAAATCCTGTAGAAATTTGGGAAGAGGCAGTCAGACTCTATCCAAGTAATAACAGGGCGTTAAATAATCTTGGGATGCTTTATGCGGAAAATAAAGAATTGGAGAAGGCAAAGTTGGCTTTTCAGATGGCATTGCAATTAAATCCTAATGTTAGCGGGGTGTATTATAATCTTGGGAAGATTTTAAGTGAGCAAAATGATCTTTTAGCAGAAGGTTTTTATTTAAAAGCGATTGATTTAGAGCCAAAAAATAAAGAGGCTCTTAAAGCGCTAGCCTTTTTTTATTTTCAAAACAATTTTTTTTCCAAAGCGCAAATTTTTTATGAAAGAGCTTTGAAATTAAGGTCAAATTCTAGAGGAGATTATTCTCTTTATAACAATTTAGGAATTATTTATGGAAATTTAAGGAAATTTGAGGAATCTGAAAAATCTTTTCAACAAGCGATTGAACTAGAACCTTTACGGGTCGAAGCCCATCTTAATTTAGCTTATCTATATACTCAGGAAAAAAGATTTAGCCAAGCGATTAAAGCTTATCAAACAGTTCTTAATCTTGACCTAACAGCCCCTGTAAAAGATAAACTCAACATCTTAAAAGCAAAGTTAATCAAGGGAAAATAGTTCTAAAAATGAAAATAAGAATTTTCCATTTTAGCCATCCCGGCGCCGCCTTGACAATAGTTCACATATATGTTAACCTCTAAAAGGAGTTAAAATGTTAATAGTTCCTAATAGAGAAGGTTTTATTTACTATAGTGGCCGTTACTTTACGGCAGAGTGGTATTATACGGAAGATGGTAAACTTCCCGGACTGGAATATTATAAAGAGCTCTCAACTCAATCTAGAGTGCGTTTTTTGCAAATTGTAAAACTATTTTGCGATTCCGCGTACGGGACTTTATTTCCATTAACACTCTATCGTATAGAAAACAAGGAAAATAAAATTTATGCTTTTAAGCCGCGGGATGAACGGTTTTTCAACTTCACAATTGCAGGAGCAAAGGTTATTATCACTAACGCTTATCGCAAGCATTCACAACAAATGACGAAATTGGACTTGGAATGTTTAAAAATTGCCATTCGTTACAAACAAGACTATTTGAAACGTGTTAAGGAGGGTACTTACTATGACTGAGCTTCAGCGAAGCCGCTTTCTTATAACTTCTTAATGAAGCGGCATTTCTTCGCTGAAGCTCAGTCAGGAATGGTTGTACATTAATGTGTTATAGGAGAAAACCATGAAAACTAAAGGAAAATTTAAAACGATCGCTGATCGTGAAATGGATGATCCAGAATTTAAAAAACTTTTCGAAGAAACATGGCCGGCATTCCAGCTTGAAGTACAAATACTCAATGCATTGGAACGAAGACACTGGACATATACCGATCTTGCTAAAGTTCTCCATACCCAAAAAAGCGCTATTTCGCGGGACCTCAAAGGCGGAGGACTACAATCTGCATCCATTTCTCGTATTTCAAAGATGGCCAAGGCGCTTGGATTAAAATTCTTTCCCCTTTGTATATCTGAAAAGAAGGCAAAACAATTTGTCCCAGTTATTAAAAAATTAGTCGCTGCTTAGAGGGAGAGGTTGTTCTATGAGTTTAGAGTCTAGAGAACCTATACGAGACGCATTACGTTCAGTAGGGAAACGAACGCTTCGTATCTATACGGGAAAACAGATGAAAAATTTGATTGGTTCTTTTCGGCTTGGCAAATTAGATTTAGATAAAGAATTAAGCAGGCATGTCCATGGCTAGCATTTTGTTAGATACAAGCGCAATTTTTGCTCTGCTTAATTCAGAAGATAGTCACCATGAAAATGCGCTTATAATATCAGAGGATTTATAGAAACGGCAGGATTGACTCCACGAGAGGAAAGTGAGATAATTTTATCCATGCAGAAGAGGCAAATAAATTTTTTCTTTGCGCTATTCTTGATGCCTTCCTTAATAGGTTGCGCGACTGCTGTTAAAATTCCTGTACAAATCATGCATCCCGCAGAAGTAAACATGTCCCCATATAAACAGGTGGTAATTGGTGAAATGACTGGGGACATGTCTCAAGGATTTTTAGGCGGTTTAAAAGAAACGCTTGTGGAAGCGAAACAGTTTAAGGTGGTAGATCGCAGCCAACTTCGTCAAATATTAGGAGAATTAACCCTTTCTCATTCAGATCTAGCAGATTCATCTAAAAGATTAAGAATAGGAAAACTTCTATCTAGCGCGGTTATTTTTACAGGCCATGTGGAAGGAAAATATAATGAGGATATGACCTCAGAAAATACGAGATGTAAAAGGGCTAAAGGAAAAGATTCTGAAGGGAAAACAATTTACGAGGACTATGATTGTAAATATTATAAGCGCCAGGGGGTAGGAACAGTGACAGGCAGCATGGATGTGGTTTCTGTGGAAACAGGAGAAATCATTAAGAGTAAAAAAATTTCAGGGGTTTGCACCAATAAAACCACAGCTAAAGACGCCACTCCTGAACCTTTAGATAAAGAGGCGATCTTATCTTGTGCTTTAAAAGAAGGGCTTAATATTTTTACAAAAGCGATTATTCCTTGGAGCGAAACCGTATATCTTGCTTTTGCTAAAGATGGAGCTCTTCCTACTCTAGAACAAGGGATTCGCTATGTGCAAATTAATGATTATCCGAATGCTATGAAAGTTTTCAAAGATACAACCAAGTCTGCAGAGATGAATCCTGAGATAAAAGCAGGAACCATTGCAAAAGCTTATTGGAATTTGGGATTAGCCTATCAGTGTGTAAGTCAGTATGATGAGGCTTTAGAAGCGATGAAGAAAGCCTATGTTTTTAAGCCGGATCCCGCTTATTTAAAGGGACAGGAAAACGTTAAAAGAATGCAGTCTGACCTTAAGGAATTAAAAAATCAAGGGGTGGTTAAATAGTTAAAATTTTTAATTTTTCATCGTCTTTCACAATTCAATCTCAGTTTTTGGGTTTCATTTTAACTCTTTTTTTTATTCTTCCTTCTTGTGCCCCCAAACCTCAGCTGATTCGCGAATCTTCTTCCAAAATAAAACCTGTGTGGATAGAAAAGCCACCTCAATCTCAAGAATTTCTTTATTTTGTCGGACTCTGTTCTAGCTGTGATTCTCTGCAAGCAGCGCAAGAATCAGCCATAAAAGACGCTCTGTCTAAAATTTCTCAATTTGTGGGTGTACAGGTGCGCTCTCTGTTTCAGGAAGAAACAACAGAATTAGAAAAACATCTTTCCAGACAGCTGCGCTCTAAGAGTGAATCTAATTTGCTTGGAGTTCAATTAGTGGATTGGTATTTTGAGAAAACGACTCGTTTGGATAGAAATTTTTCTTTGGAAAAATATGATGTGTATGTATTAACCAGCTATTCTAAAGGGTCTGCTTGGGAAGAAAGAGAAAGACAGTTAAAAAATAAGAAATCTCAAAGTTTAAGCGCGCTAGAACTTTATGGAAGAGGGAAAAGAGCCTCCTTAGAGGGAAAAGTCTGGCTGGGAATAAGAATGTTGAAGCAGGCAAGTAAAATTTTGGAGAGTGTAGGAGAAGATGTGGAATTTTTTGAGGGGCAAATTAAGGATACCAATGAACTTAAATCGCTTCTTCAAAATGAGATCCAAAAAACCATGGAGCTTTTAAAAGGCTTTACTCTTTCCGTGAAAGTGTCAGGTTTGGAAAATGGAGCTTTGGCTTTTAATTCTAGTTTTATGGGGGCTCTTTCTCCCTTTGGCTATGTGCTGCAAAAGGAAAATCCAAGTTTGGAGATAGTGGGTGAAATATATTTAATGAAGGGCGGTTTGGTTCTTAGCAATCGAGTTTATACTGCTGAAGGCAATGTCTCTGTGCAGAAAAAGGGAGATGGTAAAACCATTGCTTCCGCGCATGTGAATGCTAAAGGGTTCCATAGAGAATTAAACCAATCTGCGTTAAACGCTTTAGAGGAGGCTGGCAAGAGCGCCGCAGAAGCTCTAAAGGATCAATTAATTTTACACGAGCAACAATTTTTAGAGGAAGCCAACCCATAATATAGGAGAAAATTTATGAGAACTTTGAAAAAGTCGGATCGGAATTTTAGTTATAAATTTATAATGCTGGCAATTGCATCTTTAATGATGAGCGGCTGCGCGGCAAAACAACATACCATTGCCCCTAAAAGCGCTCCGGAATGGGTGAATAAAGGAGGAGGGTGGATTACAACTCAAAATGCAGGCAAAAGAATTTTTGCCGGAGTTGGTTTTGTATCAGCCATTTCCGACAGGTCTTTAGCTGTGGAAGCTGCGGATAATCATGCCCGAGCTGAGATTGCAAAAATTTTTGGTGTTTTTACAACCACTATTTTTAAAGAGTATCAGGACTCTTCTGGGAAAAAAGATATTGCCCGTTCTCAAACCACAGTTTCCGAGGCGAGCCTGCTTGGGGTTTTAATTACAGAACGCTGGATAGACCCAGATACAAATACCTATTATTCTTTAGCTCAATTGGATCTTAATTGGGTTTTAGAGAATCTCGGGGGAATGCAAATCGCTCCGGAACTAAAAGATTTTGTCCGTCAAAAAGCCTTTTCTCAATTCGACACTTCATCTAAATAAATTGTTTTTAGTCAGGTAGGTGATTAAAGGTGGAAAATTAAACTTCCGCGCATATTCACTTAACTTTTGCAGATTTAAGCGCCACTTTCTTCCTCTCTTCTGAACTAACTCAATAGGCGAGCGAGGAACCAAAGCCAGATAGACCATATCTAAAAACGCTTTCTCAGGGTCTGCCATAGGAAAAGATCCCTGCCCCATCTGTTTAATTTCATAACCCCACATAAGATGCTTTGGAAGATGATGAATATGAAACTCTCCCATATCTGTTTGATAATTTTTAGGGCTAGCCGATGTAACTGCATAGATAACATGAGGGATTTCTTCTATTAATCCATGATCCGCAAGCGCGCTATGAAGCGAAACATAAGATGGCCATGGGCTCCTAAGGAAAGGAACGATTTCAAAAGGATTATGATTCTCAATTAACTTATTGACCCAAACTCCCCGTTTAACCCTACTTAAGAGCTGTTGTTTTTTCAAACGGCAGAGAGCCTGAGTTGCTGCTGGACGATTCATTCCAGTCAAGGTCAAGATATCTAGGGTTGTGAAGATACGAAGCTGGTGTGAATGCAGTAATTTTAATAATTCTACGGCAGATTTTCTCATGACAATCTTTCGATGAGGAACTCTTCAACTTTTGATTTGAGCTCTTCATAAATATTTTTATCTTTGTAAAGAGAGATCATGGTTTCTGTGAGAAAAGGAAGAACCTGTTCCTTAAAATCGTCATATGAAAATTTAGATATTTTTTCATAAGCATGTTCGATCTCTTTTTTTGCCTCAATTTTGAGGTGGTTCATCTTTTCCGGTTGAACAGGAATATTAAAAAAAAGGTGGTGAAGGTCAAATAAATCCCTGACCGCATTGCGCGAAGGAGAAGAAAGCGCAAAAATTTTCTGCTCTGCCATAGAACCAGAATCGTAATACTGCGATGCGAACGGAGAGAACTGATATTGGGCTAGAATTTCAGGATCCGGGATTCCTTTACAGTAAGTTAACTCTTTTCTTCTACGACTAAATTCTAGTTTTGTCGGCAAAGCGATTTGCTTACTTAAAATGAGTAAAAATTTCCATCTTTGAGTGGTTTCTGTTTGCTTTGGCTTGCGTATTTTAATATCCACAATGCCTCTTGGAATCAAAGGGCTGAGAAAGGAACGGCTATGGAGAATGGAATCCACGGCATTTTCTAACGTTTCTTTTCTTACCTGTGATGAAATATCTAAATCCATATCCTCTGATAGTCTAGGGGAATGGTGAAAGAAACGAAGACATATCCCTCCTTTTAGCGCGTAGGCGCGCCCAGAAAGACGGAATCCCAAATGGCGCAGTAAATTTAAGTGAAACAATTCTCGCAGTTTAAAGGATAATGTTAGCATGTCTTAATATTATAACTAATTGATTTATTTGTCAATTAACTATTTTATATGATATTAGTCAAGCGCCTTAATTCTTTTTTCTCTGTGTCCACAATATCGGGGGAAGGTCAGGGGAAGGACAACTGTATGAAAATGTACATTTTTGTTACAAAAATGTTACAAAAAATTGAAGAAAAGTTTCTTTAATTTTTTATATTGTTCAACTAGGGGAATGATCGTATTGTTCCACTCTCCGGAACATGCGCGTTGGAATTATACCCCCATTTAAAATCCAAGAAAGGAAATTGTAGTTGTAAAGAGGAAAAAATGATCAAGTTCTGGACTTCTAAACAACGCAAATCTTATAAAAAAGCAACCACAATCGTGGTTGCTTTTTTATTTTTATTCAGCGTTTTAAGCGTTCCGTACGCAGAAGCCTCTTTTTGGCAGGAGCGTAAAAAAAATGTGGATGAGTTTAAGAGAGTAAAAGAGCCCATGCAACTAGCTTCTCTTTCTCTAAACCCAAAAGGCGCTGGGGGAATAAATTTAGATCAGAAAAATTTTTCGTCTTTTTCTTTAAATTTGGCAGGTAGAGATGGGGTAGATTTAAATCTAGAAGAATCGCTTCCCAAAATTCAAAGGGAAGACGGACATAAAATCTCTCAAGAACATCTAGGACAACTTTTAGAGAAAATAGAAGAAAAGCGTTATGGTAAAAAGAGTTTAAAGGAATCTTTAGGTATTCCTCATAAAATGAGGGATGAAATCCAACGTTACGGTGAAATTGTAAGGGTTCATTTTGCGAAAGGAAAAATCTCAAGCCCACTTCAGGGAAAAATAGAAGTTGAGGCGCCTCTGATCATTCACATCCAAGATGTTCATGACATCTATGCTGTACAGAAAAATATCGCTTCTTTACTCAAAGGTTTGATGGATTTCGGAGTGGATCTTGTAGGAGTAGAAGGCTCTCAAGGAAAACTAAAGGGGATTGAAAGATATCGCCACTATCCAGATCAAAAAACTTTGTTGGGACTTGCAGACTATCTTTTGAAACAAGGACTCTTAACTGGCGTGGAATTAGCAGGTTTAGGTAGGGAAAGGACGGAAGTTGAATTTTACGGAGTAGAAGATAAAAATAAATATTTAGAACAGGTGAGTAGTTTTAAAAAGAATTTAAGAAGGGCTAAAGAACTAGAGAAATGGCTTAAAGGTTTAAACGCGAAAATCTCATTCTTAAAAGAGAAACTTTATAGTTCACAGTTGAAGGAATTTGATGTTTGGAAAACGCAATTTAAAAACGGGGAGAGAAATCTTGGGGAATGGGTCCAATATTTAGAATCTCATTCTACCTTCCAGCGATCTCAAGGGCAAAAAGCATTGGGACATAGCCTAGGAGATCAACTGAGTCATCAGAAATCTAAAGATACAAGAGATAAGAGATTGCAAATCGAGCAGGGCTCATTCGTTTTTTCTAATGTTCAGAAATTTTTAAAAGCATGGAGTCAAGAAAAAAATTTAGATTTTAAAAGGGTAGAGAAAGAGCAGCAAGTTTTATTAATGGCCTTATCTCAAAAACTTTTAGATCAAGAGATCACTGAACTGTTAGAGTACAGCTTGCTCACTAGGCTAGGGAAAATAGAGCAGAGTGAATTTTATGGCTTTTTAAAAGAAAAATTGGATCAGGCAAAGTTAAAAATTAATCCTGAATTAGAAAAATATATTGAGTATCTTTTAGTCGTAGAAAGCATAGATAAAGAACAACTTTTTAAAGAGCTTAAAAAATTAGAAGAATCGTTTCTTAAAAAAGCAGTGTCTGATCAGAATCCAGTTCAGACTCTCCTTCTTAATCTAGATCAAGATTTCCAATTATTAGAAATTGCATTGGATTATAAATTAAGCCCAGAAGATTACCATCAATATAAAAAAAGAGAAAAAGAGATAACTAAAATTGATAAGAGAATCCATGAGATTATTGTTGAAACTAATCTTTTGGAAGATTCATTTTTTAAAGAAGACGGAGATCTCTTTCCAGAGATTTTTTACTATGCTCATCACGGACAAAAGATGGTAAAGCCATTCTCGGCTAACGCCACTCAGCCTGCAAAAAAAATAACCCCTTTTTTAAAAAACGCGATTCGATTTAGCAGATGTTCAGAGGAGAGAAACAAGATCTTTGTTCAAAAACTGATGCAGAGAATGCTTGAGAAAAAATGTAAGGTTACTGTTTTAGTTGCCGGCGGTTATCATAGTTTGGGCATAGAAAATGAGTTAAAAGAAAAAGGACTATCTTATCTTACCATCCGTCCAAGAATGGAGCTGACTGGTTTGGAAAGAGAGGCACATCCGCTTTATAGCTTCAAAAGAGAGCTTCTTCCTTTAGAGAAATTGTTCTTGCCTGAAAAACTTTCTATTCCCCGCTCTCAAGGGTTAGGCAGCGCAGCAGATTTTGGCTTTCCTGAAGTCCGGAACGCAATTAAAGGTATTTTTGATGTGGTGGGCAGGGCGCTAATTGCTTCAAAAGGTAAGGATTTGGGAGTCTCTCGACCAAGATGGAATCCCAAGGGAAAGTGGCAAGGAGAAGTCTATAGCGAACAAGTCCAATACAAAGGAAAAATTTATAAGGTCTGGACTCCTCGCAAAGGAAATGATCTCCTTAAGAAAAATCTTGTAAAAGATCCAGAAGCAACTCTCAAGAGCCTTAAGCTATTTAAACAAAAGTATAAGAACTTGCTTTCTGGAGAAACAGAAATTGGAGATTTTTTTGCTGTAGCAGAAGTTGAACCTCATTCAAATTTAATTTTTTTCCTTGAAGCAAGAAAATTTGTTAAAAAAGGGTCTGTTAGATTCTTAAAAATTGCTAAAGCTGCTTTACTTTCCGCGGCCTTTTTTACAGGGGCTTTTGGTATAGGCGGAGGAGCCTCTGGAGGGAGTGGTAGCAGTAGCGCTAGCGGGGATGGGAGTGGTAGCGATAGTGGAAGTGAAAGTGGTAGTGGATCTGGTGGAAGAACAGGTGGAGGAAGCGACAGTGGAACTGGGAGCAACAGTGAAGCTGGTGGTGAAAGTGATAGTGGATATAGTGGAGAATCAGGTGGAGGAAAAGACAAAGAAAATGAGGCTAGGTCAATGATTAATCAAGCATTAAAGAATCTTTCAAAGTTAGCAGTTCTCTATGGATTGAGCGATGATCAAGTAATGGAGATATGCCGTGAACTAAGTCAATTCGAGACACAATGCAAATGGATAGACGTCCCAACCTTAGAGAAAAGATTAAGTCAGATGGCAAAGTTGTCAGAAAAATATGGGATGGGAATTTCCCAAATGCATGCAAGATTAAAATTGGTAAAAGAGATGATAGAAAGATATAAATTATTTTATGTAGGAGGAGGCAGAATATATGATCATTTTCCTTACACCTATAGTTTTGGATATGAGGATTTAGATTATTGGGTTGATCCAGAGTTTACTGTTGCGCAGTTAAAAGCAGAGTTCAATGCCCGTACCACTATTCGAAATTGGGCCAGTGAAATAAGGTATCACATTGATTTTCCAACTAATTTAAGTCCACGAGATCAGTTAACTTACTGGGCAGATCAACTCACTTTAGGTGAGAGGACACCGGATGCAATAAAAGAGTTTTTTAAGGTAGGTCGAGCAAGACAAGACAGTAGGGAAACATATAGAACTAGATATCAATTGAGAATAAGACCAAGATCAGAAAATCCTGTCCCTAATGAAATTACAGTTCGTTCTATAGCTGCAGAATATGCTCTTTTTGAACCGAATTCTTATGCCTATTCTTTAAAAGATGAGGATATTCTTTTATATCTTAGTCAAGGTGTAAGTGAGTATGCTCTTAGAAGAAAGTTTGAAGCAATGCAAAAGGTAAGAGAAATCGCTAGGGATAAAAGATACAGAATCAAAGATGAGACCGGTTTATCATTCCTTGATTTAAATTACTGGGCAGATCGTCTGAATGAAGGATATTATAGAGATGATACATTAGCAGATAAATTTTTAGAACTAGCCCAAGTTGAGGATAAGGCTAATAATTTTGATTTAAAGTGGGGGGTAAAATATTGGAGGGAAGAGTTAAGAACCACCTCCATTCTCAGGGATTTTAGACCTAGCAGAGAAGAGGATGTTTTAGATATCAATCAACTTTCTGATCAGGAAAGATTGGAATTAGAAAGATTAGGGATAGAATCTTTATTAAAAGGGGAGGGATACATTTCCATGTTAGCTGGAGGCGCTAGTTCCAGAATGAATCCAGCGGAAGTCCCGCGGGAAGTTCAATCTTTAATTCATGAAATGAACTATAGTAAAACTAATCCTATTGTTACAATTATAGTTCCTGAGATAAGATCTAAAGCCGCAGTGCCTATTGGAAAAGATCAAGATGGCAGAGTCTTTACTTATCTGGATCTTTTTGGTTTTAACCTGTTTCGTTTATTTGAAGGTTTAGAAAGAGAGGCGCGTGAATCTGAAAATCAAGAGTTAGCTCATGGCGCTGGGGCTGTATGGAAAAATGATATTGCTTTGATCAATAACTGGGGTTATCGAGCTGAACATATTAGATTAATTCAGGCTCAGAAAGGATATGGTCTGAAACAAAAAATACGTTTTTTTTATGCCCCTTTAAGAATTAAATTTTTTGCGCCCGTAGCGGATGTAGAAAAAGCAAGGGGAAAATTTCCAGATGATCAAAGTCATCAAAGGGCTTTGGATCATGCAAAAGCAGTTCAAGAAAAATTTAGAGCAGGTGATGAAGAGGCTATCATTTTTAAAGGTGAGCGAGATCCTTGGGGACATGGAGACTATTTTCATGAATTGGTTAGAAGCGGAGAGCTGCTGCACATGGCCGATAGCAAAAAAAGATGGGCTTTTGTAAGAAATGTGGATAATTCTGCAGCTAAGTTTGATAAAGTTTGGCTAGAGTTATTAGGTCTTTTTTTAAAAAGAGAATTAGATTTTCAGCCAGAGGTTTCACCTCGATCTCCAGGTCAAAAAGGAGGAGATCTGATTGTAATGACTGATACTCCCACCCAAGACCACCAGCTAGCTGAACATCCCAATATTGCGGCAACTTATCGTGAAAAAGGAATTACTAATCCTGAAAGTTCTTATTGGTTTAATGATGCAGTAGCTTTTTTTACTCCCAGATATGTAATCAATATTTATAAAAGTCCAGAACAAAATGAGCAAGAGTTTATTGAAGAGCTTAGGATGGCTTTAAGAGAAAGCAAAAAAGGGCATAAACAGACGATAGACCAAATCGTGGAAAGAGGACGTAAGAAATATCCTATGATTTGGGACGCAAAACCTGCAAAAAGAGCGACTGCATTGACTGTTAGACCAGAAAACAATATGTGGCAGTCAACTGGAATTGTGGACCCCTATATCAGAATACAGGCAGTGGGTGTAAGAGGAGCTAGAAATATCCCCATTGTTCAATATCCAGATTTAAGTAAAGCAGAAAAATGGCAAGTTCTTAGTTCTTTAAGATTTCTTTCTACCAAGGGTTGGACAAAAACTCCTGCTGAATTTTTGGATGCAAAGAAAAAACTTACAGCAGCCAAGTTAGGTAAGAATGTGGAGGAATTAAGAGAAGAGGAGATTGAACATACGCTGACTAATGAACAGGTTTGGATCACTCTTGAGACTTACGAAGGAAATAAAATTTTGATTGGCGATCTTTTAGAATATATCCTAACAGCGGATTTAGTGACTCCAGGGATTTTAAAACTCAAGGAAGAGATCATCTCAAATCCACCTCCAGGTACTCCAACCCTGCTTCCCAATCCACCTCCAACCCCAACCCTTAAACCACCCCCACCTTATCCACCTGCTCCAATTTCGCATCGTCCAGCTTTAGGGAAAAAATCAGCCTTACCATCTTTGGCTCTAGGAATCTATTTTGGATTGTTAGCTGGAGTTTTGATCGCCTGGATCAAAAAAATAAAAAATTCCAATAAAACTTCTTCATTTGTTGGATTCTTTGCTCCATTTGCCGCTTTAGGAACCATATTGGGTTTTGCTCCTCATGGATATGCTATGAACCTCTCCGGAACTATTCCTCAAGCTATTTTAAAACCAGCGCAAATTTTTCCTATCCCTATAGGACTTTTAGTTCCTATGCTGATTGTTATAGGAGTTGTGTTTCTAGGATTAGCTCTATCATTCTATTTTTTAAAACAGATTCCTCAAAATCAAACTAAAGAGATTGCAACTTTTTCTGAGGAACTTTTAACAAGAGAAGTTCGATATTCTCAAGATCCTAAAATTTTAAATGAATTAAAAGAATTTTTAAAATCAGAAAAAACTGAAAAAGCAGTTTTTTCTAATTCCAGTGATTCTATCTCGATTGCCAAAATTGCAGGGATATTAGAACTTCTTAGCCGCAAAGATGCCAAGGGCCAAGCAATGGTTCTTCGATCTTTAAAGAGCGCATTGCCCAATGCTCAGTTTAAAATTTTTCCTGCAATAAAAAAGAGTTATCTATTGGAAAAAATGGATAGAAGGATTGTTATGGATGTGGAAGAAAAATCAAATTTGTTTAATTTTATTCAATGGATTGAACTCTTTCGTGCGCAAAATAATCAAGCTAAGCGGGAAAAAATCAGGGATGCTTTTATAAAAGGATATGGGTTAGCTCGTTGGGCCACGCTTTCCAAAGAAGAACGGTTCAAAGAGAAAAAGAGCATATTTGAGCTTCAAGGGATATTTGTCCTGGATGTGAGCAACCTTGATTCTTTGTGGATTCAGATGGTTCTGAAAAGGTTAGCGTTTGGTTTAAAACAAGGGACAATCAAAGAGCTGGCTTTATCCGCGAATTCTCAAAGTAGTTTGGATCAAGCTAAGACCTTCCTGAGCAACTATTTAGAAAGGGAACAGTTAAATCGTCTAATCTGGATTCTGGATGATCAGGGAACGGAAAACAGGATTCGCGCAGATTTCGTGGTTGAAGAGCTTAAGAACCAGGGGTTGGTAGGACGGCCGATTCATATCCTTACGGATAATTTTAATCGTTGGATTGAAAGTTTTAATCATCAGACTTTGATTAATATCATTGAATTGGTATCTGCTACAGAGGGTAGAGTTGCCAGAAATTTACAGGAGATTACGGATGATGTGAAAGAGTCTCTGGTGCTATTAATTCAGCAGTAAGCTAAAGCTTCCGGGGATTTTTAAGTTTAGCTTCGATATTGGGTGTCATTTTTCCTCATGGGGGGGCTGAAATCTGTTACATTTCTGTTACAAATTTGTTACAAAAAGTTTAAGAAAAGTTTCTGGTTTGTCAGCTAAACTTCCATTGGGTTAGAGCTTGAAAAAGGATGCTAGGGATGGGGGAGGCGGGATAGAAAAAGTTACAAAAATGTTACAAAAAATTGAAGAATAGTTTTTTCATTTTCTGGTATATTCCAATTATGAAAATAGAATCAAAGGGTATGATAAATATTATGAATCGTGGGTTAAAAAAACAGAAAAAGGGAATGGCGTTAATGAATAAGATGTTACGTTTGTTAACGCTGGTTTCTTTTTTTCATTTTAGCGGATTAAATAACGGATTCACGCAAATTGTGGTGGTCTCAGGTTCCATTCAGCAAACCAATTTCGCCCCTGTAGCAATTTCAAAGATGGCCTATATCCTAAATCCCGGAATTTGGAAAAAATGTTTAAAAGCTAATCATTGGCAGAAACTTTTCTTTAGCTCTAGCAAAGTGATTGAGGTGGCAAGCAAAGGCGCCATTGAGCGGATGTTGTCAGAAGGCAACTTGCTGCAGATGTGGGTACAGGAAGCTTTAAAAAAGAATTTAAAAAAATCCAAAGATTCTTTAAGACCTCAGGGCAAAGAGGTTCAAGAGTTTGGATCTCATGCCGCAAAACATATTAAAACCTCTAATTTTTATAATTTTAATCTTGAGATTTATGATTTAAAAACTTGGGTCTGGAAAAATTTTTTACAGGCCAATGGTTTTCATAAGCTGCGTTTTTTCCCATGGAAAAGTTCTCTTGCCAGCTGGGTTAATAAAAAGTTTAGATTTGAGCTTAAAGCAATAATGGTTTTAGTCCAATTTAAGCAAAGTCAGTCACAATTGCCAGTTGAAAATTTTAAGGGGATCAATACTCATCAGTTTAATTTCTCTGAGGAAGATCCTGCTAGCATTATCATAAACGCGCTGAGCCAGGTTGAACTGAAAGTCACTCCAAAGAATATCCTTGGGGTGATTTTCTTTTTAATAGAGGGAAAATAATGATTCGTTTCTGGATAGAAAAGAAAAATAGAAATTGGTTAGAGAGCACAGCGATCTGTGTGCTGGGGGCTCTTTTATTTTCTATTGTTGTTCCTCCCTATGCTGAAGCTTCTATCTGGGATGAAAGAAAAAAAGCAGTGGATGTAATGACAGAGAAAAAGGAAAAGGTGGCAGAGGCTCTTAAAAAAACAGATAAAAGTTCGGAAGAAAAAGAAAGAATTAAAGAGTTAGGCATAGCTTCAGGCATTGAAATACCAGAGGATTTAGGAACTGTGGTTGAAGCTTGGGGCGGAATCCCAAATTTGGCTGAACAGCCCCCATTGGTGATCCATATTCAAGACGCTCACGGAGTTTATGACGCGCAAAAAAATGCGAGTGAAATATTAAAAATTATCCATTCTGGAAATCCTGAAAGCAAAGAAGCAGCTTCTCTTCAGCCGCTTTTAGTCTGCGTGGAAGGCGCGTGGGGAAGGGTGAGCCCTGAATGGATTAGCGTATTCCCTGATGAAAATTTGAAAAAGGAAATGGCAGAACGTTTGCTCCAGGAGGGAGAGATTACAGGTGAAGAATATCTGGCTATTATGATGGGGCCTGGCAAGCTAAAGATTTATGGCGTGGAAGAAAAAGAGCTTTATGAAGCGAATGCCAAAGCCAGAGAGGTGATTGATAGGGATAGAAAAAACTTGTTAGAAGAGTTGGAAAAATTAAGTTTTAGGCTGGATGCGATTAAGCGAAAGATTTATCCCAGAAAACTTTTAGAATTAGATCATGTCAGCAGAAATTTTGACAGTCAGAAAATTCCTTTAAAAGAATATTTCTCTTATTTACTAAAAGCTGATCCTCAAAACTGGAAGAATCAAGATTATCCAAATTTAACCAGCTTAGAGGAGATGGTTAAACTAGAAGCGCAATTTACCAAAGAAGGAATAGAAGAAGAAAGAAAAAAATTACTTATTTTTCTAGAAGATAAGTTAGATAAATCCAGCCTAGCTCAGCTAGGACAGGTAAGTTTAAGCTATCGTCTGGGCAAGATCAGCGGAGAGCGTTTTTATGAAGGGATTATTAACCTAGCCCAAGCCCACAATCGGGATCTACCCCAAATAAAAATCTATGTGAATTATCTTAAAAAATATAGCGCAATTAAAACAGAAAAACTTAGCGATGAGATTATAAAATTAGAGAAAAATGTATTTTTAAGTTTTGCCGGTCAGGATGAAAAACTAAAAAAATTAGTGGAGGTGGACAGGGGTTTAAGAATAGAAACTAAGTTTTGGGATGAGAAACTTTCCCCTACAGATTGGGAAGATTACAGACAAACAGTTAAAAAAGGGGATTTAAAAAATTTTAGCGGTAAAGTCTTAGGTTGGAAGGAGATTGAAAATTTTGTTCGTCAAAAAGAAAAAGATTTAAAGATTGAAGTAAGCCAAACTCACCAGCCCTCTAAAATTAGTCGAGCTCAAACACCCACCTATGCCCAAATGAGATATTTACAAGAAGGCTATTACAGACTTGCTTTTAAAAGAGACCAAACCATGGTGGAGAAGACCTTGGAAAAAGTAAAAGAATTGAATGAGGAAAGAGTGGTTTTAATTGCAGGTGGTTTTCATACTGCTGGCATGATGAAGCTTTTAAGAGATAAAGGGGTGCCTTATATTGTAATTCGTCCAAAACTTTCTTTTGAAAGAGCCCAGAAGCAGGAGAAAAAAGATAAGAGCGATAAGGGCAAAGGAATAGAAAAAATAAAGTACGCTTCCTTAATAGAAAGTTACACTAAAAAATTAGAAGAGTTAAAAGGGGAGTTAGAAAACAATATTCATGCAGAGGATCAAGAGCTGGCAGAAGCAGTGGAAAAAGTAATGGACATTATTAAGAACAAATTGTTTTTTGTAGGTCCTGTTGAAGATAAAGGTACTAAGATCCTTTTAGGCGCGTATCAGGGAGAATTTTCCAGAGTTAATTTTTTAGTTGAAAGTTCAGATTTTGAACCCATGCCTCATTTAGTTTCTGTGGAATTTGAGAACGCAATTGAAAAAGCCATGGGAACTTTAAGATCTAAGCCCGGCAGCTTTGGCGAAGAAGGGGTTGTGCGCATTTTTTCCGGATTAAGTTTTTGGCTGCAAACCGGGATGGAGAGAGCGGGCCATCTTAGTTTTAGGAAAGCAAAAAAAGAAGATAGCGAAAGATTAGAGCCTTATTCTAAAGAAGTTTGGCCATACTCTAATATTCAAAGAAAAGTTCCTCCAGAAAGAGCAGGTCCAAAACAATTAAATAAAGCCTCTCCTCAGCCGCTTAAAAAAGAAGTTGTTGCGCTCCCCACCTTAAAACAAAAAATATTTTCACAAATTGTGGCTGTTGCTAGTCTGGCAGCGCTTTTTGTTGTGGCTGTTTTAGCTTCTATGAGCCCATCTATTGGCACAATAATGCAGTCTCATATGCAATCTCAGCAAATAGTTGTTGGAGGCATGATAGGTTTCTCACCCATTGTTTTTAGCGTTTTAGGAAATCCAAAAAGAATTATTTTATTTTTAATAGGAGTTACCACACTCTTTTCTATATTTTCTCAGCCGCCTCAAGTCCAAAAAAAGAACAGCCGTTTTATAGCTCCATCTGTTGCGGCAAGCGCCATGCAAACTCCTCCGCCAATATCTAATTTTGGTTTTTTTAGTTTTCAACCGCTTACTAGACAACCTGAGAGTCAAGTTCCTACTCAAGAACCTGCTCCAGCTCCCACAGTTGTGAATACTCCAAGCCAGCCATTTAATGCGTTGGATCAGATTTTGCCTCAAGCATCTGGCAGCGAAGTGATTAGCGCCATGGTTAAAGCAGCGCAAGATTTAGAAGCAGAAAAAGTAAAACTCTTAGATGATCTTATCCGTAATTCCAGATTTTCTTATAACGTTGAAGATGTTTTGGTCATTAGGAGTTTAATAGCCAGCGGTCGTTTTCCTTTTAATGTGCCTCCTTCGAACATTCGCATGAATCAGGGCTATAATGTAGCTTCCATCACTAAGATTCAGGTTGCTTATAACGCGGATTTTGATCCTGGGAGCTGGGGTATTGCAGATGCAGCGCACAATGGTCTGCATGAAGGAATTGATATTTTTTCCGGTTCAGATGCTCCGGTCATTGCCCTGATGAGCGGACAGGTAACTAAAGTGGTGAGCGTGCCTAATTCCGGCATTCATGTTACAGTTGATCTTGGCGCAAGCTATTCTCATTATCAAACAGTTTATCGTCATTTAGCAAATCCAGTGGTTATGGAAAATGATCCAGTTCAGACTGGTCTTTTAATTTCTCACAATCTCCATCCTCACCCAGAAAATACAGCCCCGCACCTTCATTTTGAGTTAAGACGGTCCGACTCTACTGCCATTGATCCTTATCCGCTTTTACAAGTGTTATCCATTACCAATGATCCACGCATTGGGCTTTCCCGTATTGTCATAGAAATTGAAAATTTAAGAATGCAGATTAAGAATGCAACTGAAGGTTCTAAAGAAAATTTTGATAAGGTTAAATCAAAAAATAAACAGTATCAGGAAGAAGTTAAAATTCTACAAGGGCTTTGGAGTTCTGTTCAGTCCGGAAAATTCCCGCAAATAAAAGCGTTAAAAAATAAAATTAAAGATTTGGCGCAGCTTGAAATAGAATTGCAAAATGAGATAGCGAAGCTTCGTTCTAATTTAACGACCGCAGCGCAAGTTAAGAATAATGCAGATCAAAAAATTAAAAATAAGTTTCCTCCTGAAATTACAAAGATCCCGGAAGGGGATGAAACTTTAACCTTAATGAAAAAAGAAACTGAAAATGCTTTGAATCATTTAACAGCAGAAAATCGTTCATTGGAACTTAATATAAACGAGCTAGAGACTACTCTTTCCTCTGTAGAAACTACAAAGAAAGAGTCTGACAAGCTGTTCAAAGCCCAGCTTGAGATTCAAAAAATAGCTCCGGATTTAGCGGATTATTTAAGAGGAATAGCGCTTACTCGAATTGTGCACAATCGTGTGTCAGCTTTAGAAGATGAGATGAATCAAATCAAAGAGTTGTGGGCCATAGATGTTGAAGATTTTAAAGACCGAATGCAGCTAATTCAAGATGAGACTAGATTAAGAATTCAGGAATTGGAAATGATTGTGAATAGTTCAAAGGCGCTTGCAAAGAGAATTAATTTACAAACTATTGAAAATCAAAGTTTAAGATCTGAACTTTCTTCCTTATTAGCAGAGACCGAGTCTCAATTAGATAGAAATCTAAAAAGTTCTAAGCAGCGGGCAGAGAAAATATTAAAACCTACTTTAAAGGAATTAACCTGGAATTTAAAAATTTCTCAAATGCGTAATATAGGAATGTGGATTTTCTTTGGATTTTTACCCATTATCGGCGTGATTCTTCTTAATTTTTTAAGAAGAGAAAGAACTGTTTCAATAGATGAAGAAGAGGATGAGGATGTAGATGATATTGATCAAGCAGGAGTTCCGGAAGAAATTGGGATAGTGGATTATGAGACCAGGGCTATTTCTCAAGGTAGGATACGTCCGATATTAGCTGCATTCAGCACATGGTTGGCAGCTCTTATTAGGGAAGGAAGAGATGAGGAGGTTAGAGAAACAGTAAGAGGAGGTTCTTTAAATTCAGATCAGAATGTAGGTGGATCAGTAGCTGGAACTCCAGCCACTCAAGCAGCGCCTTCACCAGCAAGTCCATCAGCGCCTGCAGTGGGAGGAACGCAGACATTAACGCGGACTCCAGCAGCGGCTGCAGGCGGGGCAGTGACCACAGTTCCAGGGGTTAATGGAGCAGCAGGTAAAGCAGCAGCAACAGTTTTAGGAAGAAGCGGGGCAGGAGTAGTGTTAAATATTGAAGATAAAGGGAAAGCGGATCAAGCAGCAGGAGAGAAAAAATTAGTTATAGTGGGAGGGAGTCAGGGGAGAGTAGATAAATCAGATGAAAATGTAAATAAAGGAGCAGCAGCCCCATCCCCATCCTCGAACTCTAGAGGAGTGGCGCCAGCAGTTTCAGTAACAGAGTCTCTTAATAACTTGTATGGTTTTAGCCAAGCAACTGATTCAGAAGGAGTAGGAGCAGTTCCAGCAGTATCAGAATCAGGGAGTATATTTAGCAGATTTGCGGATAGAATAAGGAGTTTGTTTGGTAGTGTGGGGGAAGTATCTCCATCCCCATCTCCATCTCCAGCCCCAGTAAATGAAGGGAGGAGGGTATGGAATAGGAATGAAGAGGGATTGAGAGAGGGATTAGCGGCAGGAGATAGAGAGATGTTTGGGATGGGGAGTTTGAATGAAGGGATCATGCAGGAGCTTATTGGTTTAGGCGGGGATCGGTATGAGAATTTAAAGAGCATGGGAAGAGGAGAGATAGAGATTCCTGGTGTGGAGAGGGAGTATCAGGAAGATGCTCGGGCTGAGTTACTGAACAGAATCAATCAGCGTTTTAATATAGATTTATTAGAAGAGTTAAAAGTTGATTCTTCTCAGGATGTTTTATCTCAAGCTCAGGTTAATAGAAATAGGAAAGAAAAATTTATTCAAGATTTAAATGAAATGAACCCTGCTTTCTTAGCTTTATTCCCAGAATCAGGATTCAGAAATCAAATTTTGGAATCCATAAGATCAGAGACAGAGCGGTTTAAATATTTGTCTTCTATTTTTAGCATGCAAGAACGCAATGTTGTAAGTAGCAATGTGAATGAGCAGGAATTAGAAGAATATTTTTATGCTGTTTCTTTAAGAATAGAGAATCAATATGGTCTTTTAATTCCAGGCAGCCGTAGAGCTTTAGATCGTCTATTAAATTTGTTGCGTAGAGGCCATCCTAGAGAAGTTGGCATAGACAGCGCTTTGGATGCAAGAGTCTTAAAATCTGTGAGAGAGGAAGGGATGCACAATGAATTTAAAACTTTAGGGAAAATTATTAATGGAGAAAAAGAGCTGCCAGATCTTGGGAAAATTGAAATCACTCCTAATCAATTAAAACTATATATTGCCGCATTATCTCAACTGTTAGAAAATGTATATGGTTTTAAGGCAGAGAAGCAAAAATCCAGCGGGATCATCACAGGCGGAGGATTAGGAGGGATATTAGGGTCAGTTGCATTAGCTTTTATATTGATACCGCCATCATTGTTAACGCAAGGGTTTGTGCCGTTAATGGTAGATCCTGTATTAGGGAACAGTATATTGGTAGCAGCATTGGGAGTATTTACAGGAGGAGTAAGTTTGTGGGTATATCTTGCTCGGAAGAAGAAAACTAAAGGAGGCGCAGGGACTGCAACGACTGCATCAGGAAGTTCAGCAGCAACGCCAGCGCCGACAGCAACACCGCAAGCAGCGCCAGTAGCAGCTCCAACAACGCCTGCGCCGGCAGCGAGTGGAGCAAGTCCAGCAGTGCCAGCGGCAACACCAGCGCCATCAGCGAGCGGAGGAACTCCGACTGCACCCCCAACTCCAACTCCAACTCCAACTCCAACTCCAACACCAACAGCAACACCAGCGCCATCAGCATCAGCAGGAGTTCCAGTAACTCCAGCAGTATCAGGAACAGGGAGTATATTTACTCGTTTTGCAGATAGAGTTAAGAATTTATTTGGAGGAGGGAAAGCAACTCCAGTGGCAGCAGTATCAACTCCCAGAGTAGTTGGATGGGAGAAGAGCGAGGAGGGTTTGAGGAGAGCGTTAGAGGCAGGGGATAAAGAGATATTTGGGATGGGGAGTTTGAATGAAGGGATCATGCAAGAGCTTATTGGTTTAGGTGGGGATCGGTATGAGAATTTAAAGAGGATGGGCAGAGGAGAGATAGAGATTCCTGGAGTAGAGTCAGAGTATCAAGGAGAGGCGAGAGAGGAGTTATTGAGTAAGATACGAGGACGTTTTGGAATTGACTTATTAAAGGAGCCAGAAGTAGTGAAGGCAGAGGATATGGTTATGAAGGGGAATAAAGGGGAATGGGAGCGGAATGAAAAAGGATTAAGAGGAGCTTTAGCAGCAGAGGATGAGGTGATATTTGGATTTGAGCCATTGGTAAATGAATTAATAATGACAACAATTATAAATAGTGGAGTAGATCGGTTGCAGAGTTTAGAAGAGATAATAAGAGGGGATAGAGATATAGTTGGTTTGGATATTAAATACATGAAGGCAGTGAGGAATGATTTAGGCAGGGTGGTGCACAAGAATTTTAATTATGAGATAAGGGAGATAGAATATTTTATAAGGGAGATGAAGGGAGGGAGGAATGTATTGAGGGTAGGGAGTCCAGTGGATGAGGGGGTGATGGAGTTATTAAGGAAAGGGAGAGATGGGGAGGAGAAGAGGATATTGAGCAGGGTGATGAGTGGCAGGATGAAGATACCTGGTGTAAGGGAAGAGGAGCAGGTAGAGGCACGGAATGAGGTGAGGAAGGTATTAAGAGAGAACTACGGATTTAAAGGAATAGATACAGGCGGAGGATTTGGGATATTTGGAACAACTTTAGGAATGATGTTAATACCTATATCGCGAATAGTAGGAGGATCATTGGGAGATTCAGCAATAGGAAATGCGATATTTCTTGCTTCATTGGGAATTGCAGCTGGAGGAATTGGCATAGCTTTTATTTTAAGGAAAAAAGAAGCGATGTTGTTAGAAGAAAGAGAAACAATAAAAAATATAGCAGATTTAATTAAGGAATTAAGAAATGGAAATGCTAAAGCCCTTGGCATTGGGACTCCAGTAGATGAAGGTGTAATGAATTTAATACAAAATTCAAAGGAAGGTAAAGAAAAGAATATTTTGGAAAAGATTATTTTTGGAAAAATTAGAATTCCCGGAGTTAGTCAAGATCGTCAACAAGAAGCTAGAGATTATTTAGCTAGAAGATTAGAGGCAGATTTTAATTTTAAGGTAGATTTAAAGCATGAACAATTAATGGAAGATAGAGAAAAAATAGGTGTTGAAAAGTTAGAAGAGGAATTGTTAAGAAAGAATTGGTCAGTTTTTGGTTTAGATGACAAGATCGGCCAAGCTATTTATGAAGAGATAAGTAAGAGCGGTTACATGTTGCTTAATCTAGAAAATATTTTGAGCGGCAAAATATCTCTTCCAGGAGTTGAAATTGAGAGACAAGCAGAAGCCTTAAAAGATCTTTCCAGAAAATTAAAATTAGATTTTGGATTTGAAATTGGCAGTTTTGAAAAATACAAAAAACCTTTTTTTGTTACATTAGAACAAAAGAGAATAGGCGATCCATCTGGAATAATAAAACCAGTTAGAGTTACTCGTCCTGATCGGATGTTTGGCATGGGCATTATTAAACCTGCAGCTGCTCAATTTACCCATGGTCAGCGGAGTCCGATCATTGAGTTTCCAGATGTAAGAGAGAGAATGGGTTATATAGCCAGAGAAGTAAACCAAACAAGTTTTAGCTCTTTATTTTTAATTATTTTAGGGAGATTCCTTTCAATATTGGAACGGCCTTTTAGAGAAGTTGAAGGGATAGATTTAGGATTTAGAGCTCCTCAAGGACTGCCAGCAAGAGGGTTAAAAGGTTCGACTTCTAAATTATCATCTTTAGGAACAGGGGTATTACAACCAGCAGTCATTGAGAGAGCCATTCCACGCGCAGCTAACACCACAATTTTAAGAATAGCAAATCCTGAAAAAGAAATACCGCAAGCAGTAAAAACATCTGTATTAAGTTTAGGTGGCACTGTAAAACTTACACAAATAGAAGAAGCTAGAAAAATAGCTCAAGCATTTGGTACTGGTAAATTAAGCGCTTCTGGAACCAGAATTTTAACTTTTCAAAGAGCTGCAGTAGAAGTTGTGCGAGCAGCTAAGACTACAATTTTAAATCTTGTTGGCACAAGTAGACTTTTGCAGATGGAAGAAGTCAGAGAAACACCAAAAGCATCTGTCGCTGGTAAGGTAGGTTCTTCTAAGAGAGGGAAAGGGAAAAGAGCATTAAAACCAGCTATACCTGCAAGAAGAATTCTACGAGCGGCGGGAACAACAGTTTTAACTCCTGCAGCAGCGGAGAGCAGAATTCCAGAAGCTGCAAAGACATCAATTTTAGCTTCTCTAATTCCTGAAAAAGAAATACCGCAAGCAGCAAAAACATCTGTTTTAAAACCTGTAGTTGAAAGAGAGGTTGCGGCTGCAGCTAAGACAGGAGTTTTGGTTCAATCAGAAGTAGTAGCTTCAATACCTGTGGGGACTTCTAAGCTGCCAAATATAGAGGAAGCTAAAGAAACTCCTAGAGCTGCTCTTACAGGAAAATTAGATTCTTCAAAGACCGGGATATTGCCAGTTCTGTTACAAAAACGAGCGGAGTATGTTGCTAGAGAAACGACCCAAACTATTTTTAGAATTCCATTTTTGATGATTTTGGGATCGTTATTTTCAATACTGGAAAGCTCTTTTAAAATATTTATAAAAGATAAAGTTATAGGTTTAGAATTTAAAACTCCTCAAGGGCTGCCAGCAAGAGGATTAAAAGGTTCAACCTCTAGATTATCTTCTTTAGGAACAGGAGCATTAAAACCAGCGATTGCTGAGAGAGCAATTCCACGCGCAGCAAAGACTTCAGTTTTAAGTCCTGCTGTAGTTGAAAGAGAGGTTGCGGCTGCAGCTAAGACAGGAGTTTTGGTTCAATCAGAAGTAGTAGCTTCAATACCTGTGGGGACCGCAAAGCTGCCGCAGATAGAGGAAGCAATAGAAACACCCAAAGCATCTGGTACTGGCAAGTTGGGTTCTTCTAGAACAGGAGCTTTAAAACCAGCGATTCTTGAGAGAGTAATTCCACGCGCAGCTAAAACAGGAATTTTAACTCAATCAGAGGAAGTAGCTTCACTTCCTGTAGGAACTGCTAAGCTGCCGCAGATAGAGGAAGCGCAGGCAGCTCCAAGAGTGTCGTTAACAGGGAAATTGGTTCAATCGCTCACTAGAGTTTTAGTTAGTCCTTTTGTTGAGAGAGAAATGGTGCGCGCAGCAAAGACTGCAATTTTAAGTCTTGTTGGCACAGGGAGACTATCGCAGGTAGAAGAAGTAAGAGACATTCCAAGCGCGGCGAAAACAACAATTTTAACTCCTGCAGCAGCGGAGAGCAGAATTCCAGAAGCTGCAAAGACATCAATTTTAGCTTCTCTAATTCCTGAAAAAGAAATACCGCAAGCAGCAAAAACATCTGTTTTAAAACCTGTAGTTGAAAGAGAGGTTGCGGCTGCAGCTAAGACAGGAGTTTTGGTTCAATCAGAAGTAGTAGCTTCAATACCTGTGGGGACTTCTAAGCTGCCAAATATAGAGGAAGCTAAAGAAACTCCTAGAGCTGCTCTTACAGGAAAATTAGATTCTTCAAAGACCGGGATATTGCCAGTTCTGTTACAAAAACGAGCGGAGTATGTTGCTAGAGAAACGACCCAAACTATTTTTAGAATTCCATTTTTGATGATTTTGGGATCGTTATTTTCAATACTGGAAAGCTCTTTTAAAATATTTATAAAAGATAAAGTTATAGGTTTAGAATTTAAAACTCCTCAAGGGCTGCCAGCAAGAGGATTAAAAGGTTCAACCTCTAGATTATCTTCTTTAGGAACAGGAGCATTAAAACCAGCGATTGCTGAGAGAGCAATTCCACGCGCAGCAAAGACTTCAGTTTTAAGTCCTGCAGTGGTTGAAAGAGAAGTTGTGCGCGCAGCTCAAACAGGAGTTTTGACTCAACCAGAAACAGTAGCTGCAATACCTGTAGGGACTGCAGAGTTGCCGAAGATAGAGGAAGCGCAGGCAACTCCAAGAGTGTCGTTAACAGGGAAATTGGTTCAATCAATCACTAGAATTTTAGTAAGTCCTTTTGTTGAAAGAGAAATGGTTCGAGCAGCAAAAACCGCAATTTTAAAAATTGCAAGCCTTGAAACTGAGATGCCACAGCCAGCTAAAACATCTATTTTAAAACCAGTAGTTGAAAGAGAAGTTGTACACGCGGCAAAAACAGGAGTTTTAAGTTTGCTTGGCACATCTAAATTAGATCTTATGCAGACAGAAAAAGTTCGGGCTGGCCCAACAAGAAGATTAGAAGCTGTCCCAGACCAAAAAGTAGCTGCTCAAGGAACCATTCCTTTAGAGCGTTTTAGAGGAGCCCGTCCAAATATTTCTGATCGCACTTCTCATTTAGCTTTTGACAAAACCGGAAGGTTAAGCCCATCTAGAGTTGAACCAGTTAGGCAATTTCCTAGAGGCACAGTAAATTTATCACAGAATCGTCAAAATACAGGCAGGTTAGATTTACGGGCAGTGGAAAAAACTAAAAGCGCATCTCCAACAGCTTTACTTATTCCTGTTCAGGAACCTCAAACAAATCTTTTAGGTCGTATGGCTCAGACTGGGCTCAAACTTATAATGCGCTTGATGAATATTCAAGAAGAAGAAAAACCTCAACCCCTTGAGATAGGTTGGAATTTTAGAGATGAAGGGATTAGGCAAGAATTAGAAGTTTTAAGAGCTGAAGGTGGAAAACATTTTGAGGAAGCTCTGCGTCAAATCGCAAAAGAAAGAGGCATTGAAGCTCGCGCAAAAGTTTCTACAAAGGGGAGTCCTATGGCTCGAAATATTTTACCACAGCCGAATAAGCCAACTAGACCGGGCACAATTAATAAGATAACCATAAAAGATAAAGCAGCTACTATAGGCAGTTCTGTTATTAAAGTTGGAGTGGTCTTACTTTTAGTAGGCACATTAACTCTTCTGCCGGATTTTTATAGTGTAGCATGGAGCGCTCCTTTAACTCCTCTAACTCCTATACTTGCAGTTGACCCAACATTACAATTCGCATATTCCCTTTTTAGCGTTCTAGGCGTGGCTGCAATTTTGTTTATCATTGGTCTTGGCGCTATACGGCTCAATACCTTAAGAGCTGGGGCACCTGCTACTAAAGTAACAATCTTAACTGTTATGAAAAAAGGAAAAGCGGTTGATCCTGAAAACATAGAGGCTCAAGTTCGTTTTGATGCAACAAATAACCGTTATGACATTGAAGTAAGAAGCTGGATCGCAGAGCTTGTAGGTGGGATTGCTCCAAATGAAACTTTAAAAACTCTTCATGACAAAGCTGATAGAGTCATTGCGGATTCTACATCAATCGTGCAAGATGCGGATACTAGAGGAGAGGTAGATCCAATTCACGAAGGTAAAATTAAAGATGCTGGGGTATTAAAGCAGATACTAGATCGGGAAAGGTTTAGAATCAGCGTGGACCAACTCCTTCGCACTTCAAGGCTCCCTGCCTCCTTCCTCAACAACCATTTTATTTATTCTACCTTACATCGTCTTATAGTATTTGTCTATGAGCCTCTTTTTGCTCTTTTGGTTTTCTTAAAGATAGCAAAACCCGCGACTATCGGCATAGGACTATTTTTTACTTCTCTATTTGCAGCTAGCGCGGCATTTGCGTTTCCTGCCGGGTTTTTACCTTTTGATTTACAAACCCCAATGGCAGATAGTCAGACTTTTAGCTGGTCTCAGATCACTCTAATTTTATCCGATCTCATAGACATGCAAGTTATTTCTAATTTATTTTGGGGTTACATCCTTATTGCCATTTTAGGCGTAGCCGCGGTTACTCTTATTATTGGCTCTAGTGTGAAAATAGTTAGAGATGTTCGGATTAGCAGAAATGTATGGAATGAAACTGATCTTGGGGAGATTCAAAAAGTTTTTTACGGTAAATATTGGCTTTCCAGAATTGTGCGAGGGAGCGCGATAGATAAAGTTGTGGAGTTGAGCAAAGCAGATGAAGCAATCAGAGAAGAAGGTAAAAAGATTCTAATAAAATTATTGATAAATGATCGTTTTACTAATGTGCACAAAAAACTGGGACTAGTTTTAGAAAAAGAATTAGGAGTTGAAAGAAAGCAGATCATAGAATCTTATTGGGAACTCTTAAAGAGCAATGAACCAGAGGTTAGAAGAAACGCGGTAAAAAGACTGGTTAAATTAGGAGCGAATTCAGACTTGATGGCTCTTGGGTTTTTAAATGTGGCAACAGCTGGTGTTAGAGTGGAAAGAACTGTGAGGGAAGAAGCGCTTGTTGCCCTAAGAAGATATCCTAATGTTAGACCCGATACAAGTGAAAAAGTAGTGCGAGATTTAGTTGAACTTTCAAAAGATACAAGTTTACTTGATCCTATTTTAGAAACTTTAACTTATTTTAGAACCCCCAATACAGACACTCTAGTTAAAAATAAATTAGGGTTACTTTTAGGGGACAGCCGCAGCTATATTCGTTCTAGAGCAGTAACTGCTTCAGCTCAATATCAAGATCCAAACACTTTTGAATTGGCTAGCAAAGCCTTACAAGATCCTGATTCATTAGTTAAAATTTCCGCCATAGATGTTTTAATAAGGTTAAAGGATCCTAGATCGGTTCAAGTTTTAATTAGCGCTTTAGAAGAAGAAACTAGAGCTTTACAAGCAGAAAGAACTAGAGTCTCCAGAAATCTTAAAGAGATGTATCGTATGAAAATTGCAGAAGCTTTAGCTTATTTTTCAGGGGATCTTTTTTTAGAATCAGAACGTTCTATAAGCGCATTAAAAAATCATCTGCCGCATATTCCAGGCAGCACTGAACGACTTGTCTCTCAAGGGTATGATGAAGCCATAAATGAAGCAGTTGAAGAAAGCAGGGTTAGCGTAAGTCCTGAAACAGACAAGTTCAACTGGGCAATTCAAACTATTGAACAAGCTAAGCATAAAAAAGGTTCAGGTCCTGCTTTACCTTTTAGTTTAGGCGGTCACTTTCTTGCGGGAGCACTATGGTATTTAATCGCTTTATGGAACTTGCATTCATTTACAGGAACCCCTCTTTTCTTTTTACCGATTTTACCCAGCCCAATCGCGCTGGTCTTGCTTATTTTTTCTTCCTTTGCCAGCTTCTTTTATTTTTTTAGGGCGATTCGAACCTCTGAACGATTAAAAAAACTTCACCCGCTTTACTATTTCTTTAGTGTCACAGCCATGGTAGGGATTTTTTACATGATCATTGGAATTTGGCTTATCCCTCTTGGTTTTGACAATATTTTGATGCAGACGATTTCTACAGGGTTTATGCAGTTCTTTGTTTCCTGGATTGTGAATCCAATGGTTTATGGGATCAATACTGTTTTATCCTTTTTACATTTAGGCGCTAGAATAGATCTCATAGATTTGTCCACTAAGGGATCCACCAAAGTGATCTGGGCTTTTATTATTGGAGTGGTTGGCACCATCTTAACTTTTACTCCAGTTAAAATTTTGGCAGATATTCAATTTGCTCGTTTTAGAGCGCTTGAATTTCAAAAAACAACTGATGAATCTTATGGAGTAGAAAATCCTCATGGCACTAATAGAACAGATTATTTTGATGATACTGATCCTTTAGTAGCTAAATTAAGAGATGACACTACTTATCTAGATCCAGCCACTGGTTTGCCTCCTCCGGGGCCAAGAAGAACGTTTTTACGCGAGCTCTATTGGACATGGAGGTATGCTGTGCTTCCTTTACTCTATATTTTCCTGCAGATCATGATCTCTTTAACTTTAACCTTTTTAATTACTTACACCATTTCCACTAAAATTCCCATAGGTGATTTTTCTTCTTGGATTTTCTTGGTTTTACAAACCATTCCTTTACCTTTAGTTAATCTAACCCCAGCCAGATTGATTACAGGATTTATTGTTCGCTCGCTCAGCCCAACTCCTAAAATTCCTTCTGAAGAGATTGAGGAAGATTTTGAGAATAATGGAATTTCCGATACAGATAGAACCTTAGCCCTTACTACGGTTAGAGTAGAACCATTTTTAGATAAGAATGGAAATTTGGATGAAGCTGTTACCATGGCAACCATTGAAGAGCAGCTAAGATGGTGGTTTGAATCCTTTAAAAATAATTATGATCCAAATGGGAATATTACTTTTGTTTACATGAGCTGCGGCATTGATCCTGTGAATGATCCAGTTAACCCGAAAAATATACGCAGAAGAGTCACTGAATTAGAAATTGAGGCTTTTCAAAGATATGCAGGGCCCGGGGGTGAGTTGGACACTATATTATCAGGTAAAGGTTTCAACCAAGATCAGATTGATGCTTATAGAAGAAATTTTGTTTTTGCTAAACGCTGGAGTACCATTGGTAAAAAACTTTTCGCATACCATGACATGCATTTAGTTGCTATGGGAGAAACCCGAGCTAAAACCTTTACTAATCCAACTCTCTGGGGTCCAAAAAATAAATTTTCTCGTAATCCTGATGAACCTCTTTACATAGGGTTGCATGATCTGGATCAAAATGGAGATTTAATAAATGAATTTACAGAAGATCGGCCTCACACCTATCAAATGTATCAAGATATCCGAGAACTCATGCAAAATGAAGGATTAATTGGAAGAGATCGTTTTGGAGAATTGGTTGGGGTTCAAATGATCCATGATTCCTATAGTAATCCAAACAAAAATAAATTTAAACATGTGGTGCTTTATGATGGAGCAAACTATTCCAGAGAAGGAGAATTAAGAAGAATTATTGCCAAGAGCGCGTTTTTAGATCGTTTTAAAAGAGATCCAGTTTTGCAAGAACGGTATTGGAAACTCTATCCTAGTTTAAATGAATCTGCCATGGTCATGCCTCAACTAAGAATTCATTCTATTGCAAGCTGGTACCATTACATGTCTGCTCAGGCGCGAAGAATCCTTATTTGGACTTTGGAAGATTTTCAGACTGCTTTTGGCAGAACAGGGGACTTTGGCAAAGAAGCGCATCTCTTAGCTCTTTATACCAAGCGGGTCATTGTTGAAGGCAGGCCTATTCCTAATTATCTTAGCCACGATACTTTTGAAGCTAGACGCGCTAAACCTTTTTTTGATGCTATGGCTGAAATCATGGAAGATATTCCTCCCAGTCTTATCTCTTCTTTATATCAGAAAAAACGCTGGGGCTCAGGAGATTTTAGGCTTTCCTATGATTTCTTTACCAGAGGCAGCATTCAAGAAAAATGGATCGCAGGACAAGCTCTATTTTCTCACTATCAAGTCATGGCTTTTGGTTTTTGGCTTTTTATCCGAATTCTAGGCACAGCTTTAGGGATTTTGCCAGTGGAGCTTCCTTGGATTGCAGAAGGAATATTTGTCTTTAGCATATTCTCTAACATTATTATTTCTAAATTTTATTTGATCATTATAGAAAATGGTTTAAAAGGGATTTTTGGCACTTTAATTCTCACTCTTTTTTCTAGCAGAGATCCTGCTAATCCTCGCCGCACCATACCTCTTTATGCAAGAATTTTTGGAATGGTGGCTTTAGCGACAACAGTTACTTTAAGTTATTTATTTAGTTTAGCTCTTCCTTATACCATTGCTGCCATATTTATCACACTTCTTGTTACCTCTATTTTTGCCGGAACTTTTAGAATCGTATGGCGGAATACGGTAGATGCTGGAAAAAATTTTGTGATTGGCATTATGGAACTAGCTTTAGCCAATATCTATTTAATGGATATTATTCTTTTGCCTTGGATCACTTTAATCAGTTATGTGGAAGATATTACGGGTAAAGCAGCTGTTTGGATTCCGCAGATTAAAATGGATATGTTTTATGATGATTCTGTTTCTCTTTATCAAAATGCTGGTCACCGTTTTGGCCAAGATGAACAGGGCAGAGGAGGATTCCCATTTTTTATCTTTATCTTTTTGTTAGGCATTGCGATTCCCTTAATTTTAGGTTTGCATTTTCCTAATGCGGATTTAATTAAAAGAGCTTTTCCTATTTTCGCAGCGCATATTATTGGCTCAGCTTTAGGTGTTTATTTAAGCGCGCAACGGCCAAATTTATGGACAGGTTTTTGGCAAGGAGCTATTGCTTTTGTAACTTGGCTTCCTTTAGCTACTTTCTTTAGCCCAAATAGCGTATGGTTTTCAATTTCTTTAGGTATCGGGATAGTTTCTTTTTTGGCTAATCTGATTGGCGGCAATCAATGGATCATTCAAAATCTTACAAATTCTACGGTAGATACAAGAGCTCCTTCTCCTGTAAGAGCATCTATTTGGGAACATCTGTTTGTATTTGGTTTAGGCATTTATTTGACTTGGTCAGGTTGGTATGGAATTAACCATTACCAGATGTGGGGAGAAAGAGCTTCTAACTCTTCAGTAATCAGTTTATTTTTGTTAATTGTGGGATTGGGATTTATTGCTTTTAGTATTTGGGATGCTACTGTTAGAAGACCCCGATCTTCTGGCACAGGTGGTGGAGCAGGCGGTGCGGGAGGAGCAGGTGGTGGTGGAACTGGAGCAGGTGGTGCCCCTGGAGCTGGTGGTGGTACTCCTGGCGGCGGTGCGCCCGGCGGTGGTGCGGGTGGAGGTGGCACTGGAGGAGCTGGCGGAGCAGGTGGTGCCCCTGGAGGCGGCGCTCCCGGAACAGGTGGTGGAACTGGAGCCGGTGGAGGTGGTATCATTCACATCCCAGGAGCTGCTCCCGGAGGCGGACGTCAAGTTGCTATTATAAGAGTCACAAGCGCTCTTCTTGCTTTAACCATGTTTGGTTCTGTGCTGGCTAAATCCGTATTTGCTCTTCCTACCCCTATTCCTACTCCCATAACAACTCCTTCTCCTACTCCAAATGGTTTTCGGCAAGCTATTCAAAATATTTTAGTTGCATATGGCAAAGCCCAAAGAACTGTGACCGGAGCCGGGGTATTAGAAGAAGAACAGAAATACCATTTAGATCAGGTGCAAAGAAGAATGTTAACTCGGGCAGATTTATATACAAGGAATAGAGATGATTTGATTTCTCTTATCGCCATGGTGGATGCGCTTCATAGTCCAATTCTTTTAATTCGGGATGGACCTAAAGGAGAAAAAATTGGAAAATTAAAAGGTCTGCCTGCAAAAATTTTAACTGAATTAGATCAGCTTGAACCTTTGGAAGAATTTCCAGTAACCTACCCATTACCTTTAAATCAGCAATTTACAGGCACAGAACCAAAGCGGGAAAATGTGATGCGCATGGCAGAGTCTTATCCAGAGGAACTTTCTATTTTAGCCAATCACAGAGAACGCGCTTTAATGATGAGAGAAGCTGGCAGAGACTCTCAGAAAAACGCTTTCTTTAATACTGTTTATCAGAGCATTATGGGAGCGTTTCAGTTTATTGGCGGATATTTAAGCCGCATTCAAACCTTATGGCATGTGCCGGATGTGGTGAAGTATAGAGAATATCCTTTTATTTTAAGTTTTGTGGAACTGCCGGAAATGGCGCGGATCAGAATGCTTTCAGACGCTAGAGATACAACTGGCAAAACTCAGGAAGAGACCATGCGCATTGAATATTGGGATAAGATTAATAGAAATTGGAATAAGGTAAAAGCAGCTCAGGATATTTTAGATACAAAACAATTTGAAAACTTAGCTGTTGGCACAAAAGGAACTTTGGAAGAGTGGGGAGAAGAGCCAAGCGCGGAAAATGTGCAAACCTTTTTGGAATTCAGCAACAACTTAGAACAGGAATTATCTCAAAACCTTTCTAAACTTCCTGTAAGTCGTTTTCGAGATCCCAATAGCCGGGCTTTAAAAACTGCCAGAGACATGAGCGCAATACCTTTAATTATTTTAAGAAAGATTCCGTATGTGCCTTCTGTAAGAGTGCAAGGCGCCATGGAACCAGCGGAGCATGCAGCAACTATTGCCAGCCCTTTTCTATATGCCATTGACATAGATAAGGAAAGAGCCTATGTCAATCGTTTAACCGGCTATGCTTTAAAAAATCATATGAGCGTGCAAGATGTGATTCGCATGTTAGGGCTGGATTATGCCAATAGTTTTTGGGACAGCGCAGAATTTAAAGGCGATGCTATTGCGCAGGTTTATCAAAATAGAATTAGGCTGCGGAAAGTTGAGGAATTTCAGGTTGGTTTGGAAGCTAATCTTTGGGATCAGGAAAATAAATTTAGGAATGAGGAACAATTAGAAAGATTGCAAACTCAAAATTTTGTTGCGGATCAAATTTTTAGTTCAGCCTTTATAGAGCCTGCTACTTTAGAAGAAAAAAGAATTATCTTAAGTATCGTTGAACCAGCTTTACAGGAAATTTTAAATCCTGAAATTGTCCAAGGCGGGAAAGCAGACCAAATGCGGAACTTAGTTCAACAGCTAAGAGTGATGGGTGTGGATTTGCAAGCCATAGCCCAAGGAGATCCTTCTGAAAGAAATCTCTATGCTAACCTTTGGGTGCAGGTGAATGCAACTAGAATCGCGCGCTTGGCGCGCGTTATGGCTCAAAACGGACTTTCAACTACCGCTAGCGCCACTCCTTCAGTTATAGCTACTCCTTCAGTTACAGCTACTCCATCGCCTATTCCTGCAGCGCCATCTCCTGCCGCAAGTCCTGTTAAAAATGAGCAACAAAGAGAGCTTTTAATTAAAGTTGCGGCAAGGCGTTTTCCATCCTATAACAGCGCTACCCCGCAAATTCAATTAGCCTATCAATGGTATGTGCTGATTGATCATTTTGAGACTTTTAGAGAAATGCGGGAGGGGAATAACCAATTTTATATGGACATGAAGGCCAAAGGAAAACTAGAGCTCCTCCCAGGACTAAAATGGATTCCAGAAATTCCTGAATCAGAATTAACTGATTCCTTATTATATTCTTTTCAAATAGAGAATAATTTGGGGCAGCTTGGTCAAGGTTATGTTGCCGGCTATTTGTCTCATGCCGCGCATATTTCTGGCAGAAGAACCACAGGTCAAGGCGCGCAAAAGATAAGCGGTTTGCAAAAATTTAGGTCTGATATTCCAAAACATTTTAATTTACTAGACTCTAGTTCCAAACTGCCTGCTCCTCCCTTAGTTGAACAATTTGCGAATGAACGATATTTTAAAAGAACCGGCATTATCCTAACGAATCCAATAGAAAGAAGAAAAATCGCATGGAACGAAATTGTGCAAAGAACTAGATTTTTGCAGCACAATAAGTACAAAGTCACTCCCACGCAATTAGCTCGTGTTTGGGAAATGGCTTTACAAACTGTAATCAAACGTTGGAAAGATTACCCGATAGAAGCAGAAGGAACTGTAGAATCTTTTGTCAATCGCGTGTTTCAGAGAATGGAGAAAGATGGACTTTTACATGAAAATTCTAAAGTTTCCAACCAAGAATTAGACCGCCGCATCAATGAAGTATTTAAAGAGTACGAAGATCAATTAGACATGAGCAAGCGCACAGTAAAGGTTGCGGTGAATGAATCTTACATTGAAATTATTAATAGAAGGTACGAGATTGAGGCGGATCCCTTATTGCGCACAACAGTTTTAAATGAAACGATCCGCAGAAGAAATGGGCTGGATGCCAGAGCCAGACTTTTGCAAGGGCTTGAAATTAATGAAATACACTATTTTTCTAATCCAAACCGCAATGGACCTTGGAGTTTGTCTGTTCTCTGGGTAGATCTTCACCGCCATTTGTCTAAGACTTACGATGCTCTTTTTTGGGATGGAGAAGGATTGGTGGACTTTCCTTTATTATACGGAATGGTAGAAAATAATGGCACGACCAGAGGAAAATTCGATTTAAGTAGAAAATTAGTTGGCCATGAGCTCCAACCGGGAGAGGAAGAACTTGATTTAGATAAGTTGCTTGGAGCGATTAAAACTACGATTTATAAAGATTTCCACTTAGTTTATTCTATCTCAAATCTTTTAGCTAAACAGGGTTGGCTAGATAGTTGGACTGAAATTGTGAAAAAAGGGATAAGAATTGAAAGAGCTAAAAAGAATAAAGTTAGAACCAATGAGTTTTTAACTCCTGAAGATCAAGCGATTTTTAGTTTTGTAAATCTGATGAATCTACGAATTGAAGAAAAAAATGGTTCCATAGTCAAGAATCCTAGAACCAGAGCTCAAAACGGTTTAAATGGTTTATCCAGCCTGATTATAGGAGACACCAATGAGGCATTGAGCATTCAAGCGGCAAAAGATGGCAGACGCATTACTTTGCAGCAGATTGAGTCTCATATTCTTTCACTCATAAATAATAAACATGATTTTAGAAGACAGGGCTCAGAATTGTTAAGCGATGGGGTTAAAATGTACAGCGCCATGATGCAAGAAAGCGCTGCAAATAAAAGTTATAAAGGAAAACCTTTACCTTTTCATAAAAGCGGCATTATGGATTCTAATCTTATCTTAAGAAGAAGGGTTTTGCCAGATTGGCCCTTGGCAAAGTTCATTAAGAACTTTAGACCTATTTGGAAAGAAGCGGATCTAATCCATAGAAAAATCTATAGGCCAAATGGAATAAGATTGCCTCAAGCCTATGTGGAGTTGATTAACAAAGAGTCTGAGTTGGAATTAAAGAAAATTCTTGCTCAATCCAGAGGAGTTAGGGATCCTAATCAGATTCCAGATTGGGAGGTGAGGGAAAGAGAACCTTACATGCGTGAACTTAAAGCGATCCTTGCTTTAGCGATTAGCAGTTACGATGCAAAAATCAAACATCCCGGCAAAGAGATTCACCCAGTTACTCTTGCCAATAGAATTCTTACCTATAAAAATGAAGGGCCAACACTCTATTCTAATGTCCCTTGGCATATTAGAGGCATTCCTGAATCTTTTGCGGTAAACTATTATTTTCATCGCAATGCTTGGAGCGTGGCTCCTCTCATTTATTTAAAAGATGTGAATGAGCAACTAGCTCATATTAGCTTGGCAGATATTCCCAGAGAAATTCAGGATGAAATCAAAGAAAAGATTAGATCCAAAACAGGACAAGTTCCAGAAGATGAGGCTGTTCGGTTCCAGGCTGTGCAAGACGGCGTATTTATTTGCAAAGAGTATAGTACCATGCCCATGAATATAGATCCTTTAAGAGATCCTCTTTTAGTTACAACCATTCAAGAGCAAACCATTCCTTTAACTAAAGATAATATTGTAAAGGTTCTTCAATTAAGGAATGAGGTTGCAAATCTTAAACTGCCTAATGGACAGCCAAAATATCCATTTTTACATTTAGATGACGAAGGCAAGCCGGATTATTGGGCTGCAATCGCGTTTTTGCATAACATGACTATCGCGGAATTAGAACAAAGATTTTTTGTTCATATGCAAGCGGCTTATAAGGAAGCAAAAGCTACTTTTAGCAGAGCTGAGCTGGATCTATTTAAGAATAAAAATAAAGAAAATACGAAAATTATTGTAAAAGCGCATGCAGCAAAATATGGTCTAGATGAAAGTCAATTAGTTACGCCAGAGATTCAAGATGATGATGTGATTGTGGAAACCTTGCTTTACCATATTCGCAGAGTAGAAGTAGTGGTGGATCGGACCAATGCGCAAAGAGATCCCGGGCAGCCCTTAGTGGATAAGGATCGCTTTATTCCAGTTCATTTAAAAGAATTTTTTAGAATGTTAAAGATCATGAAAGATCATGCTTTAGACGGCCATCCTAAAAGTATTTTTGAAGAAGAATTGAATCGTCAGCCCACTGCTGTAAAGAAATTAGAGTTTGTTAAGAAAAGACGAGGGAAACTAGAAGCGCAGGTAGTGATGCTGCAAAACTTAAAAAGTGTGGTCTATACGGAAAAAAGAAAAGCTGAAGCCATGCCGAACCTTCCAGAGAATATTAAGATATTACAATCTCTTGAACCTTTTCTTCCGGCAACAGATTCTCTTACAGCCTCTGCATCTCATTTGCCAACTCCAACTCCTTCGCCTTCTGGCGCAGGGGTATCTGCCACTGGTTCTTCTGGTGTGGGAGCCTCTGCATCTCCTTCAGCTGTTCCTTTAGCTTCCATCTCTTTAGCTCCTGCCGCAGCTTCAGGCGGAGCAAGTTTCAGCGCAGCTCCTTCCTTGCCTTTAACTCCTTCAGCTTCTGCGGGACCTGAGCCATTTGATAATTTTATTCAGATCTTTTTAAAGAGAACAGATCAGGTAAGGAAGATGCCGAAATTCGTTCGCTTCATTCAAGAAGTAGAAAGTTATGATGCTTATGCAGCTTCAGGTTTGGAATTTTGGCTTGCTATTTTGCAGACCATTAAAAATATTCCTTCAGATAAATATGAAGCGGTCTCAAATCTCTTACAAGAGATCAAACAGGAATACCTTACCATCCAGCATGGGTTTGAACCTTCTCCGGGCAACCAGCTTAGGGAAGCGATCCTTACAGTGGCTGATTATCAGATTACAAATATGCTGGAAAGTCTGCAGACTGCTGAGGAAAAAGAGGATCGCGCAAGAGCTAAACAGAGCAGGATTGAAGCAAGAAGAAGAGAGATGGTCAATCAATGGCAGATTAATGATCTATTAGTGGACGCATACAAGCTTCTTTATAATGCGGAATTAGATCAGGATGACTGGAGAGTAGAAAGATTTTTAACCACTTATCTTAAAGATTTTTTAAGAGATAAACAGACCGGAACCTATAAAAAAGATGATTATGTTCAATGGATGGAGTGGATGATTCAAAATCCTGGTCTGGGCTTTGAAGAATCCACAAAGCCTGATGCTATTCGCATTCAAACCAAACCCGGCAAACATGAAAATCGCTATCAAAAGGTAAAAAAAGCCTATGCGCTCTTAATTTCGGATTTAGAAAAAAGAATTGAACTTATGGAAAAAAAGAGAAAGGCATTAGGCGAATTGCCAGAAAAAATTCAGGTGGAACTAGAGTCTGACAGAGAACTTTTAGCAACTTATAGAGAACAGCAAGCGATTCTTTATGAGCAGGTAGAAGGCGCAGTCAGGGGTTTAGTTGCTAGAGCAAAAAAAATTAAACAGATTGAAGCCAAAGCCACTCAGGGACAACTTGATTTATGGTGGTTATGGCTGGCTGGGATTGCAGGGATTGTGGGAGTTTGTTTGGGTATTGTTGGAATTGGAGCTTTGATTGTTAGTCTTAGCGCAGGCACTATTACCGCGCTTGCCGGCACAATCATTGCAACAATTTTCTTTGGTTTTATAGGAGCAGGAGTTTGGATTAACTGGGGGGCAATTAGCAAAATCCCCTTTGTTAAAAATATTTTGCAACAGGTACACCCTACTGTTCCTGTTCCTTCACCTACAGCTACAGGTAGCGTATCCCCATCATCGCCAATAACTCCAACTCCTTCTGGAACTCCAACTTCTAGTCTTACCCCTTCTCCAGCTCCAGCAGCTTTAGCAACAGTTTCTCCTACTCCTTTAGTGAGCCCAACACCAGCTGGAACAGTTACACCTAGTCCAGTGCCTACTCCAACACCTCTCCCGGGTTCAACACCTGCGCCAAGTAGAACTCCAACTCCTGCTCATGCGCCAGCCCCAGCAGCCAGACCAGTTCCAACTGTATTGCCGTCAATTTATATTCCAAGGCCAGCTCCTGCTTTTGTGCCTCGTCCTAGAACTACGTTTGAAGGCTTAAAAGTTGCGGCTTTAGATATTGAAGAAGCGCTCTTTCAACTAGCGCAAAGCCGGAGAGTTTATTCTTCTGGAAATTTGATTGATCAAATCCCTTTTATTCCTTATGGAGGCATTACCTCTTACCAAAGGCCTGGAACTCTTTATGTAGAGCCCGGGCTAAAAGGTCATGCTTCCGGTAAAATTCCTCCTCAAGATATTGAGAAAAAATCTCAGCTTTATTTAACTTTTATTACAGATTCTGACATGCCTTCAGATATTTATTTAGAATTGAAATCTCAAGGCAGACCTCTAGTAGGAAAAATAAGACGCAATGTGCGTAAAGTGATTGTGCCAATTCCACGTTCAAATAAAAAAGAAGTGAGAGTGCAAATAGATTTAAGAGAGCATTTAGCTATCGTTGATGATTTGATCCCTTGGGCTTATGGATTTTTAACCAGACAAAAAGTGGAAAGAAATATTGCGGATGAGATTGTTTTTTCAGAGGCTACTGCAAATATTTGGATTCAGGAAATCTCTTTTGAAGAGCCTGTTTCTCCTGTATCCAACCAAGCTTCTATTTTAGCCAGCGCAGCTTCTTTTGCTGCCGCATCTTTAGGATTTATTATTCAGCTTAGTTTTCTGATTAATTTTGGCTGGAATTTCGTGATTAATTTTTCTAGTGTCATTTTAGTAGCTTTAGCTCTATCTTCCTTAATCTTTTCTAAGGAAAAAAGAGATAATCTTGGCTTTATGGTTTTTGAAGGAGTTTTAAAATCTCTGCTTATCCTACATCCTTTAGTTGGTTTTATTTTAATGGCTATCCAAGCGCGTAAAATTGAGCAAGCCTTAAGCAAAGCAAATAAAGAAAGAGACGGGCCAAACAATAATATGCTGGAAGCTCTGCAAAAAAGATTGGAAAGAGAATTAGCTGTAGAGCTTGTGGATGAAGGCAGAAGCGCAGAAGAAATTGCTTATGTTAAAAGCATTGACCCCATAGAAATTGCGCAGAAGAGAATTCATGTTGACTTACTCGCCCTTTCCTACTTGCCAAAATATTTACAAAAATCAATTTTAAGAGACCATGAGACAACACATTTTAAAACCTCAAATGAAGTTTATGCTTATGCCAATCAAATTTTAAATTCTCTTACTCTTTTCTTTGAACCTAGAAAGGTATCGCAGGTTCAAAATCCAGAAGCTCCCTACACTCCCTTTTTTACTTTTTACAAAAAAAGAGCAAAAATCCTTATTCCCATTGTAATGATGCAATTGTTCTCGCTCTTTACTCCATTAGCCTTGTCAGCTCAGGCTCAAACTAATCCAAACGCCCAGCAGCAGCAAACTCAAAGCCAAATTCCTAATGTTCGTTTGGTTCCTAATAGTCTGCAGGATTTTAAAAATTATAGCGCCATTTACGGACCCTTCTTAAATCAAGGGCTATATGAAGAGATATTAAACGATGTCTGGGAAAAAGAGTTGGGGGATCCTCCTAGATTTTTTGAGCTTGATTCTTCTAATCCAAAAGTAAAAGGCTGGGTTAGAAAATGGTTAAAAGAAGGCTCTTTAGATAAAAGTGAAGTCTATAAAGGTCCTACTGAATTTAGGCTTTTGATCTGGGAGCAGATAGATCCAGTCAGTAAATCTCCTAAACGATACGCCATGATCTTGCCTAAATATCGGCAGATTAATACAAACGGACAAGTCCTAGCTTGGTGGGGAAGAGCAGGCAACTCATTTGATTTTGGCGTGGGCAATGCCAAAACTTTTGGCGATATTCTTTTGCCCAAAGAGCATAAAGATATCCTTATAGAATCTTACGCAAAACTGCCGGACTTTTTAAAGAATGAACATATTGCTAAAAGTTTAAATTTAGAATCCGGAGATGAGGTCATTCCTCTTTTGCGTATCACGCAGCAAGGGGGAAGCAACCCGCAGGATTTAGAAGCTGTTTATAAGTTAACGAATCTTCCTTATAATATGCATGAACATAAAGGATTGCTTCCAGGGATTCCTGTTTCATTTTTGCGCTATTCGTTTTTTGATAAAGCACAAAAAGATAATGAAGATATTAAACCTCTTAAAACTCCTCTTAAATTATCAGTTGGCATGGCGCCAATTGAAGGACAAAGCTGGCAAAAAATTGAAGAGTTTGAAACAGATGGATATAAAGTGGTCATTACTTATGATGAGAAATCCGCTTATTTCCAAGCCTTCCCTAAAACCATGAATCCTAAATTTTTTACTGGGGATGTTTCCAGTGATTTGGTGCGCTCTCAAGATGTTCATCTTTTTGATCCTGTGGTTGCTGTGGGAAAAAATATAGAGAAAGGGATGAACCAGTTTAAATGGAAAGTTGGTTCCATAAAACCTCTGTTTGGCACGGCTGTGAATAAGCAGGGAGCAGGAATGGTTTTCTCTAATGTTTCCAAAGGAACTATTTTTTCTGGACAAGTAAAAATTTCTGATAAAACTAAAGAGGAGATCACACAGCATCTTGCCAAAGCAGAGAGTTTCCTTAAAACTTATGATGATGCAATGTCCGCGTTAAAAAAAGGGGATGTGATGAAATACTCTAAGTTTTTAGTAAAGGTAGTCATGCAAACACATCAAAGCAAAATTGATCCTAGAACCTTAACTGAAGGCCCTTATGCGGATTGGATGAATATAGAAAATGTAAAACACTGGTTTGCTAACCAATGGTTTGGTTCAGACATGGATTGGCTGAGCGCTATCAATGAATATTATATTGCGACCATTGAACAAGGTAATCCAGATCAGGAAGCTTTAAAAGCTATTTTAGTTTTATCGGATTGGATGCATAAAGAGGGTTTAACACAGTCTGGAGCTTTTTATATGAAAAAAGGATTTGCCATGATGTTAGTTCCAGAATACGATAAAAATACCGGCAGGATAGATGTTTTTATTGATAATTCTCTTATCTCGATTTGTTTTAACCATGTTCGGATTATTATTCGCAGAGGTTATGAAAGAATTCCTGGTGTTACATGGGGAGCTTTTGAAACTGAAATTGAATATTGGAACAAAGAATTTAACAATTTTAATAAAGGAAAAAAGGAAGCTGTGGATGAAGGACAATATCATTTTAGTATTGACATGAACACTGTTCCTGAAACTTTCAAGATATTCCAAGATTCATTTTTAGTGGCTAGAGATTGGAAACGGTTGGGCGGCGATGTTTTAATTAAGGATTTTGTAGGTGTGGATAGAGGGATTCCTGTAGCTAAAATTTACAATGAAGTTCACAATACAGGCACAGAGCCTTTTAAACTGAAAAAAATGGTCATGAACATTGCGGATTACCTGCATTTAAGCGATTCCAGAAACGACATGAAAGAGAATCAGTATGGCATGAGCCCAGACTATAAACAGATCTCTTTACCCATTGGTTTTTACATGGAAGGTTCACCGGTTTTTTATGGGCATGAGTATGATCAGTTTCCTAAAGGTCAATGGAAGGATTTTACTGACGAATATCTAAAATTAAAAAAACAGGGCAAAGCGCCGCGGTATATGGTTCTTTATGGATTTGATAGAACAGTGATTTATCGCATTCCTGAAGAATTTAAAGAGGGAGATCGTATTCGTCTTTATAATTCTGACCCTGCCAGAACAAATCACAAAGGCTGGGAAAAAGCTCAAATAGAATTTCAAACAAACAGAGTGCTAAAGCCGGGTGAAAGCGCAAAAAGTCCGGAGATCGAATCCTATGTGATCTGGAGCTCTTTAGCTTCTAAGAACACTAATCTTTATCCAGATGAGTTAGAGTATTTGGCTCCTAAATGGGTACAGGATGTGATTGGGGATGTAAAAAGTTTTCTCTCCATAGAAACAGACTATGCGGGCGCAGGAGCAACCACTGCGTTGATTAAGACCGCAAAAACCATGAAAAAGATTGGCAACACAGAAAAGTATCTTCAAAATCGGACTGACGCGTTAAAAGGAGTGGATTTTTCTTTAAAGCATTGGAAATTATTAAGTGAAAATACAAATTTTATGCCCTCTTTTGGAATTATGAGATATTATGGTTACCTTGGCTATCTTGCTGATTGGGCCTATGAAGAAACTGGGGAGCAAAAATATCTGGATGATTTAATTGAGTTAGGAGATGATATCCTCTCATTACAAATTACCAATCCTTCTTTGCCAAACTATGGAGCATTTTTGATTAACAGACCTTCAGAAGAAGCTGGCGCTAACAATTTGGATGACCAAGGCATTAAACTTTGGTTATTAAAGATCGCTTATGACCGTACAGGGGATATTAGATACAAACAAGCAGTTGAACTTTTTATAAAACATTGGGTGCAGGTACATCCCCTGAACTATCAATTTTGGGGAATCACAAAATATTTTGATCTTCCTCCACCGGAAGAACAAAGAGTTTTGCCTGATGGCAGAAAATTTGATGGTAAAAAACTTCCTAAAAAAGGGTATCGCATGGTGAGTGAAGATCATCAAGTGGGTCCTTATGGCAATGCGATTTTAGCTTTTGGACTAGCTCAATGGAAAGGTGAAATTCCCAGAGTTTCTGAATTGTTAAAAGCAGCCATGAGGTATCATACTGGCAGGTATCGCATGCACATGTTAGGAATCGGCGGCATGAGGCGACATGTGTATCCTTATGTGGATCAGCCAGATACAAACGTGGAAAACCAAGCAGCTTTTTTAAATTTTCTTATGAGTTTGCATAAGCAAGAAACTAAACAAGGAGTTAAGGTTAGAACTAAACCTGCTCCTAGACCAACACCGCGAGTTTCTTCTACTCCATCGTCGCGCGCTGCTCGAAAAGCAGCCAAAGGTTTTTCAATTGTTTTATCAGAAGTTAATAAGGAATTGGCTGGTTCATTCTACCCCGCAGAACTTTCTTTAAAAGTAGATGCGCAGCATTACGCAGATTATCTCTGGGGCAATATGATTTGGAATAATTATCTAAGAGAACCTGTGTGGAATAATGCGCTTTTAGGAACCCAAGGTCAAATAGAAAAATTAAGCGCGCCTAAAACAGAAGATGCAGCGCCAAGTGAAGATGCGGCTGCTGAAGCTCCTTCAGATGAACCTACCATGCTTGGGTTTAAGATCACCTTTAGCGAAGCGAACGATGGCACAAAGAGTTTTGATCTTGGACCTCTTAAACTCAATTATCCTGAAAATCCTAGATTGACCTATATTACAGATTCATGGATCCTTCCTCCATTTATTCCTGCTGAAAGCATAACTCTTGCAAAGATATTGATGTTTGGCAATCAGTATCCGTTCTATTCCCTTGCCGCGCCAACAGTTGCGGATGCTTTAGAAGCAGCTCATGCTTATGCTGGAACAGACCGCGGAACATTGGATGTGGTTTATAGAAGAAATGAAATTTCAAAGATGTGGGACGCGGAATTTGCTCTATATGAAACCACAGATTCTGAGCACAAAAAAGGAACGAGCAGTGTTCGAGACCGTTATGGGAGATTGCATATTGGCATTAATGAGATGACTTATATAAGAGGGGATGCAATTAATAGAAAGAATGTAAAAGATTCATTAGAGTTTTGGGATCGGAGAGATTTTATTACAGAACTTTACCCAGATTTCCCTACTGGGAACGATAGTTTCCTGCCTTCTCGGCTAGGATGGATAACTCCTGCTGAACAGCTGGGTGGGGACATTTTATTTTACTTGCAGCCTATCTTAGGTTTCTTTGGAATGGATCTAGTTGAGAAAGTTGGGTTTAATCCTAAAGCAGCGCTTGGGGATTTAGATACTTCTTTAGCTCTTTTAGACGCATCCGCTTCTTCTAAGAGAACAAGAATTATCTATCCAATGAATGATATGGTCAAAGCCGGTGTTGACGCAAAAGATAAAGAAGCTTGGAAAAAATATTTAGACAAAAAAGGATTTGGTTATGTCAGTTGGATTTTTAAGAATATAAAGTCAAAGAGACTCAATTCTGGGGATCTGCTTTTTGATTCAGTTTTAAATAATGAGATGTGGAACGCGATGAATAAGGATCATCAAGCTAAGCTCGGTCCCTTATTTATTGATAAACCTAAAACTGGAACAGATGTGATCAATACTCTTGATGAAGATTCTACTGGGGTTTTAATCAAAAGGGCTCAATCCCAATATCTATGGGCAATAAAGAAATGGGCTGAACTAGGGAATAAAGGATTGCCTTCTTATGAATTCGCTTATCGTGTGGGAACTGAAAGAGATCAGGCATTAAAAGATAGATTAGAAATAGAAAAAGATTTTCCAACAGTTCCATTGAGGCTTCTTAAAGGAAAGATTAAGGATAACAAAAATAAAGAGAAACCTAATAAAAAGGATCCTGACATTGACCCAAGAACCATTGGTCTTGGAATTCCAGAGACCATAGCCCTGCCATTTAAATTAGGAGATAATCGGTTGGCAGTTGAGTTTTCATATCTTATTGCTGGAATTGGCATAACTGCCTTTGTTTTTGGTTTGCTTGGATTATTTGGAATCACTCAATTGCCCTTATATCCAGTGATAGAAGCTACCATTTCTGGTTTTGGCTTAATACTTGCCAGTTTAGGATTCGCTTCAGCTAAGATTTATGGAAGAAGTTATCATCAAATTCGTTTTATGAAAATTTTATTTACCAGATATGAGGCTAGGCGTTTTACCTCCCGTTTAAATACTTTAGATAAAGATAAGTCAGAAACTATTATTTTAAATAGAATCTTGCAATTGGGCGCTGGTTCAAATGTTACGGTAAGCGTGGATGCAGCCTTAGGTCATTGGGAGAATGTTCCTGAAGCTACTGTGAATGGTCAGGATTTAAGCGTAGCGCCGTGGCTCGCCTGGATTTTTTCTTTAAACAATGAAAGAGCATTTGACAAATTTTATGATCGTCTCTCTGATGCGGATAAAAACTATTTTTCGGATAAGAGGTATTTTTGGGATTATGTGAGTTTTAGAAAGTTAAGAGAGAATATAATAGAACAGATCATTGATCACCATGAACTCATCAGGCTTAAAATCAATGCTGGTTCTTATCCTCTCCTAAATCGCTTCCCTGTTATTCAACATTTACTTAAAAAACCTAATGCGCAAACACTTTTTATCTGGATTGCCAAATCTAGTTTTACCTTATTGCAGTTTGGCTTGAGAGAGTTAAAAAAGAGTTTTAAAAATCTATCGCTTCGTTTTGCTCCGGCAATGTCTTTGCCGGTAGAGGGTCCAATTAAAACAGTTGTGGATGAAGCGAAAAAAGCGGGATATTCTCCTCAACAAATTAAAAGACTTTTAAAAGTGGAAAATGATTTTGAGTTTGAGATCCCAGTCTCTATGGATTCAGGAAGAGTAAAAGTTTTTAAAGGTTACCGCATCCAACATTTTAGAAATGGCTCGGATCAAATCTTTAAAGGCGGAATACGCTGGAGCGAGTTTGTTAAGAAGATTGGGATCGCTATTCTTTCCATGGAGATGACATTAAAAACAGCGATTTTAGATCTGCCTTTGGGCGGAGCTAAAGGAGGAGTGATGGTGGAGAGTCGTTTATCCGACAGGGAAGAAGCGCTTTTAATGCGCGGGTATGTCAATGAGCTTTATAAAAGAGAAGCGATTGGTCCAGACATAGATGTTCCAGCAACTGATTATGGAACAAGAGCTGAGATGATGTCTTATTATCTAGACCAATATATCCGTAATTGGCTGTCCCCGCAAAGGCACCGAGGAATCTATCCGCAATTATTTAGCGAGCATCCAAATAAATTGGCTTTAAATGAGGAGTTAGAGGAAGAGATAAAAAATGATCCTACTAAAATTCCCTATTTAGATCGTTTTGTTTCTATGAATTATTACGGCGGATTAGATAAAGAACATACTGCAATTTTTGGAGCTGTTACAGGAAAGCATTTAGATAAAGCTGGAATTGAAGGCAGGGAGGATGCTACGGGCAGGGGTGTTATTTTAGCTGCTCTTTCTCTTTTAGATTATTTAAGAACTAAGAAAGGGGTAGAGATTGGCAATAGAGTTGCCATTCAGGGATTTGGCAAGGTTGGCCATCCCACAGCTAAATCTGTTTTAGCTATTGAAAATAGTAATTTAAAGGTTGTGGCAATTGGAGAGTCTGAGAAAAGAAAGGTTCAAGTGAATGGAAAACCAGTTGAAAAGAGGATTAAAGTTGTTGTTTATAAGGAAAAAGGGAATTTTACTGAGCAGGAGATTGAGGTGCTGCATTCTTATAGGTCAGAGAATGGAGCTAGTTGGGTGGGTATAGAAGAAGTTTTAGAAGGGGTAAAGTTTAGAACGGAAGAAGAAGCTAATTTTACAGATATTTTAGAGTGGGACGCTGATATTTTAATTCCAGCAGCCATGGAAAATGTGATTACAAAGGAGAATGCTCATCGAATTAAAGCAAAAATGATTGTAGAGGGGGCTAATGGACCAACCACAGAGGATGCGGATAAAATTCTTGCGGAAAAAGGTGTGTATGTTTTGCCAGATATTTTTGCCAATGCTGGCGGAGTCACAGTCTCTTATTTTGAAATGCTCCAATCTACAGATGATATGGCTTGGGGAATTAAAAAAACTGAAAAAGAATTAAAAAGATATATGGACAAATCAGCTCAAAGTTTATTTGAAATAGTTTCCTCTCAACCCAACATCACTTTAAGACAAGCTGCTATTCGCTTAGCTTTAAAAAGACGATTAGGTGAACCTGTAGGTCCAACACCATTTAATTTTTTAAGGAAGTTAAAGGACTTATTTGCCAAAAACTCTAAATTATTTGGCAGAGAATCTAGTCCGTTGCCAGTTTTAAGAAAAGCAGCGATTTCAATGGCGCTTTCAGTTGCCCTCTCTTTACCTTCTAGTTTTCTATCCTATTCCTTAGTCTCTGGAATTTTACCAGATCAAAAATTAAACCAGTTAACAAATGATAATCAAGAGATTGTAACGCAAAACGTTGCTGGGGAGTCAAGAGCGCTGCTTCATCCTTCCCTTACAAATAATTTTATTGGAATTCTTATGCCTGTAGTTCCCATGGGAATGACTCAAACTCCAGAGGGACAACTCATGCCTATGGCAGAAGTAAGAGGGGGATTACTTTTCAATGCGGAGCTGGGTAAAGGATTAAACAAGCTCTCAGCTAAAACCATTATTCAACAAGAGCTAGACATCCAAACCGCTTTAATGATCTTAGCCCCTGATTTAAAAAATACCCTTACTATTTTTTCTCATCCTGGGAAATCTTTAGAGAAATCTTCCCAAATTTTGTTTGGCAGAGCGCAAACTACTTGGCTTAATTTAGAGAACAGCTTATCTGCTTTTGAACCAGAAGAGCAGGAACTTCTATTAGTGACTAAGAAAATTAATGAGTTGTATGGAGAGACCATGCCTCAAGAAACTCTTGCGCCATTAAAGGAGGGTTTCCTTCTTCCTTTAGGCAAAATTTTTGGAGAGTTAGCTCAAACCATAAATGAGTCCCAGAAGACGAATGTGCTTGCGCTTGATTTTACCTCCTTTGTGGAAGTAGAACCCAACACTGGCAAAGTCACAATCTCCAAACTTTCCCAAGAGATTATTCTTGAAGAGATTGAAAAAGTTAAAGCAGATAAAAATGCGTATTTCATTCCTGTATTAAATTTAGCGGAAAAAGGGGTTAAGGGAATCAGTAAAGAAGATGAGCTGGTATTTCTAGAGCAGGCGAGCGAAGCTCTTGGAATTCCTAAACATAGGATTTTGTCAGCCAAGACCCCGCTAGAAGTTAAAGAAAAAATAAAGGGTTTAGGAGATGTTTCACTTCAGGTAGTGACTAGCAATCCGCGCAGATGGGATCGTCTAAAAACTATTGTTAGCTTAATGATTGGTCTTTTAGAATCTGAATCGCAAGTGGTGTTTGAAGGAGAAAATGCCGTCATTGATCTTCTCTTTAAACAAATGGGATCAATGGGTGAAGGCATTGAGCGCATTGGCAATAGAATCACCATCCAAGGCAGGTCTCTAAATCCACTCTTAGATTTTAAAGAAAGGGTGGTCCTCTTTGCAATCCAGGCTTAGACGATTTAAAGATTTAATTATTTTTATTAGGCGGCAATTGTGGCAAGAACAGGCTGGTGTATTCGTGATTTCGGTAAAGGAGACAAATTTTTGATTTTTACAAGCGCAATTTTCTTACCATGGAGCCTTTCTTTTTCTGCTAGAGCTCGATTTCTTCTACAAAGTTCTTTGTCAGATTCTGGAAGTAGAAATACTGTAGAACCATTTGGAATCCTCTTAGCAAATGCAGGATGCTCAATAAGATATTTGTCGAATTCAAAACCAAGAATCATATTTTTTGTAACCCATGCTTTTTCTTTTGTCACTTTTTTATCCTCCCCAAGTAATCTTCTTTATATCTTTCCCAATTTCTTAATAAATCTTCTTGAGCGTAAGTTAATGCTGAACCAAAATCTTCAAGGTCTATGGATTCTTTTCTTGCAGAGCCATCTGGCATCAGGATATCTCTATGGGTAAATCCATGAGCTGTATCGTAACGGACAATAGCTGTCCATTCTGTTTCTATGAGCGCCTCGTATTGAACAGAGAACTGATGGACATTCCCGCGCTTTGTTTCAAATTTAATTCTTATTCTATTTTCAGGATCAAGCAAGCGAATAAATTCTTTTTTAGCCATCTAGACCTAAAATATATCCTGTATTTCCCTTATTGTCAAGGTTTGGATTTTTTATATTCACAAGTGAAAACGTTTACACAGGTTGGAGAATTTTAGAGTATATAAAAATGATTAGATTCTGGATTGAGAAAAAAAATAGAAGTACTTTAAAGGCCACAGCTATTGGCGTGGCAGGGTCATTTTTATTGTCTGTAATCAGCCCTTCTTTTATTGCCGCAAAACAATCTTTTGTTTCCGCAAGACAATCAGAATCAAAGCAGGCAGAAAGAGCGGATCATATTTTAGAAAATTATTTGGAGAATTTAGAGAAACTGAAGAAAACATTTAGTAAAGACGAGGAATTCTCTTATGAAATTGAGGAAGTGATCGTTATCTTAAAAAATTTGAGCTTCAAGGGGCCAATTGAAAAAGATGGGAATGTTTCTTTCTTGGGAGTTTATAAGGAAGATGGTCATACGATCAATTTCATAATTGAAGTTGGAACGAAGAATAAAGAAAAGATGAAAGTTGCTTCGAAAAATTTTACAGATGAGCTAAAAGCGGTTTTAGGAACCTTAAGACAAGAGCCGGGCACTTTCAGTGCAGGAAAAATTTCAATTTTGGCAAGGATGCCTTTTAGCTCTCAAGGATTTCCCATGATTCGCATGGCAGAAGAAGAAGATTTATCTCGTTTTAACGAGTTCCAATTTGGGACAGGAGTTAAGAGAGATTTAAAACAAGGAAGACTGATGCGTGAGACAGCTAGAAATAGAAGACAAGCAAGGCGATCTAACAAAAGGACAGGGAAAGAGAACAATTCAGCTAATCGGATTGCCTCAAAAAGTCAGTTTCATGCTAATGGGAATGGGAAAAGAGCGCGCATTGGAACTCGAAAGAGAAGCGTTGCGGAAGCAGCGGTAGAGGCATTATCTGCCCTGCATGAGGGTACGATTGTAGATCTTTTCATGTTGTTATTAAAAAAAGCAGAGCTTAAGTTAAGCAGCGAAGATTATTATGAGTTTATTACAGATGGTTTTAAAGCTTTGGAAAGAGTTTTAAATTTTAAGACGTCAGAATCAGAGGTAAGTTTTGCAACCATGGAAAAAGGAGTTTTAAACCTTACGGATTTGGAAATAAAAAGTCTGCATAAAATAGCTCCTTTGGTTCTCCCTAATTTTTTGGCAAAGTATTTCGCGATTATTCTTACATCCGATCAAATGACGGATGAAAGTTATTACGAAGGACTAAAGAAAGTGATAAGAGAACATTTTAAGGAAAAATTGAAAAATCTTAAAAGTAACAGCGCACCAATCGCGGATAAAATTAGATCATTTAAAATTTTTGTTTATGACAGTGGGGATTTAATTGAGAGCGATAAAAGGTTCGTTTTAGCCCATTTTAGTATTGACAGACGCGGTCAAGCTCAGATTTTTTTGCATAGAAGGTTGCTTTGGGAATTGATGCATCTTGAGGAAAGCGAACAAGAAAGGATGATTCAAGCGCTTGTGAATAGGGAACTAAAAATTCAGTCTGATCTTTTAGATGGCATAGAGTTTGATTTAGCCCACCAGAAAATCCGAACAGAAAAAGATCAAGAGGCTCTTTTAGAGTTTGCTAAAAAAGTAACGCTAAAAATTTTGGAGGATGAGCCTTATGATGAGCTTGATTTTGACACAGGGTCTGAAGCTCTTCAGGGTGTGCAAGAACCTTGGTTAAGTTCTCTTGCAAGGCGACCTCAAAGAGAGCTCAAAAAAGAGTTAAAAAAGTCATCTCATCGTTTAGGTTATTCCATGTCTTTAATTGATGAAATTGCTCAATTTGAAGAGGTAGTTCAATCTCTTTCAGAGTACCCAAACAGCGAGGCAGCGCTTAAGGAGATATTTTCGCAGACATTGATTGAGGAAGATCGGTTAAATGATGATTTTAAAGGTTATTCTACCTCCATTAAGTCATCCCCCAATATGTTTGGGCCCATTGTCTCAGGAGCCATTGCCGCTTCCGAACTTTCTAAAAGTTTAATTCAGAAAATTTTAAAAGAAACAGCTTTAAGAAGGTCTTTACAAGCCGGGCTTCTTTCTCTCCCCATGAAAAAAAGGATTGGCGCCATAGAGTTATTTTCCAAAGATGGAAGAGTTTTTGAACCGGATGAAGTGAATAGCCTGCTTTTTGCTTTTCAAAAGGAATTGCTGATTAACCGCTTGACTGATTTAGAGCAAAGCTCAAGAGAGATTGGGGAAGGTCTATTTCTCCTAACAGATTATTTTTTAGGGGCGATTGGCAAAAAAAATGAGACGGATAAAATCGCAATTCGAGGAACAGGAATTTTAGCTCGTTCTGTGGCATATGCCGCGATCCAAAGATGGGATAAAGCAAGAGTAGTAGCCATTGATCTTGGACAGGAAATTCTAGTTAAAGAAAAGGGATTTACAAAGGCTGAAATCGAGAAACTCCAAACAGAAGAGGGGATCGCTCGCCTGAAGAGTTCCAATGCGATTAAAGTTTTAAATAATCAGGATAGGAACAAGATTTTTACTTTAAATGCGGAGCTAGTGGTTTTAGCGGACGAGGGCGCTCCTATTGACCATTTAACTGATTCCGAAGGCAACCTCATCCCCATTGAAACAAGAATGGTTTTAGATTTAAATGATGGATTAACTCCAGCTGCGGAGGAAATTTTAAAAACCCAAGTTCCTGTACTTCCTCCTTTATTAGCCCGCATTGGGGAGATGAAAGCTCTTTCTTTAAGTTCTTTAGGGGAAACAGAATTTGAAAGAAGAATTAAAATCGGCGCGGCTAAAGTTTTATCAACAGCCCGAGAGCTTGCCCAAGCTGATGGAAAATCTGTTGAAGACTCGGGTTTCTATTTAAAAGAGGGCGCTGTTCTTGCTTCGGTTCGAGGAGTTCTAGAATTAAATATGGAAAAGGAACGTGAGTGGATACAGGCTCTTTTAAGCGGAAAAGTTGAGCCTCAAATTCCTTTAAAAAAATCCGCAAAAAGTTTTAAAGGAATTGAGCCCATTGATTTTGAAAGATTTTTAAAATCTTTAAGGAAAAAATCTAGAGTTCCAAGGGATTTTAAAGGATTGGTTCAGGCCTTCCAAAAATCAGAAAACAGTTTAGCTTTAAAAAATCTTTTTTCTTTAATGAAAAAAGATCAGCCTTCCAATTACTTAAATTATCGCCTTATTTTAAGCAGGATTTTAGAGAAATTAAATCATCCCTTGCTCAATGCTCATCCAGCGGATTTGGATAAATATCTAAAATCTTTGCACTCATTTCACACCACTTTTTTCCAGAACCCAGAATTTTTCTTAGATGAGCTTCAAGGGCTAGACCAGTCTTTAGCGAAATTCATAGAAGAAAGATCAAAGAAGTTAGAAGATTCTGGAATTGTGAATGCGAGCGTTAAAGCCATACAGGCTCTGCATTCCGGCGGAATAGTTGAACTTGTTTTAATGCTGCTGGAAAAACATAGATTTATAAAAAAAAGGGAAGTTTTTAACCAAACGCTTCTTGAATTTTTTTCCGAGATTGATCTTGCCTTTGGAGAGGAAGGCATTCAGGGGAAAGCGCTCCCTAAAAAAGATCCTGATTCTGAGTTGCCTTTTGAGTTAGTGGAGCAGTTTATATTAAGTTTAACTTTGGATGATCTTATTTCAATTGATATGTTTAATAAAACAATTTTACTTAAATTTATAAAGAATTATTTATGGAATTTACTTTCAGGCTCTCATCGCGTCATACTTTTACAAAGGAATGAAAACTATTATCGTGAATATATTCAAGAAAGATTCAATGATAACCTTGATTTTTATGGACTTGAGGAAATTAAATTAGTTGAGGTCAAGGCGCATGACAACGATGATTTACTTAAAAATGCAGCCACCTTTATTTTAGCGCCATTTTTTAATTTAGAAAACGGCAAAGCTGTTTTTTATATTCACAAAGATTTTTTAAAAGCCATTATGAATTTAGAAGGGGATGAGCCAGAAAAAATGATTGAAAGAATGGTGCATCGGGAACTGGAGATCTATAGGATTATGAACCATCCTAGAAATAAAGCTGAAAGGGAATTAAATTTTGATGGAGCTCATTCTTACATTTTAGAATACGCGGAGCAGTTTATTCTATTTGAATTTGCTAGAAATTTTGTTGCGAATTTAGAGCAAACCCGCCCGCTTCCCATCACAGACAAGATTGAGAAATATGAATTTTATATTAAGCCTCAGGTTTTAAATGGCATGGAAGAGCTCTTAAGCGACCCAGTGATCATAGAAGGCATTGCTCGGCTGTCCATGGGTAATTTAGGGGGTAAAGAGATTATTAGGATTGAACATGACCGCGCCTATTTGCGGATTTATTTTAAAGATGGGAGTTGGTTTAGTTTGCGTTTAGACTATCATGGTCCCGGGGTTGAAGTTCATTTAGGCGCCGGGGATACAGCTGAGAGAACGCGAACCTATAAATTTACAAAAATGTTAGTTAATCTCTTGTCTGATGTTTTTTATGTTCGAGAAAATGAACGGATGAATCAAGAGGTACAAGAATTTAAGGAGAGAATTACTCAACAATTTGAACAGGAGCAGCCCTTGACTTCTCATCCTTGGATAGAAGAGAATCGCGAGATTCTATCACGTTTTGGTTTTAGTGATTCTTTACTCAGGGATATTTTTCTTTTTGGGGATTTAAGTGTTTATCCTATTCTATTAGGGGATGAGAAAAATCAAAAACGATATCTGGGTTATCATTTGGCTCTGGTAGGGACTTCTCCTGTTGGAAAAATTATGGCTGGAATGCTTGCTTTGCCAGAAGCTGATTCTTTAGTCATAAGAGCCGCGTTAGAAAAAATTCTTTTTAAAAGAGCTTTGCAGGTGGGGCTTTTACACAAAGAGATTCAAGGCAATGCCGGCAGGATAGAGTTTTCTTCTGACTTAAGACAGGAAATGCTGGACAAAGAAGAAGAGATTCCTCAAATGAATTCTACATTTTCCAATGAACTGATGCTTGGCCATAGTGTGGATAGAGATATTGAGAATCGTTCTATTGCCAGGGGAATTGTAAGAATATTAAAGCATCTTTTTGGGGATGAAGGGGTTAAGGAAGATTTGCCCATAAATCCAGATAAAAAGGATGAGCCTCGGCATATAGTTATCAGCGAGCTTAGCCCTTTGGCAGAAAGAATAGCGGAAATGACACTGAATAATGGCTATAAAATTATTGGCATTGGTTTAGGGAATGGCAGCGTTACAAAAAAAGAAGGATTTACTAAAGAGGAGATCGCTCGGCTGATTCATTATCGTCGGACAAATACATTGGAGCAGGCTTTACAATTTCATCCTCATGGAATAGTTTATCAAAAAAGGCAGGGCAAAGAGCCGCTTTTAGAAATGGTCTGCGATGCTTTAATTTTAGTGGGAGAAAAGGAAACAATAAAATCTAAGGGTAAACAAATCTTGGATCGCCATGGAAATAAAATAAAACTTAAAGCAAAATCAGTTATTGAAGTGACAGATGGCGCGCTTCTGCCTCAAAGCATTGATTTATTAGAAGCAGAGAACATCCAAGTTGTCCCGCATTTTTTAGCCACCATTCATCAGGTTTTTCTGGATGTAAGTTTAGGGGGAGAACTTGAAAACGATAGATTAAGCTTAAATAGAACCGTTAATGAATCTTTAAGAAAAGTTTTTACTTTATATAGGCTTGGCCGAAGTTACCCAAAGTCGGGGAAGAGAAGCGCTACCTTAAAAGAAACAGCTATTTATTTTGCTTTTAAAGGTTTATTAATTTTTCATCTGGAGGATGATCTAAAGTTCGTTCAAAGAGCTAGGGGCAATTTAGGCGGGAAATCTCCACCTAGCTCTCCTAAAAATTTTAAAGCATTTGTGCAGCTTCTGCGTTCTTTACAGCCAGAAACCGCTGAGCTGGCATTAACCAATCTCCTAAATCTCATGAGATTTAAAGATGCGGATTTATATTTTAATTACCGCTTAGTTCTAGGAAAGATTCTAGATTTACTGCAAGATCCTTTGGTGGCAAAAAATGAAAATGCTTATATCACCTATTGGGACAGTTTGGTTCATTATTCCATGGATCCAATTGCTGATAATCCTGAAAATGAGGAAAAGTTTAAGAGAGCTAAAAATAAAAAATTATTTCTCTCACATTTGCTTGTAGAAAGGCTGAATCTTTTAAGATCAAATATAGAGAGTTTTATTGAAAAAGAGGAAAAAAAATCTGAAAGTTCTGCTAACGATAGCCCGCCCTCCCCTGTTTCGATAAGCGGTTCTCTGGTTGCAGCTTTAACGTCATTGGGCGTAGGATTTTTTAGTTCTATTTTTCAGGTTTGGTTCATTCAGAATGCTGGCACGATTCCTTCTCTCTTGAGCATAGGAACGGTTTTAGTTCTCTTATATTTAAACGCTAAATTTTCTACCAAACATTATCAGTGGCTGCCTGTGTGGCTGGAAGCAGTTTTAAAATCTTATCTGATAGTTCCTCCAATGATTGGTTTTGCTTTAATGGCGGCGCAAGCAGTCAAAATTCGTCAAGCTAAGATAAGAGCGAACAAAGTGCGGGATGGACCAGTGGAGGGCAGAGGGGATAGACCCTCCTTAGCTAAAACTATAGAAAGTACGATTCCTGTTTCTTTTAAGGAATCACTTGAGAATTTTAAAAGAATGATTGAAAGCGAATATAAAATTACTCTCATAGATGATTTAAAAGATTCAAAAAAGATTGTTTATGTCAATAGAGAAAATCCAGAAGAGATCAAAGTTAATATTATTCATATTGATTTACTCGCCTTCTACTATTTACCCGCATTTTTGCAAAAAACGATATTAAGAGATCATGAACTGCTTCACTTAAAGAATAACCTTGGCGAATTCAGCGCTTATTTAAGACAGAACTTAAATTCTACTCAGATTATTTTTGATTTTCTTCAAATACCGAAAACTTTGAGAGCCATTCTGGCAATTCTACTGATCATTGGTTCGTTAGGCACATTGAATATTTTGCAGACAGCTGGTTTTCAATCTGAACAGAGTTCCATTTCAATTGAAGAGACTCAAGGCAGAAACTTATTCCTGATTGGCATGCACCATAAATCAGAAGAAGATAAATTATTTCAAAAAGCCTTGATTAAAAGGGCAAGTCAGGGAGAAATTGTAATTGGAATTGAAGGAGTGGAAAGAGATGATGACAGAGAAGAAGAGTTTATTGTCAATGCTTATGGAGTTCCAAAAGGTTACATTTTTGGCTTTGAGGATGATTTTGCAAATACTTATTCAGGGGTGCTTTTAAAATATGGATATTTTATTACAGGTGTCAATGAAGAAATTGCTTTTGCTAAAGCTGGAATTATTTACGATTTAACGCAAAGTAAATCTTTGAAAAGAGCTTGGAAAAATTTAGAAAGTAAAAATTTATCTCAAGGAGTGAAGGTTTTATATGATCAAATTAATGACTATTTATCCAAACACTCTAATTTGAGCCTTAAAGACTTAGCAAACGATTTCTATAGATCCCTTGATCAGTTTGGAGATAACAATTCATGGAGAGAATTATATAGAGCCCTTGGAACTGAACTTACTGAAGAAGCAAGAAAATTACCCAAAGAGCTTCAACCCAACTTTTTTTGGATAAACAAATACTTAAGCGATAGAAGTTTTATGGCCACTTATTATGTGACAAATAGTTTAACGCTTGACTGGAGAAATAAATTCATCTTTGAACATATGCAAGAGATTAGAGAAGTAGCCCATAAAAAGCGGTTAGATGTTTATTTCCTGATAGGGTCAAATCATATCAAAGGGCTTTCCAGTATGTTTGGAAATCCTAAAACACAGGTCAAGAGAGTTTATCCTACTACAGATCATCTGCCAGATGGATTTTTGTCCAGCCATAAGGATGAAAAGGATCATGGCTTCTTTTTTGCAGCATTCCCAAGAAAGCCTGGAACGCGTAGTCATGATAACGAGCCATTCGAAGAAATTAGAAATGATTTTAAACAAAAACTGCAGAATTTAGTAAATTTTATGTCGCAGTCAGATGATTTTTCCTTTAAACCGCCAGATGCTTTTGTAGTGATAGGTTCTCCTTATTTAACGACTTATTTAGAATTTGCCGCAAGCTGGAAAGAATTTGAGCAGAAACATGGAAAGAAAATTCCAATTGTGATTGCAGGCGGCAGAGGATCTGGCACTGTTCCTTTGATTGAGAAGATGATGAAAAAATATGGAAAAAATGTAAAAATCCCAGTGAAAGGAAAGGATGGACTCTTTTTCACTAAACTGGAAAAAGCAAAGGCTGACCTAGATGTGAATGAAACTGATCTTTTGCGCTTTATTTTAATGGGCGAGGGCGTGGATGGTGATTTTATTATTGATGAGGATGTGCCTTCAGTCAATAGTGAAGCAAATTTCGTAAATTCGTTTAGCTCTTTAGAAGAAATAGTCTCATCTATAAAAAACCCCAGAATAGCGCTTGTAACTGCCCCACCTCTTTTAATGAGAGTTAAACCTACTGCAATGCAGATCTGGGGTGGTAAGGGTAGAGCGCATTGGCAGGTATTAAAGTTTAAGGCGCGCGATCTGAATGTGGCAGAATTAAATGATCAGGATTTAATTGAGCTTGCAACTAATTTAATGGGGTATCCTTTGAGTTATAAAGAACAATATCCTGAACTTAGATATTCTCATGAATTATTCGGGGTTGAGAAAAGATATGAGGCAATAGGAATGAGGGCTGAAGATGATACCCCATTTAAAGAGGCATCTAGCGCTCTCTTGATCGCTCAAGAATCCTATGCTCGTTTTCTTTCCGGTTTGCAGCTCACCTATGACAAATCGGCTAAAAGATTAATTCCAATAGGGATCTCCTTAGCGAAAAAAAGGGATGAAGGTATGCATAGATTTGTGGAAAGTCTGGCAAATCCTTCTTTGCATGAGGAACCCATGCCGCAGAACGCTCCAGTTGAACGCTTAGATATTTCTAATCTTGATTTTCACTCACTTTACGATACACTGAACCGTTTGCGCCAAGCTCTCAATAGTCCTGAAGCAGAAAGTCATGTTGGATTTATTGAATTAAACTTTACAAGGTTTGCGGATCTTTGGCAGATTTTTGAGCAATTAGATATTGTAACTTTAATTGATTTGATCAAAAACGATCCACAAGTGCATCTTGTTATTAGTATGAGGAGTAGTGACATTAAAGCGCAGCCAACTCTTTACAACCGTCTTCAAGAAATTGGAGTTCTTTTTTCTTTCATGAAGGATATGGATGAGCTCGGGAATGATCCACAAGATCTGGATGAAGACAATCCTATGGACGATTTGTTATTACCTTTTAATTTAGTGCATGCAGGAGCGTGGATGGTTGGCGCAGCGGTATTGACAGGGATTGGATTTGTTTTACCTTCCCATGCGCAACTCTATTTACCATTAGAATGGATAAGTTATTTTTCAGGTGGAATTTTTGGCTGGGCAGTTTTGATTTATGGCAGTCATTTCTTTTTAGCCATTCTTGCCAGAGGGCTCTCTAAAACTAAAGAGCCAGTTGTGATTAATCCTAAGTTGGAAAAATATATTTATGATGATTTAACTGGCAGAATGAATGGGGAAAACATAACAGTATGGACTAAAAGCCAGAAGGAGATGAATAGGTTAGCGTCCCAGAACAATAAATTAGCAAAAAATGTTTTTAGCAAACTTCCTCTTATAGGGAATATTGAGTTGACAGATTCTGAAAAGAAGATAGTAACTTTAGCAGATTGGCTGGTTAAAGAATCAAACAATAGAGTTTTTAATTGGTTAAGAGCCTTATTGCTGCCCATGATCTTAGATCATATTGAGGATAGGTTAAAGAGCCAGAGCCTAACTAAAGATGCTCTTATCTACGTTGCCAAACCATTTAATTTAAAAAGAAACAATCCAGCAAGAATTCTTAAAAATTTTCAAGAAGTCTCCAGTTTATTAAATCAGGCGCCTAAAAATTTAGAGGAAGAAAAGATTCCAGCTGCGATTGAGCAGGTTTCCCGGGCTCTAGGCCAGATAGTCTCGCTTTTTAAATTTTTTCTGAATGAACTTCAGGAATCAAAAGTTCTTTTTGTCGTAAATATTGGAGATCTGCCTTTTTCAATTGATGGAATCATAAGATTTATGGAGCATGTGGATGGCAAAAAAATGGTTGCCCTTGCAGTGGTTACAGATAACGGGCAGTTAATGAAAAAAAGCGAGGTAGAGAATTTGCTAAAGGGGAGGATAGATGTAAAAAAACTCTTTGTCATTGATCAGCCAACCAAAGGGGATTTAACTAAAGGACCAAAGTTTTCATTAAAAGAAGCGTTGGAAAAAGTTAAAAAAATTGAAAGCGTAAAAGATTACACACTGAAAGTCATTAAGGTAAATGACTTTTGGTCATTTGAAGGAATTAATGCAAAGGAACTGCTCAGGCTTGTGATTGAAGTGGATGTGGTCGTTGATCTCTTTGGCCAAGGTCTTAAATTAAGATCGTTTAGCGAACTTATTAGGTCTGCCATGGACATGGATCATAAGGTTTTATCTATCCATCCTTTTACAGAATCTCAATAAACCCAAAGATTAGCCCAACAATAATGAGAGGTGAGGTGATATCCTAAAATTTTCGATGAAACTTTACAAAATTGTCACAAAAAATTTACAAAAAGTTTAAGAAAAGTTGAACCCCTTTTTCATATACTTTCTGTAAACGATTTCAATGGTGTTGCGTTTATTTGATATTTTTGTAATTTCTCGACGAACATTGGTTTTTAAGCAAAGATAAAATTTATAAAAATGAAAATGAAATTTAAGAATAAGCAAAAAAAATTATTGCGTCTTTTAACCCTAGCGGCATTTTTCCATTTTAGCGGGCTCAATAATGGCTTCACTCAAATTCTTGTGGTCTCAGGGCAAATCCAACAAACGAACTTTGCTCCTTTTCTAATCACCCATTTTTTGCAGGCAATGAACCCCATCCATCTAAAAAAGCAGGGTTCTCTCAAACAATTAAAGAAAGTTTTATTTGGTTCAGGTAAAACAATCCAGACTTTAAGTCAAAGCGCTGTGCAAAGAATCTTAACTGAAGGGAACCTTCTTCAAATCTGGATGGCTGAATCTTTTAAGCAGAAATTTATTGTCTCTGGATCCTCTATTCAAAAAAAGAGAGGTTCTGTTGAAAGTTCTTCATTGCCAAACACAATTTTGGAAGGCTCCTCAGCTCAAATTGAAGATTTACATTCCAGAACCATGCATGTGAATTATCTTAAAGATTGGGTTTGGGAAAAGTCCTTTGGACAGAAACATTTAATAAGGAAAGAAGATGCGGGTGGAGGAGGAGGGGTTGGAACTAGTTGCCAAGATTTTGTTTATAATGAGGTTTTTAATCTTAAAAAAGAGAATCTTAATTATTTAAGGGTTCACCCCAATGGTTTTAAAAGCCAAAAATTTGAAGGGGAAAGGTATCTTAGATCAAGTTACAGTGAAGAGGCTTTAAACAATTTAGAATATAGGAGCGATCCAAAAAAAATCATCCCGAAGAGTCATGTTCGGGATGATTTTTTTATTGGTGCGCCCAATAGAGCGTACTTGTTTGGTAGTGAGATAGAGAGTGTTGCGCATTCATGGAGGAGGTAAAAGAAAGGATGAAAATTTGTGGGAGAGGTGGTGATAAAAAATGGAAATATTAGTAGTAGATGATGAAAAGGCATTGACCTCGCTTTTTCAGGATTATCTGGAATTTACCGGAGGGCATAAGATTACTATTGCTGATTCCGGTTTGAAAGCTTTGGAGCTAATTAAGAAACAAAAGCCAGATTTGATCATCTTAGACCAAATGATGCCTGATATCAATGGAACGGATGTTGTGTTTGAACTTAAAAAAAGTTCTCAAACCGCGGACATTCCTATTGTTATTTTTTCAGCTGCGGACGCTCCGCCATTTGAAGAAAAGATAGCTCTAGGGATTATAGATTATTTAAGGAAGCCTATAGATTTTGAAAAATTAAAACAAATTATTGAAGATTTGGAAAAACAGAAGAATTAGTTTTTAGAGACAACAATTTTTTATTTTTTTGACTGTTTCAAATAGAATTGGCAATCAAATTTAAAGAGATGGATGATATTAGAGGAAGTTTTAAGATAGTGAAATGATTAAATTTAATGACGTGGATTATATCAGAAATATTGACTTGATAAGACGATCAAATTTAAAGATTTTGGTCATATTAAAGGAGGTTTTAGTTTGATCAAGTTTTGGACGGATATGAAAAATAGGAGTTGGTTAGAGAGTACAGCCATAGTTTTAGTTGGGGCTCTTTTGTTTTCAATAGTTGCCCCTCCTTTTGCTGAGGCGAACCTTTGGAGCGAACGGCGGAATGCCTTAGAGGAGATGGAGAAAAAGAAAGAGCCGGTGCAGTTGGCGTCTTTAGCAGGGCTGCCAATCGCTAGCCCTTCTTCGCTTACATCTTTAGCAGCCGAGCTATCACCAGAAGTTATGAAAGAGGTGATGAGCAAAGTCCAATCCATGCCAGCATCATCATTTGCTAAGCGCGCTGCAAAGCACAAATCTCTTGACCTTCCTTCAGAATTAGTTTCTCGCATTGAAAGTTATGGAGATATAGAGAGAGTATATTTTACAAACCATAACCATCTAAAGATTGAACAAGGGAAACTTCAGATTGGTTTTAAGCCATCAGTTTTTTGGATTCGCCAAGAGCTGAACAGCCCTCAAGCTCTAAATTCAGAACCCCAGCCCAACTCTTTAGTTGTTTTAGTTCAAGACGCTCATGGCATTTATGAAGCGCAGAAAAATATAGCCTTCCTTATTAAAGAGTTCACAGAGATGGGCGTGGGATTGGTAGGAGTTGAGGGATCAGTAGGAAGAATGGAAGGATTAGAGAAGTGGCGAAGAATTTCTGATAAGAAAATATTGATGGGGATTGCAGGCTGCTTAATGGAGAAGGGTTTGCTTACTGGCGTAGAAGTGGCAGGACTTTCCAGTGAGTCTGTTTTAAATTGCAAAAATAAAATTCATGATGTTTGTCTCAAGAGTCATGGTTCCTTAGTAGATTTTTACGGAGTAGAAGATAAAGATAAATATCTGGAGCAGGTAAGATCATTTAAAGAAACATTAAACATTAATAAGGAAGTAGAAGAATGGCAGGGCAGAATAAAAAAAGAGATTTCAGATTTAAAGGATAAGTTCTATACAAAGGAATTAAAGGAGCTGGATCAGTATAAAAATAGGTATGAGAGTTCACAGATTCAGCTAGGGGAATGGCTTGAGTTTTTAAATAGTGAAGAGTTGAGTTTCAAGTCTCAATCTAAAACCCAGCTACAGTTACAGTCTCATTCTCAATCTCAGTCTCAGTCACAGTCACATTCACAGACTCAGTCTCAGTCTCAGAAAAAGTTGCAGTTGCAGTCTCAACCACAACCACAATTTGAATCGCAATTATATCAGAAATCCAAACCTAATCTGCATAAGTACCTTAACGCATATAGATTAGAGAAAGAGATTGATTTTAAAAAGGTGAGCGAGGAGCAAAAGAAAGTTTTAGAGCAGTTATCAGCTAAACTCAGTAAGAATGAGTTAATGGGTTTATTGGAAGAGAGCGTAGCTTATCGGTTAGGGAAGATTGGGTATGAAGAGTTCTATAGCGGAATTAAAGGAAGATGTGATAAAGCAGGTATTAACATAACTCCAGAGCTAAACAAATACATAAAGTATGTGGTGGGAGTGGAGGGGATTGATCGGGATCGTTTATTCGTAGAGGTCAAGGAGTTGGAGGATGAGGTTTGGAGGAATGGAGGGCTAGAGGGTTCTGCAAGTAAGAATTCTTTTAAAGGTCAATTATTTGAACTAATACAGATTGATAAAGACTATGGTTTATTAGAGAAAGCGATTAATTTTAAGTTAAGCCCAGAGGAGTGGGAGGAGTACGACAGCAGAAAACAAGAGCTTGAGAATATAGCGCAGAGGATAGTTACGCTTATTAGAGGTGAACAATCCTTATCTAGCAATGAAAGTGTAAAGAAAGTGATGAAGAGCGTAGCAGATTTTAATCGTTTGTCGCATGAGAGAAACCAGATTTTTGTAGAGAAATTAATTGCAAAGATGGCTGAAAAGCAAGGCAGCTACAAGAATCAAGCTATTAAGGAAAGCAGGGGAACTATACAGAGGGGTTTAGTTGTTGAGAAAATTTTGAAGCCTGATCAATCCCAGAAACTATCTATTTTAGTAGCAGGCGGGTATCACTCAAGAGGAGTAGAGGAGCTGTTAAGGAAGAAGAATATTTCTTATATCACGATTCGGCCGCATCTGAACACAGGAGAGATCGCTAAAGATTATCATCCTTTAAATGCTTTTAAAAGAGATTTATTGCCTTTAGAGAAGATGTTTTATCGGGAGAAGGTGAGTATCGCTTTTCCTCAAGCTACAGGGGGGGTAGATCCGAACAAGGTAACGCCAGAGGAAGCTGGAGTAGAAGGTACTCTCTCGGTATTAACTGAGGCGATTGCCCGCATCCAAGCTAAACTTCAATCCCAAAACATTCAGCAGGATTCTAACAAACAAGGAATAAATCAGGGTGAAGAAAAGTCTCAAAAGATTGGAAATCCACAAATATCCAAACCAAAGTCGGCTATATATAGAGAAGCGGTGTCTTATAAAGAAAGAGAATACCAAGTTTTTAGCACAGACAAAGAGGATGAGAAATTAAGCAAGAGATTGCTGAATGATCCTCAAGAAGAGTTAGAGGCGGAAGAGATATTAGATGGGGCAAAGAATGTATGGTCTGGGCAGATGAAGGATCCATTTACAGGAGAGGTTGGTCAAACTTTTGCAGTTGGGGAGAAACCCCTTTCTCTAGCGCATAAGGCAAGAGAGCTGTTTATTCCAATTGCGAAAGAAATTAATGTAGGTTCCAGCAAGTTTCTTAAAAAGCAGGTTAAGGAGATTATAGATAGAAAAGAGGATTTAACTAAAAATAAATTCAGATGGAAAAAGTGGTTAGGAGCAGCAGCCTATCTTGCAAGCGCTGGATTCAAAGCTGAGGAGTGGAGGGGTATTATTCTTATAGGAGTCTTAGCAGTCCTTTATTTAATTGATAATAGGTATTCTATTTTTCATTTTTTTAAGGATTTATTTACAAATAGGGAGATAGAAAAAGCGGGTGTAAGGAGCGATCAGAAAGAAAAAGCTCTAACCCTTAAATTTAAGGATTTAAGGAAAGAAGATGTGGGGATTGCAGGCGGCAAAGGAGCTAATCTTGGTGAGATGGAAAGCCATGGAATCCCAGTTCCCAGCGGATTTATTACCACAGCTCACGCGTTTGTGAAATTTTTGGAAGAGAATAGAGTGAAAGGGACCATTGATGAGAATGATGGAGTAGAAGCAGAGGATGGGAAAGAGAGGAACGTAGAAGGGATTAAATTAGCTGATTTTATAAAACAGATCACTTTAAATGTGGATGTTGGAAATGCGGAAGAGTTAGCAGAAGCTTCGGAAAAAATTCAAGAACAGATCAGAAAAGCAAGATTCCCTAAAGAGCTGGAAGAAGCTATTAAGGAAGAATACCGCGAACTTTGCAAGAAATACGGCGTAGAAAATTTGCCAGTTGCGGTTAGAAGTTCTGGCACTCGAGAAGATTTAGAAGAGGCTTCTTCTGCCGGCATTCAGGCTACTTATTTAAATGTGCGCGGTGTAGAGGATGTGTTAAGAAGAGTTAAGGACGATTTTGCCTCGCTTTATTTAAGTCGAGCTATTTCTTATCGCGATACCACTTTGGTCAATGCTTTTGTAAAAAAATTAGGGGATCAGGGATTTAAAAGATTGCTGGATAAAATTCGTAAAAATGTTGAAGACGGCCAGATGATTGCTGAAGCTTTTGAACTTCCCTCAAGATTGCCTTATGCAAAATTAAAAAAATTGCTTGAAACTCATCCTATTTTCAGCCAAGAGTTAAAAATTCTCGAAGAGATTGTCCCAGTCTATACTGATCCAAACCAAGTTTCTTTAGCAGTGGTAGTGCAGGCCATGATGCAGAATAACAGGGCATTTACAATTTTTTCAGTTGAAAACCAAACAGGCTGGTCTGGTTTAAGTTTCCAAAAAGAAAATTTAAAGAATCTTAATCAGGGGAGAGTTTTCCGTATTGAGCTTACCCATGGTTTAGGAGAAGCTTTAGTGGGAGGAAAAACTAGCCCAGACTCTTATTTGGCGCATGTTTTTAAAGATTCCAAAGGAGAGCAGCATGTAAATATCCTTAATAAAGAGCTAGGCACTAAAAAGATTCAAGTCATTCGTTTAGATGATGCTTTAAGACGATTAAATTTGACTTTAGATGAGATTCAGAATTTACCTTCATCTACAGGCTCAAGAGATGATGCTCTTTTAGCAGATGTTTTGCGGGAACTGCGGCATGATATCTATGCCAAAACAGTTGAGACTTATGTGCCGGAGAGCATGGGAAAAAGTTTTGCTGCAACAGATGAAGAGATTAAGCAAATTGCTTTGGCTGCTTTAGGAACTACAGAATTTTATGGAGATCTCAGGGATATTGAAGGCGGTTTGGTAAACGGTAAACCTGAATTTGTGCAGTCGCGTCCCTACACAGCCGCAAAAGAAACAGACCAGCCTAAGATTTTGAATTTAAAGAAAAGAGTGGTTCCTCAAGAGTCAGTGGATAAAGCAGAGTTAGAAGGGAATCTTTTGGCTAGCGGTGTAAAGGGAAGAAATGCCGCTTATGGCAAGATCGTAATCATTGATGAGGATGGAAGCTTAATTGAACTTTTGAAATCTGTGGACCCTGAAGGGAAACTTCTTCAGGGATTAGAAGGAAAAGTAATTGCAAAAGAAAAGGTAACTATTAATGGCAAGGGTTTTGAAAAAGGAGCAATTCTGCCGCTTGCTCATCAGATAAAGGCGATTCAAGATCAAGCGGAAGCGGCGCGTAAAACAGGAGAACATCTTATTTTGGTTACTCGTTTTACCACACCGGATTATAATGATGCGATTAAAGTAACAAAAGGAATTATTGCTTTTGAAGGGGGAGATACCTCCCATGCGGCGATTGTTTCCAGAGAATTGGGAATCTCTTCCGTAGTTGGCATAGGCGCGGATATGGATCGTTTAAAATATCAGGATCCAGAACGGTGGAATCAAGAGTTAAAACATCTTTTAAATTTTGGCAGTGAAGTTACCGTTGATGCGAACCGCGGCAAGGTTTTTAAAGCAAAGCTCCCTATAGAAGAAGAAGCAATAACCATTGATTTAGAAAAACTCCCTCCTCTTCATTTCACTAAACCCGGATTAATTATCGCATCTGACAATGCCATGAGAGAAGTCTCTAAGGTAGCTCTTTACGATTCTCATTATGGAGTTAGTCTTGCTAGAGCAGAGTTTTTCTTAATGGAGATTGGAGTGCATCCTTTGGCTTTGGAAGCTTATGATAACTTAATGCTTTTATATGAAAAACCTAATTCCTTGTTTCATCCGGATTTAGAAATTCATGGTCTTAAAATGGAAAACGTAGAAAAACTTAAAAGACATCCGGAATTAATTGAGGTGATTCAGGAGCGCATTCAGGGGTATGGAAGCGCAAAAGATTTTTATGTGCAAAAATTGTCTCAAGGGGTCGCGTCCATTGCAGCAGCTAATGGTGTAGATCAAAAAATGCTTTACCGTTTTACAGATTTTAAACAGAATGAACTGAACAAAATGGTTGGCGGGGAAGAATTTGGAATGAAGGAAAGCGCCACCATGATTGGCCATCGGGGAGCAGGTTATCTATTAGACCCTGAGAACCGCATTACCTTTGCCTGGGAATTGGAGGCGATTAAACGCGCGATCGCCATGGGGTACAGCAACATTGGCGTATTCTATCCTTTTGTAAGAACTCCGGATGAACTGCGCCGGGGTTTAAAAAGGCTGCAAGATTTAGAGGTTCATGCAAAAAGTGTGGGGATGATGGTAGAGCTTCCTTCCAATGTGATGCAGGCAGAGGAATTTATAAAAGAGCTTGTTCTTTATGGAGAAAGAAATCCTCAAACCGAACTTTTCTTTTCTTTTGGCACGAATGACTTAACCCAACTCACTTTACGCGTGGGAAGGGATGAATCAAAGGTAGCGGATCTCTTTAGAGAATCTGAAGAATCCGTGATTGCCAGCATTCGGCATGTGGCTTATGCGATCAATAAAGCGAAAAAGAAATATAAAGATCTAAAACTTAGTTTGGGTTTGTGCGGTCAAGCGATTGTAAAATTAGCGAACCCGGATGAAACAGGGTATAACCCTCAAGCCGCTAAAGAGATTATTTCCATGCTGGATTCAGTTGGCACTGATGCGCTTGGATATTTACGAGCCGTAAAGTTAGCCGCAGAAGCGGAACTGGAACATTCAGAATTAAGTGAAGCCGCCATAGCAGCAGCAGTTAGAGGGGAAGAATCAGGTAGAAGAGAAACCTCCATTAGAGAAGCAGTTAGAGGCGAATATGCGGCTCGAGAAGCAGGTAGAAAAAGTAAAAAACTTGGAGATTTCAAATTAATTACCGGACCAGAAGGTGTTTCTTCCGGCAGGCGGTTAAGAGTGATTAGAAGCGAGAAAGATTTGGAAAAAATTGGCATTGGCGAAACTCTTTATTTTCCAATAGGTTTAAAATTGTCTGAAGAACAATTAAAAGCAGCTATCGAGTTAGCAGGGTCAGTTCTTGTAAGCGAACTTTTGGTTGAAGCTGGTAACGATAGAGAGGGACTTTTTAAACAGCTGAATAAGTTGCTTACAGAAGTTCCGCACAAGCCTTTTGGAAATGTGCCTGAACAGTTAGAGCCTAGGTTAGAAGATGGGAAAATTTATACGATTGATTTTGAAAATAGAATTATACTTTTAGGAGAGATTGTCCCTCAAAAAAAAGAGCCGGTCACTCCCGACATTTTGGAAACAGCTTCAGTTGCAACCAGTCCACTTGAGCCCTTATTAAAGCAAAAGCCGCAAATGGCCGGCGCTGATGCTCAAGAGCAGGAACAACAGATTTTAGAGGATCGGCCAAAAACAGTGTTAGTTGTTAAAGCAGCAGAACTTTATAAAAAAATCGGGATTCATCCTCTTGCGCTTTTAGATTATGACAGGGGTAACAAAGGCAGGTTAAAAAGTCATCCTGAAATTCTGGAAAAAATATCTGAGCTCTTAGAGCAAGCTGGGATTGATGAATCTAAAAAAAATAAAGGGAAAAAATATTTTAAATTAGCGCTCGTTAGAATCATGGCAGAAACATTGCAAAAAATAAGCTCTCCAGATCAAGCTGTGATCTATCAAACCAGTGATTTTACAAGCGCAGATTTTAAAGAACTTATTGCAGGAAATCTTTATGAAGATACGGAAGAGGCAAATCCTCCTTTAGGTTTTAGCGGATTAGCGCGAATGATCAGTGAAGAATATCAGCCTATTCTACGCTGGGAAGCAGAGGTTTTGGAAGAGCTATATAGAAGTCCTGGTATTGAAGAAGCGATTAAACCTCGTCTTGGCATTCAATTTACGGATGTGCGTTTAATTCTTCATTTAAAACAGGCAATTTCTTTGATGCGAGATTGGGCTCTTCAGCAGCACATAGAGATTGGAATCCGCATGGATAATCCGGATAACTATATTCGAGCTAAAGATTATATGAAACTTGCGCAATTTTTCTCTGTGGATGAAGCAGTTTTATTTCAGCAATATTTTGCGGCAGACACAAGCAACAAAGCAGTGCCAGTGGTTAAAAATATGAGTAAAGTCAAAAGAGCTTTAGAGCCTGTGATCTCTAGAGTTAGGCGTTTTGCAAAACAAGCTGATGTAAAAGAGGTGAAAATGGCTAGTAAAGCAGAGGAGCGCGCCCCTCCTTCAACTGTGGAAGTTACACGCAATCTATTGAATGTCATTCCTCTATTTATTTTTCCTCTTGCTTCTGTTTATGTTTTTCTACACAAAACCAAACCTGCTGGCGCTAACCCCTTAGAATCCAATATTGTTCAAGCTGTTCAAGAAGTTCAACAGCCTTTATCCGATCAAATTTTTTCCTATTTATCCGCATGGTTCGTGAATGGCGGCATCTTCTATGTTATTGCCATTGTGGGAGGCGTGGCGTTGCTGTTGATCCTCAACAAAAATTTCCGTGAGGGAGTTGTCAGTAAATTAGCAGAATTATTTAGGTTTGGAACCCCTCTTGGCAATGCGGTTCGACTCCCATTGTTGGGCATGATTGCTGTTAGTGGTGGTACAGGCGACACGGGTGAGGGTGGCGGCACTTCATCTAGGGGTGGGTCTGACTCCTCGGCAAGTGGGGAAAGTGCAGGCGAGGGTTCGGATGGCGAATCTGGTTCATCGAAAGTATATAAGGAACCTACGGTTGCTCCGGGAGCAGGGTTTGTTGGGGGAGATACACCAAAGTTAGGAGCTACTCATCCAGAGCTGGAAAATCTTTATAAAAAACAGGTGGAAGCAAGCACGCCTGAACATGTTAAACAAAATAAGATTTTTGATATTACTGATAAAGGTAAAATTACAGTAACTTTAAAACGCGAACATTTAGAGCCTTATAGTGAAACTAATACAGAGGGTCTTGGACTAGATAAATGGCTGGAAGATTATGAAAAAGAGGCAAGGGTTGCAACAGCTGGAATTAGGCTCAGTCAAAATGTTCTTTATCCTTGGGATACTCGGTTCCGCATTAATCTTGTAGGCGTTGCTTTAGCAACTTTAGCAAAGGCTTTAGTAGCAAAAGAAAGGTATCCAGATCATCAAATTGAAAAAGTTGCTGGCGGAGAAGTAAGGTACAACACTTCTCTCTATGTTGATCTCATAGCTAGAATCCAAGCTGCTCAAGGCATTAAAACTTATTTGCCCAGAGGCCGACAAACCATTCCAGTTTGGATGGCATCTTTTCTTACTTTTATGTATGACTTAGCAGGAGCGGAATATGTCACCTCTTCTCATGCTGTAAGTTCTTTTATTGCAACTAAAGATTTTGATGAAGAGGGAAGTCAATATCTTCCAGAAGAATCATTGAGATTTGTTGCCAAGATTCGGGAGATTTTTGAGATTGCCAGAGCTCAAGGTGAATACCATTTTGAAATCGCAGCTTCAGATGATCCTTTGATTGATCAAGCATTCATGGAACAGCTTCAAGATGGAACTGATCTTTATATTTCTTATTTAAAAAATGGCGTGGCTACAGATATAAATTTAGAAAGAATCAAATCTGTTAAGAAAAAAATTATTGTAGATAATGTGGGCGGTGGTTTCCATAGGACTGCAAGTCAAATTTTTGAAAAACTTGGGATTAATAGCTCTTTCGAGTGGTTTAGAGTTCAAGAAGATTCTTTCTTTCACGGAATTGGAAAAGAGCTAAAAGATGGAAAGGTCGCTGACTATTCTCAAGACACCACTATTATTAAACGAGATAAGGAGACAGGAAAAGTTCTCTCTATCCCTGTGATGGAACGGATGGGGTATGACACGTTATTAAAGGAGAAAGCTGTTGGCACTGTGGTATTGATGGTGGATCCAGATGGAGACAGGTTAGTCACAGCGCAAATTGAGTCGAGTGAAAGAGCGGAATTTTTAAGTAAGATTGGCATTGATATTCTTGTTTTAGATGAGGATCGAATCTTAGCTCTTTATACTCCGAACCAATCTTTCTTATTAACCATGGTTTATCAGGCAGAGGCATTAAAAGATGCTGGATTATGGGAAAAACATCCGCGCTTTTTAATTATGACTACAGCATCTTCTCTTGCATGGAGAGAATGGGCAGAGAAAAATGGGGTGCATGTTTTGAATGTTCCAGTTGGATTTAAAGAGATCGCTGCAATGCAGAGAAAAATTGAAGCTCAAATTAAGAGGGACCCAAATGCTCCTGTAATTGTTAAAGATGTTTTTGGCAGGGAGATAAATCTTGGAATTCAGCCGCGCATGCTTTTAGCAGGGGAAGAATCCGGCGGAGCTGTGATGGGGCCTGAAGAGCTGATCCAAAGCAAAGCAGGGAGAATTGCAGTTGGCATGCGGGAAAAAAGCGATGGAGAGATGTTAATTATCCAAGCTGCTTTAGCCGCTAAGCTTGAGAGTGAAAATCTTTTCTTGTCAGATTATTTAAATCAGGTTTTTGAGCAATCTCAAATTAAAGGAAAATTTGACGTTAGGGAAGATGTGGTTTATTACAATCAAAATGAGACTGATCCAGAACTTTTAAAACTTGAGAAAAAAGAGGGTGAGGCGAAAAGAGAGAAGAATTATCTATTCTTTTTAAGCATGGCTTTATCTTATAGGGATGGACATACAAAGAAGAGAGAGATTATTGATATTTTAAATGAAACATTTGAAAAAGATCGTGTGAATTTTAGTGATTTGAAAGAGGTTTATTTTGTAGGGGATGGTGTTTTCTTTCAATTTCCTAATAAGGTTCTTGAGATCAGACCTTCAGGCACAGATGCAAAATCCAAGTCTTATGCCATGGGGGACAATAAAGTAGAACTTAGCCGTTATGCGATTGTCTTAGGCAATTATAGCGGAGAGCTCACTGCCTTGCACAAGGCGTTTGTTCCAGAGGAATATATAAAGAATGGAATGGAGATTCAGTGGAACTATTATCAGGAATACTATCGGCAAGGTCTGCCTGCCAAAGATTATGTTCCGCCATTCAAGAGCGGAGCTGGTTTAACTGCCATTGCTTATGGCGAGAAAAATCTTCCGGGTCTAGATGCTCTTAGGTCTGGAAATAGATCTGAATCCGGATTTTCTCTCCCGGAATTGGTTCCGGCTCTGGCAATTTTCTTTGTTGCTGTAGTTTTTGCTCCTGTACTCTTGCATTTCTTGCAGGCTCAGCCGACGGTTTTGGTTTTTGGATGGCCGTCAATTGATTTTGCGATCATTTATTCGTGGTTAACAGTTTTTTCAAATCCTTTAGTTTTAGCGGTTCTTGGTTTAGCTTTGAGTTTGTTGGCGGCGCTTGGAATCACTCGGTCTCAAAGGTATCTAATCGCAAAGATACACGGGGAAAATAATGTTGAGAAGGTAATCAAATATATTAATCATCGAAGACCAGAAGTGAGCCACGCTGCTGTCGTGAGGGCTGGTGAACTAAAGGATAAGAGGGCAGTGAAGCCGTTGATTGAGCAATCGGGCGGCTGGTTATATGGGTGGTCTATTATAGCATTGATTAAGATAGGGGGTGAGGAAGTCTTTGAGCATATTAAGGGGTTATTGAACGAGAAAGATTTTGTAACTCGCCAAAGAGCTGCTGATTTATTAGTTCGTTTAGGAGATAAAAGAGCTGTTCCACTTCTAGTCCAGAGATTAAGCGATGAAAGTAAAGAGGTTCGTTTAGCTGCATTAGCAGCTTTAGGGAGAATGGGAGATGAGAGTTTAGGACATTATGATCCTAAGGTTCGTTCAAATGCAGAAGAAGCCTTAGGGAGAATGGGAGACGAGATATCTGATCTACTGTTAAGTGAGAGTTTAACGTATGGCCAAGGATCAGAACGTTATTATGCTGATTTTCGTCAGGCTATTGTGAGGGCTCTAGGTAAGATTGGAGGTTGGGATGATAGAAACATCTATTTAATGATTTTGAAATCGTTACATGACCGTGACGAATCGGTAAGAGAAGAAGCACATAAAACATTAGAGAAGAAATTAAGCGGAACTAAATATACTGCCGATGGATCTGTGCTTCAAGTTATTCTTAGGCAGGACTTAGACCGTAATATGTCTGAATGGTTGGCTAAGTTAGGAATTGAAACAGCGATAGATTACTTGGAATACTCTATTTCTAAGATGGTGAAGGGTCTAGCATATATTCCAAGTTTTTTCTCTGAACCTACAGGAGAAACTATGTGGGAACTTGTTGATTATTTTGATAATTACGAATGGCGCCCTGTAATGAGAAGCGTGCCCAATCCGAAATATGATCAATATTCAGACAAGATTAAAAAAGCTCAAGACGCTCTAGAAAAATTGAAAGCCAGGCGAAGATCTCTCGGTCATTCTGCGGATGCCGGTGAACAGTTAGCCCAATCTCCTTCCGAACCGGATGTTAAAGGTTCTGGAGATTCTGCAACGCATCGTAAACCGACCAGCGAGGGTGGTTTTGTGACGACCCCTGTTCTTCTTATTGCGGTGACGGCGGTCATTGGCGCAGCTGCGATTCCTGTTTTGGCACACAAAATCCAAACATCAGGCATAACTTTAGATTCTGTTGTTCAACTTCTCTCTCATAGCTTACCGATCGCGCTTGTTATCGGAGGCGCCGTTCTTGTTCTACTTTCTGCTTTCAACAAAAATTTTCGTGAGGGGGTTGTCGGGAAGTTATCACAGTTGTTTAGAGCAGGCACCCCTCTTGGCAATGCGGTTCGAGTTCCATTATTGGGTGCGCTTGGCATGAGCAGTGGTGTGGGTGGCGGTGTGGGTGGAATGGGTTCGGGCACTGTTTCAAGTGGCGGCGCGGGCAAAGCTGCTGGTTCTCAAAGCAAAGCTGTGGCGTGGGAGCGGAACGATGCTGCTATAGAAAAAATAATCGGCATTAAGCTAAGCCAAGTTTCAAGCTTTGCGGATTATATCCGCATTAATTTTAATAACTTAGAGTCTGAGTTTGGAGGGTCCATGCTCAAGCTTTTAAAAGCGATGAAAGAGCGCATGGAACTAGTGGTCTATCTCTCTGAATATTATTTTCATGGCTATAACGTAAATGAAGCGAGATTGTTAAACAGCGCTTTAGGTCAAGCGATCTCTAAGCTGGAGGAAAATAGTCCGAGTGTTGGGGTAGTTCTCACGACTTTAAACAGATTAACTCAATCACTTTTAAGAGAGGGTTCCTTTTCTAAACAAACCGCGATAGCAAAGCGGATGTGGCCCATATTGTCCGATAATGATCATAAATTCCAATGGAAAAAGATTAAAAGAGGATCGTCGCTTCCCCTCAATGTCATTGGTAAAGGGTATATTCCTGTAAGAGAGTTTACTCATGCTGAATCTTTTGAATATATTTCTCAAGACCGCACTGCAAAGATTACTAGAGTTTTACCCGATTTATCTAAGAATGGAACTGTTTCTATCTACCGTAAAAATAAAGATTTTGGCGACTGGGAACTTGTACGGAATATTGAGTTGACAACTTTCCAGAGTGGGGATCTATCACATTGGAATGTGCCTGGTGTTCCTTTTGGCATATCGGTTGGAAAAAATCTTGTGCAGATTACTGAAAATTCTTACTTTGTGCCTTTAAGCGCTTCAACAGCTTTTGGCTTGGCTTTAAAAAAGGTTTTAAATTTTAGCTCTGTTCCGCGCGATTTTGAGATTTTAGAGTTAGAAAAAGCAGAAGCCGCTGGGGGAGCTGTTAAAGGAGAACCCTCCCAAAGTTCCAGCGTTTCTAATTCCGGACGAACCAATGAAAGAGGGATCGGGAAAACACCTATTATTATTATGGCGCTGGCTGGCGCGATGGGAGTGGCTGCCCTTTATGTTTTGGCTAGCAACGTTCCTAGTATGGGGATCACGCTCGATTCTATAGTTTATCTTTTCACAAAATATTGGGGAATAGCTCTTGCTATTGGCGTTCCTGCGCTCTTATTTTATTTAGGCTGGAAGAAAAAAGAGCGAGGTGGTGTTACCGCTCTTACAACCATCGTGGTTCTAATGTTAGCGGCGCTTACCGCAATTATGTTTGTTGGATTTGGGATTGTGGATCCAGCCTTTGCTGCGGGAAAGGCGGTGGATTTTGTAGGCAATGCTGTGCCGCTCGTGGGATGGCGTGAGGCGGGATCATTCTTTGCATTAGGAACTGTAACAGGGGGCGCTCTATCTATCCTCTATAGAAAGATAAAGGAATTGCTGGGGATGGATTTAAGAGGTCCGCGGGAAATAGAGGAAGGAGTTCTTACGGTTTTAGGGGAACACGATTTCGAGTCCGCAAGTGAATTTGGAAGAATCCTTATTTTTCAACAGCTTCAACAAACATTAAGTTCGGTTTTAAGCCAGTTGATACAGAGGAGTGAATCTCTTGAAAAATTGATTACTTCTTCGTTATCACGCTCTTTGCATACAGCGAATTCTAATTTCACTGAATCTCAAGGTGACGATAGAGTCAATGCTAAGGAGTTAGAAGAGCTCTTGGGTGTGAAGATGTCTGATTATCCTTCTAATGTAGTACGCGCGCTTTTATCTGCTTTAAAGAATGCGGATTTATTGCCGTTAAGCGAGGGAGAAATAGCAGATGTGGTAGAAAGGGTTCGGCATGCGATAAAATTCGCTTTGGCTCAACTTTCTTTTGAGGTCAAGCTGTTATCACAATTATTCGAACAGAGCTTAAATCGTTTTTCTACTCAAAAGCAGATTGAATTTTTGGGAGCGCTTAACGAAAATAGAGATCTTGGGAAGGCGGTAGTGGTTACTGTAAATCATAATATTTCTAATTCGAAGCGGCGCTTATATGCAGGGTTAATTCATTCAGTTGATGAATTCTCAAGAACACTTCAACTTTTTAATGAGGAGGTCATCCCCTTCCGCAATATTGTTTCTGTTTCTGTGCTTACAAAGCATGAGTGGAAACTTATAGAAATCTTTAAAAAGGTGGAGGGGAAGAACTGGCCGGCTACTATCTTACTAAACGTTTCATTCCCGTATGGTCAGGGAGCAAATGCATTTACGACTGTTGCCAAAACCGTAAATGTGCTCAGTTTTAATTTGGAGAATAAAACGGTTGGGGTTGAAGGCGCCAACGGCCAAAGAACTTTCTGGAATTTTTCTCAGATTGAAACCGTATATGAAGTTCATGGTACGGATGGTTCTTTGTCGGATTTAAATGATGTAGATCCTCAGCAGACAAGATTAAGTAAGCAAGGCGGAGGGAGTGCAAAATTTATCCCTAAATCCGGATTTACTCTCCCAGAATTGGTTCCGGCTTTAGCAGTTTTCTCTGTTGCTGTAGTTTTTTCTCCTGCGCTCGCGTATTACTTACAAGCTCATCCAGCTCTCTGGAGTCCAGCGTGGAATTTCATTCAAATTTATTCGTTGCTTATTGCAGCGATTACCATCGCAGTGGGAATAGCGCTGGTATTGGCCTTCAACAAAAATTTCCGTGAAGGGGTTGTCGGGAAGTTATCACAGTTGTTTAGAGCAGGCACTTTTCTTGGCAATGTGATTCGGGTCCCTCTATTGGGCGCGCTTGCTGTTGGCGGGGGAGGCGGTTTTGTGCCTCAAATGCAGCCTCAGTTTAGGACAAGAGGCATGAGAGGGGCATTAGAAAGATTCGTAAAACTTTATGCAAGTAACAAAAACTCTGAGTGGAGTTCTAATAGTTCAGAACATGTTCCTGTAAGAGAGGGAATTCCAAGTTATCTTATTAAGAAAGGTAAAGTATGGAAGAGTTATAACCCGGGGATTTTCCTTGAGACTGGAATTGTAGGCGACGAAGCGCATAAAATATTTGAGTGGGACCAATTAGAGATTCTTTATAATCATGAAACCGGCGCATGGAGCATTGAAGGAAAAAGATTTGGAAAGAAAAGGAATTTAGCTGAGGATGGTTACACCACATACGCTGCCACTGATTTTAAATTGGAGTATGCTTCCGGCATCTTTAGCGTTTATATCTATGATGGTTCCAATAAGCTCATCCAACATTTTCATGTTCGAACCAATGATCCAATACTAGGACTCTACGAGACACCTAGAACTAATACGCTAGGGATTGGGTTGCCGGATGTGGTTATTGCCCAACTGATCCAACAAGGGCTTTCAGTGGATGGGCATATTTCTACAAAGGGCGACTTTAAAAAAATTCCTGCGCCTCATGGTATTTTATTTATGCATGAAACAGGAATTAATACAGGATACCTGGGCGGCTTCCAGCAAACACAGGCGCCAAAAATCATTCGGCCATTGTGGCGTGGGACTGCTTATGTGTTAAAGAAAGTACTGGATGTTTTGTTTCCTCCTTTCCTTAGAAGAGCGCTGGTTCGCGGCTCTCAACTCATTGTTTTTGGAAGCATGGGCGTTATGGGTGTGGGCGCGGGCGGGTTCGCAACGGATCCTTCCGGAGAAGGAAGAGAACTCAAAATATCTGAAATTAAAAACTGGAGTCCGAAAGATCAGATGCGTTTTGTTCATCTTTTGCGTTACATTTATAGGATTCAACGCGCGATTGACCTGGGTGACAAACATTCTTCACAATTTAAAAATCCTGGGGATTATTGGAGACGGGTTCCGCAAGTAGCGGAGGTTGCTCTTAAAGCCAGATTAGCTAAAGTTCCGGGAATAGAAGATCAAGCGGTTAGAAAACTTTACGATGAGGTTAAAAGAGGACATGATTATTTTGAGTTGGGGATGGGCTCTCTTTATGCTGTGTCTGGAGGATTAGCAGGATTTAGTATTGAAGATGTGAAGGAAGCTGTGAATGGCTTGATTAAACAACACGGTAAATATGCTCCGGAAAAGGATTTACATACACTCCTTGCTGTGATTGATCAGTTTAGAACTACGGGTTTAATTATAGGAATTAGCGATGAGGAGATGGTCTCATGGAAAAGTGAGGCTGGTAAAGAGAAAGATCGTTTGGATTTTTCGGATGAAGATAAGGAAATAGTTTTAGCGCTTGATGCGCAAGCATTGGTTCAGCGTATAGTAGAACTGTTGGATGGCAGAACAGAAGATGGAAAAAGATCGCTTGAGCGGTTAAACATAGCAACCAATTTAATGGCGCTTGCAATGGATATGAAAAAGGAAATCAGCGATGAAGATTATCAGAGATTATTTGAAAAATATTATGAATATCTAGGTGAACTCAACTCCACAAAAGACGGTTATTATTATGTTTTGAACTATATGGAAGAAATTCTCTTTGTTGGCATGCGGAAAATAAAATGGGATGACAAAGAAAGTCCGGAACAGGAAATGAAATGGGTGAATACAAAAATAGTGGAAAGGTTTATGGAAACTAGCATTGCCAACAGTTATATTTCTCAAAATCTTATTGAACGAGTTTTGATTCCAGCTTTACAACAAGGGGTTGTTACAGATATAGGAGTGATCGCTGTTTGGATTGGATGGCTGGAAAAGAGGAATGAAAATTATTTTTCAGAACTTCTTACCGTAGAGGCTTATCAACAACAGAGTCAATGGATGACAGTAGAGGGAATTGATCCCTTGCTGAAAAAAACTATGGAGGATTTGTTCCAACGTCCTAATATTGATGACTTAATGAAACCCGAAGGCGTTCCTGCTCTGCTTAATATTCTTTATCAAAAATTAGATAAAGGTGAGACTAAATCTCAAGCGGATTTAGAGGAGAACAGGGCGGCAGTGGTTGCCGAACATCCAGAAGAAATAGGGGATAGAATTAGAAAGTGGAGCGAAGATGATCGAGATCTTTTTGTTCGTTTGCTTTATTACTACTCTGTAGTTCATCAAGGGATCAGCCATGGGTTAAGGAAATTGTCGGAAGACGATTCTTATCATTCCTTTCTTAAAATTACCGCAGGGATAGCAAGAGATGCCAGAAGCGTCGGTGTTCCAGGAATTACAAGCAATGAGATTTTTGATTTTTACATGCGTTTGCTTTCAGCTGAAAAATTTGAAGATGCGGGTCTCATTGCAATATCTGAAATAAAATTAGGCAATCCAAAATTTAATGCTGATGATATAAGAGGAGTTATCAATAAAGCTAGAAGTAGTGGCAATCTTTGGAGCGCGCGCAGCTTGATTGTTCATTTTATTAAAGGTAAGGAGGTTCCGGGAATTAGCGAGGAGGAAATAGAATCTTGGCTTGCGGATTTATCAAAGTCAGGGGGAAAAGCGTTTTATTCAGAAAGAGTTGTAAAAGGAGAGATTTCTGCTGAGAACCCATATGAGATTAAGTATAGGGTAAAAATTGAGAGCTTGAGCGGACAGGATCTTAAAAAAGAAATCCTAAGTAACCTTCGGATAAGCCCTCAATTTTTGGACAAAGGTTATTATGAAGCTCTTGCTTTGATGAAAGCAGCTGTTAAGAATAAAAAGGCTGGGCTTAGCGATGAAGATTGGCGGGAGCTGTTTGAAGAATTCTTTAAGGGTATCCATCGTTCTCCAACCAGTGGACATGATACTCCTGTGCCATTGCTGGATATATCAAATGTTGTTCACACTGCTTTAGAAAACGAAATGAGCTGGGTGAATGGCGGTGTAATAGAAAAATTGTTTGATCGCTATCTTGATCCGGAGAATACAGAAAGCACTAATATTAATTATACGGCTGAACTTGCAATAAAGAAAGGATTAATCAGTGATCCCACAATTCAGCGTTGGCTAGTTAAATTGGGTCAACAGGAAAAACATTTTATTGCGGCCAATCTTGCAATTGCAGCTTCTGAATGGAGACATCGCTTTATAAAGGAAGAGGGTTTTAGAGAATCGCTTGCGCAGGCTCAGGTGAACAGTTGGTTCCGTATGGAAATACTTGATAAGTTTGAACGAGGGGCGGTTAGAAAACCGAGCCCAAAGTTTGATCTGGCGTTGGCAGATATTAGGATCATTTTCGGGAAAGATCCTGCGCATCAAGGTCAAGATGAAATATCATCTGCTGAACAAAGGTTAAGGAAGTTAGGAAGAAGCTATCTTCAAGATGTTGTAGGCACATTGCACATAGAGGGTGTTAAAGGGAGATTACCTGAAGGTGTAAGTTTGGATGATTTGGTTTCTAGGATCAGCGCCCTGCTTAAAACAAAGTCACAGACTGATACAAAAGGGAAAAGTTCTAGAGGAAAATCTGATCTAAAGGGTGGATTTGCTCTTCCAGAATTGGTTCCGGCTTTGTCAATTTTCTTTGCTGCTGTAGTTTTTGCTCCTGTGCTCGCGTATTACTTACAAGCTCATCCAGATCTCTGGAGTCCAGCGTGGAATTTCATTCAAACTCATTCACTATTTTTGGGTTCTTCTTGGAATTTCATTCAAATTTATTCCCTGCCTCTTGCCGCGATCGCCGGCGCAGTAGGACTAGCGCTGGTATTGACTCTCAACAAAAAATTCCGTGAGGGAGTTGTTCAGAAGTTAGGAAACTTAGTGGGAGCAAACACGAATCTTGGAAGAGCGATTCGACTCCCGCTATTTGGCATGCTTGCTGTGGGCGGTGGAGCAGATGGCGGCATGGGCGGCGGGGCAGGAGTGCCTGCTGACAGGAGAGGTGGTAGAGTGAAAAGTGGAGGTGATGGGAGTGAAGAGGATAATGGAAATTCTGAAGGACCTCTTACTTTTAAGATGAGATTAAAAGAGATTTCTAACATTATTGGTGTGATGTTATTGCCACCGCCAATGGTGGATGGATTAACCCTATACGAAGATCCGGAAAGGGAATCTTTATCGGCGGCTGGCCCTGATTTAACTTGGGAAGATTCTATGGTGGAAATGACTCGCAGATCAGATGAAGATAGGAATCGTCAAATTGCTAAACGGCAGATTGGCGCAAGGATTGATGAAATATTGGGAGTGGATGTGAGAAATTCTATCGTTGCTGATTTAATGGCCATGACCGATGAAAATGTGGATTTGGATCGGATGGAAGAAATAATGAAGTCTGTTCCTTCAAGGCTTAAAGCATTAGCCAGCCAAATACCCGAATATCTTCTTCACATCAGTAGTTTATTGAATAGTAATGTCTATGTAAATAATCATGCCGACCTTTATAGTCTTCATCATTGGCACATTCAAGCAATGAGAGGAATACTCGATAGGATTCTACCAAACTTTTATGATCCAATCCTACATGCGGATTTAAAACCAACAGAGGAACAAGAGCAACAGGCTTATTTAGCTCGTCTGGAAGCCAATGACTGGAACCAATGTTTTGGCAGTATCGCAGCTATTATAGGAACATCAATGTTTGTAGGCCAATTCTTAAAGCCCCTATTCTCTCCACAGACATGGAAGATGGCGTTCATGTTTATAGGTCTTGGAGCGATCAGCGCAGGGAGCGGCGCAGCAGGCGTTGGAAGTGTAGGCGGAGGGTCTGTAAAGAAACAAAAGGCAAAGAAAGTAAAACCAATTACTCTTTTAGATGAGATTCTGGAAAAAAGAGATTTAGAACGACAAGAATCTTTAAGCGCGTTATCCGAAGCGCTGTTTATCATAGAAGAAACAGAGCTTAGAGAAATTGAAAAATTATTAAATAAAATAGCTCGCTTGCCTGATGCGGTCTGGTCAGACGCAGAGTTAGGAGCCATGATCAAGAAAATTTTGGCTGATTCTTTGTCTTCCAGAAATCGTTTTTTAAGTAAAACAGTTGAAGGTTTTATAAATAAAATTTTAGAAGAACAAGCCATCCGCAGAAATCAAAGAATCTCCGCCCTATTCCTTTCAATAGCCAAAAATCTAGTTCAACAAAATAAATTACAAGAAGAGCTTGCTCGCGCAGTGGATAGAGCATTAGGCCTTTCTGAAGCGCTTGATCCATTAGAAACAGGGAATCTTCCTGAAGGTCTGGCTCAATTTGTTGCGCAATACTCAAGGGAACATCCAGAAAGAGATCAAGAAAAGCCGCCTCAAAGAAGTCAAGATGAATTTTTAAAATGGCTTGGGGATTATGTAAGAACGCATCCAGAACTTCTGCCTTGGTACAGAAATTCAGGATTAGGAACAGTTACAGCAGATTCAACTGCAATAGAAGCTGAACAGCCAATAAGATTGGATGAGCTTAAACCTCATTTGAATCGGCTTGCTCCAGAAAGGATTGAAGGGGAATTATTTGTCCCCGGACAAGCTCCTCATCTTGGAATTAAAATCAGTGTTTTGCAAGAAAAAGATATTGTTGCTTTAAGCCCAGAGATTCAATCTTTTTGGAATAAACATTATGTGGTATTTAAAATTGAAAATCCTCTTTTGGATTATGTTGCCTACATCGCATTTCAGGGTTTAAGAGAGTTTGAAACAGAAAATAGTCAGCTTCATGGCAAATGGGGCGGGGTTGGTTCTACCTCTTTTAGTGAATTTAGAGAGCCAGAAAAAGAGGGATTTATCCAGGCATTAAAGGGCGCGAGCGAAACTACTGCATTTAGCGCTTCAGCAGGTTTAAATATTTTTGGAGCTCAAGGAGTCATTGGAGTTAAACAGGACAGTTTGGCAACAAAAAATTCAAAAGATGGGAAGAGAAGAAGAAAAGAGATTCTAGAACATTATGCAGTTGCATTGAATTATATTAATGGTCGTTTAGGCGGCGGATTTTTCACTTTTCCCGGAGAAGGACTCTTTAAAAAAGATATGAATGTGATAAGTTCTCGAGCTAAAGATTCTATTCTTTCATCTAACCAAGCTCAACATTCAGCTCAAGGCTTAAAGTCCGCAAGTGAAGCTCTTATTTCTCAAGTTTTTTCCAGCAGAAGTTTAAGCTGGGAAGGAAAGGTAGTTCGCATTCAGGGTCTGGATGAAACAAAAGCGCTTTTAATTCCAGAACTTTTAAGAAATGGCGCTAAAGTGGTGGTTTCGTACAAAGATGATTTTGAGCTGGAAACTTTTAAAAAGAGATTCTCTCACTACTTTTTAGATCAAAGTTATACGGATGTTTTTTATATTTTTAAAGAAGCAGATTTTAGTTTTGATTTATTAGGGCAGGTTCCCTTAGCAGTTAGGCAAGAGATGAAGTTTAAGAAGATTGATCTTGCAATCTTATCTTCTGACATGACTCAAGAATTAGATGAAGCTGCTTTTACTAATTTACGTTTAGCTGGAGTTAGAGGCATACTAGGTCCAAAAAATGATTTTGAAGATAAGAATAAAATTTCAAAAAGGCTCAATGGTTTTATATTTGAACATCATAAAAGACATAGTGACAGGATACCGATGGTTTATGTTCCTGGATCTTTAGCTTATGCAGGCGCCTTGGTTGCAGCTACTAAACCAGAAAAAGATGCAAGAGACACGGTGAGCTATGTGGATTCAATACTCTATTTAAGGACTGTTGAATTATTGAAGAAAGCGGATTTTAACAATAGAACACCTTTAGAGATTATTAAAAATGAATTTGAAAACTTTTTAAATTTTCGATCCAGAAGCTCTTCTTGGTTAGGCAGGTTCATGACAGGATCTCCTTTCTTAAGTTGGATTGCAATAGTTTTTGCAAGCTCTCCAATTTTAGAAAAGCTCTTGAGGGTCGCAAAGATGGCTTTGATGGTAACAGCGTTGGGATCAGTTGGTGGTTTTGGAGGTGGAGCAGGTTTTGGTGGATCTGGCGGATCAGGGTTTGAAGGAACTGGAGGGGAAGGTTTTGGCAGACCTGATAAAGGTTCTTTTGGAGGTTATGGAAAAGCTGAGCGGGCTTTAGACCCAGATACCAATACCTATCTGCATCAAAATCGTTTTAGTTCTGAACAACAGGTTATGGATCGCCTAACCGTGGATGTGGTTTATAAAGCCATTCCTGAAGGAGAGGATAAAGAAGAATTGCGTTCTTATTTTGAGGATTTTGCGTATGACGCTGTTTTAAATGATGACAGTAAATTGCGAACCTATATTCAATCCACAATTCCATGGCTGGCCAGAATTTATGGTGTAGAGGCTTCTTCGTTAAAAGCGTATTACAAAAAAATGGCTAATGGAGAAATAGTTGGAAGAACTGTTCCTTCCATAGGTTTAGGGATCAGTGGACTTTTAGCAGCTAGAGCCGCATTTAGAGCAAGCGCGAAAGGCAATGTAGAAGCCATGGTGTTTCAACTTTCTGATTTTGGCGGAGTGGAAGGAATAGAGGTTGACCCACAAGCTTTTGCCTCTGAGGTTCTTTCCGCAGCAGTATTAGAAAAACATGACGCGCCTATTTTCTTAAAGTTGAATGTGAAAGTGAATGCTGACGAGTATCAGAGAAACCAAGAGAAAGAGATAAGGCGGGTAAAACTCTTAATAGAAAAAGCTTTACTCGCTGGTTTTAAAGAGCTGGAGCTGGACACATTAGGATCTTCAATGCTGTGGGATTCAGATAAAATTTTGATGGTCGCTCACTTAATTGAATTTGCCAGAAAAAAAGCTGCTGAAATTCAGGAAGAGGAAGACAATCTTGTGATTGCTTTGCATGTGGACTCTAGCGATTTAAGTGAATTGTTTATATCTCAAGATGAGATTGATAGGGAATTTAAAAGAGTTTCCGCATTTTTATCCAAATTAAAAGAGGTGTTTGATGTAAGAGGAATTTCTCTTCCTCAACTTTTGAATTTTGGCATTGCTCTTAATTTGGATCCGGCAAGAGCAAATGAAAAAAATCAATTCCGTTTTGAATTTTTAGATAAAATTTCTAGTTTTATAGAAACTGCTTGGAATCATCAAACAGCGCTTTCTGTTCGCTTTAGAGAAAGTTTAGAAAATGAAGCTTTTATGAAAGCATTAGAAGAAAATTTAGACTCTCTCTCTAATCATAAAATAGCTCAAGTGGATTTAGAAGCATTAGTTCAGTTAGAGACCTTAGAATTTAATAAGGAGAAAGTAGAAGATTTTAGCTCTTGGGGATTAACGGATGTTATTCATAAAAGAGCGCAGCATTTGTTTACAACTTTAAGGGCAGCTTTTAAGGGATTAGGACTTGCTAGAGATGGTCGGCGAGATGCATGGGTGGGCTTAACCGGGGATCGAGAAATAGTTAAACTTTTCCATAACTTAACTGCTCAAAAAGCGGAAGCATTAGGGAATTCTCTTGAAAATAAATTTTTAGAATATTTTTCTAAACTCGCTGTAACTTTATCAGCCATTGTGGTATCTCTGTGGCTTGTTCTTAGCACTCCTCCTTCAGCTGTGGCTGCAGTTATGACCGGCGGCGCGCCTTTAGCCTCGCCTACCGCTTTAGCTCTAGGAACCGCTACTCCTCTGCCTATAGCATCCTCTAGCGCTTTGCAGGCTGCTCATAGTGTAGGTGGTTTAGGATTATTAGATAAGTTTATGATGGTATTACCGGTTGATCTTATGATAGTTGCTATAGTGATAACACTAACCTTCTTCTTCAATAAGAAATTTCAAGAGTTTGTATTGTCAAAAAAGTTTTGGTGGCCTATTATCTTGCCGATGGGGTTAATAGGATTGATCGCGGTGCCTTTGGCTTTAAAAAATGCCGCATTATTTCTTATATCATCATCACTACCAGCAAACATTAAGCAAACAGATATTAAACTCTTACATAACATACATTATTATTTGCATATCCCGATGATGTTAATCGCAGGGATAGCGCTTGCAGGAATCTTTTCTAATCTATTAACGATGAAATTAATTAAAAATCATTCTAGTATTAATATTTCTCTCTTAATTCGTATGCAAAATTGGATCATGGCTAGTATTTTTGTTTTAGCCTTGTTTGGAATAACATTCGGTATTTTTGAAATGATTCCTTTGAGAAAAGGAGAGACGGGAGGATATATCTCTCTCTTGTTCATTCAGCTTAAGTCTAACTTAAATTTTCTTGCAAAGTTCTGGCCGTTTGTGTTGGGTGGTCTGGGTTTAACGGCTGCCGTAGTCATAGCAGTGAAACAGGGTATTTTAAGGAAAATATGGATTGATCCGAGAAACACGCCCAAATCTGGTTTTACCCTTCTGGAAACCGTGGGAACGATTGCGATCCTTTTCATTGGTACAGCAGCGGTTGCTGTTTTCGGTATCCCTCATCTTCCATTTATTAAGTTTGATCTACACAATTTGATGGTGCCAATCTTGGATGTGGGTATGGGAGTTCTTTTTCTTACGCTGATCATTGCGGATAGAGTAAGGAGAAATCGTTCAAGGCTCCCTCAGTGGCCATATTGGGTTGGGATGTTAGGTATTGGCTCTCTTCTCTGGTTTAATTGGGAGTACTATATTATACCTCCTTATACTTCACAGTTTGAGCCAGGGATAGAATCTTCCCAAATCTTGCAATCTGAACAAGATCAGAGTAGAGAAGGTCAAATTTATAAGTTAGGTGAAAAGTATGCTCTACAATCTGAAAATTCTTATGCCTATACCTATAACATGGCGGACATTGATTTTTGGGTGCAGCAGGATATGCCTTTAGACAAAGTTGAGATCGAATTCAAAACGCGCCATATTGTTAGAAAAATTGCTCAACAAACCGGCTTTAGGCTTTTAGATGCGAATGGTGATCTTGCTCCCGGGGTATTAAGTTTCTGGTCGGAGCAACTTAAGCATGGCGAAATCACTGAAGAGCAATTGGAATCCAAATTTAGAAGGAACGCCAGTTTTCAAGAGCCTGAACCGTCACCCCGTAAATCCAAAAAAAATACGGCATTGCACTTCGTACTTCCAAAGATATTCCCTGTCCCACTTTTTATTATTGGTTTAGCGGCAACAACTGCGGCCCTGCTTTTTGGTTTTGATCCATCCGCGGCTTTTGCGGATGATGGGAAAGGTTTGTCGTGGCTCACCATTCTCGCTCAATATGGACCATTTGCGCTTGTTGCTGGCGTCACAGCGCTTGCGTTGGTGTTGATTCTCAACAAAAATGTTCTCTCTAAGAGAAAGAGAGTAGAGATGAGTTCAGCTTCTATTGCTGTGAGCAGGCTGAAGCGGTTAAAGGGAGAGTCATCCACAGAGAGGAAGCCAGCCACAAGTCATGTAAATAAGTGGTGGTTAAGTACTCTGGCGGTTATGAAAATCGCGATTCAAATGCCCCTCTTTGGGATGATGGGCGCATCAGGAGGCAGCGGGTTACCAACCAGTAGTGAAGCTCATACCATTCTTTGGGATGATGAAGCGATAGAAAAAGTTATTGGAATTAAACTTTCTGAAGTACCTACTTTTGAGAACTATATTCGTATTAATTTTAGAGCATTAGATTCTTATGATAAAGAAGTTGTTATCACATTAATGAATACGATGAAAGAACAGGTAGATTTAGTCATTGAGTATCCAGTGACTTATTTACAATACAATCCACTTGAAGCAGAGAAATTATTTTCTGCTTTAGCTCAAGCTATTGAGAGACTTTCCAACATTGATGATCTTGATCTTGCAGATTTTCTGGGAGTGAAAACTCATAGCTCTCAAGGTATTGGAATTGTTGATCTGAAAGGCTGGTCGCCTGAAGAACAAGAGAGATTTATTGATCTCTTCCACTACATTTCAACTGTTCGTAGAAAAATAGATCAGTTTGTGCAGGATATAGAGGGAGAGGATCAAGAAAAAAGAGACATTGCCTTGCAGATTGGCAGTAGATTTATAGATGAGGCGATTGATTTTGGTATGGTTGGGGTCAGTGATTTGGTCAAAAGATTTTACAATGCAGCAGTCAGAAAATATCCAGATGCTTACCTCTACTGGAGTCGTGTTTCTATAAGCGCTTTGCATGCTCATCTGGAAGAATTCGGCGATGCTGAGCTTAGTTATTTAAGAACTACTATAGAAGATTTGATTGAAAAATCTCGGGATGATCCAAGGTACTCCCCCTACACGTTGGTTCATATGCTCAAAGAGAACCCAGTGAATGGAATTTCCGCAGAAGAGATGGATCAGTGGCTTAAAGTAGTGGGAGAAAATCCGTACCCTGGTGGCGCAGCTCTAACCATTTCTGAATATGAAAAATGGGTAAATGACAGTCAAACAAAAGGGGATCATGTAAAAAGAAGGATTTTAGCTAATCTTCGATCCAAAGATCAAACCGGGGAATCTTATTACATCGCTTTTGAATTAATGAGATCCGCAATCAACAACAAGAAAGAGGGACTTAACGATAATGACTTTAGGGAGATTTTCCAAGCCTTTTATAAAGAGCGGGCACGTCAGAAATTTGAATTTATAGATGAGGAACAAATTCATCACCACCTTAATCCTTTTTATGTGCCAGTTTATTTGGTTTTCATTTCTTTGGTAAATGGCTTGACGTGGGTCTTGCCAGAAATCGTGGAGAGTTTTATGGATGAATATCTGGACTCTCCAACTGAACCGAAAACTCATTCAGACATTCCCAGCCAAATTGTTTTGAAAGCGATTGAATCAGGAATGGAACTTCCCGCAAGAAAAGTAGGGAAGATGATTAGCGCTGAATGGAAGCAAGACTCTTATACCGCCTCAATGATTTCCATGGCAATGTTCCAAAAAGAGGCTTCATGGGCAAACGAAAAAAAAGCTGTTCCTCTTTTAGATAAGCTTGTTAAGAAAGTTTCAGCTGAATCCCAAGGTCAGGCAATAAGAATGATCAGTGCCAGCGATCCAACTTCAATTATTGATTATCTGGACACAGAACTTTTTAAAGGAATTGTCGCCAGTGTCCAGCAAGATATCAATGAACATTCTGCCCAGAGGGCTGATGAGACTTCTGCTCAAACTTCTTCTCTTGCTGGAATAGGCGGTGGTTCAGGAGAGACAGGATTTACTCGTACAGAATTAGTTTCAAGCATAGCGATTCTGATGGCTGCCGCAGTTTTTGCTCCTTTGATTTGGAATTTCGTTCAAATTTATTCGTTGCCCATTGCCATGATTGCCGGCGCAGCAGGATTAGCGTTCGTATTTACCCTGAACAAAAATTTCCGTGAGGGAGTTGTGAGTAAGTTAGCAGAGTTGTTTAGGTCAGGCACCTTTCTAGGCAATGTGGTTCGAGTTCCATTATTGGGCACGCTTGCTATGAGTGGCGGTGTAGCAGGGGATGTTGTGGGCAGTGAAGGGATACCAACCAGTGGAGCTGGCAAAAGCGCTGGCAGGATTGGAAAAGATAAAGGATCAAAAGGAGCAGTGGGATTGTCAGGGAATGGAGGAGCAAGAGCTCAGCAGACTAGAAAATATCAGATTGAAACAGATAATGGCATGGAGAGATTTGATCATGATTACAAGCAGGAAGTTGCGGATTGGATTCATCGTGCTTGGACAGATATTTCTGGAAACAAGCACAGAATGCATATCCGAGAGATGGGGGAAGGTTACATTGCCTGGGTGAGGAAGGAAAAGGATCAGTATGAAAAAGACTTTGGAACAGGGTTGCCTAAGGATCCAATTCTCTTTTTAAAATATTTTGTTCAAGGAATGAAAGCAAAGAGGATTCAACTCCAACAAGAAGATTTAGATTTAATTGAATCCAAAATTAGCAGCATAAAAATTCGAATGATGCTGGAGCGTTTAGGCGCTGAGGTGTCTCCCAATGGCAGCATGGTCTGGATGAAAAAATGGACAAAATTGTTTTCACATCGAAGCAGCCGAGACAGTAGGATCGGACGTTTGGTCACAGCTTATATTCGGGTTGAGTATAATGCCAAGAATAGTTCATTGTCAGTCATGAGTGATCGTGTTTCAGGTAAGTATAGGGATTACGGCTTAACTGTTGATATGCCAATACGGCTGGATGGTGGAACAGGACTATATTTTTTCTGGGATGGAAAAGAATTTGAAATGCAAACTTGGGAGAAAGGTGATTCTAAATCAAAAGAAAGAATCATAACTTACAAGGTTCAAACTACAAATCCTTTGGAGATTATAACTTTGGATGAATCGCAAACAACCCCAGTTTTCACAATGGGTTTATCCAAAGAAAATATTGATGCTTTTAAGAGCCAAGGGTTCAGTCGTTTTTCAATGAAGACCATTCCTAAACCGGGTTTTCCTTCTATCGCTATTGAATTAAAGGACGCAGAGACAGTTAAAGCGGAAGAAAAGCAAAATGTTCCTGCGATGAAAATTTTGGCAAGTTTCTTTATTGTTGGTCTGCTTGCAGCGATTATTTTTGGATTCGGATTAGGTGATGCCGGTTATGCAATAGGTCCAGGGGATCAGCTTTTGGGCAAAGGGATTGGTGGATCTCTTATAGCAGCATCCCCGCTGCTTCATGTGTTGTTAGGAAATTTAAGGAATTTATACCAGAGAGTTTTTGGTGAAGTCTTTCCACACGAACAGGAAAAAGTAGTTGAAGAGATGCTGGATATTTTAAATAAAAATGATGCTGGGTTTGAATGGGAACAAACCACTAATATTAGTTCCCTTCTTCCCTATGATTATATTGGAAAAGCGTTTGTTCCTGTGAGAGAGATTCAAGGTCAGGAAACCTTTGAACAACTTTCACGCGACGGAAATATAAAGATTGAAAGGGATAGAGGAAATAGAACTGTTTCTGCTTACAGAAAAGCAGAGAATGGAAACTGGGAGCTTCTGCAAGTGATAGGATCAGCCATTAGCGCCTACAACCAGCCTTATTATAGAGTTCGCGATTCAAATGTTGCGGTTGGTTTGGATCAGAATTTAGTTAAGATTTATGAAATTTCTTATTTTCTGCCTCATACTGAAAATAATATTTATGTTTTGGAAACCAAACAAGTTTTAAAAATTGGAGAGCTTCCTTTAAAGAGCGCTCAAGTTTTAAAGTTAAAAGGGTCTAATTCAACATCAGCTGAAAGCTCTGGGACTCAATCACTTGCTGCTCTGGGAGTAGAAAATCAAGAACTTTATATGGATCTTTTAACAGTTTATGTAGGAGGATTAAGCACAAGCCAAATAGCGCAGAAGTCTGGTGTGAGAGAAGATGTGATTAAAGGATTTTTAACCCGGGCTTTTGTGCCCACTAGATCTGAGAGAAGAAAAATTGAGATTTTTAACACTGCTGCTTTGAGGCGTCTCCATCTTCAAACTGTCACTTTTGATGACAGGGCTTTGATGAAAGTGTTTAAAACGCTTTATTTTGATCTAGGATATGATCGGGCGCGTTCAGGAGCTTTAGCGATTGAATTGAGTCTTTCTCAAGAGGATCTTCAAAAGATTTTGCAAGGCGTTTATCAGGGAAAAAGATTAACTTTAGCAAGAGCAGTTGCTTTTTTAAAAAGTAGAAAAGTAATGGCTTTTAAGACGCGTTCCCGCTTTATTGCAGAGGCTCAGTTGACCGTACCTATTCTCCATACAGTTTTTGATATTCGTAGAGCCTTTACTCAGAAACTTAGCGCTGCGCTGAGGCGTCATGGACATTTAGAAAAAGAGATGGAAAATCCTCAACTTAAGTTCAGCTTTTTACCTCCCCATAAAGAGTTCTACACCAGCCCCGATAAACAGCGTATCAGAATTCATGAGATGCGAGAGGGAGATTGGAAAGTGAGCGCTCTAAATCCAGAGCTTCCCTTTCCAAAAGAAGTGGGAATATCTTCAGTTCAAGACTCTACTCAGGTGTTAAATAATCTTAATTTGGCTCTTGAAGGATGGATTTTTAATATTGAAACTATTTCTGATTTGTCCGATATTGCTAGAGCTATTGAACTAGAAGTTGAGGAGATTGAATCCGGCAGAATTGAGAATGCCAGACTGCAAACTTTGGCAATTACGCCTCGCAGTTTAATGACACAAGTGGAAGTAGATGATACCCCAGTCCCTTCTGGACTTTTAGATGTGGTTGCGTTTTTCTTCAACAATTTAGAGAACTTGAAAAAATTAGGTTTAACTCCTCAACTTGCTTTACATGTTGAAACAGTTGAAGAAGCGCTTTTCTGGAACCAAGCGCTTGCGCGGTTGGAACAATCACTTCGTTTAGAAAAAGGAGCAATAAAAGTTTTTATCCTTGTGAAAAATTATAGAACTTTATTTGAATTGGAAGAGATTCTCTGGGCATTGCAAAGCCGAGCTCAAGCCATTACTCTGGGTGAGGGAATGTTTAATTCTATTGCGGCCACTAGGATTAAGACAATTGCAGAAAAAAGAAAGATTCATTTTATCAGTGATCTTTATCTTAAAAGAACAGCAGAAAGTGAACTTGAGGTGGATTATTCTCAAGATGCGGAAAATAGGCTGAATGAGATGAGAAAAGGAACAATTCTGGATAAAGATGATCTTAGCAAGGCTATTTCAGAAGCATTCGAGACTCTTTATGTTCATTTAGGCGGGGATGTTCGCGGTAATTCATTTACAATACAGGAACTTGATCAGTTAGAAATGCAGCAGCTTAATATTTGGAATGCGGTGCATGGAGGTGAAGAGGTTAAGGTTAAATACTATTTGAATCTATTTTCAGATAGTTTGATTAAGAAATATAAAGAGCTGGAGGCGCGGCTGGAATTAACCACAGGCAAGGATTTTCCTGAAATACGAAAACATCTTACTTTAGCATTTGCGATTTTACAGCAAGCAATGGTTAACTCTAAAGTTTTTGTTCCATTATCTCAGTTAGTGGAGGTTGTGGCGAGTGATTTAACAAATCCAGATCAGGCGCTAGAGAGGATGGTTCAGTTTTCAGAGTTTTCCAGCCAGCCCAATATTAGAGGGTTTTATGCTGCGGCAAAGTTGAGTTTGTGGAATCAATTATTTAAAGAGGTTTTTTCTCAAGGCGTTCGTCCTCAACATAATGAACCCCAAGTGAAAGTTAATATAGAATCGTCGGAGCCGCTAAAGAATCCAAGCAGGCCTATCATTTTGTCGCAAATTGGAGGAATTTTAGCATGGCCTTTACTGCCAATAGATATCAAGTTGGAGGTAGTGACCTTTGTAAAGAATTTTGTTTTATGGGCAGCTGCGCATCCAATGGCCATTGTAAGCGGAGTTTTACTTATGGGAGCTTTGGTTTTAGCAGTGAAAGCATGGGTAAAGCCTTCCTCTTCTGCAGAAAAACTAATTCAGGAGATTACACAACTTGCAAAGTTAAACAATGTTGCTTTAGCTAAAAGTAAATTGGAAAAAAGATTAGCAAAATCAAATAAAAGAAATGAGCGCGCTCTATTTTTAGGCGCATTGCATGCTATGGGCGGGGATGTCAGCAAAGGATTTGAGAAAGATTATAAAGGGAGTGTTGTATCAATCATTCATGAGAATGCGCCTGTACAGCCGGTATTGCAAGCGTATGCGGAAGATCATATTGGGTTTAAAAAAGTAATTATAAGAAAGGATGCGGCTGAAAAAATTATTCAGATACAGGATGCAAAGAAGGACAAAGAATATCAAGAAAAATTTAGAATGGGTTATAGCGCGGTTCAAATGGCGCGAACAAGCATGGAACAAAAGTTAGAAGCTCAGGCTATTGGAGTTTCAGAATTAAATGCGAATAGCACAAAAGTAATTGTAGCCGGGAAAGATGGAAGATATTCTTTAGCCTTCCTGAATCAGCAGTTAGATCAAATTGAGCTTGGCAGCCAAAGAAAAGTTGTGCTGACCGGCAGGAATAGGGAGATTCAAAGATTATTGGATGGTTTAGATAGTGAGAGAAAGAAAATTTTAGAAACCCATTTGGCAAGAGGCAATCAAATAAATGGCAAGCAAGTAAAAATATTGCCTGAGTCCAGCGGTAAAAATGGCAGGGTGAACATTGCACAGTTGTATGAAAGACTCTTTGAAATCGGCTGGGCGCACACTCTAGAAGTCTTGAGTGAAAACCCTGAGGCAGAAATTGAAGAGAGCATTTATCATTCCATGTGGGTTACGATTTATAAGATCGTGTCGGAGCTGGAAGTTCAGAGAATGCGGGGAATGAAAGAGCTGATGGAAGAAAATAGAGTGAAGCGTCTTATCGAATTCCAGGCGTAATATAAATGAGATTGGTTAAAAGTTATTTAAAAAAGAGGGCGAGCATGGCAACCATTTGTGTAATCCAGAGAGTCACCATCCAGCGGAGTATTCTTATCTCCACCTCTTTAAGTTCAGCTTTAGTGGCAAGTTTTTCAAAAATCGTTTTGCTGTTTTCTTCTAGAGATTGCATAAATAAAAGTTATTTTCTTGTTAAGTTATTTAGAAAAATTGTAGAAAAGGTGGAAAGAACACGCTCCATGTCCCTATTAGTAAGCGTTCCTAATTTAGCCAGAACTTTTTCTTTTGATAGTGTGGCTAGCTTAACTAAACGCACTGTTGATGGTAAAAGTAAGCCAGCTTCTTTCCATTCATTTAAAGGAACATCTCCTAAACTAGGATTTGTGTATCTTAATATTCTGGAAGTTATTTGGCACAGGATTATGTCCGGAAGCTCTTTGCAAATTTTTTCAGATCCAAGGATTAGCGCTGGTCGCGGTTTGGATTGGGATAAATCGGTAAAAGGAAAAGGAACGAGAACTACGTTACCTGGTTTGAAATCGGTCATAGATGGAGTCTTCAGAGGAAAGCCAGTCATCAGCGAACGATTTTTCAGAGAGTTGACTCCATCCTATATCTTCTTCGTGTTCCAGATATGAAAGTAACTCTTCCCGTTCTTCTTCAGTTAAAGAGGCAATTTCTTGCAAAATGGTTTGTGTTCTTTGTGTCATATTTTTCCCTTTTTAAGTATATAGTTAGAAGGTGGTATTGTCAAGTAAAAAATTTTTAGGAATGATGAAAACGTTATCAGTAAACGATTTAAATTAATAATTAAAGGAGTAAGAAAATGATTAAGTTCTGGATAAAAAAACAAAATAAAAGTTGGTTGCAGTTTACAGCCGCATCGCTTGTGTTGAGTTTTATTTTTAGCACAGTGACCGCGCCTTTTGCGCAAGCCTCGTTTTGGAGCGAGCGGCGTAAAGCTGTGGAGGAATATAAAAAGTCCACTTCAGAAAATTTAGGGTTTCAGGTCGCTTCAGCTGCTGGATTTGCTGGCGCTGAAATTGGCGCTTTGGGCTTAAATTCCGTTAGCAATAAGCTGGAAATGAGCGGGATTGAATCTAAGCTTTCATCTCAAGTAATGAATCGCGTGATGGATAAAGTAAAGTCTAGAAGATCTTCTCAGGGTACAAAAAGCAATCGCGTTTCTCTTGGGCTTCCTTCTGAATTAGTGAACCGCATAGAAACTTATGGTCAGATTGAACGGGTTTATTTATCCAAAGGCCTGAATTTAAAGATGGAGGATCATAAACTTGCGCTTTCCGGGCAAGCTCTTTCTCCAACTTCTAATTCCTCAATTTCCTCTAATCCTCTTGTGATTTTGATTCAAGAAGCGCATGACATTTATGGAGTGCAGGCAAATATCGCCTATCTTTTAATGGATGCGGTAAAAATGGGTGTGGAGATTGTGGGTGTGGAAGGTTCCCGCGGTGTTATGCAAGGAATTGAGAAGTGGAGAAACCATCCAGATAAAGAAAGCGTAATGGGTGTGGCTGGTTATTTGTTGAAAGAAGGGCTTCTTTCTGGGGTAGAGATAGCAGGGTTGTCCACTCAGAGTGGAGAAAGGTCTGTTCAGTTTTATGGAGTGGAAGATAAAGAACCTTATTTAGAGCAGGTAAAGAGTTTTAAAGATACTTTAATTTTTAATCAGGAAGTGAAAGATTGGCAAATAGGATTAGAGAAGAAACTGGCTGAATTAAAAGAAAAAAATTATACCCCAGAACTAAAAGAGTTGGACCAGTGGAAAAACGATTATGAAGCTGGCAACAAAAAATTGGCTGAATGGGTTGAATTTCTTTGGAGGACTCATTCTTTATTGGGCCGTCATTATCCAAATATTGAGAAATATTTGCAGGCATACAAATTAGAAAAACAGATTGATTTTAAAAAAATTGAAGCGGATCAGAAAAAGATTTTGCAAGGTTTAGCTGAAAAATTAAACCGAACTGAATTAACAGAACTATTGGAAGATAGTTTGTTGTATCGTTTAGGCAAAATGGGGTATGGGGAGTTTTATGAAAGCATAAGAGAAAAATGCAAGAGCGCAAAGATCAAAATGACTCCTGACATGGAACGGTACATTCAATATTTGGTTGGAGTAGAGGGAATAGAAAGAGCTAAACTTTTTCAAGAAGCTAAAGATTTAGAAAATGAAGTTTGGGCTTTGGAAATTGGAAGTCAGAACAATCAAGCAATGGCTTTCAAGAATCGCGATTCAGACGGACTGGATTCCCGCTTTCGCGGGAATGACGACGAAGAAAAAATCAATCGTGGAGTTTGGGTGGCTCAAGTTGCGCAAGCTGATAAGGATTACAGATTAATAAAGAAGGGATTGGACTTTAAGCTAAATGTTGAGGAATGGAAAGAGTATGTGAGCAGAGCGGAAGAAATTGAATCAGGAATTTCCGCGCTTTTGGCGCGTCCATTTACAGGCGCGGTGAAACAAGCATTGGAAAATGTAAAAAGATTTAATCAGCTGTCTGAAGAAAGAAACGAGATTTTCCTTAAAAATTTATTGGGCGCAGTGAACGCCAAACAATCCCTGATAGCGGCTGAGCAGAATTCTAGCCAAGAGAATTTTAAAACTCAGATTGTAGCTTTAGTGGCAGGGGGCTATCATGCGAGCGGAATTGAGGAAAGGTTAAAGAAAAAGAACATATCTTTTATTACCATTCGTCCTAAAATGCAAAGCAGTGAAATCAAAAAGGAATATCATCCATTAAATAGTTTTAAACGGGACTTGCTTCCTTTAGAAAGAATGTTCATGCGCGAGAAAGTAACGCTTGCTCCGCAAAGAGCTATGGGAACAGTAGTTGTGGACGGCGCGGTCATAAGCGAAATTGGCGCGGAGGGCGCATTGCGCACTGTGGTTCCAGTTTTGGGTTTTGCGCATGGCAGGGCGGATGTAGAAAACCAGATTGAAAATGAGAGAAAAGAGGGAGCTAGCGCTATAGGAGAGGTAAGTCTTGAAGATGGGTCTAAATTTGAAGTAAAGGTTTTGGACTCTGAGTCTCAAGTTCAAGAAACAGAGGCTCAAGATGGCGCAATAGAGATAGAGACAGATTACAGTTTTGTGGAAAATCAAGGCAAACCAGAAAAACTAAAGCCAGAACATGTGGTGGTTAAAGGAGTGGGAGGAAAATTAGGACAGATCAAAAAAACAGTGTTAGCTGCAGGTACTTTTGCATCTGCAATTGTTGCTGGAATTATTACGTTTCCATTGCCCGGAGATACGAAAGAGTTTGTTAAAGAACTGGCTAAAGCAACTGTAGAAAATGCGCAAAAACATCCAGAACCAAACTGGTGGTTAGTTCTGCTTGTGGCTGGAGCAGCCATTGCAGCCATTGCCGTCATTGTTTATCTTACCAAAAGTTTTAGAGGGGAAATTTCAAGTTCCTCAACAGAATTTGAATCCGCAAAACCATCCCGTGGATACCTTTCCCGTGGACGGCTTTCAAAAATGTTTATGCTTGCCCTGACCCTTCCTTTAGGAATAGGGTTATCTATTGCGGGTACAGGTTCTCTGGAAGCTGTTACTGCGGTTACGCCGCAAGAGCAGGAATATTTTCGCGCGGATCCAAGAAGAATCACCAAAGGGAGAAAAACAATTGAACTTGAAGGCGCGCAAGTTAGAGTGTTGCGAGAGTTAAAAGATTTTGAAGACTATTTGGATAAGATGGGTGTGTCGCCTGAATTGCGTGAACAGGTTTTAGAAAGATGGGATCAACACTATGCGGTGTTTGAAATTAAAAATGAAAAGCTTGGATACACTGCTTATGCTTCCATGCACCGTTTTACAAAGATTGTAAGCTTTGCCGATTCCATTGATGGAACTTTCCGCGCCATGGGCGGGGTGCGCGTAAAAATTGACGAGCTAGATGAAACAAATATTAAACGCGGGGTTTATCTTTCTGACGCGGATGCTCTGGGAGATGCTTTGGAATTGTCTAGTGAGATGAGCTTTAAAACCGCAATGGCTAATCTTAAAGTGGGCGGGGCTAAAACCGCGATCCGCATGAAAAAATCTGTGGCGGATAATCAAGAAACCCGCAAAGCCGCTCTCTACAATTTTGCCGCGGTAACAGAAGCATTGGTTCCTTACCTAAACGGCGGATTTTTAACTGGTAAAGACGAAGGTGTTACAGACGGAGATATTCTTGAAATGCACCAATTCGCTCCTACTTCCATTATCCCTCATGTGAGCGCGCATTTGGCCGAGGGAAAAGGTAAAGAGCCGTCTAGACCTACTGCCATAGGAGTTTTGAGCGCCATGAAAACTCTGGCAGAACATCGTTATGGGTCCAGCAGTTTGGTTGGTAAAGTAGTGGCTGTGCAGGGTCTGGGAGATGTGGGCGGCAGCCTTGTGGATTTTTTGATGAAAGAAGGCGCGATCGTTATTTTTTCTGATTTTGAGCAAGAAAAGTTAGATAAATTTTTAAATAAATATCCATATTACAAAGGTTTGTTAGGCGACCGTTTATTTCCGTTGATTGGGGAAGAGGCAAATTATCTTTTTAATCCGCTGGAAGAAGGTTCCCCAATCAAGGATCAGTTGGAGAACAAAGGCATCCGCAAAATTAATATATTTTCTCCTTCTGCCGCGCGCTGGCAGGTGAATGAGAACACAATTCCCAGAATTGCCGCTGCGGGAGTAGATATTATCGTTGGTTCTGCGAACAATATGGTGAAAGATCGCAAAAAAGATTCCGAAACTTTGATGAAGCTAAACATTATTCTTTTTCCAGATTATGCGGGTAACCCTGGCGGAGCGATTGTGGCGAACGGTCATTTAAAAGGAAACAATATTTCGAATAAAGCGATTTACACGTTAGTTAAGGATAACAGCAACAAAATTATTGAGGAGGCAGAATTAAGAGGAGTGACTCCTCTCGTGGTTGCGGATGAAACTGCAAGAGAAAGTTTTAATCGGTTGCAGGCGGATTCGGGCGCGCTTTTGCCAATGGGACATAAGACTGCGGATCTTGATATAGATATAGAACATAAAGAGTTTATTTTTCAAGATGAGTTCACTGTGGAGTTAGGCCCTTTACCAGATAGAGATTTTAATAGTTTTGTGATGATGGTGAGGGAGCAGGCTTCTTCCAAAATTAGGGCTATCTTGGAAGGGATTGATGTTGAAGAAGGAGAGAAAGAAGAAAAGATTCTTCTTCATTTAACTAAACTATTTTCTTCCACAGGAAAGATTAAATCTATTCAAGTTTTGAATGAGGATCGTAAAGAGATTCTTGGACATTATGAATTCAGTTATCTTTCGGACTACGGCTATTACCGCGTGGAGTTGCTTCAAGAGAAGTTTGATTTAGTGAAAAAATCAAATTTAGCGGTTGGAACTTTTATAGCCATTTATGATTTAGAAAATAATCTGGTTGGTTCAATCGCATTTATTAATGGGCCGATTACAACCATGCTTGTTACAAACGGCAAGGATCAGATAAAACATTTTGCTTACAATGGCGAAGAATTTGTAGAAAGAGAAGATAAACTGGATTTATCCAAAGCAACAAAAGAATCTAAGTCTCCAGCTGCTTTAGGCAGTACTTTCATTAAATGGCCTAAACCTTTTCAAGATTATTACTTAATCAATAAGAGAGGAATACCGGGAACTGATGAAAATACCTCAACACTAAAAACACGCTATAGCGGAGTAAGCGGCATTCCCGGGCTTGGAGCTAACCTCTATGAAATTTTAATTAATAACGGGTTCATGGCAGAGGGGTTATCTCCGTCTGTTTCTAAACTCATTGCATCTTTTGTAAAGGCTGCAGGCGGCGACGCGGTTGCATTGACTTCAAAAGGAGTTCGAAAGATAGAGGACGTTCCCATGGATGAATCAGTGGTGCATCTCTATGCAGGCAATAAGGGTGTGGTGCAAAAAATAGCGGAAGATCCAAAATTTAAGGAACCTGCTGACCTTAATCTATTGAGAGAGAGCCGAGCTCCGCCCAAAGAATTAGAGACCGCCAGCCTGCTTGAAATGGGAAGTTCCCTTGAAGAAAACAGTCTTGCCTCATTCTTAAGAGACACAAAACAAAGGCAAGATATTACTAATGCCATGTTGGCTGTGGAGCGAGTTGCCGCGCAAGTTCCCGGTCTTTATGTAACTGGAGGAAAAGAGACAGGGGAGATTGATTCTGGAGATGCTGATCAAAGAGAAATAGATAATATAACGGACGGGCTTTTTGCTTCTGCGGTAAAACCATATGTTTGGGGGTACCATTCTGAAGAAGGGAAAGTCAATTATGAGGATGGAGAAGGGAAAATTTTTGCTTTCATCGGCGATCCTCTGGACGGTTCTACAAAGGTAAAATCAAACGGAGGCGGGGGAACCATTGGAGCGTTTTTATATTTGCCAAATCCGCCGGATGCTGAGGGCAAAAGAAAACAGGGTCTCATAGAAAATGCGAGCGGAAGAGATATTGTCGCATCATTTTTTGTGACCTATGGACTGGAGACAAGGCTTGTTTTCGCATATACAGGTTTTGGAGCGCACGAGTTCGTGATGAGGGGCGGGAAATTTCAATATGTGGGGCAAGTCAAGTTTGACTCTGCAGAAGATCAGAATAAACCGATTCGCGTTGCATTGGGCGGCTACAGATCCAAGTGGCCGCAAGGATTCCCTTCTTTGGCTGATCAATGGGAAAGTCAAGGGCGGATTCAGGGTTATGCCGGAGCCATGGTTACGGATATGTATGGAGTGAGCCAGCATATTCAAGATGGAGGCAGGGCTGTATTTGCGTATTTGGAAAATAAACTTAGGGCGCGTTATGAGTTGGCGCCCATCGCGTTTATTGTGGAAGAAGCAGGCGGAGCAAGTCTTACGCACGATTGGGGTAAAGGAGACAAAAATCCAAACGCGTTAAATGTAAGAAGTGTATTAGACATAAAATTTAGATTGGAAGAAGAGCAAATTAAAGATGGAAAAAGGTCAATGGATCACCAAAAAGCTCCTGTGGCTTTAGGCGACAAAAATACCATAGAGCAAATCCGCCGGACCATTGGGAGAAATTTAAGCGAATTCATAAGTTCTAAAGGCTGGCCCGAAGATATCGCAGCTGCCTATGCGAACCAGGATATCCTTGAACTTGAATCCATTGTGATTAAAGCGGGTCAAGAATTTGGGCCAGAGAATATCATAAGAGGTAATCAGGCTGTTGCGGCTTTGGTTGAACTTATGAAATCTGGGAATATTAGCATGGAACCTGTTTTCTACCTTCAGATTGCAAAAGCGATTCATAGGATTGCTTCTAGAAACACGCATGTTGGAAATCAAACCATGACAGTTTTGCACGGTATTTACGCTAACTTAAAAAGATCGGGCAGACTGCCAGAAGATATTTTGTTTTTTATTGCAAGGGAATTTAATCAGGTTGTTTCAGATCGAGGAATGATAGGACTAACTTTTAGCTCGCCTACAGGTCCGCTTGACCTTGAAGATGCAGAGAGAAGAGTTGCCAGTTTATTAAAACAATCTAAGACCACTCATTTAGTCACTGGGGATAATGGTGAGGGTGGTTTTATACTTCCAGAAGTTGTTCCTGCGCTAGCAGTTTTAATGGCAGCAGGACTATTTGCGCCTCTTATCTGGCGCTTTGCATTAACGCAAGGATCATTTGTTGCTGGGGTTGCGCAGTTTGTAGTTCTAAACGCAGCGCCTATCGCAGTGATTGTTGGCGGAGTAAGTTTAGCGTTTCTTTACGCTTTCAACAAAAATTTCCGCAGAGCAGTGAATCAGTTTGTTTTCTTATTTCACAACAAGGTGGCTCCAATCTTTTCTCCTCAAACATGGCAGCTGGCGGTTCGGTTGGTAGCATTTGGCGCTATAGGAGCGGTGGGACGCGAAGGTACCGGCGCATTGAGTGAGGATGTGAAACAAGGCTCTGCCGGAGAAACGAACGTTGAGGAGAAACCTGTGGTAGTGGAGACAGGAATGAGAGTTGAAGTGCAGGTGGAAACTCAAGACATGGGAGAACCTCAAGCCAGTGAGCAGACTACAGTGGCAGATAAAGTTGTTAAGGCAGCTAAGGCTACAACGCGTTTTCTGGGCATACGTCAATTTCCGGAAGGGGTGTATGATCATGATTTCCCCATTAGAAGCTTTTTAATAGGAGCAGGCGCATTGGCATCCAGCTTGATGCATGCGTTACAGATAGCTTTGAAGTTGATCGTACTTGGCTCTTTGGGAGCGGTGGGAGCATCAGGCTTGTCCGACAGCGGCGCGGAAGACTCGACTGGAGGGAACAGCGCCTTATTAAATGCTCTTAAATCGCATCAACAAAAAGGTGAACTTATCTATATCTACTTTTCTGACCCACCATGGATTACGAGGATTGTTACAAATAGTCTCACAGTAAATCCTATATGGGGCGCTAAGATTATAGAGGTTACTGGTAATTCGGATGAAGAAGGTTCTTTTAGGATTGAGGGGTTGGATAAGAGTATTCCAATAGCTTCTGTTGTTGGGGTTAGGTTAGTAACTGACCTTCCAAAAACAGCAGGCCCTTTGACAGAAGATCAGGTTAGGAAGGCAGCGCTTACGATGGAAGCTCGTTATTTTCTAGATATTTTGGCTGGATATATGGGATCGGAAAGACGGATACGTGGTGGGCGGAGAGTAGGTGAAGCCACTGATCAATATGATTCTTTTGACGGAATGGTCGTTGAGATTACTTACAATACCAAGTTGCATGAAGTGTCGGTGAGAATGGAAATTAATACACGTTCTGGGCCTGAGATTAAAGCAATTAATATTACTGACATTCTCTGGCTAGGTGAAGAGACACCAAACGTTTTGGTGGCTCCAGTTGGACTTACCTATATATCTATGCCCCATTTTAGAGCTGAGGTTCGGGAGGCGATAGCTCATATAATGAATGGTTTTGGTTTAGTTAATCCATTTACTGCATGGTACTTGATAGGAAGAATTGAGCTGTCGAACATTAGGATGCTTCAGGCTGTAGCTCATGGGTTCACGGAAATAGGAACATCCAGAAAGTCAAAGAGTTCACTAAATGAAGAGTCATTCAGTAGTATTTTATCAGAGGAATTGGAAACCGTTAGAGGTCTATTGGATGACAGTTATGATGGAGAAAGAATGGCAGAGATACATAGAACACTCACAGAAATTGTATTTTCCAATAGAGAGCTAACAGATTCACCCGTTGATTCTAGGGGAAAATTTGTTTTTATGAAAAGATTGGGTTTACAACTCTTTAGATTTGCGGACATCCCAGAGGATCCATTCCAACGTTGGGTGATGCATGGAATTGATTTGGAATCAATAGGTACAGAAGATCTTGTTGCGCATCTGCGCGGCAAGAGAGCAGAAGCGGAACGCTTTATCGCCCGCCTTGAGTCCAGCCCGCTGAAAGCAGATAGACCAACAAAACCGCAAATGATGATTGAGGCGATAGATCAGGCGATTCAGTATGTGACTTCTAATGAAGTTCCTTCCCGAGTAGGTGATTCAGGAGATACGAACGCAAGTGCGCCCGCATCTGGAACAGGTGAAGGTACACGAGTTGGCAGAACCGGCATTGCTAGAAGAATATATAAGCCTCTCTCCGCTCATGCTGCTATTGCCGCTGCAGGAAAGCCTGCTCTACTCTCCCAAATCCAGGATTGGGATCCGAATGATCAAGCTGCTTTTGTGAACCTGCTCTTTACTATCTATTTAGTTCGTAATTTGATGGGTAATGAAGGCAGATGGACTGAGTTTCCATGGCCGGATTGGATGGAAGTTGAAGGGTCGTCCAAAGTGATTGAATTAGCGAAAAGCGTTGGCATGGTCGGAATTCCTTTTCAGGATTTAAGAAGGATCTATGATCATTCTCTTGAAGGGAATCGCCGTTTTTTGGCCGCGGCTATCATCGCGATGATGGGAGTGAGAGCCGGGATCGAAGGTTTTTCATTGGAGGATGTTAGAAGGACTATTCACGCAGCGATGCAAACAGGATCTTATCCCATAGTTTTGGCGGTTATTGAGCAAATTAGAAAAGAGAAGTTCGCAGGCTTTAGCGATTTTGACATAGGCAATTGGTACGCATGGTTGTCACAGCATGGTTTAGATTCCGGGATATTGAAAGCTCAAGAGAAAAGTAAATCAGATCGTTTTGGATTTGATGTAGATATGTGGAGCGAAAAGTCGAAGAGTCAAGTGCGAGACTTAAACTCTGATGAACTCATAGCGGTAATGGAGCAACTTTTAAACGAGGATGGTCCTCATTATATTGATCGTTTAGCAGAGGCGGCTTCTCTCATGCATGCAATGGTCAGAGAGCGTAAAGAGGGAATCTCCGATCAACACTACAAAAGTTGGCTGAATAAAATCAATATTCCTTTTTATGTTTATCTTCAAAGAGGTTACGACGACGTCCCAAAGGTAGAGTCTATCGTTGAAGATGCGATTGTTAATGGCATGACTTGGGTTGATGAAGAAGTAGTTAGAGGGGTGGTTGACTTTTGGTTTGAGAATAGGACATTCGATCTCTTTATTGCGAATCTGAACATTGCAATGAGCGGCGTTCTTAATGATCCTTTTATGATGAGAACGGCTCTTCTTGGCATTGACAATTCAGGCGTGCGTCCGCAAGCAAAGGCGCTTTTTGCAGTTTCTGCATACAAACAACAGCATCAATCATTGATTGATTCAGAGGGAGAGGATGTTGTTAGTTTGGTGGATGGTCTTCTTGCTAGGGCGGGAGAGTTGGTATTTTCCGATAGAAAGAGAACTTTTGAATTTTACCATCTTTTAGTATCTGGCCCGATCTATCCCGATAAACAGGCGATTGTAAAATATTTATCGGATTTGGAAGATTTGGAATCGAGAATGAGCGCTGGAACTGCCGAAGGTGATGAAGGCAGCGGATCAACAGCTGATAAAAAATACGGTAGTTCTGGACCCAGTGTGCCCGGGAACGGTTTTACTTTGACGGAATCTGTTACTGTGTCCGCGCTTTTTATTACGGCTGTAGTTTTTGCGCCTGTGCTCATATATTTTCTGCAGACTCATCCAGCGCTTTGGAGTTTTGCGTGGAGTTTTTTGCAAGCTCAGACTCTGCATTTGAGTTTAGTTCAGGCTTTTATTCTTGCGCATTCTTTTAGCATTTCCTTAGCGATAGGAGGCGGAGTGTTTGTACTGGCTTACCTCTTTATTCCTGCTTTCCAAAGGTCAGTCAACAAGATAGCGAAACAGGCGAACTATGCTCTGATTGCAGTGACTGGTGTGATAGGCATGAGTGGAGGTGGAGGGTCTAGTGATGATAATAGGAGAAGCTCCCTATCTAGAGATTTGAGAGACGCATTGAGCAGACTTGATAGAGCTGAAAATGATAAAGACAATAATTCGATATCAAGATCTGATAGAGATAGAGCATTTGAAAAAGTAAAAGACGCTAGAGAGGAAGTGCAAAGAATTAATATAGAAATAGATAAAGAAAGGGGAGATCGCTTATCTTCTGTTATCATTGGATTATTTGGGCTTCTGTCCGTGAGCGCACTTCTTTGGGGCTTTTCATTTGGAGATGTTGCCAATGCTATGGGATTAGGCGGTGCTTTGCCTGTAGCAGCGCAGGCTGCGAGCTGGGGAGGTGGGGCGGTGCTTGCTGCAGCTTCTGGTTTAATCAATTTTAGAGAGCGGGCGCAAAAATTAGTGATCCGTGAAGATATTTGGAGAAAGTATCCGGAAATTTTTGGCAATAGAATTGTGAATGGCAGAGCAGTGGGAGTAGAAGATCTTATTAGGAAATTTACGCTTCAACTTGGTCCGGAATTTTCAGATCGTTTAAAAGATCGCAGAGATTTCTTGAAAGCTGTTTCTGAAGGAACTGCAAAGTATGGTTTCTTGGATTCGGATCAAATTATTGAAGATGCGGATGGAAACGAGTTAACAGTAGAAGAGATACGCCAAGGTCTAATAGATAATTTTTATGGCGTTGATAGTGAGAATCGTTGGAGATTAAATGATAAAACCCCTGTGCCTCAAGAAGTTTTGCGTCCGGGATTGCAAGGAACAGGACCAGCCCATGCTTTAAGAATGTTGATGAGCGCCATCAACGCCAAAACCGCTTCTTGGATGTTTGACTGGGAAGATGCGGGAGACGATTACAACGATAAACTCTACCTTGCTTGGAAAAATTTAAAAGAAGTTTTAGCTGGTAAATGGGAAGGCCATGAATACACAGATGCAGCAGGAAAAAAATCTTCAATTAAACTTCCACGCGGGGAGTGGGGATCTATTTTCCACCGCGTGCCTGGTCTTGGCATCAGAAACCGCCAGATGTGGATTGGCGGGGAAAGAGTCCCCGCAACCATTGCGGCCATGGTGATTCATGTTTTAAATAATTATGAATCCTTAAAAAAGAATGGTTCAGGAATTTATTTCTATATTCCAAAAATTGAGACTCCGCAAGAAGCATTGCTTATCGCTAAATTGTTAAAAGCGTTGGAAGAAGAGATTGGGGTTCCTAGAGGAACCATAAAAATCGAGATGCTGCATGAAAGAATTCGATTCACACAAAACCAAGAGGCGATCATGTGGGTGTTAAGAGACTGGCTCATCGGCCCGAACGTGGGGCGGTGGGACTTTATCGCTAGCCGTGTAGAAATGGGTAAGGACGATCCTAACATGGTTCTGCCTAATCCGCACGACATAAAAATGACTGATGAAACCATGACAGAATATACCCGCAGAAACGCGATTCTTACTGTGCTGGCAGCGGTAAAAAATGGGAAGATGGTGAATGGCATGCCCATTGGTGGAATGTCAGCTGTAATGGAAAGAAATGTTCCTGAACAAGGAGAACCAAGAGAAAAAATGTTGGCTGCAAATGAAAAAGCGGTTAGAGATATATGGTTTGATAAATTGCGCGAACGTTTAACAGGACTGATTATTATTAATGGCGAGCTTTACGATACCTATCGCCAGAGCTGGGTAGCCACTATTACGGAAAAATATGTGCGTTCAGGTGAAGAGCCTTTGGTTACACCTTTAGATGAATTGCAGAGTTTGGTGGATCGCAGCAATGAGAGCGAATTGAACCGTTTAAAAAATTTGGGTTTAGTAGATGAGCTTGGCAAGATCAAACACTATCTGGTCACAAAAGAAGATCTAGAAAATCTCTGGTCAGAACCAAAGTGGGATGATCTTACCCGGGTTCCCAAAGGGGATATTTCCATTGACGGCATTGAGTATGCGGCTACCATGTCCGCAGAGTATGGTTTTGGGGTGCTGAATGGGAATCAAGCTGTTAAGATTTTTGACTACAAGAGCGACAACGGAATGATGAATGATTTTGCCACTCACGAAATATTCTGGCATTGGATGTGGACTCTTGCCAAGCATGAAGTGGTATTAACCAAAGATGGAACCATGCGGGACGGCACTGTAATTAAAGCAGGCACAAAAGTTACACCTGAACTGCTTAAGATGGTTCTGGATAAAGTTTATGCTTCCGCTGAAAAGAAAATAGATTATCTTGAAAGCCAAGGGCTTTCCAAAAATGATCGCAGGTTTTCTCCGCTCATTATGAAAATTTTGGAACGCCAGCTCATCATTGACAATGGCGATAACACCTATTCCATGCAGAATAAGTGGGTTACTTATGGCTCCCGAATCCTTCTTTCTATTATTGAATTGGATCCAGAAAAAGATATTGCTGTCATTGACCAAATCTTGGATGCGGTCTATAGCGATTCCAGAAAAGATGTGGCAGAGAAAGTAAGGTCAGGCGAGTGGGACAAAAAAACACTGGAAGCTTTTGACTATGTGTTTGATAACCCGGATGCAAGAGAATTTGGTTCTGTTCAAGGAATAGCTAGAAGAGTCTATTCTCATTTTGCAGGCGGGGTTAAAATTGCGGGCATGACTTCTTGGATTAAGACAATGAGACAAAATATCTCTACGCTTGATCAATGGATGAGGTCAGATCGTTTTAGCCGTATCCAGAGAAATCGGCCTTATTCAGCTAGCGAAATTTATGCTATTCGCGGCTCTGTTTTGGATGATAAAACTTTTCATGATCTTACGACAAGAAAACTTTTTTTCCTCATGGGAGAAGCTCAAAGAACTGGGATCCCTATTGTAACAGGAGGAGTGATGGATGGCCCTTCAGCAGCTGCAATGGCGGAAAAAGGAATGAAAGCGCTTTATTTTAGCGGCTGGCAAATGTCGCACCACTGGGGCGAACCAGACTTGGCAAAGTATCCGGACAACACAGTTCCAGATAAGATCTATGAAATTAATAGGTATTTGCGCAATCAGCACGAAGACCAGATGGGTCGTTATAAAGAGATGTCTGATAAGCTGGAGGATATTTTTAAGGAATTCTATCGAACCCTTCCTAAAACTAAAGCAGACGATTTAGTGCTGCGCACAGAAGTTAGAGATGAGTTCATAGAGAAGTTTATGAATGTAGTAGGGGAAGATATTCCGATCTTTGTGGATGAGTTAAGGGAAGATTCAGAAACCGTGCTTTACAATCTTTTTTCAGAAGTTGTGGTGCAGGCCATTGCCCAGTATGTAAGTCAAGGCTCAATTGCTCATGAACAAAGAAATGCTCTGAGGGAAACAGTATTCCAAACTTTGGAAGGTTATCTGATTGATTACTTAATTCCATTCTATGCGGATGGGGACACCGGACATTTATCGCCAGAAAAGCTCGTGCAATATTTTGTTCGGGCCGGGGCGGCAAGCATTCATTTAGAAGATCAAGCTGATGGGGAAAAGAAGTGCGGCCACATGGCTGGTAAAGTTTTAACTTCCATTCAAAAGCATTTTCAAAGACTTCTGATAACTGGTAAAGAGAGGGATCGGCTTCATTCAGAGCTTTTGATTATTGCCCGCACTGACGCCCAGGCAGCAAAGCTCTTGCAGAGTAATGACGATCCAATGGACCATTATTTTATTCTTGGCTCATCAGTAAAAAATCTCCCTTCTTTAAAAGATGTGATTCGTTTGGCAAGAGGAGACATGCCTGAGTATGCTTATCGCGGGGATAACGCAGCGCTTATTGACCGAGCTAAAGATTTAATGGCCCGGGTCAATCGCCAAGAGATTGAGAATATCTTGCTTCCCAAAACTCCTGCGCAGGTTTTAGAGATGTGGGAGCAAGAATTTCCTGAACTAGGCAGAACCATTCGCGATATTTGGAATTCTACAGGAAGGATCAATGGAAAAAGATTAGAAACCGATGTTTATTTTCTTAAAGTCAAAGATCCTCGGTCAAGTGAAGATGGCAATACCTTTACTTACAATACGGTTTGGCAGCATCGGGAACTGATTGAGCATGGAGAATATCCATATCTTAAACTCGACACTCTGATTGAAGATGAAAATGGCAAAGAGGTCACTGTTAAAGAACTTTTAGAAAGGCAGCCAGTTCATCTTGCCAAAGAAGAAGCTGCCTTGCAGAAATTGACTGAAAGTTGGAGGGCAGAAGCTAAACTTAAAACCTATTCTCAAGCAGTTGGGGAGAGGATTCTGGAGATGAGAACATCCCGGTTTGCTTCTGAACAGCGTAGGGAAGATATTAAGAAATGGTGGGAAGATGCCACTAATCCTTTAACCAATACTCTTTCTCTTAATCAGATGAAGGCTCTTGCTAAAACAATTGGAATTGAAATTGACTGGGATTGGGATAAACCAAGGGTTTATGAAGGTTTTTACCAAATTGACAGCGGATTAGGGGTATTAAATGCTTCTATTCGGATGAGACAGTATGCAAAGATTGCGGATGTGGCATGGATGGAACAAGACAGGCCTAATATTAAGCATGCCAGAGAATTTCATGACAATGTGGTAAACGATCCGCACAACCCTGAGGCAAAAAATATTATTTTTGCTCTAAATCTTTCTCCATCTTTTAACTGGAGCGATCCTGAAGGATGGTCTGCTGTTCTAACTAAAGAACAGATTGAGAATATAAAGAAGGCAAAAGAATTAGAAGGGTTTAGGTGGGACAATCCAGATAGTTGGGGAGAATATGGCGCTGATGTTTTAGTGATGTTAGAAGCGATCGCTAACTTTAGCATAGACATGGGCAGAGCTGGTTTTGGATTCCAGTTTGTCACCATATTCCAAGATCATACCAATGCTCTTCATATCTCTAGAACTGCAAAGGAGATGTTACGCTTAGGCGCAGCAGGATTTGTTTTTAATGTTCAGCAAATAGAACAGTTAGATGGGGTTAGATTCGGAAAGCATCAAACTAAGGCTGGAACTAAAAGGGTAAGCAAAGGAGAACGTGTTATTATGCGCGGCTCTAATGCTACTGGAGCTGCTGGCAAAGAATCCACAGAGGCGCAATTTAAAACTAATGAAGGAGGGGGAAAGAAAGTTTCTCGCCCGATTCCTATGGATAACAAAAGCTTAAAAGAGTTTGCGGAAAATTCTTTGATGGTGGCTTCTTGGCTGGGAACTGTGGGAGTTCCTGCGGCAATCGCTTTTGGAATTATAGCAAACGCGGTAGATGCGTACTCTGGCGGAGCATTCAGCGGTTGGAACATTCTGGAGCTATCGCTTGGTTTGGGAACTTTATTCGGAGGCATTTGGGCGGTGAAGCATTTTAAAACCAATAACCCTATCAACCCTAATAACCCTATCGCCCTCATCAAGAATTATCTCTCGCCTCAAAAAGGTTGGGAGGGCGGAGCACTTGGCGACATTATTGATAAAAAAGAGTTGGATGATAATGAAATAAGAGATTTAATTAATTATACCAACTTTATTTCAAAAGAATTTTATGAAGTCGAGATTCCAGGCAGAGGAACCATAAAATATTATCTTGTTCCTTATACAAATTCTAATTTCGTGGATTGGGATGCAGTGATGAATAGCGATGATCAAGAGCAGATCAGTAAGCTTCGTATTGGTCAATTGTTTAAGAAAAAAGCAATCATGGGTTCATACAATCTAGCTAGCGATCCCAGCTCGCGCATCCTGCCTGATGGAATAAATTATATTTACATGCAAAACGGTTTAACGCCTGAGCAATATAAATTTCGCTTAGAACATGAACAATTTCAACTTTTTCATTATGGTCATCTTATATTAAGAGGATACCAAGCAACAAAAGAGTGGAGTAAGCAAAGAGTTGCTCACATTCTGGCATGGGGAGATCAAATCATCAGGAATCGCTACAAATCTTTTAGAGAGGTTCCTTTTCTGGATCAACGGATTAATGAGCTTGACTCACCTTGGACAGCTAATAGGGCACTGTTTAGAGAAATTGCATTTGCCAGACGAGAAGTTCAGAATGAACTTCAAAAGGAATATTCAAGAGACTTTCCTGATTATCAGCAAGGGCTTAATGATATTCTAGCGTTTAATGAATCCTTGCGCTTTTTTGCATTGAATAACTTTGGAGAAGGGCGTCAAGAAATCTTTAATCCTATTGATCTTGATAATGCGATAGCAGCCAGTAAGCTTCCCGCTGATATTAAAAATATATTAGAGACAAATGGAGGGAAAGCTCTTACTGCTTATGAATTCATTGACCAGCGAGATTCTTTTAAAGGCGGGGCTAGTCTTTCTCCGCTAAGGTTATATGATGATAATGATGGTTATGCGGATAAGCCTGATGATGTGTTTGAAGTATTTTCAAAAGCTGCAGGTCTGGATGTAACTTATAAGCCACATGCACCCATCTCGCTTAGTTTTCATCTGAAATCCTTCTTTTCTAATAAAGAATCCGTTGTTATGTTTGTTCCTCCAGCAAATTTTAGAAATTCTGTTCAGGAGGACTTTATCTATCGGGTGTTGCTGAATAATCCTGGTCTTCTTTCAAAGGTAACTTTAGTCTTTGGCGCTTATGATGTTGTTTCTCCCAAAGACTATGCGGATTCCCTTGTTTTTAGAGCTGCTAAAAATATGGAACATAAAAGAATTATTTTTCTGCAAGCTTTGCTCAACTATCGAGATTTTATGAAAGAAAAATCAATGACTGTTATTGCAGGCGCTGCTCTTCTTGCATTAGCGGGATTCACCCTTTCAATGATTTTTCCCGGCGTGCTTCATGCCCTGCCTTCCAATGGATTTATTCCGCCTCAAGCTTTGGCTTGGCTGGCAGGAACGGTTCCATTTCTGCCTGCAACAGTCTATGCGTCAGCGCAGATGGCAAAGAGTTATTTTCTAGCAGCGGGTCGGGCTCCTGAAAATATTGAAGCGCGCGTGCGGGTCGCAAGACATTTAAATGAAAAGGAATTTATGGCGCGCGCCGCAACTTTCATTAAAGTTCGCCCTCAAACATTTAAAGCTCGATTGAATCAAATTCAAAATGCCAGCGAGCCTGAAAAGATTGAAAAAATTGAACAAGCTCTTTACGCGTTGGGATATGAGTATCGCCTAAGCGGAGATAGAGCGGCGCTAAAACAAGGGACAGATGCTATTTTAAGAACTGCATATAAGGAATTTAGTGTGTCAGTCCCAGTGATTAAGGAATTGACCTCTACATTTGATGAGAGGGCATCTGTGTCGGGTGAGGATGCGCAAGGAGTGCAAAAGTTAGCTGAGATTGCGCAACTCTTTGACCGTCAAACTGGTAAAAAGAGAGCTCTTTCTTTTGAACAAGCAGAAAAGTTCAACCAAATCGTGACTGAAGGTTACAGAAAAGCGTTCCTAGATAAAGGAATTGCCTCTATCAAGAATGTAAAATTGTCTGGTCTCTCAGAAGAATCAGAAATGTTTGAGTTGTCCGCGTTATTCTTGGACGATCCAGAGTCTGCCCTTGGCGCTAAGCATCTAATTACTCAACTTCACGAACGTACCAAAAATGGAATTGGAGAAGGAGAAAGAATTCTTTTATCTCGCGTAGGTTCTGCGGATTCGTTCCGAACTGAACTTAAAATCAAACTGATAGAGAAAATGGGAGTTCGAGATGGGGAAGCTCTATATCGGATTTTGGATGAGGGATATGGAGCTGGACGCGTTAAGTTCCAAGGTGAGACAGAGTCAGATAAAGTCAATGCAGCTAAGATTTATAAAGATTTTGGCTGGTGGCTGGGTCCAAACTTCCGCATTATTACAGATGACGCAAGTCGTCTTGCTCTTGGCGACCTTAATGAAACTATTGTTCAGATTATTGAACTTGTTTCAGGCATGGAAGGCAGGGATGTAACCCGTTTAGTGATTGGCATAGAAAATAAATTCCGAGGCAAACGCGTGGTTGACATCCAAGCGTAATTCGTGTGATTGTTCAGAAGTCTGCATGAAGAATCAAAGGAAAAAGGCAACTGCACTGCAGTTGCCTTTTTCCTTTAAAGGATCGGGTTTTAATAAACTGGAACGCTTACTTTAGATGGCGCATAAATTATTTTTCATGTTGAGTTATTTACACTATTATTGTGTCAATTGCATCTATAAGTTTTTTGTATGTTGTGCGTGGAATGGTTCCTAGTTTTTTTCTAATTAATCTTTGGTCTATGGTTGAAATTTTTCCGATCTTGATAAGAGATGTCTTTGGCAAGCCAGATTCCTTTTGTTCAATGGGAGAAAGTAATATCTCTTCTTCTGATATGCTTTCAGGAATTTGTGAAGTGATCGCTACCACGATAACATCATTATATTTTTTGTTAAACCGTTCTGAAGAAATAATAACAGCAGGTCTTTTCTTCGTGGTGGTTAAGTCTGTAAAGGGGAAGGGAACAAGTACGATATCACCCTGTTTATAGGGTGTCATAGATTGAGTCTTCTGGGTTGTCCCAAAATTGAAATGATTTCTCAGATACCTTTAAGCGAGCAATATCCTCTTGAGATATGTGAATGAGTAAAGGTAAATCTGTAAGCAATTTGCGTTGTTCTTTTAGGTTAAGTGATTTTACCGCTTTTTCTATGGATTTTAATGTCATATAAAAAATATAGCAGGATTTACTGTTTGTGTCAAGGAAAATATTGTGATTCACTTTTGGATGCGTAAGAATAATAGGAGCTGGATGCAACTCATGGCAGCCGTAAGTTTTGTAGCTGTCTTTTCTTATTTAATGAGAAATTTCAATAAACTGGAACGCTTACTTTTTTATGGGGTTTTATTTTTCCTTGAATGGCTTGATCCATTCGTTCAGCTTCACGGCATGGGATCCAAATTTCATTACATTTTTCGCATATTTGAACGGAAACCTTCTCAAACAAATACATGTGTCCTTCTACCATTCGATCAATGGTCGTTTTTTTGTTTTGAAGTTTTCCTCCGCAGATGGCGCATAAATTATTTTTCATTGAAAAGGTTATTTTAATCCCATGGATAGTGCAAGTCGTTCATCTATTTCAGATTGGATATCTAGGGTTAAATGGCCAAGGTAACGAACGACCTGTAAACGGTTTAGAGTCAAGATTTTACGGGTTTTAAAAATGGATGTAGTTTTTAATCCTGAGATCAAAAAGTTTGGATGGGACAATTTTAAAAGATAATCATAATGAGAGATATTAGGCGGTATCACAGAAGATATAAAAATAAGAACAATGTCCTCTTCTTGGGGATCAGAGGAGATAATTAGAGCTGGTCGAACTTTTTTTGAGGAGAGGTCAGTAAATGGAAAGGGAACAAGAACAATATCGCCTCGATGGAGCCTCATTTTTTAGTGGATGGGTTTCCCATCATCCAAAGAGTAGATGTCTTCTCCTTTTTTTTTAAGAAATAGATAAGAATGACTTTTTTCAGCAGCTTTGGTAAGTAGATGGGAGGGCAAATCGTCGTTGTCTTGAATGGTTACGATTAGTTCCTTATGTTCTGGAAATTTTATTTTTTTTAGAGGTTTTAAAACGCCTTTTTCATAGATAGCCTTTAGGATTTGTTTCATAAAAAAAGTATAGCAGGATTATTCAAAGTTGTCAAAGAGGTAATCTTTACAAAAACTATGATTCACTTTTGGCTGCGTAAGAATAATAGGAGCTGGATGCAACTCACGGCGGCCGTGATTGTATTTAGCTTTTTATTTACTACAGTGAGCGCTCCGTTTGCTGAGGCTTCTCTATGGAGTGAGAGGAGAAAAGCAGTAGAGGAATTAACTTCTGGGAGGAGTGGGGGAAGTGGGGAGTATTCAAAGAATATAGGAACTGGAAGGGGTGCTAATAACCAGTCTTCTACCTCCTATTCTCCAAGTTCAGATGCTCATCTTCAATTAGTTTCTGCCGCAGGTTTACCTATCTATCAGAGGTCATTGCTGCAAGGACTTGAAACCCAATTTTCTCCTGAGCTGATGAAGCAGGTAATGACTAAGGTGCAAAACCGGAAACCTCAAACCAATCGCACAAAAAACCAGAAACAGTTAGCCCTGCCTTTAGAATTAGTTTCTCGCATTGAAAGTTATGGAGATATAGAGAGAGTATACCTTAAGAACCATAAACATATAAAGCTTGAAAAAGGAAAACTTCAGATTGATTTTCAACCATCAGTTATTGGGATTCGTCAAGAGTTGAACAGCCCTCAAGCTCTAAATTCAGAACCCCAGCCCAACTCTTTAGTTATCTTAGTTCAAGATGCGCATGGTATTTATGAGGCGCAAAAGAATATAGCTCATTTACTAAAAGAACTCACAGAAATGGGCGTGGGGTTGGTAGGAGTAGAGGGATCAGTAGGAAGAATGGAAGGATTAGAGAAGTGGCGAAAAACTTCTGATAAGAAAATATTGATGGGGATTGCAGGCTGCTTAATGGAGAAGGGTCTGCTTACTGGCGTAGAAGTGGCAGGACTTTCCAGTGAGTCTGTTTTATATTGCAAAAATAAAATTCATGATGCTTGTCTCAAGAGTCATGGTTCCTTAATAGAGTATTACGGAGTAGAAGACAAAGATAAATATTTGGAACAAGTAAGGTCGTTTAAGGAGACACTCACTTATAATAAGGAAGTAGAAAGGTGGAAGGAAGAAATAAATAAGCAGATAAGAGCTCTAAAAGAAAAAATTTATACAGAAGAGCTTAAAAAATTTGATGATTATAAAAATAAATTTGAGAATGGTGAAATTAAGTTAGGAGAATGGCTGGAGATTTTAGTTATCCAGTTTATTGAGCAAAGAAGTCCAAACATTAAGCGATATTTAGAGGCTTATAGATTGGAGAAAGAGATTGATTTTAAAAAGGTGAGCGAGGAGCAAAAGAAAGTTTTAGAGCAGTTATCAGCTAAACTCAGTAAGAATGAGTTAATGGGTTTATTGGAAGAGAGCGTAGCTTATCGGTTAGGGAAGATTGGGTATGAAGAGTTCTATAGTGGAATTAAAGGAAGATGTGATAAAGCAGGTATTAACATAACTCCAGAACTAAACAAATACATAAAGTATGTGGTGGGAGTGGAGGGGATTGATCGGGATCGTTTATTCGTAGAGGTTAAGGAGTTGGAGGATAAGGTATGGAGGAAAGGGGGGTTAGAGGGTTCTGCAAGTAAGAATTCTTTTAAAGGTCAATTATTGGAACTAATCCAGATTGACAAAGACTATGGTTTATTAGAGAAAGCGATTAATTTTAAGTTAAGCCCAGAGGAGTGGGAGGAGTATGATAGCAGAAAACAAGAGCTTGAGAATATAGCGCAGAGGATAGTTGAGCTTATTAGAGTTGAACAAACTGAGAGTGAAAAGTTGGAGACAAAGAATTTAGGCAAGGATTATTCAAAGATAGGTTCTGTGAATAAGAATGAGAATAGATTTTCAAAAGAGATGAATGAGGAGTTCACCTTATCTAGCAATGAAAGTGTAAAGAAAGTGATGAAGAGCGTGGGAGATTTTAATCGTTTATCGCATGAGAGAAACCAGATTTTTGTAGAAAAACTTCTTTCTAAAATTGAATCCAAAACCATAAGTAAAGAGTCCAACTTCTTGAATCTTGAATCCAGCAATTTAGCTGATGAAAGAGGGCTAGAACAGGGAGGAAAGAAACTTGGCATAACTCAAATTCCAAATCCTAAACTCAAGATCAGCATTCTTGTAGCAGGCGGGTATCACTCAAGAGGAGTAGAGGAGCTGTTAAGGAAGAAGAATATCTCTTATATCACGATTCGGCCGCATCTGAACACAGGAGAGATCGCTAAAGATTATCATCCTTTAAACGCTTTTAAAAGAGACTTGCTTCCTTTAGAGAAGATGTTTTATCGGGAGAAGGTGAGTATTGCTTTTCCTCAAGCTACAGGCGGGATGGATCCAAATGAAATTACACCAGAGGAAGCTGGAGTGGATGGAACACTTTCTGTAGTGACAGAAGGCATGACACGCATGCTTTCTAAACTTCGTACTGAAGGGCTTAATTTAAAAGAAGCAGAAGAGCTTCGCAAGCTTGGAAAGACAAAAGACTTTAAGTCAGAGGTTCCTATTCACAGCGAAGAGGTTCAATATCAAGGAAGGAGATATAGGGTTTTTAGCCCTAAAAAAGAGGAACCGAAATTAAACCAGAGATTTTTGAGCAATCCTGAGGCAGAGTTAGAGAAGGATGAGAAATTAAGCAAGAGACTTTTGAGCAACCCTGAAGAGGAGTTAGAGGCGGAAGAGATATTAGATGGGGCAAAGAATGTGTGGTCTGGTCAGATGAAGGATCCATTTACAGGAGAGGTTGGTCAAACTTTTGCAGTTGGGGAGAAGCCGCAAAACATCTTTTTACAGATTGCTGAAAGAATAAAAGTTGGGTTGAATGAGGATAGAAAGATAGTTAAATTTGCAAAAAGAGTTCTTGAGCATGATGGAATAAAAGCTGCTGCTTGGATTTTTGGCGTTCCTTTATCTCTTATAGCTTATCATGGTATTCATGGGAGTACATGGGTTTCTACAGGCTGGATAATTGGAATAGTTCTATTTTTGGTTTCCAGCGCTTTTATTTCTCTTGTGATCTTAGTTATTTTTGGCAGAAGATCAGAATTTATTCATCTAATAATTATCAGCAGGCTGCCTCAAGCTCTTCAAAAAATTTGGTACCGCATCACTATCCCAGTTTATAGCGTAGAGATTTCCGGTTTAAGATTTTTTCGTCTTAAAGTAAATCGGCCAAAAGCTAAAGTATTGGTTATTGAGCCTCTTAGCCTAGAGATCATCTCTGAACTTAACCGCCGCTTTGGCGATATGGATATTGATCTCTTGGACATAAGGTCTGAACTTGTAAAGGAAGGAGAGAGTTGGAGACCGGGGATACATGGAAAACTTTTAGAACTGGTCAAAAGCCAGAATTATGATTATGTGGTGGGTTATATCAATGAAAACTATGATGAGGATTTTTTTCGTGAGGCAAAATTAAAAGGGCTTATTCTTTTTTCAACAGCCATTCATCACATTGATCTGGATGCTGCCACAAAATATGGCACAGTGGTTACTAATGCTCCTGGCCCAACCACCATTCCCGTGGCTGAAGGGCTCATTGCTTTTTTTCTGGATGTGATTTATTCCAATAAGATACAGACTAAAAAGTCTAAAGATTATACCTGCTTAAGCGAACTTAAAAGCGACCCAGAAAATTCTCTGGTAATTGCTCATGCCCTTTGGTACATGCTCATGCGTAATGTATTGAAACTAGAAGAGATGTTTAAGTTTGGAGCGAGCGACAAATATGTGCGCGTTGGCGTGGGAGAGGAAGCAACTGTTTATCATGGAAAGATCGGACAAAGCGTTTATGATGAGAGTTCACCTACCATCGGCATTATTGGTTTAGATGAGGTGGGTTTAAAATTAGCTGAAATCGCCATGGCTCATGAGCCTGCCACTATCTATGTTTTGAAAGATGAGCTCGATGAAGAAAAACTCTTAAGGTTAAATTCATATAAGGAAATCATAGAACAGACATCTACAACAGAACGTTTAACAATTCAAATTCGGCCAGTGAGCCTTTCTGAACTCTTAAAACATTCATCTTATGTTTTGCGGACTCCTGCGGGAGTTCAAAGCACGAAAGGTTCCCGCATGAAAATTACAAGTGATGCAAATCAAATTTTTATAAGAGATATGGATGAGCTGATAAATTTAACTCGTCCGATTGAGGTTGAGCTAAAAGAAGAGGAAGTGAAAGAGGGAGATGTAGGGAAAGGAAAAAGGTTAGTGAGTCCAATGACAGTAGGGGTTTTAGGTCTTGGACGCATTGGAGAAGCGAGCGCGCAAAGATTTATTTCCTTGGGAGCGAATCTCCTGATTCAGCAAAGAGATCCCGGCAGACAAGAATATGTAGAAAAACGCGCGCGCCTTGCTCAGCTTGCAGAGGTAGTTGGGGAAAGACTCAATCGTTCCATTGAAGTGCAATATGTTGACAAAGAAACTTTTTTAAAACAAAGTAATGTGATCTCTCTTTCTCCTCCTAAAAAAACAAATGAAACAGTAGGGTGGGTGAATGCAGAGTCTTTAGAAATTTTTGGGGAATTGGCGCAAGGGAATTTAAGATCAGTTATCAGCATAACCAAAGATGTAGTGGATGAAACAGCCATGATTGCTTACTTAAAGAGTCATCCTGAGGTGGAGTATCGTACAGATGTTGCTAGCGACGAGGAAAAAGGAGGTTTTTTTAAGCGTTTTATAGATTCCAAAGGGAATCGGCTTAAGAATGCGAAGGTTTCAGGTCATACCAGCGCAGCTCATGGAGGAAGTAAAAAAGCTAAACAAAGAATTGCGTTTAACAATAATTTAAGGCAGCTTATGATGAATAAGAGGCCGGCAAATCAGTTAAATGATATAAGGGTGGATAGTTCTGGCATTACTTTTCTGGATCAGACTTCAGAGGCTAACGCTTATGCTCAAAGATCAGATTCTCTAGCAGCAGCAACAGCTACTGATCCAGCAGAAGTCCCAGCTTCTCCATTACTTGCGCAAGCGCCTTATGCTCCACAAATCCAAATTTTACATGCAGAAGAGGCTAATACTCAAACTCAAAGCCCAGCTCCTGTTCTACAAACACTTTCTGCTTTAGTTCAAGGACAGAGTCCATTAGCACAAACAATTTCTCTTCGAGCGAAAGCGCCTCCTCTTTCAAATATAGGAACGCCCGTCAGAGTTACTTCTCAAGGCCCTATGGGCCAGCTTGCCAAGACAGCAGCAGAAATGATAGAGGCTGCATTCATAATTTATTACGAAAAATTTTTTACCATCACTGCCAGAGCCAAGCTCCATTTTGATGAGATGGATTGGGAAGGATTACTTCAAGATGTAGAGGAACGATTAAGCCTTTACAACGATACGTTAAACGATCTTGAAAATGGTTTAAGGACTCTTCTTAAAAATAAACTACGAGACATCCCAATGTGGATAGAGATTCAAGGGCGATATTCTGAAAGACTGATTGACAATAGAATTTTGGGAGCAAATCCATATGTCATTGGAATGGTATTTTCTAACTCAATTGCAAAAAGAATTTTTGGACCGGAAGCGGATGTATTTGAATATACGTTTGAGGAAGATATGGAAAATAGAACTTTGGAAACAAACGAATCTTTCCTCTACCCCATGGTCCGCAATCGCCTGCCTATGGAATATATTCTTACAGACATCTTAGTTAAGCTTGAATTTAGAAAACCTTTAAGAGATATTCGTAAGGATATTAGAAGGGCTGTGACTAATATAGATTCTGAACTTGCAAAATTAGCTCTTACTCAGGATCATATTAAAGAGATTGAAGTTGTTAAAGCGCCATTTTTTCGCAACCGAGACTGTTACATGATTGGGCGCATCACTACAGAGTCCGGGTTTTTGCCATTTGCTCTGCTTTTAAAGAACACAAAGCAGGGAATCACATTGAGTAAAGTTTTGTTAAATGCGGATGACATCTATAGGCTTTTTAGCTCTACCCGGGCAAATTTTCATGTTCTTTTTTACTATCCTTTGGAATTAGTCGCTTTTTTAACAACCATGATACCCAGAGATCCTGTCTCTATTCACGCATCTTTAGGATTTTTTGAATTTGCTGAGCAGCTTCTCTATAAAAAGATGATGAAGGAATTAGCTAAAGAGGACAAAGTTTTTCAAATTGCCGAAGGGTTGCCTGGAAGAGCCATGGTGGTCATCACTCTTCCTGGATTTCCTTATGTGCTTAAAATTATGAAAGATGTTTTTGAAGGAGCTACAGCTCTTACCAGAAACGAAGTGGTGGAAAAATATCATCAGGTCAGCGTGGATCCAATGGGACGCATGTTAAACACATTTACATTTGATACTCGTCTTCCTAAGAGATATTTTCATCCTGATCTTCTAGCATTATTAAAAGGAAGCGCTAAAGAGTCTGTAAGAACCGAGGGGGATTATCTCCATATTAAACATTCTTTTGTTCAAAGAAAGATTAGGCCCTTAAATCTATTTTTGGATCGTGAAGGTAGAACTCCTCTTGCGCAGCGAGTTGCGCTGGATTTTGGCAAAACATTGGAGGACATACTTTCAGAGCAGGGTAAATTTCCAAAAGCATCCTTGGGCGACTTTGGCGTAACAGACGACCATCGAGTTCTTTTTTATGGTTTTGATAAACTTGTTCCAATCACCTCTGTCACTTTTGATGATCTGCAAAATATTTTATCTCTTACTCCCCAACAGTTCCAGGATGCATTAAGATCAAGACATCCTAGATTATATGATCCAGCTTATTTTCAAGAACTTCAGGAAAAGGCTTCGCGTCCTAAAAGAAAAAGAAGCGGTTCTGGAAAAATTGTAACAGGGCTTGCTGTGGGTTTGGTTTCTTTTGGGCTTTTGTTTTCTAAAAATGGAGTGGCTCTTGGTCTTGGAGGAGTTCCTTCCTGGCCATTCGATTTCATCATAGGAGTTGCGCTCATTGCACTTATCTTTTTAATCTCCATAAAGCCCGTGCGAAAGATTTTGCATGCGCCGATTTGGCTTAAATTTATTCTCAGCTATTCATTGCTTGGATATCTCGCTTATTTACTTTATGGCTCTCATTTGAGCTTACTTCAGCTTCCGCTGCTCTCTTTAACCGCCAATATTTTGTTATTTGGTTTTTTTACCACACTTTCAGATTTTCTGGGGCAGTGGATGTCAGGGAAAAAAATCATCCTTAAACAAACTTTACATGCATTTCCGGCAGGGCTGTTCATGGGTGCGGTTACTGCTGTTGGTTTTGCCTTACTCAACTATTATTTTCCAAAAGATTCTTCCTTGCCTTATTTGTTTTTGGCAACGATCCGGGTGGTAGGCGCAATGGTGGTGGTACGGGCAAGAACCTTTATTTATGCCCGGCTCGTAGAGAAGATGAGCAGCTCTCAGCAATCTGAAAAAAAATGGGATTTGAAAGAAATCATTAAAGCCTGGTTTAAAAACCCAAGCCAGGATAAACAGTTCGAATCATTTTGGATGACACGCATCCCTTCATTTATTAAGAATTTTATCATTCAGATGTTTGTTCCTGAGGAAATGTCTGTAGCGACCGAGGGGGTTGCCACGCAGTTTTTTGCGTTATTTTATAGTTGGTCTGTTAATAAAAATTGGTATTTGGATAAATCCCTGCGTTGGCATAAGTGGCGTGAGGAGAAGCCTTTCATAAAGAACCCGGTATTAAATGTAGTTTTTGTAAGGGCTTATCTTATTCTTTATCCGGTTCTTTATGTTGTTTTTATAATGAGTTCCTTTGCCTTTAAGACTTTATTTGGTTTTCTTCAGCAAAGAAAGAGGTTTAATTTGGCGATTTTGGCGATTAAGGATTTAATCAATCGAGGTGAATATCATAATGCATCACTTATAGCTCAAAGATTGTTGGTCTATCCCTATTCATCTAAACAGAGTTATCTGCTTTCTAAAATTTTTGCTGAAATCGGGTTGAATGAGAGTAGGATAGGGGTTAACTCTTCCTTTACATTTATGCAGTCTTTGGTACTGGCACGTCAATACTTAAACAAGAAATATCCAAAGCAACCCATGTCAATTTTTGGCCAGGAAGAATTTGAATTTTTGTTAAAGGGCATGATTCAAGCTGGACATAGTGATGTAGTATTTAAAATTTTAACTGAAGAAGAAGATAGTCAAATGAAGTCGGATGACCCTTACCGCTATGAAATTTATGCTCAGATGGCAGCAGAATATTACCGTATGGGAGAGCAACAAGATAAATTGAACCTCTCATTTTCAAAAGCTGTGAGACTTGCAAACAAAACTGATTTAGAAAACCCTCACCAATATATCATAGAAAAGCTTGAAGATGCTGGGGTAACAGCGGATATCCTTGTTTATTTATTTGGTTTTCTTCCTAAGGATGATGAATCAGGAACTTTGACATCAGTCCGTTTTGGAGAAGCCTATTATAAGTTGGCGTCAGATCAAAATAGTGAAGAATATTTTGTAAAAGCTGAAAAGATGTTTGAAATGGCAGAAGAAACCGCAGATCAAATTAAGGATGATGATTTGAGATCAAAACTCTATGATTTTATTTCAGCCACTCTCTTGAGCATCCATAGTTTAGAGGAGGCGAAAGAGACACTTTCTAAAGCTCGCAAACAGCTCGCTCCTTCTACTCAGTCAGGCAGAAAAAAGGAGGAGAGTGAATTTATTGTTAAGGCACAAGATAGAGTTGAAGCTGAATCTTTTTCCCTGCGCATGTTCAATGAAGCAAAGCGCATTTCTTTGAAAAGGTCTAAAAAATATTTGGATGGTTTTAATAAGCCCGATCAACCTCTATATAATCAGATGTTGGATATTCATGAGAGGAAGTTAAATTCCGTGCGCCGCATCTTTGCTAATTACCGCCGCGCTTTTTTGCGAGGTTTGACACATTCATTAAAAGTTCCAATGTTTTTTTTGCTTGGAATTGGGGGTGGAGGTTCCGGAGGTTTTTTTCGTCCAAGCGAAAATCCATGGGGTAAGAAAGCTCTTAAAGAAGTGGATGCGGATCGTTTAGGGATTGATCTGAGAACCAGACTGAGTGAGGATACTTATCAAATTATTTCTGGACCTGCCCTTAAGTTAATTTCACATTTACAAAGAGCTTATAAACCAACTCTGGAAAGATTTGCTGAGTTGGGTGAAATACGCTCTCTCGCTGAAAACCATGGGTTTGACCCTAGAAAAGTTCGCATATTCCATACTCTAAAGCGTTCCAAAAAAGAAGAGGCGAGCGTGGATGAAATTCGTAGAGGTGGCTGGAGAGTGACACACCCATCTCCTCCATTAGCCGAGGAGCAAAAAATTTCCGTTATCAGTGCAAATCCAAATGAAGCCTTTGAATTATATTTAGAGCGTATCCAAAACCTAAAAAAATCCATATTGGATGGTTCGGTTCAACCCACTGTCGCTTTGCGGCCAAGACATCTTCTTTCTCAGGAGAGAACGATCTGGGTAGATGGTCTTTCAGTTTCTGCCGCGATTGCGGATTCTGTGATTTTCATCGCGAATACAGCTGAGCTTTTCAAACAACAGGGGTTGAACCCAACTCTTTCTCTTTCTATTGATTCTGCGGATGAAGCGATTCTCTGGCACAAAATTATTTCAGGAATTGAAGATAGTTTAAATATTCCGCGCGGTACAGTTAGGGTATTGGCCAGCATAGATGTAGATCAAGCTGAAGAGATTGTTTGGGCGCTCAGAGACCACATCGCGCGAGTTTCTATTTCTAACCACGATTCAGATCAAGCGTTATCCGAAATGTTAAACCGAAGGGGAGTGGCGATACATGAAGACCTCAATGGTTTTTCATTTGGAACCGCAGGTGGTTTTGGATTCGCCGCGCATTATGCGCACGAGGCGATGCACATGGTTGGTTTAGCGATTGAAGGAAAAAGAAAATTAAAAAAGAGTGATTTTAATCCTTTGAATTATTTTACTCTCAAAGGTTTGCTTCTTTCATTGGCTACTGGCTTAAATTTTGCAAAAGCTGATTTGGTTCAACAAAATACTTCTGATCCCCAATCCATAGATGCTAACGCAATCCGCGCCGGGCCCATCGCAATTTTAGCAGGTCCAATCGCAGGAATTCTTGTTTCTTTCGCTTTTTTTCTTCTCATCGCAAATTTCGTTCCTTCCAATCATTTTCTATATTCTTACTTATATTGGAGTTCTATTGTTCAAATGGCCACACAAGCCATCAACCTTATTCCATTTAGGATTGGAGGTTTTGTTTCAGATGGACTCCAATTCCTCAATTATTTAAAATTTCGCCGCAAACCCGCACGGAGTTTTCTTACTGTTCTCCTCACTGCTCCATTAGGGATTTTGGGCGGATTGGGGATGGCGGGCGGTATAAGTGGAGGTGGTGCGGGCAGAGACTCAGAGCTTAAAAATATAAAGCTGCCTTTATGGAAAAAATTTGTCATTTCCTATCTCATACTAGGATTTTCTATTGGTCTTTTGTATGGTTCTGGTTTAGAGAAGATTAAGGATCCTATTCTCTCACCAATCCTTAATATTGTTTTGTTCGCTTTATTTACTGTTCTGAATGATATTCTTGCTCAGTGGATCACGGGCAGGAAGTTTCAATTAAAACAGACTTTATCCATGATCCCTATAGGAATATTGTTTGGGATATATATGTTTATTGGTTTTTGGATGATTAATTTTTTTATGTCTGCAAATGCTCCTTATCCATACATTGTTGTGGCAATAGTGAGGATTCTTGCTCATTGGGGATTGGGATATGGACAGGTCACAATCTATGCATTTTTTGTGGGCAAGTCGAAAAGTGTAAGTGAGGGCCCATTGAGTCGTCAAAAAAGTGATGAAGCATTTCTCATGGCCAGGATTCCTGGATTTATTAACATCTATATCATCCAAATGCTTTTGCCAATTAATGTTTCTATAGCGGCAGAAGGAATCACAAGCCAACTTTTTAGATTGTTCTACGCGTGGGCAGCCAATAAGGATGGTTTTATCATTCAATCTGAAAGGTGGGGTAAATATCGTAAAAATCCATTATTTCTTATTTTTTTCCCTGTAATTATTTTTATATTTTTTCCATTCGATTTTATTAGAAGTCGGATTGCTTATAATCATAATAGGAAAGGTGAAAAAAATAAGGAGTCTTCAACAAAAGAAGTTCTAGAAAAAATATTAGCGGTTGAAAAACCAGAACGCCACTTAACATTAGAATTCTACCGTTATGTAATGACATTAATTAGAGGCTCTATAGCGGAAGATTTAAGAGAGCAAATAGGCAAGCAGGCAGGGGAAAGAGATCAATTGCATCGTTTTATAAGTGAGAGAAATATTTTAAAAGCATTTGATGACGTAGTAAAGGAAATTAAATCCGAACATAGTACGATGCGGGATAGAGGTTTTGCTTTGATAGCCCAATCTGACATCCCCAGGGAAGATCCAAAATTTGAAGAGAATGTAGCTCAGAATATATACAATCTTGACCTTGCTGAAAGAATTGTATGCGCATTTTTTTTATTTAGAATCATGCGGTTCTATTTTAATGTTGCCTATGAAGATAGCGATAAAGATAATCAAAGTTTTTTTGCATGGCTCAAGCAACTTCGCGATGAGGTCGAGCAAAAAGGCATGGATTCATTGACAGAATACGCCCAAACTCAATATTCCATGAGTCCTGAGGAACTTTCTCGTTTGGAAAGTGCTATGAAGTACCGCTTAGATTTTTATTTTCAGAAAATTGACGGCATTTATGAATCTTATTGGAGAAAGAGTAAATCTCCCGCAGATCTTACATGGGATATGGCGGATTTATTTTTTAAGATATGGACTAAGAATATCCTTTATTTAAAACAGAGTAAGTTTCTTGAACCCTACTACAAATCTTTTGGATTAGTTTATGTTGATCAAACGGTCGCGCAATTCGATCAAGAAGTTTGGAAACCAACAGCCGTCAGACGAAAACCCGCACGAAATTTCCTTACCGTTCTCCTCACAGCTCCATTAGGGTTAATGGGCGGATTGGGGATGGGAGGCGGGGTAAGTGGAGGCGGTGTGGGCGGAGACTCAGACGAAAGCGGCTTGGACCAAGATGTGTCAGAGATTCCACCGGAAGAAATCCACGGGTTTGATGTCGAACAATTTTTACCTAAAGATCCGTTTCAAAGAATACTGAGTTATGTTACGACGGTTACCCCAGAGATCTACAATGAATTTCAGAAACTTCTTAGGCAGAAGTTGGTAGAGGAGGCAAGCGCGGTATTTTCTGAATGGGGAATTTTATCTCTGGCTCAGATCAGCGTAGCGCTCAACGAAATTTACGATCATTTCTTAAAAGTGGACTCTGAATTTCATGCGCATACGAGACAGAGGTGTGTGGATCCGGACAAGATCGTCCATGAAGCGGATGTGACTCAAGTGTTGTTAATCCATGATTCGCTTAGGCAACAATTTTCTGCCGATCTCTATCAACAGCTTAAAGAGATGATTGATATTGAACACATTGATATTCGAATTGTTTTTAATAATGTGATTCAAGAGATGGAAAGTATTCAAAGGTTGGATCCTTCCAAAGTTGATGACGCGAATGAGATGCTCAAGCGCGTTTCCCGCGGGTATTGGCTGGATGAGCTGAAGCACAAGCGAGGACAAATCGAGTCTAAGGTTTTGCCGGCTAAAACAGCATGGCTTTTTTTATCCATGCAGTTGTGGTTGGAATCAAATTACCTTTTCTATCGAAATACATTTTTATTTTTGCGTTCATTATCAACAAAAGGTTTAGTGGCGATTGGAACTGTTTTGAAAGCTCAAGAGAAAGGTGAGCAACCAAATCAAAAACCTGCAGGTTCAAATGGGGGAAATGTGGTATCTTTCCGCAAGAAAACTGTAGATGATGGTTCCGATCCCCATGAAGAGAGTCCAGCCGCACTATCTTCTGAAGAGGGAATGGGAAATGCCATTAAAAGTTTGGAGGGGCTGGAAGGGTATAGAGAGAAGGACGGAATCATAAAATTTAGGCGGGAATTTTTTGAAATTACCTATTGGCAAAAAAAAGATTCATGGTCCATTACTTATAACAACCGGCCGATCTTGCTCAACTTATACTGGTTTCCGGATGACGGGCTTAGATTTTATGACAGTGGGACTCATGATCGGATTCTTCGTCTTTCTCAAGACCCAATCGTTCGTCTTCATTATGATTCTGTAAATAAAGCGTTGGTCATTGTATTAAAAGACCATGCAGTAGATATGATGAAAAAAGCAGATTTTTCATATTGGGAAGGCGAGACTGAAGATGGCAGCTTGCGCTGGAAATTTGTTTCCGAATCGCAGTCAGAAGGTTTGGCGCCTGCTGCTATCTCTAATGTAGATGTAGATGCAGTGGAGGGCGCGGGCGATTCAGAACAGGAACACGATTTTCGGCAACTGAAAGATTCATTGAAAAATTTTTTAGATGACCTGCTTGAATTTTTTAGATGGCTCATTAGACAGACAAACCTTGCGTTTCGATTGCCTGCAATGGCAACTTTGAGCATAGGGGGAGGCGGGCTCGCTGGCGTGCCGGTAATCAGAGAAGAACCGCGTGATTTCCTTATGGGAAGTGGCGGCGGCGTTTTAAAAGCAAGGCGGAGTTTGCTCAGCCAATGGCTCAAGGAAAAAAATAGATACACTGATGAGCAGATAGATTGGTATGAAACAAGAATCGCTAATTTTGAAGCCTGGGTACAAGGGATATTGGTCAGCGCGATTCCTGGAGTTCTTATTTTGTTGGTTTATAACGCTTTTGGGGTTTCTATTGATCATCCATCAATCCTTGCTCTTTTAAGTGCAACCAGCATTCATTTAATCCTTCAAACCATTTTTGGTGGAATGCTTGCGGAAACTTTAATAAAACTTCATGAAAAAGTTGGAAAAAATGTTGGACGGGGTCCACCTGAATCCCATTTTATGGCATCTTCCTACTCCTTTGTTGTTTATCTGATTGTTTTATGTTTCTATTTTCTCACCCCATATTTTCCAGACAGTATATCTATAGTTATTCTTATTAATTTCCTCAGTTATACGATTGCGGATCAAATTCATCATATTTTCTGGAATCTAGATCATCCCAGCGCCCAGCGCCGCAGTTTAATCCCTCTGAATCCTGTAGAATCACAAAGAGCTATTTTAAGTTTAAGCCAATCCTTTGTCACAGATGTAAAAGCAGAGCTGATAGCTAAAGGTTTGGATGATTTGGCAAATGAATTCCAATCCCTTATATTAGAGCTTCCTCCTTTTATTAAGGTTAGCGCTAAACAAGATAGGTATCGTCTGATCAATGAGGAAAAGGTAGAACGTTTTCTTTATATTACGAAACAAGCAGGCTTTAATGTGGATATTAATGGTTTTATATGGGCGGAACTTTTGTATCACTATTTTGAGTCTCTTAATCTTTTAAGTTTGGGAGGGAGACACACAAACATTGTTTTTACCACACAATATCAGGTTCGAGATTTCTTTGAGAAGATGAGTAAAGAGTTCGGACTTGAACTGCCCACAGATTACGAGGATAAGCGGATACTTCCCTTGACCATGCAGCTTTATGTGAAGTTTTGGCTGCAAAGAATAGTTCCTGGACTTGATCCAAAAGTTTTTGGCTTTCATATTTTTGATGGAGTTGGAGAAAAAATTGCGCGTGCCTTAGATGGCACATTGCTCTGGCAGATAGAGTATTTTTTAAGCCTTTTAACTCCGGGAGAAAGACAAGCAACTGGGTATGCTCATAATTTAAAACAAGGAAAAGAAAAAAGCATTGAGGAAGTTCGGGAAATGATTCTCAATAGGCTTAAGATAAAAGATGAATCGCCTGAAACCGAATTTGAAAGAATGAAAGAAGCGCATGCTAAATATCAAAGAGTACAGTCTGGATTTCCAATATTAGTTACTTTGCCCAAAGCAGGAGAAGAAAAAGTAGGAATAGAGCCTATTTCCCATAAGAAGCTAGATAAGATGAGTCAAATCAATGGAGCGGTCAATATCCATGATGATTTTGAGATCAGTGAATATGCTATAGGTTCGGTTGAGAAGTTCGATGAAATTAGGGAACAAATCATTAGTAAAATTCGCTTAGCAGATCGTTTGGGGTTTAAGGGAATAGTTTTTGATAAAACGTGGATTCAAGGAATGGGAATTAAGATTTATAAGGACATTGCAAATATTATTATTGATGTTTTAAGAGGAATGGCAAGTCAAAAAAGTCTTCAGTCTTTGAAAAAGGTTGCAATCGTTTTATCTAGAGAGATCGAAGATATTGTAGCGCACCAGAACTCCCGAGAGATGCCCTCAACGCCGTCATTGGTTCCAGAAGATTTAAACAATGGAGATATTGTCCATATTCATAGCCCATTCAACTATTTGGAGAGAGCTGTACTATTTGAAAAACCCACACCAGAAAATGGTTTTACCGCTTTTCTGCTCCCTATCCATCATTGGTCAAACGATATATTTGGTTTTTTGGGATCTAAACAATATCTTGAGAAGAGGCGGGTATCGGCTCTTGTTCCATATCCTGTCTCATCCTTAGTTCAATATGGGCTTCGCATTGAAAGGGAGACAGTTCAAGAAGATGATTATCTAATCAAGGTAGGGCAGAAATTCTTGGTTAAGCATGATGGGATTCCTTATTCAGCTACAGTGATTGGAATCATGCACAGGAATTTCATTGTAATTATGAACGCACCCTTGAATGATAAGGTTGAAAATCTAGGTGGTTATGCGATGTATATGCCTATTGGAGCTGCAGAAGAGTTGGTTCAAAAAGGAGAATGGCAGCTTATTGAAGAGTGGAGTAATGAAGATGTTCGTGGTGTGGGTGGGATCATTCCCTTTGTTAAAGATCCGATCGTAGGAATGCTGGCAAAGCTCTTTCCAAAAGTTGCTAAGGATCGGTTAGAAAAGATTTACAATGTAGGAATTGCGTTTATAGCAGATAACTTATTTGCATTTAGAGTTGGTGGGTTAATCCCTTTGGCTCTTGCCTTGGCAGTGAGTGGAAATTTAGATTTTGCTTTTAGGTTTGCTTATATTTTTACTTGGCTTGCGCTAATTTTTCTGCATTCATCCGCACTCAACTTAAGGCTTGGTTCTCGCGCCCCTCCGCCAGAGAACATCTGGTTAGCTTCATTGATCAGCATGATTAATCTTTCACTTCTATTCTTTCCTCTTTCTACTTCAGACTTAATCGCCTTCTCATTTCTTTCTCATTTCTTAGTAAATTTAATTGGTGCGCTTTTAGGTGAACTAAAGCAGATAAGAGGAATAGTTAGTGCGGACCAGCAGATTTCTTATGACGATCTTCCAAAGAGAAATTTCCTCACTGTTCTTCTTACTGCCCCGCTTGGGATTTTGGGTGGGATGGGCATGATGGGGGGATTGGGTGGAGTAGGAGGGAAGAATAAAAAGCAGAAAGTAGTAGATCAGGTAAAGAGGGAAATTCAGAAAAAAGATTTTGAAAAAACAGTTAAAAGCGCTGAAAAATTTGATCCGCAGTTTATTTTAGACCCAGATTTTCTTTTTTTAGTGAAAGCAGTCATAGAAGCTGGCAGGGTTGAAACTCTTTATAAAGTTGCCGGGCAGGATCATTCAGAAAATCAATTTAAAAATTATGTGGTGATTGGAAAGGAATTGTTTGAGAGCCAGAAGGAGTCTAGCGCCACCTTAGCTTTTACTCTTGCCGGACGCACAGCTAAAAAAGCAGAAGATTTTCTTTATATTGTTGAAAATTTATTGGAAGTTGAAAAAATTCAATTCGCCTACTCTTTTGCCCAGAAAATTAATTTTTTATCTCCTTTGCGGAATCAAGCTTTTGTAAAAATTGCTCTTGCCTTTAGGCAAAAAGGGGAAAGGGAAAAGGCAAAAGAAACTCTTCATAAAGCAAGAGAGCCAAAACGGTTGGTTGTAGAAGAAGCTAAAGTTATCTCGCCTGCTGACACTGAACAAGAATCACTGACCTTTCAAGATTATTTGAATACGATTCAGTCAATCACTAAAGATCTAAGAAGAAAAGTTGTTCAAATTTCTGGGTTAGAGTTTGAAAAAAGAAAATTAGCTCTTGAGCTCTTGGAGCAAGGAGCACTTGTAATCGCTTCTGACCCAGATGGGAAAAACATACAGCTTCTCTTTGATCGTCTATCTGTAGAAAAAAGGAAGGAGTTCGATCAAAGACTATTTATTTTTAAAGGCAGAGGAGTTTATTCCTTTAAAGATTTTCCAGACACGCAGGGAAGTTTAAAGAGGCTGATGCGTCCGGGTTTAAGAACCAAGCTAGGGATTCCTGATATTGAGATTTTTGTAACGGATAAGATAGATAACAATTTGATCCTAAAACTTCAAAAAGCAAAGGTAAAATATTTGGTTGCTCCTAAAGGTTTAGAATATAAATATATAAAAGAGCTTGAAAGTTATGGTATCGCTTATCTGACAGTTCTTCCTAATAGTCAAAGCGCAAAACAAGCTCAAGCTCAAGATCAAACTCAAACTCAAATTCAAGCTGAATCTGAAGCTGAAGTCACAGCTACAGCTAAAGCTAAAGACAAAGCTCAGGCTCAAGCTCAAGTCAAAGCTAAAGCAACTCTATCCTTTGTAACTGAGATATCTAAACAATTAGCTCAGATTGTGAAAATGACAGGAGTTCAGGTGGAACAAGCTTTATGGGATTTGGCTCATCAAGCTCGGACTGAAGATAATACGATTGTTCTGGAAAATCAGGATTTAAGTCCAGTTTTAAATGCGATTTATAACGGCGGGATTGAAGATCAATTAATTCCGCCCATCGTAGTTGTCAATCAGCAGGGTGAACCTGTTGGAACCATTAAGGATGGGGATAGCGCAATATTTTTTAATTTTAGAACAGATCGAGCAAAACCCATAACCTATGCGCTTACTCCTGCAGAAAGGTATGAAGGGCTTGAAGGTGGATTAGTAAGTAATTTTTCCAGACCCAAAGTTCATTTTGTAACCATGACTAATTATGACGATGCTTTTGCCGAACATGTGCAAGTAGCATTTGAACCATCGCCATTTGGCCAAACCTATTCTGAAATTATTGCGGCTCTTGGCTATAAAGAGGCCCGATTCATGGAATCTGAAAAATGGCGCGCTGGAACCTGGTTTTTGGATGGACGCAGAAACATGGTGGATCAGTTGGGAATTGATGTGCGCGTAATCCCTTCGCCTCAAAAAGCTTCTTATGTGGAAGCGCCTGAGATGAGCGCGGTTGCATTAACCGATGAAGTTATATCTGTGATTCAAAAAGATCCTTCTGTTACTGATATTTTTGTTAATTATGCCAATCCAGACATGGTATCACATGCTTTTGCTCAAGTAAATCCAAAAGGAGATTTTAACGCGGTAGTAAAAGCGATACAGGTTGTAGATGAGCAGTTAGGAAGGTTGGTGGAAGCAGCTTTGCAAAAGGGGTGGGTCATTGCAATCACAGCAGATCATGGCAATGCAGAAGAGCTTTATGATAAAGAAGGAAACCCCATGCCGGGACATAGTACAAACAAGGTTCCATTTATTTTATTGGGTGGAAACGATTGGGAACTTGAGAATATTGATTTTATAGAGGATGGATCACTATCTAACATCGCTCCTACTCTTTTAGAATTGCGTGGAATAGCTGCGCCTAAGGAAATGACAAGTGATAGCCTTATTTTTTCCCATATAGATTCTGATCCTAATCGGAAAATAATGCGCATTGTTTTGGATGGATGGGGTTTAAGTGAGCAAAAAAAAGGAAACGCGATTGCGCGCGCTGGGGAATTAACAAAACTGAATATGGATCGTTGGCTAACAAGCAAAACTTCAGGAGTTGGCAGGCGGTTAGATAGGTACCCACACACTGCTTTAAATGCTTCTAGTATAGAGGCAGGTTATCCTATGGGGGTTGCAGGAACTACAGAGTTTGGTCATGTGAACTTAGATGGAGGAAGACATTTACAATCCGATCTTACTTTAATTAATCAGGCTTTAGAAGATGGATCTTTTGCAAAGAATATGCCGTTGTTGCGCAGTATGTTTAAGGCTTTAGAGAATGGAACCTCCCTTCACCTCATGGGGCTTGTTTCTCATGGATCAAAGGGAGATATTCATGCTTCTATGGAGCATCTTTTTATGCTTTTAAGAATGGCAAAAGCAGTTGGACTTAAAAAAGATCAGGTAAAGATTCATGTTTTTACAGACGGCCGAGATTCTGGCCCGCAATCTGCAGTTCAATTTATTAAATTATTGCAAGTTGTGTTAGATGATTTAGATGTGGGGATGATAGTAGATGTTATGGGACGGGGCTGGGCCATGGATAGGGACAATCGTTGGCTCAGAATTAGTTCTGCTTACGATGCTATGGTTGGCGGCATTGGCGCGTTTTATGTTCAACAACCTTTTACAGACCCTTCAATAGTAGCTCCTAAAAAAGAAAAACAAGCAAGCTGGATTGAAAAATTAGGACAGGTTAGCAAAGTGATTTTACTGGCAATTGTGGTTCAGGCAGCCTCTGCTTGTTTTGATTCTCCTACCTCTAAATCTCACGCCACTCCTATCGCTCGTCCTGCAGCTATTGCAACACCCCAACTTACTCCAAAGCCACAAACTCCCATAGCCACACCCTCTCTTCCTATAGGAATAGACCTCCTTGTTTCTGAAAATGCTCGCGCAGAGGCTCGAGCAAATATTGAAAATGGTTTAAAGGGAACTGTAACTGCTGAGGAACGAAAATATCTGGAAGATTTATTGCAAAAAATTGAGGCGCGCATTGCAGAACTTACTAACACAAAAACTGGGCTCCCTTTAGACACAACTAAAAAATTGGATAAAACTACTACTAGTAATATTGGTAAATTTTCTGAATTAGTGAGCGTTGCTGAAAAATTAGGCAGAAAAATTCCTTTTAAAGATGGGTTAACTCATCAGGAGGTTGTCTTGTTAGGGCTTAAAAGCTTAGAGTCTGCAACGGATAACTGTCAGTGCGATGGTTTTACGCCCACACACCTTTATCACGACACCCCTTTTAAGCTCGACCCAAATTCAGATATCTCCTATCTCGATCAAGGAAATTTAACCCCTGGAATGGAAGCAGCCAGAATGGTTTTTAATGGAAATGGAGAAACTGTGCGGATCGCTTCTAAAATTTTAAATGGGATGAATTACAAACCTCTTCTTAGGGATGATATTACTAGATGGGCTTTAAAGGATTATCTTTTAGGAGGCGGAGCAAAGTTCCTTGGTCCAGGAAAAGTATCTTATATCAGGGATTGGGGGCTGAGAGGCCATACAGATAACTTTTGGCTCTTTATAGGCGCAGTTGGAACTGAAAATGAAGCGTATAGGATTTCACCCCAAGTTCTTTTTGCTAAAGATAAACAGGGAGATGAAATATTTGAACTTGTTCCTGGTTTTCCTGTAGTGGCGATTCCAGCAGATGTGGATGATAAAAGACGAAAACAAAATGGATTTTACCATCGCAATTATGATGACGGAGCTTTATTTTCAAGAGCCATGCCAACCTTAGATACAGTGGGTTCTTCTTATGATGCGCTGGCTCTTTCTGAATTTATTGCCCAGATCGCTTTTGCCTATACCCGCGGCTATCGTTGGGTTGGGATCAGCGCTGCAGCAGATTCAAGCGGGGTGGAGTACAATGGTTATGGCAATACAGACCTTCGTGAATCCGCTCCCCATTCATCTGCAATGCTATTGGGCAGGAACCCTCAGTTGGATAATTTAATAATTGAAAACTTAATGCGCTACCCAACTTTTGAAGGAGTTCCTGCGGATGCGGTTAATAATGTTACAGGAGAGTATGCTCGTCAACAAACTCTTTGGGACATGATGCTTTTATATTTGGCTGTTGCCAACTATCTTTATGAGGATGCTCCAAGAAATCTGATCATGCAAAGCCAAACCATTAAGAACGCGCAGCAACGAGCTCCTGAATATTTTAATCAGACAAACAAAGATCAGTTAAAAGAATTAGCGGATAAAAAAGTAAAAGAGCTATTAGATTTTATTGAGGATCAAAAATCTTCTAAACCCAACAGTTCAGCAGTTCTTTTCCTTGGTGTTGGAGCTCTTTTAAGTAGAAGAAGCAATGACGCAAGAATGAGATGGGGCATGACTGCTAGCCTGAAAACTTTTCTTATTTTTGGTTTCACTGGGGTTCTAGCTTTTGTTTCAGTTGTGGATAAGGCGATGGCGGAAACAGGTAAAGCGCTAGATCCTCAAGTGGTAAGCAGTACAGCTGGATCCTTATCTTTAAATTCAATTCTTTTACCATTAGCAATTATAGTTTTAGTAGGCGCATTAGTTGGATTTTTAATTTATTTAGCCCGCAGACAAAAGAGGAGTACTAGTTTACTTGGGTTTCAAGGAATAAAGAGTTTTGTTCGTACCTCTAAGTATGGTTTAGAGGGGCAAACTGAATTGAGCATGGAAGATCAGCAACTCTTAAAACAAGGAGCAGCTCAGCCTGTTTTAGATAAGAGCCATCCCCTAGATGCTTTTGAAAAACCCGCGGATCTTACTAGAGAGGATTTTTCAGCTGCCTGGTCTCTTTTAAAAGTTGTTCAGCTTTTTGGTAAAGGAACTTTAAAAGATCGCGATCCTCCTCGATCGCCAACTAACCGCCTAAAGGAAAATTTTGATTCCCGCGCTCCGCCTACTGACCAAACAACTGCTTCGGATACCAATGTTCTACCTGAAGACCAGCGGTTTGTTTCACAAGAGACTCCAGCCTCAAATTCTGATTCTAATCTTCCGTCCCCAGCATCTTTACCAAACCCCGTTTCTCTGCCTAAACTCAAAAAAGATGAAACTAAAGAGATTTTTCAAAAAATATTCATTCATCTGGATGGAATTGGTTTGGCTTCCACCATTACTGAATTTCATAAGAAAAATATTTTTAAAATTTTGTCTGAAAAAGACGGCATTTCCATGCAAGAAATAACTGACTATTTGTTGGAACAAGGACAAGTAGAAAAAGTGAATAAAGGTCATATGCATGCCGCAATGGCGCTGTTAGAAATGCAGGGCTGGCTTAAGCGCAGAGGAAAATCCGCTTCTGACTCAATGCAATTTTATTTAACTCCTCAAGGGAAAATAGCTTTAGGTCAGCTTCATGCTTATCAAGAAGTGACGGACTTTATCTCTGTTTTAACTCGAATGAAAGAATTTTTGCTTGATTCAAAAACTCCATTGCTCATCAATCAATTTAATTTTCAGGAACTGGTGAAAAAATCCCAAAGGCAGTGGGACTTTTTTGAGAGAAAAGCTGATCCTCAAAATAAAGCGGACGCGGTAAATCTTCGTATTGCGGATCATTTGAGAGGATTCTTAATTGGCCCAGTAATGGTCGCGCTAAAAGAGGCTAAAGTATTTGAGAAGTTCCATCCTTTAACTCATTCTCTGGACTTAACAAAAATTGGAGGAAATTTATTTAATTTAAGGTCTGCCTTTGATCTTTTAGAACAAGAGGGATGGGCAGTTCGAAATGGCAATGTGGTTACCTTAACCCGCAAAGGAATGTTTGCCGCTGAAAAAGCATGGACTTATGGGGTCACGGTTTCTTATCTGCCAATGTTTAGCCGCCAAGAAGAATTATTTTTTGGCGAACATCCAGATAGAGTATTTGAACGGGATGCAAACAACATTGAAACCCATTTAGACCGCCCCATGAATTTAGCTGCCTGCACATACATTCACGACAGGTACTTTAAGGAATTAACTAATAACCTTATGGAGATTTACGACAATAGTGATTTTGAGCGCCAGCCATCTTACATTCAAGATACAGGCGGCGGAGATGGTTCACTTCTTTTGCACATGCATGAGTATATCTTAAATAATACTGAACGCGGACGGCTGATGAAACAAGAATTGGCTGAGACTGGCAGGATAGAAAAATATAAAATCACTCTGATTGATGTGGATATTAATCCTGAATCTTTGGAAATTGCGCACCAAGCCTTAAATAAAGAGGGAATTCCAAACTTGGTTTTTGAAGGCACTGTCAATGATCCTGGTGCGATTGCTCAAGGATTAGTCATGCGCGGTATTCCTTTGAATAGAATTCTTCATGTGCATTCTTTTGTGGATCATAACCGGGATTATCAAACTCCCAAAGGGGATTGGAGCTTAAGAATCACTTTCGCTGATGCTGCCTTTGTAGATAAGGTTACTGGCAGGGCGATTTCTAATGAAGAATTACAGCAAAATTTAGTTGAACATTTTAGAGATTGGGGAATACTGATTAATGAATTTGGATTGCTCATGATTGAGTCGCATGTTTTGCCTGCTAGTTATGTGGCGGAACATCCCGGTGAAACGCTTAACATCCCATTTTACGCAACTCATGCATATTCAGGTCAATTCACCCCTGAGTTAAAAATTAGCAATGAAGCTTTATTAGAGAACGGCTTGATCTTGAAAAAACAGAGTCTCTTCCCAAGTGAAGGAACTCCAACTATTTCAGTAAGCCGTATTGTTTCTCTGAAATCTAGTCCGTTAGGAACAGATGACTCTCACAGTTCCCTAATAGAGAATAGGGATCATGTTCTTACTTTAGATTTTAGTGAGGATGAGAGCATTAAAGCTCAGGCAGAATCTTATCTTAAACAAATTCGCGCGACTGCTACTCCAGAGTTACTCAAAACTGTTTTAGTCTTTAATGTTTCTTTTGAAAAATTAGATTTAGAGTTATTCAAGTTTGAGCAGGAACTGCTCTCTTTAGCTTTGGAGAATAAAATAAGTATGGAAGAGTTCTATGCGGTCAGGCAAAATTGGATTGTGACTTCAAAGCACGAGCTAAATAACTCTGGCCTTATTTTGGCTGAATCTGGAAAAGTTGAAACTGAACTTTTCCATGCCTGGGTTTGGGCGCAAGGTCAAAACATGGGCTGGCAGCTTAGTCAGAACTTTGCTCTTTCCATTCTGACACAAGAGGCCAATCTATGGCAGTTCACAAAGAACAGCTTTATTCAAATCTTTGAGATATTAACCAACGGAACCATTCTGCCAATGAGTCCAGAATTAGAGCAGGAAGAAAGAGAAAAAAGAGTATCTTCTCTCAGCTCCTAAAACTTTCCCCCAACTTTTATAAGCAGCCAACCATCTTAAGTTTTAGATAAACCATAATTATTTTTATAAAAAGAAATTTGGTTAAATGAAACTTTTCATTTTTGTCACAAAAATTTTACAAAAAGTTTAAGACAGACCAGCCCTGTTTGAGATATACTTTATCTATCAAGAATGTTAATGAAAGAAGGTTCAATAAAAAAATGAATATCTTAGTTGTAGATGACGAAAATCAAATCACTTCACTTTTCCAAGACTATCTGGAGATGCGTGGGACTTATAAGGTCTCTACTGCTTCTAGTGGTCAGGAAGCATTGGGTGAGATTAAAAAAAGAAAACCAGACCTGATTATTTTGGATCAGGTGATGCCTGGTTTAAGCGGGGTGGAAGTTGTGGATGAACTAAAGAAAAATTCTAATACTCGCCATATTCCCATTATTATTTTTTCTGCTTCTGAATCAGCTTCAGATGAGGAAAAAAAGGATCTTGGCATATTGGATTTTTTGCCAAAACCAATTGATTTTACAAAGCTAAATCAGATTTTAGAAGAAGTAAAAAACACCAAAAATTAAATCTCAAGTTTACCGCTTGTGAAGTTAGCTTGCGCTATAGGGAGGGATGGGATGGAGCGCTAGCTCACCTTCCTTTATTTTTAAAGGCCGGGGAATACGGATACCATTATCTGTAAAGCCGCCATCACTTTCCGCAAGAACCATTCTGCTTTTTCCCGCAAAACGATTTTGAAATTCTTTCCTCAAATTTTTATCTAATTCTAATAAAATCTGAACTCGTTTTTGAATAGTGTCAGGAGCATTATGCTCTTTTAATTTTAGAGCGGCTGTTCCAGGCCTGTCAGAAAAAGGGAATATGTGCAGACCATTAAAATGTTTTTCTATAAAGCTATAAGTGTTTTTGAAATTTTCTTCCTTTTCTCCGGGGAAACCAACAATCACGTCTGTTGTAATGCCAGCATCAGGCAAATGATTTTTAATTTCAAGAATTTTTTCAGAGAAAAATTTAGAATCATACCATCGTCCCATTCTTTTTAGGATAAAATCATCGCCGGATTGTAAGGGCAAATGAAAATGGCTGCAAATTTTTTCCTGACTTTGAGTTAACTCTAAAAGTTCCTTTGTTACTTCTGTAATTTCTAAGGAAGAGAGCCGAATCCGATAATTTCCATTTAAGCTCAACAGTTCTTTTAAAAGAGTTACTAGATTTCCATGAATTTTGCTCACCCTTCCTCCGCTAGAGTCAAGTCCATAACTGCCTAAACGAATGCCAGTGAGCACAATCTCTTTATAGCCTTGGTTGAGAAGACCATGCGCTTCTTTCTTAATTTCTGCAATAGAACGACTTTCCATTTTGGGCCTGACTTTAGGGATAATGCAATAGGTGCAAGTCGCATCACAACCATCTTGCACTTTCACAAAGGTTCTGGTATGTCCGTTAAAGAGTGTTAAGAGAGCGCTGTGGGGCGCTAAAAGAGAGCAGCCAGTCAGAGCTTCTGGGATCGCCTCTTTTTCCTGATTGGAAAAGAGTTCTATCCTTGGAGAAATTTTTTTAATTTCATTCGGATCTCTGGTTGCATAGCAGCCTGTTACCACAATTCTTGCTTTTCTATTTTGGCGAAGAACTCTACGCACAAATTGGCGGCATTTTCTATCCGCTTCAGAAGTTACGGAACAGGAATTAATAATGCAAAGGTCAGAATGGGCTAGCTCTTGGGTGGTTTTGTAGCCACATTGGAAAAGTTTTTCTCGAAGAGATTCAGTTTCGTATTGGTTTACTTTGCAGCCAAAGGTATGGAAATAGACTGTTTCCAGAGGTGCCATTATTTTTTAGAAAATTTTAGAAGCTAATTCCAACAGTGGCGCGATGGGATCCTGCGGTTTTTTCAACCTGTAAAGGGAACATAAATCCATAATCAACAATTATAGAAAATTTCTCACTTAATCGCTTATGGTACCCCATTCCAAAACCAATTTGGGACAGGTCAGAACCTGATCTTATAAAAACAGTTTCTTTCGCCAGAGAGATTTCAGCGCCAAAATGAGGAACAATTTCATTGGAACGTAAAGAGATGTCCAAAGGGAATACGTTATTTTTCCATTGATAGGCCAACCCTAAAACCATTTCTTTAGGCAGTCTGTCCGTCTCTTTATACCCGATATTTGGTTGATTTAGCGATTTTAAGGAGAGGGCCACAGAAAGATTAGGGAAGTTGTCTGGTTCAGGGATTGAGTAAAAGTGCAAATCAAAAGTGGTTGCATTTTGAATTCGTCCTTCTTTAAAAACCGGGTCTCCAATGGTTCTTTCATCCATCACAAATCTGCGCATTAAATATCGAATGGAAATTCCCGCGCTTAAAGTTCCAGTCCACTCACCTAAATAAGAGGTTAGGTCATGTGAGTATCCTGTGACAATGGTATCTTCCCTGTAGATGTTTTGAGCGCCAAAACTACCCCAGCCTATGGCTATGGTTTGGCCAGTTCCCATGGGTTGGAGATAGCTAAATTGGCTTAAACTTAAACTTACCTCATCTAATCCCGCAAAAAGACGCGCATAACTAAAATTTGCCTGTTTGCTTTGAGTTTTATTTGTAGCGGCCATGTTATAAAAAACTCCTGTAGCGTCATTGGAAATGGCATGAAAAGCTCCTGCTAAAGCTCCCACCCGCGCAGACCAATAATTTTCCTCAAACGCCGCTTGCGCAAGCGAAGAAAAAGAAAGAAAAGCTAAAAGAATATAAAGTGTTATTTTTATTTTTTTCATTTTGCTACTCCAATTGTACCGGAAACTAGTGTTTCACTAGTTTTTACTTGGTAGAGATAAACGCCGCTTTCCACAGTTTCTCCATTCTCATTTTTCCCGTCCCAGATATTATTATTTTCTATTTTTTTTATCCTTTTTCCAGAACTATTATAAATATTAATTTCAAATTCGCCTGATACCCCAAATTGCGCGAAATCATTGATGCCGTCCCCATTGGGAGTAATAATTTTTTCCTTTGTTCTAATCTCATCCGCTTTATTGTCTCCAGCTGGCAATAAACCATAGATACTAAAATGGGAGACCTCGCCTGTTACTGTATTCGCGTTTTCATCTACCTTGCCTCCTAAGTTTCTCCAAGAAAATCCATCGTACCAAAACAAACGCAACTCTTTTTCATTTAAATTAGTTCCATCTACAATGCTGTCTTGGTCTGAATCCGAATAATTTAATTTCATGGTGATTGGGCGATTAAACACTGTTCCTTCTGGCCCAAATTCAAAACTATTCACCGCATATTGGCCGTTCATGGGGGGAAGGGCTTGAGCGTTTAATTTTTTTGCAGAAATTTTTATTTCATTTTTAATGCTTCCTGCTGGGAAAGTAAGCTCTGTGGCATTGCTGCTGGAATCCCCTTCTTGCACTCTAAATTTTCCGCCGTTAGAGCTGATAGAGTCAGTGATAGGGCTAAACTCATTTAGAATTTCTAGCTTAATTGGAACTCTAATATCCCCAAGTGAAGTTTTGTTATAGCCATCATCTCCTACAATATAATATTCAATTTCTCCCTCTTTTAGCTCTTGCTTGGAAAAAGTTACCTCTGCAATATATTCAAATGGATTTTGCATGTCTTGAGTTAGAGTCATGGTACGAGATTTAAAATCCGTCTCTTCCTTATACTTATAGAATAAGGTGGCTGATTTAATTTGAGTATCATCTTCTAATTTTGCTTTAAAACTGATCGCTTCATTGCTAAAGAACGCTTTTTTATTTTGTTGGATTTGGCTCACCCTAGGGGCTTTGGTGTCAGGGGCTAAATTCAGCACTTCAAAAATAATTTTGGTTTTATATTTACCTGGAGTGCTTCTACCGTTGGGGATCTTGGTTCCAAGATAAAGATAGGTGACTCCGCTTGAATGGATTGTGACAGAGGTGCTCTCTTTTTTCCTTTGGTTAAAGTCTTTATTATTCTTGTCTGTCATGGTTTTCCATAAGCTTTCTGTTTCTTGCGTAATGGTGAAATTTTCTGCTTGAGTTAAAGGAAAATCTAACCAATAGAGGGGCACTCTGGTTTTAAGGGTACTGCTTAAAACTAGACCGCTGTGATCTATTTCTTTATCTCCTTGCCAATCGCTATTATCTGTGTAAATATGGATCTCTTTATACTCCATCTCTTGGTAAATAAGTTTATGATATTGTTTCGCTAGCCAATGGGTTTTGTTTGTGCGAACTCCTCCAAAGTCAATGACAGAGGACAATTGATTGTCAGAAAGGTTGTGGAGCTCAACTTCTAAAGAGTAAGCAAGCGCGCTCTTTGCCAAGATCATTCCCAGCAGTAAAGGTACTTTTAGAAACTTCATATTTTCTCCAGTTTTTTGTTTTATTTCACTTGGTTTTTTAGATTGTACGATCATCTAATTTTCCTTAAAATTCCCTAGTTTCTCTTCTTCAAGAGCTGATTCGCTTAAAATAATTTTAAATCCTTTTTTTTCCATTTGGATTTTATCTTTCACATCTTTGTAAAAAAGTTTTAAAGTTCCAAAACCTTGAGACTCGTCATTTCTTAAGGGAAATTCAGCGGTGAAGTTTATCTCCTCTTCTGGTTTAATCTCATTGATCTTTGGATCTAGAACTTTTGAATCCAACTCGCCTCTTAAATTGAGTATTTCAACAATTAACTTTGGCTTAATCCTTATATTCCCTTCATTTTTGATTGCGCCATAAAGCAAAATGGATCTGTTATTTTTTTTAGCTTCTACTTTAGTCAATTTCGCTTTTACTTTTTCAGTTCCTTTAATGCGCATGGTTAAAGGATGAAGATAACGAATCTCCATAAAAGGTTCTAAAGGGTTTTCAGCTTTAATCATTACAATACCCAGAAGCTCTCCCTTAGCTTTTTTAGGGACTTTGCAGGTGAGCTGGATCGTTTTACTTTCTTCTTGGTTAAGGAAGAATTTTTTTTGAGAAAATTTAACCCATTTTTTCCTATTCATTTTTTCATCCGAGCTGCAGGGTAAAAAATGGAGCGTAACTTTCACTTTCTTTTGGCTTGGATTTTTCAAAATTATCTGATTTTTTATTTTTTTTCCAACCTCTGCTTCTAAAGTAAAATGTTCCGGCGATATTTCTAGAGCGCCAATGCCGTTTGTAAGCAGCAGTGAAAAAGCGCTTAAGAGTAGAAGGAGTTGCCATTTAAAAATTTTCTTAAAATATTTTTTCATTTTGACACAGTCTCCAAATTGATTCTAAACAAAATTCCTGAACTTATCCCTTCCCCAACATCGTTCGGTGAAACCCGTAAGAGGTACTGATACTTTTTTCCATAGAATTGTTCATCTTCTGGCAGCTTTAAATTAATTTTGACCTTTTTAGATTTTCCAGCTTTAATTTTTGCTTTACTTGGTTTAATACTAATTTCTGTTTCTTTTGGTCCCCATTCCATGCCTTGAGGCGGTTCCATGCCTAATGAGTTTCCATCTATAACTTCCATTTTAAAATCTCTATTTTCAGAGCCAAAATTTATAATTTTAAGCGATCCTTTACTATTTTTAAGAGCTTTAATTTTTTTGCCAAGGGGAGCTTTTTTAAGAGTTGCTATTCCCGGATCCAATTTGAAACCCATATAAGAGCTTCCCTGCATGAAATTTTCAGTGTCATTTTTCTTTTCCGCAATGGTCAGCAATAATCTGCTTTTAGTGCCAATCCCCATGCCAAAGCCTCCTCCTTTTTTTGTCACTCTTGACCAAAGATAAACAATGAATTTTTTTCCTAATAAAGCGGTTTCATTGGGTATGGCAATCGTTACATTTGAATGGATCACTGTGCTGCCTTTTGTCTCAAAAATATTCGGGTTCACATGGATCCATTCCAAATTTGGAATATTTTCAAAACCCTCTTTTCTTTCATTTTCTTCCGGGAAAACCGGATCTAATTTTAAAACAACTTCTGAACTTCCTTCATACATGACCTCCAGAGGAAATTGCAGTAGGGTGGTTAGGTTATAAGTTGTTCCTGGTTGTAGATGTCTTAATAAGAGTTCACCCATATTTGAGCTTAAGCGTTCTCCTGCCTGAAGCAAGCTAAAATTCAAGCTAAATAGAGAAATGAATAAAGGTATCTGTTTCATTGTTATTTCCCTTTTCAAGGCAGCGCACGCAATCAATTTTGATGGATGCGCTACCTTGAATTGTTTGCTTTTTCCAATAGTTTTTTCATGGAACTGCTACCGCAGATACATTGACCTCTGCTGTTGCGCTGCCAGTGCCAGAAGCTGGAGCATCTAATCGAATAAAGAGATTTCTCTCTTCATCGGGTTGAACATTGTTCCCTTTGACTCCATCTGTTAAATGGGTTTCAGAGTCATTGAAGTATTTGGTATCTGTACTGGTTTGGTAGTCTGTGGTCAGGAAATCATTATCCTGGAATTCAGCAACAGCCGGGGTTGCATCCCATTGATGCCAAAGCGCGGATAAACGATATTGGTTTGCTCCCGGAACAGTGATCACAGGGGTCCAGTTACCATTTGTGCCGGCTATTTTAATGGCAAAGTGTACCGCAACATTTCCATCATTCTTGTAGATTGAACGGTCAGTAACTTTGCTAGTTCCCGGAGAGACCTTTATATTTAAGGCGCCATCGCTCAGCCTTGCAACAGACACATTTTGCAGTGTCATTACTACTTGCACAGAGACATTATCTGCTCCAAAGGCAAAGCCTGAAACTAACAAGGCTATGGCTGTGGCCAGCTTAAAGGCAAGTATTTTGTTTATTGTTCTACTCATAATTTTCCTCCTTACAATTAGTCAGATTCCTCGACGACCCTTGAAGGTTCATTGAGAAAATCTCTACTATAAGGTTAACCTAAAGACTAAAACTATTCTTAAACAAACTGTAAACTTTTTGTAACACTTTTGTATTTTTTCAAAGGTCATTTTAATGGATTTTAACGGCTTTTAAGGGTTTTTCTGCCTAGATTGACCATTTTCTTGCCTTGTTTGCCTAAGGGAACTTCTTTAAAATTAGGAATATGAACATTTTAATCTTTTTTGTTGGAATGCTTTTTTTTTCTCATGTTTTAGCATGGTCTAACCCTCCTCTAAAATTCCAGGAAGATGGGTTTTATGCCCAGGAGTTAAGATTAGAAAACCAAAGAAAAGAGAGAAATTATTCTTTTGTTGGCAAAGAAAACAGCTCTTTTCATGCAGCGCAAATCCATGCTCAGGGGAACTTCCTAAATCGGATGAGCGGCTATTTTTCTCCTCAAGGGGTGAATATTCATGACCCCTATGCTTTGAAATCTCAACTCATTAAGGATCAGGCGCAAAGGAATTTTGGGTTGACCCAGCTAACAGCTTCACTTCAAGGAAAAATTGCCGGGATCCTTGAAGAAGAAAACAAGATAAAACAGGAACTGATAACTCCAAGCGGAGAGATCGCCACCTATGATCGCTCAACCATTTTGAACAAAGCGGAAAAACTAAAAGAATTAGGGGATAAAACTAGAAAATTGGAATTTTATATTGGACAGGAATTTAAGAATCATTTAAGGAATAAAATGATTCCTCCTTATTTAGAAAGAGCGGATCAATTTTCTCTGTCCAAGCAGGCGGATCAAACCGTGCACTTCTATTTAAAAGGCGCAAACTCAAATTTTTCAGGTGTTTCCACCTTAAAGAGTTTACTTTACAATTCAGCTTCTCAGTTTGGAGAGATCGCAAGAGAGATAGGAAAAAAAGAGGATGAGTTACAGAATCAATTCCTGCAAAGTTATGTTTTAGGCAGTTTTACTTTAGCCGCAACAATTCTAACCGCCATCCCTACTGGCGGAGCTACCCTGCCTATGGCTGCAAAAGTTGGGTTAGGGGCAGCCATGACAGGTCAAACTGTTTCTTTAGGTGAAACTCTACGCTCTCAACTTGTTTTAAATCAAAAAGGATTAGAGGGTTTTCATTCAGAAGAAGAGCTAAAAGCAAAGATTGGATTAGGAGCTTTTCAAATTTTAACTCAAACTATTTCAGGGGTTTCTCAACTTTATCAAACCGGGAAAGAGTTTTCTGCTCTTTTTGGGGAAATGAGTAATGGTCAAAAACTTTATTCATTTCAACAAGTTTTGTCGCATTTAAACCGTTTGGCTGAAATTGGAGGGTTAAAAGAAAAAGCTTTGGGTGAAAATTCTAATCAGCTGCTTAATTTGAGCCTGCAAGGCGCTGACCTTCTCTGGGGTTTTAGCTCAACTCCTTCAACATTGCAGAGCATGAAACAGGCTAAAGTTAGAAATCTTAGCGCTCAAAAAATTAAAGATTATGTAGATGAACAAAGACTAAACCCCATTCATTATAGAGATCAGATCTTTTCTAAAGGGGTAGAGAGGTTTGGAGATTCAATCGCTTTATTTAACTCTTTTCCAAAAGGCAGAGAATTTTTAAATCAAAATTTAACGCTTTTAGCGCTCCATGAAGCAGGGAACCTTTACAGAACTTCAGAACCTAAACTTCTTTTTGAAAGAGAAAGGAGGATCTATAAACTTGCAATGGAGGGTAAAATTGACAGTGAACAACTTCTAAAAGAGCTGAACTTAAATAAGATAAAACCAATCATGATTCGTAAATATGTGGAAAAAGAGGAGAATCATTTTTATTTACAAGAAGCAAAAATGAAAGAGGATTATGGAGTTAGGTTGCCAGTTCTTGAAATTCAGGAAGAAAATCAAATAACTTTTTTAATGCCAGAAAATTTTTCTCAATTCCAGGTTTCAAATCAAAAAAATGTGGCTAGAGCAGAACTTTATAAAAGATACCCTCTGTTAGATGTTTTCCCAAAGACTGACATTGGATTGCGGGATTTATCACATAAAATAGAAGGTTTTATAACTGAATATGGAACCATTTCTCAAAGCCATTATTTAGAAGTTAAAAAAGCGCGAGAACAGGGAAAGACTGTTCATCTTTCAGAGTTCCCTTACACAAAAAAAGAGATACTTTTAAAAACCCAAGAGCTGCTGCTTACATTTTTTAATAGAGATGGGGAATGGTTCATTGATAGCTCTAAACCGATAGATGCCAATAAATTAAATCAGCTAATGCTCAAATATAAAATTGATCTTAATTTAAAAAATTAAAGTGACGAATAATTTTTTAGCCCGAATCTTTCTCTTCACAGAAAAACAATTAAACGATCTTCTAGGCAAGGAACCCAAAGAGCCTTATTTCTCACTATCCATTAAGGAATTAGTTAGATATTTCTTGATTTTACTTTTTAAGTTTTCTCTATTTGCTTCCGAGCCATATCCTTATGAAGTTAAGGTTTTTAAGGATCATCAGAATGAAAATAGAGTTAGAATTGAGACGAATAACCCTAATTCATATTTACCTAAATTTGATCTTAATTATAATCCCAATGGAATTGTGTCAGGAGGAAATATTTTTTTTAAACAAGGGGTGGAACACTTTTCTTTCCCTGGGATCAAGAATGCTCATAGCAAAAAAATAAAGGCAGACCCTTATCATATCGGAGTAGGTTCAATGTTTGATAAAGACAAGGAAATCTTTCATTATTCTGGCCTTTATCAATTGCAAACAATTCAAAAAGGATATGAAGTTTTTACATTAGGTTTTGGTATTCATGAAAATAAACCCGGAGGGCTTTTTATAGGAGTTGGGACTCAAAATCAAAACTTGCAATTAAATCCTTCAAAGATTGGAGCGCTTTTTCCAACAGGCTCAGGGATTCTATTGAAATCTTCCAAAACAGGTTTGAACTCCTATGAATTAGTTTATCAGGCATTGGGAGGAGCTTGGGAAAGTATTGTTTTTCCTACTCCTAAAGTCAGCCTAACAATTAGGAATAGCCACCCGATATTAAGAGAAGCAAATTTTCTTGTCTCTAAGCAATTAAATTTTAATAACAAATTATTAGAAAACTATTTTCCTAAAAAAATGATTAAGAGTGTAGATCAGAATTACAATGGTTTAATCTCCCTTAGTCAAAAAGGGGTGATATCCGCTCAATCCCTTGCGCATTTTTATGAAAAATCAGATCCTACAAATTTTAATGGTCCCTTCCAGATAGCTTCTGGTTCAAGTAATGAAAAAAAATTCTCCTACTACACTAAAAGAGGTTTTCACTATTCCCTTCATCCTATGGAGGAGGGCGTTAGAGGGGAAAATATTCTGGTTAAACAATATCTCAATGATCAGAATGGAAATTGGCAGCTTTATTCCAGCGTTCAAAAATCTAATTCAAAAAATGGTTCAAATGAAATAAGAAATTTTTCTTTGGAAAATCAGGGCACAGCTAGAAATTATAAAACCAATGATCCGCTTGATTTAAAATCCTCTATTGAAGGGACTTGGCAGAAAAAATCATCTCTTTTGAATTCTGAAGAGCATGTTTTTAAAAAAGAAAAAGAGGCTTATGATTCTACTCTTCAAGGTTTCAAAAAATTGCAAGGAGGAATAACTAGAATAGATTTTGTTAGCTCTCCTTCTTGGAAAATCCAAACGATTTTAAGAGATGCTCATCCTTATTTAGAGGAAAGCGCTAAGACTTTAGAAGCTCTTAATTCCAGCTTTAGGGTTGCAAGAAAAACAGAGTTTATTAGTCCGGAAGATTTTAATCTTTACCAGTCTAAGAAGGAGGTCATAAAAGCAAGCGAACATGCCTTAAAAACTCTTGGGATTCGCATGAAGACGGAGCAAAAGGTTCGATCCTCTCTACTAGATGTTTTTGAAAATCCTGAACTCATGGATCACACGTCCCAATGGCATGGTAAACTCGTGCAAGATATTGACCAACGTCTTTCAATCTTAAAAGAAACATCTCAAATTTTTGGAATTTCTGGACTTAATGTAAGCCTTCATGGTTTTTACAAGGGAATGCAAGATTTCCATAAACAGCATTTACTTTTAAGCGATTTGGAATTTGCAAAAGCAAAAATGTTTTCTCAGCTTGCTAAAACCACTTATAATCCAGCTGCTTATTTGTTTGCCCGCAGCGCAAGTCTCTCCTCTTATTTTAAAGCCTTGTCTTATGAAGGAGAGGAGGATAGAAAAGATGGCAAACGTTTTATGGGACAAATGGGAAGTTTTGGCATGATGCTCCTGCCTTTTAGCAGTTTGGGTGAAAGGATGGTCACTGCTTACAATTCCAGCGCTCTGCCAAAGAGTAAGGATTTTGTTCTTATTGGTTTTTTTCAATCTTTAGAGGATAGCGCCAAATTCGCTTTAGTTGGGGGAGTGCATAGAGTCCATTTAAGTTTTTCTAAAGAGAGTTTAAATCTAACTTTTCAATCTGCAAAATCACAAATGGTTCCAACCCTTAGTTTAGGCGCTCTCTCTGGCGCGGAAGGGGTGATCTCTCAACATTGCGCGGATTGCGAAACATTAAAAAAAGTTTTTGGTTTTAGCGCTTTTGTAGGAGGGCTTTCTACTTTGCGTTTAAGCTCTGCTTATAGGTTGAAATTAAACCAGCTAAAATCCGAAGAAGTTCTTTTATCTTTAAAGGATAGGTTTTCTTTGGGAAAAGAGCTTTTACAAACCAAGTCTCTTGGAACATTAGGCAGAGAATCCTCTATCTATATGAGCATGGCTTTTTTAGAAAAAGGGATTGAATATCTGCCTCAAACTCCTTATTTTAAGAACCATTCTTTTTTTACAACTCAGATGCAGTTTACTTTACAGCCAGTAGTGCCTCTTTTAGCTCCTCATTTAGGAGAGCTATTTTTATCTAATCGTTTTAGCCGTTTTACCTCATCTTTTTCGTCTCGTCTCTCCCAAGCCTTCCCTAAGCCTTTTTTAAGTCTGTCCGGAACAGAGTCCAGTGGGCAGAGTCAAGGGGAAAAGTCTGGAGAGTTCTCACAACCAATGACGAATTTGGGGTTGGAGTTAGAACCACCTAAAGTTTATATCAAAGAGGAAATATTTAAGGACCGGCTCACTTCTTTAACTAAAGTTTCTCAAATAGAAGATAAATCTTTTTTTGAACAGCCTATTACAGAAAGGCAAAAAACATCTGTAAATTTTTTAAAGCTGTTAAGTGAAAATAAAGTTATTAATCAAAATAATGTCCCTCAACTTAAGACTCAAATTAATACTTTTATAGAAGACGCCGCATGGCTGGAGCAGGCTAATAAAAAAAGTTTCTCTCCATTGGAAACAGCTTCCCGGTTTTATTTAAAGGAAATTCAAATCCAGGCGATCAGCCAAACTGTAGATGCTCTTTTTCTAACTCATCCGAAAGAAAAATTGCCGCTTCAAATTCATTTGCTTGGCACAGGGGCTGGAAAAACAGCGGTGGAGATGGCTCAACTTTTAGCAGCGCGCGCAAAAGACAAGCCTTTGAACTTAAGAACTCATGTTAATTCTGATAGTGAAGGGAATGTAGAGATGCTGCATGAGATAACAAAAAAATTCTATGGAGATTCATTAGGAAAAGTTGGAATTATTAAGCAGGAGACACCCCCAGAAGAAGCTAAAAAAATAGCTCAAAATTCTGAGATTCTTTTTTTAACCATCTCTAAGCAGGGGGAACTTCATGCGCTAGACAGGAAGATTAAAGAACAGAATCCGCAATCTGAAACAACTATTTTAGATCAGGAAAAAAGAACAGGCGCTAAAATAATAGATGAAATTGATTCTGCTCTTTATGCGCCGACTCATCAAATTGGAAATGAGTTTAAGAAGGTTTCTAAAGATTCTGATTTAGGCAGATTTTGGACTTTTTTTGGAGAAACAGCCCAGATGGCTTCTGAGAGAGTTTCAAGCCTAGCTCAAATTCCAATAAAAGAGCAAGCTTCTATCTTAAGAATTTTAGAAAAAAGTAAAGAGGTTGGTTTAAAATTGGAGAAAGAAGAAGCGATGCGCCTATTAGAAAATGGCGTGGGCGCTTTAAGGGATAGAAAAGGGGAAGATTATGCGGTATTTCATGAAAAAATAAAAATAATTCAGGCTGGAACCGCAAAAGATCTGATCAGACAAGCTGGTTACACTCAAGCATTAGAACATCTCTATGCAAAGGACTCTTTTACTCATCCTATTCAAAGAGAGGAAAAATTTTTTTCCCTTTCTGACATCGCGGCTTTAAAAGCTGGGAATGGGATGGTAATAGGCAATACAGGGACATTGACCCAATTTGCCAAAGAAAAATTTTCCTCTTTATTTAGTTTAAGCCAGGATTCAATCAAAAATTTTGTGAATGGCCAGCTTCCGCCAAGGCCAGAAGGCGCTCAATTAATTTATAAAGAAAATTTAAAAGAACTTTATCATGAGGTTTTAAAACTCATTCAACCAAAAGATCAGCAGATTCTGGTAGGAACTCGCTCTCCTGAAGAAGCGCGGATGATTCGAAACCTTTTGGTTAAAGAAGGTGTGCTTGCAAAAAAAGAGCTTTTTTTGATTGGTTCCCTCACTCCGGGTAAGGAGATTTTAAAAGCTGCTAAAAGTGGAAAATATAGGGTCATTTTAGGCAATGTGGAGCAGGTAGGAAGGGGAATGGATCTCACGCAGTTTAAGGGAACTGAAAAGTTTAGGATTATAGGATTCAATACCATAGCGGTTCCAGAGGTGAGTTTAATTCAGCTTTTTGGGCGGGGAGAAGGAGAAAGAAAAAAGAGTTGGAAAAATGGAGCTGAAAATTTTATTTTGGCTGATCATGAAACTCTTCAACGCACAGTGCCTGAAACAATTTTAGAAAAAGCTAACAAATTAGGAGGATGGAATGAGCAGACTTTAAAAAAATTAATGTCTGAAATCCAAAAAAGCTCAGAAGAAACCGCGCTCGGAGTTAAATCGGAATTATTGTGGAAAAAGGAAAAAGAATTAGGAAAAGCTAAATTTTTAAATGCCTACTCTAAAAAAAATCCTGAATTTCTTGGCAGGTATGCAATCGAATTCCAAAGGCATAATAAAAAGTGGACAGGAAGAATCAAAGGAAGCAAAGTTATCTTGGAGGATGTGGAATCCTCAACCCTTGCGGAGTTAAAACAAAACTCAGTTAAAAGAGTTGTATTAGAAGTAGATCTGCTAAAGCAGAATTCTAAAGATGAGGTTTTAGCGCTCAATCTTAAGCCCACAACTCTTAAACCTAGCGCGTTTCTTAAAATGACAGCGCAATTTTACAAGGGAGTGGATGAGCTTAAAGAAATGGGACTTTTAGTTGAGGATCCTTTGCCATCTACATGGAGCGAACTCATTGCGGATTTAAAATTTCATATTAAAGTTATTTCACTTTGGGAGAGTCAAAAAAGAGTTGAAGATAAAATTTTAGAAGCTTTAAGCAAATCTCCCTTTTTTGAAAATGAAGGTAAAGTTTTTAAGTCAAAAATGATTCAAGAACTTTTTTCTCATCCTCAAGATTTTAAGAAATCAGGAAATGATGTCGCCAAAAGAACTGATATTGGATTCTGGAATTTATCACGATTCTCACAACCAATAAAGATTTCAGGGAGTTTAAAGAACATGCCTTTAAACGAGGCTTTGCTTCATCTGCGACCAACTCATTCATCTTTGGATTCAGTGATGAGCCTTGAGAATTTAGAAATAAAACTTTTACCGGAAAAGCTAAAAGAGATTCTTCATAACCTTGGGGAAGAGAATACCTTGATCGGGATCACCAAGAGCGAACTTATGAGAGTTCCTGAAAGTTTAATTCGAGGAAACAAAAAAGGGGTTTTTAATAAGAGTTCTTTATCTCAACTCTCTTACAAAATAGCGAGCTTTTTATTGAATGGAAAGAATCGGATTAAAGACCATGATTTAGAAAAGCTTGCATGGCAGTTAGGAGAAATCATTTTTTCTAACGTCTTAGACAGCTATTTAGAGAAAGAAAATCCTATTTTTTTTAATTTAGAGAAAAAAGATTATAAAGCCCATTGGCTGAAGCACTATTATCTACTTGCTGATCAAGTCTTAAATTCCACAACTGACATTGAATTAAGGAAGTCGTCTCGCTTTTCAAACTCAATCGCAAATCTAGGGTCAAAAAATAGAGTTGTTAAGATAAAACAGAAGAAAAAAAATCCAGCAGATCAAGACAATTTGTGGCAAACAGAAACCTTATTCAATAGCCAGTATTAGCCATGAAAAAACTTCTTTCTTTGTTTATTTGTTTTTCTATTTTTTTTACATCTTCCTCTATTTCTTATTTAGAGGGGGTTTCTTTAGGTCGTTTAAAAACCGTTAAAGGCATTAAAGAAATAGCGATCCCCAGTGAGTTTGGAAAAGTGGTAGATAAGCATTTTGTGGATGAAAAAGCTCCCACCATTTATTGCATTCGCGATATTCATGGATACCACAAAGTTCAGCTTAATATTAGTTCTATTCTTAGCTCTATTTACCAGAACATTAAAGAGCCAACTCCACTTTATGTTGAAGGAGCATGGGGGGAGCTTCCGATTAGTTTTTTTAGAGAGTTTCCAGATAGAAGAATAAAAGGAGAGCTCGCTGAAAATTGTTTAGAAAATAGAAGTTTAACTGGCCCTGAGTTCTATGCGGTAAGAAATCCACGCGCGAGGTTACGGATTATTGGAGTAGAAGATCCGGAACTCTATCAATCCCATGCAAAGATTTATTTTAAGCTTTTAAAACAAGCTCCTTTGTTAAATGCGCATTTAAGGAAATTAAAGATAACAAACGAATTCTACGAGCTTGCTGTAAAAAGAGATAGAGCCATGGCTGAAAACGCTTTAAGAGATATGAAAAAAAGAAGGAACCATCAGGCTGTGCTCATTGCAGGGGGATTCCATACCCATGGTTTAAAACAGATTTTTAAAGAGAAAAAGGTAAATTATTTTATCATTCAACCTTCCCTAAACACTTCATTCTCAAATGATTTTTTAGCGCCTCCCTCCCAATTCCTTAAACCTGGGTTTAGAGAAGAGACCATTGCTAAACTGATCCTGCTCTCTCTTTTTCGCCATCGTGTTCGGCATAAAAAGAGGCTTTTGCCAGAACTTAAAAAATGGTTAAAAGAATTTTCTCCTTTAAAAATAGAAAGTTTTGAGAAAATTTTTTATTCGGGTAGGAATAAGGCTTTCTTGGTTTTAAGAATCTCTGGTGTCCCTCGTGTCTGGCAGATTGAAAAACAAAAAAAAATATTTAATTTTAAATTTGAGCTGCCCTTAGAGGCTTTATTAAAAGATTCAAAAGTAGGAGATCAAGGACACTTAAAGTCTCTTAAAGATTTCTGGAAGAATAGCGAGGGGGTTAAAAAAAGAGACAAAACCGCTCTTTTAGTTTCCTTAACTCTTAATTCTCTTTGGTTTTTGTCCCTTCTTTGGTTTGCGACAAGCCCGGTTCACAGCCCGCAATGGAATTCAGCATTGATTGATCCGCTTGTTTTTGGAGTTCAAAGATTTTTTAAGATTTTCTTTCAATTCTCTCTTATCCCCTATCAAATTTTGGCTCCTCTTATTTCCAGTTCCATAGCCCATGCTTTGCATGGTTTTTTAATTGTATTTTTAAACAAATTTGCGCTGGATCGTTTTTTTAAGCATAAAAAAGATGTTCCATTGTTTTCAGGTTTTGATCCTATTCCTTTAATGAAAAAGATCCCTTCAAAAATGAAATTCTGGAGTCCCGTAACTTTAAAAAGCAAGGAGAGAATAGAGATCTTTGACAAAAGTTTAAAGAAAGTTCCGCCTGCATTACAAATTTTTCTTTACATTCATAATTTAAGCGCTTTAAAAATTTTAGGGGTTAGGAGGGTTGGAAGATATTATCTTAGCCCAATATCCAGATTCGTCAGTTCAATATTTTTAGGGAGCGTTTTGCTTCCTTTAAAATTCCTAAAGAGCTTTTTTATCTTAATTCAGCTTCAAAGACCGCTTAAAATTAAAAAAAATAAAATTCAGGCCAAAAGCGCTTTTTCTAATCTTAAAGAGTTTAGGAAGAAAAATTTTAGGGTCCCTTTGGAATGGAGCCGTTCTTTTGTCTGGATGAATTTTTTTCTTTCTTCCGTAATCCTTTTTGCGCTCATTGGTTCCATGACCTTCTCTCTTTGGTTTCCTATTCTCACGCTTCAAATAGAAGCAGAGGATCATCTTTTTAATATTATTCGATACCTAACCCATTTTCTTTTTAGGTCTAATTCCAGCTTTGTGAATTTTGTGCTTTCTTTTGCTCCTTTATTAGGTTTCAGTGTTTTGCGGGATTGGATATTTCGATATCCTGTTCTTTATCTTGGGGTTCATAGAATAGGCCTTTTTAAAAAAGATAAAAAATTAGATCCGCGTCTGGAAATATTTAAAGGAGCGAAAGGGAGACCCAATACAAAGTTAGGGTTTCGTCTGATAAAGATTGGAGGAGAGGGAACTGTTTTTATTCATAAGAATGCTTTTAAGGGAATGCCTAAAATTTTGCAGCTAAGGGTTTTTCAGGAGGAGCTGATTCGCGCGCAAATGGAAAAAAAATTAGAACTGTTTGTAGCCTTGAACCCTTATTTTTTTATAAGGCGTTACTTTTTTTTAGTGAAGATGATCTGTTTAGAGCCAATGATGGGTTTTTTAGAGTGGATTCGCTCTTTAGATCTTCTTTTTTGGAGAAAGTTGGATTTAGAGGAGGTTAAGAACAGTACAGTTTCAAAGAGTCAAGATAAAAATCAAATGGAAAAAACAACAGAATGGAGCTGGTTAACTTTAAGCGCGCTTGCTCCTTTAGGCTCTTTATGGGTTGTTCTTTATTCACCCTTGGGTCAGAGCTTAAGAGAAGTTGTTGCCAGCTTTGCGCATTTTAGTTTTCATTCTTTAACTGAAACCGCTCTTACCCTTAGCGCAATTTTTATTACCTACCTTTTGGGAAGGTCACTTTATCTATTGGCGCGCGCTTTGGTGCTGGATACTAAAGCTTTAAGAAAGAGTTTGCTTGTTTCAGGGCTCTTAAACCCTAAAACGGATTTTTTTGTGGAAAAGTTATTTTCTCCATTTTTTTCCTGGATTTCTCTATTTCTATTTCGCTCATTTTATTTAGAAAGTTATAAACAGTTCCAGCAAAGTAATGCTGAGAGGGATGCAAAAAGAAAACTCTATTTTTCTTTAAATGACGCTCCTTTTAAAATTGAAAAATTTTCTCAAGGTTTAGAAGGAACGGCTCGTTTTATGCTGGAACACTTAAATTCTAGGAGGATCGCCTTGGGACTTTCTCCCTTAGACTCTTTAGAGCTTGAAGAAGCTCTTTTTAAAATCAAGAAAAATCCTGTAAATTCTAAGCAATGGATTAAAAATATTAGCGCGTGGCTAGAAGAGCTGGAAACTAGGATTGAAGAGGATCAGGAAAAAATAGGAAGCGTTTATCATAAGGGCTCCTTAACTTTAAAGGCAAAGGAACTTTTTTATCCAACCCCTTATGCTCATTTTGAAAATAGCGAAGAGTTTAAAAAAGTTCTTATTGAATTAATGGAATTTATTCAAAAAGAGATGGTAGAAAAGGGAGATCAGTTCTTATTGAATTCTTTGGAAGCAGGAGATTTATTTAAGAATTCAACCCTGGCAATTTTTAAAAAATTTCCAGAAATAGTTGAAGAATCATTTTCATCCAGAGTTCAAAATCTCTTAGATCGTTTAGATCAGGACTCTTATTTTTATCCTGCCTTAGAACGGATAGAAAAGGATTTGTCTGATTTAGGAGAGTTAGAGACAGATCCTCGAAGTTTGAGAAATTGGCTTATTCGGTTTGCTCAAAGTGTTGATTTTTTTAATCAAGAGCTCAATCAAAGAAAAATAGAGTTGGCTGAATATTCAGAGCTAAGTTCTAATCAAGCCTATTTATTTGGAGAACTGGAAAATAGGGTGAGGTCTTTGCTTGAAAAAGAATTTGATGAAGAACCTAAAGAGTTCAGTCCCTTTTATCATGCTTATCAGGAAATTGAACAGTCTTTAAAGCAGGAGTTGGACGATGTTATGAAAAGCGCTGTAGAAAACCACATGGCAGTGGTTCAGGCGATATTTGAAAAGCCTTTAAAAAAAGAGGGTTTTCATGAATTCTTGCAAGAACTTTCTCACGATTTATTAAATCGTAGTTTAAGCAGGAATTCTATACCGGTTCATTTAGAGAGATCTTTCTTAGAGTCTTGGGTTTGGAACCTTCAAAACAATGAGTTGGAAGAGTTTCTTTTCCGCGTTTTCTTAGCGCATAAAGGATTTTTAGGACAGACATTTTATTTGGTCTCAGGTGAAGAGAGGATTTTAGAAAAGGTTGATTCGATTTTTGACATCTGTTTTAAAGATGTAAAGAATCTGGAAGAACTTAAAAAACGGATGTTTCAGTATGCGGAAGAAATGGAAAAAACTCTGGAAAGCGTTCCTGGTTTGAGAGAAAAAGCGAATCTAACCCTTCTTGTTAAGATGATGGACCAAGCTTTAAAAGAAGAAAATAACAGAGAATGGAAAGAGATTCTATCCAAAGGAGGCGCATCTATTTTAAATAGTTTTTGGAATCCATCTTTAGCGATAAAAAATGGGGTTGGCTCTTTATGGGAATTTTTACAAACAAAAATTTTAGGGAACTTTAAAAACCAATATGATCTTAAACAATTTGAAAGAACTTTTTTGAATATGCAAAATGAAATTATTGAATCTTTGCTTACAGGTTTTAAGGAATCTAAACTGCTTGATTTTAAAACTCCAAATTTTTCTCAAATTATTTTAGAAAATAGCAGCTCCCCAGAACCATTTTTAAAAGAATTTAGGAACACTAATCAAAAGTTAGATGAGATGATAGTTCTTTTAACCCAAGAAAAGAAGTTTGGGATATTAGAGGAGCGTTTAAACCATCATTTTGAAGGAGCAAAAACCTATTTGGAAGTTGCGCAAAGGTATCCAGCCTATATTCAGGAAACTAGAGAGCTTCTCTCTGCCATTTCCCAAAAATTAGGGATTCCAATCAATTTAAAAGTTTTCATAAATTCTGAGAAGAAGTTGGAGCAGCTTCTGAACGTTTTAGAAAATAGAGAGGCTGCTTTAAAAAGAGAGGCAATTCATCCTGCTTTATCTGCGCTCTTTGGGGAAAATAGGGATTTGGCAGAGCCTGTGATCAAGAGAATTTGGGAAAGGGTGCTTTTAAAAAATTCTATAAAGTTTGATCTTAATTTAGGTTTGGCTAGACAAATCCAGAGTGATATAAAAACCATTGAAAACAGCCTGCAATTTTTTCTGATGGGAGATGTTCAAGCGATTAGAACTATTGGGACTGGTTCTTTAGCGGATACAAAGGAAGGTTTGGAGGCGAGCATAAATGGTTTAAAGAGCCATTTTTTAAGAATCATTCATCTCATAATTCTGAGATCTAAGGATGAGGTTCAAGAAACAAAATTAAATCTGTTAGAGGGCATAGAGCCTGCCTTAAAAGAAATTAAGCTGGAAAATAATCCAAAAATTTCTGCGCAGCAAATCTTAAAATTTTTGCAAGGGTTAGACCATGGGTGGAGAGAAACAGTTTTAGCTGCAAAAATTAAAGAAGAACCTCAATCTTTTGCAGAAGTTTTTTGGCAAACCTTGTGGAACAAATCTTTAAATAAAGAGTTATCCTCTCAGGATATAGCGCGATCACTCAGAGCAGTGGCTGATACAGCTTTTAGAGAAGTCCAATCTGCTTTTGCCTCTGGTTCGAAAATAGAACCATCTTCATATGCCTCAGAATCATTGTCCACTGGGGTCCAAATAAAAGGAGACTTCCCTAGCCTTGAAACATGGAGCGCTTCCAGAGAATTAAATTTAGAAGCAAAAGAGCTTTTGAGAAAAATTTTAATGACCTTGAATCTCATGGATTCCAAAAATCCAAACCCTGCATCCTCGCTCAAGAGTTTTCTGGAAGATCCTCAAAACCATTTTCGCACAAGCCATGAGACTTTTAAAACCCTGCATAGTCTAGAGAGTGAAATTGACCATATTTTAAGAACTATTTTTAGAGAAAAAGGATTTCCAACTTTTGGCAAAGGGATTAGACAAAAAGAGATTCAACATTTTCAAAGTGAGGAGCATCTTTATCCGCAAGAAGGAATTCATAAAGGATTTGAAATCTTAGCTAGAAACGTAAAAGAAAAGTTCATTTTATTTAAAGAAAGTGAAAGGAGTTTAGGAACCTTTCTTGATCCAGAGTTGCCTCAAAAGTTACAGACCCTTAGTTCTGCCAGAACCCTGGAAGATTTCTTTAAGTTCCAAGAAAATGAGCTGAATGAATTTTTAAAAAAGGTCGAACGTATTAAGGGAGAACCTCCTGGCAGTCTGCATGTTTCCCTTAAAAGATCATTAGAAGATTCTAAACCCAGAACTGATATTGGATTTTGGAATTCCTCTCAGTTTTTACAACCAATTAGAGGGTCATTAGGAGATTCAAAAGAGCTTTCAGACCTGTTTTTTAGCTTGGAATCATTTGCAAAAAATTTGGAGAAAGTTTTAGGATTTTTTCAAGAACAAACATTAGTGAAAAAGGTAAGAGATCATTTGATTAGAAGCGAGAAGTTAGACTTGGAAGAATTTAAGAGAATTTATCTTTCTTTGCGTTTAGAAGCAGAAAAGGGATTAGAAGAATTTTTCAAAGAGAAGTTCATGCGTTTAGGCGGAGAACTGTCCTATCCTACAGGAGACAGCGCTCAAATTTTATTTCGATCACTAGAATCCTTTTCTAAAGAGATTTCAGAAATGGTTTTTTCTCTATCCCAAGAGCAAAAATTAAAAGATCAGGTTTTAGAGTTAAAAGCAGAACTTTTTAAAGAAGGATCAGCAGAGAATTTGCAGTCAATAACCCAGTTCTTTTTAAGTATTTTGCCAATTCTGGATAAGGCTGTGCATGCCGCTGGGGGAAGATTAGATCAGGACACCTTGCTAACTTTTGTTAAAGAAAGATTCCCATTTGCTCATACCCCTTCTCAATTTAGGGGGGAGTTAAAATATTTTATATTGGAATTACGGAGGGAATTGCAGGCATCTTTAGAAATGGATCGTACACTGTTTTCAAAAGTTTTAGCAGATGCTTTTTCAGAGCCGAACCAATTGCCCGCGTTTATTTTAGGGAGCAAAACTCTTTTTCAATTTTTTTTAAAAGAGCTCAATCAGTTTAAAACTCTTGATCCTGATTTAGAGAAAGCATTTAATTCTTTTTCATGGGAAGGGGATTTTTCTTTAACAATTCAAAATCTTCAAAAGAGGTTAATGGTTTTGGATGAATTTATAACAAGATTATTGTCTGAAAGGAATCTTCTAAATTTTAAGGAACATGTTCCAAAGGGAGGGGAAATTTTAGATGAATCTTTAAGCAGGATTTTATCTGAAAAAAATATTCCTATTCAGGAAACTATTCCAAAAGTTCTAATTGAGAAGATAGGCGCGGCAAAGAATTTAGATGAATTAAAAAAAGTCTATTTTAGAGCAATAGAGGGACTGATCGAAAAAGTCTCTCCCTTATATAAAAAGATTGAGCCGCAAGAAGAGCTCTGGAAAGGGGTTGAGAGCGTGTCTCATCTTAAATTTAAAGAAAAAATAGCCTTTTTTCTAAATCCAGGAATTAAAAATGTTTTTGTGCTCAAGCTGCGTTCTACCGGACGTTCTCTGGCTGATCTATTTTCTTACGCATCTAATCGTCTTATGAACTTGATCGCTTTGAGCAGCCCTTTAGGCTGGCTTTTAACTTACCTTGATTTTAGTTCCTTTGCTCAAACTTTAATGATTTTTATGGCTAGCCATGAGTGGGGACCCTATTCTAAAGAAAGAATTGCTCCAGAACAACTCCTCCTCCCTCCTTCTTTAAAAACCGAACCCGAACTATTTTTCTCAAACCCTTTTATTTTTCAGTTGATGCTTAGCTCTCAACCTGATCTAGATCCTGAAGCTAAGTTTAAAAGAATCCAGAAGATGTTATCTCGGCTTCCGGAAAAAACAAGAAATAAGATTTTTATCCAATTCTCTCAAAGAGTTCGGATTGTGAACTGGTCAAAATCCCATGCTTTTTTAAGCGCAGTTTTATTGGTTCGTTTCAGATGGATGAGAGAATTAATCGTAAGGTTACCTATTGGAAGCACTTGGTTTTAATTTGCGCAAAAGGTTTAGGGTTATCCATAGACACAAACCTGAAAGTGTCATGGATTTTATAAAGGAATTCCAGGAGAATTGGTTCCATGTAGGGATAAACGCAAGAAAATTGAAGGAGGAATATTCTTTTAAAAAGAGACTAAGAGCGCTTATGCCATCCCCATCGTTCCATAAAAGTTTTGGGAACTGCCAAAAAAATAGATTAATGAAAATTTGCAGACCTATGAATCCTTTCACAATCCAGGTGAGAGACTTTAATTGAATGAAAACAAAAAAAGTCGCAAGAGCGCAAAAGGGGATAATCGGAACTAAATAGCGGGCAGCTGGGGACCAAAAACCAGACCAGCCATGATGGTTCCAAAAAGGGAAAGAAACTATTGTTAAAACATTTATTAAACAAGGCAAAAGAAGCTCGAAAAAAGTGCTCTTGGATTTCTTGAAGAGAATTGTGAAACCAGCAAAGCATAAAATATAAATAGGGGCATATATAAAAAGACCCCCTTCTTGGTCAAAAAAAATCGCAAATGCTCTTAAGATAATTTCTAAAAACATTTCAACATTTAAGCTCTTGAAGTTGTGCAGCAAAAGATGTTTGGTGGTGAGTGAGCTTCCCCAAAGATAGAGATTGAGCCAAGTCCTTAAAAAGAGGATAAGGGAAACCCCAAGCGCCAAATTCAAAAGAACGAATTTTTTTTGAATCGCCAGAATCTTTATTGCTCGTAAGAACCCCCTTGAATTCATCTGCCGACTTTGCTCCTCAACTCCGCCCCATGACTCCGCCCCTCCTGGATTCCGCTCGGGGCAGGCTTTGGACAGGCAAGACCTTGCGCTTTTTAAAAAAATTAAAAACAATAAAATTCCCGCAAGGACAATATTTCTTATATGAATTAAAATAAGGCTGGCTGACAGAATTCCCAGAAATAGAGATTTTTGAGCTGAGAGTTCCTCCTCCATTTTTATTTTTTTATAGATAAAAATAGCGCCGCAAGCAGTGGGGATTTCAGTAAAGAAAAGAAAGGAGTGAGAAAGAATTGGGGGAGAGATCGCGCAAAAAAAAGTCCAAAAAAAAGATTTAGTTTTATCTTGAGAAAAATAAAAACAGAGATCAAAAATTTGGGTTGCCATAAAGCATGTAAAAAAAATCATGCCAAAACCTAAAAAAAGTTTTAAGAATTCCCATGCTTTCATCTTAATCTTGTCTAAAATAAAAATTGGAAGCCTTTTAGGAATCTCCCGCGCTAAAATGTAGGAGAGAGAAAAATAGGGAGCAAAAAGCAGGCTCATCCCAATATCGTGCGATGGAAAGAGTTTGCCATTTCCTCCAATTCTTGCATGGGCTTCCTCTTTGCTTAAATTCCCGTCAAAAATAATATTGTTTTTATCCCCATAGTTATTGGAGAGATCTAAATCCTGGTCAAAAACTAAAGAGTAGGAGATCATCATGTAATGAGGCTCATCTCCTGAACCGGAATATTTTTCATGGGTCATCATTCCGAAGACAAAAAGGAAAACAGCAGTACAAATTATTTTTTTAAGGCGGTCTAGGGAGGAATTTTCTATCTTCGCAACTATTTTTTCAACCATTTTAATTTCCATATTTTTAATGAATTTTTTATTATAACAAATAAGCATAAAAATCTCAGAGCTTGAATTCAGCCATCGAAAAGTTTCTTAGTTTGACAGGTGATTGAAAACAAAGTAAAATAGTTCAAAAGTGGCAGAAGTTATTGCCACTTTTTATTTTTGGATTGGAAAGAGTATTATGATTAGCGAACCCATTGGCTTAGTAGAGCAAATTAAGTGTTTAATTGAACCTGAACTTTTTAAAAAAGGTTTTGAGCTTGTAGAAACTGTATATCGCAGAGAATCTGGAAGCTGGATTTTGCGCCTTTTTATTGACAAGCAGGATCCTCTTGATAAGAAAAGTCATGTGAGTTTGGATGACTGTGAAAAAATAAGCGAACTAGTTGGAATGTTGTTAGACACATCAGAAATTTTGATTGGTTCATATACTTTAGAAGTATCTTCTCCCGGGATTAATCGTCCGTTGAAAAATGAAGCTCATTATTTAAGATTTTTGGGAGAAAACGTAAAAGTATCTATTTTTTCTCCAATTTCAAGCAGTTCAAACCAAAGAAATTTTTCCGGAACTTTGTTGAATTGTAAGGAAAAAACAATTGAAATTGACGATAAAACAAGCGGAAGGGTGACCATCCCCCTTGAGCAAATAGCAAAAGCGAATCTAGATATCATATAGTTTATGCTTAGAAAGTCATTTTTGTTAGGAAAGCAATAAACACTATAAACTTTAATCGGAAGGTACATTTATGGCAGAATTAAAAAGTCCTCTTATTCATATTTTAGACCAGATTGAAAAAGATAAAGGGGTAAAAAAGGAAGAGCTCATAAAAATGATAGAGTCTTCCTTAGTATCCGCTTATCGCAAACATTATGGCAGAAATGTTAATTTAGCCGCAACCATTGATCCTGAAACCGCGGAAATTAAAGCTTTTGTAATTAAGAAAGTTGTGGATTCTGTAAAAAATTCAAACGAGGAAATTTCTTTAGAAGAAACCAAAAGTTTAAAATTAAAAGCAGAAGTGGGATCTGAGGTTCAACTTCCTGTGGATACCGTGGATTTTTCCAGAATCGCTGCTCAAATCGCAAAACAGGTGATTGTGCAGAAGATCCGTGAGGTAGAAAGAGTAACCATATTTGAAGAATTTAGCGGCAAGGAAAGCACCTTAGCTAGCGGCTCTGTTTTTCGTTTTGTGGAAAGAAATATAGTTGTAGATTTAGGAAAGGCAGAGGGGCTTTTACCAGTAAGGGAACAAGTGCGAAGGGAACGGTTTAATTTAGGAGACCGAATTAAAGTATTGGTATTAAAGGTGGAGAGGGGCAATCGGGGTCCGGAAATTTTAGTTTCACGGTCCCATCCAGATCTGGTTAAAAGGCTCTTAGAGCTGGAAGTTCCTGAGGTTCATGAAAAGATTGTGGAAATTATAAACATTGCGCGCGATCCTGGATTTCGTTCAAAAATTTCCGTGAAATCAAATAATCTTAAGGTTGACCCTGTGGGAACCTGCGTGGGCGTCAGAGGCTCGCGCATTCGTCCTGTGATAGATGAATTAAGAGGGGAAAGAATTGATCTTATCCCTTGGAGTTCAGAGCCGGAAAAATTTATAGCTGCAGCTCTTTCTCCCGGAAAGGTTCTTTCCATTGTTTTGCAAAAAGATGCGAATAAGACCGCGCAAGTGACTGTCTCTAACGACATGGTTGCTTTAACTTTGGGAAGAAACGGGCAAAATGTTCGTTTAGCCTCAAAACTAACAGGCTGGAATATTGAAGTGCAATCAGAGGCGCAAAAGAAAGAAGAAACAGCTAAAAATGTGGAGAATTTACAAAAGAATTTAGCTGATATTGAAGGAGTGGGGCCTAAAACAGCTGAGGTTTTGATTAAAGGAGGCTGGAGCACAGCAGAAAAAATAGCGCTTGCTCAAGTGGACCAATTAACAGCTTTGCAGGGCATAGGAGAGAAAACAGCGGAAAAAATTATTGAATCTGCCAGAGAAGTGGTGGAGAAAAAAAATTCTAATAATAAAGAAAGAGAGGAGGTGAGTGAAAGTGAAAAAGAAGGAACCCCAGGAGAATCCAGCAAAACTTGAAAAAGAGGAATCTCATCCAAGCGCGAAAAAAATAAAATCTAAAAGCGCTGTTCATAAAGAAAAAAAATCTGTTGTTTCAAAAACGGTAAAAAAAGTTAAAGAGCCGGGAAAAACCACGGCGCGCAAGAAAATTAAAAAAGGGTTGAAGGAAAGCGTTTCTCAAGATGCGGAAATGTTAGAAAAGCCAGTTTCCCACACGGACTTGCCCGATACAAAAAAAGAAATTTTGGAGAAAGCGCCACTTCAAGAAAAAGACGTTTTAGCCGGAGCCAAAGCCGATTCTTTGGCGCCTGTTTTAGAGCTTAAAAAAGAGATTGCTCCTGAAGAACAAACTGTTCAAACCCAAACTCCAGCTGTAAGCATGCCTGTTCCACTTAAATCTAAAATCACAATCAATGAAACTATTTCAGTCAAAGATCTTGCGGATAAAATGAGCGTAAAAATTGGAGAACTTTTAATGCGTCTCCTAAAAATGGGCATTCGGGCTACAATTAATCAACGTTTGGAAATTGACACCGCTATTTTATTAGCCAATGAATTTAATTTTGACGCTGAATTTGTTCCGATTTATAGCGACGATGCCATGACCAAGGAAGAAGATGATATAAATTGTTTGGTTCCTCGTTCTCCCATTGTTACAGTGATGGGCCATGTGGATCATGGAAAAACTTCACTCCTCGATGCTATTCGGGAGACGCAGGTTGCTGAAAAAGAAGCAGGCGGCATTACTCAGCATATTGGAGCTTATAAAGTTCTAACTCTCAGGGGTCAGATCGTATTTTTAGACACCCCAGGCCACGAAGCTTTTACCGCGATGCGCGCCAGAGGCGCTCAGGTGACGGATCTTGTTGTTTTAGTGGTTGCCGCGGATGACGGGGTCATGCCTCAAACAGTAGAAGCGATTGACCATGCTAAAGCCGCGGGCGTAACGATCATTGTAGCGGTGAATAAAATTGATTTGCCTCAAAGCAATCCGGATCGGGTAAAACAGGAGCTGAGCCAATATCAGCTGTCTCCAGAAGAGTGGGGAGGAAAAACCATTTTTGTGGAAGTATCAGCCAAAAAAAGGATGAATATTGATAAACTTTTAGAAATGATTTTGTTGGAGGCGGAACTTTTAGAGCTTAAGGCTAACCCTAACCGCAATGCTCAAGGAGTTATTATTGAAGCGAAGTTGGATCCTAGAAAAGGGCCGTTAGCTACGGTTTTAGTTCAAAAAGGAACTTTAAGAGTCGGCAATACTTTTGTTTGCGGGCTGACTAGCGGTAAGGTAAAGGCATTAACCAATGACCGTGGACAGCGTGTTTTAGAAGTTCCTCCAGCTACGCCTGTAGAGGTTTTGGGTTTTTCTGAAACTCCGCAATTGGGAGATAGAGTGATTGTGGTTAATTCTGATCGGGAATCAAGGGACATTTTAGAAAAAAGAAGCAATCTTTCCAGAGAAGCCACAATAGAAAAAAAGAGACACATCTCTTTAGAGATTCTCTCCGCAGCCGCTAAAGAAGGTAAACTTAAAGAGCTTAAATTGATTCTTAAAGCTGATGTTCAAGGCTCGCTTGAAGCGTTAAAGGATTCCATAGAAAAGATAGAAACTTCTCAGATTAGGCTAAAAGTCATTCATTCTGGAGTAGGCGCTATTACCGAGTCGGATGTCTCTTTAGCTGCGGCTTCTGACGCGATTGTGATTGGTTTTACTGTTAGGCCGGAAGCGCAGGCAGAAGAAATTGCCCGCAGAGAAGGAGTAGAAATTAAAACCTATCGGATTATTTATGAGGTGATTTCAGATATTAGAGCAGCCATGAGCGGGATGCTAGAGCCTGAAGAAAAAGAGATGTTTTTAGGACGTGTTGATGTAAGGGAAGTTTTTAAGACCCCTCAAGGAAAAGTAGCTGGTTGTATTGTGTCGCAAGGTAAAGTTAGCCGGGCCGCTAAAATTAGGGTTTTAAGAGATTCTAAAATTATATATGAAGGTAAAATTCAAGCTTTGCGCAGGTTTAAAGATGATGCGCGGGAAGTGGAGCAGGGTTATGAATGCGGGATTTCACTAGAGAATTTTCAAGATTTTAATAAAAACGATATTTTAGAAGCTTTTATCATGGAAAAGCAAACTAGGAAACTTGAGGCTTGAAATGCAGTTTAAACGCAGTGAAAGAGTGAGTGAATTGCTGCGGCATGAGATATCTCTATTGATTCAGGAGATAAAAGATTCGCGCTTAGGGTTTGTTACAGTGACGGCTGTGCGTTTAAGCGATGATTTAACCGACGCTAAAGTTTTTTATTCCGTGTTTGGCAGCGAAGAAGAAAAAAAAATAAGTTCTGAAATTTTAGATTTTTCGATTCCTAAGATGCGTAAAACTTTGGGAAGAAAATTGGAAAGTTTACGAAAAGTCCCGGTAATCAGTTTTGTGTATGACCAGACTCCTGAAAAAGCCGAAAGAGTAACAGCTATTTTAACCCAACTCGCCAAAGAAAAGGAAGAAAATTAAACCCTTTTAAGAGAGCAAGAATTGAAAATAAGGAAAATTTAATAATATGGATCTGATGAGCTTGAAATTATTTTTATTGGGCAGTGAGCCGAGTGGCTCGCTTAGCTATTTGTTCGGGAAAAGAAAGAAAGTTTCAAACGAACAAGTTCCCTCAAATAACAATTTTAAGCCCATCAGTTTTATATTGGTAATTCTTTTTTTATTTTTTGTTCAACATCTAGGGTTTGCGAAAGAGGATTTTTCTTCTATTGTAGGGACTTATAGATGCTGGAAATATAATGTGGGGGGAGCTGGAAAAAGATGCACTAGCCCTCCGCTTAAAATTTATGCGGATGGTACTTACCAGATGTCAGTTGAAAAAGGCACGGTTAAGATGTTGAAGGAAAAAGGGAAGGTAAAGATTGTGCTTTCTCAATCTAAAATTCGCGGGCCAGGAACTTTATTAGAGGGCAATCAAATCCTTTTTGAATATACTTACAATGGTTGGGAACATTCAGTCACCTACCTTAAAACAGAAGAATAATTTTTTATTTTTAACTTCTTAAAAGTCTCGCTCTTTATAGCTGACTAAAATTTCGGGCTAATTGAAAAGTCTCCCTTTTATGAAAATGAGAAAAGATAAAACAAAAATTTATAAACAAATCGTAGCTGCTATTAAAAAGCATAAAACTTTTTTCCTGACAGGACACAAAAAACCAGATGGAGATACTGTGGCTTCAGAGCTGGCCATGGCCAGCCTTTTAAGGAGATGCGGTAAACAGGTGGAACTGGTGAATCGTGAACCAGTGCCTGAACAACTTTCTTTTCTTAAAGGGGTAGATAAAATAAAACATGCTCAGAAAATTGATAAAAGTTATGATGTGGCGATTGTGTTTGAGTGTTCTGAACCAGAGAGAATGGGAAATATTATTGATTTAAAGAAACAGGCGAAACTGGTGATCAACATAGACCACCATTTAAAACATTCTTTTTTTGGAGATATCAATTTAATAGATGTAGGAGCCTCTTCAAATTCCGAACAACTCTTTTATCTCTTTCAACAGTTAAAACTCCCTTTAAGAGAGGAGGAAGCCACAGCTCTTTATGTTGGGATTATGGCAGATACCGGCAGGTTCCAATATTCTAATACCAATTCTCAAACCTTAAAAATAGCGGCTGAACTTCTTAAACAGAATGTGAATGTCAGTTTCCTTTGTGAAAAAATGTATGGAACTAGAAGACTACCCTCTTTAAAGCTATTGAGCCGCGCTTTAATCGGACTTGAGTTCATTGATGGTGGAATAGCGGTTCTTAAAGTTACAAAAAAGGATTTTGAGGCTGTTCAGGCTTCGGAAGAAGATACGGATGAATTTGTGAACTATGGCTTGCTTATCCCTAACTCGCTGATCTCACTATTTTTAAGAGAATCAAGTTTGGATGGGGTCATTAAAGTTAGCTTAAGGTCCAGGCTGCATGTGAATGTATGTAAACTTGCGGAAAAATTTGGCGGCGGCGGCCACAAGTACGCAAGCGGCTGTGAGATCAAAGGTTCAATGGAGGAAGTCTCAAATCAAATATTGAGCCTGGCGCGGAAATCGCTTTAGTCTAAAAATTTCACAAGTGAGTGATTTTGGACAATTATTTTTGAAGAGTTTTAAAGAGTGAGTAAGCATTTGGGCGCTGTTTTAACGATTGGCACTTTTGATGGTTTGCATCGCGGGCATTTAAAAATCATTAAAAGAGTCCTGAAAAATTCTCTTCAATTTCATCTTCCTTCTTTAGCAATAACTTTTGAATTCCCTCCCAGGCTTTTTTTTACTCCTTTAAAGGAACCTTATCTTCTTTCAACTCCAGAGGAAAAGAGCTGGCTTTTAAAAGAAGCCGGAATAAAAAAAGTCGTTGTTCTTAAATTTAATAAAAGATGTTCTTTAATTTCCGCCAAAGAATTTTTTTTAAGGTTTTTAAAAAGAAAATATCAGGCAAAAAATATCGTGGTTGGATATAATTTTTGTTTTGGCAGAGACCGTTTAGGGGACATTCCTTTTTTAAAAAAGATGGGCAAGGAAAATTCTATCCCCATCACTGTGATTAAGGCCTTAGAGGATCAATCTGCTCCTGTTTCTTCTGGCAGGATTCGGGCTGCTTTAAGAAAAGGGGATTTAGAAACAGCGCATCGCTTTTTAGGACATCCTTATTTTTGTCTGGGAAGGGTCAATGGAGGAAGAAAAATAGGAACAAAATTAGGTTTTCCTACGGCAAACCTTAAAATCTCTGATTTAAAAATTTTACCCTTGGGAGTTTTTCTTTGCAGGGTAGGTGTGGGTTTTAAGGATGGAAAATTATCCGGGGCTGATTCTTTTTTTTACGGCATCTGCAATGTAGGATTTAAGCCCACTTTAAAAGAAGCTGGGAAACCAGCCCGATCTTTAGAAGCGCATCTCTTTAATTTTTCCGGAAAGCTTTACGGAAAAATTCTAAAACTAGAATTCTTAAAAAAAATCAGGGATGAGAAAAAATTCCAAAATCTGGATGATTTAAGAAAACAATTGGAAAAGGATAAAAAAACAGCTTTACTTTTATTAAGAAAATTGCTAATCTAACATTTCTTATGGCATTAACAAAAGAAAAGAAAAAATCGTTGGTAGATGAGTTTAAAGCTCATGAAAAAGATACTGGAAACCCCGCAATTCAGGTCGCTCTTATAACTGAGCGCATTGCTCAGTTAACAGACCATTTAAAAGAATCCCCTAAAGACTATGCTTCCAGGCAGGGTCTTTTTAAACTTGTGGGAGAAAGAAAACAGTTTTTAACCTATTTAAAAAGAACTGACCCGGAAAAGTATCAAAAGGTTATTCAACGATTTGATCTTAGAAAATAACCAACTTAAACCTTTTCCTTTCTTATTTTTTAAAAGTCATCTTCGTAATGGGAGAATAACAATCTTATGAGCGATCAAACATTTTTTCAAACAAAATTTAAATTTGGATCCCAAGAAATTTTAATTGAAACCGGCCGCATGGCTAGACAAGCCAACGGTTCTGTTTTGGTAAGAGTTGGAGAAACCGCGCTTCTTGTTACCGCAACCATGGACCTTAAGGTAAAAGATCAGCAGGATTTTTTCCCATTGACTGTGGATTATCGGGAAAGAACTTATGCCGCGGGCAAAATTCCAGGCGGTTTTTTTAAAAGAGAAACTAGACCGCGTGAAAAAGAAATCCTCAATTCTCGTTTAATAGACCGTTCCATCCGTCCTCTTTTTCCAGAAGGTTTTATGAACGCGGTGCAAGTCAACGCAATTCTTTTATCCAGCGACCATGTCAATGATACAGACATCCCCTCTATTGTGGGAACTTCTTTAGCTCTATCTCTTTCAAACATACCTTTTAACGGACCAGTTGCCGCAGTTAGAATTGGCAGGCTCAAAGAGCAGTGGGTGGTAAATCCAACCGTTCAAGAACAGGAAGAAAGCGTTTTAGATCTTGTGGTTGCCGGCAGTAAAAAAGGGCTTTTAATGGTAGAGAGCGGCTCACAAGAATTGAGTGAAGAGAAGATGTTGGAGGCTTTGGAATTAGCGCAAAATGAAATTATTGCGATGTGCGAAGCTCAAAGCAAGTTTATTGCGCAGCATGGAGAAGCTAAACTAGAATTTGTTCCTCCACAACATGAGCCTGAGCTGGTTAAGGCGGTCAATAGCGCTGCAAGGCAAAAGATAAAAGCTAATGTAAAAATTTCAGATAAATCTCAAAGGGAGAATGCTTTAGCAGAGATAAAAAATGAGATGGCAGCCTCTTTAGCGGAACAATTTCCCGAACAAGAAAAAGTGATAGGAGCCATTATAGAAAATATTCTTTATGAAGAAGCGCGCGAGCTTATTTTAAAGGAGCAAGTGCGCACAGACGGAAGAAAATTGGATGAGATTCGCCCGATTTCTTGTGAGGTGGGGGTTTTGCCAAGAACTCATGGTTCTGCTCTTTTTACCCGAGGACAAACTCAAGCCTTAGCCACGGTTACTTTAGGCACAGCTGATGACATGCAAATTATGGATGAGTTAGATGGGGAATACAAAGAGCGTTTTCTTCTGCACTACAATTTCCCTGGTTTTGCCACTGGTGAAACTAAACCAGAGCGTTCTCCGGGAAGAAGGGAAATAGGACATGGGGCGTTAGCTCGCAGAGCGCTTTTGCCTCTTTTGCCTAATGAAGAAGATTTTCCTTACACGATTCGGATTGTCTCTGATATTTTAGAATCTAATGGTTCTTCTTCCATGGCCAGTGTTTGCGGAGGCTCTTTAGCGCTTTTTGACGCGGGTGTTCCATTTAAATCTCCTTGCGCAGGAATTGCCATGGGTTTAATTGTAAGTAAAGATAATGAGATTGCGGTCTTATCGGATATTATGGGTTTGGAAGATCATTTAGGAGATATGGATTTTAAAGTTGCAGGAACTAAAGATGGGATAACCGCTTTACAGATGGATCTTAAAATTGAAGGGGTCAGCATTGAAGTATTAAAAAAAGCTGTGAATAAAGCGCATGCGGGACGTCTTTTTATTTTAGAAAAAATGAACCTTGCGATCCAAACCCCCCGCCTAGATCTCTCTAGGCATGCCCCTAAAATGACAGTGGTTAAAATTCCTGTGGAAAAAATCGGCGCATTAATTGGTCCTGGAGGAAAAAATATCCGGGGCATCATAGAAAAAACCGGGGCAGAGGTAAGCGTGGAAGATGATGGCCGGGTTTTTATTTCCGGCGACGACGCTCAGAAAGTTGAGCTGGCTCGCAGCTGGGTGGAAGGATCTGTGTCGGAAGTTGAAGTTGGAAAAATTTATAAGGGGAAAGTAACGCGCATTATGAATTTTGGCGCTTTTGTGGAAGTGCTGCCCGGCAAAGAAGGTTTGGTTCATATTTCTCAGTTAGATACTTCCAGAGTGGAACAGGTGGAGGATATTTTAAAAGAAGGGGATGAAGTGACTGTAAAATGTATTGAGATTGATACTCAAGGAAGAGTAAACCTTTCTAGAAAAGTTTTGTTGGAAGGGGGCGAAGATTCTGGAACTTTAACCCAGCGCTCTTCAAAACCATTTAAACCCAGATCCTCTCATAAATTTAAAAATTAAAAACTAAACACGAATGGTTTAACCTGAAAATGGAACTAGAACTGGAGGAACTCGTCTTTTATTATAATGAGATGTGCGGTTCTAATATTTATGAATTAGAATTAGAGCTTCCTCAAGGAAAAATTTTTTTAAAAAGAATTTCCCCTGAACAAAATGCAGTTCATTTAAAAAGAAGAAGAACTGACTTTTTGCCGGAAACCCTTTCCTCTCATGAACCCGCTCCTCTTCAATCTTTGCCCTTAAACATAAAAGTAATTTCTTCTCCCATTACAGGGATTTTTTATCAAGCTTCTTCGCCGCAAGCCACTCCTTTTGCAAAAGAGGGGGAGGTGGTTAACTCCGGAGCGACCTTGTGCATTGTGGAGGCGATGAAAGTGATGAATGAAATTAAGGCGGAAACCCGAGTAAAAATAGTTAAAATTCTTGCAGAAAATGGGAAGCCTGTCTCTAAGGGTCAGGCTCTTTTCCATGTAGAGCCAGCTTGACCCCAACTTTTTCAAAATACGGGTTAAGCCTTAAGTTTTTATTTTCAATTTTAAAATTTTAATTTTAGGTTTTTTTTAGATGAAACAGGATATCCCCAGCGCTGAAATTGTTGGACTTATATCAGGTAAAATTTGGTCTTCCCTTCATAAAAATGGAAAGAGTTCCATCACCAAACTTAAAACCGGAATTCCCTGCCGCGCTAGTTTTCTTTATTTTGCTTTAGGTTGGCTTTTAAGAGAAGATAAAATTATTTTTATAAAGGCGGATGGTCAGCTTTTTGTTCAATTAAAATGAGCGATTTTTTTTACAAAAACCACAAAGCGAAAAAAGGCAAAGGTTTTGGGACTGCAGGATTTCTTTCCATTCTTTTTTCATTTATTTTAATTTTATCTCTGATCGTTCCAGATTGGACGGGGAATTTTGGCAGGTCTTTACACTCTATTTTGTTTCGTTTTTCAGGCTATGCCTCTTTATTTTTTCCCATTACTTTGTTTTGGCTTGGGGTTGAAAAAATTTACGGTCAGAAAAAACTGAGGCTCGTTCAGGATGGTCTTCTTCTTTCCGTGCTTTATCTGTTTTTTGCATGTCTATTTACATTTTTGCCGTTAGAAAACGAGGAAGCTGTTAGGCTGGGAGGCTCCCTAGGGTATTGGATTTATCTTTTTATGATAAAACAATTCGGCAAACTATTAACCTTTTTAATTTCTTTTGGAATTTTAATGGCTTCGAGTTTACTTCTTGCTAGAATTTCTCCTCTTTATGTTTTAAATATGTTAAAAGATAAGGTCAAAGACGACCTTCAAGATTGGAAAGAAGAAAGGGAAAAATTAAAAGAAAAAAAAGAGCTGCAAAATAAATTAAATCAAAAAGAGTTCGAGCCTTTCGGCCAACTGCCAAAACTTGCAGTTTCATCTTCTAAGATAGAAACCAAGCCCATGATCATTCAAAAAAATTTTAAGAGTGAGGGGACTACAGGTTCCAAGGATCTCCCGCTTCTATCAAAAGAGGCAGAAACTTTAAATGGAAAAAGCGCTTATCAGGGGTATCTGCTTCCAACCCCTGACCTTCTGGAAGAGCCGGTTAAATCTTTCTCGATTGATCAAGACGAACTTTATGCTAATGGGAATTTATTGGAAAATACTTTAGAGCAATTTAATGTTAAAGCTAAAGTAATAGATATTCATCCAGGTCCAGTGATTACCCGCTATGACTTAACCCCTGCTCCTGGGGTGAGGGTACAGGCAATTGAGACTTTATCCAATGACATAGCCTTAGTCATGAAAGCTCAAAGTTTAAGGGTGCTTGCCCCTGTTCCAGGCAAAGCAGCGGTTGGCGTTGAAATTTCTAATTCACGTCCAGCAACGGTTTATTTAAGAGAACTAATGGAGTCCAGTGTTTTCCAAAAATCGCCGCATCTTTTGCCTTTAGGAATTGGAAAAGGAACTGAAGGAGACACTTTTGTTACGGATTTAACCGCCATGCCTCATCTTTTAATTGCAGGAGCCACAGGTTCTGGGAAATCAGTCTGCATTCATACATTGATACTTTCCATTCTATTTCGTTTTAAACCAGATGAGGTTAAATTGTTATTGATAGATCCAAAGAGGCTTGAATTGCCTCTTTACGACGGAATTCCGCACCTTTTTGACCCAGCAGCCGCAAGCGAAAAAGTGAAGGTGATTACTTCTCCAAAAGAGACGGTTCAATCTTTAAAAAAATTAGTGGAAGAAATGGAAGATCGTTATAGAAGTTTTGCTCAATATGGGGTAAGAAATATTGATAGTTTTAATGAAAAGATGAGAAAAAGCAACCAGGAGGAAACCCCTTATATTATAGTGATTATTGATGAACTCGCGGATTTGATGATTACTGTAGGCAAGGAGATTGAAGATCTGATTCAGCGTTTAGCTCAGATGGCTCGTGCCGTGGGGATCCATTTGGTGCTTGCAACCCAAAGGCCATCTGTGGATGTGATCACAGGCGTGATTAAGGCGAATTTGCCTTCTAGGATCGCGTTTCAGGTTTTATCTAAAATAGATTCCAGAGTGATTTTAGATACACAAGGCGCTGAGAATCTTTTGGGCAGGGGAGACATGCTTTTTTTAGCGACCAGCTCTCCTAAACCTGCGCGTTTGCAAGGCTGTTTTGTCTCTGAAAAAGATGTTTCCAGCGTTGTTAAATTTATTGTGGATCAGAATTTTAAGCCTCAATATGTTTTTAAAGGAGAAGATTCTACTTCTGATTCCATTACAGAGAGTGAAGAAAATATTCAACTTTTAATCCGGGCAGCCAGGGTGGTGAGGGATACGGAAAAAGTTTCCGGAGACCTCTTGCGCGCGGATAAAGAAATTGGATCTCGTTATGACTGGGCATTGACTCTGCTTAAAAAAAAGGGGCTGATTGAAAAACCTAAAGACACTAACCGATGGAAAATTCATCTTGAGAGATTAGAAGAATTTCTGATCAGTGTGGACAAAAAAGAAAATCAGGGTTAGACTTTCTTTTATGAAGGCTCTAACTATACCCTTTTTCTTCCTTTTTTCTTTTTGTGCGATCCCTCAAAATTGCGCTTGCGCGGTCTTAACTGTTAAAGAATTACAGGATAAAATGGAAGAGTCTTCCCGTTCCATTGAATCCGCTCAATTTAAATTTATTCAGGAAATGAAATCTTCCTTGAGCGATGAAATAAAGGAATCTTCTGGAACTGTAATTTTTAAAAAGCCTAAATTTTTAAAAATTGAGCAGAGGAGTCCGGAACATCAAATCATTGTAACGTCTGGAAAAACAGTTTTTATTTATACCCCCAGGTTTAATCAGGTCATTAAAAAAGATTGGAATGAATGGATGGAGGCAAACTTTTTTTTTCCGGGCATTACGCAAATTTCTGGATCTTTGGAAAAATTAAAAAAGGATTATGATTGGAGTCTGGAAAACCATTCAAATGCGCTTTTTAAGAAAGAGGTTAGGGTGCGTTTAAAAAATAAGGAGAGTAAAGAGGGGACTGAGATGTTATTGACTTTGGATGAAAAGGAAACTATTCTAAAGAAAATGGAGTTTTTCCTTAATACTTTTAAAGTCACAACTACTTTGCAAGAATTCGAGAAAAATCCTAACCTAAAAGAGAAAGATTTTGAATTTAAGCCGCCTAAAGATGCGGCTGTATTCCAAATGGATTAGCTGGAATAATAATTGGTCAGAGTTGGCGCTGTTGAAGTTAAATGGGGAAGAGAGCTTTGGGTTTAAATTAAATCATATGGCAAAAGTTAATGAAATTTTAAAATCAAAAAGAGAGGAGAGAAAGGTCTCTTTGCGCACCGTGCATCAAGAGACTAGGATCTCTGTGCGTTATTTGGAGGCTTTAGAGTCTGGAGAATGGAATATTTTTCCCGCTGAGATTTACCTGCATGGCTTTATGCGCAAATACGCTTCCTATCTCGGATTAAATCAAGAAGAAATTTTTCTGCTTTTTAAAAAAGAGTTGTCAGAGCCTAGAGAGTTAACAACAGATAAAGCCGGGGAGCATGAACTAATTTTAAACACAAAAAATAAAAAAGTGATTGACCTCTCCCCATGGGTAGTTGTTCTTTTCCCTATCCTTCTATTTGTTTTAGGCTATTTTGCTTATCTCTTTTTTCAGCATGAACCCTTTGAGGAAAAAACAGTTGCAACAGGGGAAAGTTTTAAAAAAAATAGCAGCGACTCCCCATTGCTTCAAGAAAGGTCCCTCTCTCTTCGTTTAAAGGCTATTCATAATGTCTGGGTGAGAGTCTCTGGAGATCAAGGGAAATTGCTTTTTGAAGGTTTTATCTCTCCTCAAGCTGAACAAACATGGGAAGCTAAAAAAGAGATCACAATTCGTATTGGAAATGTAAATGGGGTAGAACTTTTCTTGAATGAGAAGCCAATCAATATAAAATCAGGCGCGCTGCAAGCTGTGAACGAACTTCATTTAACGCATCAGAATTTATCTCTAACTAATTCTTCATTTCAATCCAAAGAAGTAAAGTCCGTAAAACAAAATTGAATTTAGCCAATAAATTAACTGTTTTAAGGCTTGGGCTTGTACCCATATTTATGATTTTCACAGTCATAGATAATGTTTGGACTCGTATTTTTGCTTTAGTTATTTTCATTGCAGCTGCTTTGACTGATCTCTACGACGGTTACTTTGCTAGAAAATATGGGGTGATCACGGATTTTGGAAAATTTTTTGACCCTTTAGCCGACAAATTTTTAATCTCCGCGGCTTTCATATCTTTTGTAGGGTTAAGAGAGTTAAACGTTCCAGCATGGATGGTTGTTTTTATTATTGGCAGAGAATTCTTGATTACGGGTCTTCGGACTTTAGCTGCCTCCAAAGGGGTCATAATTGCCGCTGACCGGGCTGGAAAATTTAAAACTTCCTCTCAAATAACAGCGATCATTTTAATCTTAATCATTCTCTGTGTTAATTCTATTTTAACTCATTTTTATAGAATCCACCCGCTTGAACTTTTAGAAGGCTCTAATTGGCAAATTGGATTTGGAAATTTTCTTGTTTGGGCTAGTTATTGGATTGTTTTTATAGCAACACTCCTTACCTTAATTTCCGGCTTATCCTATCTTTACAAAAACCGCGCTATTTTTTTAGGGGACCTTGGCGTAAAACTTTGAACCTGAATTATTTTAGATGGTAGCGTGAATCGCTTTTTTAAACTGAATAAGATCATTTTAAGTTGCGCCACAGGGTTTGGTTTGGGGAACCTTGCATTTAGTTGTTCCGGAGGTGTGTTAAAGAAGTTCCCAGCTTTACCTCAAAAATGGTCTGGAGGAGGATTTTTAGGAACTCTTTTAGGTTTTGGCTTTGTTTTTTTAGGCTTTCCTCTTACAGGACTCTTTGGATTTTTAACTCTTTTTTTAGTTACCTGCCTTAGTACTTTTATAGCAGACCGAGCAGAGAAGATTTTTGAAAAAAAAGATGATTCAAAAATCGTGATTGATGAAATCATAGGAGCTTTCTGGTCTGTTGCGTTTTTTCCATTGGATCAGTTTAGAGGTTTTAATCTTTTTATTTTTATTGCAAGCGCGTTTATTCTTTTTAGAATTTTTGATGTTTTTAAAATTCCTTTTAAAAGCGTTCAGAACTGGAAAGGCGGTTTAGGGGTTATGGCGGATGATCTTTTAGCTGGTTTTTCTGTCAACTTATTATTAAGAATAGTTTTAGCAGTGAGATGAGAAATCCTAGCTGCCTTTTTTTCCATGGTTATGAATTTTAGTTTTCAGCTCATGATCTTGACGATTTTAACCATGAATGGCTGCGTGCGGAACCCTGTGACAGGCAAACGGGAGTTTCACATGATTTCTGAAAAAGCTGAGATCGAGTTGGGAAAACAGTCCCGCAACCAAATTGTGCAAGAGTATGGCCTTTATGATAATCCTTTGGTTCAATCCTATATTAATGAAGTCGGACAAAAAATTGTGGAGGTTTGCGAGAGAAAAAACATCTCTTATGAGTTTGTGATTTTGGATACTCCCCTAGTCAATGCCTTTGCTGTTCCGGGAACTGTTTTTTTAACTCGCGGCATTTTAGAGCTCATGGATGATGAGGCAGAATTAGCCACAGTGATTGGGCATGAAATTGGTCATATTACGGGATTTCATGCTGTGAAAATGATTCAAAAAGCTTTTGGTTATCAATTTTTGTCACTGCTTTCAACTGTGGCAGTGGCGGTATATGGTCCTACTGCGGATGATCCGCGCGCTTATGCGGTTTTAAATCAAGCTACTAATTTTGTAGCCAGTGGATTTTTAAGCGGCTATGGAAGGGAATTTGAATTAGAGGCAGACAGGTCTGGCTTGCGCTATTCGATCCTTGCTGGATATGAACCGGATGCCATGATCTCTTTTTTTAAAAGAATGAAATCTTTGGGAGAGGAAGAAGTTTCCGGCATTGGGCTTTTTTTAAGAACCCACCCTCCTACAGATATAAGGATCAAACAGATAAAAAAAATATTTGCTCTTTCCGAAGAAGGAGCTAAGAAAAAATTAAAGAAAGATCTAAAAACCAAAGGATTTAGAGAAGCGTTAAAAAAACTTGAAGTTCCGTCCACTCAGTTTTATGATCATTTTGAAAAGTATCAGGAGATCATAAAAAGTATCCCTAAGGCGCCTTTAGAAAATCCTGGAACCATTAAAGATAGGGTCTATTTAAATCCATCTTTAGACATTCGGCTTGAAATTCCTAAAGGATGGAAATCTGAGCTTGGTTTTAGCGATAGGAGCTTAGTTCATTTTATGCATTTTGAGGGAAAAGCTCAGGGAGAACTGCAAGCCCTTCATTTTTCCAGAGATCCTATTCTAATGAAAACGGGCGCTGAATCTTTTGCTGGAGTGACGCAGTCCACTCAAAGCCTCACCAGCAGGGATTGGGCGTTTTCCATTGAAGAAAAATTAAGGATGGAGAAAAGAAGCGGGAGAGAAGCGGTCTATCCAATAGGAAATGCTTATGTAGGAACTTATCGAGGCAGGGATCGTCTGGGCAGGCCTGCTTTTTATAGGATTCTTTATGTATTGAAAGAGGAAGGTCAAGGGAGCTGGCAGGCCTTTATGCTTTCTTGCGCTGCTTTGGAAGAATCTTATATTGACTATCTGGTTGATTTTGAGAAAATCATGAAGGGCTTTAACTGGATAAAACAAAAAAATTAAGTTAGAATAAAAAGAAAATTTTAGGAGGAGAAAATGAATAAGGATGATCGTGCCAAAGCTTTGGAACTAGCGCTTGCGCAAATTAAAAAAGATTTTGGACAGGAAGCTCTGATGAAATTAGGGGAAAAAAGCGCAAAAGTCACAGGTCTTAAAATTATTCCTACAGGGATACTCCCTTTAGATATCGCCATTGGAGTAGGCGGGGTTCCGCGAGGAAGGGTCGTGGAAATTTATGGTCCAGAGGCTTCAGGCAAAACAACCCTTTGTCTCTCCATTGTGGCTCAAGCGCAAAAAACTGGGGGGATTGCAGCTTATATTGACGCGGAACACGCAATGGATCCCACCTATGCTAAAAAAATTGGAGTGGACATTGATAACTTATTGATTTCACAACCAGATTCAGGAGAGCAGGCTTTAGAAATTGCGGAAAAATTGATTCGTTCCGGTGGCGTGGATGTGATTGTGATAGATTCTGTTGCCGCCTTAGTTCCGCAAGCAGAAATTGCAGGAGACATGGGGGATTCTCATGTGGGCTTGCAAGCAAGGCTAATGTCTCAAGCCTTGCGCAAACTAACCTCCACAATTTCCAAGTCCAACACCTGTTTAATTTTTATTAATCAATTAAGACAAAAGATAGGGGTTTTTTATGGGAACCCGGAAACAACCCCAGGCGGACTTGCTTTAAAGTTTTACGCGAGCGTGCGTTTAGATATTCGTCAGAAAGAAAAAATTAAAGTGGGGGACCAGATCGTGGGCTCAAGAACCGTAGTCAAGGTAGTAAAAAATAAGGTAGCCCCTCCTTTTCAACAGGCGGAATTTGAAATGATTCATGGGGAAGGCGCATCCAGAGAAGCTTACTTAATAGACTTAGGAGAACAGTCTGGCATTATTGAAAAATCTGGAACCTGGTATATTTATAATAATGAAAGAATGGGGCAAGGCAAAGACAATGCCAAATCTTATTTAAAAAATTCAAAGAATATTGCTGATGATCTGGAAAAAGCGATCCGAAAAAAAATGATCCAACTGAATGGGGATGAGCCGGAAGCCTTGAAAAAAGAAGAAGTTACTGCAAAGAGCGGTTCAGTTAAACACCTGAAGGAAAAGTGAGGTTTGGAAGAAGATCTTTTAGTAGAACGTTTTTTAAGATATTTGGTTTTTGAGAGGAACCTCTCTCCAAATACTTTAGCTGCTTATAAATCTGATATTATTTCTTACCTTAGCTACTTAAAAGAAAAAAAGATAGTTGTTGCAAAAGTTGAACATCTTCAAATTTCCGACTATCTTTGGCAAAGAAAAAAACTCAATCTTACCTCAACTACACTTGTTCGGGAATTGGAAAGCATTAAAGCTTTTCATAAATTTTTATTTTTAGAGGAGCTTTCCCATAAAGATCCCGGCGCAAAAGTAAATTCTCCCAAACTAATAAGCAAGCTGCCAGTCATTTTAACCAGACGAAATTTGGAACGGTTATTAAGTTCCATTCCTCAAAAAAAAGAGGTGGAGATACGTTTTAAAGCCATGCTTGAGCTGCTCTATGCAGCGGGTTTAAGGGTAAGCGAGCTCGTAGGGTTAAAGTTGAATCAAGTTGCTTTAGATTCTGGTTTTGTGCGAGTGATTGGCAAAGGAAAAAAAGAAAGAATTGTTCCATTGGGCAATGCCGCAAAGAGCGCTGTGAGGCGCTATTTAGAAATAAGAGAAAAAAAATTTAAAGGCCAAGAAATAGAAAAAGACGCGCTTTTTGTCACTAAATATGGCAAGAGAATGAGTCGGAATGAATTTTGGAGACAGCTAAAGAATTTTTCTAAAAAAACCGGGCTTTCTCAAATTTCGCCTCACACAATCCGTCACTCTTTTGCCACGCACCTTTTAGAAGGAGGCGCAGATTTACGTTCAGTGCAGGAGCTCTTAGGACACTCTTCTTTGGCAACCACTCAAATCTATACTCATCTGGAAACCAGACTGCTTAAAGAATCTCATAAAAAATTTCATCCCCGTTCTTAAATCGAGGTTAAGCTATTTTTCATAACGTTTTAGGACCACTGCTCCGCCTAACCCGCCTGCGGCGCAGGCAGTGGCCAGCGCCCACTGAACTGTTTTATTTTTTTCCATTTCATAGATCGCGTTTAAAATAATCCGAGTTCCTGTGGCAGCTAGAGGGTGGCCAAGAGCAATAGATCCACCATGAGGATTGACCTTGCCTTTTAAAAATTTTTCTTCCCAGTTATGTTTAAACTTTTCTTTGCCCACTTTAAAGATAGAAAGGCAGGTAGCGGCAAAGGCTTCATGCAGTTCAATATCTTCCAGCTGTTCAAAAGAAATCCCAGCCCGTTTTAATGCCAAATCCGTAGAAAAAACAGGAGCGATCCCCATGTGCGCAGGATTGTTGCCCCAAAAAGCCCAAGAAACTAGTTCCGCATGAATTTTAAGATTTAAATCTTTTGCTCTTTGTTCTGAGGTCACGATCACTGCTGCGGCTCCATCAGAACGGGCGCAGGAATTAAAAAGAGTGAGCGTTGCATTGGTTTTTCCTTCAACATATTTTTTCCCTAAGATATGTTCGCCATATTTTTTATAAAGATCTTTCATGGAAAATGAGGGGGAGTCAAACATGAGGGGAGCGCGAGAGATCATGTTTGGTTTTTCTACAAGAGCTTCCCTTAAAAAAGGATATTCATCTTTTTCTAATAGAACAGTTCCATTTTTTTTAACCGGCACCATGTGGTTCGGATAAAAACCATTTTTTTCAGCAGCTAGAGCTCTTTTAAAACTTTCATAAGCGTAACTATCTTGCGCTTCTTTAGGGATTGAATACATTTGGGCGCAAACCTCTGCGGTTTGAGCCATTCCAATAAATTTTACAGGATCTGTTAAGCCCTCTTCTATGCAGTCTTTAATTTCAACCTCAGAATTTTCCCAGAGCTTCAGCCAATTTTCCTTTACAGAGTCTAAGGAACGGAGTTCTTTAAGGGATCTTGGACCTCGGATGAGGTACGGGAAAGTTGACATGGATTCAGTGCCGCCAGCAATGTAGAGTTCTCCTTCTCCCATTAGAATATGTCTTGCCGCGCTGCACACAGCCTCCATCCCAGAAACGCAATTAGCTTGCACTGTCAGGGCATGGGCTTTTTCTGGCAGCCCAGATTGCAAGAGCGCGATGCGCGCTATATTAGGAGCGCTGGATCCTTGGCCTACCCAGCCAGCCATGACCCCATCCACCGCGTGCGGATAAAGGGAAGTTTTTTGCAGCAGCCCTTCAATCGTTAATTTAAGGAGTTCTTCCGGCGTGATTTTTGAAAGCGCTTTAGAGATATGGCCGATCGGGGTTCTTACACCATCGCAAAGAACAATTTTTTTTGCTTTAATCTCCATTTGAAATAAAGTATAACATAAAACCTTTATTTTTCAATAGTTAAAGGTTATAATAATTCTTTAAAAATTAATTAATCTTGAGATTGCTTAATTTTTTGATTCTTTAAAGCAAAGCTCACCAGAAGGTAAATCAGGCAAATACAATGACTATAGATAAATCAGTAACTACTTTAGTAGAGTCTAATAAAGACCTGGAACTGGTTGAAAAGTTAGGGGCTGGGTATCGTTCTATTTTAGAACAGCTTTCAAAGATTATTGTGGGACAAAGTCAGGTGATTCAGGAACTCTTAATCTCTTTATTCGCTAGAGGCCATTGCCTGATTGTGGGAGTTCCAGGACTTGCGAAAACTTTGCTTATTTCAAGCCTGGCTGAAATTCTTGACCTGGATTTTAAGCGCATTCAGTTCACTCCGGACTTAATGCCTTCAGATATTACTGGAACAGAAGTGATTGAGGAGGATCCGCTCACTCGAAAAAGAAGCTATCGGTTTCTTCCAGGTCCCATCTTCACTAACATTTTGCTTGCAGATGAAATTAACCGAACCCCTCCTAAAACCCAAAGCGCGCTTTTACAAGCCATGCAGGAATATAAAGTGACTTCAGGGGGAAAAACAGTTCCTATTTCCCTGCCATTTTTTGTATTAGCTACGCAAAACCCTATTGAGCAGGAAGGAACTTACCCTTTACCAGAAGCACAGCTGGATCGTTTTTTCTTTCAGGTGAACATTGATTATCCGAATTTAGATGACGAAAAAAAAATTGTGCATCAGACCACCAGCGGCCAGACCATTGGCTTAAAGAAAATTTTAAGCGCAAAAGATGTTTTAGAATTGCAGGAGATTGTGAGAAAAGTGCCTGTGGCAGAAAATGTGGTGGATTATGCCGTGCGCTTGGCTCGCGCTACCCGGCCAAAAGACGAGAGCGCTCCCTCTTTTATTAAAAACTGGATCTCTTGGGGAGCTGGCCCTAGGGCGTCTCAAAGTTTAATTATGGGCAGCAAGGCAAAAGCGATTTTAGAAGGAAGGCTAACAGTTTCAATTGAAGATATCCGCAGTTTAGCGCTTCCAGTTTTGCGCCATCGGCTAATTCTTTCTTTTCACGCTGAAGCTGAAGGAGTGGCTGTAGAAGAGATAGTTCAAAAACTTTTAGATTCAAAATTTTAGTTTCCCAATAAATTGGGTTCTTATCTTGATCCCCTTCTTTTAGCAAAAATAAGCGCTCTTCAACTACGCGCAAAAACAGTAGTAGAGGGTTTTATTGCTGGCTTGCATAAAAGTCCTACCCATGGCCATTCCCTGGAATTTGTACAACACAGAGAATATACCTTTGGCGATGAACTAAAATATTTAGATTGGAAAGTTTATGGAAAAACAGATCGTTTTTTCATTAAACAGTTTGAAGCAGAAACAAACCTTAGGCTTTATCTGCTTTTAGATGCTTCAGGCTCCATGAATTTTAAAGGGGAAAAAAGCGCTCTTTCTAAATATGAAACTGCAGCTACCTTAGCAGCCAGTTTGGGGTATCTTGCCTTAAAACAGGGGGATTCTGTGGGGTTAGCTGCGTTTAATAAGGGGACTTTAAGATTAATCCCTCCAAGAAATAGCTTAAGCCATTTAAATATTCTAGTAAAGGAATTAGAAGGAGTATCTGTTCAGGGAGAAACAAGTTTGAGTGAAGCGTTAGAAGAGATTGCCCAATCTTCTAAAAAACGGAGTTTATTTATTTTAATTTCTGATTTAATAGAGGATGAAAATGCGCTCTTAGCTGCCATTAAACTCTTGCGTTTTAAAAAACATGAGGTGTCAGTAGTTCAACTGCTGGATCCAGAGGAAAAGGAGTTTCCTTTTCAAGGGAACATTCGTTTAGAGTCCTTAGAAAAAAATGAAAATTTAAATTTGAATTCTGAACTTTTTAGGGCAGATTATCAAAAAGCGATTGAAAATTTTATATTGTTTTATCAAAAAGCTTTCCGCGACATTGGAGTTGAACACCATTTTGTCTTAACATCCCAACCTTTAGAACTTACCTTAAGCGCAATCGTAAGAGCCGCGTGAACCTTCATTTTTTAAACCCCCATTTTTTATGGGCTCTCCCTCTTTCTTTTCTGCCGATCTTACTCCATTTTCTTTTAAAAAAACCAGTTAAAGTTCTCCCCTTTGGCGATTTAAGGTTATTAAGAAAAATAGTCCTTAAAAGCAGCCCCAGAAGAAAATTTGAGGAATGGCTTATTTTATTTTTAAGAGTTTTAACGCTTTTAACGCTTGTTTTATTTTTTTCAAGACCGGTTTTTCATTTTGGAGCTTTAGCTGGACAAGAGGGGGATTCTATAAGTCTGATCCTTCTTTTAGATAGTTCTTACTCCATGCAAAAAGAGGAAAAAGGGATTAAAATTTTTGATCAAGCTAAAAATTTGGCTGAAAAAATATTAACTCAACTAAAAGTGGAAGATCGTTCCTGCTTGATCGTTTATTCAGATAAAATCGTTTATTTTTCCGGGATTTTAAATAATGAACATCAGGAATTAATCCAGACCCTTCAAAATCTAAAATGCACTTACATGGAAACAGAAATTTTATCTCCTTTAAATCAGGCGTATCAAATTCTTTCGGAATCACCTTCAGCTAATAAGGCTATACTTGTTTTAAGTGATTTAGCTAAACATGGATGGGAAGAGACCCAGGTTGAGAACCTCAAAGATTTTGATCCAAACGTGCGGTTGGTATTTCTTAAAATAGTTGAGAACCTTGAGAATGCTTCGATACAGAAGGCTCAAATTTTCCATGATTTAAGCTCAAATTTTCTTAAAACAGAGGTGGATGTTCGCAACTGGGGTTCAAAAGCTCTTACGCTTCCCATATCCGTAGAATATTTTTCTAAAACCAATGAATTTTTAAAAAGAAAGGCAGAACAACTTTTAAATTTATCTCCATTTGAATCTCAAAAGGTTTCTATCACAGCCAGTGAAAATGAGCCGAATATTACAGGAAGAATTGTCCTTGGATCTGACATTTTGGAAACAGATAATAACTATTATTTTGCGCAAGAGTTTCCAGAAAAAATTAAAATCCTTATGGTAGAAGAACATGCTCAAATGACAGCCCTAACCGGCGAATCTTATTTCTTAAGGCAGGCTTACCTCACTCCCCCAACACCATTTGAATTAAAGACCATTACTTTAGGTGAAATTAAAAATGAAAATCTAAAATCATTTAATATGATTTTTTTGATCGCCCCATCTCTAATATCAGAAGAGACAGCGCAAGAGCTTAAGGAATTTGTTAAAGGCGGAGGTTCTCTTTGGATTAGTTTAGGAGAGCGCACAACCCCGCATAATTTAACTGCTTTTGATGATCTTTTGCCCTGCTCTTTTAATCAAACCATAGAGCCAAAAGCTCTTTCTCTTGTCTTAAAATCATCACAGGATGATCCAGACTTTAATGCTCTTAAATCTGAATATGATTGGGATAAGATTCAGATCTACAAAATGGTTAGCACAGTGTTAAAATTAAATGCAGAGCCTCTGATTTCACTTTCCGATGGCACACCTTACCTGATATTTTCTAAAGATAAAAAAGTGGCAGTTTGGGCAAGCAGCATGGATAGAAGCTGGAATAATTTAGCTGGAAAACCGCTTTTTGCGCCGCTCTTGCGAAAACTTGCGCTTTGGAGCTCTCAAACCAACTCTTTTAAGGAACCTTTTAATCTAAAAGTTGGTGAACCTTTTAGGATAAAAGCGATCCCCGCTTGGCAAAATAATTCAATGACTCTACTCTCACCCTCTCAAGAAAAAATTGACCTTCATTTTTCTAGTGAGGAGATTGTTTCTGATCCAATTTTAGAGCCTGGAATTTATACTTTAAGCGGTTTAGACATAAAAAAAGGGCAGTTTGAAAAAAAGTTCGCTGTTAATCTTGCGAAAGATAAGGAAAGCGATCTTAAAACAATAAAAGAAGATGATTTAAAAAGAATTTTTCCTAAAGCGCAGTGGAAGTTCCTAGAGACGAACGAGCAATTTATAAGTGATTTTTTTTCTTACCTAAAAGGCAAAGAGCTAAATCAAGTTCTTATTTTACTTTCTGCTTTATTTCTTTTAATGGAAATACTTTTAATTTTAAAGCGGAACATTCATAGGAATTTTTTTGCAATTTTCATCTTTTTTATTTCGTGTTTTTACATTCAGATTTTAGGAGCGGTAGAGTCTTCTGGGAATCGTTTTATTTTTGGGCAGCTAAAAAATAAGGAGCAGACTCAAGATTGGGATCCTTACCCGCAAGCGGCTTTTGACATCCTCTCATTCCTAACCCAAACCACCAGCGTTAAAGTGGGAGCTGAAAAACGCATTTTAACTCTAGGCGATCCGGATTTGTTTGAAAGTCCGTTTCTAGTCTTCACAACTCAAACTAAAATAGAGTGGTCTGATCAAGAAAGGGAAATTCTAAAGCGCTATCTTTCCGGCGGAGGATTTCTTTTGGTAGAAGATAGGTCAGGACAGAAAAATGGAAGTTTTGACTATTCTTTTCGTCAGGAGATGAAAAAAATATTTCCTGAGAAGAGTTTTAAAATTATCCCTAGAGACCATGCCATTTACCGTTCCTTTTACCTTTTAAGATCCATTGGAGGAAGAAAAATAGTGAACAACTATTTTGAGGGCTTGGAAATTGATGGGCGCATCGCTTTGGTTTATTCTCAAAATGATCTCCTTGGAGCTTGGGCAAAAGATATTTTTGGAAACTACCTTTATGAATGTGAGCCGGGGAAACAAGCCCAAAGATGGGAATCAGAAAAGTGCATGATTAATATTATTCTTTATTCGCTTACAGGATCTTATAAGACAGATAAAATCCATATTCCGTTTATTGAAGAAAAATTAAGGAGATAAATGCTCTCTTCTTTTCAAACTCATTTTAACTGGCTTGTAGCGCTATTGGTTTTAGTCCTTGGGGCTGGGATGATTTTTGTTTTAAGGCAATCTTTAAAATGGTTTAAATTTTTAAGGATCTCTGTTTTTATTTTACTTTTATTTTTAGCTGTTGAGCCGTCGTTTGAAACTGTCCCTAAAAATTCTAATAAATTAAAGCTTGCAATTTTGATGGATGTTTCTAAATCTATGGGAATTGAAGATCCTCAAAATAGGATCACAAAAGCTAAAAGTCTATTAAAAAATGCGGTTGGAGAACTAGAGGAAAATTTTGACTTAAATTTCTTTCAATTTTCACAAACCTGCATTCGTTCTTCTTTAAAAGAAATTGAAAAACTGGAAGCAAAAGGACGGGAAACCCAACTTCTTAAAGCCCTAGAGCAAATTTCTAGGGAACAAAGGGGCGAGAACTTTCCTATTCTAGTTATTTCTGATGGCTCAGAAAATTTTGAAAATTTAGAGCCTGATAGAGAGGGGAGTCTAGCTCCCATCTTTACAATAGGAATGGGAAATGAAAAAGGATTTACTGATCTTGCCTTGCGAGATTTAAGGGCTCCGGATTTTGCGTTTAAGGGAAAAGCTGTTGAATGCGTTGTTGAAATTAAAAATGTCGGGTTTCTTAAAAAAAAGGCGCCAGTTATTTTAAAAGAAAAAAAAGGGAGTCAGTTTGAAGAGATTTTTACAAAAGAGCTTTTTTTAGATTCAGAGAACCCCCAAGAAAAATTTGAATTTAAGTTCACGCCGGCTGAGATAGGATTTCATGAATATCAGATTGAAATTCCTTTGCAGAAAGGAGAGATTGTAAAATCTAATAACCTCATAAATTTTAGCTTAAATGTAAAAAGGGAAAAATTAAGGATCCTTTATCTTTGCGGCCAACCCAGCCCAGAATATGCTTTTTTGCGACAACTGTTTAAGAGCGATCCTTCAATTGATTTAGTTTCTTTTGTGATTTTAAGAAATCCAGAAAATGTTGTGCCAGTGGCTGAAGATCAACTTTCATTAATACCATTCCCGGCTCATGAAATTTTTAATAGAAATTTGAGCGAGTTTGATCTTCTAATATTCGAGAATTTTGCGTATGAACGTTTTGGCATTAGCAGCCAAGATTTAGAGAATGTAAGGCGTTTTGTGGAAGAAGGGGGAGGAGGTTTTTTAATGATTGGCGGCGTTAACTCTTTTGGATTAAGCAATTATTCTCAAACAGCGATTGAGAAAATTTTGCCAGTAGTTTTAGACAAATCTAGGGAAAAAATAGAGGATGGTTCTTTTAGTCTTAATGTTCTTCAAAGTCAGCATCCGCTTATGAACTTAGGAGAGGCTGCTTTGGAAACTAAAACTTTATGGAAAAACATGCCTATTTTAAAGGGATACCATAAATTTGGAGAAGTAAAAGAAGGGGCTCAAACTTTAGCGGCAATTTCTCTTGATGGTTCTCCAGCGATTGTGGCCTGGGAAAAGGGAAAGGGAAGGGTGATCGCCATGGCGCTACTTTCTACCTGGCAGTGGGCTTTGAAATTAAGCGAGCAAGGGAGTTTGCAATCTGGGTACACTCAGTTTTGGAGAAGACTGGCGCGTTGGATCACTTCTTCTACTGATTTAAAGCCCATTCAGATTATTTTAAGTGAAAGCGAGGCTTCAGTTGCAAGAGCGATCGTCATAAAGATACTATTAAATACAGAAACTTTAAAACTTTCAAGGGAATTTAATTTAAACGTGAATGTTTTTGAGAATGAAAAAATTTTAGAGGCTTTGCCTTTAACTTCTTTAGGTAATTTTGAGTATCGCACGGAATGGCTGCCTAAAAAAGGGGGACTGTTTTCTATCCGGGTCTCGCTTCAATCTGAGGGAAATGAAATTAAAGAGTTTAAAGCGTTTAAGGTATTGGAGACAGATTTAGAATTAGAAAACCCTTTTCCCAATCATGCTCTGCTTAAAGAATTATCTAAAGTAAGCGGGGGCGAGTTTTTTACTCCAGAGAATTTTTCTCCTCAAATCCTTAAAAATAAAATTAAAAGAATCGAATCCAGCAAGGTTCAACCCATTCAAAAAAATCTCTGGACCAGCCCTTGGCTTTTAGTCTCTATTGTTCTGCTTTTACTTATAGAATGGTCCATGCGTCGTCATCAAGGTGGAATATAAGAGCGCGTGGGGCATAGAGGAAAATTTAGCGCCTGCACCTTGACAAGGTGAAACATTAGTGTTACACTTTTATTCGGAGGTTCATTCATGCCAACTAAAAATCCTAGAATTAACGTTGTCCTAAAAAAACCGTTGTTTACTACTATTAAATCCCTTGCTAATAGAAATAAAGTGTCCTTATCTTCCCAGGTAGAAGTATTGCTTACAGAAGCGTTGGAAACTTTAGAAGATGTGGGACTTTCTAAAATAGCGGATCTTAGAAACCATAGTTTTGATCGCAAGACAGCACTTTCTCATGAAAGATTTTGGAAGGCAGTTAGCAAAGACTCTATCCACTAAGTGCCTTATAAACTTCTTTATCATCCTCTTATTCTCAAAGAGGATGTCCCTGAGCTAAATCGCGATCTCTTAAATAGAATTAAAAAAGCGATTGAGGAAAGATTGCAACTTTCCCCTGAACAGTATGGACTTCCTTTAAGAAAAACTTTAAAAGGTTATTGGAAGTTAAGAGTTGGAGACTACCGCATTGTTTATTCAATTCGGAGAGAAGAAATTCATATTTTAGCGATAGCACATCGGAGCTATATCTATAAACTTGTCCTTTCCAGAATTCCATTTTAGAGAAGCTTTTTTTGCCATCTAGGCCACCGCAAATTGGTAACCAAAAGCGCAATGTCCACTGTATAATTTTTTATAATGCCTGCCTTGTAAAATTAGGGTTTTCCTGTTATACATAAGTTAGAAGTTTGAACCGATAAAGGCTACCTTTAACGAAAGTTAAAGGGCGCAAAGCTACAAGACTAAAGTTCCTGAATTCCAAAAAAGAAGGGACCATGTCAGTTGGGTTGCCGAAGTTTTTAAGAAGAACTTTATTTAAAAACCAACTAGCTTTGCTTTTAAAGCTGGTTGGTTTTTTTTTCGCGCGCGCGGGCGCGTAACGCGTTCTTAAAAAGTTACATTTTTGTTACAAAAAGTTTGAGAAAAGTTTAAGGTTTAAGACCCATAATTCCCTATGCGCAACCCAGACTCTAAGACACATTATTCCCAATGGACTCAGCCCACCGCTTTAGGCATGGCGCTTATTTTCTTTTATGTGCAGGTAGCCTACGGGATCATTGAACCTGCTCTAAAATCGCGCAGAGAAACCCAAGTTGCAAAACTCTGGCAGGAGAGAAAAGCCGCTGCTGATAGAGTTAATAAAGGGCAGGAAGATATTGAGAAAGGGGGTGAGACTGAGGGTAAGGAAAAAGGAACTTTACTTGCAAAGGTTCCTGCGCCTGAATTAGGGGAAGGGCTGCTTTCTCAAATCCCATCTATTAATTTAAATTTACTTCCTAATGCGCTTCCTAAAACTGTTGGTTTATCTGGTTCCGCAATTCCTAAACTGCCAAATGATTTAAAATCAAGGCTTCGAATTCTCCCATCCTGGTTTAAATCCTTATCCATTAGTTATGCAAATTTAAGAGAACTTTATCTCCCGCCTAATTGGAAACCAGGGGATTTTATGGTTGTTCATGTTCAGGACGCGCACGAAAATCTGGAAGCTCAAAGAAATATTGCAAAAATTATTGAATCTTTGGCGAGTAACGCTCAAGCGGACTCTAAGGCAATTGCGCCTTTGATTGTTGGTCTTGAGGGAGCAGAAGGGGCATTTAATTTTTCTCCCTATCGTTCATTTCCAGATAAAGAGATTAGCAAAGAGGTTTCCAACTATTTCTTGAAAGAATCATTTATTTCTGGAGCAGAATATGTGGGGATGACCTATGGACTAAGAGATAGGGAGGGGTTTACTTCTTTGGGTTCTCATGGCAATGGAGAGATTCAAAGCAGTTTGGGTATGCAACCCATTGAAGTATCTCAAGGCACAGCAGAATCTCAAAACTTTGAAGGTATTATATCCTCTGGTTTCCAGCCATCTAGCAAACAGTTTTTTCAGCCGATTTTATTTTGGGGTATTGAGGATGAATCCTTTTATCTTAAACATGTAAACGCGTTAAAAGAGAGTTTGCCATTAGAGAAAAAAATAAAAGAGGTTGTTCAGGGGTGGGAGTTCTCTATTAGCCAACTTAAAGAAAAGAATTTTAATCAGGATCTTCAAAATTTGGATCGTAGGATGATTCAATATCACCATGACCAAATAAAATTGAGTGAATATTTAAAATTATTAACTAAGCAGGGAATTCCAGCTGGTTCTGGGATGATACAAAAATATATTAATGCTTTGAGTTTGGAAGAGTCTTTAAATTATGAAAAGATTGAAAAAGAGAGACGTGCCTTATCTCAAGCCTTAGTGGAAAAAATTTCAAAAGAGGAGCTAAAAGATTTAGCCTCTGCAAGTTTAGCTTACAGGTTAGGGAACATTAGTTATGGGGCGTTTTATCAGTACTTAAGAGATTTGTGCGCTGCTTATAAAATAACCCTTAAAGATTTTCCCGCAATGGATCAATATATCCGCTATGTTTTGATCTCAGACAATATTCGCAGCGATGAATTATTTTCTGAGATGGATGCGTTGGAAAAAAAGCGGATTGAGTCTTTAATTCAGGCTCCAAAGGAAAAAGAAATTGTTCAGCTTTCAGGAGATTTAAGGCTAGTAGAAAAATTAGTTAGCTTTCAACTGAGCCCAGAGGAATGGGAATTATATGTGGCAAGAAAAGAAGAGATTAAGAAGATAGAAAGTAGGATTGAGAAATTTGGTTTTAGGGAGCTAAGAAGAAGAGAGCTTAGCAAGGAACAAACATTAGATGATAAGATTTCAGAAACCTTAAATCCCCTAACTCCCTCTAATGCGACAAGTCCACGAACCTTAAGTCCATCTAATTCCTCAACCCTAGAGCCATTTGAGAATTTTAATCGAGCTGCCATTGCGCGCGATCAAGCTCTGATCCGTAATCTTTTAAAGAAAGTTGGGATGGGAGATTCAAATCATCAAAACCAACTTGCTGTTCTTGTGGCAGGAGGTTTTCACACTCATGGCATGACACAGATTTTAAAAAATAAAGAGGTTGCTTATGCAGTGCTTGCCCCTAAACTTGGGGCCATAGAAGGTTCTGGAACTGATTATCTTGAAATCTTTCGCAGGGATAAAACTCCTTTGGAAAAACTTTTTACAGGAGAGCGCATTAACCTTAAATCGTATCTGGGTACTGCGCTCTTGGAGATGGGGAATGAAAAGATTCCGATTTTCTCACTCTTGGAAAGGATGTTCTTGGTTTTAGCATTGGGGAGCTTTATTAAAAAAGAGTTGCAGCAATATCCCGCGTTGAATGATGTTGTTAAAGAGAAAATCATGGAAGCTGCCATGGCTTACTTTAATCAAGAAAAAGAGAAAGGAAAATTCAAAACTATTCAGAACCTTGAGCTCAATATCAAGGATGAAGCTAGAGAATTTTGGAAGGAATTAGATATGGATCAGAAAAAATTGGTATTGCAGAAAGTTTCCATCTCTTTTAGCTTTCAGGGGTTGAATGGACACAACTCAAGCTCTATTGAGTTAGAAGCTACTCACAAGGATCTTCCATATAAAACTGGAAAAGAAGGACGGGTTGTTTTTAAATCTCTGCAAATAGGGGATTACAATTTTAATCTTTATCCTGGAGAAATAACTCTTTGGAAACAGATTATCGCTGGAGTCAGTCTGCGCGCTTTTACTAAATTTTTGAATTTTAAAAACTTTCTCGATTTCTTAAAAGATCAGTTAAAACCGCCAAAATCTTGGGGACAAGGAATTGTGCAAATTACCTTGATCATCTCACTTTCTCTGACCTCTTTGGTTTCACCGGGATATGCGGCGTTAGCGTCAATTTTGCCTTCTTCATTTGCTACTCCAATCTCTGCTCCTTTAATTGAATCTGGCATTCAATTATCTCATTTTGATAAAGAGGATATACGAAAAACCGGGATTAACCTTGCCAATCTGGATGAAATTTTAAGAGATGCTAATAATCCTGAAGACATAGTGATCACAAAGCAGGCGATCTCTTTATTCATTGGCGCTGGAAAAGATTTAAAGAATGTAAAAGGGATTATTATTTCAGACAAATTGCCTTTTGGAGCTATGGCGGCAACTTTTAAAGATGGACGACCAGGATATATTTTGGGAAGGAGAGGAGGACTTGCACAACGCATCTTGACTATTTCACATGAGAAAGTCCATATTGAAAATTCTGATGAGGTTGAGCAAGGGAGCATGACAAGAAGGGAAGGTGAATCTCTAGCTTTGGTTGGTACAGCAGAAGGGGAAGAATTTGTAAATAAAACTGGAGTAGGCCACTATTCTCAGGATGCGATCAATCAGCAGCTTTGGTTTGCCCATAGGATGGCTGACAGCAATATTCCCTATGACCGTGAATTCCAAAATGAAGATGAGTTTACTCAAGATTTGGTGATGGTCCCCTACTTTATAGCAATGACAATGTTAAAAGATAAATTAAAGACAGATCCTGAATGGTTTATTTATAAAAGAAGCAGAAAAGTTGGAAGCGGATATGAAGTTGTCTTTGAAGTGAAAGGGAAGAACCATACCGTGAATGTCACCTCTTGGAAAAATTGGAAAAAAAAGATTGGGAAAGATTCTCAGAAAATCCAGTGGAGCTCTTTTAGAGAAGGAGTCTTGAGGTTTGTGGTATATTTCGAGAAGGTTTTTATTGGTAGAGGAGCTGGAAACTGGTTTAAACCTGTATGGTACACAAAATATGTTGCCTGGTGGTTTGAGCAGCTGATCGCTTTTGGAGTCGGCGCCGTTGCGTACATGTTTCTGCCCGCAAGTTTTGCGGTGTTAGCGCCTTTAATTTTTGGTCTAACTTTTTGGCTGCCTCATTTCATCTTTAATCGAAACGCTTTTTGGAGTAAAAGCGTTTTGATTCTTACTTTAGCCACAACTCTAGTTGCTGCTCTTCCCCTTGCGGGTCTCTGGGTTACGGCAGTTTTTAGCGCCGCTGCTTTAGTGGTTTGGCACAGGTCAATCAACATGCGCGCAGTAGGCGCACAAATCAAACAGCAGAAGAAAACCTCTGAACCTCCTTCCACGTTTGCAGGACGTTTAAGGTTTAGAGCGTTGACAATTTCTAGAACTATTTTTAGATGGGGTTTGATGGCACTCATGCTGACTACCGGTACTTTATCTGGAGCGATGTCTTTAGCATACGATGGAGCCAGATTGATTGGGGATGGAATATCCATTCAGCATGTTCTTAAATCCCCGCACTTTTTTAAAAAATATTCTCCTATATCAGTAAACGATTCTGCTTCCCTTCTTCAAAAAATTCTGACAAAAGCCGGTGTCAGCGATATTGATAATTCAATCGAACAAAAGAAAGCTGACCGGCTGTTGTGGCAGAAAATATTCAAAGAATATTCTAATGATCTCCCTGTTTCTGCGCTTATTTCAATCAACCGAATTCAAAATCTATGGGATCAGAGGCAATTGGATGATCTCTTTAATGGTTTGCGGACAGAGCCCGAATTGCTTTACCGGTATCTCTCCGAAGTTGCCCAATGGCCGAATAAAGACCAATTGGAGTTTAGCAGGTATTTCGCTTCACTTAAACCTGGCACAAGACAGCAGGTGTTCGCACTCTTTTATAAAAATTTGCGTCAAGACCTGGCAGTATTGGAAAGTGTAAATGATATTGGGAATTTGAAAGCTTTGGCCTTTAAACAATCACAAGAAATTTTGGATGGGATGGAAAATCTCTATGCTTCTATGGCGCAGATGCTCAATAGAACTCAACCCTTGGCTATGGGTGTTGTGTCTGAGACTTCCGCAGCTCCAAAACCTATTATGGGGCTTACAAGAAAACGTATGGCAAAAAATATTGAGCGTGTTTTTGAAGAAGCCATTCAAGAATTTACGAATCAAGGATATACCGTCACATTGCCTTTACCAAAAAATATGAATGTTTACGGACTGGCTGCATTGATAGGCCATGCCCTGTATCATCCCAATGTAACGTTCTTAGAGATCAATGTGGCTGGGAGTCTTCTCGATTGGGTAACAGGACAATCAAATTCTAGGAATCCCAACGGTTATCGCCCTTCCTACAAAGAACTTCTTACAAAGGCGATGAGTTTAAGCGTAGATCATGAAAAGAAAACGGTTAATCTATTAAAAGCGATTGCGTCTATCGGCCATTATTATAAAGCGATGGCTCGAGAGCCGGGTTTGATCCTTGGCGGGGAGGATGCAAGAGAGGAGGAGGATGGATCCGACTATTTTAGAAATCATGACGGGAATCTATTGTCTATGGCATGGTCTCTGGACCCCGCAATGCGTTATACGGTAGACGATGCCGGCAATCCCGTATATCACTGGAGACCGGTTGATGAGAACGGAAACAGCTGGATTCCTAAAGGACAAAGGGTTGGAATTAAATGGTTTGCAACTGAAGATGACTTGTACCATGAATGGGGATTTTTGCCTTTTAGTATTTATGCTGAAATGAAATCGTTCAATGAAATTGTTTCCGATCAAAATAAATATTCACCTGAGGGATTTGATGAGTACTTTATAGAACATCTTTCATTATCTGGTTCAAACGCATATAAGATAAGCGAGATTGATGATTTATCCACACCTTTAACTACGGATACGATGCGATTAGTTATGATTTATAAATTTTTAAGATTATTGGGTCTAGAAAAGTTCGCAATGAAAATAATTCATTTTGATTCTGATTCTTCTACTGATTCATTTGGGGTATCCAGTAAATCGGAGAATAAATCTATTTTTTCTGAGTCTGGCGTTTTTATAGCGAACGAATTAACTGCGCGTGGACTCATTAAATTTGAAGATACGACATTAAAACTTGTGAATCATCCATCTTTGGAGACTACCCTTGGCCGTAATAACGGGCTGATGGGTTATTTGAACAGGATTGTGCCTGATTCTAATTGGAGAACGATGAGATCAATGGATGAACTCGTTTCATTGGTAAAGAGTGATCCAGAGAAATTTTGGATGATTGCTGCGGCGCTGTATCAAATTTCCAATACAATCTTAGCTAAATCAGACTCGGACTTTGTATTTGCTTCTAATCTTCCTAGACTAAATGATAAGGATTTGGAGATTCTGTTTGAAAATGGATCATTGAGCATTCAAGATTTTATGCAGCACGCGCCTCAAGGATTGAAAAGAAGTTTTTCGTGGGCCACAAAATCTAGGAAGTTGAGGGAATTTTTGAGGTTAGATCCATTATTGGCAATAGAGGTAACGAAAAATTGGCATACAACAGACGAAGAATTAATTGAAATGTCGTTTCATAAAAACCCTAGAGTGAGACAAGCCGTGTTCAGAAGCAGCAGGAGGAATAATTACTCTCTGCCGCTTTTTGCATTAATAAAGCTGACAAAGGATGATTCTTTTCCTTGGAAGGAAAGGGCGAATGAAATTATAAAAGAACAATACGGCGAAATGTCCACACGTATGGAAAAGCTTTTTAACGAACTTGTGCGGGATCATGAAGAAATACCAAAAAGCGTTATTGTAAAACTAGTTCGAGTCAATGATTATTTAAGAGATGGATATAACCCTAATTTATCCGCAGTGTGGGACAGTATTCCCGCCGAATTGCCAGCTGAAAAGCGTCTGGAGAATTTTATCAGAATCATGGATTTAAAATCAGGGAGGGATAAAAATGTGGGCGGAATCATGTTGTGGTTAAAGCGGCCGATTGTAAAACTCTTTCCAAATTTAGAGCCGATCTATGACCAATGGATCGCGCCGATTTTAGAAAATTTTCTGGTTCTAACAGTTGGAACTGTTCTGATTGGCATTTCTGTTTATTGGGCAACTGGCGGTGATTTAACCATGGCCATTCGATTGGCGAATTTGTTCAGCTGGAGTTTATTTTTTGCTGGGCATTTAGCTGATTTAAAAATATATGGGGCAGAAAGAGCGCCTCCTGTCAACCTTGCCTTTGCTGGATTCATCGCATCTGTGAACATCGCTCTTGGCTTCCTTCCACTTTCTCCGTTCTATCTTATTCTTACAATTGTTTTTGGTTCTACCATCATTCATTTTATAACCAATGCTACAGGACAGTTTATACCAGCCTTAATAAGCAATGTAAGAGTGAAGATTGGTTCTCATTTTTTCAATCTAGCTGCAATATGGGATAAATTCTATTCTTTATTTTTTTCAAAACACCTGCCCTTTATGGAAGCAGGGTTGATGGGGAAATATCAGCTTCTTTCTCTTCCATCTTACACCGAGACAGGGCAGAATCAGGGGAAAGTTTCTGCAAAAGTTAAGAATCTAGAAACCGGTGAGGAGAAAGAAATAGAGATCAAAGCTCAAATGTGGCAATCCTATGGAGTAAAAGGATCTCTAAATAGTTTAAAAAAGAAAACAGAGGATAGCTTAGCAAAAGAGATCATTGATTATGCTTTGCTAAAACTACCTCAAACTTTTTTGGTTTTGGAAGAAAATAGCGATTCGATCTTTGGAATCAGCAAAGTAAAAGTGGATGGGGGAGAGACCATTGCGATTGCTGATTTTCTATTGGATGATCCCATTGGATTGTTCCATGAGGCTGCGGAAAGTTATTTTGCTAAGAATGGGATGGAAAATATTTATAAGAAGCTCATGCCTTGGGAAATTTCAATGTTCCTTGACGACTGGAAAGAGAAAGGGAATATTCCTGGAATTGTAGCATTGGATGGATTTATCCATGAATTAGAGTCACATTTGAGGAAAAATCCATTTCATGCTCAAAAATATCTTACTAAGGGTAAGGATGAGGAGCTGGCGCTTCAGCCTCAAGATGAGGAGCTAACGCTTGCTTCTCAATACAAAGAGATTATCTCCTATTATTTTTATTATCGGGATTGGGATACGAGCGAAAAAGAACTTTTTCCCCACACTTTTTTAAGGGGATCAGGTAGAACCTTGAGGGAAATATACGCTCAATGGGAAGCTCTGGGTAGGGCGCTGACTGATGACTCTTTAGTTGAATTTATTGAGTATGCAAAGGAAGAATATTCGTATGAGATACCTTTAAGGGAAAGGCATCTCCTCTTGCTTAATTTAAAAACAGGATTAAAAGGCAAAGAGCTTCTGTTTGGTTTACAAGATAGAGCGTTTGGAGAAGAGCAAAATCAGGAATTGAGCTCTAAACTTAGTGAGAAAGCCAAAGAAAACAAACCTGATTCAGAAACCGGAATTTTAGAAATAGTTAATTATCTGGGGGAAGCTGGAGGTAAAGAAGGAGCGCAGGGAGGAGCTCAAAAGGGAGATAAGTATATTTATGATCCAGTAATAAAAAGAGAGGTGATTAGAAAACTAAAATCTGAAAAGAGCCTGATTAGCAGAGAAGATGATGAATTTCGGGCTTTGTATGAGGAGACAGAGAAAATTTTTAAAGATGTTCTTGGCGCAGCCAGGGACTATCTGATTTCAGCCGGGGAAAGAGATAGAGCAGAAGGACTTCTAGATGCGGACATCTTCCTTGCTGATCTAAATTCTGCTAATGCAGGAGCCTATCTATATCTTAATTTTGTTGTGATTAACATGGGACTCTTTAAGGAGCTTTTGAAGGAAGGAACACTTACAAAAGATTTGATCGCATTTATATTAGCTCATGAAGTCGTTCACCTCATTCAGTTTAGAGAGGATTTTGATGCAGGGCGAATTCAACTGAATGCTGGGTTTAAATCTATAGATGATTTGATTGCGGGAAAATTAGAACAACATATAGATAAGTATGGAAGGGAGCAAGATGCGGATGTGCGGGCAGTTGAGCTGGTAAACAATGCAGGTTACAGTGTAAGTGAGATCACTCTATTTTTTGAGAAAATGGCAAAGGAGAAGAAATTTAGGAATAAATTTCAAACAATGATTGATAAGCATGCTCCCCCTGAAACCCGGATTGAGTATTTGAAAAAGATTAGGAAAAGAAGCAACTGGCGTAAAGTAAAGGCTGAAGAAACAGAAAAATTTAGTCAGAAAACCATAGATGAATTAAATGGAGAAAGAAGCAAGAATCGTGTTTCCCAAGAGAGATTATTGGCAATTAAGAGTTTGGAAGAAGTAGAAGAGACTGCAAAAAATGCAAAGAATATGGAAGAATTAGAATTTTTAATTAGTTGGGGAATGACCAGTACTTTGGAAAAAATTTCCAATGGCGTTGCTAAGGATGAGATCAGGAATATTGTTTCCAGTGATCTTATCCAGGAAATAGAGGATGCGATAAGGGAACTGCATGAATTCAACGAAAAAAATTATACATTTCGCTCTTATACCATTCTTAATAGCGAACATTTGTGGGGAGCGCCTTACTTTAATCTTCGTAGGGATAGTAGTGTAGAAGAGATTGTGGCTTATTGCATTTTAAGTGTTTTTGCCACAGGAGAATTGCCTAAGAGAGGCAGTTTGGATTGGGAACATGCTTCAAATGAAGAGCAAAGACTCTACTTGCTTGTTTCAAAATTGCTTGAGAAAATTTATTTTCCTTTGCTGCTTGAGAATGAAAGAATTCAATCTGTTTCCAAAGAAAAGGATAGAGCCATAGATGCAATTAGAAAACGCGCTGAATCTCTTGTAAGTTATAGAGAGGATCCTTTGGCATTTTTAATGATGATGTCGCTTAAGGATCGCCCTGACAAAGATGTGCTTGGCGGTTATGGTGATTTTAGAGACGCAATTGAAATTCGAGAACGCATGCAAGGAATAGTTAAGGATTTAAAGTTGGAAGATTTGATCCGTGTTCTTAAATCAGCTGTTTATCCTCAAGAAATGGGTTTTGATCTTGAGGATGAAAATAAAAGTTTTGGAAATTTTTTAGGAGAATTTTATTCCCTTAAGAGAGAATTTTTTTCGAAATATATGGGCGCGGTTATTGATAAAATTTCTTCTCATTTTTCAACCATGTCTTTAGGGGAACTCCTTGGAATTTTAGATTTGATTCTTCATAAGGAAAAGGAGTTTCTGGGAAAAGGTTATTGGAATAGTGAGAAGTTGGTCAATTCAATTATTCAAGAGGTTGGGAACCAAGGCCGTAAACTTAAAAGTGACCATAAAATATTATTAGACTATTTTTTGAAGAACGACTCCCTGCATTCCATAAAAGCTGTAGGAGATTTTGTTTATCAGGAGCTTTTAAAAGATCAAAACTCAAAAGTTATAAGGGAAGCGATCTATAGCTCAGCGCATCTACGCGAACAGGTTTTAAGGAGCTATATCTCTGCAATCCAATCTCAAAATCCTAATAAAGTCCTTTTTTATGACAATTTAAGAAATGGTGAAATTGAAGAGATCATTGAACTATTTTTAATAGGTCGTGGAGCAACCCTCAGCGCTATGGTGTTGGGTATTGAGAGTGATCTTGGCTCTATCTATAGAGCGTTTATTAATCGTTCATTTGGTTTAAATGATATCCAGAAATTAAAAATACTAAAAGCTTTCATTGACTCACACGATAAGGTAAGAAGGAATGAGTCTGGTTATAAACCTTTAAAAATGGGAGATATTTCTGAACTTTTGTGGTTTACAGTAAGGGCTCTTTATGGTCCAGAAGAAAAAGAATTTCTTAAACAGGAGTGTGTCCGGATCCTAAAAGAAGCAGGCTTTTCAATGGATCAACTGCCAGAGTCAGAACGGATTTTTCAGTTAATATATTTTTTTGATAGCGGCGGGGTTTTAAGCGCAAGTGATTTCAATGAAAAGGTGTTGGAGATGATTCAAGACCCTTTAATCAAAAAGGAAGATTTAGAAATTCTTGCTTTATTTTTAAATAGTGATACTTTGAGAAAAAAGCAGGAGGAGCGGGGAGTCCCAACACTTTTTTCAATGGAGAGAATAGACAAAGGTCGGGCTGGAATTGATATGTCCTATTACTATGGAACCCCATCTCCGGAAGAGGTGATCTTGAACAAAGCATTTTACCAAGCGCAGACCTGGTCAGAGTTCATAGTTTATTTTAACTACCTGGTTTATTTAAAGATGACGGGACAAGAGAAAGAGGTTGAACGCGTGGCAAAAGTGGATGAAACTCCTGGAGAATATTCCATGTTTCAAGGAGAGTTGGTGTATGGAGAGTTTGAAGATTTACCACTTGAGGATAAGGATGGACCAGATAAACAAAAAATGATAGGTTTTTTTGAAAAAATAGGTGAATCAGAATTTTTAAAGCGAATGCGAATCAATATAACAAGAGCTTTTGAGCGTATTTTCAAAAGACTGATTTTTGGTGTTCCAAAATATCTGGATAGAAGAGATTTCCTCGCTGATGAAGAAGAGGGCTCTACTCTATTCCACTATCTTTTAAATTCAGAAAAAAGTTTTTCTGAACTTTTGCAAGAGATAAAAAGTTTTCTGCCCAAATCTATTTTAAGAGATTACATGCTTCTCTATTTGCTTGCAAAGATGGTGCATAAAGTATACCCATCTTTTAAATTAGAAGGGAGGATTGATCTTAAGAAATTAAAAAAAACTCTGGGAAATATGCAAGAGAATAGAGAGATATTGGATGCTTTAGAAGAGATTGCTCCTCTTCTTTCTTATGATAAAAGGATGGAAGTGATCAATTCAACTCTTTTGTCTTATTGGGGATTAAAGAAAAGTGGAGAGAAAAAGTCTGGTTTGGGAGGAAGAGATTATAAAGAAAATAAATATTATGATTCGATCTCTGAAGTTGAAGGATTAGAAGAAAAGATTAAAATAGCAGATAACGATATATACAAAATTAATGCATTAGGGGAAATTTTTATTAAACTTTCTCTCCTAGAAAAAATTCTGGCAGCAGTTAAAGGCTTTTGGGAAAAAATAGTTCTTTTTTTAAAGGAGTTAGTAGGAGCAATAGGTCAATTCATAACAGATTTATTTAACCACATTCGTAGATTTTTAGCTGCCACAGGACAATTCCTGTCAGCTCCCTTTAAGACCATTGGAGAGGTAGGAGTGATCTGGGATTTCTTAGATCTTTATCAGAAATACCGGTATCTTAAAAATTTTCATTTAGAGCTTATAGAGGGGGCAGACTCTGATAAAGAGAGATATATCCAAGCTGTAAAAGAGTTTTTAGGGGCTCGATATAACAGTGAGATAACAGAACTGGATGTGGATTTTGCAGACAGGCAGGTAGAAAACTATTTTAGAGAGGAGCTTTTAAGAAGGCTTTATGAAGATCGTTGGAGCATGATTTTAGTCAGACGGCTCATCCTTTTTTATAACCAAAAGTTCCGCTCAAGAACCAAAGTAGAACTCCTTCACTTTGATTTTCAGGAGAAAGAGACTCATCTGGACAGTTCCATTCCAGAGTTGTTTGGAAGCCACATAGAAAATGTAATGCTAGACCCTTTAAAACCATTCAATGAAAAAAGAGAGTATATTAAAAAGATGTTTCAAAGAGCCTCTCCTGTTCGGGATAAATATTTAGAGATCTTGTCTGAAAATGAAATTGTTCGTTTAAGCGCTGATCCAAAAAAAAGAGAGGAGCTGCTTAAAAATTTAAGCTCTCTTTTAGCTGAATTCTTCAATCCGTACTTTAAAGATAAATATAGTGTTCTTTCTTGGGAGTTAGAAAGGTCATTGAAGCCTGAGCTCTATGTTCCAAGCAAAGAAATGAGCAGGGATGAGCATTATAACTGCATTGAAAGAAATGTTCGTGTTACTCAAAAATATTTTGAGTCTGGATATCTTAGGGACGATATTTTATTTTCCATTTTGGAAGTTGCAAGAACCAACCATGAATATAGCTTGATAAAAGGTCTGCTTTATCAATATAAAGGGGATGTAATTAAAGATAAGAAAACCACTGAAACTGTTTTTTATGAAGACCAATTAAAGAGTTTTATTCAGGACGCGAGCGCAAAGGATAAAAAAGAGATTCTTTTGTGGATATTGGGAGTTAAGAAAAAACCTCTTTTAATCATTGAACTAGAAGAGTTTTTTGGGGTTCAGTTAGACCGTTTAAAAGAGACATTTGTGGGAGCAAGTGAATCTCGATTTAGAATGAAGAACGATGGAATTCATCTCAATCGTTTAGGCAAGAGCGCAAAAGAGGAATTTATTCGTAGGATATTTGTTGGAGAAAATGGGATATTAGAGACTGAAGGCGAATATGAAAATTTTATGGAAGCGGTCTTTGAAAAAGTGATGCCTAAAGAGGGTGAGCTTCCAAAGAGGAAACTGAAGACGATCCTTCAAACTGTTCTAAATCAGAGCAATGTTGAACGCAAACTAAAAATTGTGCAAGCGCTTTCTATTAATTTGGGCTCTGTTTTAGAGGGAGAAAATGCGAATGAATCAGAGGTGATCGCTAAATTTTTTGAGTCTTTGGGTCTTGTTGGGGTAAAAATGGCTCAGGTGCTGGCGCATTCTTATGATATTTCTCTTCCTCAGGAGTTAAGAGAATCTTTAAACAATCTTTCTAGCCGGGCTGATCCTTTAAGCAAGATGGTGGTGTTTGAAACCATAGAAAATGTTTATCCGGGAGGCTTTGAGGAAAATTTTGAAACTGTTGGGGCTCCTTTGGGAAGCGCTTCTGTAAAGATTGTTTATACAGTAAAAAGAAAGGGAGCTTTAAGTGAGCATGTGATAAAAATTAAACGGCCTGAGGTTGCGCAGATGATGGGGGAGGATCTTAAATTTCTTAAAAGTGTTTTAGAAGAATTAACAAGAAAGGGATTTAAAATCCCAGAGGGTTTAGGAGATAGAATTTCTGGCGCTATTGCTGAAGATGTGGATTTTCAGAATGAGCTTCGCATCACAAAAAGATTTGAACAGCAGATCATGGAGACAAACGAAAAGAGCCCTTACAAACTTTCAGATGGAAAAACAGTTGTAGAGATGGGTATCGCCCGCATTCATGAAGGCACGATCCATCAAGATGTGACTATGGAAACTGATTTGGCGGGAGGGATCTCTCTGGACAAAGAAGAAAAATTAATAGCAGCAGGCATTTTGAATAAAAAAGAGTTGGAAGAGGTTAAACAGGCTATTTTTGATTTCCTGATGAAGCAGATGTTTGAATATGGGTTTTATTTAGCAGACCCGCACGGAGGGAATTTCCATATCTTGAGGGAAGGGGATAAGATTAAGGTGATCTTAATAGATTCTGGTTCCGCAGAGGAAGTTGCCAGAACTCCGAAAAATCAAAGAGATTTGCTAGAAGCAATGATTTGGCTGAGTGTAAATCCTGGGCAATCAATCCCTAAGGAATATCTCTACACTTCAGTTTTCTTTACAAAAGCTGGATATCTTTTTCAACATTTAAGCGAGGAACAAAAATTAAATATTATTTTTAAATATTTTGTGGATCGCTCTTTAACCCCAGAAGCATTTATGGAACAGGTAAAAGAGAAATTTAAGTCGCTGATGAGCGCTAGAGAAAAGATTGGATTTTTGTTTAGGGATTTAGGTAAAAGAGTAAAAAAATCTAAAGAGAGCAAATCCGCTGATATTTTAGCTCCAATCCTTCAGCCGGAAAAATTTAAAAATTGGCAGCAAAGAGTTATTTATTATGTAGGAGTCTCTATTGGAGAAGAGGCGATTTATCGCTGGATTGGGTTTGTGGGTTTGCCAATGGCATTTTCTTTTCTTGGCTGGGATTCATTGATAGGTTTAACTATTGGCATAGTTTGGAGCTTACCGGGCTTTTTGTTTTCTCATACCATTGTACGCTGGTTAAAATATAGAGATTCAGCTAAATGGCAGGGATGGCCTAAAGAGCTTGCAAAAGAGTTCTCAGGCGGTTTTTTCCGTTCCCGCGCATTTGCTTCAATCCTTTTTAACCTTCCTTTTATCCTATTCCCCGGCCATCCTATTCTTACGCTTACTGGTTCTGTTCTAATTCATTTTAGTTGGGAAATTATTGATGCTTATCAAATGAAACTTTTGCCCTCCTTTATTTTGCGAATGAATGGCAGAGAATCAGAACGGTTTTCACCGCAAGCAAGAGCAAGGCTAGACCAAATTAAAAGGATTTCAGGCATTATTGATCCATCTTTTGAAATTGTGCGCATAGCAGAGAGATTAGCCAAAGCTGCTTTGCGCGATCTTGGTTTGCCTGAGCAAGAATATCTGTTCGTGGTTTCAGACAGCGATGATATTAATGCTGGATTTTATCCAAATGAAAAAGTGATTGAATTTAATTGGGGACTTTTACAGTTTTTAAAAAGGAATGAGATTTTGGATAAAGATACGATTAAATTTATTTTAGGCCATGAAACAGGACATAGCATAATTGCCAAAGATGAGAGCGTTGATCCCAATTATAAACATTCTTCTCTTTCAGGAGAATATAGGGCAGATGAGGTTGGGCTTTCCACTATTGATAAAGGGCTTGGCAAAAGAGTCTATACACCTATGGCTGCGCTTCGTTTTATGCAGGCGCTTAAGAAAGAGGAAAAATCAGTTGAGATCACTACAACTCATCCTCACACCCACCGCAGGGTGGTCAAAATATTCAATGATATTCGCCACAACTATTGGCGCTATCTGCATGGAGAACCAGAAGCCATTCCAGAATCTCTTTTGAATGTTAAAAGGTCTGAGCGGTTTTATTTTGACCAAGAGCTCTATAGAACATTAACCTTTGAGAACCTCCAACAAAGCGCGGAAAATGCCACCTCATTTCATGATCTTTTAAAAGTGATGAATCTGTTCAATATTTTATTGCGCTTTCAGACTGTGTTAGAGGAGTTTAAAAATCCTACAGGAACAGGAATAAAAATCATTTTAGAAAAGGGACATCTGGAGTCATTAATGGTGCTTGGATATACTTGGGAATTAGAAGAAAAATTTATTTTAGATTCAAAGATTAATCCAAAAGAATATTTTACAGATGAACAGATTAAGGATATGGAAAGATGGGCAAGAGAAATTGCTTTTGAAAAGAATATAACTCTTTCTCCGGAATTACTAAAAACCCTTCCAGAGAAGTTATTGGCTGATCAAATCTCACGTAATCTTTATTTGATTAAACAAAGACAAGGGATGGGTCCAAAAAATTTAGTGCCCTATTCTAGTTTTAGTCCAAAACTTTTAGAAACAAAGGTTTATTATAAACCTGCTATTCTTTTTTGGCAAAGGGAGATGGATCTCTATCACTCCAGATTTTCAGAATTTAAAGGAAAATTAGAAAAAATAGCAGAAGAACTTGCTCCTGAATTATCTCAACTAAGCCAAAAAGATAAAAAACAGATGATCACCTATCTTTATTTAAGCGGGTTGCGTTACTTAGAGAGAGCTCTTCATTTGGAGGACAATAACATCTTAGGATATTTAGGCTCTCTTCAATGGGAAAATCCCGTAAAAGCTCTGGAAATAATTTTATCCCATTTTCGTCAATTTGAAAATGATTATCTCTTGGTTGGCGTAGATCAGCCTTGGGCTGAAATTCTGCAACAAGATGAGCGGAGCATGATGCATAGCGGAGAGGGTTCATCATTTGAAGACTATATGGATAAGATGGTAGTTCATATTTTAAATGAGATTGAAAAGAAAAAGGATGAGTTTAGTCTGGAAGAGTTAGTGAACGTCTATAAGAGTTTAGCCATGCATAGACACGTAATGCCTCAATTTATCAGAAATTTAGAAACTCTTGAATATGATCAAAGGAACCTTGAGCTCATATTCTCAAAAATTTCAAATTTTAATGAATTGTTCTTTGCTTTAAAACAGTTAGAGCCATATCTAGATGATGAGTTTGAAGCGATAAAACATCATGGGATATCACAACTGCTGGATAAGGCGCTTAAAAGTGAGGAAGAGTTATTTTTACTCCTTGATTTTATGATGAGGAGTGAAAAGTTTAGAGAGCAGATTGTCAGTCGTTTAGAGCTTTTAATGAAGAAGCTGATAGAAGAATTTGGCATGGAGCCGCTAAAAGCCATTGGACTTTTAGATACTATTCTTGAAAAGTATGGTTTAGAAAATGAGTGGATTGACCCGAAATATGACGTCGGCGGCAGGTCAAATAAATCCTATATTTTTTCAAAGACTTATGCATTCCTTATTGGAAAAATTAAGGACTCAGCTGCACAAAAGAAATTGATCGCTTTTTATTATAAAAAGTATAACCATGAAATCGCACATATCATAAGACCGAACGACCTAGAGCTTTATACAGACATGACCTTGTTAAAGCTTCTTAAAGAACTTATGAATCAGGAAGGGATTCCTTTAAAAGAGCAATTAAGAATTTTTATTATTCATGGCTATCTTCCAGACACAGAACTCCTCTCATCCTTAGTTAATGAAGAGGAGAAAAAAGAGATTTTTGATTTAATGTTGAATCATGAACAGCAATTCTTAAACAATCGTGTTCATGCAAAAGAGTTTAATGATCTTGTATCGCTTTTAGCTTGGAATTGGTTTTTTTCCAATGATGAGAGAAAGTTGGTTCCTGCTTTGAACAAATTATTGCCGCGATTGCGTCCCAGCAGATATAATTGGATTTATCTGGAAAGAGCTCTTAAAACAGCAGAGCTCAAAGGATTAAAGGATCTAGATTTTGAAATTCTTTTTAGAATAACCTCTCTCTTTGTTCCTTTTTCCACAGGACTTGGGTTGCCTGATCTTCAATACTCTAGCAGAAGATCTTTTGATGATGCAAAATATCTTTCTGAAAAAGCGGATTACCTACCGGTTTGGGCCAGGCTTAAAGAAGATCCTAAATCTGACTTTACCATTGAATGGGGAGATCAACTGCTCAAACTCTGGTTAGAAGAGCATCACCTTAGTTTAGCGGGTTATTCTTGGCCATTGTCTCAAAAAATAGAGTTAGCGCTTAAATGTTATCCTCATAAATCTCTGCATAGAAATAAAATTTTAATTGATTTAATAGGAGACCCTTTTAGAGATGAAACTCTTAATTTTGAAGTTATTTTTTCCTATTTAGAAGAGAGCATGATTAAAGATATGCTGGCAAAAAGAATCTTGCTTCAGAAAAAAGTACTAGGGCAATTGAAGCTGGATAGTTATGAATCAGTTAAAGAAATAATGGATTTTTATTTTCCAGTTGACTCTGAAATTAAAAAAGAATTGTTAAACCAGTTCCTGCAGGATGTGGAAATAGAATTGGAGGAGCTAAAGTCTGAGAGAGAACTAAAGGTTACGGATCAGTTAGCAAGAGATTTAAAAAAGAGAGCTGCTCATAGAATATTAGAGCATTTAGCTGATGCTATGGAAGCATGGGAGCCAAAGGATAAAAGGGAACTTTTTGAATGGTTGATTGGAATTGGAACAGAAAAACCAGATGAGCTTAAAAAATTGGAATATTCTTTAAAAGCTGATTTTTCAGATTTGGCTTTAATCTTAGAGACTGTTTCTGATGTAGAACGCTATCTTTTCTTATCCACTCTTTTTGTTGGACCTAAAGGATTATTAAGCGATGATACAAATCGTTTGCAACTGGTAGAGAATATTTTTGAGCATGGAACAGGTGAAAGAGCGAATGAGAAAAATGTTCTTTACCTTATTTTTCAAGAGACTTTTAATGCCAGCCCAGAACTAAAACAGTTAGATTTAATAAATGGATTATTTGCGCATTTCCTTAAGAACCCAGTTGCAGGGGGTCAAGCGGTGGTTTTAAAAAATTTACTGATTAGCCAGCTGCTTACAAGTTTTGGGGTAGTGGGTGTTAAACTAGGGCAGATATTAGCTAAACAAAAATTAATTACAGATGAGCATTTAAGGGAAACATTGGAAAAATTATCTGATCAGGTGAATCCTTTAGATAAAAGGTATTTGCTCAACGCTCTTTTATTTGATCATTCCTTTGGTTCATTAAAACGAAGAATAAAAACCATAGGAAAACTTTTAGGCAGCGCTTCAATTAAACAAGGTTATTTAGTTAAAAAAAGAGACGGCTCTTTAAAGGCTGTAAAGTATGTTCGTCCTTTGGCTCGATACGAGGTTAAGGAGAATTTAGAGATTGCAAAGAAAGTGATTCAAGCTCTGCGCGGAAAAATATCAGGCTTAGATCAGATTTCTGATTCTTTGATGGATGAAATTGACCTTGCTGTCCATCGGGAATTGAATATTAAGCAGGAAGTCTTTGCGCAAAAAGTTTTGGGAAGATTCTCTAATGGAGAAAAAAGAAATGGGTGGGAGTTAAGAGTGACTCGGATTGATCCTCAACTGCAAGGAGAGCAATTTTTTGCGGATGAGTTTATTGATGGGATTCCTCTTAAAGATCAGATCATTGCGCGGTTAAAAGCAGATGGAGAGTTTTCAGCTGTTCAACATTTGATTTATCGCGGGATCTTGCGCCAGATTCTGATTAAAGGCATTTATCATGCGGATCTCCATTCTGGCAATATTTTTGTTTCCTTGTCTAAAAAGGCTAAGAAAGGAGGGAAGGTGACTCTGCTTGATTTTGGCAATAACGCTAAATTTTCAAGAAAAAATCAAGAAACATTTATTTTATTGTTAGCCGCGCTGGATCGTTTAGATGTTAAACAATCTCTGAATCTAGTTCAAAAGATGATGGGTGGGGAAAAAGGAGTTCAGGGCTTAGAATCAGAATTGGAACAAATCATTTTGCAGCAGGATTTAGATGTTGAAAATAAGTTAAGGGCACTTAAGAAATTATTGGATGATCGTGGAATTGCTTTTATTGGAGAATTTGAGGTTCTTTTTAAAGTTTTTGAGACCATTGCTTACATTACTGATGGGATAAGCGCATCTGAAAAAAGTGATATTTTTCAAGAGGTCATTCTTCAAAGGCAGTTTTATTCATTCAGGAATCTTTTCTCAAAAACAACTTTAACCTTGATTATTACTGAACTATCTCAACGTTTTGGACTAGGGAAGGCTGCTCCTCGTGAGGAAGCTACTAAAGTACTAGAAGGTTTAGTGACTGAAATTGATAATGCGATTGGGTTGGCGGATGCGTTGATCGAACAACTTAATGCGGTCCAGCAGATTTCTTCTTCCGATGTTCCTCCCACTTTATATAGGCAACAAGCAGCAAAGCCAATACAGCAAATGTTATTGTTAATGGCATCTCAATTATCCTCCTTATCATCTTTGTTTGGAAAGATAACAACTCCTAATGCAAACAACATTATCCCCAGAGAAAAAATTGCAACTCTAGTTGAAAAACTAAATTTCATAAAAGATTCGCTGATAACCCCGGCGGTTGATAGCAACACCCCGACATTAACAAGTGAAGATCCAATCAATCGCTTTCTTGAGTCTTTGAATATATTCATGGAGTTTGTTTCTAACATGTTTATAACACAAGCTGCCACAGATGTCAAGACAGAGGGATCATCGGCAGTTCAGAAGGATTCTCAATTCTTCAGAGCTGGTTCATCGGCAAAAGATGAAACAGGCACTGCCTCAATAGTGGATGAAGAAAAATCATCGAAGAGAAAAGAGATTGGTCCTGGTTCTATTGCTGATGAGAAGGTAAAGCAGTGGTTAGAAATTCAGCTTAAGAATATCTTTAAGAAGCTATTTGGGGATGAGTGGGAGAGTGTGAAGATATACAGGTTTGCTTACCATTCCATTTATGCGCTTGCTCACTGGATTTACACCCTCATTGGGGTGTGGTGGGAGGTGCTCTATTTTATTCCTGGGGTGAGAGAATGGGCGCATGAAAGGTTAGTGAAAAGCGGGATTGCAGGTGAGGTTGAACCAATAGAGGAAAGAGGAATTGTGGTTCAAATGGCTGGCGCAGGAAAGGAATATCAGCTGGGAGCTAAGAGGATGGCAGGAGTTTCAACGGATATGGTTAAGGCCAATAAGATATATGAGTTAGGGACTAAGAAGATGGCAGCGATTGGTGTTGTAACTGGTTTGGTAATTGGTGGAATATCTCTATTCATGGCATTGCCTTTAACTGCATGGTTCTTACCTGTGATTATTCCATTCATAGTGCAGTGGGCGTTAAAGAGCGCGTATGTATTCAGTGGAGCGCATAAGGGAAGGTCGTCTGCAGAGAAAACAGTTTTGTTTGGTGTAGGTTTAGTGTTAGCAGGGGCTCTTGTAGTTCCTGCTATCTTTGTTTTAATGGGAGTTCCGATTTCCTCTGTTCCTTTGTTGGGCAATGTGACTGATTTTTTATTTGGAGACATTACTAATTTGAAAGAAGCTGTTATATCTGGATTTGGTCTTCACTTCCTATTCCATTCACTTTACAACCTCATTGCTTTAATCACAGGCTTGCCACTTGCTAATATCGTTTTTGAGAGTGACCACCCGTCCCATGTAGAGGTATATCAAGTTAATATCCCATATTCGCACAAAAGACATGAAGTGTGGCTCGATTCAGAACTAAGTTCTGCTCTTAAAAAATTTCCAGAGGGAACCGCAGTAACGTTGTTTGGACGCACAGCTATTCATTCTCTTTTGGGAAGTGCAGGGTTATTAAGAGACAAAACATTAAAAGATTTTACTTCCGATATTGATCTTGTAGTTCGATCTTATCCATATCAGGATATTGATGCGGGTACAATAAAATCTGTCTTATCAAATTTTAAGGCCGATATAAAAGATACAGATATTCTCTTGGTTTCAGGGGATAGCAGGAGTTCTAATTTTTCCATAAGGCAGTTGTTTCTAAAGATTACAGTTGAGGCTGATGGAAAATTAAAGGTTGAGTTTGATAATTTAGAAGGGCTGAAAAGTTATTTTGGAATCATATACGATGCGAGCAAGATTCCTATTTACATGGATGATCTTATCAATAAAAGATTAGTTACTAGGGTTGAGGGAATGAGTGTTACTATGGCGCTGCACGGGATTGGCCTTATTGCAAGAGATGGATTTGAAGCCACCCTAGAAACAAGGAGAATGATTGTTGAAGCGCTAAATTCTGACAACCATGTTCTTTCTATGTATCCTTCTGATTCCCACGAGTACGAGGCCTTTATGAAATTAATTCATTACAACACAATTGGGAAGAAATCGTTCTTAGATATTTTGGATGAATACAAAATTTATGGACTTTCTTTGAAATCTAGTCTGTGGTATTGGTTTAAAGAAAATTATGATAGATACCGAAGGATAGGGGATATTCAATCTAAAGAGCAAATTGAGGCGCTATTGTTGTCCCGTGATAATATAAACAATGTTGTATTAGACTTAATTGAGTATTTGGAGGGGTTGGAAAAATATAATAAATTATATTTTAACCGCCGATCAATAGCTGAAGATTTATCTCCCGAGAGGTTAGCAGTTTACCAACATCTAAAAGCAGAACTAGAGAAAAGAAGAGAGCTTGGAAATGGAAAAAGACTAAATATTGGAGAGCTGAGAAATAAAATTGAGGCAATGAGGGTGGACCTATTGCTGACAAAGGCAGCCTCACAGAAAGCAGTAGATGAATTAAGGAATTATTTGAGAGAAATAACTCAATGGTCGGATCGCAACAGTCCTGCCTTGCAACGGATAACGAATGAGCTTTCAGAGATGAGTGAAATCTTTTTAATAATTTCCAATGAACTTTCTCAGAATCACGGGAGCGAATCGTATAAGTATGCCAGTAGGGTTTTACTAGAGCTAGCGCATCTTATTTGGAAGGAAGATGAATTTGATGAGGTGATTGGGCTGATAGATGCGTTGATCGAACAACTTAATGTGGTCCAGCTTTTTTCTTCCGATACTCCTCCCACTTTATTAGGGCCAGAATTGTTAGAACCATTAAGAGAGATATTGTTGCGGTTATCATATTACCTTTCTTCTCCTTTAGCAGGGAAAACAGCTACGGAAGACATAAAAAGAATAACTCCTATCAATACAATCCCTACTTTAAAATACATGTTGAACGATATAAAAACTTCGCTCACAAGTCCAGAGGTAATGAGGACTAATCCAAGATTAAGCACACCGGAAGCGATAAATTCTCTTCTCCTAGATGTAAAGAAAGTTTCCGAGCTGTTATCTTCCATTGATTCAACTATAACACAACAACCTATGGGTGTCAAGGCAGAGGGATCATCGGAAAAAGATGAAACCGGACCTGCCTCAATAGCGGATGAAGGTATAAAGGGACCATCAGAAAAAGGGGAGGATGGCACGACTTTGGTTGTGGATGTTGATCAGGAAGATAACGGGTCTGTTCAGATGACGCTTGGTGGGACAGAAGCGCTGTTGAAAGAGTGGCGGAATGCGACGGGACTGTTGGCGCAAGTGAAAAGATTTTTGGCAAAGAATCAGTTGTGGGGAATTTCTGTGATCGAGGAGTTGGGGATTAAAACTCCGGGTAGAAGCGATTGGCAATCGCGCTGGCAGGGACGGTTGCCGGCGGTGATCTCTGCGATGGTGTTTTATATGTTTCAGAACTTTGCAGGTTTAGATTTGAGTCAGCTTGTTCCCTTGGCGGTGGTGATGGCGGGATGGATCGGCTACCATCAGGTTCAGTTTGCAATAGCCCACGACAATACGCGCTCCCCTCTCCAGCTTCCAGTCCGCATCGCTCTCACATTCTTTTTTAATCTCGCCGCAATTTTTGGAACTATTGCCTATCTCTCCCTTGTCATGCCTGGCAGCGCTGGACTTGCGGCGGGTCTTCACACGCTTATTGGGGTGGGTGTCGGGATTTTGTGGAGCGTCACTGCGCATGCGGTATGGAATTTTGTAGAGAAACAGCTGCCTTCTTATGTTCCCTCATTTGCAATGACATTGGGGGAGGATAGTTTAGATGAATTAGGTCAAAAAGATAAATATGTTTATGATCCTTTGATGAAGAAAGCGCTGATTGAGCAGATGAGGATAAAATTTGGTTTTGTTGAAAAGGATGAGTTTCCTGACCTGCAGTCTGAATTGCAAGAAGTTTATCAAAAGGTGTTGGAAAGCGCAAAAAATATGATGATAGCTCAAGGCAAACAGGATCAGGCAAAAGGTTTGGAGAATGCTCAACTCTTTTTAGCGGATGACTCTTCAGCAAATGGAGCAGCTGCCATTTATTTTAATTTTATAGTGATTAATGTTGGGCTGTTCAGAGAATTGCACAAAGCCGGGGTTTTAACCAAAGATCTGATCGGATTTATTTTAGCGCACGAGGTGACGCATTTAATTCAATACCGAGAGGCTGTGGATGCAGGCAAGGTGCAAGAAATTGGCCGTCGCTTTGGTTCTCTGGAAGACTACTTGAAGTTTAAAGCGCATGACGCAGTCCATCTTTATGCAAAGGAGCAAGACGCGGATGTAAGGGCTGTAGAGATCATCAATGGAGCTGGATACAGCATCAGTGAAATTACTAAATTCTTTGAATTATTAAATCGCAGCTCTCCTTCCTTTTCTCTTTTTCAGGCTATGTTCGACAGTCATCCTCCTTCCCAAGAGCGCATTGACACTTTAAGAAGAATTCAAAGACGATCCAATTGGCGGGAAACACAGAATGTCTCCTCCTTTTCATTCCAGGCTATAAAGCAAATTAGATTAGGGAAGTCTCGGTTTAGGCAGCTTCAAGAAAAATTGGCCGGGCTAAATTCATTTGAAAAATTGGAAATTGCGGTTCAGAGCGCCCAAACCTTTGAGGAATTGGAATTTTTAATTTCCCTGGCTCTAAACCATGTTTTGGATCTGGCAGCCCAACAGATCATTTCAATGCAGTTCTCGCAGGAAATGAATAAGGCGGCAAAAGGGATTAGGAAAACCTTGCAAAAAAGCAACAGTTGGCATTTCTATAATTCTCGTCTTTGGAAAGAACCTTTTCTAGGAGGGTATCCATGGGATTTGAAGGAGTTATCCAGTTATTGTTTATTCAGCTATTTGGCCACAGGAGAGATGCCTCGTGCTGTTTCTTTCCCGACCAGCTCCACGTTTTCAGGGCATACGATTGTCCACGGATATCGGGACGGAACTCCTATCCCTCTGGACTACAATAAATTGAATGAACTTTTTTCAGCGAGCGGCTTGGTTAGAGAAGCAATGCAAAAGAAAAATGACATCCTGCGTTTAATTCAGGCGCGCGAAGAAGCCATTGAAAGAAAAGGGAGTTCCATCACATCTCCTCATCTACTCTCTCTCTCTCTGAATCCATTAGAATCTCGATATGGCGGAACTATGGGGTTTGTTATACAGAGGGCAAGGTTGGCTGGAGACGCGCTAGGAGGCATTAAAAGGCATCTTTATCAGCTGGTTAAAGATAAAAGTTTGGATGAATTAATGATTCATTTTCAATCGCTTCATCCCACAGGAGAATGGGAATTTGATCATGACTTAAATTCCAGAGATCATGGCGGTGTAGAATTGCAAAGAAATCTGATTTATGCAAAACAATCTTTATTTGAACTTTATTTGTATCAAGTTTTAAGAAGAATAATTGAGTTGTCCCGCAATCCATCCATCCAAAGTTTATTAGCCATTTTAGATATGGTCTCTTATAAAAAAAGAGAGCTGCTCATGCAGCCCATGGCTCGAGTCAATCGTTTAGCGCGTTTGATCGTAAGAATGGCATTGGCAAAAATGGAAAAAGATGGAAGACGAAACGAAGATCGAGCCATGCTTTTAAAATATTTCTTAAAGATGAAGGAATTCCATAACATTAAGGAAATTGGGGAATTCGTCTATGATGAATTGATCAGTTCGCCGAACCCAGAGATTTTAAGCGCAATTTACTCATCGCGGGAATTAAGAGAAAATGTGAAAAAAGAGTTCTTCCGTGTTTTGGAGCGAAAAAAAGAAAAGGAGATTTTATTTAAAGAGGACATATTACAGGACAGCTTAATGGTAATCAAGGTTCTTCTGGATTTAACCAGCGAAGAGATTGCCAAAATTCACGCGCTTTTAAACGTTCAAACTGCAGGAACGCAATTAGCTAGAGATATTAAAGAGGAATTAAATCGTCTAAAAAAATATATTGCTGAAGCAGATGAAACAAGGAAAGGAGCTAAACCCTTGCGAACTGATGAACTTTCAAATAAACTTCATCAGCTTTTATTCTTGCAAATGACTCAAGAAGGGCTTAAATATGTGCAAGAAACTGTCCATGAGAGTTTAAAACAGGCTGGGATTAGCGCGGATGTTGGGGAGACTGATCCAGAGATTCTAAAGTGGATATTCTTTTTTGACGCAGGCGGAATTTTATCTATAGAAGATTTTCACAAATTTATTGACAGGGCTATTGAGGAGCGCATTATTCCGCAAAAAGAGCTTAATATCTTAGCATTATTTTTGAATAGTCCTTACATGTTTGAAAAACAAAAGAAGCATAAAGTTCCTTTGGTTTTTTCAGCCAAAGAGTGGTTGAATGAGTATAGTAGAGGATTCATCAATAGGGGTAGAATGGTCTATCTGGGCGAGCTGAATATTTCAGAACAGATGGTCAATGCTCAGTTGTACAAGGTTCATACCTGGGGCGAATATATCGCAACTTCTAATTTATTGATTTTTCTTAATCATAAAGGAAAATTAAGTTTGGTTCGTCAGGTATCCAATAAAGGAAAAAGACTTGGGATTTTTCAAATGTTTTTAGGTGAAATAGAGACATTAGAAAACTATATTGATGGCGGGTCAATGTTTGAAGATCTTTTCAAAAATGGAGCCGCTACCGCAGGTTTGTTTCCAGAACTCAAAAGGATTTTTGAAGGAGCTTTTGGAAAACTGATATTTGGGGTTCCAAAATATTTAGACCGCCGGGATTTGATAGGGGGAGGCGAAGAGGAATCCAAAATTTTTGAAGAGTTCTTGAGCTCTGAAAAAAGTTTTGAGGATCAGCTGGAAGAAATTCAAATCTGGATTCCTCCTTCCATTTATAGGAACTATCTTCTTCTTTACCTATTTGCAAAGAAAGTAGAGGAGATTGACCCGGCCTTTAAAATCAGAGGAAGGGTCGGCATCTCTGAATTAAGAAGATTCATTGCTCAAAGAGAACGGAAAGGGAAAGAAAATAAAGAAATCTATGATGCGCTGGAAAAGATCGCTCCTCTGCTTCTTTATGACGGCAGAATGGATCAGATCAATACCAGCATTCTTTTCTATTGGATTTTGAAAAAGGAAGGGAGAAATGATCGGCCTTTGGGCGAAAAGATCAAACAAATGTCTTTTCCATCGCACTTATTCTGGATCAGCGACCTGTCATTTATGTCTAAATTGGAGCGTATGTTTACTGAACTGTTTTTCAACAGCTATGTTGGAATTTTAGTTCGATGCTGTGTGCGCATTCTTATTTATTTTCTGTATCTAGTGGTCATCAAACCTTCGGTGAAATTTTATGAAATGGCGAGTCGTCTTATCGGGCTTCTTTTCCCAAAATTTAATCAAGAGAATTCGCCTATCATTCAGTGGACAGTCTCCCAAGAGCTGGTTTTAAGGAACAGGATTGGAGAACTTCTTTTAGAAACGCTTTTCAATGATCAGTGGTTTACAAGGTTAGTAAAAGGTTTTTATCTTTTTTATCTGCAAGCAATGCGTAAGGAGCCTTTAGCTGACATTTTTCATTTTGACTTTCAAGAAAAGCATGTTCAGTTGGATACTCTGATCCCTGGCTTGGCAGAAAGAAGAATTGAGAAGGTTGTTTCTGATCCTCAAATTAATTTTGAACAGAAACTCGATACTATTTTAAGGATGTTTCCCAGAGAGTCCGCTACTCGCGATCGTTATTTAGAGATGTTGGCTAACTTTGAACTTGATTTCTCTAAAGGAGATGTACTTCTCAATGTTCTGCTGGCCAACTTAAAAAGCGTCCGAGATTTATTTTTTAATGGTTATTTTGAGGATAAGATTGGTTTGATCAGCTTAAAACTTGAGAGGAATGCAAATCCAATTAAAGTAGATCGTCTTCACAGCATGACTCCAGCGGAGCATTTTGATTTTATAAAAAATCAGGTCCATCTTGTAAAAAATTATTTTGAGCCCGGATTCCTCAGGGATGATCTTCTTTTAGAACTTGTAGAGTTTGCTCGAACCTATGAGGAGTATGCTCTGATTAAACCTCTTCTTTATCAGTACAAAGAAGGAGTGCTTCATGAGGAGCAAGCGGCTAAATCTATTTTTTTCCAGGACCGCATCGTTCTTTTAATTCAAGAGGCTCATCCAGCTCAAAAAAAGGATTTATTGCTGTGGATATTGGGGATTAAAGACAAGCCTCTTTTCATGCGGGAGTGGGAGTTATTTTTAGGGGTTGATTTTGACCGCTTAAAACAAGTTTTTAGTGAACCCATGGTAAGTCAAGCTGGTTTAATTCTGGGAGATTTTGAACGCATAGGAGAAAGTACTAAAAAGGAACTGATCAGACAGCTCTTTATTGGCAGGCAGGGAATTTTGGAGGCAGAAGATATTTTCAATGGGTTTATGGATGATCTATTTGAAAGAATGGTGCCTGAGGGAGATATTCCGAAAAAAACTCTTAAAAAAATTATGAAAGTTATTCTTAAAAACAGTGATTCTGTAAGAAAATTAGAGATGGTTCAGGCTATGACCGTAAACATGGCAAGCGTCCTAAAGGGTGAAAAGAAGAATGAAGAAGAGATGATCGCAAAGTTTTTTGAGTCTTTAGGTTTAGTAGGGGTTAAAATGGCGCAGATGCTGGCGCATTCCTATGATGTTCCTCTTTCCAACCGTTTGAGGGAAGCGCTCAAAAATTTGTCCAGCCGAGCCGACCCTTTAAGCAAGATGGTGGTGTTTGAAACAATAGAAAATGTTTATCCTGGCGGGTTCAAAGAGCATTTTGATACTATTGGGGAACAGCTTGGCAGCGCTTCAGTGAAAATTGTTTATAAGGTTAAAAGAAAAGGGAAAACTAAGGAGCATGTGCTTAAAATTAAAAGACCGGATGTTGACCAACAGATGAAGAGCGACCTTGAGTTCTTGCGGAAAGTTTTAGGTGATTTAAGAAAGATTAAGTTTGAGATTCCAGAGGGCTTAGAGGACCGGGTCTCAGGAGCGATTGCGGATGACGCTGATTTTGAAAACGAAGTTCGCATTACCAAAAGGTTTAAGGATCAGATTCAGGAAATCAATGCAAAAGAGGATTACCGTTTAACTGACGGCAAAACGATCGTTGAATTTGGAGTAGCCAACATTTATGAAGGGAGCATTCATCGAGGAATCAGCATGGAAACTGATTTTGCAGAAGGCGTGTCTCTGGACAAAGAAGAGAAGCTGATATCCAGCGGGATTGTAAGTGAGCAGGAGCTAAAACAGGTAAAGGAAATGATTTTTGATTTTCTCATGCGGCAGATGTTTGAGTACGGGGACTATTTGGCAGATCCCCATGGCGGGAACTTTCATCTTATGAGAGAAGATAATAAGATTCGGGTGATCTTAATTGATTGCGGCTCCGCTGAACAAGTTAAAAAAACATCTAAGAATCAAAAGAATTTGCTGGAGGCGATGATGTGGTTAAGCGTCAATCCGGGGAAAAAGATTCCCAAGGAGTACCTCTACACTTCGGTCTTTTTTACCAAGGTTGGGTATCTTGTGAATCACTTGACTGCTTTAGATCGGCTCCGAATTATCTTTAGACATTTGGTAGATCGTTCTTTAACTCCTGAACAATTCCTAGATCAAGTGAAAGAAAAGTTTAAAGAGCGGATGAGTTTGGGAGATAAACTTAAATTTGCAATCAGGAGTTGGAAAAAAGGGGAATTAGGTGGTGAGAGAAGAAAATCCGAGATTGAGGTTAGAAATTTAGAAATTGAATTGGATCGCGCGATTGGGCAGGCGGATGTAGTGATCGAACAACTTAATGCGGTCCAGCTTTTTTCTTCCGATGCTCTTCCCACTTTATTAGAGCCAGAATGGTTAGAACCATTATCATTGTTACTGTTAGAGTTATCATCTTATTTACCTCCTTCTGAAGGAAAAATAATTGCAGAGGAAACGAAAAATATTGCTCCCCATAAAATAATAGCTGCTCTCAAGGAAACATTAAGCGAGGTAAAAACCTCACTTACAAGTCCTGATGTAAGCAGTATTAATCCAAGATTAAGCACACCGGAAGCGATAAATTCCCTTCTCCTAGATGTAAAGAAAGTCTCTGAGCTGTTATCTTCCATTAATTCAACTATAACACAACAACTTATGGGTGTCAAGACAGAGGGATGGTCGGAAAAAGATGAAATCCGCCCTGCCTCGATAGCGGATAAAGAGGCAGCTGAGGAGGAAAGAGAGAGAGGAGATTTTGATGTTCAAATGACTCTTGGTGAGACAGAGGCTCTGTTGGAATCATGGCGGAACGCAACCGGGACTTTCGCGCAAGTGAAAAGATTTCTGGCCAAGAATCGCCTTTTTGGAATTTCTGTGATCGAGGAGTTGGGGATCAAAACTCCGGGTAGAAGCGATTGGCAATCGCGCTGGCAGGGGCGGTTGCCTGCGGTGATCTCTGCGATGGTGTTTTATATGTTTCAGAACTTTGCAGGTTTAGATTTAAGCCAGATCGTTCCTTTAGCGGTGGTGATGGCGGGGTGGGTTGGATGGGTTGGCTACCATCAGGTTCAGTTTGCAACGGGTCACGATAACACCCAATCTCCCCTCCAGCTTCCTATCCGCATCGCACTTACATCCCTTTTTAATCTCGCCGCAATTTTCGGAACTATTGCCTATCTCTCCCTTGCCATGCCTGGCAGCGCCGGACTTCTGGCTGGGCTCAATGTTCTTATTGGTGTGGGTGTCGGGATTTTGTGGAGCGTTACTGCTCATGCAGTGTGGAATTTTGTAGAGAAACAGCTGCCTTCTTATGCTCCCTCTTTTGCAATGACATTGGGGGATGGGATCAGCAGAGCGATTGTCAGTAAATATCACCTTGGAAAACCACAAAGATTGATGAGGTTATATTATCCTCCAGAAACAATTATTCGGCTGGGGAAAGAAGAATTAAAAGGACGCGCGATACCTGATCCTAATCTTACTGATAACTTTGATGCAATCATTGAAGATTTAAGAAGAGCGTCAAACAATTTGAAACAAGTACCTATGGCGCTCCAAACTGCGCGAGGATTGCTGCAAATTATCATTGCTTCGTTTGATATTTCTTATAGTCATAAAAAAGAATTTGAAACGCTTCTTTCTGAGATTGAAACAGTGATTCAGAATAAAAAATCTTCGTATCTACAGAGAGAAGTTTTGCGTAAAGCTCTGCAAATGCTCTTCTTAAGGCAGGTAGATTTGCGCAAAAGATTAGAAACTGCCTTAGATAAGGCTAGAAAAAATTTAGAATTTGAGCTCAAGTATATAAGTTTGCTGGATACGCGATTAGCCGCTCTAATGATTGAAAACCCCAATTTCCATTTTGAAATTGTGTTGAATGCTCCCACACCTGTCGCATACGACCCTTCTCAAGGAGCGTTTAAAATAGATTTATTAGCTCTACCTAAGATGAGTCCTTCTCTTAGAGATGAAAAGCATAAACTATTATCTAAAACTGCGTATTTCCGGGCGCTGGTGCGTTTAGAGATGTCCCGGTATGTTAGCGCTAGGACAATGGATGAGAGTATGATAAATGTTGCTTGGTCGTTAGAAGATGAAGAAGAGAGTTTGTTATCTCAAATTTTTGCCATTCTTTATGAAAGCGCGGATGTAAATGAAGATGCGCTGCGAAAAAAGAGCGCTAAACATCGCCCGGAAACAGAAACCTATATAAGAGACAGCCTTTTACGTTATTTAGAAGATATGGGAGCAGGAGACTTATCTCTTCTTTTTAGACAACTAGCTCATTTAGGCGAGAATGCTCTTCTTGAAGAAAAAATTAACTTTGTTTATTCCTATTTAGTTAAGCAGCATAAACCATTAAAGGGAAAACTGCCAAATTTAGCGCGCATCCAGAAAATTGCAAAGGCTAAATATAACCCAAAAAGAATGGAAGAGATAGAAAAGGAAATGGGAAAAGATAAATATTGGATAAAGGTGCGTTCGGAATTAATGGAAATTGAAAGAGGATTGGAGAGAGAAAAGGAGGCAGAGTATGCCCCGAGCTTTGCAAAACCAAGCGCGGATGAGAAAGAAGAAGGAGATGTTAAGAAAAGAATCATAAAACGATGGAAAACAATTTATGAAGCGCCAGTCTATCCAGTAGAAGAATGGGAAAGAGAGATTAATAGCGCTCTTCAGGAAGTTCTTAGCCAAAGTGAAGCAGATCAGATTGCGTTTTTTATAGGGAAGGCGCTGCCAAAATATTTCTTGGTTTATACTAATCGTTCTAGCGAAGATATTGTAAAAAGAGTGACTGCTTTAATTGAGAATGTTCTGGACCAGCTTATGCAGGGAAAAGGAGAGGAAGCCCTAGGGTTTGCTCAATTAGTGAAACGTTTGATATTGAAAAAAATAGAAGAAAATGAGTTTAAAGAAATTGCTAAAGCAGCGCGCAACAGTTCCTATCTTTATCGTCTGGGACTATTTTTAGGCTTGGATTTAATTCAGTTTAAGCAGGACAATGAAAAATTTGAAATCCTCTATGGAATGGCGCACAGAATTGACCGGTCAAAAGATTTTAAGGTTTATAACCAAGGGATTGAGGGTAGAGAACTTCCCATTCATTACTTGGGCGAGCGGTTGGATTCACTGGATAAGGATTTTAAAGCATACGGATTTACATATATGGGAGATATTTTTGGAGTAGTGGTAAAAGGAGTTATAAGAGGATTTGTGTTGTACAATGTTTTGCCGATCTTGCGCAATAGATCTACCGATGATGACGACCCTCATTCTCTTACAGAATCTGTTGCTAAAGCGTTTAGAAAAGATTATCAAACCATTGATCAGGAATTAATAGAGGAAGATGTTCAAGAGCTAACAGCGATCCATGAAATGCAGCACACTGTGGACGAACTTCTGGAGGTAGAAAGGGGAAAAAAGATGAGCATGTCAGAAACAGAAACTTCTGCCTATCTTGCCAGCATTGCGCTTTCCAATGCGCCTTTTACCTCTTTAGTTAAAGTTATTTTGATTTACACGAGCCCCATGGCCTCAATTTTCTCACCCAACCATTACAAGGCAAGCAAAAAAATATTGCAAGAATTTTCTGCTAGCTTGGGACTGTCTTGGGATGAAAAAGCGCACAACAAAGATCAGGCAGACACAATATTAAAAGAGGCGTTAAAGCTCTCGCCCTTACAGCTAAAGGAGACTGCAAGAAGAGTTCATGCAAATCTGTTTGGAGAAAATGGGTTGGCAAATCTTACGCCTCCTGTGGAGGCGGCTCGGCCAGAAATAGAAGAAAAAGACGCTGTAGAATTGCCAGTCATTCCTAGAATAGAGACAGGATTAAATAAAAAGATTCTTAAGGCAGCAGTTTGGTTAGTGACCATTCTTAGTTTCGGATGGTTTTTATGGTCTAGCGCCCCGCCTTTCATACAAAAAATAATCAGCTCAATTCCTTTTCCATCTCCTGTACTGTCGCCATCTCCTGCGCCTATTCTAATTTTAGAGCAAGGCTCTTTTATTCCTTTGCAAAATATTACTCATAAAGTAAAACGGGGAGAATCGCTCTCTGAGATTTCTGCAAGGTATTATGGACACCCTTGGTATTATCAGAAAATTTATGAAGCGAATCGCTCTCGAATGAAATACCCTTGGCCCAAACTTCCGGAAAATTATAAAGAAGAACTTCCTTTCCCAAGCGTTGGCGATGAACTTGTGGTTCCTGATGGGCAGACACCTTTTTATTATAAAGCGCGCGCTGGCGAGACACTTCAAGATATTGCGATACGGTATTATAGAGATCGTTCAAAGGCCAGCAAGATGCGTACTGAAGTGATGATCGGAGGTGGCGCAAAAGCAGGCAAGATTCGTACAGGAGAGATAATTGGAGATATTGAAAAGATAGATGTTGACGAGATTTCAGAAATTGTAGAAAATCTTTTCCTCGCCAACCACAGCCGTATTAAGGATAAAGAGCATAGAAGAATTAAATCCGGAACGATTTTAGTTCTTCCTGCTTCAGGGCTTAAGAGTGAGGAAGGGTTAACCAAAAATGAAGCAGAACTTAAAGGCGGAGCGATCAAATTCCATGAAGCTCTGATAGCTGCTTTAGGAAGCGGAATATTTGGATGGTTTCTTGCATACATGTTTTATCTAGATCGCGTGCAAGGAGGTAGTCTGGTTTTAAGTCCAGAATGGCAGATGATTCTTTATTTGCCGGCGATATTTATGGGGGCACTTGCTTGTTTGAGTTTGGCTGCAAAACCTTTAGGGATTCTGATCTCAGGCAGTAAGAGTGAACCTTCTAAATTAAGCAACCTCTTTCAATCAGTTAGTATGGGTAAGGGTTCTAAACAAGATATTTCTCTTCAATCAAAGAGCGCGCGCAAACCCAAGAACTTAAGCCTTTTTCTCCAATTTGCTGAAGAGGATGAATCAGTTTCATTCTTTGAAGTTAGAAACAAAACTCTTAAAGTCAATCCATTTGTTAAAAGATTTTTTTCTCTATTTCCAGTTTGGATACAAAACATAATTCTCTATGGCTTAGGCATTGTGGGTCATGAAACCTCTCATTTAAAAGGATCTAATGAACTTGAGGCATATTTTCTCACACAAATTGCGCCATTTATCATTGGAGTTCTTCTCAGTTCATTTATTTTTGGACCTTTGGTTTGGCTTTCTTTGATATTTGGGATGATTTTTGTGTCATTAGCTGGCGCTTCTTCTTACATCATTAATGGAGCCAGAATTGGAGATATAGAACAATTAATGATTAGTCAAAAAGTCATTGAGCTTGATATGGAGTATAAGTTATGGAAAATATTTGGACACAAATTTTTAAAAAAGCAAGGACGAGATTTATTAATTTTTAATCAGGCTTCTGGTGAGCAAGCGCATCTGCTTTTTAGGTTTGGATTTCCGACCTTGAAAAGAAAGTTCGGCTTGCCATGGATGATTCAACATTGGAAAGAATTGCTTGAATTAGGATTAGCTGCTGAGGAGTCCTCCTGGAAACTTTTCCGGGGATTTGCTCAGCTTGGAGTTGAATGGGCAGATGAGGATTTCGATGAATTAAAAGAGAGATGGCTCAGCATTCTTTCTCATACCTCTAAACATAATAGAGGTAAAGTGATTGATCTTCTTTTAGGCATGGAACACTTTGTTGTGAGTAAAAAAAGCCATCTGCATTTTTTAAAAGAGAAGGGAGCGAATATCCTTGATCATTATGAGTTTTATGATTCTATTCTTGCTGAAGAGAAAAGGTTAGGTTATCAGATATTGGACGGACTATTTGAAGGGATGAGAGAAGAGGTTGTGGATGTTCATTTGCCTTTGGAAGAGCAAAAGCGTATCAGGGAATTTATAAAGGGATTGCATAGTTTTAGTCCTAGTTTGTATAGGCTCTATAAGCAAGAAGGAGAAGGTATTTTTAAGGATTTGCAAGAGTTTTCTGATCGTTGTGTGCGGGATGAGGTGGAACTAAAAGATATAAGAGAGTTTATACAGAGGTATAAGGAGAAAGGAGCGGATGGGATGGAAGTTTTGATTGCAGCGATACAGATTAATTTACCTACTTCAGGCGATTCCACTGTGAAGAGGGAAGATATACGAGGACATTTTGAGAAGATATTAGAGGCAGGGGATTTAAGGGGACAAATTCCAGAAGGTTTAAGAGGCATAGATTTTGGTGAAGGGGAAGAGGACGCGATAGGGCTAATTGAACGAGTTTTAAAACAGGGAGAGATATTGGATCCAAAAAAAGAGATTGAGAATTTATTTCAGTCTCTTAATTTAGAGAGGGAAGGAGATTCAGAAGATAGGGAGGAGCAAAGTCAGAAAGCTCGAGAGAATCTTAAAGAAAGGTTAAAGGTTTATTTTTCTAATGAGATGAATTCAACGGATCAAGGGGGAGTATTAAATTCTTTTTATGAATTTGCAAGGAATGACGATCAAGTAAAAGAATTGGTTTCGCAAATTTTACCTGAGGATTATCAAGGGTTAGGGATGTTGCAAGAACTTTTTGTTGTTGAAGGGCTTTTTTCCATTATGTTAAGGGAGGTGATTGAAGAGTTGTTTCAAGAGGAGCCTGATCTAGTTCCAGTGAGTTCCTTAGTAAAGGAAAAAAGCGATGCTCACTTACAAAATACAGCTCGAGAGATTGAACGGATTTGGAATCAGGTTAGGGTGGACAAGAGCCGCAAGAGAGAGATTATAGGGAGGATTGTGCAGCAGACTGATCCAGAAGGGATTGAGAGAATAGTTCTAAATCAGATTGAGGATTTGGAATTAAGGGATTTGGTTTCATTATTGTCTCATGGTCCGCGCAAGACAGAACCAATGGCTGTTACAAAGATTATAGAGGGGTTATTCAAAAAGCCTTTGGAGATGATTACTAGAGAAAAAGATAAGTTTGAATATAGGAAAGTAGATAGGAAGATTACTTTAGAATTTCGTTTAGTGAAAGGGATTCCTTATGGTTTATGGGGGTTGAACGCGGGCGTCTGCACTGCTGATGATGTCACACTTTGGCAAAAACAAGAGTTTATGCTTTTAGCTTTAATTGATAGGGAGTCAGGGAAAGTGTATGGCTTTGTGGAAATTTTTAAGCAGAAGATCAATGGCAGAGAGGTATTAACAGTTCCAGGGATAGACCCAAACATTGAATTGTTGTCGCAGGTGAAGGAGGAGGAGGTCTATTCTTTGATAGAGAGCGCACTGATCAAGATCGCCAGAAGAGGCGGTTATCAAGCTCTATATTATCCACAGGAATCGCATTTACTTTCTAATAGGCCAGGGATAGTGAAAATTGTTCAAGAGAAATACGAATCCAGAAAGACAGATTTGCCATTGACTGTGAATTGGAACGAGTCACCTTCACCCTATCCATTCAGTGAAGTGTATGAAGTGTGGGTTGAAGAAACTAAACCCTTTGATTTTAGCGAAAGAGCTGATTTATTGCCAGGTGCGAGAGAAAGATCAGAGCCATCAGATACGGAAGAGCCATTGGCTGATTCTACTCTAAAAGATAAAGATGAACCCTCATCTCCGCCATTCGCCTCTATTTTTTATCCTATCTATCGTAAAGGGAAGATTATAGAGCCTAAAAGTTTCAAAGATCATTTACACAATTTTCTATATGAGTTAGGTGATCCAATCAAAGCATCTCCTTCTTGGGAGACTGCGGTATTTATGTTAGTGGGGACATTTGTGATTCCAGCAGGGCTGGTATTGTTTTTTGGGATAGATGTAAATACAGCTTCAGATTTAGGGAATCTATGGTCAATCTCTATGTTTGCATTTTCTCATACGATTGTAGAGTGGTGGGTAAGAGCCAAAGAGCATGGTTTAGAAGAGCTATTTAAGCCAAAAGCGCTGATCCAAGATGCGATTAAGTTTTTTATTAACAATCTTCTTTCTCTATCCGTAACCCACATATATTTATATTTAGATCCTATCACAGCCACTGTCCTCACCCTAGCTTTACATACGCTTTATAATTTCTTTATCGAGCAGGCAAAACTTTCTGTTTCCAAAGCTATTCTGCAACACAGAAAAATAAATCCAATCCTGTTTGCAATCGCGCATCTCTCCCCTGCCTCTATGTTTAATCCCTTAAGAACCATGCGAGAAGATAATGAAGTGATTGACTCAAATTATGTTGGAGAGGAGCGTCATCTTGATGCTTTAAAAGAAATAAAGGTTGAACAATTTGGAGATCGTTGGTTCATTCGGTTAGATGGGGATATGCTGGGCACTTTAAATTTGTTATACGGCAAAGGGATTATTGGGACATTGGAGTCAGAACACTCACTCTTTAGGGAAGGCAGAGAGATATTAAAGAGGGTTGTGGAAGAAGAAGGTGGAAATCTATACATAGGAGAAGGCGCGGATGAGATCATCCTTGAGTTTAATGGGAAATTTGGAACGATTAATAAAAAACTTAACAATGTGATTGCAAAATATACGATTGCATTTAGGGACCGATATGCGGTTCTTAGAATTGAGTCTCGCAAGTTGACTGCTGAGCAGGAAAGCAGGATAAGGGCATTGGATGGGGTTCTGGTAGTGGAAGAACATGGGAATGGGTTCAATATCTTGGTGAATCGTGAAGGATTACAAAACACCAACGATTTGATGAAAGAAATCCAGAAAGTTGTAACCAATCAAAAAGTGATGGATATAACGCATACAAAAATAAATAAAGAGGTTGGATTCTTAACATTGAGTGGCGGGGCGGTATCATTTGAAACTGTGATTGAGTATATGGCTGAAGCGATTAAAAACGCAGAAATAAATCAACCTTCAACTATAAAAAGTATCAGAGAAGAGTTATTAAACAAATTTGAGAGCAAAGATGAAGATTTTCTAAAGTTATTTTATCTGATTGGCTTGCAGTTATCTGATATTGCAGTTGGGAAAGCAAAATATAAAGGGAGAAATAGAAGATTTGTTCCAGAAAATCTAAAAGACTTGCTCGAACCTAATAAAAACCCCAATGAGTTAGAAAAAAGTGAAGGTACAAAAGAAGAGAAAAAAGATGCGGATAAATTTGAAGGTCCAGAAGTTACCCGAGAGATGATAGAAAATCCCGCAGCAGCTTTAGAAGGAATGAAAGCTAAAGCAAAAGATGAGGGTAAGGATAGTTTAACTGATCTCTATAGTGTTGGCAGATTTAAAGAGCTTGCTGTGGAAGGAAATCAAAAGTTCTTTGGATTTTTTAAAGTATTGAGTTATTTTAGGACTTTAGGGAGGGAGAGAGCATTTCACAAATGGCAAGAGAAAGTACAGCATAAGGGCGGAGATCAAACGATTAAGAAGATCGGTAAAGCGCTAGAAGGAAATAAAGCGGATATTTTTGGGAAAGAAGAAAGAGTTCTCATTACCAGGCAAAAGGCGGAAGATTTTGTGACCGCGTATGATACCAAAGTGAGAGGTCCTCCTTCTTTCAAAAAAGTGCTGGAAGAACTAACATCTGGACTAAAAGAAATAAATCCAGATGTAGAGCTTGAACTGATCTTTTATGAAGTATCTTTTGAAGAGATGGAAGCTTTGAAAGGAAGAGAAGATTTTAAGGCATACCAGAACCAATATAAGCTGATGGCAATGATGGAGCAGATTGTAGAGTCTATGGCAACTGTAGGTGTAGATGAATTAAGGAACACAGGTTTAGTGGTAGAACAGGATGGCCCCTTATTTATTGTTCGTTTTAATCACACAAATTTCGATCAGTTAATGCAGAGTTATCGGGATGCGCAAGATCGGTTGTCTAAGAGAGCCCAAGAAGAGATGGCAAAAGCCAGAGGAAAGATGCCACAACCCACAATCCTAAGAGATGAGGAGAGCGTAAAGGAGGAGAAAGCGCCTACTCAATCTGAATGGGAAAAAGTTAGAAAAATACTAGCAGGCGAGGAAGGAACGAGTACGGTAGAATACGGATTGATTTTGGCTGCTATTAATCCCATTGGTCTATTTGTTGGTGGTGTATCATTGGTAGTATGGGGGATTGTTAATTTAGTCAAAATTCTTACAGGGAGCAAAACTCTTCCGGAATCTACTCTTTTAAATAATTTATTGGAACAATTACCGGAAAATAGCCGAGAACCGCTTCAAAAAGATTTATCCAAAGGACTATTGCCCAAACCAGAAAAATTACTGAATCAAATAAAATCTCAATCGTTGTTAGAACAAGACCAACTGGAACAGATACTTCATACCATCCATTTAATACAGATGGCTAGAATCATTTCTGGGATCAAAGGCATATCTAAAAAGGAAGATAAACTAGAACCCCAACAAACAGCTCGAATTTCTAGATTCCTCAATTCTAAAGAATTAGCTCAAATAGAACTCTCTGAACTTATAACTGCTTATGAGGGTTTGTATCAGAGGTATAGAGATAGTAAAGAGAATAGTAAAGATAGAGAAGTGATAAAGGAACATTTTGGGTATTTAGCTACAGTTCTCTTTGAATCTGGTGGAGCAAATGATTTAGGTATTAGCTTTGAATCAAGATGGAAAGCATATCAGGGTCTATCAAGGATGTTTTATCCAGAAACTACTTTCTCAGATGCTATGAAGGACTCAGCAAAACAGATATGGGAGAATGTAAAGAGAAGAAAAGAAGCAGAAAGGAAGAAAGGAGTTGAAGAATGGAGTTATAGTTCTAGGTTAATTAGAACAGCAGATTTAGACTCTATGGCTACATTAGAAACAGGAACATCTGGAATTGAACTCTTTAATGTGGATGATCTCTCATCCAATGGAATCAATCTTTTAGCGGATCGAATAAGAAGACTGCCTTCTGGTAAAAGACTTTACCTTTATTCATCTAAAGGTCAGCCATTAACTCTTGCACAAAGAGATCATCTCATCCAAGATATATTAGATTTAAATGTAGATGGAGTTGACTCTAACAGATTAAAACAGATCAAATTTGGAGAGAAGCAAGTTTATGGAACTACTGATTTAACTGAGATCGTTAATAGGATCAGGGCTTTAAGCAAAATCCCTAATCCACTAGTAGATATTTTTACAGAAAGGAATGTCTTTAAAGGAACTATACAAGGATTAAGAATCCAGATTTATGTGATACTCTCTCAAACTCATCTGATTGAAATTTCTAAAGATTTAGAATTGATTCAAAAGGCAAGGGAAGTGCTCGCTCTTCAGCAGTGAGCGCCGAATATATTCTCACTCAGGACAATTGATATTTAGAGAAAGTATATTTTTAAGCTGCCTGATCTACAGATTTCTTGCCTTTAAGATCAAGTTCAAGCCTTCCTGTAAATCCGTCAATGACGGAGATGATTTTTTTCAACTCTTCTAAGATTAGCCAATACCTATTGGCAATAACCCTCAAAGCGTATCCATCCCCTGTTAGCTTATTCTTTGGATTCTCTACTAAACTCTTAAGATCAAATGCTTCATTGATAAAGGGGTGGTGCAGGATTCGGACATGGGATAATTGCAGGTGATGGGCTCTTAAGAAGTCTTGAGTATCTTCTATACTCATTACATTATTTTTATCTGTGATAACCACGATCTCATACGGGAGGGCTTGATCACCTTCTTCCTTAACATCTTTTTCAAAACTTTGGAGATTAGCAAGTTTAGCTGGATTTTCTTTTAAGTCCTTGATATTAGAGATGAATCGAATGCCAGGCTCTTCTATTATTTGATCCATTACAGTATGGTAAAAAGAGAATAGACGATTTACCAATCCTGTTTCATTCAGAGGATTGGAAACCAAAAGAGCTTCTCTCTTTAATGTGGCAAACCCTTGACCTGCAGTTTCTAATAGAACTTTTTCTGATACACGATTCCTATGAGACAGATAATACCAAACAATTCCTATAGTAACTGTAACAATCCAAGGGATGATACTGAACTCATTGACTGAAACAGCTCCATTAAATGCATCTGCTGGGGATATATTTGTATTGAAAGAGGTATTAAGAAACAATGCTAATCCTGCTAAGCCTCCGCCAAGTATACCACCAAAACCAGAAGAAGGGTTATCTCCTTTTGGAGGCTCTTTAAATCTGGCAATGCTGAGCAGTGTCTCAACAAATTCAAAAAGTTTTCTTTGATCTGGAAAACGCTTGACATAAGAGAACGCCCAATCAGAACTATAATGAAGATTTATAATCGCTTTGATCATCGCATTCTGGGATTCGGGTGTGTGTGAATTATCTACAATGCTATGGCGTGATTCAAAATCAGTTTTAACTCCTGTTGCCTCTCCTTTTAAATTGTCAATAGCTTCAATCATCAATTCTCTCTCCACAATCGCCCGTATCATTTCTATATAAGCACCTTCTCCCTTAGTAGCTTCTTTTAATTCCACTAATCCATCAACGAGTTCCTCATTCATCCATAAATTCCCATGAACAATGTTCTCATAAATTGGTCCATACCTTGTTGCTTTTTGGTGATACCACATCCTCATAGGAGCAATAAAATAAGTATTCATATCTTTAATCAGATGATTTCCTCTATAAACTCGGGACTCTACCTTATCTAAGGCCCCATGTAGTTTGCCATAAGTCCCTTTATTTTCATCCAGATTCTTTTCAAAAAGAGCATTGATATCGTCAATCACACCTTGTTGATCACTATTAAGTACCTTGACTTCGGTTTTTTCACAATAGATTTTTAGTAACCTACTGAAAAATCTTTCTAGGATTAGAAGCTGATAGGTACTCCATTCAAATTTCTCAATCAATTCCCAAAAATTTCCAGACCACTCATTTTTTAGTTTAGCGTAATTAGATGATCCAATGTGGCTAGCAAGTGCTTTCCAAAATATCTCTTCCACAGATATGCCTAGTTCAGATAACTCTTCTTTCTTTTCCCACACCATTTTAAATAATTCTAATAATTTCCCTTTATGCAACGCTGCCCAAAAAGGAATAGCTTCAGTCCCAAGCCAAACCGTAAATTTTTTCCAATTCCCTACCACTTGAACTGTTCTCCTAGAAACCTTAGAGATTAATTCTCGCTTCCTTGAGGATTTGTCTTTTAAAATTGAATCTTTGATCTTTTGCTGTTCGATTCGCGCAGCAAACTCTTTTGAAACATCTCCAATACGACCCGCAGGTATATAGTTCGCAGCCATAGCCAATACCCGTGATTCAGATGCTAGTCTGCCATCCTCTCTAAACCCGCTTTCTTTTCTCAACCGATGGTTTTCAGTCATTCTATAAATATTTGTTTTTCTCTTTTCTAATTGAAAAGTTAGGGACTCTTTTACATGATCCTTCTTTGAAGAAGAACTAGACGCAAATGTGATTGGGGGAACTATCGCTCCAAATAGTAATGATCCCACCACTGCAAGAGAAGTGATCTTCTGCCAGCTCTTGGTTAATTGATTAGGACGATCTGTAATCGTTTTCATGTTAAGTCCAATAAATAGATTCTTTAAGGCTTTTAGAGATTTTAGCCCATTGACTCCGCTCGGGACAGGTCCTAAAAGTTCTTACAGAATCTTCCATTAAAAGTATATCTCAATCAGGGCAAGTCTGTCTTCAACTATTTGTAAATTTTTTGTGACAAAAATGAAACTTTTCATAAAAATTTACACAAAAATTTGTGAGTCAATCCCAAATCTAGTTGAAATTTCTTTTTTATAGACAAAGATCGAGTCATTGACAAAAAGTGATATATAAATTACACTTAATATGTATCCCTATGGAAGTGATACCACAAAAAATCGAATACTACCATACCTCTGATGGAAAAATTCCCTATCGTGAATGGTACTATTCTCTTCGTGATATAAAAGTCAAAGTTGCAATTCGTGAGCGGCTGACTCGAATGGAGCGAGGTTTGTTCGGAGATGTACGAAGCGTTGGAAAAGGAGTTTACGAATTACGGTTAGACTTGGGGCCTGGATACCGTGTTTATTTTGGACAAATTGGAAGAACTCTTGTCTGGTTGCTTTGTGGAGGAGATAAAAGCACTCAGAACAAAGACATCAAGACTGCTCAGGATTACTGGGCCGACCATTTGAGGAGGATAAAGTAATGAAAATCCCTACCTATCATGATGACTTAATTGACGATCTTAAAGACCCGAAATTTGCCTTGGAATATCTGAATGCCTGTCTCGAAGGACGCGATGAGGGCACGTTTCTTCTGGCTTTACGTTATGTGACTGAGGCTCAAGGCGGATTTACCCGACTTGCTAAAAAAGCAAAATTGAGCAGAGAGCATCTCTTTCGAATGTTATCCAAAAAAGGCAATCCCCGCTTAGGTAGTTTAAAGAACGTTGCTGACGCCTTCGGATGGAGACTCGCTTTCATTAAAAAATCTCATTTACCTCTGCAAAGAGCAGTCTAGACAAACCAGTACACCTTACTTTTCTAGAGCAAGGGCCAACGAGATTCCGCATTCGGATTTTTTCTTCTAGGAAAGCAACTAAGAATGAAATTAAACAATATAGGAGGCGTTAATTTATGAGACGAGAGTACGATTTTTCAAAAGGAGAAAGAGGCAAGTTTTATCGAGAGGGCGCAAAATTGCGTCTTCCTATTTATCTTGATGATAAATTGCAAGATCATATTGAAAAAATTGCGCATAAAAAGCATAGAGAAGTAGGAGAAATGGTTCAACATCTTATCCAAAAGGAGATGGAAATAATAGAAGAATTGGTTTAGAAGTTAATTTTCCCATAAATTCTGCCATAAGTTATTTTCATCTCTATCCTCTTTCCAAGCCGCGCTTAATAATAAAATTACAATCTGTCCAAGCCACAATTTAAAATTACGCATATGGCAACGGCCCGGACTGCTTAGAGGTTACCATACAAACAGTTAAATTTCAGCGCGGGCGATTTTTTTGTGTTTTTTTTGTTTTTTTTTGTGAAACATTACAAAATTGTCACATTTTTGTTACACCCAGATGGAGGAGTATAGGGGTATAATATTACGTTATTGGTCATCTTTAAGAATGCGTATGACTAAAAAATTACATGAAAAAGATTATAGCTTTTAGCGTTGCATTGTCTCTCTTATTCTCCGCAACCATTCCTCCTTTTGCAGAAGCCTCTTATCTAAACCGCAATAAATCTTCCGCAGTTAAGTTCGCAAACGATATGAAAAAATCATTGGCTGATGGTAAACTTGAGCGCAAGTACGATTTGGTCTTAGTATCTGATCCTAATACAGCAGATACAAATAAGATGGAATTTCTTTTAAAGAATCTGGGGCTTCCTTACAGAATAGTGGAAGAGATAAGAGACGGAGATAAATTCAATTTGCAAAAAGTTTTAGAAAGCTTGAAGATTTTGGAAAGCAATAACGGCAAAGAAGATTATTCTTTAGTGGTCTTGGACAAAAGAGGATTTTGGAACATGAGTGGAATCTTGGCAAAGATCGTCATGCTTCACCCCGGAGTTTTTATGATAGAAAAATATTTAAACAGTAAAAGCGCGTATGAGACCCAACAATAGATTTGATATTCAACCAGAACCTAAAAATTAGAGATTTTTTTACCTAACAATTATTAGAGATACTCTTTACGAACACGGGAAACATAACTTTCCACTCTAAGAGGGGTCTTTTGAGCAATTCGATCTAAATCCATATCAGCATGAAGCAATACTAAATTATGCTTAATTGCTTTATAGGCTATAAGGGAATCAATCGTTTTTATTTTTAATCCATCCATTCTAAGGGAACGTGTCCAATCCGCAGCTTCTATCCATTCTTCAGGTTGTAGAGGGAAAATATGAAGAGTTAATAGATATTCTTTAAGGCGTTGCTCATCAAATTTATTCTTTATTCCAGAAAGTAATTCAAATAATATTGGAGAAGTTGTTGCGGCGAGATTTTGTTCTAATAAATAAGTGATTTTATTACGGATTGAAGAAACAGAATTATCTCCTAATGCGAATAACCAGGCTGAACTATCAATTAAAACTAAGGAGCTCAAGTTCGTAATTTTTTTAAATCTTTTAAGGAGAGATCCAGTCTAAAGGAATCAAACTCTTTAATAAACCTTTTCCTTTGTAGCTCTGCCAAAAGGTTACGCAATCCTTCTTCCAATACTTCTCTTTGAGAATGGGCCTGCGTCATTTTTAAAGCTTTTTTCAATAAGGCTCCATTGATATGAGTCGTTATCTTCATTTGCAACCCCCCATAGTATGGCAATTGCTGCCATACTAATATAGCAGTAGTTTCTGTTAATTTCAATAGGACGCATGCGTTCCTTGAAAATCGGATAAGAAAAATGAGTTTAGCTTGGAGAAAAGAGAATGGATGGTCTGGAAATAAAAATGGATGGTTTAGATAAGAAGATAAATAATTTGGCTTTGCAAGTATTTAATATAGATAGCCGATTAATGAGGGTAGAAGAAACCATGGCTACGAAAGAAGATATTAATAGAATTATTAATCTGATAGACGCGTTTACTTATAAATTAGAGACTTATGATCGTTCAGCAGTGATTGCAGAGTACCTTCGTAAGGAAGCTGCAGCTAAAATTCAGGATCATGGTAAGTGTTTAGCGTAAGATCGTTATTCCCGCGAAAGCGGGAATCCAGAAAGACAATACCACTGAACTAGATTCCCGATGCAAGCGGGAATGACTGGAGGCGAAGCACTCTCGTCCTTTAGGACGATCTTGCGCTAAACGGTTACGGATCATGAAATCAGGATCGCGCGTTTAGAAGATAGAGGATTGAACCCTTCGCGTTAATATAGAAATTTTTTAAAATAGAAGTAACAAAACAGAATTCCGTCTAATTGAGACTGAATCCTGTTTTGTTTTCACAAAAATTCAACTCCTCGCACAAAGCTCGGTCAGAATTCGACGAAAAATATGGGTCATCTTTCGTCACAAAAAAGTTCGACCGTAATCTAGAGTACGCTCTCACTTTTTTGTGCCAAAATCTGACCCATCTTTTTCGTCTCGGTTCTCATTTTCTAATGCAAAAGTCGGGTTTAAAAGAGACTATTTCTCACTTGGCTTTGGCGCACGCCAGCGCATTATTTTGAGATTCATTTGTCTTAGGAAGAGCAAGGGCGGATCAGGGGATTTATAAAGGGATTGCAATCGAGAAAAATTGAATTGACAATTCAGATTATACATGTTATATTTATGTATGATATTGTTTAATCGTATTTTAAACATTAGAAACCTTTCGAAAAGCTGCTTTATTCTAGGTCCTAGACAAACTGGGAAAACGACTTTAGTAAATGGCTGCCTCAAGGATACACCCCATCTAAGGATTGATCTATTACAATACCAAGAATTTATTCGCTATGCGCAGAATTTAGGTCAATTTCGCAAAGAAGTAAGTTCTGGCATAGAGAGCTCTAAATTTAACACAGTTGTAGTGGATGAAATTCAAAAATTGCCTGCTCTTTTAGATGAAATACACAGTTTATTGGAACAATATCAAGGACGTATAAAATTTGTATTAACAGGTTCCAGCGCTAGAAAGTTAAAGCGGCAAGGAGTCAATTTATTAGCAGGCCGAGCTTGGATGTTTCACCTATTCCCATTGACTCACTTAGAGATAGGAGATTTATTGGATCTGGATAAGATATTGCGCTATGGGTCTCTTCCTCAAGTACTCCAAGAATCTCCGGAGGAAGCGCGGCTTACCTTAGAAGCATATACGAATACATATTTGAAAGAAGAAATTGCCCAAGAAGCGTTGGTAAGAAATTTGGGTCAGTTTAATCGGTTCTTGGAATTAGCGTCATTTGAAAGTGGAAATATCATTAACTACACCACACTTTCAAGAGAGATTGGGCTAAGTTCAAATGCTATCAAAGGATATTATCAAATATTGGAGGACACACTTTTATCTCATACCGTTCCTCCATTTGTTAAGACGATACGAAAGCGTATGACTAAACACCCTAAGATTTATTTTTTTGATTGTGGAATCACGAACGCCTTTACTAGACGTTTATCTGCAGAACTTGTTATAGGTTCACAGCTTTACGGCAAGCTATTTGAACATTTCATTGTTTTAGAATTATTCAGATTAATCGCTTATTCTCATCGAGAAATAAGAATTTCGTATCTGCGCTTACATTCCGGGTTGGAAATAGATCTTATTTTAGAGGAAGAAGAACATCTAATTGCTATAGAAATTAAAAGCGGGTCAGCTCCTCATGGCGCGGAAGCTAAAAATTTAATTAATTTTGGAAAAGAGTTTCCTAAGGCTAAACTTTATTTGGTTTGCACCACACCACGTTCATATAAAATAGACAGCGTTCAAGTCATTCCTTGGAAAGATTTATTTATTCATTTAAATCTAGTACCTAAAGTGTGAGAAGATTAATTTGACAATTGTGAATGTTAGAGTTAGAATTCAAATAAAGGATGTGAATCATTTCCGTCCAGCATCCTAAAATTAAAATTTAACTCAAGATTTAAGTTCTGCCTAGATTGACCAAATTATGATCTATAAATTTATTATGAAAATAACTATCCTCTCTTTAGGAACAGCAAGGAGCGCTGTTTGCTATGATAAAATAAAATTTGAAGGAGGGGAGTTATGATTCAGCATAGGAAAAGTGAGGATTGGGTTACAAGGGTAGAATTCTTAAAAGTAAGCGATAAGCATGATAAAAGAATGGATGCTTTGGAAAAGAGAATGGATGGTCTGGAAATAAAAATGGATGGTTTAGATAAGAAGATAAATAATTTGGCTTTGCAAGTATTTAATATGGATAGCCGATTAATGAGGGTAGAAGAAACCATGGCTACGAAAGAAGATATTAATAGAATTATTAATCTGATAGACGCGTTTACTTATAAATTAGAGACTTATGACCGTTCAGCAGTGATTGCAGAGTACCTTCGTAAGGAAGCTGCAGCTAAAATTCAAGATCATGAAATCAGGATCGTCCGTTTAGAAGATAGAGGATTAAATCCAGCGTCTTAATATAAAAATTTTTTAAAATAGAATAAAAAAAGGATTTGGTCTAATTCAAGACCAAATTTTTTTGTTTAGTGCTACCCTAATATGAGTAACTTTTCATTGCTTATTTCCTTAAAGCCAGCCCCCCTCGTCTTTAAAAAAATTGTTACAAAAGTGTTACAAAAAGTTTAAGAAAGTTTTAACGCATTCTTGTATACTTTTTGTATATGTTTTTGAGAACGCGTTACTACTCAAATTTATTCTATTGGTTTAAAAAAAGCACCGCTTTAATAGTGGTATTTTCTCTTTTAATTTCCACGCTTTTAACCCCATTTGCCTACTCTAGGAATATTTCAACCGAACATAAGCTGCGTTCTGCTAGTAAGTTTTTAAATACAGGAAATCAGAATGAATATAAGGGCATTGATCAGGCGGATATTGAAAGTAACATCCGTACTGTATCTGAACAATTGAATGAGCCAGATCAAGAACTAAATGTTGCTTTTTTTCGGAACGAAAAAAAAGAAAATTTAAAGCCTCTAAACTTGCTTCAAGGAGTGCATGAATGGGTAAAAGGCAGAAAACAAGAATGGAAAAAGGATTGGAGAAAATGGTGGCTCTGGAATTTTCTTTATTATACGACCAGCCCTATATCAGGCGCTCCAAATAGTGAAACCCCGCTTGTTTTAGGATTGGTTCTGGCTGCAAATCACTTTCTCATATTTGCATTATTGTCAGACCCAGTCGGAAGAGTTTTAACTCAAGTAGCGCTCTTATTTGCTTTAAGTGGAATTTTGGCTCTATTGCACGGCGATTTGTTTTCAAATAAACAGATTTTGAATGAGACCCCTTCTTTTACAGGAGCGCTCAAGCAACTTTTTCAGCCCTTTTGGCAAAGAGCTATTGGTGAAATTTTCTTAATTGCTCCTATTCTGTTCCTTCCATTTCATATTGGTTTTGCAGTTAGCTGGGCCATTCACTTTATTTGGAATTTAGGGGTTGAAGTTGGATGGTGGCATCTTCCCTTGCTCTCATTTTTTGGAGGGATGGGTAGAACTTCTGATGAAATTTTTCCTGTGGATAGAGATGGTTTAATGGCTCCTAAAACTTTTGACACAATTTTAAACTCTTTGGGGAATTTAAGAAAAGATCAGACTCAAGAGATAGGAGAAAAATCCAGAGCGATCCCGATTGAGATGAGCGAAGAAGGAAATCTTTTTTTTAAAGAATTATTTAATTTAGAGAATTCTCCTAGACAAGCATACCTTCTAACTCATTCAAATGGGGATAAAAATGAGCAGCGTCCTTATGGAATTATAATTTTGGAGGAACAACCCTATTTTTTAAATTTATCCGGATTACCTTTATATAGAGAGATGAATGAAGATTTCAATAGGTTGGATCAGGCTAACCTTGCAGCTAAAATTTTATTTGCAGAAAATTTTGTTTCCATAGAGAGGCAAACTCAAGTAGAACTTAAAATAGAGAGTGTTGCTCCAGATATAGGTAGGAATCCATATCTTTACCCTAGTTTTGGAGAGCCTTTTCAAATGATAACTCTTAGTCATGATAGAGTATTTTCACCTAGGATGGGTGAAAGCATAGATTATCAACAGGTACTTTTCCAACAACGTCACTTATTCCCAAATAAAACTGTTTTAGAAATTGGAGTTGGTTCAGGCGTTGGGCTGCTTTATGCTCTTAGGTTTGGCGCAAAAGCTGTATCAGGCACAGATATTTCTGCTGTACATGCGCTGGTTGCAAGGTGGAACTTAAAGTATGCAGAAGAAACAGGGCAGATACCTCCCATACCAGAAGGAGCTGCCAAAGTTATTATTGGCAATGGTTTTGCATCCCTGCCTAATCATGATCTTAATTTATGGAACACGCCAGGCATAAGTTCTCAAGAAAATATTGGACAGCGCATGAGGGAAGATAATAAAACCATGAGTCACTCTTTTAATATTGCAACAGAGCAATTCCTTCCTATCTTTTATGAATTAAAAGAAAGGCTTAACTATTCAGATTCTATGGCGCTTTGGCGGCTTTTGCCTTATAGAGATAGCGGTTTAGTGGAAGAAAGCGATCAGGATATTTTGGATGATGTAACAAGTTTATATTTAGAATTAAATTTTGTGGAGCTGTTTCGAGATCGTGCAGAAAGATTTATTCGGCAGGAATCACTCAGTGGAGAATTGGTAAGTCATGCTTTAGAAGATGTGAGTTCAAATATATACCTCTTAAAAGCTATAAAAGCAGTTGTATCCAGAGAGGAGATAGATTGGACTTCAAAAATCAGGGCAATTGATCATATAAGGAATGCTATTGCTCAAAATCGTCCGGAACTCATAGATAGATATGACCGCCTTTATGAAATTGAAAATGATGAAAATAGTGTCCAAAAGCTTCGAGAAGATATTTATGGAATTAATTCCGCAGACTTTATCGTCTGGGGACTAGGGGATGTTTTGAATTCTGTAGTAGTTCCACACTTTCAGGGTGATTTTAGAAAAGCTTTAGCCGCAGTTTTTTCTGATTCAAGACTTAAGTTTAGTATTCATGAAATGAAGAGGTTTGGAATTGCTCTTCAACAAAGCAAAGGAAAATCTAAACGAGGAAAACGCAATCAAGGTAAAGAGGGACCTAGGAGAGGAAAAGGTAAGCAAGCCAGAGGAAGCGATCGCAGCCGTGCAAGCAAGAGAGATATAGAACCTGGCATTAGTGCGGGTGAAGAATTAGCGCAGATATTGGAACGATATAAAGAGTTTCATTCAATGGAAGAAGGAGAAAGAAGAGAGTTAAGAAGCGAACTGGCAAAACATTTAAATATCATAGAAGTCCCTGCGCAGTTAGAACAGGCTCTAATCCTGGAAGATATCATCAGCGTGGAAATTAGGCGCGCATGGGAAGAATTAGAAGAATCAGATAGAAAAGTTGTGGTTTCAAGACCCATGAAAATAGCTGATTATATGAATTTAGAAATATTAAGAGCTAAAACTGGTAAAAAATTGCTTAAAAGAGATGCTCATCCTATTGTAAAGTACGCTATGGAGTTTTATGGCACAGAACTGCTCAAACAACTAAACGATGAGCCAGTTGAATTCACTAGCGAGCATCCTTCAGATGAGAATTTAAGGGAGAGACAGGTAACTGTAATTCTCAAAGATGAATTAAGAAAGAGATTTTCTAAAGCAAAATTAAATAAAAGATCTTTGATGGGATTTGTGCGAGACGAGCATGGGAGAATTCAACCAGTCTTTTCAAAATCTTTCCAGTTTGAAAGTGTGCGGGATATAGATCCAGAAACTGTATCTCTATTTGAAGGGTGGGATGGAGATCGTGAAATGCAGAGAGTGCCATTAACGCTGGCAGAGGTAGAGATTAAACAGATGAACACAAGCTTTGAGTGGGCAAGTCTGCCCAGCTGGTTAAGGGATCTTTTTAGCGCAGGGAAAATTTTCCACACTTCTTCAAGAACTGAAGGCCCATACTCTGTTTTGATGGCAGTTGGGCAAGATCATATGTCGGGCAGAGCTACTGGAAGGAGTGGTGTTTTATTAAAAGATGGATTACCAGTTGTGCTTGAAATTTGGGGAAAGGAATTCATAGTTGAGATCAAAGGGGTTGGCGCTCCTGAAGGTGGTTTTGGCTATAAAGATAGTTATTTAAGAGGAGGAGCTGTAGTAGAAGAGTCTGATTTAGAATACGAAAATTTAGAGGCCATGCGTTCTAGGGCTCGATTTCAAAATGGTTTTATGCCTCGCGCTTTAGCGAATGCGCACTTTATCAATCAAAATAATGAGGTTCAAGGTTATTTAATGAGACTATCTCCAGGGAATGTAAGAGCTAGCTTTAATAATAACAATGCTTATGATTTTATGGATAAGAATGAAAAGGTTAGAAAAATTGCTTATGAAATGGGCAGAGAGATTGGAGAGCATCTAGCTGAAGGTTTTGTCCCATTGTCCCATGTAGAGAATTTGATTGTTTTAAATAGAGAGTTTGACTGTGCTTTTACAGATTATTACGATGTTCGGCCTCTTCATCATTTTCCTTTTGAATATAATCACACGACTTTAGATTTATACCGAGCTGTACGGACTTCTTTACATAAATTCTACGAGATAGAAGGTTTTAGAGAAAATAACGGATTTCAACATGCGATTGAGGGGTTGGGAAACAGCTTGGTGAAATCTGGAAAAATTTCAGAGCAAGAAAAAAATCATCTATTAATATTAACGGATCATGTGGAAGTAGCCTTGTTTCTATGGGCAAAGTTTATTGCATTTGATTACTATTTAGCGATCAGAAAACATGGTTTAAGTTTAGCTTCTAAAACTTATAAAAAAGATTATCCGTCATTAAAACAAATTGTTCAGAGTGCTCATAGGCAGTATTCGGATAATAAAGAAGCGATTTTGCAAATATTGCAAGGGAAAATAGGAGACTGGGAAGGTAGAATTTTTAAATTAGAAAGAAATAATCGTCTCCTTGAAAAATCTGGTTTTACTTCTGAAGGAATGGTGGCTTTAATGAATTCAGAAGGTTTAAAGAGAGAGTTTTTAAAAATTATCAATGCATTGGAAGAAACACTTTTATGGGCATCTGATTATATTGATGTTTGGAATGTTTGGCGGGATTATACTTATGAATTATTAGCAAATGCAGCTAAATTAAAAAAAGAAATTGAATTTCTGAGAATTGTTTTTGATTCTTCACCCGCTGAATTTAAAGATGACGTTAGCATGAATATTGCCATTGCGCAAAGGAATTTAACTCAGCTTCAACAAATGACCCCATACGACTATTATCTAGAGATTCAAAAAAATAGAAATTTTTCTAAACAGGTTTTAAAGCTCCCATATCATTCAAAAGTAAAAACAAAAATAGATAGGACCAAAAAAAGGAGAAAGCAAAGAGATGAAGGAGGAATCGTTTTTGTAATTAAAGATTTTGTATTAACCTTATTTCCACAAGTTTCGTCCAAGGGTTATGATTTTAGAATTGCACCATGGTTGGAGAATTTAATTTCTTATGGATTAACCTATGGTTCAGTCTATTTATTTACAGGCGGGAATATTCATCTTGCATCAACGATCTCTTCTCAATGGGGCTGGGGAACATTTGTAATTCTGCACCTCTTTAATTTTGTTGGGAAGGATGGTGAGCGCGGCCCTCCTAAAGAAGCCGCCACTAATCTAATCCTTTCAGTTATGATTGCCAGTATTAACCTTTATTTTGGTTTCTCGCCTTTCAGTATTGAATCGTCTCTTATCCATTTATCCATAAATTTAGTTGCCTCTGTTATAAAAAATAAATTTCATTTATTTGATGAGCTGCCAATTAAAGAAGCGGTATCTAAAGTGCTGCAAAGGGCAGACTTTAAACCTCGAGATCTTATCAGGGTTTTAAAAAGAGATCCAATGCTTGCAAAATTATATAAGGCAAAAACAGGGGTCAGTGAAGGTTATACTTTAGAACAACATACGGGTATGGTTTTAAAACAGTTTGAAAAATATTTTGGCAGTATTGAGTTACCGGCAGGAATTGATAAACGAACTTTTAAACTAATGCTTGCTCTTCACGATATTGGAAAGCCCATAGCTTTTAAAGAAAATCGGGTGCGAGACCAGCATCTCTATACCAGAGAGATCATTGAAAAAATTTCAGGTCATCTTCCTTTAAGTGAGCAGCAAATCGCTTTAATGCTTGTTTTATTTGAGGGCGATCCAATTGGGATGTACCTTCAAAAACTTATTAGTTTAGAAGAAGCAGCAGAAAAAATTAGAACTATGGCAGACAATACGATTTTGCCTATCAGTCAGTTTTTCGATCTCTTAACCGTGTATTATCAATCCGATGCAGCTAGTTATACACGCGATGCAGGCGGTAAAAAAGCGCTTGAATATCTCTTTGTGAGGCATGACTGGCAGTCCAGCAGATTTCAATTTGACAGGGATCAAAAGCGGTTATTTTTTTCTAGTTCAGTTGAAACCATGTTTAGAGAGCTTGAAATGGAAGTAAAAAAACAGCAGATTTTTTCATCCAAGGGTGTAAAACCAAAAACAGCAGAAGAAATTAAATCAAAATTGTTTGCTGTGCATGCAACTTCTGTTTTTCCAAAAGAAGGCATTCTAAAGGCGGAAGCGAAAGAAAGCAGGGGATTGGCTGATTGGGAATCTGATGATCAGCCATTTTTTAGACCCACACTCCATTTTGCGTTAGGAGGACTAGTTCGCGCAGCGCATGAGCTGCAACCCTATGCTGTAGTCTCTCCACTGAAAGATTTAGAGAGACAGCTGATCAATATTTCTGCAAACGATACTTTTATTTTAGGCGATTTCCAATTATCACCTGATTCCTATCTTTTAGTGCCTGAAGGTACAGAACTTTCTTCCTTGGATTCGAATGTAAAGGTAAGGATCTATGATCCAGCAAAAGGTTTAAGGAGAGCCGTGGAACAGACGATCACTGAACAAGGAGGCTGGACAGTTAAGATGTATCCTGGGAGTGTAGATGTAGGAAGTATTGCAGAGACTGAGGAGAGTGAAATTAATTCCCTTCAATTTTTTCAAGATATAGTAGATTTATTGCCTTATCTATCAGTAGGCGTCCATGCAAGATCAGAACATGGACAAGCTTTTCGGTTTGGAGTCATTGAGTTTGCGCTCCAGCATTTGATGCTGAATTATTTTGGAGCTAAAGAGTTGCAATCAAAAAGCACAACGAATATAAAATTTTTGAGATCTTTGATTTTATATCACCTTCCAAAATTAGAACTATGGATCAAAAGTTTGCCCCTTCCTCCTGAATCAATAGATTTGTTTGATTTAAAAAAAGAACAGTTGCTGCGTTGGCTTAAGATTGTAGATAATGATTTAGCCGCAAGACAAAAATTCAAAAGAACCATTAGCGGCTCTGCAACATGGATACAAAGGGCAATTTTAAAAACCAAGAAAAATCAAAAAATAGTTCATATCTTAATCAAAGGATTAGCATCCATTCTGCTTTTACCCAAGGTGAAATTTAGTTATGGCATATCTCCTACCTATCTTGCTGAGTGGCTGTCTCCCATGCCTCCGGATGAATTAAAAGAACTGATTACACTAAATCAGGAACTATTTAAAGAAACTGATTTACGACAGCTTTATATTAATTACGCGATCAAAAGGTGGGTTATTATACGCGCAAAAAGAGCAAAGGAAGAAGGATTAGATAAAATTTTGTCAGATTCTTTTGAACAGCTGGAAGAAAATCCTCCTATTCAGTTGGAACATTTACTCCGGGGATTAGAAAATTATTTAACATTGTCTTCTAATCGGGTAGAAGATGCATTAGAACTGATTCGACAACCTGCTGTTCGACATTTCCTTTCTAAGGCATATGGGATAAAGTTCAATGAAGGGAGCCCTAAAACTTTGGAGGAAGCAGGAGTTTTATCTACTGGAATGAGAAGAACAAAAGATTTTACTCATAGCTCTAGCGCTTCAGCATTGGATAGGGACAATGACAAGCAGATAAAGTCAGATGATTCGCTTCAAAAACTTTATGAAATTTGGTTGAAAGGAAAAGATTCCAGAGATGAACTAATTTATGAAGCGCGGAAACTGGGATTCGATGGTTTGGTTCTTGAAAATTATGAGGAGTATGCGCTAAATGGAAACTCCTCGCCTAGCATCTCTTCTGCTTTATCTAAAACCAATGACGATATTCATGCCATTTATAAATTAGGCATTAAGGAAAATATATTCCAGCATGCTTATGGCTCCGGCGTCTATTTTTGGAGAGAATCGCCGGATGGATATGAATATATGTCATTTGATTGGGGACCGGGCGTTTTTGATCAGAATTTAAATCCCGTTGAAAATATTAGAGGAATATTTGGTATAGGTTCTTATAGGAAAGGAGCCACGGCGCTTAGGATGATGCATAAAAGCGGCCGCGGTTTAGGAATGACTTACCTCGCGGACGCTAGTCTGTTTGCCAGAGCGGTATCATTGAATGATGGAAGAACTCATGTTGCAGATAAAAGGGTTTTAGGAAATTTTTGGCGATTAAGTTCTGATCTTCCTGCGCGTCAAAAAAATTACAACTTGCCCCAGGAATATAAAAATAGCACAGGTTTTTCTATTCATGGATTTGTTCCATTTTTAAAACAAAATTATAGAGGAAAGTTATCGCCAATCACAGCAGAAAATATATTAGGAACTGTACAAACTAAAAAATCAAAACAGATTTATCTAGGCGAATGGCAAAAAAAACCTGCGCAAGGTTTGGAGACTTTAGAACCCAGAGATGAGGTTACCTTTATTTATTTTGATCCTGAACTAAATGAAGAGGGAAAACAGGAAAATAGGATGACACACCGCGGGATATTGAGGTCTGTTCCATCAGAAACAAATCAAGGAGTCTTTATATTTGAGGATGGTTTTACCATTGGCTATGAGAAAGTAAAAGAATTTGTTAAAGATAAATCGGCATTTGAAATTAAACTTGATAAATATTTTGAGGATAATAATCTTACCCAATACCCGGAACTCAAAAAATCGTTTATTCCTGAGGTGTTGGAAGCACTGCTGGATGACCGTTCTCTCCGTCCTGTATTTATGGTGGTACTAGAAGAAAATAAGGGGCAGGTTGGATCTTTGAATGTTGTGAATCAAAAGACTCTAGATAAGATTGGCGGGGAAGAGTTATTAAATAGTCATAGCGCGTTTTTGTCAGGAATGGCGGGATCCGCAGATACGGCAGAGCGCATGGCAATGGAGGGGTTTAAAATAATTGTTGGAGTTACGGATGATGTGATGAAACCAGAGGATATGCCAAAGAATAGAGATGAGACTTATCGGTTTAGGAGTTGGAACGTGGCGAATGGACGGACCGTTTATTTCCCTTTAAAGGATGGAACATGGCTGGCTGTAAAAGGATCAGGACAGAATCGAGGTTTTGGAAAAATGCCTTATTTATTGAATAGAGATTTAGAGGCATCATTCTATTATGAGGGAATTGTTTCTCAGGATGAGGCAAGAAGAGCTGTAGAAGGGCATCATCTCTTAAAAGAAAAAAATGGATTTATCCAACTGCTTGGGCACCGTCAAATTTATCAGCTTCCAGATGGATTAGGAAAATTTAACAATGCAGATCAGCTTGACGATTCAAATGGAAATCCTGTGAATCCTACTATGGTTTTTTACCGGGTCTTGACACCCCATCGGCTTGTTAAATTCTCTCAACTTTTGCATAGAGACCCTAATTTATTGGGTTTAAGAAAAAGGATATCGCGGGCTCTTTTTAGTATGGGTCTAATTTCTAAAGGAACTGTTTTGTCTGAAGAAGAACTCATAAATAGGATCGCAAAAGAATTGGGACGCACAGAAGCAGTTAAGCAAAATTCGGGTCTCTTTAAAGAATCCATACATTGGCAAGATTTTACCTTTGCGGGTGAGGAAGCAGATTTAGAGGAACTCATGACATTAGAGCAGTATCTTGAGCATTTGAAACAGACTCCGAATCATAATGAAGATGAGGAGTTGTTGGAAAGATATGGTTTAGGAATTGAAGGCATCATGGAAAAAATTATGACATTGATTCTAATGATTAATTCTTTAGATCAAGAGAAAAAACTATTTTTTCCAGATGGGATGGAACCCTTAAAGATAATGATGCAGGAATATTTTAAAAATTTAGAAGATGAATATATTAAGGCATGGATGGTTGAGAAATGGGGTGAACTACCTCGCGCTTTAGTACACATTAAGAACCTGAGCTTTGAAGTTTTTCATTCAGAAACAGCGGATAAAGCCAACGATCGCAGTTTACGCAAAGAAGTGGCTTTGCTGATGTATGAATGGCTCAAGGAAGAGGCTGGTAAGCGCGGGATTCAAACAGAATCTCAATCAAACAATCCTGATCTGGTAGATGAAGATAATAACGGCAATGTTGCAAAAGAAAATAATGGGGGGGTCATGGAATGGCTAAAGAAACAGACAATAAAATTTCTTTTGCCAATCCTTCCCCATAAATATAGAAAAATTCTTTATCAGAATTATGATTTCATCATTGCGCCATGGTGGGAAAATCTCATCTCTTTTTTTGTGAGCAGTATCTTCTTTGGTCTGCCGGCATTTATCTTTACTGGGGATATTGATCTTGCGCTTAAGGTTTCTTATTTGGGAACATGGCCTATTCTTGTATTAGGACATACTCCGCTAGTGGCAAAATTTTTTAATTCGCGCGCCCCGCCAGAAAATTTTAGAGATTCGGTACTCATTGCTTTAGTTAACATCGCATTGCCTTTTCTCCCTTTTCAATTCCCTTTCCTGATTTTTTCCTTTTCAACTATTGTTTTCCTTTCTTTTGCGACTCATTTTATCATGAATTTGGCGAGAGCCATGATTCCGAATATTGGGTTTTATCTTAAAATGGCGTTTGTAAAAAATAATAATCTGATCATTAATGCCTTTGATGTCGGAGATTACTCTGATCTTGAACTTGGAACATTAGCTAAACAGATCAAGCTCGCGTACAAAACAGGAACTAAGATCATTGTGCCTCTTTTTACGAACAAGGATAAGATTGATATTTTTAAGTTAAGAAGAGAACTGATCAATCAGTACAATCTCACAGATGAAATGCTGGGGAATGTTTGCTTTGGAGGAATTGTAGTCACAAGAAAGGATTTATTGCCATTGCAAGAAATGGATCCAGTCAAAGGTATTGAGGCAGAAGCTCTTTATTCAGCATTAAAAGCTAAACTTTTAGAATTAAAAAGATTAGATTCAGAACTGTTTGTGCAGGTTTTTACCAGCAATGAGAGTTTGTTTAAGATAACGAGTAATCTAGAAAAAAAGATTAGGGTATTGCTGATTCTCTCTAGCAGCAAGGTTCAACCCCTCACACCAATTTTTGACCAAGATTCTCGCTCCAGAAAGTTAGTAGAAACAAACCAGTAACAAGGTGAAATTTTTTTTAGATTGAAGTATGATTGAAGGTGTGTTAAAGAGCCTTAAACCATATTATAACAGGTTTGTTTTTTGTATCCTGATTGAACAGGGACTAATTTTATTTAGTCAAATTGTCTGTTCACTTTCCATTCTTCTTTTATCCGCAATTTTTCCTTGGGAACTTTTTTTTAGAAAGATCATTCTTTGTTTTTTATCCATTTCTATTCTGATTTTTATTTATTTTTTCATACAGAAATTTAAAAAATTAATTCAGATTAAAAATTTTTGTGATACTCTTGCAAGAAGATCCTCTTTATTTAAAGACCTTTTTAGCGCCATAGAACTTTCCAGCAGTCCAACCCCTGCGGGCATCTCTCCAGATTTAAAAGAGGCTTTTATTGTTTCAGTAAAAACCTTACTAGATAAAGAAAATCCTAAACAATGGATCGTTCCGGAAAATTTAAAGAAAGCTCTAAGGTTTTTTGCTTTTTCTTCTATTCTTATTTTAGGAATTACTTTTTTATTGCCAAAATCTGGAATTTCCGCATGGAACCTTTTGTTTTTAGGAGGAGAAAAAGAGATTTTTCAACTTTTGCATATTGCGCCTTTAGGGGGGAAGGCGCTTTATGGGCAGCCTTTTAATATTAGCGTAAAACTTCTGAAAGAGTCCTCAGCAAATCCGCAGCTTTATCTGAAAATGGCAGACCGCTGGGAGGAGATTAAACCTGAATTGAAAGAGGGACAATTTAATTTTAAGATCGCTTCTGTAAAGGAAGAAATCTCCTTTAAAGTAAAATGCGCTCGCATGGAAACAGGAATTTATACTATTCTCCCTGTGGAAGAACCTCGTTTAACTGATTTTAGATTGCAGTTTTCTTATCCCTCTTATTTAGGGCTTAAAGATGAAATTTTAACTGGCGAGCCGCAAATAAATGTTTATCCTGGCACTAAAGTGCAGATTTCCGCAAGGCCAACTAAAGATTTGGAATCTATAGAAATGGTTACTTCTCAAGGAATGCGACTTCCAGTTCAAATCCTGCAAGACAGAGTTTTAATAAGCTTTACAGCGCACCAACCCTTTGAATTCCATTTTGATTTAAAAGATAAAGAGGGTTTTTCACCTGTTCAAACCGTGCATTATACCTGCTTAGTGAAGAAAGACCTTTTCCCGGAAATTAGGCTGCTTGCGCCTGTAAATGATCTTTTAGTGGGAATGGAATCTAAAATCCCTTTTACCTTTGAATTTAAAGATGACGTGGGGGTAAGTTCAATTTACCTTAAAATCAAAAAAGGATTGGGCAGACAAGAGGAAAAAGTTCTGATGAAGAAATATGATTCGCCAAGCGCGCAAAAAATAGATAACTTTTTATTTAGTTTAAGCTCCATTAAAGTCAATCCCAAAGAAGTTCTTAAATTGCAATTAGAAGTTCAAGATAATGATCTGGTGCAAGGTCCAAAATCCGCATTTTCTCAAACTGTAACCATAGAGATTTTAGACCGTCAAAAAGAGCATGAAAAGGTTCAGAAAAAACTAGAAAAATTTAGGGCTGACCTTTTAGATCTCTTAGCAGAGCAAACCTTAGCAAGAGCTCCTAATAAAGAATGGGAAAAGGCGGAGTTGAATGAACCAGAATTATCTCAAAAATTAAAGAAAGCAGAGGAGCAACAGGCCGAGGCTGCCGCAAAAACTTTAAATTTAGAAAATAATTTGGAAGAAATTTTAGAACTTTTAGGGAACGACCCCTACAGTGATTATAAGAGCTACTTGGAACACCGTTCCATCAAACAAGAACTTGGCGCTTTAAGAGAAGGTTCAATGTCCCAAGCGCAAAAGAAACTTAATCTAAAAAGTTGGAAAGAAGGAGTGGAAGAACAGGATAACGCTATACAAGAGTTGGAACGGTTAAATACAATAGCTGAAAATGTAGATAGGGAAAGCAGGATGAAAGATTTAATTCACTCCGCAGATCATTTATTGGAAAAAGGGAATTTATTAAATTCTAAACTGAAAGAGTCAAAAGTTCTGGATGCCAGTCTTAAACAATTGCTGAAGCAAACTCTAAAAGAGGCGCAAAATATACTTTCAGAGATACAGCAAAAGATAAAAGATTTTCCAAAACAACTTCCAGAAGAGTTTGTAAACAAAGCTTCTGTAAAAAGCATGAATTTTGGAAATTTATCTAAAGAGCTCAAGGAATTAAACGATGCGCTTGCCCAAGGGGATTTAAAGGCTGCTCTTTCTTTAGCTCAAAAACTTCTGGATTTGGCGCGTCAAGCTCGAGAACTATTATCCAAAGCAGCGGAAGAAACAGTTGCCAATCAGGATCGGCTCCTAGATCAAGAGGCGGAGCAGAAATTAAAAGCATTGGATCAAGTTGTGAGGGATCAGGAGAAGATTCTACAAGCTACTAATCAATTAGATTTAAAACAAAAAGCTTTAGTTTTAGAAAGACAACGTCATTTATTGTTAGAGTTAGCAAAAAAACAAAAGGAGGTTATTAAAAAGTGTGAGGAGATAAGAAGAGAGAAAGAAATTCTTAACTCTATGCTAAAGGATTTAATCCCAAAAATGGAAAATGTTTTAAAGGAATTAGAAGGACTAAATGTTATTTTTTCACAAAAATGGCTAAAAGAGATTATTGATGGTCTTCAAGCAAATCAGGAAAAATTTAAATCAGATATCAAAGCCTTTCAAGATTTAGGAAATATTAATAAAGATGAACAATTTATTTTAAACCAGCTTAAAAATCCGTCTAAAGAAGATAACGCGTGGAGCCAGGAAGAACATTCTAAATTAAAGAGTTTAGCGGATGAGCAGGATCGCTTAAAGGAAGAGGCTAAAAAACTGCATCAGGATTTCCGTAAGTTGGGTCAGGGCACAGCAACCCTGCCTCAAAATTCTTTAAACGCAATGAAGCAGGCGCGAGAGGAAATGGAAAAGAGTGAAAATTCTCTAAAACAAAAGGAGAGCGGATCTTCTTTGGGTCATCAACAAAATGCTCTTTCTCATTTAAGAAAAGTTCAAGAGGGGTTGGAAAATAGCGGGCAAGAGATGAAACAGATGCAAAAACAATCAGAAAGCGATCCTTCAAATTTTATTGGATTAAAAGGGCAAAAAGAGGGGCAGAGAGGCTTTAGGTCTGGAGCGGTTAGGATTCCAAGAGCTGATGAATATATTCCACCTAGAGAGTTTAGGGAAGAGATTTTAGAATCTCTTAAGGAAAAGTATCCTAAATCTGAGGAGAATATCATTAAAGATTATTATAAAAGAATCGTTCAGTAGGAAAGAGTTTGATTACTTAAATAAGGTTATGAAAAGTTTTTTTAAGATTTGTTTCTTTACTTATGCTTTATTTCTTTTCAATAGTTGCTTTGCGGAAGAACCCTTCTCTCTAACTTTTCAAACCAAAGAATCAGAGCATTTTGTTTTTAAAGCAAGGAAAGAAGAGTTATTTTTGGCTGAATACGCTTTAGAAGCTTTAGAAAGCGCTTACAAGGAGATTGGTCAGACTTTGGAATTTTTTCCTAAAGAAAAAATTCCAGTTGAAATCTATCCTAATCCGGAAACTTTCTCTTTAGGCACAACTTTAGCTAAAGAGATTATTGAAAAAAGCGGCACGGTTGGAGTCTGTAAATTCGGGAAATTGATGATTTTAAGCCCGGAGCAGCTTCCCTATGGTTATCGTTGGCTGGATACCTTGTCCCATGAATATCTTCATTTTTTGATTGAATTAAAAAGCAAGAGTTCTTGCCCTTTATGGCTGCATGAAGGAATTGCAAAATATTTGGAAACGCGCTGGCGATTTAAAAACCCATCTTATCTCACCCCAGGAAATAGAACAGAACTGGTTCAGGCTTTAAAAGATGAAAGGCTTATCTCTTTTTCTAAAATGGAGCCATCACTGGTCTATTTAAAAGATCAAAATGATATACGTCTTGCTTTTTCTCAAACCTCTCATGCGGTTTATTTTATGGAACATTTAAAAAGAAAAGCGATTTCAAAAATTTTGGAAGAACTTGCTAAGACTAAAACTAAGGATGAAGCTTTTAAATCTATTTTTAATCTTTCCCTTAAAGAATTTGAAGAGGCATGGAAAGAATTCTTAAAAAAAGAAGATTTAACTGTTTCACCCGGAGCTTTGCCAGATCAGTTAAATATGAAAGCATCTGGAGATGAATTAGAAGAAATAACAGGCACTGATATAAGGGGTTACATTCGCTTAGGAGACAGAATGTTATTAAATAAGTCAGTGGATGCGGCTCTTATTTTTTATGAAAAAGCTCTTAAATTAGAACCAAGTAATCCAGTTGCATTGACTCGAGCTGCTCGCCGATATTTAGAGCAGGGAAAGAAAAATGAGGGTTTAGAATATTTAAGAAAATGTATTAAAGAAAATCCTAATTATAGCCCTGGTTATTTGGCTCTGGCAGAGAAGATGATCCTTGCTAAAAATTGGCAAGAAGCTTTAAGACTTGCTAAAGAGGCGAATGGTATTAATCCTTTTAATCCTCAAGTTCACCAGATGCTAGGTTTGATCTATCAGGAGTTAGGGGAGGCGGAGAATTCTAAAAGGGAACAGTCCATTGCAACTAAATGAGAGTTTTGCTACGCTTTTAAAAAATTTATGAATCTTTCCAGCCAGCTTAAGTCCCAATTGCCGCCTCCCTTATTAGAAAGGATTAAAATTGTTTCAAGAATGTCGGAATCATTAAAACTAAAACCCTATTTGGTGGGGGGGATGGTTCGAGATCTTTTTTTAAATCGCGCAATAGAAAAAGATTGTGATCTTACCATTGCTGGCGGATCTCTTAAAAGTCTTGCGCAGAGACTTGCCAAAACATGGGAAGTAGAACTTAGTTCATATCCTCAGTTTAAAACTTTTACATTAAGATTTAAAGATGGATCCCACATAGATCTTATTACAACCAGAAAAGAGACTTATCCTTTTTCTGGATCCTTACCAGTTGTACAAAGCTCAAATTTAAAAGAGGATCTTTTAAGAAGAGATTTCAGTATCAATGCCATGGCACTTTCTTTAAGCAAATCTAATTGGGGAGAATTGGCGGATCCGTTGAATGGTTTAAATGATCTTAAAGAGAAGATATTAAAGGTTCTGCATGCAAAAAGTTTTAAAGATGATCCTACCAGAATTTTTAGAGCAGCTAGATTTTTGTCTCGCTTTAATTTTGAATTGGATGACACAACAGAAAAAGTCTTGCAGAAATCAATAAAAGATAAAGATGCGCTTAAACTTTCTTGGGATCGGATTCGGGTTGAGTTAGAAAAAATAGCGTTGGATGAGAAACCAGCTCAAGCATTAAAATTACTTTTAGATTGGCAGATCTTAAAACAGTTGGATCCTAAAATAAATTGGAATGGAAAAATTTTGATGGAGGATTCCAGCGTAAGCAAGCTGTTTTTGCCTTCACTGGATAAGAATTCATTACTGGCTGTTCGGCTCGCCCTACTATTAAAAGAAAATTCAATTTTTGATTTGGAAATTTTTTTAGAAAAATTTAAATTTTCTAAAAATGGCAAGGAAAAAATATGTGCTATTTTAAGCATCTACCAAGATTTTAAATCTAAAAAGGCCATTACCGCTCTGGATCGTCATGAACTTCAAATTGAAATGATCGCTTTTTTTGAAACTCTTTCCAAAATTCCTGAAGAACAGAAAATTTATAAACTTTGGGAAAAATATACGCGTTGGTGCGAGACAAAAATTTTTTTGGATGGAGACGCGCTTAAGAAGTTAGGTTTTCTTCCCGGGCCGCTTTACAGAAAAATTTTTAAAGCCATTGCCTTAAAAAAATATCAGGGGAAACTAAAATCTAAAGAGGATGAAATTCGTTTTGTGGTTGACAATTTCCGTGCGAGAGTGATAAGATAACTTTTGTATGGAATGGCTCATATTTATTCCGCTTCTTTTATTTTCTGTTATTTTTCATGAGGTCTCGCATGGTTTGGTTGCGCTTTATGAAGGGGACGATACTGCCTATATGGCTGGCAGGCTTACCCTAAACCCGGTACCACACATTGATTTAGTGGGCTCAATACTTTTTCCAGCTATCTGTTTTTTAAGCCATCTGCCTACTTTTGGCTGGGCAAAGCCAGTGCCAATTAATCCTAACCGTTTTCATCATTACAGGAGCGGAGTGATTAAGGTTTCTTTAGCTGGCCCAGCTTCTAATTTTTTGCTTGCTATGGTATTTTTAGTTTTTTTTTATTTTTTTGCCATGAAGATAGAGGTCGTGCAACGTTTTCCATACCTGCCTATTTTTTTGTCCCAAGGCATACTTTTAAATTTGGTCTTGGCTATTTTTAATTTGATTCCCATACCTCCCTTAGATGGCAGCAAAATCCTTTCAGTGATTCTCCCTTCAGAACTGGCCATGCGTTACGATGCCATTGAACCTTATGGTTTTTTTATTATGATGGGGTTAGTTGCTTTTGGAATTTTGGGCAAGATTTTATATCCATTGGTTAGTTTTTCTTATTCTTTTTTGTTTAGCTTGATTGGGGTTAATGGCTAAAAAAATTGTGCTCTCTGGCATGCGGCCAACCGGCAGACTGCACTTGGGCAATTTTGCTGGAGCTTTGTCTAATTGGATAAAACTACAAAATCAAACTGAGAATCAGTGCCTTTTTATGGTTGCAGACTGGCATGCCTTAACCACAGATTATGAAGAACCATCCAAAATTGAATCCAATATTCAAGAAATGGTTTTAGACTGGCTGGCTGTGGGGTTAGACCCAAAAAAAACAATATTTTTTAGGCAATCTTGGGTGAAGGAGCATTCAGAACTTGCTCTTATTCTTTCCATGATCACGCCACTCTCTTGGCTGGAAAGAAACCCAACTTATAAAGAACAGATTGTGGAGTTAGAAGGTAAAGCGCTTTCTACTCATGGGTTTTTAGGTTATCCTGTATTACAAGCAGCGGATATCCTCCTTTATGGAGCGACGCACGTGCCAGTAGGGGAAGATCAGCTTCCTCATTTAGAACTGACCAGAGAAATTGCAAGAAGATTTAACTATCTATATAAAAAATCTATTTTTGTGGAGCCGCAGGCTCTTCTTTCCCATGTGCCAAAGGTCAGCGGGATTGACGGTAGAAAAATGTCTAAATCTTATGGAAACACCATAGATATCTCTGAAGAGGAAGAGCTGCTTAAAAAGAAAATTAAGACCATGTTTACGGATCCTTTAAAGATCAAGGCGAATGATCCAGGCCATCCAAGAGCGTGTGCAGAAAACCCCAAAGGCTGCTCTGTTTTTTCCTTTCATGAAATTTATGAAGAGTCTAAAGAGAAAAATCATTTAAGAGAAAAGAGTTGCAAAGAGGGGAGTTTAGGATGCGTGCAATGCAAGAACGAACTTTTTCAAGAAATGAATCAAGCTCTTAAGCCTTTGAGAGAGAAAAGGGATTTTTTTAGCAAAGAAAAAGGAGAGGTCAATCAAATTTTAAAATCAGGCAGCCAGCTCGCTAGCAGTTTAGCGGGTAAAACTTTAACCTCAGTGAGGGAAGCGATTCAATATCATGAAGCCTTATGAAGTGAAATTAGAATTTTTTGAAGGGCCTTTGGATCTTCTTTTATTTCTTATAAAAAAAGAAGATATGGATATTAGGGATATACAGATTTCTAAAATAACTCAGGAATATTTGGCAACCATCCATTTGTTAAAAGAACTCAATCTGGAACTAGCAGGGGAATTTCTTGTCATGGCTTCAACTTTAATGCAGATTAAGGCCCATACTCTTTTGCCAGAAGAAGCCAAGTTAGAGGCTCTTGCAGATGGGCCAGACCCAAGAGCAGAGCTGGTTGCTAAACTTTTAGAATATCAGAAATTTAAAGAAGCAGCCAAAATATTGTCTGAAAAAGAATTGGAAGTTAAGGAAATTTACTACAGAAATAGTTTGCCGATTTTTGAGCCAGATGATTTTAGCATGGACGCGACCTTGTTTGATTTATTAGACGCATTTAAAAAAGTTCTAAAAGACGCCAGCCAAGAGCTAAAAGAGCTTCTTTATGAGGAGATTCCTTTAGAACAAAAAATCAGGGAGATTTTGGATGTTTTAGAACAGAAAGAGTCTCTTGCTTTTATTCAAATTTTTGAGAGCTCCAGAACTAAACGAGAATTTATAATTACTTTTTTGGCCTTGTTGGAACTCATTCGTTTGAAACAGATTGTGGCTAAACAGACTGAACTTTTTGGAGAGATCCGAATTTATAAACTGGAAGAAGCAGTGACCCAGAATCCGTTAGTCAGCGGCGAAAACCAACCGCTCTCTAACTAAAAATAAGTTCTGGATAAAGTTTAAAGAGGAAGGAGAAACCATTGGATAAAGAAAAAATTAAGAGCGTCCTAGAGGCCCTATTATTTGTGACTATCAGGCCTTTAACCCTGATAGAGTTGTGCGACATTGTGGGAGAAACGCAAAACCAAATTTTGGAACTGTTGGCAGAGATAAAGAATGATTTTGCTAATCGTAAAAGCGCTCTTCAAATTGTAGAGGTGGCGGAAGGTTATCAATTAGGAACTTGTCCGGGTTTTAGTTACTGGGTTAAAAAACTTTTTAAAGAGCAAACCACATTTCGCCTTTCACAATCCGCTCTTGAAACCCTTTCGATTGTAGCTTATAAACAACCTATTACCCGAGCTGAGATTGAAGAAATAAGGGGGGTAGAAGTGATTGGAGTTTTAGAGACCCTTTTAGAAAGAAAATTGGTAAAAATTGCAGGCAGAAAAGAGAGCGTGGGCAGGCCCTTGCTTTATGGAACCACTGCAGAATTTTTGCGCCATTTTAACTTATGGAAAATATCTGAACTTCCTTCTTTGGAAGATTTAGCCAAAGAGCAGGAAAGAGAGGAACAAAATGATAGCGGCAGTAGAGATTTACCTGTTGAAGAGATTACACCGGAGAGTGAACCAGCGCCTGTATCTCAATCCCAGATAGAGAAAGGAAGTGAACAAAATGCCTGAATTAAGAAAAGATCCTGTCATTGGACGATGGGTCATTATTTCCACAGAAAGAGGAAAAAGACCTACTGATTTTAGCAAGGAGCCAGAGCCAGACATTGCCAGACTTTGTCCATTCTGCGTTGGCAATGAAGATAAAACCCCTCCAGAAATTATCGCTTATGGAGAGCATGGACGGGAAAAAAACAAGCCAGGCTGGAGGATAAGAGGGGTGCCAAATAAGTTTCCAGTGCTTCAAATTGAAGGGGGCATTGACCGTAAAGGGGATGGGATGTATGACAAAATGAATGGGATAGGAGCGCACGAAGTTTTGATTGAAACCCCAAACCATAAAGAAGAGCTCTGTGAGATGGATGACCATAGAGTAGAAGATGTCCTTTGGGCCTATAGAGATAGAATCATAGATTTAAGGCGGGATACGCGTTTTGAATATATTCTTATTTTTAAAAATAAAGGAGCTGCTGCTGGGGCGAGCTTAACTCATCCCCATTCACAGCTGATTGCAACTCCCATGGTGCCTGTGCGGGTGCGTCAGGAAATTTTGGGAGGCAAACAGTATTTTGATTATAAAGAAAGATGTATTTTTTGCGACATGATTATTCAGGAAATGGATTCTAATGTGAGAGTGGTTGCGGAAAATGACCGTTTTGTGGCTTTTGAGCCTTATGCGGCGCGGTTTCCATTTGAAACCTGGATTTTGCCAAAAGCGCATGATTCTCATTTTGAAGATTTGCAAAAAAGCGAAGCTCTGGATTTATCAAAGATATTAAAGAAGATCTTAAAGAAAATTAAAATTGTTTTGGACGACCCGGCTTATAACTATATTATCCACAACTCACCTTTAAAAGATCCTCCCTTACCTCACTATCATTGGCATATGGAAGTGATTCCTAAACTTTCTAAAATTGCAGGGTTTGAATGGGGAACAGGTTTTTATATTAATCCCACTCCCCCAGAAGAGGCAGCGCAGTTTCTTAAAGAAGCAGATTGAATATTTTAACTGTTGCCTCTGAAGGCGAGCCTTTTGTAAAAACAGGCGGCTTGGCAGATGTTTTTGGAAGTTTGCCAAGCGCTTTAGCAAGTTTTAAAAGTTTAAATGCGTATAGCGTAGTTCAAGTTTTACCTAAATATTCTCAAATTGCTGAAAAAAAAGTTCCAATGGAACTTCTTCCAGGAAGACTCCAAGTTCCAGTTGGCAAGAAGATTGAGGAAGGCGCGGTCTGGCGTTTAAAGCAAAAGAAAAAAAAAGGTTCTAAAAACATTGTTTATTATTTTATTGAAAATAATAAATATTTTCATCGTTCTAACCTTTATCAGGATGAGTTTGGAGATTTTGAAGACAATGATGAGCGTTTTATATTTTTATCTAAGGCTCTGTTTGAGTTGGCTAAACAGATTGGTTTCAAGCCAGACATCCTCCACTGCCATGATTGGCAAACAGGCATGGTTCCCGCGTATTTAAAAACCTTGTACGCAAACGATCCGTTTTTTTCTAAAACCAAGACGGTTTTTACAATTCATAACATCGCCTACCAAGGGTTATTCCCAAAAGAAACATTTAATCTTACAGGATTGGGTTGGGAAGAATTCGTTTCAGAAAAATGTGAATATTATGGGAAGGTAAGTTTTTTAAAAGCAGGAATTGTCTATGCTGATAAAGTAACTACTGTTAGCCCAACCTATGCTAAAGAGATCAGACAAGACCATCATTTTGGACGAGGCATGGAAGGCATTCTGAACACTAGAGCTTCTGACCTGGTTGGAATTTTGAATGGATTGGATTATAATTTGTGGGATCCAGCTAAAGATCCTTTTATTTGTAAAAATTATTCTCTTAAAATAAGAAATTTTTTAGATCATAAAATGCGATGTAAAGAGGATTTGCAAAAAAATTTTAAGCTGCCTCAAAAAAAAAGCGTTCCTCTAATAGGGATTGTTTCCAGGCTGGACCCTCAAAAAGGATTGCATCGGCTTGAAAAGATAGTGATGGATTTAAGAAAAAAAGGCTCTTTCCAATGGGCGCTTTTAGGGGTGGGGGATAAAAAAATTCAGCAAAGCCTTCACCTGCTTGCAAAAAAGTTCCCAAAAGAATTTGCCGTGCATTTTAATTTTAGTCCTGAGTTAGCGCATAAAATTTACGCTGGATCAGATTTTTTTCTCATGCCTTCAGAGTTTGAGCCCTGCGGTTTAAGCCAGATGATCTCCATGAAATATGGAACCAGTCCCATTGCTACGCCAACCGGTGGTCTCTTGGATTCCGTTAAAGAATGGGATCCTGCCAGTAAAGAGGGGAACGGATTTCTTGCCAAAGAGATTTCAAATGAAGCGATAGAGGCTGAAATTTTAAGAGCCGCCGCCATTTATCGAAATAAAAAGCAATGGGGACAACTTGTGAAGAATGCGATGAAAGAGGATTTTTCTTGGGGCGCTTCCGCCAAAAAATATGCAGAATTATTTGAAAATGTTGTAAAATGAAAAAGAATTTTTTTGAAGTTTCTCAACAATTTAAAATGAGTGAAAAAAGTTATTTTTTAAACTGTTTAAAGTTGGAATGGAAATTGTTGCTATTTTCCATTTTCCTTACCTTTTTTGCGGCAGCGCTATTAAAAATAAAACAAGATGGAAAAGAAATATACCTTTCTCATAAAAATGCATTGGTCTTGGAGGTTTTTTCAGAAGCAGAATTAGATTTAACTGGGGCCAAGGAATTGGAAATGAAACTAAAATCTTTAGATGGTGTTAAAGAAGTCATTTCTACTTCCCCTGAAGAGGCGGCTGGCAAACTTAGTCTTTTGTCGGATTTAAGGTTTGACCCATCATGGTTAAAAGAAAAAGATTTTTTGCCTTGGAGTTATGATCTTCATTTAATGCGCTGGGATCATCTTTTTTTACAGGATTTAATAGCCAAGATAGAATCGCTTGAATTGGGAGAGCCTAAAAGAAGGATTGTGTCAGAAATTCATTATGATAAGGAGCGGTGGTCTTTAGTTTATGCTTTAAAGAATTATTTAAAATGGATGGAGCAACTGTTTTTTATTGGTAGTTTTCTTATGCTTGGTTTTTTATTATATGCAATTTCAAGATTTTTTTACATTGAAGGAATCAATTCTCAAAACAAGTTAAATTTTATAAAGCAAGGTTTTTCATTGCTGCTCTCTGGCTTTTTAGCTGGAATCATAAGCGCCCTCCTTTATTGCGTTGTTTTATCTTATTCTTTTTTTCCAGAAAGCGCTGCTTGGGAAGTGGCAGTTCAAAAAACTTTCCTTTTTCAGCTTCTTTTTGCCACAGCGATTCATTTTATTATTTTTAATTTTTCTATTAAGGAAAGGAAATGATTAGCGCTGGAAGTTTTCATTTTCTAATGCGACATTTGGGGAGAGGGTGGGGCAGAACTAAACACTTTAGAGTAAATGTTTTTTTGGCATTAATATTCTTTGCATGCTTTTCAAGCTCATTGAGCGCTGTTTCCCTGAAAAGTTTGGATAAAAAGATTGATAAGAATCAGGAAGAATTAAAAAAATTAAAAACCAGAATGGAGGAGCTAAAAAAAGAGGGAGAAAAATCTCAGCAAGAAGAAAAAGAGCTTTCTTCTAAAATTAAAAAAATAGAATCTGAAATTAAGAAATCCACAATACATAAGAAGGAGATTGACTATAAAATTAACCAGGCGGCTTTTCGAATAAAAAAATTTGAAAAGAAAACTTTAGTTTTTAAAGAAGAAAAAGAAAAATGGGAAGAGCTCTTGCTTGCGGATTTAAGGAATCTGCATATTACCATGGTCTATCCTCAACGGCTAAAAATGCGTCCATTAGAGAACTGGGCGCTAAAGGCTTCAATAAGCCGGGAAAATTTGAACATGCAAAGCGCTGAAAAAGAAAGGGATTTATCTTTTAAAACGCAAAAAAAGATAGTGGTAGAAAAGAAAAATCTTTCTTTGCTTGAAAAAAAAGTCGCGCTCCAAATAGAAAAGAAAAAAGAGCTAAAAATAGAGAAAAGTAAAATAGTTCTTTCTAAAAAAGAAAGGAGGATCGCTTTAGAAAAAGAGCGGGAGAAACTTGAGGAGAATTCCATTGCCTTGGAAAAATTGATTTTTGATCTTATAAAAAAGAAGGAAAGGAGTTTATCAGAAAAGAAAGAGGATGAAAGTCTAAAAAAATCTTTTATAGGAAAAAAAGGGTTTTTAAGCTGGCCCGTTGAAGGTCGCGTAGTTTCTCCCTTTGGTAGGCATAGAGATAAAGAATTAGATGTGCTTATTATTAACAATGGGATTAAAATAAACAGTTCAAGCTCAAATTTAGTGCGGGCCATTGAAAAAGGTCAAGTTATTTTTTCTTCTAACTTTCGTTCTTATGGAAAAACAGTGGTCGTAGATCATGGAGGAGAATTTTATTCTATTTATGGGAACTTAGGAGAAATCTTAGTAAAGGAAGGACATAGGGTGAGCGTTGGGGAAATCGTGGGAAAAGCTTTTGGGCAAGAGAATTCTCAAATTTATTTTGAATTAAGAAGCCATGGGGAAGCGCAAGATCCATTGCTTTGGCTAAAATCCAGATAATACTTTTAAGGAGCTAAAAAAAAATGAGAAAATTTGGACGGAGAAAAATAATCTTAACTGTTTTACTATTTGTTTCATTGGGACTATTCTCTAGCGATAAAATCTCAACTCTAAAAGCGGCAACTTCCAATGTTGATAAGACTTTAGAACAGCTTAAAATTTTAATAGAAGTTTTTGATTATATTCAACAACACTATGTAGAGGAAAAAAATGCTAAGGATCTTTTGAATGGAGCTGCTCATGGGATGGTGAGAACTTTAGATCCTTTTAGCCAATTTTTAGAGCCAGAATCGCATAAGGAGATGCAGACAGAAACTGAAGGACAGTTTGGCGGGCTTGGGATTCGGATAGAAATTCGGGATGAATGGCTTACAGTGATGACCCCTATTCCAGATACCCCGGCTTATAGAGCAGGGATTCTTCCCGGAGACAAAATTGTCAAAATTGAAGGGGTGAGCACGCAGGGGATTAGTTTACAAGATGCTGTTAGGAAATTAAGAGGTCAGCCCGGCACCATAGTTAAGATCAGTATTGTGCATGAAGGTCTAAAAGAGCCGCTGGAGATCTCTTTAATTCGTGAGATTATTAAGATTGAGTCTGTAAGGAGTCGTATGGTGGAGGGTAAAATAGGTTATCTGCAGTTGATTGAATTTAGCGCTAAAACAGATAAGGACATGAATAGAGCGATTCAGAACCTGCTAAACGAAGGGATGGAGGCTTTGGTTTTAGATCTAAGATATAATCCTGGAGGACTTTTGAATGTGGCGGTAAACGTAGTAAAAAGTTTTATTGGAGACCAAAAGTTAATTGTATATACGGAAGGAAGAAAAGCTAATAGAGTAGAATATAAGGCTGATCCCCAATCCCCTTACGCAAAACTTCCATTGGTTGTGCTAGTGAATGGCGGTTCTGCTTCTGGCTCAGAAATTGTGGCTGGAGCATTGCAGGATCACCATCGGGCTTTAATTCTTGGAACCACGACTTTTGGAAAAGCTTCAGTTCAATCTGTCATTCCACTATCAGATGGTTCTGGGTTGCGTTTAACCACTGCAAAGTACTATACCCCTGCGGGAAGAGCCATTCAAAGAGATGAAAAAAATGGAAAGGGAGGAATTGCGCCGGATATTTTGGTGGAACTACCCAGAGAAATGGAAATAAAGATTAGGCGCCAGCAGGAAGAGATTTATGGAAAGGATCGAGCGCCAAGATCTGTTATTAAAAAAGAAGAACAGGTTGAGGATATTGCTTTAAGACGCGCAATGGAATTTTTAAAGGCCAGAGCTTTGCTGAACCCATCTCCCTAAATGAAAATTTACGCCAAAGCTAGTAAAGGCGTTTTAGATGGTTTCACCAGTTTACTATTTTTATTATTTTTAGTTCTTTTTAGCTTTTATGGTTGGCGTTATTACAAAACCGGGGTTTTAAACGATCAGTCTAAACTTTCAGGCGAGTTTGAGAGCGCTTTAAACAAAAGCTTAAGTGAATTTGGGATAAAAGATAGTACCGTTCGTAAAGTTGTAAGAAAAGAGCAAAAAAAATTTCGTCCTCTTTCTACAAGTTGGATAGAAACTGATAGAGAGTTCCTTCTCCCTCTTAACTTCTCCTTAAAACATCTAATTCAAAAAATTGAGCCAATTCAGTCTCAATTTAAAATGCAATTGTTGAGCCAAAAGCGATTGCCTCATCAATTAATTTTGGAATATGGCAGAAAGGAACAAGTCTTTCAAAGGCTTCGATTATTTTTAAAAGAGATTCCACCTGCGAAAGTAGCGCTTGTGATTGATGATGTGGGAGGAAGAGATAGGGATTTAAAAAGTTTAGAGGATTTTTTTAGTTTAGGGATACCCATCACTTATGCGGTTTTGCCCGGAGAAAAACTTTCTAAAGCAGTTTCAGAAAAAATCGTCAAAAACGGGGATGAGATTATTGTGCATCAACCCATGGAGCCTGAAGACTTAGCTCATAACGACCCCGGGGCCGCAGCTCTCTTCAATAAGATGAGCGATAGAGAAATTAAAGAAAAGATGAAAAAAAATTTTAGCTCTGTTCCTTTTGCAAAAGGGGTTTCTAATCATATGGGTTCCCGCTTTACAGGAGATCCCAGGGCCATGCGCGCCCTTTTAGAATCTATAAAAGAGATGAAACTATTTTTTTTCGATTCCAGAACCACTCAGAAAATAGTGAGCAATAAGATCGCGGGTAAAATAGAATTAAAACTTTTGGTGAATGACATTTTTTTAGATAATGAAGATCAAACAAACTATATCCAAAAACAGTTGGAACTTCTTAAATCTTTAGCTTTGAAAAATGGAAGCGCCAGCGCCATCGGGCATTGCCAAAGAAAAGTTCTGGTTGAAACATTAAAGAATAAGATTCCAGAATTTAAAAAAGAGGGGATTGAATTTGTTTACCTATCTCAACTTATTCAGTAGTAGAGAAATCCAAAAATTTCCTAATGCACAATCTCGGTTAAGGGAAAAGGGCTCGCTCAAATTCTAAAATCAAGATGATGATCTTAGGCATTGAAACTTCTTGTGATGAAACTTCTTGCGCTCTTATAAAGGAGGGTGGCCATTTGGTAAGGCATGCAATATTTTCTCAAACCGAGCTCCATCAAACTTTTAAAGGGGTTGTTCCAGAAATTGCCTCAAGGTCCCATTTAGAAAAGATCAATGAACTTGTGGAGCAAATGATTCAAGGAAATCAAAAAATAGATGGCATAGCAGTCACCATTGGACCCGGATTAGTAGGCTCTTTATTGATTGGCAAAATGACTGCTGAAGCCTTAGGCTGGGTTTGGGATGTGCCTGTGGTTGGCATCAATCATTTAGAAGCTCATTTGTATTCTTCTTTTTTAGAGCACAAAGAGCTTAAACCCCCTTTCATGGGATTGATTGTTTCTGGAGGGCATACCCACTTAGTTTTAGTGGAAGATTTTGGGAAATATAAAGTTTTAGGGAGAACAAGAGATGATTCTGCGGGAGAAGCTTATGACAAAGTGGCAAAATGTTTGGGATTAGATTATCCCGGCGGGCCCATCATTGATCGGCTTGCAAAAAAAGGGAACCCAGCAGCGATCCCTTTTCCAAGAGCTCATCTTCCCGGCTCTTGGGATTTTTCTTTTTCTGGGTTAAAAACCGCTGTACTTTATTTTTTACAAAACTTAAGGGTTTCAAGCGGTTCTTTTATAGGGAAGAAGAATATCGGCGCGAACAAAGGGGGTTTAAAAATAGAATTTCCTCCTCTCCCGCTGAAGACTGTCGCGGATATTTGCGCTTCATTTCAGTCTGCGGTTGTGGAAGTTTTAGTCAGAAAGACTATTTTAGCGGCAAAAAAATTTGGTTTAAAAAAAATAGCAGTGGGCGGCGGTGTTTCTGCAAATTCATTTTTAAGGAGTGAGCTTATTAGAAATGGGAAAGATAATAAATTAAAAGTTTATTTTCCTTCTTTGCCTTATAGCACAGACAATGGAGCCATGGTAGCGTTGACAGGGTATTATAAGTTTAAAAAAGGATTTTATGACGATAAGAATCAGGAAGCTTTAGAGGTCAATCCATCCTTGCCCATTAAGAATTGGATCTAGCCGGAAATGAGAAAATTGAATTCGGTAAAAAAATGAATGACGCGTTAATATAACATGAATAATATTCAAACAAAAAAATCTAATCCTAACGCTTATTATCAAAAAATATATTCGGAGCAAAAAGAGCCTTGGAATTATCGCGCAAGAGGGGCTGAAATTTTAAGGCATGAGGAAATTCCAGACCTTCTTTTTGGCTTTAAAGGACAGTTTGAAAATATTCTAGATATTGGCACAAGTCTTGGTCAGCTTACGCAAAAACTTTTACCTTTAAGTAAACGATTAATTGGATTTGATGTATCTCCATTAGCAATAAAGTCTGCCCGTTTAAATTGCCCAAGTTCTCACGCTCAATTTTTAGTCGCAGCTCTGCCCGGGCTTCCTTTTTTGCAAGAGACATTTGATTTAATTGTAGTTTCAGATGGGATTCATGAATTTGTGCTAAAGGAAAAAAGAAAGAAAGCGCTTGCTGAAATTCATAGGAGCTTAAAAAAAGATGGGATTTGTCTTTTTAGCGATTATTTAAAACTTGAGGATTTTGATCGTTTTCTTGAATTCATTGAAACCAGCCATTTTGAAATTGTTTTTACTTATCCATTATATGATCGTGTCTGGTATCAATTTGAATCATGGTTTAAGGGGATACGAAATTTTTCTTGGGTAAAGAAACTGATTTCTTCAATTACAATTGCTAAAATTTTACGAATGCCAGCCAGGCTTTTAGGAAAGTATGGATCAAGGCACATCCTGATTCTTGCGCAAAAGTCTAGTGAAAAAATATGACTGAATTAAGAAGAGAACTTGGCGCTTTTTCCTGCACCATGCTTGTGGCTGGCAACATGATTGGAATCGGCATTTTTGTAACTGCTGGTCGCATTTCATTCATACTGCCTAATCCAACTTATATTTTATTGGCCTGGTTTTTTGGAGGTCTCCTTTCTTTAGCAGGGGCTCTATCCTATGCGGAATTAGGCACCCGGTTTCCTCGCGCCGGCGGAGGGTATGTTTATTTAAGAGAAGCTTTTGGCCCTTTGATGGGGTTTCTTTCTGGTTTTTCATCCAGCCTTGTTACCTTGCCCGGAGCAGCGGCATTTCTAGCGATTGGATTTACAAAATATGCCGGCATTCAAGATCCATGGACAGCAAAAGGAGTAGCCCTTTTACTGATTAGCGCTATCTCCATTATTAACTATTTAGGAGTAAAATGGGGAGCAGGATTACAAGATGGTTTTATGGTATTAAAACTATTATTAATTTTTATTTTGATTTTAGCTGGTTTTTTATCTGGGAATGGATCATTTTCTAATTTTTTTGTCTCTCAAGAATCTTCACATTCTTTTTGGGCAGCGCTTCCTTTAGCCATGGTTCCAATTCTCTACACCTACTCTGGCTGGGATGCAACAGTCTATGTGGCAGGGGAGGTAAAAAATCCATCTAAAAACATACCAGTTTCGCTTTTTTTTGGCACATTACTTGTAACTTTAATTTATCTTGCTCTTGCTTCGCTTTATATCTATGCTGTGCCAGTTAATTCTCCAGAAAATAAAACAAAGATTGTGACTGTAGCTTCTAAAATATTTTTTGGGGATGCGATTGGAAAAGTTATTGGAGGATTAGTGGCTGTTTCTATTTTGGGCTGTTTATCCGCCACAATTTTAACTGGGCCACGAATACTTTATGCCATGGCAAAAGATGGGCTTTTTCCAGTGGCTTTAAGCGAAGTCCATGCCTCTTTTGCCTCTCCTTCTAAAGCGATTTTTTTTCAGGGATTATTGGCTTCAATTTTGGTAGTTTCAGGAACCTTTGATCAGCTTTTAGATTATGCCACAGTGCCTGCTATTTTTTTTCAAACTTTAAGTGTTTTAGGCTTATTTGTATTGCGTAAAAGAAATCACGCTGATCATACTCATCCAGTCTATTCTACTGTGGGCTACCCTTTAATTCCAATTCTTTTTGTGATCGCCATGACATGGATTATTGTAAGCACTATTCTTAAACAGCCTAAAGATTCATGTTGGGGTTTAGCCATGGTGCTTTTAGGAATACCCATCTATTTCCTTTGGAAAAAATTTAGCCAAAAATCTATTAAATCTATTTCCAAATGAGCTTGATTTTTCACCTGCCTTATCCGTATCCTCAGGATGAACTTTTAATCAATATTCCTTTAGATTGGCTGCGCGATCCTTCCAAGATTTGTAAAGTTAGAAAAACCATTTTTCCTCAACTTCAAAACTTGCTTGAAGCTGCAAGAAATGAGGGGGTTGAGATTGTGGTTCTTTCTTCTTACCGCGCTTATGAAGAGCAAAAAGAGCTTTTTAAAAAAGCAGAAGAGAAGCATGGAAAGGGAGAGGGGATTAAGTGGGTGGCTCCAGCAGGCTATTCAGAACACCATACTGGAGCTGTTTTTGATTTTGCAGATAATAAAAATCCGGAAACAGATGATGAGCTTAGTTTTGAAACCACACCGACTTTTGATTGGCTTTTTAAACATGCTCAAACTTTTGGCTTTGAAATCTCTTTTCCTAAAAATAATTGGCAGCATATTGGCTATGAGCCTTGGCATTGGCGGTTTGTGGGAGACAGGGAATCTAAAGAGATGTTTCACCCGCATTTTCTAAAATATTTTTGCAAACTGATTTTTTCTTTTTTTAAAGCGATTCATTTAACCCGAAACATTAAGTAGGATTATGTATGACCATGAAAAATTTAGCCATTTTTTCTTCACAAAAAAGTTCGCGAATACTTTCAACTATAATAAATGGAATTTTGAGGATTTTTTTTCTATTTTTTATTAGTTCCTTTTTCGTTGCTCCTCTTTATGCGGCAGAAGAAAAAGTTTATTTTACGGGCCAAGATGGGGTAAGAATGGTTGGCGAGTTTTATAAGCCAAAAAATAAGAATATTACTTTTATTTTCCTTCACGGAGTTGCGAGTGTAAAAGAGGAGTGGAAAAATTTTTCTCAATTTCTGCATTCCAAAGGATTTGGCGTTCTTATCTATGATCTAAGGGGGCATGGAAAAAGCACAAAAACCGTTTCTGGAAAGTTAATCGGATTTGAAGAGTTTAAAGTCCAAGGGTTGGAATCTGAGTGGGGGAAAATGATAAAAGATTTAGGTTTTGCCATTCAATTTTTGCAAAAGAAATATGGAATTTTGCCTACTCAGATTGCCGTGGGAGGAGCAAGTATTGGAGCGAATATCGCTTTTCAGTATGCAGCACACCATCCAGAAATCCCTTTTTCAGTCTTACTTTCTCCCGGGACCAATTATCAAGGGATAAAAATTGACGAACTACTTTCTATTTATGGAAGACGCCCATTGTTGATTGCGGTAAGCCCTGCGGACAGTTATGCTTTTCAAAGTGTTCGGACGTTGCAAATAGATAACCGTCATTTGGGGAATCATAAAGTTTCTCTTTATGTTTTTTCTGATTCAGAAATTTTTGGACATGGGGTAGGGATGTTTCGTAGAGAAAAACCAGAGAACCCCTCTGCCCTAGAAGAAAAAATTTTAAGCTGGATTCGTTTTTATACGGAACCAAAAAGATAGGTCAGTTTGCAGTCAGTAATTAATTGGTGATATAATGATAAAAATGCAGGGATTAATTTTTGATTTAGACGGAACTTTAATAGATTCTTCAGGGGATATCGCCTCTGCTTTAAATGTCACTTTAAAGCAGTTAGGGCTTCCTGAAAAATCACTTTTAGAAGTTCAAAGCATTGTTGGCGATGGGGTTAGAATTTTGATGGGAAGAGCCATAGGCAAAAAAGATGATCTTCTTTTGGAAAAAGCCATTAAAATTTTTAAAGAATATTATCTTCATCATTGCGTGGACAACACAGCGCTTTATCCCGGGGTTAAGGAGATATTAAAGAAATATAAAGAAAAAAAATTAGGGGTGGTGAGCAATAAGCCCTATCCCATGGTGATTAAGACCCTGCAACATTTTTCTTTAGAAAATGTTTTTACCGTTGTTTTAGGCGCTGAATCTACTGAACAAAAAAAACCTCATCCCCAGCCTTTTTTGGAAGCTATAAAGAAAATGAGTGTTCCTCCAAGCCACACTTTAGTGATTGGAGACGGCACCACAGACATGGAAGGTGGGCATGCTGCGGGAATGAAGACCTGCGCTGTTACTTATGGGTATCGTTCTAAAAAAGAGCTAGAGAAATTTAAACCAGATTTTTTTATTGATAAACTTGAGGATCTAGAAAAAATTATTGTTTAGGAAGGTAAAAAATGTATGTCTTTAACTAACGAACAAATTCAAAGATATTCTAGGCATTTAATTATGCCTGAGGTAGGAGTGGATGGCCAGGAAAAACTCCTGAAAGCCCGCATACTTTTGATTGGAGCCGGGGGTTTGGGATCTCCTTTAGGGCTATACCTTTCCGCCGCAGGAGTAGGAACTTTAGGGCTGGTTGATTTTGATTTGGTAGATTTTTCTAATTTGCAAAGGCAGATTATTCACCGCACAGAAGATGTGGGCAGGCCAAAAGTAGAATCTGCCAAGGAACGGATTCTTTCCATTAATCCAGAGACAAAAGTTAATATTTACACGGAAAAATTAACCAGTGAAAACATTATGAAGATCATTGAAAATTATGACATTGTGATTGATGGCACAGATAATTTTCCAACCCGTTACTTAGTCAATGATGCTTGTGTGTTTACTAAAAAGCCTTTAATTTATGGGAGCATTTTTAGGTTTGACGGCCAATCCACAGTTTTTAAAACTCCTGAAGGTCCCTGCTACCGTTGTTTGTATCCAGAACCGCCTCCTCCGGGAATGGTGCCTTCTTGCGCGGAAGGAGGAGTGCTAGGAATTCTTCCTGGTATTATAGGCGTTATGCAGGCAACTGAAGCGATTAAATTAATCTTAGGCAAAGGGGAGTCTTTAGTTGGGCGTTTGCTTCTTTTTAACGCGATGGAGATGCGTTTTAGAGAGGTAAAAATTATGCGCGATCCAGAGTGCCCTGTTTGTGGAGATCACCCAACCATAAAACAATTAATAGATTATGAACAATTTTGTGGCTTAAAAAAATCAGAGGAAGCTCCTCAGCCTGCCGTCGGACTAGAAGAGGTGAGTGTAAAGGAATTAAAATCTCTGCTTGATTCTAAAGGGAATAAAATTGTGGTAGTGGATGTAAGGGAACCTGAAGAATATCAGATTGTGCATTTAAAAGAGTCCCGTTTAATTCCTTTAGGAACCTTAGCAACTCGGGTCAATGAACTGGATACAGCGGATGAAATTTATGTTCATTGTAAGTTAGGGGGGCGCAGCGCTCAGGCAGTTAGAATTTTAAAAACTTTTGGTTTTAAAAAAGTAAAGAATGTTAAAGGCGGAATTGACGCGTGGGCAAGAGAGATAGACCCTTCTTTACCCCGCTATTGAACCTGGACATAGCCCCTTATCCCAAAAACCCACACTTTAATTAATATAATAAAAAATGAAGTTAAAAATTGGGTTTGTATTTTTTTATCCGATCGCCATGCTTCCTTTTTCTCCAGTTCTTATTCGAATGCAGTCTTGAAGGTCGAGAACAAATATTTTTCCATCTCCAATTTGTCCTGTTCTTGCTCCAAGGGTGACTGCTTCAATAGTTTTGTTGACGTAATCTTCGTTCACTGCAATTTCAAGTTTTATTTTTTTTAACAGGCTGCCAACCTCTTTATGGCTGCGATAAACTTCTGAAATGCCTTTCTGCCTGCCGCGTCCAAGAACGTTCGAGACAGTAACTAAATGAATTTCTTTCTCATCTAGTTTTTTTAATACATCTTCTAAACGATCAGGTTGAATAATGGATACAATATATTTCATGATTTTTCCTCCTAAAGTTACCTATTCGATTACAGTATAAGCGTCTTCTCTGTGTTGAGTTAAATCCAATCCAATTCTCTCCTCTTGTTCACGGACGCGGATTGCCATTGTTGCATGCACGATCTTGAGCAGAAGGTAAGTTACAATAAAAGCATAAAGAATTGTGATGAGCGATGCTTTAATTTGGATAAAGAATTGGTGAGGATTACCATACCACCAACCATCAGCTCCCAGTGAATTCACGCTTTTTGTTGCCCAAATGCCGGTTGCCACTGAGCCCCAAATCCCGCCGATTCCATGCACGCCAAAAGCATCCAGAGAATCATCGTATCCAAATTTTGACTTCATTACTGCCACTGAAATATAACAAATAACAGCGGCTCCCAATCCTATCCAAATTGCCCCAAAAATAGTTACAAAACCGGATGCAGGGGTAATAGCGACAAGTCCAGCAACCACACCCGTAATCGTTCCAAGCATTGTTGGTCGGGAGTTAAAAATCCAATCAAGGATTGCCCATGTAAGACCAGCTGTGGATGCGGAAATGTGGGTGACTATGAATGCGTTTACCGCCAGATTCCCGGCAGTTAAGGCGCTGCCGGCATTAAAACCAAACCATCCAAACCATAATATCCCTGCTCCCAGCACAGCAAAAGGAAGGTTGTGAGGGTGAGGAGTATGGGCAGGGTATCCGGTACGTTTGCCTATCACCAAAGCTGTCACCAATGCAGCAATGCCCGCATTAATATGAACGACTGTTCCTCCAGCAAAGTCCAAGGCGCCGCTGGTTCTAAGAAATCCTCCAATTCCCCAGACCCAGTGAGCAACCGGATCGTACACTAATGTAGTCCATAGAATTGAAAACAGGCAGAAAGCAGAAAATTTCATTCTTTCAGCAAAAGCGCCCAGGATTAATGCGGGCGTAATGATTGCAAACATTGCCTGATAAATCATGTAGAGTTGGTGCGGGATTGTAGCTGAATAATCAGGAAATGGATCAAATCCAACTCCTTTTAAGCCTGCCCATGAAAGATCTCCTATGAATCCTTTAATATCAGGACCAAAAGCAAGGGAGTAACCAAAAAGAATCCATTGCAAGCTCACCAAACAAATTACAATAAAACATTGCATCAAAACGGACAGGACATTCTTTTTCCTAACCAATCCACCATAAAAGAATGCAAGTCCAGGCGTCATTAAAAATACAAGAGCTGAACTTATCAGCATCCACGCTGTATCTCCGGTGTTAATATTCATATTATTTGCCTCCAGATGAAAAAATTAAAAAAGGTGGGAACAATAGTGTGGAAAAATAAAAAAGCGTTCGCCACTTTTTAATGGAACCATGCGAACGCCTATGTTCGGAAAAAGTTCATACGCCATTGTATGAACGATTAAAACTCTTGTGTTTAATTTTTATAGCAACAAGATTGCCAAATAATCATAATCAAAAATCAGTTTGAGATCATATCCAAAGTATGCTGGAGGCAAAAAAAGAATGAAAAGGTCAAAAATGTCTCAGTAAGAAGGATTATAGAGTAATTTTATTTATCTTGATTTCCCTTGACGGCAGGTTAGGATGGTAGAAACCCACCCCAAACCAAGATTTATCTGAGAGAGTGAGAACTCAAGAGAGGGATTGGTTTAAACTTGAGAGAGAAATGGGTTTATACTTGTTTAGAGAGATAGATTTAAACTTGAAGATAGATTTATCTAAGAGAAGACATCTCTCTATAGAGAGAAGGGGAAAGTGGGATGTAGTAATGGTTTATATTTATTCATTATAATATACTATAAGTATATTATAATGAATAATATTAAACTATATATTGACAAAAGTTTATTCTAGTGCTATATAATATACTATGGGTTATGTAAACACGAATAAATTAAACCATCTTCTTACCAATTGGCCAAATGGAACAGTAACCGTGTCCTCTTGGCTAAAGGATCAGGGTTACTCAAATCCGCTTCTAAGCAAATACAAGAAGAGTTCATGGATGGAATCTCTCGGGCACGATGCTAATGTTCGACCAAATGATAAGGTAAATTGGACTGGCGGCCTTTACGCAATCCAAGAACAATTGCATTTGCCTATCCATGCCGGCGGTAAAACGGCGCTCCAGCTGCATGGATATGCGCACTTCTTGCCAATAGGGAAGGGGGTAACTGTAACTTTGTTTGGTCCCACAGGAGTTAAGCTACCATCTTGGTTTTTGCAACATGATTGGCAAGTTAAGGTTCACTATACAATGACTAAAATATTTCCCGCGGGGGATTTAGGTTTAGTACGAAAAGAAATGGGTTCATTTTCTATCAAGGTTTCCTCCCCTGAGCGCGCCATGATGGAGGTTTTACATTTGGTTCCTTTAAAGGAATCCTATGATGAAGCAAAACTGTTGATGGAAGGTTTAACGACTCTGCGTCCAACTTTGGTTCAGGATCTTCTGGAAGAGTGTGGTTCAATAAAAGTGAAAAGGCTATTCATGCATTTGGCGGAGGAACTAAATCTTCCTTGGGCCAAAAAGTTGGACATAAAGAAAGTTAATTTTGGGAAAGGAAAACGAGTGATAAGAAAAGGCGGGCATTTCGATCCAAAATATAACATCTCGATACCGGGGCCACGGCTGGAACAGAGTGTTCCTAAAGAAATCGTATGAAGAATAGTCCTTTCTTTAAACAAGTTGAACTCATGCTCCGGACAATTCCGCATATTGCTGCTGAAAAATGTTTCGGTTTGAAGGGGGGAACAGCAATAAATTTGTTTGTACGCGACATGCCGCGTTTATCCGTAGATATTGATCTAACCTATTTGCCCATCGAACCGCGGGAGCAGTCTTTAAAGGAAATTGGATTTGCGCTTAGAAGAATTTCTAACGCCATTGAAAGAACAATTTCCGGGGTGAAAGTCCAAGTTGGTTACGCTATTGGCAATAAAAATATAACTAAAATCTTTGTCCGTAACGCCGAATCTCAGATCAAGATAGAACCAAACCTTGTGATTCGCGGGGCAATTTTTCCATGTTCAGAACGCACTCTATGCAAGAAAGCGGAGGAAGCCTTTGGACTTTCAGTTTCCACGACCACGCTTTCATTTGCTGATCTTTACGGCGGAAAGATTTGCGCGGCATTGGATCGGCAGCATCCTCGCGATCTCTTTGACATTCATCTCTTGATGGAAACAGAAGGTATTACGGATCAGGTTCGAAAAGCTTTCGTCGTTTATCTTGCGAGCCATGACCGTCCTATGACTGAATTGATTGATCCTACAAGGAAGGATATCCGTAGAATTTTTGAGAATGAGTTTTCTGGGATGGCTTCCACCTCGGTGATTTATGATGATTTAATGGCTGCTAGAGAAAAACTCATTGCCATCATAAAAAAAGATTTAACAGAATCAGAAAGAAAATTTCTTGTTTCGGTTAAGGAGATGGCTCCTCAATGGAATCTTTTGGGTTTGGATGGAATCGACAAACTTCCGTCTATCCAGTGGAAACTCTTGAACCTGCAAAAAATGAGCAAGAAAAAGCACGCGGAAGCTTTAGCCAGACTTAAATTTAAACTAGGGTTATGATTTTGTTGATGCTTCTGGACATGCAGAAAAGGATTCACCGCTCTTTATCCCGCCATTAAACATTTAGGGTTGAAATTTTAAGAACAGAGTACTTAATTTTCCAAATTAAGTATGGTGTCCCCGGAACTCCCGTGCAATCCACGCTCCCGCACGGGGAGCGACTTCAAATTCGTATCAACTAACACAAAGGAGCCGCTAAAATGAACAAAAAAATTGAACGACTGCTGGAAAATCAGGATTGGCCGTGCCTCTATGAAAAACTTTTAATGTATGCCAATTCTAAAACTGAAAAACATCGGTGGAATTGTGAAAACAAAACATCACTGGAAGATATGGTTCATTCCGCCATTGAAAGCCTCTTGGACGGCAAGAGAAACTGGAATCCAAAACGTGTGGACATTGCATGTCTCTTAAGAGGGGTTATAGATAGCAAACAAAGCCATCTATTAAACTCTTGGGAAGAAAAGAACCACATTAGCATCTATGATCTACCAAGTGATGACTGGGGTGAAAAGAATGAATTCTTTCCCGAGAGTAACCTAGTCTGGGTTCAATCCCCTGAGACCATCCCAATAGAAAAAGAAAGGCAAACCGCGGCCCAAGCTATCCTAAAACGAATCAAGGGTTCCATTAAGAAGGATACGAAACTAAAAGAAGTTTTAGAATGCATGTCCGGCGGGACCTATAAACCCTCAAAGATTGCAAAAGCAACGCATATCCCGATAGAACGTGTCTATGAACTGCATCGTAAGCTAAAAAATAAATCCAAGAATATAGCCGAGGGATTTTTGGGGGATATATTATATGGGGAATTTCATAAGTCCTAACAGAAAACTTCTTAACGTAGAAGAGCTTTCGGAATACATTGGGACCCCGGTGGGGACGTTGTATCAGTGGGTGTCCCAACGGAAAATTCCGTATGTAAAGCTGGGGCGCTCTACGAAGTTTGATGTTGAGAAGATTCGGGAGTGGATCAGCGTAAATTCCGTTGAAGAAAAGATTTTGTGAAAAACTAAAATGAAAAAAGTATAATTGAGCTAAATATAGAACACACATACAATAGGGAAAAGTGCGATGAAAACATATCTCAAAATAGCTGAAAAACTAAAAAAGCGCAAAGGATATCTTGTTCGCAAGTATCATTTAAGCGAGATGGGGCTTTTTGGCTCCTTTGTCCGAGGAGACCAGACGAAGCTCAGCGATCTTGATGTCCTAGTTGAATTTAGAATAACTCCGGATCTGTTTAAATTTCTTGAGCTGGAAGAGGATTTGGAGGATTATCTCAAACTGAAAGTGGATTTGGTACGAAAAAAGGCGATACGAAAAGAGCTGAGAGAACATATTCTAAGCGAGGTGGTCGCCGTTTGAAGCGGGAATACGGTCTCTATCTTCAGGATATTATTGATGCGATTGAGAAGATTGAAGAGTTTGTAGATTCCATTGATTATAATGGTTTTTTGAATGATGATAAAACAAGAAGCGCTGTGGTGCGCAAGTTGGAAATTATTGGCGAAGCACGAAGAACGTTCCTAATCCCATCAGGCTTAAGCATAAGGACATTCCATGGCGAGAAATGGCTAAAATGAGGGACAAAATCAGCCACGATTACTTTGGCGTAGATTATGAGATTGTTTGGAAAGTCCTTAGGGAAAGACTCCCGCCCTTAAAACCACTAATCATAAAAGTTTTTAAAGAATCAGAAAGCTCCAGATATGCCGCTTTCTTCATTTTTATTAAATTAATGTAAAACTAAAATGAAAAAAAGTATAATGGAGTTCGCTTCATTGCACAAAAAAGAGTTTTGTTTATAAAAGTAGCGCGCTTGTGAGAACTATAATTTTTATTTTGTAGCATTGCCGGGGTAGCTCAGTCGGTAGAGCAACGGTCTGAAAAACCGTGTGTCGACGGTTCGATTCCGCCCCCCGGCAAACTTTATTAGAAGTTCATAAGAATGCCGGGGAAGTGCTGATTCCTTAAAAAAATAAGGAATAAGAAATCGGCCGCCCCCCGGCACAAAATTTTTGAAAGATTTTTATCAGTAAAATAAAATTTCCTTCCCAATTTAAAAAAGGCCATGTCTAAAGAAACCATATTAGTCATTGATGATGAAATAGAAATCCTAGAAAACTGCAAAAGAATTTTAGAGCATGCAGGCTATCGTTGCCTTACCACCAGCCAGACAGACTCCATATTAGATCTTGTGGCAATGGAAAAACCAGATTTGGTTTTTACAGATTTAAAAATGGCTCATAAAAATGGAATTGAAGTTCTGCGGGAAATTAAATCTGTGGACTCAAGGATTCCAGTCATTCTTTTTACAGCTCACGCTGCTTGGGAAACAGCTGTGCAAGCTATTAAGGAAGGGGCTTTTGATTATTTGGCAAAACCTATTTCAGCAGAGCTTCTTTTAACTTTAATTGAAAAAGCTTTAAGAGAACAGAGGTTGATTGAAGAAAATCAAAGGCTTAAAAAAGAATTAGGTTTGGCTTTTGGTTTTGATCAGCTTATTGGTTCAAGCCCGCAACTTCAAGCCATTTTAACAACTGTAAAAAAAATCGCTTCCACAGAAGCGAATATTTTAATTCAAGGAGAATCCGGCACAGGGAAAGAGTTGATTGCCAGAGCAGTGCATCGCAACTCTACTCGCGGACAAGGAGGGGGGAGGTTTGTTCCTGTGGATTGCGCAAGCCTTCCAGAAAATTTGCTTGAGTCTGAACTTTTTGGCCATGAAAAAGGAGCTTTTACAGACGCTCAAAACTCAAGGCCCGGCATTTTTGAGTTTGCAGATGGCGGAACTATTTTTTTAGATGAGATTGGAGAAATTCCTCTTAGTTTGCAAGCTAAACTTTTAAGAGTTTTACAGGAAAAAGAGTTTCGCCGCTTAGGCTCTAATCGGCTGATTGTAGTGGATATAAGGATTGTGGCTGCAACGAATCAAGATCTGGCCAAAGCAGTTCAAGAGAAAAAGTTCAGAGAAGATTTATACTATCGCCTAAATGTCATAACTTTAAATATTCCGCCTTTAAGAGAACGGGAGGGGGACGTTGAGCTTTTAGTAAATCACTTTTTACATAGATTTATTCAGAAATCTCATAATTCTATAAAGGGAATTTCTTCCTCAGCGCTTAGCCTTTTAAAAAATTATAACTGGCCCGGGAATGTGAGAGAATTAGAGAATATTATAGAGAGAGCTGTTTCTTTAACAAATTCTTCAATGATCCAACCAGAAGATTTACCGGACAATATACGTTTGAGCCATAAAGAAAAGGAAAATATTTTATTAAGCAGTTTTAGGGGAGCTAAGACTGAAGCGTTAAGAGTTTTTTACAGAGATTATTTTAAGCGTCTTTTGGAAAAACATAATGGCAATATTTCTCAGGCAGCAGAAGAAGCTAAGATTGACAGAAAAACCATTCACCGTCTTTTGAATCGTTATAAAATTGAAATCGAAAAATAAAATGAAACATTCAGCTGAATCTATGTCCCAAAACAGAAAGGAGATGAAAATCCAGCGCTTACCAATGACCCAGAACCAATATCGGTTCTTAATGTTTGAGCGATGGTTATGAAATGAAAATAAGAAAGATTGGAATATTAACTGGCGGGGGGGACTGCCCGGGGCTGAATGCAGTGATCCGTGCTGTAGTAAAATCAGCTGTCAGAGTGTATAACTGGGAAGTGATTGGTTTTATGGATGGATTTCGCGGATTAGTGGAAGATTGGCATATTCCTTTAACTGAACAGACTGTTTCTGGCATTTTAACCCGGGGCGGAACTATTTTAGGAACCAATAATCGAGCTAACCCTTTTGCTTATACTTATGACAGTTCTGGTAAAACAATTGCTCCTCTGGATCGTTCCAAAGAGGCGATATTGAATTTGAAAAAAAATCAGATTGACGGTTTTATCGCGATTGGAGGGGATGGCACTTTAAGCATATCTCAGAAATTTTTTGAGGAAGGGGTGCCAATAGTGGGAGTTCCTAAAACCATAGACAATGATTTAAACGGAACCGATGTTACTTTTGGTTTTGATTCCGCGCTTTCAGTTGCAACAGACGCAGTGGATCGCTTACATTCCACCGCGGAATCTCATCATCGAGTTATTTTGTTGGAAACCATGGGGCGATACGCGGGATGGATCCCTTTAAGAGCTGGAATTGCCGGTGGAGGAGATGTGATTTTAATCCCGGAAATTCCTTATAAAATTGAAAAAGTGATTTCAGCTATAGAAAAAAGGATTGGATGGGGAAAGGAGTTTACAATTTTAGTTGTTTCTGAAGGGGCAAAAGCAGTTGGAGGGGAATTTGTGATTCAAAGAAAAGTAGAAGGGTCTCATGATGCCATTCGTTTGGGAGGCGTTAGTTATAAGATTGCGGAAGCGATTGAAGAAGCTTTAGGCATAGAGACACGAGTCACAATTTTAGGACACCTTCAGCGCGGGGGTACGCCCACTGCATTTGACCGTTGGCTTGCAACCCGCTATGGAGTAAAAGCTACTGAACTCCTTAATAAAGGAGAGACCGGAACCATGGTTTCTTTGCGCGGAACAAAAATTAGCAGTGTTCCTATTAAAGAAGCGATTGGTTCATTGCATTTAGTCTTACCTGATAGCGAAGAAGTTCAAACCGCTAAAGCTACCGGAGTTTCCTTCGGAGATTAAAACTGTTATTAAAAGCTGGAAACTAGGGACATTTTAAACCCACCTTTAGTCTTATAATACCTCAATAAGTTCGTTTTTAACTTCCTCATTTTTTCATTTTTGGTAATTTTGTTGCATTTGAATGGGTAGGAGAACCCTATGAATTCAAATGAAAGATTTGGGCTAGTTTATCTTATTTTTGGGGTATCCATTATATTATCTTTAACCTCTTGTGAAAAAAAGGAAAAGGAATCCGCTGCTTTAAAATCAAAATTCAGTTCAACACAACTCACCGCGCATTTCCCTTATGATTTGGGACCTGCCACAGTGGATGTTTCCAGTTATCCATTAAATATTCAAGAAAGTTATAAGCTATTTTTAGCAGTTTGTTCTTCTTGCCACAGTTCTAGCCGTCCTTTAAATTCTCCTTATATTAAAGCCTATGATTGGAAACGTTTTGTAAAAAGAATGCATATCAAAATGGGCACAAGGGGGTATGTTTTAGAGTCTAAGGATGAAAAAAGAATTGTGGAATTTTTGGTCTATGATTCTAAAATCAGAAAAATAGATAAGAAAGATGAGTTTGATGCTAAGGCTCAAGATCTAAACAAACTGTTTAAAGAAGTTTCAAAAGAGCGAGAGAGTTTACAAGAGGAAGAGACTTTAGGATTGCCAAAAAAAGAAACGCCTTATGTGGGGGTAAAATAATAAATTTTTTGACGCTATCGTCTAACGGTAAGGACGCTGTTTTAAGAATGCGAAAAAAATATTGAAATGGGGAGAAAACAATTTCGTATTCATCTAAAGAACGGAAATTCAGGTTCAAATCCTGATAGCGTTGCCAATATAAAAAGGTCATAAAAATATGATTAAAAAACTTGCTTCTCTTCAACTTTTTTTTATCCTTTCCTTAATATTAATTGTTTCCATGATAAGTGGAACCCTAATCCCTCAAAATTTACCTGCAGAAAAAGTTCAACAAATTTTTTCACCTAGTATGGTTAAAATTTTGTCTAATCTTGGTCTTTTTAATCTTTTTCATTCAGCATGGTTTATTGGGCTTTTAGTTTTGCTGGGGTTAAACACTTCCGCCTGCATACTGATGCGCATTCAAGAAAAAAAATATAAAAGTTTGCCTTGGGGCGCTCTCATTAGCCACACAGCCATATTAGTTATTTTAGCTGGCGGAGTTACCAGCGCTTTATTAGCTGAAAAAGGGGTTTTAGAACTAAGAGTTAAGGAAGCTAACTGTTGTGTCCCATCTAGCGCCAGCAATGGACCAACGATTCATCTTCCGTTTCAAGTTCGGTTAGCGGATTTTAATATTGATACTTATAGCTCCGGACAACATTTTATTCAGGTTAAGAATTTAAAAGAAGGTTGGAGTGAAAGTTTAGAAGTTGAACCAGGGAAAGATTATTTTTTGAAGAAAAGCGTTAAACTAAATGTTTTGCGCTATGAACCTGATTTGCGAGTTGAAAAAGATAGCGCAAGTGGAGAGTGGAGAGCTTACTCTGCTTCCTCTTTCCCTAATAATCCAGCTTTACAAGTGGAAGTGACCGCTTCTCCAACTAAACGAGTATGGCTTTTTGCAAAGTTTCCTGAACTTTCACATCTTTCCAATGGAGCCAATAGTGTGGAAAAACATTTGGATTTGCTTTACCAATATGTTCCAGGGAAAATTAAACAGTTCAAAAGCAAGATTGAGATTTTAAAAGAATCGCAGCTTTTAGTTGCTGCTGAAACATCAGTGAATCATCCTTTTAAGTTTGGGGGTTACACATTTTATCAGTCTGGCTATAATCCAGAGGATCCAACTTATTCTTCATTTCAAGTTGTAAAGGATCCTGGCGTGCCTTTAATCTATGCTGGATTTATTCTTCTTCCTTTGGGGTTAACAATCTCTTTTTATGGAAAGAAATCTCACCCAGTCTATTCAGGTAAAATAAGAAATATTCTTACTAAAATTTTTTCTTCAAAAATACCAATGAGCAACAGTAGTTTTCCGAAAGATTTTAAGAAAGGAGAAGATAATGCATAGCTTTGCGTTTAATTTTTCTTTTGCGGTTTATTTGCTTTCCATTTTAAGTTATGGAATCAGCTATATTACTAAAAAGAAATTTTTAGAATGGATTGGTTTAACTTTTATAATTTGGGCATTTATAGTTGAGATGCTTTATATCATTTGGCGTTGGTCTGGGGGCAATTATGCGCCCATGTCCAATATGTATGAATCCCTTACCCTATTAGTTTGGTTAGTTTCTTTACTATATTTTTCATTTCTTTACAAAATAAGTTCTGAAACAAAAAGATTTCCTTTGCTTGGGCTTGGGTTTTGGGTATCTCTTTTTTCTTTAGTCTTGCTTGGGATCGCAAGCCTTAATGACCGGTCTATCCAATCCTTAATGCCTGCTTTGCAATCTAATTGGCTTTTATTGCATGTTACAACCATCATGATTGGCTACGCTTCTTTTGCGCTCTCTTTTTTAGGAGCAGGAATCTATCTTGTTTGTTTCAGAAAAAAAGTAGAAGAAGAAAAATCTTATGCTTTTGACGGATTAATGGAAAGAACTGTTGTCTTAGGATTTTTATTTCTAACCATTGGCATTATTTTGGGATCTGTTTGGGCAAACTCTGCCTGGGGTTCTTACTGGTCGTGGGATCCCAAAGAAACATGGTCTCTCATTACCTGGTTTTTTTATGCAACAGCTCTTCATTTAAGGAAGAGCCGTAACTGGAAAAATGAAAAGTTTGCATGGCTGTCGCTGGCTGGTTTTATAATCGTGCTTTTTACTTATTTTGGAGTGAACTATCTTTTGAGCGGGCTGCATAGTTATGCATAAAAACAGAATTTGATTGAATTAAAATTAACAATTAAAGAAGAGGTTGAATGGAGGAACTAATGAAAAAAGTGACGTTCATCTTTAGTCTAGCAGGGGTGTTATTATACTGCGCAAGTCAGGCAGCTTATTCAAGCGACCCGGAAAAAGTGGGCGCCTCTACATGTATGGGCTGCCATTCAGATCAAGTTGAAGCGTTTAAGAAAAATACGCATGCTAAAACTTTGCCCGCGGTAAAGAAAATCTCATTTGAAGAATCATGCGAAACATGCCACGGTCCCGGCTCTCTTCATGCGGAAGCTGCTGGGGATAAAACGAACCCCGGTTTCGCATCCATAAAAAATCCAAAAAAATTGAGTGTGTCTGAATCTTCAGAAACATGTTTAAAATGTCATGAAAATGGGAATCGAGCGTTTTGGAAAGGAAGCCAGCATGAATCAAGGGATGTCTCTTGTTTAAATTGCCATAGCATGCATCATTCTAAAACAGATCCACTGATGGTTAAAAATAATGAAGCTGAAACCTGCTATCAATGCCATCAGATCCGAAAAGCGCAAAGCTTGCGTTCTTCCCATATGCCTCTCCGGGATGGGAAAATGCAATGTTCAAGCTGCCATAATCCGCATGGAAGCGCGGGACCAAAACTTTTAGCGCAGAATTCAACTAATGAAAATTGTTACGCATGCCATGCAGAAAAGCGCGGTCCATTCCTTTGGGAACATGCTCCAGTGCGGGAAAATTGCTTGAATTGCCATGAAGCTCATGGATCTCAGCACGATAAACTTTTAAAAGTGAAGCGCCCAAGACTCTGCCAACAGTGTCATATTGAATCCCGGCACCCCACCACAGCAGGCGCAGATCCAGATGCTTTTGAGGCTGGTTTAACCAATATCGGCGGTTCCAGGGCATGCACTCAATGCCATGCGCAAATCCATGGTTCAAATCATCCTGCAGGCGCGCGTCTTCAAAGGTAATAGGAGGTAAAACTTATGAATTTTAATTTTAAGTTAGTGATGAATAAAACAATTAAATTAGGCAGCGGTTTATTTTTTCTTTTGATCTTTGTTCACCCTCTTTTTCCTGCCATGGAAGGAGATTTTGAATTTACTGTGCAAGGCGCAAGAAAAGAAAAAGACTCATCTAAGTTCGATGAATATAGAACGGTTCCTGAAGGCGCCTATGTGGAAAGTTTCAGGTTTAAAAGCCAACCAGAGGATGCGTCCAATTGTTACCTCAACATCCAAAGCATTAAACCAGGATTGGAGGATCAGAACATTCTCTTAAAAGGGGGAAAATATGGGGTGATGGAACTTGGATTTAAGTACGACCAATCTCTCCACAAATTTTCTAATACAGGTAAATCTCTATATGTGCATGATGGTGGAGGATATTTTGGCTTTTCCAATCAACTTCAAACTGATCTGCAAACAAGCACTAATAACGCCCCTTCTGTTTTTTCTGATGTGCCGGCAATTCCACTTCAATTGAGAAGGGATCTGATTAGCGCGGATATTCGTTTGAGCCCAATGGAGAATTTAACCTTGAAATTCACAGGCTCTAATGAAGACCGAAATGGAAGCCGGCCAATCGGAATTGCTTTTGGATATGGATCTTTGGTTGAAGTTCCGGAACCTATCAGCTACAAAACACAAAAAGCGGGATTTATCGCGCAAATGAATCAGGGAAATTTCAACACCATATTTAGCTATGAGGCGTCGTTATTTAAGAACGACATTGACGCAATTGTGGCGGATAATCCTTGGCGAAGAACTGATGGCGCGGTCTCGGCTTCAGGCGCTTCCACGCCTGATAGGGCAAGATTCTCCCTTCCTCCGGATAACCATGCTCATCAATTTAATTTTGGTGGCGGCGTCAATATCCCTATTTGGCAAAGCCGTTTAAATGCTTCTCTTTCCTATGGAATATGGCGTCAAAATGACACGTTTTTGCCGCCAACAATTAATCAGGCGATCTTAGCAAGAGCTCAAACATTGGGCGTCAATATCAATCCGCCCCGATCTAGTCTGGATGGAAAGATGAATGTATTGTCAGCTAACTCGTCCTTATCCATGCGGCCTTTACAGCCGCTTTTAGTGTCTGGGAAAATGAGATATTACAAACTTGAGAATAAAACAGAAGAGATGACCATGGAACAGTATATTCCATATGATTCAACCTCATCAACCTCCACGCCTAAAGGCAATTTTAATCCAGCCCGCCAAAGAAAAAGTTTAGCGATTGGTTATACCAAATTGAGCGCAGGCACGGATGCTTCTTATCAAATTTTGAAATCGTTTGATTTAAACCTAGGCTATGAATGGGAAAAAATAACGCGCACACACCGCGAAGTTGAAAATTCCTACGAACATACATTCAAAAGTTCTTTAAATTTTGTTCTCCAGAATTGGATCCAGCTCCGGCCAAATTACCTCCATGCCAATCGCTACCATCATCACTACAATGCCGAAGAAGTTGCTGAAGAAACCTACCCGATTGGGGAGGGGATCAATGCTCTTGGAAATTTGCCCTTATTAAGAAAGTTTGACGAAGCGAATCGTTTGAGAGATATAACCGGGATTAAAACTATGATTTTTCCTTTTGATGTTTTAACCTTAGCCGCAGAATATAGTTATCGCGTGGATGATTATAATGGAACTTCTTACGGAGTGAAAAAAGATAAAAATCATTCTGTTAGCTTTGATGTAACATATGACCTTGCGGAATTTTTGACCTTGTTTGGCAATTTTGGCCGCGAAGAGAACACATTGGAAATGAAATCAAGATATCGCGCGTCTGGCAACGCAACAACAGCGCCTACTGATTTTGAAGCGGATGATTGGCTGGCTGTTTCAAAAGATATCACAGACACTTTTGGCATTGGCGGCAATGGAGTAATTTCTAAAGACAAATTGTTTTTAGATGCGGACTACAACTTTAGCCGATCTAAAGGGGAGTTAAGAGCTAATAATCCTTCTACTGTTAGAACAGCATCTGCTCTTGCAGTGGATTTTCCACAGACTAAAACAGAACTTCATAAAGTTAACACTTCTTTAAAATGGCGGTTTATGGAAAACCTAACCGCAAAATTAAGTTATCAGTATGAAAAATATTTAGTGGAAGATTTTGCTTTTGAGACTATTCAGCCGTGGCAAACTGCATGGCCGCAATCCGTGTTCCTGGATGCGACTCAAGGAGATGTTGATGCGCACATTGCAGGTTTATCTCTCAGTTATAAATTTTAGTTAGAAGAAATAAAGACTGGTTACATTCTAAGAGGGGGTTGTTTATAATGAAAAAGTTAAAGAAGTACGGCAGCGCCGTTGGAATTATTTTGCTTACATTATTTTTAAGCTGGATCGCTCCGCCGGTGGTTCAAAAGATAAGACATCTTTGTCCAGTGCGTTCTAATGGTGTAAACGAGGCTCAGGCGGTGTCTCAATTTGCTCGAAAGTACAGTATGAGCTGCAATGCCTGCCATACTGCGTTTCCGCGCTTAACCGCGTTTGGAGAACGTTTCAAAGCGAATGGATTTCAAATGTTGGATTCCCAAGATGGGGATGAAACTGGAAAAAATCGTGTGACGGACCGTTTGTTCATTAGCGAGATAGGAAATCTTATTGGTTTAAGAATTGCTTTGAACCCTATCCAAGTTAAAACGAAATCTTTAGATAGAGATAGTAATGGAACGAAAGAATCGACCCTTGTTAATGTGGGGACAGCTGATTGGCTTCAGCTCTTTACTGCAGGTTCCATATTCAAGAACGTTTCCATATTCATTGAAACAGAGATCGCTGGGAATGCTAATAATACGGTTAAAAACAATTGGTTTATGTTAGGCTGGCACAATATTGTGGGAGAAAATGGCGCCATGAGCGCAAGATTGGGAAATATTCCTCAAGCAGATTGGCACGTTATGAGCGGTCGTTTACGCATGATCCCAAATATTAATGTTCAAGCCATGAGTGGAAGGTCCAATTCGGAATCTGCTCCTACAGGTAAATCGAACGACCAGATCGCGCTTTCAGATGCTGTGCCGGGAATTGAAATCTTTGGTTTGCCCAAACTTTGGAATGCTTTTGAATTCGTTTATTCTGGCGTACTTTCTCAAGGAAAGAAGCAGGCGGACGATAAGAACGAGTTGCAAAATTATTCTTCGACTCTAGGGATCAGGAAAAATGGTGGGGATTTTGATGGAAGTCAAATCTCCGTTTTTGGGAATTACTCCGGAGATACAAGCACGACATCCTATGTGTCCAATCGTTGGTTTACAGTTTCACCTGGCGTCAATCTTCGATATAAGGGGTTGGATCTGATTGCCGCTTATTACTACAGCGAAGATTCCAACGGAAACTTGAACAACACCTCTGCGCCTATGAAGTTGAAGTCCAACGGTATTGCGGGGCAAATTGGGTATACCATTAATCCTGCTTGGTGGACCGGCGTTCAATATGACTGGGTGGATTCTGGAGACCGTCCTGCAGAGAATTTCAATAAGATTAGCCCTACGATCTGGTTCTTCCCAAGAGAGAACATACGGATTGGTTTAGTGGGTCGGTTGGACATGGATGGGACCACTGTGAACACAACGCATCCTTCCCAAATTCATGAAATTTTAGCTCACATACGGGCGATGTTTTAACGAATGGAGGTATCACATCAATGAAAAAAATAAAAGTATATTCTCTTGGAATTGTAGGTGTTGTAGCGCTAAGTTCTTACTTGTGTGCGGCACCGCCTGTGGCTGACCCCACACAGAAGCTGTTTCAGTCTAAGTGTGGTTCCTGCCATGGGAAAGATGGAAAAGGGAATGCGGCTATGTCTAAGGTGTTTAAGGTGGAGCCTGCTGCGCTGAACATTGTGGATGAAGAAACTTCCGTAAAAAAAGATGAGGAGCTTCTTAAAATTATTACGGAAGGAAAAAATAAGATGCCTGCTTATGGCAAACAGTTAAAAGCTGAACAACAAAAATCAGTTCTTCAATATTTTAGGGGACTTGCTCCAAAAAAATAGCTGACTTACTGGAATTTGGATTTTTTAAGCATTTTTTTGAATTAAGGTATTGAAAATATGTATGAGAACCTTCATATCTTTACTGTTTTTTTTAAGTTTGATCCATGCTCCTCTTTATGCCCAGGATAATGAGGTTTGCAACTCTTGTCATGGGCAAGAATCGTCTGATATTCCATTCGTAAATCTAAAACAGTTTGAAGGTTCCATTCATGGCAAGAACCCATGCATTTCTTGCCATGTGGATGCGGAAGTAATTCCTCATCCTTCAAAGCCTCAAGCCAGCTCATGCGCATCTTGTCATGAGGATGTTTTAAAGGTTTATGAAAACAGTGTTCATGGCAAGGCAAGAGCTAGAGGCATTAAGGAAGCTCCTTTTTGCAACGATTGCCACGGTGAACATACGATTTTGTCCGTCAATGATCCTGCATCCACTGTTTGGAAAGGAAGAATCACAAAAACTTGCGCCAGCTGCCACGATTCAGAAAAAATCGTTACTAAATTTGGTTTGCCAAAAGACCGTTTAGAAACATTCCAAAATTCATATCACGGGCTTGCAAGCCGAGGCGGAGATTTTAAAGTGGCCAACTGCGCATCTTGCCATGGATGGCACGGAATTCTTCCATCGTCTGATCCGTTATCGTCCGTCCATCCTAAAAATTTGTATCAAACTTGCGGAAAATGTCATCCGGGAGCCCCGTCTAAATTGTTTACGGGTAAGGTCCATGGCAAAAAAAAGACAGAGGTTTTTTTTCTGGTTCGCTGGGTAAAAGTTTTTTATTTGGTTCTTATTCCCTTCGTGGTTGGATTTATGTTTGTTCATAATTTTTCTGATTACCTCCGTAAGACGCTCTCTTATATTTCATCTTCTGGAGTTAAACATGAAGTGAATCAAGGGACAAATTTAGCAGAGAGACTTAACTTGAATGAACGGTTTCAACATGGGTTTCTTCTTTTTGTTTTTATTTTGCTTGCTTATAGCGGCTTTGCCTTGAAGTTTCCAGAAATGTGGTGGGCTTACCCATTTCAATGGATTGGCGGAGAAGTTTTACGCAAAGCAATTCATCGTTGGGCTGCTCTTTTATTCTGTTTTGTTTCAGCCTATCACCTGATCTACATGGTTTTTACTAGGAGAGGACGATTCCTTTTAAAAATAAGTCTGATTCCAAAAATAAAAGATTTAAAGGATTTGTCAGAACTAATGCTTTACAATTTTGGAGTTCGTAAACAAATAAAACATTTGGCATACCCTTCTTATATAGAGAAGGTGGAATATTGGTCTTTGATCTGGGGTTCGTTAATCATGATTCTAACAGGAGCTTTGCTTGTATTCAATGATTTTACTCTGCGTTATTTGCCGTTGTGGATTATCGAGCTTGCAACTTTAATTCATTTTTATGAAGCTGTTCTTGCTTGTTTGTCAATTTTAATTTGGCATTTTTATTGGACGATTTTTGATCCGGATATTTACCCGATGAATTTGTCCTGGCTCATCGGAAGGGTACGGTCAAAAAAATGGACAATTTAGATGTTCAGCGGAAATGGTGGTGGAAAATTCTGTATAAAGTCGGGATTGATATTGTTCCCGGCGCCCCAAGAAAGTTTCTCATTTATTTTAGGAAAAGATTTTTTTATATCGCTGGAGGCGTTGCATTATTTATATTTATATCTTTAATCGGACTTGCAAAATATTCTGAAAGCCCTAGGTTTTGCCATTCTTGCCATATTATGGAGCCTTATTATAAAGCATGGAAAAGTTCTAAACATAGCCATGTTGCCTGTGTTGAATGCCATTATCCGCCGGGTTCCCCAAAAACAATTCTTTGGAAGAAATTTCAGGCTTTGTCTCAAGTGGCTAAGTATGTTACAAGAACTTATTCCTCAAAACCATTTGCGGAAGTGGAGGATTCATCCTGCTTGCAGTGCCATTCAACTCGTTTGCTGGAAGGGAGATTAGTAACGGAAAAAGGAGTTCAGTTCGATCATAAGGCTCACCTCACAACTACGCGCAGAGATCGGAAATTAGTTTGCACCTCTTGTCATGCTCAAATGGTGGTGGGCAACCATATGGAGGTTACTTGGAACACTTGTTATCTTTGTCACTTTAAGGGAATGGTGGAAGGACGAGAACTGCATCCTGTAGGCGGGTGCACAGCCTGCCACAAACTTCCTGAAAAAGATTTTAAAATTGGGAATATGAATTATAACCATAAAGATTTTTCTGGAAAGCGCGGTGTTGCCTGCGCAGACTGCCATCAGGATGTTATTCAAGGCAAGGGAAATGCTCCGAAAGAAAGGTGTTTCACTTGCCATAACCAGCCTGAAAAATTAGATAAGATCGGCGATTTAGCTTTTATCCATGAGAACCATATTACAAAACATAATGTGGCTTGTTTCCATTGCCATACTGAAATGCAGCATAAGGTCTCCATGCCTGGGAAAAAGGAACTTTCCTATGATTGTTCTGTTTGTCATTTAGACCAGCATACTGGCCAGAAAGATTTTTATAGAGGAATTGGAGCTAAAGACGTTCCCCAATCTCCTAGCCCAATGTATTTAGCGAATGTTGACTGTGTGGGCTGCCATATTTCTAAACCTGTAGAGAGCATGGAATCTCATTTTAAGGGAAAAACTTTTAAAGGATCTCATGAGGCAAGTTGCGTGAAATGTCATGGGGAGAAGTTTCGCGGAATAACAGCGCAAGCTAAAAAAGTGATTGCTGAAGAATTAAGTGATGTTAAAAATAAATGGCTAAAAGTAAAATCTTTGCTTGCAGCCTCATCCTTAAACCCAGAAGAAAAAAGAAAGGTTCAAAAAGAATTAAACGATGTGGAGTATAACCTTGCCTTCATTGAGAATAGCCACGCGGCGCACAATATTTATTATGCAGCCCAAATTTTAAGAAAGATGGATAGCGTGCTCTCAAGGTTAGGAGAAAATGTTGGAGTTCCTCTTCCTGACCTTTCAGAGCATCCTTTGATGAGCGGTGGTTTTTGCGCAACCATGTGTCATCAAAAAGTAGGGGTTAAGGTGCCTCCGGAATTTGTGAATTATAAAGGGAAAAAAATGCCGCATAGCGCTCATACAGAAATGATGCCTTGCGTTAAATGTCATGAATTTGGATCTCATAAAGAGATAAAGATGAAGTTTAAAACTGAAGATTGTCAGGCGTGCCATGAATTATAAGAGGGGGGTAAGCAAAAATGATTAGAACTAATTTTGGGTTAGGCGCCATAAAAGTTCCAATGGCAATTAAGATTAGCGGCAGGTTTAAACTTTTGCATTGGGCTCTTTTAACATTTTTATTTTTGGGTTTGAGCAGATGTTTAGTTTTAGCAGAATCCAATAGCTGCGTTGAATGCCACGCTAAGATTGGGAAGTCTGATCCTTCCCATCCCGCGCATAGTTTTATAGAATGGCAAAATTCAATCCATGCTAAAAAAGGGATTAATTGCGATGCTTGCCATGGGGGAAATCCATCCTCAAAAGACGTGACTTTAGCGCACAAAAATATTTCTCGCTCCATGGATCCTGGCAGCAGCATCTATTTTGATAAAATTCCAGATTCTTGCGGCAGCTGTCATGTTCAGGAATTAGAAGGGTTTAAAAGTTCAGATCACTATAAAGAATTAAACCGTTCAGGCAAGGGGCCAAATTGTGTAACTTGTCACAGCTCCATGGCTTCGCATGTGATGACTCCGCGAGAACTAGAATCTGTCTGCACTTTGTGCCATCGCCGTCCTACAAAAGCTTATGCTGCTTTGTTAAGTTTGCAGAGCTCGCGTAAAGCCATTGACCAGTTGCGAAATCACATTCAGGAGGCTAAGATTAAGAAAGTAGAAACAGAAGCGCAATCCACTACTCTTATCCAGTCTGAAAAAAATTATCAAGAAGCGCTAAAAATTTGGCATACTTTTAACATGGAAAAAGTATTGGAAGTTGCGCAAGAATTGAATCATCGAGTTCGGAACGCAATGCATGAACTTGATTTAAAAGGTCAGGGGATTAGAGAAGAAAATCCGCAGAGAAAATAATATTTTAAAGGAGTTTGAAAATGGAAGAAAAAGATTTAAACAATAAAATTTCAAGACGTTCTTTTTTAACTTATGTCATTGTTTCCTTAGGGGGTCTTATGGGAGCGATTCTCACAGGCTTAGGAGGCGGTTATTTTCTCTCTCCGATTTGGAGAAAAAAGGAAGATTCTTGGATTGATTTGGGCTTAGTTAAAGACTTTACAGAGGGTGAACCACTCAAGATAAATTTTACCGTAAGAAAGAGAGATGCATGGTCAACCATTGAAAGTAAATCTTCAGCTTGGATTATTACCGCGAATCAAAAAGATTTTATAGCGTTTGACCCTAAATGCACTCATTTAGGATGCCCTTATCGTTGGAGTGTGGAGAAAAGGCAGTTCTTATGCCCTTGCCACACAGCAACATTTTCTGTTGATGGGGAAGTAGTTTCAGGCCCTCCGCCTAGAGCCTTAGATCGTTATCCAACCAAGGTGGTAGGCGGACATCTGTTGATTCTCCCGCAAGTAGTTGGGAAAGGTAAAGAGGTATAAAAAATGAAATTATTATGGGAGTGGATGAAATCAAGGCTTGCTCTTGCAGAGATTTGGAATGCGCTTTTTAGTCGTCATGTGCCAGAAGCAGAAGGGCTAGTGGGGTGGCTTTATACTTTGGGCAGCGCCTCTTTATTTGTTTTTTTTATTCAGGTGATTACAGGCTCGCTTTTGGCAATGAATTATGTTCCTTCTCCAGATCATGCTTACGACTCCATACGGTTTATTAATGAACAGGTGATCTTTGGAAAATGGATTAGAGCATTGCACCATTGGGGAGCAACTTTTATGGTGGTTGTGGTTTCTCTTCACATGCTGCGGGTTTATTTTATGGGCTCTTATAAATATCCGCGTGAAGCCACATGGATCGTGGGTGTGATTTTATTTTTATTAGTGATGGGGTTTAGTTTTACAGGGTACCTTTTGCCCTGGGACCAAAAATCTTACTGGGCCACAATGGTTGGCGCAAATATAGCTTCGCAAACGCCGGCAATAGGCAGTTATATTGCAAAAATCCTTAAAGGCGGGGATGAGATGGGAGCTGTCACTCTCACCAGGTTTTATGCGATCCATACTCTGGTCCTTCCCGGATTAATATTAGTTGCGATTCTTATTCATTTATTTTTAGTGGTTTGGCATGGAATTTCTGAACCTCCCCAGAAAAATAAAGGATCAGATAAAAAGGCAGGCGCTTAAATATGAATTGGCATCAAGATTATATAGAGCGATATAAAAAATTAAAAGAGCAAGGAAAATCTTTTTTCCCTTACGCTGTTTTAAAAGATACGATCATGGCATTTTTTATCCTAGCTTTGCTTTGTTGGTTCGCTTATCATTTTGGCGCCGCGCTTGAAGAGCCAGCTGACCCAACAGATTCTAATTACAATCCAAGACCAGAATGGTACTTTCTTTTTTTATTTCAGGCTCTTAAGCTATTCCCGGGAAATTTAGAATCAGTGGCAGCGGTTCTTTTGCCTGGTTTAGGAGTTACATTTCTTTTTCTTTTGCCATTTCTTGACACGGGTCCAGAACGGAATTTCCTTAAACGTCCTTTTTTTACTTTATTAGGAGTTGGAACTTTAGCAGGGATTGGCTATCTAACCTATCAGGGAACTGTAAGCCCTTTAACTAATCCAATTATAGAAAAAGATCCTTTGGTGTTTGCGGGTCAAAGACTCTATGTGAGTTTAAATTGTTCTTATTGTCACAAGATTGGAGGTAAAGGTGGAAGCGTGGGGCCTGAATTAGATAAGGTTGCAAGCGGTGAAACCGAAGAATGGCTAGAAAAACATTTTCGTGAACCCCAATCCGTTTCCCCTGGCTCTACCATGCCTAAATTGAATCTTTTGGATGATGAAATTAAAGTGTTAGTTGCTTTTATAAAATCTTTAGGAGGTGGAGAAGGTTTTACAGAGGAAGCCCCAAAAGTTTTTGCGGAAAATTGCGCCATGTGCCATAAGATTGGAAAGGAAGGAGCAGAAGTCGGCCCAGATTTAAGTTTAATTGGAACAGCTCGGGATAAAAATTATATGAGAAAATATATTGAAGACCCTTCCAAATTGAACCCATCTTCTAGCATGCCTGGTTATAAAGGACAATTAACTGATGTTCAAATAGAAGATTTGGCGCGTTACTTATCCGCGCAAAAAGGAGATTAATTTAATCCTTAAAGATCATGGCATTGGGAGAAAAATTAACAATCCAAATGAATTGTTCAAATTAAAGTAGCTTCTTTCTAGTCAATAAAATTCCTGCCTAGATTGACAGAATTAAATAATTCCTTGTTTTTATTTTGCAGCTATAATATAAAAAAATAAATTTTTATTTTTTTAATAAATCTGCTAATATCAAAGGAACTAAAATGAAGAAGCCTAAAAAAGAATCCCAAGCACAAAAATTGAATCAAAAGCCGACCACTCCTTATAAGGAATTGTCTGGAAGAATTGATTCTGTTTATGATGAGTCTAATAAAAAGTTTGAAAAACTTTTTATAGAAATTGTTAATCTTAAAGAAGAATTAAAGTTCATTAAAGAAACAATGTTAACTAAAGAGGATGGACAAAAAATTATTGAGCACATTGATGAGTTTGCCAGACGCGTAGAGACTTATGATGGAAAAACAGTTGTTCAGGATAAACGCCTGCTCTATCTTGAGAATCATTTTGTAGATCATGAAAAACGCATTCAAAAGATTGAAACTATTCTTCCAAAATAATTAAGAACAGGCTTAAAAAGTTTTACAAGATTCGTATAAGAGTTGCTAAAAAAGTTAAGAAATTTAAAATTTGACTGTTGTACAATAGAAATATAATATGTTCATAAGTTTTCAGCAATAAGGAACACGGTTAGAGTCCGTGGCGGTCCCGCCGCTGTAATCCATGTTCTTTTCTTCTTTAAGAATGAAAAGAAAACTTTTTTAAGGAATGCCACTGTCCAGTTTAAAACTGGGTGGGAAGGTTTAAAAAAGAAGGAAAGTCAGAAGACCTGCTGAAAGATTTGTTTTAGTTTTTTTACTGTAGAAATTAGTGTGCAATGGAATCTGATGGAAAAGGGTTCTAACAAAAATAAACTTTGTTAGAACCTTTTTTTATTTATAAAAAAGGGTAAGCCCTGGATGTAAAATCCGGGCCAAAAGGAGAAATCAATGAAAAAATCAAAAAAAGTAAAAATTCAAAAAAAAATTATTGCAGTTAGAAAAACATCTGATATTCAAGGTACAGGTCTAACTCATTACCTATCATTAAATAATAAAATTAAGTGATCTAAAACTCTGCTACGGTTCAATGTTTCAGTATTTAGATATAGGACATTCCAAATATAACTGTTTCATAGAGCCTGATACTGCTTTTTGGGCTTTGGTTCAACAGGATCAGATTGAGAAAACTTTATCTCAAAGAGGAATTTTTCAATCCTTTGCCAAGAAATCTTGGAAGTTTAAAAAGGAAATGGACGCATTACGGTTTACCCAAAAACTTTCTGCTGTTTATTTTAATCCTACTGAAAAATGTAATTTAAACTGTTCCTATTGTTACCTTCCTGAAAAGATGCGAAAAAATGGTGATTCTATGAGTGAGGAACGCATCCTGGAAGCATTAGAAATTTTGAAGAAATACTTTAAGCAAACCTTGCCTAAAGGAATGTTAGGGGAAATTGTTTTTCATGGCGCAGAACCAATGCTTAATCAAAAAGCGGTCTTTGCAGCGATTGAAAAATATAAGAATGATTTTCGTTTTGGAATTCAAACTAATGCCACGTTATTGGATAAGAGAGCAGTGGAATTCCTAACCAATCATCATATGAGTATTGGGATTTCTCTGGATGCTCCGATGGAAGGAATTGCTGATCTTACTCGTAAAAATTGGAGTGGCCAGGGAGTTTATAAGAAAATTGTAGATGCCATGGAACGTTTAAGAGGCTATCCGAACTGGAGTGTGATTTCAACTATTACAAGTAAAAATATGCGTTATCTTGTAGAGCTAGTTGAGTTTTTTCATAGTCACGAGGTCCCGAATTGTCTTTTAAATGTTTTGCGCTGCACCATGTCTTATTCTTGGAAATTAAAGCCTGGAGATCATATCGCGTCAAAATATTTTTTGGCTGCTTTAGATCGTACTTATGAACTTTATAAAGAAACAGGGAGAAAGCTGATTGTAGCTAATTTCGCTAATATCCTTCTTGCAATCATTGCTCCTACAGCCAGACGATTGATGTGCGATATTTCGCCTTGCGGCGGGGGCAGATGTTTTTTTGCATTAGCGCCAAATGGGGATAGTTTCCCTTGCAGTGAATTCATTGGTCTTCCTATGTTTAAAGGTGGGAACATTTTTAAGGATAAGCTTTCTAATATTCTGATAAGTCAGCCTTTCAATCTAGTGACCAAGCGAAAAGTAGAGGATGTTGAATCATGCCAAAGTTGCGTTATTCGTAATTTTTGCGGTTCACCCTGTCCAGCAGAGGTTTATGAAATGAGTGGGAGCATGCGTAAAAAAGGCGCTTTTTGCGAATTTTATAAGGAGCAGGTACATTACGCATTTAGAGTGATCGCAGATGGAAAAGAAAAATCTTACCTTTGGGACCATTGGGATAAGGGTTTAAAAAAGAGTTATTGAGGCAGGAATATCTCATTTAGGCGCTTAATAGTCTCACCTGTAGTCATAAAATAACTAAACTAGAGTAATCTTGGCAAGTTTGTTGCAATCAAAATAAAAAATAGAACCTAAATTTTGTAATTGGGGATTACCCTATTCATATGGAAACGTATGATTTATTTAAAAAATTCAGGAGCACTATCATTTTATGATTAGCGATTCATTTGGCAGAAGAATAGATTATTTGCGCCTATCAGTAACAGATCATTGCAACTTGCGATGTCTTTACTGTTTGCCAATTCAAGGTTTCTCATTTTCCAAACCCGAAGAAATTCTTTCAGATGATGAAATTGAGCGCATTGTAGCCCTAGCCATTAGTTTAGGAATTAATAAGATTCGGATTACTGGGGGAGAACCTTTGGTCCGCCCAGGGATTTGTTCATTGATAAAAAGAATTTCTAGCCTAGCTGGGATTGGAGATATTTCTTTATCCACTAATGGCCTTCTTTTATCTCAAATGGCAAAAGATTTATTCCAAGCTGGTTTAAAAAGAGTAAATGTTAGTTTAGATACACTGCGGCCGGAACATTTTCAAACCATTGCTCGGTTTGGAAGTTTAGAAAAAGTTTTGGAAGGCATTCGCGCTGGTCTGGCGGTTGGTTTTGATCCTCTTAAAATTAACATGGTTGTTATTAAGGGGATTAATTCTAATGAGATTAAAGATTTTGTAACTCTTACCCATAAATTTCCAATTCATGTTCGTTTTGTGGAACTGATGCCTATTGGTGAAACCGGTTATTTTAGCAGAGAACATTGGATGGGTCTTTCAGATATTATGAAAGCTTGCGGAGAGCTTGTTTCTTTATCTCAAGATGAGTCTCCACGTGGGTTTGGGCCTGCAACTTACTTTAAGTCCCCTGGGGCTTTGGGAACCATAGGTTTTATTAGCGCATTGTCTTCTAATTTTTGCAGGCGATGCAACCGGTTGCGCTTAACTGCAAAAGGGGTTTTAGTTCCTTGTCTAGCTTCTGAAAAGGGAGTGGATCTTAAAAATTTAATTAGGTCTGGGGGCAGCGATCAAGATCTTTGTGATTTGATTCGCCAGGCGGTTTTAATTAAACCAGAACGCCATTGCATGGAATCGAAAAATGCAAATGCGCGCGAAATTTTTATGTGCTCTTTAGGCGGGTAGGAAGGGAAACTAAATTTATGGAAGAAGTTAATATTAGTGATTCCTGGGATAAAGTAGAAATTGGGAAGATTGGAATTTGGCTTTTTATTCTTACGGAAATCATGCTTTTTGGAGCTTTTTTCTCAAGTTATGTGATGATTCGCTGGGGAAGCTCTGTTTGCGCTTTGGGAAGAACAGCCTGGCCTCAAACAGGTTTTAAACAAGGTTTAATTCTGGCTTTAACCAATACAGTGATCCTTATCACAAGTTCTTTTACAATGGTCAGATCCTATGAGGCAAGTTGTCATAGAGACGAAAGTTTTTTTAAGAAGTCCCTTTTAGTAACTATTCTTTTAGGCATTCTTTTTCTAGTCATTAAATTTTTTGAATATGCGTTAAAAATTCATCATGGCTATTTCCCGGGAAGCTCATTTCTTGAAACAAATCCGGGACTTACCATCTTTTTTTCTTTTTATTTTATGTTAACTGGATTGCATGCTCTGCATGTGATCATCGGAGTATGTTGGAACTCTTTTTTATTTCGATCCTTTAAAGTTTCTGGTTTTAGCGACCAGTTAACTTCTAAATTGGAATATGCTGGGATCTACTGGCACTTTGTGGATATTATTTGGGTCTTTCTTTTTCCTCTGTTTTATTTAATTTAATCACCAAAAACAGGAGGCTTTATGGAAAAAAATTGTGAACAGTTTTATGGAATTATTTATTTAGTTTTAATAGCCCTTACTGTTTTAACAGTTCTCTTTGCTCAAATGGATTTTGTGAGAAGTTTAACCATACTCTTCGCGCTCTCAATCGCATTGGTTAAATCCAGTCTGATCGCGCTTTATTACATGCGTTTGCGCACTGAGAAGCCGCTTATTTATCTTATTGTTTTAATTGGGATCGTGACTGTATCCATCCTTGCGATTGGGATTTTTCCAGATATTGCAATAGGATTATAAATAAAATTTTAGATGAATGAAAAGTGAGAATTATTTTTGTAGCGCGCGGTTCATGAAAATAAATAGAGATGTCTTGCTTTTGTTTTCTGCTCTAATTTTGTTTTTTGCCTATTGGTTTTGGTTTATAAGAATTGTTCATAAACCAAATGATTTAGAGAGGATCAGCTCACTTCCCTCTTTTTCAATGATTAATGCGCATACTGGAAAGCCGTTGGGTAAAGCGGATTTATTGGGAAAGGTGTGGATCGCTGGTTTCATTTTTACCCGTTGTTCTGGTCCTTGCCCTCTCATTAGCTTAAACATGTCTCGATTGCAAAAACAATTGCCTCCTGGAATTTTTTTGGTTACTTTTACAGTTGATCCGGATTGGGACACGCCTGAAGTATTAGCGCAATACTCAAAAAATTTTCAGGCTGATTCAAATCAATGGTTTTTTCTTACAGGCGCTAAAAAGGAAATTTATGATCTTTTATATGAAGGATTTAAATTGCCGATTTTAGAGGAACCTAAAAATAAACCAGAGTTTCGTATCACTCACACAACCAAGTTAGCGCTAGTGGATCAAGAGGGGATGATTCGTGGATTTTATGATGGCACTGATCCGGGTTCTTTAAAAAAAGTGAAAAAAGACGTTTTAATAATTCTGGAGGAAAAACGTTTATGAAAGTTAAAGATTTTTTAACCCTTACTTTTTTTTCAATGGGTCTAACGTTAATCCTTTGGTTTCTTATAACTTATACAAAGATCATGCCGCAAGCTGCCTCTTATGAGGCAAAGCATGTGGATGGAGCTTTTAATGCCATGTTAGCGGTTACAGTTCCTATTTTTGCCTTGGTGATCACATTTGTGGTCTATACTCTATTTCGATATTCTGCTGGGAAGGATCAATCTGAAGGAATTAAATTTTATGGTTCAGGAAATGGAATTGTGGAGGCAGCATGGATTTTTTTGAGTTTAGCGCTTACCTTAGGGTTAGCAGCTTTAGGCACTAAAGAATTGTTTGCGATCAGGGGAAATGACCAAGCGGATTTAAATATTCAAGTTAAAGCCTCGCAGTTTTCTTGGGAATTTTATTATCCAGAACAAAATATCTTTTCTCCTGAACTTATTCTTCCTGAAGGCAAAAGAGTGCGGCTGCTTTTAAGCTCTGAAGATGTGGTCCATTCTTTTTGGGTTCCTGAATTCAGATTAAAACAGGATTTGTTGCCGGGCAAGGTGGTTAAACTCCTTTTTACCCCAAGCAAGCTGGGTCAATATACGCTTTTCTGTTCAGAGTTATGCGGGTCTGGCCATACCACCATGACAGCGCCTGTGAGAGTAGTTGAAAAAGAACAATTTGCAGCAAGCATTAAAGAACAATCTTGGTAGAACTTTAAAATCAGGATATTCGTCTCAATGTTCATTCCCCAATATTAGGATTGAGCTTAAGATTTAAATAGAAACAACGGAGGGACTTTAAAGATGTTTTATTTTTTAAGAGCTCTTATTTTTGGATTAGTAACTTTTAGTGGGATACTTTTTTCTTTGAGCTACAAAATATCTTTGCAAGCTGCAATGGTTTTGGCATATTTTTCTGGGAACTTAGCGTTTTTGGTTGGGATTGGAGCAGTTCGTTGTTTTAAACAATGGCTATATGGAGAAAAGGATGCAGAGGCTCACAAGGAAGAAACAGGCTGGAAACGATATTTTCAATTTACTTTGGACCACAAGGTCATTGGAGTTCAATATCTAGTTACCAGTTTTGTGATTTTTACCATAGCTGTAACTATGGCTTCAATCATGAGGTTAGAGCTTGCCCGTCCGGAAATGCAATTTTTAAGTTTTGAACAGTATCACACTATTATGGGCATGCATGGAATCAGCATGATTGTAGTGGCTTTAATCGCTATTCTAGGAGGTTTAGGCAATTATTTTGTCCCAATTATGATCGGCACAAAGGATATGGCTTTTCCACGGCTAAATGCTTTAAGTTATTGGATGCTTCCTCCAGCTGTGATTCTTTTAGTTTCAAGTCTGTTTTTTGGAGGTTTTGACTTTGGCTGGACTGCCTATCCTCCTTTAAGCGTACAGGGTCCTTTAGGCAAACTCTCCTTTCTTTTAGCATTTATTACCGTTGGATTTTCTTCAATTTTTGGCGGGGTAAACTTCATGACTACTATTTTACGTTTAAGAGCTAAGGGAATGGATTTTTTTAAATTGCCAATTTTTGTTTGGTCTGTTTTTTCCGCTGGCATTATTGTGCTTTTAGCCACATCTGTTGTAGCGAGTTCTCTGATCCTTGTGGTTTTTGACAGGGCCATGGGAACTTCATTTTTTGATCCTTCCAGGGGAGGGAACGCTTTGCTTTACCAACATCTTTTTTGGTTTTATTCCCATCCCGCTGTTTATATCATGATTCTTCCGGCGTTTGGCATTATCCTTGAAATATTGCCGGTCTATGCCAGAAAACCTTTATTTGCTTATAAAATTACAGCTTTTTCTTTTATTGGAATTGTGATTTTAAGTTTTGTGGTTTGGGCTCATCATATTTTCACAAGCGGCATGTGGGATTTGTTGACCATTCCTTTTATGATTACAACTGAGCTTATTTCTGTGCCTACAGGCGTTGTTTTTTTAAGCGCTTTAGGCACTTTATGGATGGGACAGATCAGACTAAAAGTGCCTATGTTATTCGCTCTTGGCTTTATTTTTAATTTTTTGATAGGAGGGCTTACTGGAATCTTTAATGCGGATGTTCCCAGCGATCTGCATTTGCACGATACCTATTTTGTTGTGGCTCATTTTCACTATACCCTTTTTGGAGGGGTTATTTTTGGGCTTTTTGCCGGTATTTATCACTGGTTTCCAAAAATAACAGGAAGAATGTTTAACCAGACTCTAGGAAAAATTCATTTTTGGCTGATCTTTATTGGATTTAATTCTACTTTTTTACCCATGTTTTGGCTGGGAGCAAGAGGCATGAGACGACGCGTTGCAGACTATCCTTTAGAATTTGGGAATGTTCAATTATGGGTTAGTCTTGCCGCAATACTTATAATTATCGGGGTTATCATTTTTTTATATAACATGGTTCAATCCTCAATTAAAGGAACTATGGCAGACTCTAATCCTTGGCAAGCTCATTCTTTAGAATGGCAGATTCCTTCCCCACCGCCCAAAGAGAATTTTGAGCAATTGCCTGAAGTTAAAACCCTACCTTATGAGTATGGTAAGATTTCTACTTAACTCCTGCTTTTTAGAAAATTAGAATGACTAACTGGAAGCTTAGCTCCTAAAGCGGAAAAGAAGTCCCGTTTATTACAATTTGTCCCACTTTATTCTACCCTATTCAAATAAGTTGGCAATCTTAGTGCAGAATAAAAAGTATTCATTCGGCTTAACCATCATATGGAAAAAGGGGTAGGAAGGGGGTACTTTCCATGGATATTATAGAGCTGCTAGAAGAAGATCATGAAAGTTTAAGGCAAGGGCTAACCAAAATTAGGCAGAATCTACCTCAACCCAACCTAAGAGATACTATCAAGAGCTTTATCGTAAAATATGAACTGCATGAAAATATTGAAGAAGAAATTCTTTTTCCTCATTTAGAGTTACTTTTTGAACCATCACTTCAGAGTTTTAGAGTTAATAAACAATCAATTTTTGTCTATAAGGAAATGCATAAAAAAATTTGGGATTATCTTTCCTCTATTATGCAGTATATGGACACCTCCCGTTATAGAGACTTGCAAGAAGCTTTTTTTAATTTTTGCGGTTACACAGAATCTCATCTTAGTTATGAGGAAAGAGTAATTTTTCCTTTAATGAGGGATCTGCTTGATAATGATGTCCTAGAAGAGCTTGGCAGCCAAGCTCTTCAGAAAAAGATGCACTTTGTAGCTTAAAGTTTAAGAAAGTTCTATAAAGAAGTTTTTATTTTATTCACATGTATGATTGTCCTTTAAATAAAAATTTATCAGAAAAACAGAATGAGACGCAAAAAACTTTATGCGATCTTTGCAGGGTTTTATATTTAGAGGGCTGGTTGAATGCCATTGGAGGGAGCATCTCCATTCGTGATGGGAATAAGATATACATGGGACCCATTGGCACTAAAGTAGAGCAGTCCTGCCCATTGGAGTTTTTTCTTTTTGAGGATAAAGGGAAATTTTTAGAAACAAAAATTAAGGATTTTGAATTTCTAGAACAAAAATCTTTAATGATCTTATTCTATAATTTATTTAATGCGGGATCAGTTATCCATACTCATTCCATGAATGCCATGCTGGTCACCTGGCTCTATAAGAAGGATTTTATGCTTTCCAATGAACTCATGTCGCTTTATTTTCCGGGTTTAACGGAAATAGATGCTTGCAGAGTTCCCATTGTTGAAAATAGTTCCAATGAGGAAAAAGTGATTGAGAATATCCAAGAATCTTTCAAAAAGAATAAGGATATTCATGCGCTTTTAGTGGAAGGACACGGAGCCTATTTTTGGGGAAAGGATTGGGTGGAGGCAAAAGGGTACGCTGATTTTTTTGAAATGCTTTTTGAAGCGGCAGTAAAAGCTAAACAGAATAATTTATAGAAGAAAGTAGTATAATTTTTAGCAATGAAACTTTTATTTTTTGCGCAGGCTGCGGATTGGGTTGGAACCAAAAAGCTGGAAATTCATCTTGAAAACCCTTTAAGTTTGGAAGAATTTATTAAAAAAGTTCCTGAGCTCGCTCCCATTCTTAAACACAAAAAAATCATTAAAGTTTCAAAAAATCAGGAATTTATAAATTTTCAAACGGAGATTCAGGACTCAGATGAAATCGCTTTCCTCCCGCCGGTTAGCGGCGGTTAAATCCGTCTTTATTACCCGCAATCCTCTTTCCGCGCAAAAAGCCATGGGATATTTTTCCAATCCAAAACATGGCGCAATCGTTCTTTTTTGCGGAGTTGTGCGCAATAGGGAGAATGGAGCGGCGCTTAGCGCCATTACTTATGAAGCTTATCTTAAGATGGCGGAAAAAGAGATATTTAAGATTGTTGAGATTGCCAAGAAAAAATGGGATGTCACAATAAAGGTGTTCCACCGCATAGGAAAAATCCTTGTGGGAGAAAACAGCTTAATTGTGGTATGTTCTGGAAAACACCGCCAGGAAACTTTTAAAGCATCGCAATTCGTACTTCATCAAATTAAGTCTAAAGTTCCAATTTGGAAAGTAAAATTCCATAAAAAAAATGGATGATTCAAAAACAGCTTTAGAAAAAATATTTTTAAATATTTTTACATTGCCCTCGGAAAAAGTCCTTTTGGAAAAGTCTTTGGGAAGGGTTAGCGCCAATGATCTTTTTGCGGATTGGGAACTTCCTCCTTATGAAAATTCTGCCATGGATGGTTATGCGGTTCAAGCCCAGGAGCTGCAAGAGGCTAGTCGCGCAAAACCTCTAATCATGCAAGTTGTTGGGGTGCAAAAAGCAGGGAGTTCATTAAAAAAGAAAATCAAAAAGGGTCAAGCCATAAAAATAATGACTGGTTCTCCCATCCCTTTTGGCTGCGATGCTGTGGTTATGAAAGAATTCACAGAACCCTGTAATAAAGATCAGGTTAAGATTTATTTTGCTCCAAAGGCAGGAGACCATATTCGTTCTAAAGGGGAAGATGTGCATAAAGGAGACCTTTTTTTAAAAAAAGGAACTTTGATTCGTCCCTATGAAATTGCTCTGCTTGCATCCCAAGGAGTAACCCGGGTTCCCGTAATCCGTCAAGTAAGAGCAACTGTTTTTTCTACAGGGGATGAACTGGTTAAAGTTTCATCTCCCCTAACTTTTGGAAAAATTAGAAACAGCAATGGGCCAAGCATTGCTGCCGCGCTTTCCCGCTGGAATGTTTTGGTAAAGGATCGCGGCATTGTAAAAGATGATCCTAAAAAAATCGAGAAGATTTTAAAAGAATCTGTTTTGGAGAGTGATCTTATTATTGTTTCCGGTGGAGTCTCAGTGGGGGATTTTGATTTCACAAAAATAGTTCTAGAAAAATTGGGAATAAGAACTATTTTTTGGAAAGTGGCGATTAAACCTGGAAAACCTCTTTTTTTTGGCATGCTTGCTTCTGGGGAAAATAAATCTGAGAAAGCTGTTTTTGGTTTACCCGGGAACCCTATTTCCGCTTTAGTTTGTTTAGAAGAGTTTGTCCGCCCAGCTGTTGAAAAAATGTCTGGGTTCTCGCCTAAACATCCAAGTTACCATTTACAGGGAAAAACAGTGAACTCTTATTTTAAGCCTAAGGATAGGCAGCAATATATTTTTTGTAAGGCTAGGGAAAAGGTTGGCTCTTATGAATTAGAAATTATTCAACCCCAAGGTTCAGCCATGATGGGCATGGCTTCCAGCGCCAATGCTTTAGCCCTTGGCCCAGTAGGATTAGACAAGATTAAAGTTGGAGAAACTCTTTTTTTTCGCTGGCTTAAATAAACCCTTAGATTCGTCTAAATGTAATCTAAAATTGCATGAGAGACTAAAGCGCTTCGAGATCATTTTTTCTATAAGACAATAAAGATTTATGTTTGAACAGTGTTTAATTTATTTGGCTATTTTTTTTGTAGCCTTGCTTTATTCTTCTGTTGGGCATGGGGGAGCATCTGGATATTTGGCAGTGCTCTCTATTTTTGGTTTTATTCCTTCAGAAATGGCATTGAGCGCATTGATTTTAAATCTATTAGTTTCTGCTGTTTCCTTTATCGCATTTAGATCTACCGGTAATTTTAAATTTAAACTTTTTTGGCCTTTTGCTCTTAGTTCCATACCATTCTCATTCCTAGGCGGTTTACTGCCTATTTCTGCCAAAGTTTATAATATCCTGCTTTCTTCCATTCTTATTTTTGCGGCTTATCGCTTAATACAGTTCAATGGAAAAATAAATCAGCTTGAAAAGAAAAAGGAATTTTCTGTTTTTTTAGCTCTTGTTTTAGGAGGAACCATTGGCTTTATTTCCGGACTGATTGGTATTGGCGGGGGCATATTTTTAAGCCCCATTCTAATTTTGTCTGGTTGGGCAGAAGTAAAAGAAGCAGCCAGCATCTCCGCGCTTTTTATTTGGGTGAACTCAACAGCTGGGATTCTTGGCAGGTACTCTCATGCTACTCCTATTGTTTATGGCAGCCTTTTGCCATTGATTATTTCTGCTTTTTTGGGCGGTCTTGTAGGATCTAGATTTGGCGCAACTCAATGGTCTCAAGTAACTTTAAGACGCTTATTAGGATTTGTGCTCCTGATCGCTGCTTTTAAATTATTTTATATCTCTTTTTAACCCGAAGTTTCTGATAAAAGGGAGCGATTGACCCCAATAAATTGTTCTTACCTGATTGATCCTGCTTTCTGGACAAATTTGACCCACTTTTAGTTCTCTTTGTCTCATTCCTTTCTTAAAAGTCTGATTTAAAAATCTATTTTTGGCAAATCTATTGCATATTTGTAAATTAATTAAATTTCGGAATTTTAACTCTGAAACTATATTTATGAATCATAGCATGATCTCTTTTCCATTGACCCTCCAATACGCCTTTAAAGGCTTGGTTTTTATTGCTAAAAATCCTGCTGGAAAAACCATTAATGTTCAGGAAATAGCTGAAATAGAAAATTTGCCGTCTCATTTTTTGGGAAAAATTTTTCAGCGTCTAGTGCTTTCTAATATTTTAGATTCTAAAAGAGGTCCCGGCGGAGGCTATATTCTTTTAAAAAGGCCGGAGCAGGTTCACCTTTTAGAAGTGGCAAATAGTTTAATGAGTTATGATGGTGAAAAAAGAGAGTGTCTTTTTGGTTTGGGAGCTTGTGGAGAGGTTGAGCACTGTCCCATACATGGGGTGGTAAAGACTACAGAAAAAGAGATTGAAAAATTACTTGAAGACTGGACTCTTTTAGATTTAGTTAATGGCAAACAATAGAAATTTTGGGTTGAAGGGGAGGAAGAATAGATATGGGTCATTTTAAGGATTTATTGAATAACAATTTAAGCCGCAGAGATTTTTTAAAGGCTTCTGGAACAACCGCCAGCCTTCTCTTGCTTAAAGAAATGGGATTTGGCCTTCTTAAACCTATCCTGGAGGTAAATAATCCTTTAGATTTTTATCCTAATAGAGATTGGGAGGAAATTTATTTAGATCAATACAAATACGATAGTTCCTTTACTTATGTCTGTTCTCCAAACGATACGCATGCTTGCCGTGTAAGGGGATTTTTACGCAATGGGATTGTGATTCGCACTGAGCAGAATTATGATGTGGGACGTTATGCTGATCTTTATGGGAACAAAGCTACCAATAACTGGAATCCGCGCATGTGCTCAAAGGGATATACGATTCATCGGCGTATTTATGGTCCGCATCGTCTGCGCTATCCTTTAATTCGTAAAGGCTGGAAAGAGTGGGCTGATGCGGGTTTTCCTTATTTAAACCCAGAAAATATAAAAAAATATAAGTTCGACAGCCGTGGAACCGATGATCTTATAGCTGCTTCATGGGATGAGGTTTATGATTACGCGGCTAGAGGGATGATTGCGATCGCTAAAATTTATTCTGGAGAAGAGGGTAAAAAACGTTTGTTGGAACAGGGCTATGAACCAGAAGTTGTGGGGCATGTGCAAGGAGCTGGCACTAGAACCATGAAATTTAGAGGAGGAATGGGTCTTTTGGGAGTGGTTGGGAAATTTGGGATGTATCGTTTTAGCAACATGATGGCTCTTTTAGACAGCCATGTAAGAGGCGTGAGCGAAAAGGATGCGCAAGGGGGACGCAGCTGGGATAATTATACCGAGCATGGAGATCAAGCTCCGGGGCATCCCTTTGTTCATGGTCTGCAGACTTCAGACACTGATTTTTGCGATTTGCGCAGCACCAAACTGCATATTCAGGTTGGCAAGAATTTGATTGAAAATAAGATGCCGGATTCTCATTGGTTTATTGAGTCAATGGAAAGGGGCGGAAAAATTGTGGCCATTACTCCAGAATACAGCCCTCCTGCTACTAAGGCGGACTATTGGATTGGAGTTCGTCCGGGAAGCGATGCCGCTATTTTTTTAGCCATATCAAAAATAATCATTGACCAGAAAAAATATGATGAGGTTTTTTTAAAAAGATTTACAGACATGCCTTTGCTGGTTAGAAGCGACACATTGCAAAGACTAAAAGCTAAAGAAACTTTTAAAGATTATGTTTTGCCTGATATTAGCAGTGGGGCAAGCATGAAACTGCAAAACATGACTCAAGAACAACGTCAAGAGATTGGAGATTTTGTTATTTATGATTTAAAGAGCAATTCTTTTAAAGCTTTAACCAGAGATCAGGTTGGGGAAACATTGGAATTAGCCAATTTAGATCCTGCCTTAGAAGGAAAATGGACAGTTACATTAACGGATGGTAAAAAAATAGAAGTAATGACTCTTTTTGAAATGTATAAGCTGCACCTCAAAGATTATGATTTAGAGTCTGTATGCGAAATCACTCATGCTCCCAAAGATTTACTAAAAAATTTAGCGGAAGATATCGCTACGATTAAACCAGTTGCGATTCATATTGGAGAAGGGATCAATCATTGGTTTCATGCGACCCAGGTGAATCGCGCTACTTATTTGCCATTGATCTTAACAGGGAATATTGGAAAAAAAGGAGCTGGATCCTTTACCTGGGCTGGAAATTATAAGTCAGCTATTTTTCAGGCGGGGAAGGAAGCTGGGAAAGGGCTTGGCTGCTGGGTTGCGGAAGATCCTTTTCATCCATCTCTGGATGAAAAAAATGACGGAGCTCAAATCCCTGTAAAAAATTATGCAACTGACGAGTCCGCTGCTTATTGGGCTCATCAGGATCGTCCTTTAGTTGTAAAAACTCCTAAAGTTGGACGCAAAGTTTTTACAGGAAAATCTCACATGCCAACCCCGTCAAAGGTGCTTTGGTACACGAATGTGAATCATGTGAACAACGCAAAATGGGCTTACAATGTGATTAAACATTCCCTTCCTAAAACAGAATTAATTATTACAACGGATATTGAGTTGACTGGTTCAGTGGAGTATGCGGATATCGCTCTGCCAGCTAATTCTTGGCTAGAGTTTGAAGATTATGAGATTACAGCTTCTTGTTCTAACCCTTTTCTGCAAGTCTGGAAAGGGGGCATTCCTCCAATTTATGATACAAAAGACGATGCTGTAATTTTAGCTGAAATGGCCAAGAAGTTAGGTGAACATCTTAAAGATTCTCGTTTTGAAGATTACTGGAAATTTATTTATAACAAACAGTCTAAAGTTTATATTCAGCGTCTTTTAGACGCTTCTGTAACTTTGCGCGGATACAAAACTGAGGATATTTTAAATGGGAAATTTGGAGAACCGGGCGCAGCCTTAGTTCTTTTTAGAACTTATCCAAGAATCCCTTTTTATGAACAGATCCATGAGAATATCCCATTTTTTACAGATACCGGAAGATTAAATGCGTATTGTGATATTCCGGAAGCGATTGAGTATGGGGAGAACTTTATTGTGCATAGAGAAGGGCCGGAAGCAACTCCTTATTTGCCAAATGTGATTGTGAGCACGAATCCCTATGTGCGGCCTGAAGATTATGGAATTTCCTTGCATGAAGAGGATGCGGATGCGCGCACCGTAAGAAATGTGCGGATGTCTTGGGCAGAGGTTAAAAACACAAAGAATTTTCTTTGGGAAAATGGATTTCATTTTTATTGTTTAACGCCCAAGAGTCGTCATACAGTTCATTCTCAGTGGTCTAGTGTGGATTGGCATCTCTTATGGTCTTCTAATTTTGGGGATCCTTGGAGAAGCGATAAAAGAAACCCAGGATTAGGGGATCATCAAGTTCACATGAACCCTCAAGCAGCTAAGGATTTAGGAATTCATGAGGGAGATTATGTTTATGTGGATTCTAACCCTCAAGATCGTCCTTATATAGGAGCAGATCCAAAAGATCCTTTTTTTAAAGTGGCGCGTCTTATGTTAAGAGTTAAATACAATCCAGCTTATCCTTACCATGTTGTGATGATGAAGCACGGAACATGGATCGCTACGGAAAAAACAGTGAAAGGTCATGAAACTAGGAAAGATGGCCAGGCTATTTCCAATACAGGTTATCAGGCGAATTTTCGTTATGGTTCTCAGCAATCCATTACCAGAGAATGGCAAATGCCCATGCATCAAACCGACCATTTATTTCATAAATCAAAGATCGCGATGAAATTTATATCTGGCGGCGAAGCAGATAACCACATGATTAACACAGTGCCTAAAGAAACATTGGTTCGTATTGTTAAAGCAGAAGCTGGAGGAATCAATAAAGAGGGGGTGTGGAATCCGTCTGAATCGAATAGGTCGCCGGGAAATGAAGATGCTTTTATGAATCAATATCTTCTTGGAAATTTAGTTCGAGTGGTCAAATCTTAAAATGGAAAAAAAAGAATTTGAACAAGATGATCCCATGTCTCTTACGGGAATGGTCTTACCTCTTTCTAAGGAAGAGGGGATTAAGGCTGAGGAAGCCATGGTTTTATGTTTTATTGAAGAATATCTTGGCATGGGGTTCAGCGAAAAAGAAATTTTAAAGATTTTTAAAGATCCATTTTATCAAGCGCCTTACGAGATTTTTCAGACTCGGGGTGAACCTTATGTGCAAAATATGATTTATAAAGTTTTGAATGACGAAGGAGGAGTGTAATGTCTAAAGTCTATAATTGGCAGTTGGGCAGGGATATGCATTATCCTTATGAAGAGGCTCATCCTGAGTGGCAGTTCGCCGCAGTTTTTAATATCAACCGCTGCATCGCCTGCCAAACCTGCACCATGGCGTGCAAGTCAACTTGGACATTCTCCCGAGGACAGGAACATATGTGGTGGAACAATGTTGAGACAAAACCCTATGGCGGATACCCGCAAGGCTGGGATGTTAAAACTTTAAAACTATTGGAAGAAGCTAATCCGGGAAAACAGATTTGGGAAGCTCATGAAAAAGGAGAAAAAGCTCCTTACGGAGAATATGAGGGAAAAACAATTTTTGAAGCAGCTCCGGGTAGAAATTCTGTCTTAGGTTATCTTCCTAAAGATCAGGATTGGCGTTTTCCTAATATTCATGAAGATACCTCAACAAAATATGTGGGTGATAGTCTTGGAATTTCAAAAACAGGTGTTTCTCTGCCAGAGCATAAGGCTTGGTTTTTTTATCTGCAAAGAATCTGCAATCATTGCACCTATCCTGCTTGTTTAGCCGCATGTCCGCGTAAAGCGATCTATAAACGTAAAGAAGATGGAATTGTATTGGTGGATCAAAGCCGTTGCCGGGGATATCGCAAGTGCATGGAAGCCTGTCCTTATAAAAAGACCATGCACAATATTGAAACCAGAATTACTGAAAAATGTATTGGCTGCTATCCCAGAGTTCAAGGACAGGAGCCCCTTACAGGAGGCGTTCCCACTGAAACTCGCTGCATGGCTTCCTGTGTTGGCCAGATTCGTTTACAAGGATTAGTTCCAGTTGATCCTAAAACAAAAGATTGGAAGTCTGATCCTAAGAATCCTTTATATTATTTAGTGCGAATCGCAAAAGTGGCTTTGCCTCTTTATCCTCAGTTTGGAACAGAACCCAATATCTATTATATTCCACCGCGTTGGGTGCCAAGGGACTATTTGCATCAGATGTTTGGACCTGGAGTGGATCAGGCGATTGAAACCTATCAAAATCCAAGTCGTGAATTGCTTGCTGTTTTGCAGCTTTTCCGTAAAGATCGAAGGATTATTTTTCATTATGACATAGAGCAGGGAGAAAAAGCGCATGAAATCCTATTGAGAGGCAAAAAAAGAACCATCTATGACGATACGATCACAGCTTATGGAAAAGAAAATCAGGAACTGTTTAAAGTTAAGGTGGAAGAACCTTTTTATATCAGAGGAAAAGAAAGGACCAATGCGGTTTAGGAGGGAGTATGATTGGAGAAAATAAAGAGAAGGTTAAATTAAAAGAGATCAAACTCAGAGGCGTTATCTATCGTTTGTTCGCTGAATCTTTTAAAGAGCCGGTTCCTATTTTTATAATGCATCATGAATTAGAAATGCTTTTAGCTGAGCTTTCTAATATTGGAGAGATCCCTTTGCCTCCAATCCCTGTGTCTGACCCAAGCGCTGAAATCCATTCAGTGTTTGGACACAATCTTTCACCGGACGTCCCTCCCTATGAAACCCACTACGGCAAATTAGACGTATTCCGTTCCACACAAAAATTAGCGAACCTCTCTGGATTTTATAGAGCATTTGGTTTAGAGCCACAGGCAGGAGATAGAAGGCCTGACCATCTGCCAATAGAATTAGAATTTATCTCTTTTCTTTGTTTAAAAGAAGCTCTTGCGTTAGAACGAGAAGAACTGGAATATGCGGAAATTTCTAGAAACGCTCGCTCAAAATTTTTGTCTGAACATCTTTGTCAGTGGATTCCTTTTTTTACAGAGTCTTTATGTCAAAAAGCGTCTGGAAGTTATTATGCCGGTCTATCAAAAAGTTTATTGGCATTTATTTTATGGGACGCAAAATCTTTGGGAGTTGAACTTAAGCGCGATGAATCAGAGACAGTTAGAAAAGAGGATCCTCAAGATTATTGTACATCTTGCCTTGGAGGAATTTAAGGGATGATAAAATTGAAATGGTTTTTTTGTTTAATTTTTATTTTTGTTAGCGCAGCGGATTCTGCTGATTTAGAACTAAAAACTAAAAAAATAGGAAAAAAAGTTTCTTTGGATCCATTTGATTCTGTTTGGAATAAAGTTAAAAGCGTAGAAATTCCTTTGATGCCGCAACACATCGCGCCTCCCGGAGGAGGCGGGAGCGTTGCAAAGATTTGGATCAAGGCTCTGCAGAATAAAAATGAGATTTTTTTCCGTTTGGAATGGGAGGATCCAACTCTTAATGAGGATCCAACCGCTGCTGAATCTTTTACAGATGCGGTTGCCTTGGAGTTTCCAGAGATTTCCGGGTCCTGGCCTTCTCCATTTATGGGGGATTTAGAAAATCCAATTCTGATTTGGAGATGGTCTGCAAGCGCGCAAAAAGATTTAGATCAAGGGTTTCAGTCTGGAGAAATCACTCATCCAAATAAAACAGCGGACATCTACCCTTTTGATGGAGAAATTACCTTTAGGTCAGGTGAGAAAGCAGGGAATATTATCTCAAAACGTAAGAGGGAAACTCCTATTGAGACTTTAGCTGCGAAAGGATTTGGAACTTTGACGATTCTGGATGATTTTTCTGTAAAGGGTAAAGGCGTTTGGCGGAATGCGCGTTGGCATGTTGTTTTAGAAAAAAAATTGGATGAACCTATTAAACATTGGCTGGAATCTGAAATTCCTTTTGCAGTTGCTGTCTGGGACGGACAAAACCAAGAAAGAGATGGAATAAAATCTTTTTCCATTTGGTATCGGCTTGTTTTAGATGGGAAGAACCCTAAGAATAAGAGTTCACAAGTTTCAAAAGGAGAGATGGTTTATCTCCGCTATGGATGCGGAACTTGTCATGGGAAAGGAGCTTTAGGCGGAATTCATAATCCTAACTCTCAACTAGATCCAATACCCTCATTAAATAAGGTGAAAGAGACTTTTACTCAAGAGGAGCTGCAAAAAGTAATTTTTAATGGCAGAGAGCCGGAAAAAGCCGATCCTAGGGCAGGACCTCCTCCATTTAAAATGAATGGCTGGGGAAGTGTTATGAGTCAGGAGGAAGTTCATAATTTAATGGAATATCTTTTTAGCCTTCAGACTAGTGTGGAAGAATGGAAATAGGAGAAATAAATCTTTAATACAGGAGGTGGTTTAAATGCCTAATATTGGAGTGTGGGATTGGATTATTATTGTGGGAATTGTGCTTCTACTTTTTGGAGCCAAAAGACTGCCGGAACTTGGCAGAAGTGTTGGCAGAAGCTTGAGCGCATTTAAAGAAGGATTAAAAGATGTGGAGAACGAAATAAAAAAAGATCCGGAAAACAAAAATTCTTAAGATGGACTGGAAATTGTTCTGGCTGACTTTTGTAACTATTTTTTTATCTGAATTAGGGGATAAAACTCAATTAGGGGTGCTATCTTTTTCTGCGACCTCTCGTTCTCCTATTACAATATTTTTAGCCGCGTCCTTTGCTCTAACCTTAGCAAGTTTTATAGGAGTTTTATTTGGCACTTTGTTTTCAAAGTTCATTCATCCAAAAACTTTACGAATGATTGGAGGGATACTTTTTATAGCTATTGGCTGTTGGATTTTATTTAAAAAAGATGTGGGGTAAAAAAGTTATGAACATGGCAACTTCATTAGTGGATAAAAATGAGATATTTTCTTTTCGTGAATCAGCGGAGCTATTTTTAAAAGGGGAGATGGATCAGGATACTTTTAAAAAAATTCGGCTCATTCAAGGGGTTTATGTCCAAAGAGAAACCAATCGCTACATGTTGAGAGTTAGAATACCATGGGGCGGGATAAACTCTCAACAGTTGGAACGGATTGCAGACCTTACAGATATTTATTCTGATAGTTCATGTCATATTACCACCCGCCAAAATCTTCAATTTTATAATATGAATTTAAAACAGGTTTGTGAAATGATCACTTATCTTTCAGAAGTAGGCATCACTTCCAGAGAAGCTTCTGGAAACGTGGTTAGAAATATTGTCTCTTGCCATTTGTCTGGTGTGTGTCAAAAGGAATGTTTTGATGTAACTCCTTATGCTGATTTCTTAACTAGGTTTTTAATTCGACGCTCTGAGTTTCAAAATTTGCCTAGAAAATTTAAAATTTCTTTTTCAGCCTGCCAAATGGATTGTGGGTTAACAGCGATACAAGATCTAGGGTTCATTGCAGTGGTTCAAAAGGGTGTTAGAGGCTTTAAAGTGGTTGTAGGAGGGGGCTTGGGCGCTGCGCCAAAGACAGCTCAGGTTTTAGAAGAATTTATCGGTCTTGAACTTTTAATCCCAACAGTTCTAGCGATCCTATCTGTTTTTAACAAAAGAGGGATAAGAAACAATCGCTTAAGAGCGCGCCTTAAATTTTTAGTTGAAGAAATAGGGATTGAAGAATTTAAAAAATCTGTATTTCGGGTGAGAGATCATCTAATAAAAACAGAAACCCTTCCTGTTTTAGACTATGAGGAAGAAGCTCCTTCGCCTTCACTCAATGATGTTTCCTATTCTATTAAAGAGGAATCTCCTGAATTTAACCGTTGGTTTTTTAGTAATTGCGTTTTAGAAAAAAAGAATGGAACTTTTGCAATTAATATACCAGTGCCTTTAGGAGAGATCAGTTCAGAAACTCTGCGTAAAATAGCGAAGATAGCGGATCACTATTCTTTAGGCAAGATTCGTACTACCAATAATCAAAATCTTGTTATTTTTGGCATAAAGCCATTTGATTTAAAATCAGTTTATGATCTGCTTTTAAAAGCTGGTCTTGCCATGCCTTGTAGCAGCCGTTTGTGCGATGTCACAAGCTGCCCTGGAGCTAGCACCTGCCCATCTGCAATTACAAATTCTAAAGCTCTTACCGCTGAACTGATACGTTTTTTTCAAAATGGAGGTAAATCTTTTCAAGAGATCCAAGCATCCATAAAAATATGCGGTTGTCCAAATTCTTGTGGGCAGCATCATACCGCCACACTTGGACTTTCTGGAAGAATGCAGCTTTTTAAAGATAAACAGGTGCCTTCCTATGAGCTGGTTTTAGGGGGACAAATCAAGGATGGTTTTTTAAAGTTTGCTGAATCAGCTTGTAAAATACCGTCAAAAAGAGTGGTTTCTGCGATTTCTCGCATTCTTCATTGGTATAGGAGAGAAAAACAAGAGGATGAAACTCTGGAAAATTTTATTTGCCGTAAAGGGGTTTATTCATTTAAGGATATTCTTGAATCCCTGATAGATATAGAACATTCGCCTCTTGCTCCTGAAGAATACCAGGATTGGGGTGAGGATACTGATTTTCAACTAAAAGTTAAACCAAGCGAGTGCTAAGCTAAATATCATTAGAAAGAAGCTAGATGGTTTGGCTTTTTCTCATTTTCCAATACGAATTTCTGGTTAAATCTGGGATAATCTAATCCCTTCAAAATTTTTAAAAATCCCAATATCATATAAATATCATCATTTTAGTCTGATTTTATGGCAAATTTGTTGCATATATTAGAAATGACAGGGAGTGTTCATTTTAAATCAATTTTTAGCTAAAAGGGGAATTTTATGGATGCTTTTGCAAGATATTTTGTAGTAATGGCATTGATATACTTAGGAGTAGGAACTTCTTTAGGATGGATCATGACTCTTCCCTTTGCTGATTCAGGCGCATTAATCTATAAGATGATTCCAACCCATGTTCACCTAAATTTATTAGGATGGATTTCAATGATGATTTATGGTGTTTTATACCATATTCTCCCGCGTTTTTCAGGGAAAGAGCTTTATTCTAAAAAACTCGCTTGGCTTCATTTTTATCTTGCGCAAATCAGTTTATTGGGGTTAGCTCTGTTTTTCTTTTTAAATCGTTTAGAACCTGGTAGATGGAAAGAGGCTTTATTTTTTTTCGGAAGCATTCAATGGCTTTCCATACTTCTTTTTATTTTTAACATGTTAAAAACACTTTTTGTAAAGAAGGGGGCTTAAAAGATGAAGCAGATCAGTAAAGAGATGAAAGTATCAGAAGTTTTTGAAACTTTTCCTCAAACGCAAATGATTTTTAAAAAGTTTGGATTTGGAGCATTGATGAATCCTATCTTAAGAAAAACATTTGGAAAAGTTACAACCATTGAGAGAGCCTGTTTTCTGCATAAAGTAAAGTTAGAAGAATTCTTATTCTCTTTAAATAACGCTTTGACAGAAACTGTAGAAACTCTGGAAAGTAAGTCAGCTGACCCTTCTTCGCCGCGCCTTTCCCCAGAAGAGCTCATGCAAGTAAATAATATTTTAAATACTAATATCCGCTCTTTAATTGAACGCTGGCCTCAGCTAAAATCAGTATTTGTGAAGTTTTTTGGAGATGGCTGTTTTTCCTGCCCAGGTTTTGGCATGGAAGATCTTGCTTTTGCCTGTTCCATGCATAATAGCGATCCGATTCTTTTTGCTCAGGAATGTTTGAAAAAGATTCAAGAATCTAAGATTCATTCAAGTTCAGAGCTTCTTTACATACAGGCGAGCCAAACGATTAATCAAATTATTGCGCTCCATCCTTGTGTTCTTAGCGTGTTTAAAAAATTCGGAATTGATTCTTGTTGTGGAGGAAACCATCGGATTGATGAAGCTGCAAAAAAGCATGGAATTAATTACGAGGAGTTGGTTAGAGAACTTTTGCTTGAGATTCGCAGGGGAGAGATAAGATGCTGATCAATTCCATGATGAACGAGTACGCGCTTTTAGCAATGATCTATTTAGCTATGAATGAGAATCCTAAAAATTCAAGGAAGATATTGGCGGTAGAGGAAATAGCTAAAAACACTGGAATTCCTTTAAACTTTTTGTCAAAAATTATGAATGATCTATCTAAGGCTAAGCTTGTTTGTTCTTCTAGGGGAAGAAGAGGAGGTTATTTTCTTGCTAAATCCTCTTCTCAAATTACCGCATTGAATATAATGGAAGCCATGAAAGGGCAGGTAAAGCTAAATCATTGTTTAGAGTACGAAGGCTCTTGCTCTGTTTCTAACGCCTGTCCTTTTTACTCCATGTGGATAGAAGCTCAAAACTGTTTAGAAAATATTTTTAATAAATATACGCTGCATTCATTGGCTGTTTGTTTAAGCGGAGATTCTCAAAAAAAAGATTTTCTTTTTTCGCTTAAAACAAAGTTTTCCCAGGTTTAAAAAATAATGGAACACTCTTTAAAGCCTGTTAAATCGTTGGATGTAAGATGGTTGATTTGCCCTTTTCACCAATTAAAAGTGTTGCACGCTTTAGATGAGATAAACTCTGGTGAAATTTTAGAGGTCATGCTTGAAGGGGGAGAGCCCTTAGGATGTATCAGTCTAGAAGTTAAAAAATTAGGGGCTCATCTTTTACGAACTGAAAAAATTAAAGAGACGAGTAAGACGGAAGAGATGCCTGAAAATATTTTGATTTGGATTAGAAAAAAATAATTGTTGGAGAAAATAACATGTTTAACTCAGAGTTGTCATTAAGGCGCGTTTATTGGGAAACCACTGCAGGGTGTAATTTAAGATGCCTGCATTGCAGGCGCATAGATATCCTAGACCATGTTTCTTCCAATGAAATATCCACATCCCAATCTTTTGCTTTGATTGATGATTGCGCGGCAAATGGAAAGCCGGTTTTGATCCTTTCTGGCGGCGAACCTCTTTTTAGAAGAGATATTTTTGAGATCGCCTCCTATGCCTCAAAAAAGGGTTTGCCGGTTGCTTTGTCCACAAATGGAACATTAGTTACCAAAACAATAGCTGAAAAAATTAAGGGTTCCGGGGTTTATTATAGTTCTGTTTCTTTAGACGGGGCCGTGGCTGAAACGCATGACTATTTTCGAGGAAAGGGGAATTTTGAGCGGGCGCTAAATGGCATCACTCATTTAAGAGATGCCGGCATAAAATTGCAGATTAATTTTACAGTGACTAAAAAAAACGTGTGGGAGTTAGAAAAAATTTATGATTTAGCTCTTGCGCTTAACGCGAACGCTCTATATCTTTTTCTTTTAGTGCCAGTGGGTTGCGGCGTAAAAATAGCGGAGAGCGACATGCTCAATAAAGAAGAAGTAGAGGAACATTTGAAGTGGGTTTGTAAAAAAGAAAAAGCATCAAAGCTTGAAGTTAGAGCTATTTGCGCGCCTCAATTTTATAGGGTAAAAGCTCAGGTTTTAAATGAAGATCCACGCAAAAATAATAGAAGGATGGGGTGTTTAGCGGGAATCAATATTTGTTTTATCTCCCATACAGGCGAGGTTTTTCCTTGCGGATATTTGCCCATAACAGCTGGGAATATAAAGGATGCGCCGCTTTCTAAAATTTGGAATGATTCTGTTCTTTTTCAAAGGCTTCGCGATTTTGATCAGTTGACCGGCAAATGCGGACAATGTCTTTTTAAGGAAGCATGTGGCGGTTGCAGAGCCAGAGCCTTTTATACGCATGGCAATGAAATGGCTGAAGAGCCATATTGCCACTATGAACCTACCCCCTCACCACACTAAACGCTCTATTCAAACTCTTGGCTGTAAGGAAATTTTGATACAATAGATTTAAATGGAATCTAATATTAAAACTTCTCTTCGATCTAAGCCAAAATTACAAAATAAGCTGATTGCAAGGCTTAAATTCAGCGAGATTCTTCATTTACCTGAACCTGATTTTGCCAAGCTCATCGCTGAAATTGAGAAAGATCCTGTTTTTTTACAACTTACCTTTCCAAAAGATTCTGGCCCAAGAGCAATATTTAAAAAACGTTTTCCACATACTAGGATCCATCAGAATTTTTATGAAATTAATGAGGAAATAAAAAGCGGGGATAAAGCAGTGGATGTGGAGCGCCTGCTAGGAAACCATAAAGGCGTTCAAGAATTGATCCAAAGGATTGGCAAAAATTCTTTTGAAAATTATTTTCTTTATAGAGAGAGCGCTTACACGCCTCAAGAGATTTCTAAAATTTTAAACCTTAATTTGGAAGAAGTGGATCGAATTCAAAATTTTCTTTTAGAATTTTCCATTCATTCGGAGTTTTTTTGTCCAACGACCCTGCCTCAAGAGTCCCATCACTATACCCCAGTCGCTAAAATTGAAATTGAAAAGAATGGGGAATTTTTTGTTTCTTATCTTTCACCTCACCTTGCCGCGGGAAGATATGTGATTAATCGAGAAAGGTTGTCTGAATTAAGGAAGAAGATGGACTTAAAAGAAAGAAAATCCGTGCTAGAGATTTTAAAAAAATTGGAATGGATCAATTTAAGACAGGATACGCTTCAAAAAATTTTTAAAGAGATCCTTGAAAGGCAGTCTTTGTATTTTACTACTCAGGATTCTTCAAAACTCCTTTCTTTAACCCAAAGAGAGGCGGCCATGAGGATTGGGGTTGCTCCCTCTACGGTTTCTAGGGCAGTAAGCAATAAGACACTTTTCCTCCCTTGGGGGGAAGAAAAACCATTAACTGAATTTTTTTTAAATAGAAAAAAAAAGGCTCTTTTGTTTTTACAAAAACTAATTGATGAGTTTTTAGTTGAACCAAAAAAGAAAATAAGTGATAATTTTTTAAAAGAAACTTTAAATAAGCGCTACCGGCTTAAAATTTCCAGGCGCACCGTCAATCTTTATAGACACGAACTAAAATGAAAAATAAATATCTGCTGTATTTAGGTTTAATGGGTACTTGCACCCCTTTAAGCATGCTGCTTTGGGTTTGGTGGGTGGTGGATGTAGAAGCGCTTACTCAATTAGTTTCAGACAGCACAAAATTTTATACCTTGTTGGGCGGTATTTTGATTTCCATTATTTTTGCAGGCATTACAATTTATTTCATGATTCAAAGCAGGGTGCGCTGCTCAAATTGCGGAGCAGAGATGGAAAGGCAAATCATTCAAGCTGAAAAATTAGCCACTGTGGGACAATTAGCTGGCGGGGTGGCTCATGAAGTGAATACCCCGGCTTCCATTATTTCTGGAAGAGTGGAAACCATGTTTTTAGATCCATCGCATTTTAGAGAACAGGATAAGAAAGATTTGGATGTGATTAAAAAACAAGCGGATCGAATTACGCAAATCACAAGGAGCCTTCTTCTTTTTTCTAAGAGGAATCCAGTGGACAAAACAAAAGTTAACTTGAATGAAGTGGTGAATGAGGCAGTTTCCTTAATTGAGCAGCAATTTAGTAAGCTGAAGATCGCAATAGTTAAAATTCTTTTTCCACAGGCTTTAACTATTTTTGGTCAACATAATCAGCTGGTACAGGTAGTTCTAAATCTTTTAACTAATGCTCGGGATGCGATGCCTCATGGCGGTAAAATAGAAATTCATACCGCTCTATCTTCAAATGTTAAACAGAAAGCGTTGATAACTTTAAAAGATACAGGGGTAGGGATTCACCCGCACTCCTTAGATAAGATTTTTGATCCTTTTTATACTACTAAACAGAGCGGAACAGGGCTAGGACTTTCTGTTTCTTATGGAATTGTTGAAGACCATGGAGGAACCATTCACGTTAAAAGCAAGATTGGGGAAGGCACGACTTTTTTCATTCATTTACCTTTGGTTAAACCTGAATAATGCGTTTGAAAATGGAATTAATTTTTATTTTTTTTCTTGACTCTCATTTTTTAGCTGATTATTTAGGTTAAATAAAAATATGTTTTTTTTAATTTTGAATTCTGGTTCAAGTTCTTTAAAGTTTCAGGTGATTGAAATGGCTAAAGAGGAAGCGCTTTTTAAAGGGATAGTGGATGGAATTGGTCAAGACGAATGTTTTCTAAAGACTGAGGATAAAGATGGTAAAACTCAAGTTTTAGAACAAAAAGTTCCAAATCATGAAGAGGCTTTAGCGCTTGTTCTGGCGCAGCTTAAAAATGCTCAGGTACTAGATAAAATTAATGCCATAGGCCATAGGGTTGTTCATGGAGGGGAGAAATACAGAGCAGCCACCTTAGTTTCAGATAAAGTTCTAGCAGATATTCAGGAATTATCTGATCTTGCTCCTCTACATAATCCGGCAAATCTTTCCGGAATTTATGGCTGCAAAAAGTTTTTTCCCAACATTCCCAATATCGCAGTTTTTGACACAGCTTTTCATCAAACCCTTCCTGCTAAAGCCTATCTCTATGGTCTTCCCTATGAATTATATGAGAAATTTCGTATTAGAAAATATGGGTTTCATGGAATTTCTCACCAATATGTGAGTCAGGAGGCGATGAAAGTTTTAAAGGAAAACATTAAAGATTTTAAAATTCTTTCCTGCCATCTTGGCGCAGGAGCAAGCATATGCGCTATTCTGAAGGGCAAAAGCGTGGAAATTTCCATGGGTTTTACCCCATTAGAAGGGTTGATGATGGGAACCCGCGCTGGATCTTTTGACCCTGAGATCATTATCTACTTATTGCGCAAAGGTTATAAATTAGAAGAGGTAGAGGAGATGATTCAGAAAAAAGGGGGTTTAAAGGGGATTTCTCAAACTTCCAATGACGTCAGAGAATTAAGAGAAGATGAACTTTCTGGTAACCTTAAAAGCGAGCTCGCTTTTGAGATGTTTGTTTATAGAATTCAACGATTTATTGGTTCTTACAGCGCGGTTTTAGGCGGTTTGGAAATTTTGATCTTTACCGGAGGAGTTGGGGAAAAAGCCTATTATTTAAGAAAAAGGGTTTGTGAGCCATTTGGCTATTTGTCTTTAAAACTAGATTCTCGAAAAAATAAAGCCAACGAAACCATTATCTCCACTCCTGATTCAGAGGTAACAACCTTAGTGATCCCTTCCAATGAAGAGCTGCAAATCGCCAGAGAATCTTATCAACTTTTAAAAACATAAATTCCATCCTAGCTAATTTTAACTTTGACATAAAAATTTTATGTCTGGGTTAAATTATTTCTGACTTTGTAATAGAACGTTAATAAATTTGTTGACTTGAGGGGGAAGGGCTCTACCTTTGGAAGTGATAATTCCTAAGGGTCTGGTCAAAGGTCTTCCAGAAATTTCAATGGCATGTAAAGTTTTATGGGTCAACTCATTTTTTATGGTGACTAATGGCAATATGGAAATTCCCGCATCCACTTCCACAGCTTTTTTTAATGTTTCAATATTGTCAAATTCCATGGTGAGCTTAATCCCAACCCTATTCTCATGCAGAAACTGATCCACAATTCTTCTTGTTGGTATCCCTTTTTCAAAAGAGACAAAATTGGTTCCATTTATTTTTTTAATAGCTACTCTTTTAAATTTAGCTAATCGGTGCTTAGGGTGACAAACAATGACCAGCTTATCCCTGCGGAACGCGATCACATCAATTTGAGGCAAAATCTTTGGAAAAGCCACGATTCCTAAATCTGCCCGCCTTTGAATTACCTCATTATAGACTTGACTGTCCCGCATATATTCTAATTTTACGTTTACCTTAGGATACTGTTTTATAAATTTTTTAATATAGGGGGGCAGCTCATGCAGCCCAACTCCATGGATGGATGCCACCCGCACATTGCCTTGAATCAGTTGTTTTGTTTTGTTGAGATTTTGAGACAAAGCTTCAAAACGTTCCAGGATCATTTTCCCTTCCTTATATAGGAGTTCGCCTTCTTGAGTTAAGGCTAGATCATTTTTGTTTCTTATAAGCAGTTTGGTTTTCCAAAGTCTCTCTAATTGTCTTATTTGCTGGCTGACAGCAGACTGGGTGATAAAATTGGATTCAGCGGCTTTAGAGAAGCTCTTTAAATCAAAAATGTCGCAGAATATTTTTAAGGATTCAATGTGCATATATTAGAAATTCTAATAATCACTATTAGAAGATTTCATTATACTTATAGTAAATTCCCTGTTATAATGCAAATCGTTGTTGCGCATAGTTTTTAAGCTAGTTCAAGGATGAGCTTCAATACTTTAGAATATAGGAGATTAAAATGAAGGAGATCATTGCGATTTTAAGGCCAGCTAGTTGGCAGAAAACAAAACAGGCTTTGTTAGAAGGGGGTTTTCCTTCCTTTACAGTTCACCGTGTCTATGGACGGGGCAAACAAAAAGGGCTGCGCTATCTATCCAAGACTGGTTCTTTAGAAGAGGGAATCTTTTTTCTGCCAAAGAGAATGGTTACGATTTTCTTAGAAGAACCAGCTGTGGATTCCTGTATCCAAATCATAACCAAAATTAATAAAACCGGAGCGATTGGGGATGGAAAGATTTTTGTCTTGTCCTTGGGAGATGTGGAACGGATCCGCACTGGGGAGAAAGGAAGCAATGCTCTTATTTGAATCAGAATCATAGAAAAAATTTGGGAGGATGTAATGAAAATTAGAGAATTTCTTAAAGCTGGCCATAGCCCGACTTTATTCAGTTCATTTTTATATTTTGATTTTTGTTTTGCCATTTGGGTGTTAAATGGAGCAATGGCTCCTTATATCAGCGAACAATTTGGATTGTCTCCCTCTCAAAAAGGCTGGATGATTTCAGTGCCAATTATTTCCGGCGCTCTCCTGCGCTTTCCTTTAGGGGTATTGTCTCAGTATATTGGCAGAAAATCTGCAGCCATGGTGGAAATGGGAATGATTACCGTCGCGCTTTTTTATGGCTGGTTTTTTGTGAATAGCTACAGCGAAGTTCTTTTTATGGGCGTTCTTTTAGGAATAGCTGGAGCGAGTTTTGGAGTGGCTTTATCTTTAGGCTCTGGCTGGTATCCAGCGGAATATAAAGGTTTGGCCATGGGCATTGCCGGAGCAGGCAATAGTGGAACTATCTTAGCTACTTTATTTGGGCCTCCTTTAGCGCAAAGTTTTGGCTGGAAGGCAGTTTATGGTTTTTCTCTGATACCAATGGTATTAGCCATGGTGATTCTCTTAATTTTTGCAAAAGAGCCGCCGGATAGAGAGCAAAAAAAATTAAAAGATTATTTGAAAGTATTAGTTGAAAAAGATTCCTGGATTTTAAACATGGTTTATGTGGTCACTTTTGGCGGTTTTATTGGGCTGGCTAATTTTATGCCTACTTTTTTTCATGATCAGTTCGCAATTACAAAGATTAAGGCTGGACAATTTACCACACTGGTAGTGATTATGGGCAGTGTTGCAAGGGTAGTGGGTGGAGTTCTCTCTGACCTTTGGGGAGGGATCAGAGTTCTTAAAGTTATTTTTTTAGTTCTTTTTATAGGGGTGCTTTTAAGTAGCTTATTGCCCTCTATTTATTTTGCCACAGCCATTTTACTTTTGATTTTTGCAGCTTTAGGCACAGGCAATGGTTCGGTATTCCAATTGGTGCCGCTTCGTTTTCCTACAGTGACAGCAGTGGCATCTAGCATGGTGGGTGAAATTGGAGCTTTAGGAGGTGCGATTATTCCCAATGCAATGGGAATCTCTAAACAGCTTACAGGTAACTTTGCCTTTGGATTTATTACGTTTGCAGGGGTGATTGTAATTGCCCATTTTCTTTTAAGAAAAATGGAGAAAGAATGGGTTGGGGAATGGATAGATAGCACAGGAAAATTTTTGTCCTTACAAACCGTAACTCGCGTGCAAATGGCGCCGGCCATGGAGATATACTGATGTTTAGCGTTGGCACAAATCCTATAGAGAAGGTTAAAGCGGAAAAAGATGGTTTTGATATCTTAAATGAGATTGAAACAATCGCTTCAAAAGGTTATGAAAAAATTTCTCCTGGAGATGCGGAACGCTTAAAATGGATAGGTACTTTTTTAAGAAAAAGGACCCCAGGCTTTTTTATGATGCGGGTTCGGATTACCGGTGGAAGATCATCTGCTAAACAATTGACCGCTTTAGCAGAAATTGCAGAGAGATTGGGGAATGGAGTATTAGATATGACCACGCGCCAGCAGATTGAGTTAAGAGCTATTAAAATTGAGTCTGTTCCTCAAATTTTGAAAGCTTTAGAGAGTGTGGATTTAAATAGTTTGCAGACTGGCATGGACAATATTCGCAATGTGAATACTTGCCCTCTTTCCGGGTTAATTCCCAATGAACATTTAGACGCATATCCTTATACGGTTGAATTTACAAATCTTTTTTTAAAGAATAAGGAATTTACTAACCTTCCTAGAAAAATGAATGTAACGATCACTGGTTGTTTAGAAAACTGCACTCACCCAGAATCCCAAGATATTGGCTTAGTTCCTTCTTTAAAAAATGTGAATGGATTTTATCATAAAGGATTTAATGTGCTTGTTGGGGGGAAGATGGGTTCTGGAGGTTTTTACAATGCTCAAGATCTTGATCTTTTTGTTTTGCCGGAAGATGTGGCGAATTTATGCGCTGAAATCGTTTTAGTTTTTAGAGATCATGGTTTAAGAGGAGAAAGAACAAAATGCAGGTTAGCATTTCTTTTAGAGCTTTGGGGAGTTGAAAAATTTAGAGCTGAATTAGAAAAAACTTTTTTTGAAAAATATGGAAAAAAACTTTTAACAAAAGGAAAAGACTTAAGGAGAGAGATAGAAACAGACCATTTAGGGATTATTGAACAAAAGGGGATGGAACTTTATTCTGTAGGGTTGTGCGTGCCTGTTGGCAGGATTTTCTCAAAGCAGTTAAAAGAGTTGGCCAGAATTTCTGAAGTTTATGGAACTTCTGAAATTAGAATAACGCCTCAGCAAAATATGATTTTGGTGAATGTGCCTAAAAATAAATTAAATGCTTTATTGGAAGAGCCATTGTTGGCTCAACTTTCACCAAATCCAACCCCTGGCATGAAAGGTTTAGTGTCGTGCGTAGGAATTGACTATTGCAATTTAGCTCTGATAGAAACTAAAGGAATATCTCTTAAAGTAACAAAAGAGCTTGAAAAACGGATGGGAAAAGATGCTTTGAACCAGATCAAGATGAGGTGGTCTGGCTGCGCAGCTGGCTGCGGAAACCATCATACCGCGGACATTGGATTTCAAGGAATTAAAGCTAATATTAATGGAAAAATTGTGGATGCGGTTCATATTTTTGTAGGAGGAAAAACAGGAAAGGATGCCCGCGCGGCGGAAAAAATTATGGAGCTGGTTCCTTGTGATCTTTTGCCGGATGTTTTAGAGCTGATCATTAAAAATTTGAATTTGCTAAAGAATGTGAGGCGGGATATCGCAGCTGAAGCAAGAGTGGTGATGGTTCCAGCTAGTGGTGAATGAACCTTTGTTACAGGTGTAGTTGCCCAATTTGTTGAGAAATTAGAGAGAGTTGTAAACCAATTTTTTATTTGGAGCTATGCAAGCAAGGTGGTCATCACATATTAGAAAAGGAGGATAAGTTATGAAAATGATAAGAGCCATTATTCGGCCAGAAAAAGAGGAGGATGTGATCAAAGGATTAGAGCTAGCAGGCTGTCCATCCTTAACAAAAATGGATGTGTTTGGACGAGGTAAACAAAAAGGAATTCAAGTGGGCAATGCTGTTTATGATGAACTTGCCAAAACAATGATCATGGTTGTGGTAGAGGATTCCATGGTAGAAAAAGCGAGCGCTAGCATTAGAGAAACATGTAAAACAGGGAATTTTGGCGATGGCAAGATTTTTGTTTCACCGGTTGAGTCTGTGGTTACTATTCGCACAGGAAAACTTGGGATTTAATAAATCCCTGAATAGAATGAACTGGTTGAGGCAGATAGAGAATCATGACCCCACAGAAACAAAAACAGAGTTTAGAAACATCCTCTTTATTGCAGGATTTGCTTAAAGAACAAAATGATTTAACTGCGGTTGAGCGTTTTTCTAAAAGCAAAGAAGCAGGATCTCTGCCTGACCAGGCAAAATATTATCAAGAGCTCATTCCGCTTTCAACTCCAGACAAAGGAGAACAATATGGTTTTGAAGTTGACTTAGATGCTTGCACAGGCTGCAAGGCATGTGTGTCAGCATGTCATAACCTGAATGGTTTAGATGAAAAAGAAACTTGGAGAAGTGTTGGTCATTTAACCGGTGGAAGTGATAAAAATCCCGCGCTTTTTACAGTTACAACCGCTTGCCATCATTGTTTGGATCCAGCTTGTTTAACTGGCTGCCCAACCCAAGCTTATTTTAAGGATCCAAAAACAGGCATTGTCAAACATTTGGATGATCAATGCTTTGGCTGCAAATACTGCACTTTAACCTGCCCATATGAAGTTCCGCAATACAATCCCCGTTTAGGTATTGTGCGAAAATGTGACATGTGCCAAGATCGTCTAACTTCAGGGGAAGCTCCAGCCTGCGTGCAAGCCTGTCCAAATCAGGCGATAGAGATTAAGATTGTTAAACAAAAAGAGGTCATGGAAAACGCTGAAAGTAAATCCTTTTTGCCTTTAGCTCCAGATCCGCAAAAAACTTATCCCACTACGAATTATAAAACCAGCTCTCCTTTCCCAAAGAATTTGCTGCCTCAAGATTATTATTCCATTAAAAAATCTCATTCTCATTTGCCTTTAGTTTTCATGTTAGTATTAACTCAACTCTCCATTGGCGTTTTTACCATGAAATGGATTTCTAATTTTCTTTTGCAAAACTCGTTATCAGAGAAATATTCTTTTTTATTTACGGCTCTTACTTTTTTCTTAGGACAGCTTGCTATGGCTGCAAGTTTGTTTCACCTTGGGCGTCCTTTATACGCTTTTAGAGCTGTGATTGGATTAAAAACTTCTTGGCTAAGCAGGGAGATTGTGGCTATGACAATTTTTAGTTTTTTAACTTTTTCCTATGCTCTTTGTTTTTGTTTAAATCAATGGACAAGTTTTGTCATTCTTAAATCAGCTTTTAATCATTTAGAAACATTGACGGTACTTTGCGGTTTAGCTGCGCTTGGAACTTCAGTCATGGTTTATAGAGCTACCAAACGAGACTCTTGGGATACGAGCTTTACCGCCTGGAAATTTTATCTCACAGCCTTTGTCACTGGCAGCTCTTTTTTTCTTTTACTTTTAGATTTTTTTAGTTTTTATAATAGTGAAATATTTTTTAATCTTGGGCAAACTAGAAAATTTTTATTGCTCGCTATCTTAGGGGGAATCTTGTTAAAATTAAGCATAGAATCTTTAATTTTAAGTCATCTTAAGAATCGTCACTTAAATCCTTTAAAAAGAAGCGCGCTTTTACTTATTGGCGAATTGAAAAACGTTTTTAAAACAAGGATCTGCTGCGCTTTAGTTGGAGGAATTGGGATTCCTGGAATTCTTTTTTTAATGGAGGATTCTATTCAAATTTTTACTCTTTTGCTTGGATCAGCTTCTTTTATTCTTATCCTTGTAGGAGAACTTTTAGAGCGTTATTTATTCTTTACTTCTGAGGGCTCTGACAAAATGCCAGGAGGGTTTTCTTAAATCCGAACATTCAATTTTCTAGTGCCAATATTTGGGTTAAAAATAATATGGGAATTTTAAAGCAGTTTTTTTATCAGGAGTCTGGCCCTTTAACCAGGGAACTGCTTTTAGATCCTGGAAAATTTGGCTTAGGCATGGTTCCAGCTAACTCTTCTCCTGATGCAACCACAACGATGGTTTGCGGCTATTGTTCTGTGGGCTGCGGTTTGCGCATTCATCTTAAAAATAATGAGGCTGTAAATCTTTCACCTGATACAGATTATCCAGTAAACCTTGGAATGGCTTGTCCAAAGGGGTGGGAAGCTCTCTCTCCTTTAAAAGCAGCAGACCGAGCCACAACACCTTATTTGCGTTCTCCTGACAATAAATTAAAACCCATTGATTGGAATACTGCTCTTAATATTTTTACTCAACGTTTTAAAGCGATTCAGGAAAAATATGGAGCAGAATCAGTTGCTTTTTTAAGCACAGGCCAGATTGTAATGGAAGAGATGGCGTTTTTAGGAGCTTTAGCTAAATTTGGCTTAGGAATGGTTCATGGGGATGGGAATACTCGTCAATGTATGGCTACAGCGGTTGTGGCCTATAAACAATCTTTTGGTTTTGATGCGCCTCCTTACACATATAAAGATTTTGAACAATCAGATGTAATTATTTTAGTGGGATCTAACCTTTGCATTGCTCATCCTATTCTTTGGGAACGGATTTGCAAAAATCTTAATCATCCGGAAATTATTGTTGTGGATCCTCGTCTGACAGAAACTGCAATGGCAGCCACACAGCGCTATCCACTTCTGCCAAAATCAGACCTTTCTTTTTTTTATGGAATCGCGCGTATTTTAATTGAAAAAGGGTGGGTGGATCATTCCTATATTGAAAACCATACCAATGGCTTTAATGAATTTTCAAAACATCTTGAATCTTTTACGCCTGATCGAGTGAGCAAAGAAACTGGAATTTCTAAAGACAAACTTTATCAAATGGCTGAAACCATTCACAAAGGTCAAAGAGTCTCTTTCTGGTGGACCATGGGCGTAAACCAAAGCCATGAAGGAGTGCGCTTAGCGCAATCTTTAATTAATCTAGCTTTAATGACAGGGAACATTGGAAAACCAGGCACAGGAGCTAATTCTATTACAGGGCAATGCAATGCAATGGGCTCTAGGCTTTATAGTAACACCACGAATCTTTTAGGATGCCATGATTTTTTGAATGCTTTAGATCGTGAAAAAGTGGCTCAAATTTTGGGATTAGATGTTTCTAGGATACCTCAAGTAAATAGTTGGGCTTACGACCAGATTATTGAAGGGATTGGAGCAGGTAAAATTAAAGGGTTGTGGGTGATTGCTACCAATACATCTCATTCTTGGATTCATCAATCTTTTGTGAATGAATTATTAAAGGAATTGGATTTTTTAGTGGTTCAAGATATGTATTACACAACTGAGACAGCGCAAGTTGCGGATCTCTTATTGCCTGCAACTGGCTGGGGAGAAAAAGAGGGATGTTTTATTAATTCTGAGAGGAGAATTGGCAGGGTAAAAAAAGTGGCTAAAGCTCCGGGACAGGCTTTGTCTGATTTTAATATTTTTAGATTAATTGCAGAGCATTGGGGATGTGGAGAGCTTTTTAAGGAATGGAGCTCTCCAGAACATGTTTTTCAAATATTAAAAAGAATCTCTAAAGGAACTCCTGCTGATATTTCTGGAATTAGAGATTACGCCATGATAGACGAGGCTGGCGGGATTCAGTGGCCATATCCTGAAGGGTTAGAAACAAAAGAAAAAGAGAGGCGTTTATTTGAAGACGGACGTTACTATACAAAAGACTCTAAAGCTCAATTTATTTTTTCAGATCCACAGCCCATGAGCGAGATACCTTCCCAAGAATATCCATTTTTACTTTTAACGGGTCGGGGCAGCTCATCCCAATGGCATACACAAACCAGAACTAAGAAATCAGAAGTGTTAAAAAAACTCTACCCGCAACAAATTTACATGGAGATGAATCCAGAAGATGGCGAAGCCCGAGGGATTAAACCTAATTCTTGGGTTTATGTAGAGTCGCGCAGGGGCAAAATTAAAGCTAAGGCTTATTTGACCCCTACCATACAACTAGGACAGCTCTTTATCCCCATGCACTATCACACCACCAATCGCTTGACCAACCCCTCTTTTGATCCATATTCCCGCCAGCCTTCTTATAAGGCATGCGCTGTAAATGTGCGCAGGATTGAACATTGGGAAGGGGATGAGGAGGAGTGAATTAAATGCCGCAGACTAGCTCCGCAGCGCATTGGTTTTTGTTGAGGAAAAAAGGCAAATGAGTCAAAGGTTAAAATTTGAATCCACAGCGATCATCCTTTCTGGGGGGAAGAGCGAACGTTTTCAAGAAAATAAGGCTTTTGCAGACTGGCAGGGAGAGCCTCTTATTACCCATACAATTAAAAAATTAAAGGTTCTATTTTCAAAGATATTTTTAGTAACTAAAACCCCAGAAATCTATAAATTTTTAGAAGATAAGGAAGTTAGTTTAGTTGAGGATCAAACCTCTCTATTTCATGCTATGGGAGGAATTTATTCTGGTTTAATGCAGGTTAAAACTTCTTATGCGTTTATTTCAGCCTGCGATATGCCTTTGATTCAGCCAGATTTAATCCGGTTTCTTTGGCAGTCCAGAAAAGGTTATAAGGCAGTTGTCCCTATTTGGAGAGGTTTTTTCCAGCCGCTCTGCGCATTTTACTCTAAAGATTGTTTAAAAATTTTAAAAATGATGATTGAAAAAAAATCTTATGAACTAAATCTTTTGTTTGAAAAAATTCCCACTCATTTTATAAAAGAAAAAGAAATGGTTCTTTATGATCCTAAAGGGCTTTCCTTTGAGGACATAGATACTCCCTCTGATTATGAGAGAATTAAAAAAGTTTCTTTGAAATCTAAACTACCATTATAAAATTACTTTGGCGCATGCGAGTTTCGGGTTGAATCCAAATCATGTATAAAAATATGAACTCACTGAGTTTTTCACCTCCTGCCCCAACAACCCTAGATGGTTTTAAAAGGCGCGTTTCTTATTTGCGCGTTTCTTTAACGGATCGGTGTAATCTGCGCTGCCGTTACTGCATGCCTTTAAATGGAATTGAATTTTTTAAAAAAGAAGAAATTCTCTCTTTAAATGAATTAAAAAGGCTGCTAAGAATATTTAAAAGTCTAGGCGTTACTAAAATACGGTTCACTGGGGGCGAACCTCTTTTACGAACGGATTTGCCTGAAATTATTAGAGAAGCGGTTTTATTAGGAGTGGAAGATATTTCTTTAACTACTAATGCTCTTTTACTTTTTTCTCAATTAGAAAAATGTGTTGCTGCGGGTTTAAAGAGAATTAATATCAGTCTAGATACTTTAAGGCAAGATCGTTTTTTAAAAATTACAGGAGTTAAAGGATTAGAATCTGTATTAAATGGAATTTATCGTTCTTTAGAGCTTGGTTTAAATCCAGTAAAGATTAACGTGGTAGTAATGAGGGAATGGAATTTGGATGAAATTCCAGATTTTGTGAGGTTAGCTCAAGAATCTCCTCTGGAGGTTCGTTTTTTAGAGCTGATGCCTACAGCCAATAATTTTGAAGGCACTGCAGGAGTTAGTTTGGATTCTTTTGTTCCAATAGCTGAGATAAAAGATTGCGTGAAAAAGGTTGTTGTTCTTAATAAAGAAGAAGAATATTTAGGGGTTGCAAAAGTTTTTTCTCTTGTAAATGGAAAAGGTAAAATTGGATTTATTAGTCCAGTTTCTAATCACTTTTGTGAATCTTGCAATCGCATTCGCTTGACTGCAAGGGGGGAATTAAAGAGCTGCTTGCACGGATCAGATTTAATAGATTTAAGAACTCCTCTAAAGGCAGGCGCTTCTGATCAAGAAATATCCAGCCTCATTCAACAGGCTCTTTTGTTTAAACCTGAAGAACATTTTATCCGTCCCACTCATTTTCAAAGCCAATCTCTGCGCATGTCCCAAGTCGGCGGCTAAGTCACTCAAAGTCTAAGATTTAATACAGCATACATATGTATTGAAATCCCAAAAATCCTATGGTAATCTATACCCATGAATTCGAAAATCGAATCAATGATCCATAGGATCGTCGAGCAATTTCACCCGCAAAAAATTATTCTTTTTGGTTCCTATGCCCGAGGAACAGCTACAAAGGATAGCGATGTAGATCTTCTGGTGGTTTTGCCTATAGATGGTTCAAAAAAAGATTTGACGATTAAAATTAGAACATCTGTAAACGGCATGGGCATTTCAAAGGATATCTTTGTTGCAACGCCGGAAGATTTAGAGATTTATAAGGAGCTCATGGGCACTGTTATTTACTCAGCTTTAAAAGAAGGAAAGGTCTTGTATGAACGAGCGGCCTAATCAAGGAACGATCATTCAGCAGTGGGTTCAGAAAGCAGAAAGTGATTTTACATCGGCAAAGAAATTATTCACAGTTTCCGAAAATTGTTCCTATGATACAGTCTGTTTTCATGCGCAACAATGCGTTGAAAAATATATAAAAGCGCTCTTGTTGCACCATAGAATTAATTTTCCTAAATCACATGATATCGGAGAATTAATTGAGCTTGTTCCTAAGGGAGATCAAATTCCTCTCACGCCAGAGGAACAGTCAAAGATTTCATTTTATGCAATAGCGGGTAGATATCCAATTGATGGCGTAGAGGATCTTTCAAGGCATGACGCTGAATTGGGATTAAAAATAGCTGAAAAAGTAAGAAACTATATTAGGAATTACCTTAAAATTAACTAAGAATCTATTCCAGATTTTCATACTTCCTGCCATTAAACTGTCAATAACAAATAAGTTCCAGTAATTTTAAACTTCGCTCCTCAACAACCCATTTAGGATTCTCTTTCCTTCGTTTCCATAATATCGGAGAAGAGTCCCGTTTGAGTCACCTTTGAAGCGCGTAAAAAAAATGTCACAAATTTGTTGCAAAAAGTTGAAGAAAAGTTTTAAGTTTTTGGGGTAAGGTTTTAGAAGGATAGAGCAGTTAGACTGCTTGGGTTAATGTTCTATCGCCGACAATGAGGGCCTTATGAAAAAAATCAGCAAAAAACAGTGTGATTTTTGTCACTCTACCTTCCTCCCGGATGTGCGCGCTTGGCGGCAACAAAAAACTTGCTTTAAGGAAAGCTGCAGAAAAAAAAGAAAGTCCAGGGCTCAATTAAAGTGGTTTTTACGCCACCCAGACTACCACGAATCTAGGAAAATAAAGATTAAAAATTGGGCAAAGGACTATCCTGATTATTGGAGATTCTGGAGGAAGAGACATCCGGAATATGTGGAGCGGGATAATTTAAGACGCCAACAAAGTTACCAAAATTTGAAAATCTCCGCAAAACAAAATGGGATCATAAAAATTTCCGACCAGCCAGAAGTGAAAACCTTGCAAGTTCTACAGGAATTTTCCGCAAAACAGAACCTGATTTACAGACGATTAGAAACTTTATTTAATGTACTCTCTCAAAAGAGTTCCCCGCAAAGTAAAAGCATATAGTTTAACCCATCTCTAAAAAGCATAATAATCAAATTAAGAATCAGTGTTTGTTTGCAAATGATATTGGAATAAAACCCTAAAACTAAAGGTTGAAGTTCAAGATCAAAATATTTTTTAGTCTAAAGGAAAGCTCTCTACAGTTATGATTCAGGATACCATAAATAAGCTTGGTTGCTCTCTTTAAATTGTTTCAGTCATTAGGCTTCCTTTTACTTTTTATAGTCTTAAAAGCAAATTTTGCTTTTTCTTTACAGCCTGCTTCTAATCTGGAAGATACAGACCACCATGGCACAGATTGGGTCATTGAGATAGATACAGTGATCGCAGGAGAACATAGGAATATAAAAAATTTTATTATCCAATCAGGTGTTAAGGTACTGGTTTGGCCAAGCACAGTTACTGCCAGTCCTTGGCATGGGGCAAGATTTGGAAAACTTGAACTTCATGCCAGCACCATTAAAATTAATGGAAAACTTTCCGCTAATTCTAGCGGATCCGGCATAGGCGGTTACCCTCGCGGAGCTGGAGAAGGTGGAGGAAGATTCCCTAGCAATGGAGCTGGCCATGCGGGTTTTGGAGGCTCTAATTCTTATGGGAAGGATATGGCTGGCAGCTCTTATGGCAAAGAGGATGAATCTTATTTTAATTTTTCTCAAACCCTTGAAACAGGATCAGAAGGAGGGGGTGGAGCCTCATACCCAGGAAGAGGGGGAGGATATATTTTTTTATCCGCATCTTCCATTACGATCAATACAATAGAATCCAATGGTGGAGATGGCGGAAACCTGAATTACAATGATTTTGGTTACCCGGGAGGAGGCGGCTCAGGAGGCGCGATTCTGATAGATGCGCATTTTATACAGATAAAAGCTATTTCTGTTAAAGGCGGAAATGGAGGTTATGCTGCAAGGAGCGAGTATGCTAATGGCGGTGGAGGAAGCGGTGGAAGGATTAAGATTTTTTACAATTTTTTAGAAATCAATCGTTCCGATGTTAGTGGAGGAAATGGAGGAATACAAAATTACTATTGTTCCAATTGCAGAACCGGGCAAGAAGGATCTTCAGGCTCTTTTTATACAAATAGAAAACCAACTATTCCAATCCTTCAAAAACCATTGACAAAATCATTTGTAAAAAAGTCTCCTTCCTTTCAATGGATGATTAGTTCAGATTTGGATAACACAGCAAATCCCATTTCTTATGAAATGGAAGTTTCAACAGACCCAATATTTAATTCTGTCCTATATGGCGCTAGCCTTTTTGATTCTATTTTGGATTCAGAAACATCATTTAAAGAAGGAATAAATTATTATTGGCGGGTTCGCTCTTTTGACCAACATTCATTTTCAGACTGGTCAGATTCAAGGATGTTTGTATCTGTTTCCACGCCTACCGGCGTTTCCATGTCACGCGTAGCTAGTTCTAGTTTTACCTTAACTTTTGGCCTTAATAATTTAGATGAAAATGATGCGGAAACACCTTATAAAATATTGGTTTCATCAAAACCAAATTTTGATAATGCGCTCTTTTCTAAAGAAGTTCCAAAAAAATTTGGGGAACTTGAGGTGAGTAATCTTCTTCCAAATACAACCTATTTTGGAAAAATATGCGCTCTCCTCACTGATGGATCTGAACTATGTTCATTGATTAACGAACCTGTCACCCATGCTGTACCTCCTAATAATATTGGTCTCTCTTTACTGACTTCCAGTTCCGTAAGGGTATCATGGGAAAATGGCGATAACCCAAAAGGGACTTCCTATGTTGCGCAAATTTCTAGTTTCAGCGACTTTAGCAATGCTTTGAGTTCAACTACCAATGAATTTTCTGTATTCTTTAATCGCCTTTTTCCTAATAATACATACTATCTAAGAGTGGCGGGAAAGAATTGGATGGGAATAGAAAGTTTTTCCACAACAACTATTTTTGTCACATTGCCTAACCTGCCAGCTCAGCCAGTTTTAAATTTAGTTGGCATGAATGTTTTAAACCTTCAATGGAACACAAATGATAATCCTGAGGGGACAGAATATTTAGTGGAAGTTTCAACTAAAAACAATTTTGATTTTTTTGCGCAATCTAGCCTTTGGACAAAAGAAGCAAATGTTAAGAGCGCTTTTTTGCAGCCAAACACGACCTATTGGTTTAGAATTAAAGCTAGAAATCAAATGGGTTTAGAAACAGATTATCTAATTTTAAAAGCAACTGTAACTTTGACTGAATCACCGCCCGTGCCTCAACTAGTCGCGGGCTACGATGAATTAAATTCATTAGGTTATTTTGTAAGAGTATTTCCATCTTTTGGCAATAACCATCCGCAAACAGAGTTAGCTATTCAAAATCTGGAAACAGGCCAATATCTTCAGGGCAATGGAACTACAGACATTCTTCCAATTTGGAAAACAAAAAAAGATTGGGAATCAGCTTTAATTTCTAATGCAGAAGGAGTGTTAAGCGGTCTAGCAATTTATCGCTATCAGGTTTATGCAAAAAATTTTGATCAAATCGTAAATAGCAGCCCTTCCCCTCCAGTCTCTGCTATAACCCCGCCAGAACCTCCTTTGAACCTTAAGGTAAAGGAAAAAGATGACAGCTCATTAGAAGTCTCCATTGACCCTGTGCCGGGAGCTGATAAGTATTGGGTCTATTCTGCAACCTGGGCTAGAGCTTCTTCTTCTCAATATCTCCATATTGGCACTATTACCCCTTCAGCTATAACTTATAATGATGACCTAGATGGAAGCGTTCCTGACCTGCCTACAATAAAGTTGGTTAAAGGTTCTACCACGCAATTATTTTTATCTTGGGATACTCCTTTAATCTTGCCAAGCGAACCTCGGTATTATCGAGTGACTGCAGTTGACAATTTTAACCGTTCTGGAGAAAAAAGCTTGATTGCTATGGGAGCATCTCAAGTAACTCCTGTAATAAGCGACTATGGTATTTTTAGAAACAATCTTTTTTTAAGCTCTACCACAGCGCAATCCTATACAGATAGTAATCTTTCTCCTAACACGACTTATCAATATTCCATTGCGGCAAGATCAAATGAGAATCGCGTTGGAAAGCCCGCAACTTATTTTTTTTATACAGACTCTGAAGGACAACCTCATGAAAATTTAAATCCTAATGAAGAAACCCTACTTATTTTAGGAGTTGAAACTTATGATTCTGATAATGATGGTTGGGGGGATGCGATCAGGATCATCTGCAATCTTCCTCTAGATACCTCTTTAATTAACCCCTCTGAATTTATAGTTACAGCTAGTCCGTCCCAACCAGCAATTAAGCTCATAAGCAGCCCTCAAATTTTTGGAGATACCAGAATTTTTTATATTGTGACTCAAAGCAGTTTTAGTTCTTCCACAGAACCCAAAGTAGAGTTTATTGGGAATAGTCTGCCTAGAAACGATGGAAAATATATTTCTCTTGAAAAAAAGATTTATACCGCACTAGATCGTTTAGCTCCAAGACTAAATAAAGTCAAAGCTGCCACACTTGAAAATTCCAATCAAACCGTGGTTCAGGTAACTTTATCTGAAGGAGTACCAGAAAACCAAGCCTTAAACATAAGTTCTTGGAGAATAGAATCCCCAGTTGGTAAAGTTTTAGATATTAAGCCCAGCGCCATCTATTACGAGAAAAATTCAACCGAGGTAAAACTAATCCTTCCCATCTCTTTGCCAAAATCTAATTCTATTTTGGTTCAAGGTCTAAATCTCCAGGATTTAAAAGGAAATAAGAGTACTGCTGCTTTTGCCACAGCTCCTTCCTTATTAGGCGCTTTTTCTTTAGATTCTAGCGCTGCTAATGCAGGACGTAAACCTTATGGCAGAGCAGTTAATCCAATTGAGCCCATTACCGTATATTTTGACAGAGAGATGGATACAAACACCCTATCCTCTGGTTTAAGTTTAAGGATGATTAAAGACAGCGCTGGAAAACTTAAAAACAGTTCTATACACGGGCGCGTTTCTTTTTCCTCTGAAGCTAAAGAATGTAAATTAGTTCCACAAGAGCCTTTTGAGAGAGGAGCTACCTATCGTGTTACAGTTTCCACATCCGTATTAGATTCTTATGGATTCAACGCGGGAAAAGAGATTTTTTGGGAATTTAAAACAGCGCTGGACAGATCTGTGCAGAATAGTGTTGTGCCATACGACCATTTAAAAGTAATCATAAATCCCGGAACATTTTTTGAAGATATGGGGATTACTGTAAATTTAGATCCTCTTCAGAACGGAGAACAAGCTGAGAAAACTGTTTTATTAAAAGCAATGGAGCTAGAAAAAAGAAGGGGCGCTGGGTTAGGCGCAGAACACCACTATCCATTAAGTTCCATGATGTTTGAAATTTTTGCTGAGAATAGTTTTGGGAAAATATTGAAAGGGGAATTAGGGAATAACGTATTTTTTTCAATTGTCTATTTGGATCAGGACAATGATGGGGTGATTGATGGCTCAAACCCGCAAATTAAAGCTAAGAGTTTAGAGTTTTACCGTTTGGATGAAACAAAAGGCGAGTTTGTAAGGTTGGAGGGAACAAGGATAGATCCCATACAAAAAACAGTGAGTGTCGCTGTCAACCATTTCTCGATCTTTGCTGTGATGAGTTCAATTCAAGCTGAAATTAGTCAAGTCCGAATGGGTCCAAACCCTTGGGAAGTTTCTAAATATTCTTATCTTACGTTAGATTATCTTCCTCTTGGAAGCGAGATTGATGTTTATAGGGTTACAGGTCAAAAAGCAGCTTCTCTAAAAGCGAATGAGAGTAGTGGAATATTAAAGTGGAATGGCGCAAATGAAGATGGCGAGCCTTTAGGCAGCGGGGTCTATTTTTTAGAAATGAGACATGAAGGATCAAAAAAGAGAATTCCTCTTACTTTAATTCGATGATAACTTGTGAAAACATTCAGGAGATAAGACAGGTCAATTTATTCACTTCTTTAACACGAATATTCCATTTTTTAATATATATTTCGGTTGTAAAATTCATTTTCATTTTCGGAGCGCTTTGTTCTGGCATTGGCGCTCAGGTGAGAGTTGGTTTGGCTGTAGAAGGAGCTCAATTTTTAAAGTTAAAAACCAGCGCAAGGTTAGAATCTTTGGCGGGAGCAGGCACAGCCCAAGGCCAAGAACTTTCCAATTTGTCCATAAATCCAGCAACAAGTTCTCAATTAAAATCCAAAGAGCTTTTTTTTAGTCAAGGGTTTTTATTTGAGAATGTTAAATTTTCTTTTCTTTCCTATTGCCATCCCACAAAATGGGGGAACGCGAATATGGACACTTTCTTTTTGAAATACGGGGAATTTGATTCAACTAATGAAGATAGAGAAAAAATAGGGACACAATCCCCTAAAGATTTTTTTATTGGTTTCGGCTGGTCAGCGAATGGAAAGAAATTTCATTTGGAAGAATTAGATCTAGGATTTTCGCTAAAAACAATTCATTCAGATTTAGGAATAAAGAGCGCAAACGCTTTTAGTTTAAGTTTAGGAGCAATTTACAAAACTGCTTTTGAGGGTTTAAATTTAGGATTCGCCATGAATCATTTAGGGTCATCTTTAAAATATGATAGGGAAGAGCTAGCGCTTCCTAGAACTCTTCGTTTTGGTTTAGGTTTTTCTGGCTGGGAATTATCTTCATTCTCCGCAAAGCTCAATAGTTTTGTAGATGAGGTTTTGGAAAGGGATGGAAGCGCTTATAGTTTGCTGGGGATTGAGCTGACTTTACTTAAATTATTAAATTTTCAGATGGGTTATGCAGGTGAAGAAGGTTTTCAAAACCGTTTTCGTTATGGTTTTGGCATAGGCGCCCAAGATCTTCAGTTAAATTATGCTGCCTCCCCTTTAGGCGGTCTTGGAACAAAACATCTCATTTCATTAAAATTGCGTTTTAGCAGCAAACTTTGGAATTTAAAAACATTGTTGTCGAGAAAGATTGAAAAAAGCGTACTGCAAAAAGCAGATGGGGATGAGCAAAATTCATACGCCTTAACTCAAAAAAGAGAGCTGCGTGATTTAAGTTTTCATGCGTTCAAAAGCGACACTGCTGATCCAACTCAGGCAAACTTTGCTCTTCGCAATGAATTTGCAACTCTTCAGGAGAGAGCAGTTAATAAATTAGAATCCACAGATTCTTTACTGCAAGAAGTTAAGAAACCGATCAAAGATGATAAAACTGAAATTAAATCCTCCTCACTTTCTAAAGGTCTTCCAGATTTAGGAGCAGAATATGATAGAGCTTTAAAGTTCATGAGTCAGAGAAATCTGAATGAGGCTATAAAACTATTAAGGAATATCCATGTTCAGAACAAGACGTATGAAAAGGTTTCCAAAAAATTAGTTGCTTGTCTAGAAGCGCGAGTGGTTCACTATTATGCTAATCGGCAATATGAAGAAGCGATGAAAGATATTTTAGAGGGATTAAAGATAGACCCTTTTAATGAACGATTAAAAGCATTTTACGGAAATACGGAAGAGATGTTAAAGACCGCAGAGTTCTCTCCCAAAGGGATAGGTACTAAATAGATGTTTTGGAAATGGAGGTTTTAGGTTAAGTTTTCTAGTGTTTCATTCAGGCTGAATGTTTATGACTCATTCCATAAATCAGGTTGGGGTTTCTAAAAGAAGTTTGAGGTTTAAAGTTAGCTTAGCCTCTATTTTTTCTATTTTTGTCTTTGGTTTGAGCACAGGAACTTATTTCCTATATAAGGAAAGAAATATTCGGATTGAAGGGCTTAAATCAGAAATTATTAAAACTTCAAGTTTTTTGGTGCAGCAGGCTTATATCCTTTTAAAGCAGCCGCAAGAATCCTCTTTATTAAACGCCACTCAAATTGTTCATCAGAATGTGTCTCAAGGAAACTTTGCCTTTGTGGAGATTGTAAAACCAAATGGAAAAGTGATTGTGCCATACGATCCACTAGATTTAAATACCATTCCTACTCGCAGCAACGCGATCAAAAATGGCCCTTGGGGAAGTTTGGCGTTGGGACAAAATATTCTGATTCAAGAAGCTCACTATCCAGATGTAGGATCTGTGATAGAAGGTCTTTTTGGAATCGTTGAGAAAAATAGGATCCTTGGCTATTGTGTTTTAGGAGTTAGCAAAAAACCAATTCAGACCGCGTTCAGAAAAAGCATGATTGCAACCATGACCTTGCTTTTAATTCTATTAGGAATTTCTGTTGCTCTTTCCTGGACATTAAGCCGTATTGCTACAGCTCCTGTGCTTGAGTTAGCTAAGAGAATCTCTAGCTTTAAGGAAACAGAGCATTGGGATCAACTCCAGGTTACTGGCACAAAGGAAGTAGAAATACTCTCTTCCAGCCTTCAAAATTACATTTCAAAAAATAGGCATTATGAACTTTCCATGCAAGAGACTATTAAGGAAAAAACAAAAAGTTTGGAAAAAACTAAGAGCGAAATGAAAGCGGTGTTGGACTTATCTAACCGTTTAAGCCGGGTTTTAGATTTAGACGGGTTGGCAAGAGAGTTAATTGAAACAGCTAAACAGATTGTTTATTGCAATGAGGCTTTTATTTTTTTAAAAGACAAAGAAAATCAAGAATCAATTAGGCAAATACCCAGTACAACTGGAGACAAAAAGGAACTGATAGTTTCCCTTAATTTGATTCAGGCGGTATTGCGTAAAGGGGAAATGGAAATGATTCCAGATACCAGTTCTTTAATTTATAAGGAAAAGTTTGATCCTCTGATACGTTCTTCCGTGCTTGTCCCGATACTTAGTCCTAATAGGGAAAGTTTAGGCGTTCTTTTTTTGGCCATGACAGGAGAATCACAATTCGATCAAGATGAACTCCTTCGTCTTAAAGGGGGAATGAAAACCGTTGGGGTGTTCTTTGAAAATGTATTGCTTTTTTCTGAAAAGGAAAGACTTTCTAGGCACGATTCCATGACTGGTTTACTGAACCGTCAGAACATTATGGAAGAGGTATATAAAGAGCTCTTAATGGCTCAAAGGAGGAATGGCTCTCTTTACATTCTTTTGGCAGACATTGATCACTTTAAGAAGATCAATGACACCTATGGGCATTTGGTTGGTGATAAGGTGATTAAAGAATTTTCTAGAATTTTAAGTAGTTCTAGAAGAGTAGGAGAACATACCGGCAGGTTTGGCGGGGAAGAATTTTTGGTTGTTTTACCTAATACAGATTTAGACGCTGCTCTAGCTGTGGCAGATAAAATTAGTTCTCAAGTCCACAAAAGTTTGATCCAACTTGGCATTCCCGAACCTCTTACTTTTACAATTTCAATTGGAATTGCGGGGATTCCTCAAGATGGTTCCAGCGTAGAGGAACTGATTAATAAAGCGGACAAAGCTTTATATCTAGCTAAAGCTAAAGGGCGCAATCAAGTAGTGGTTTGGAATCAGAAATTAGATCAGCGGATGCCAGAACTATTTTTATCTTAAGGATTCCTCCCAAAATTTTCCTGCCTGGATGGAAATAATTTATTATTGTAGTTTTAAAAGATGAAATTTATACTTTTTATAAACCAATTGCTTTCAATATAAAAGGAGAATAATCAAAAATGTCTTTTCCTATTGAATCAGTAGAAAATAAGATTTTTTTAATTCGCGGGCAGAGGGTAATGTTGGATAGAGATCTTGCAGAACTTTATGGAGTTACTACAAGAATACTGAATCAAGCTGTAAGAAGAAATAAGGAAAGATTTCCAGAGGACTTTATGTTTAAATGTTCACTAAAAGAATTGAACTTTTTAAGATCACAAAATGTGATCTTAAAAGAGGAGGGTCGTGGAAAACACTCAAAATATCTACCTCTTGTATTTTCTGAACATGGAGTGGCGATGTTGTCTTCGGTATTGAATAGCAGGAGAGCGATTCGGGTTAACATTCTCATTATGCGCGCTTTTATTAAACTAAGACAAAGCGCGATCATTAATAAGGAACTTGCAAATAAAATTGAGGATTTAGAAACAGAAGTTAGATTGAAATTAAAAGCACAGGATGGAAAATTCCAACAAATCATTGAGGCTATAAAAAGATTAATGATTTCATCAAAAAAACCATCAATTAAAATTGGATTTAGAACATAATTTTTCTACACAAGGTTTAGTGAGACATCTTTTTATGATGATCTGATAGTTTAATAATGGTAAAACCAATACCAGCGACTAAACAAGCTGCGAGCAAAGTAATTGAAAACCACGTCATTAAATTTAGTATAACCGTATCTGCAAATTTTGTCAAGAAAAATGTTACAAAAATGTTGCAATTTGTTTAAGAAAATTTATAAAGGTTCTGTTACACTTGGATTGTAAGATGAAACTGTCTAAAATCAAAAAAGGTGAAATCAAATGAGTGAATCAGAAATAATTCAAGTGGAGTATGAGGCGATTAAGAAGTTCTGCCAAGGGGACAGAAAACTTGCCTTAAGGGTTATCCAAGAGTGCGGAGAAACCATGAGGAATTACTTTAAGGTTAAATCACCCCTTAAGGTCACATCAGATGAGCTTTGCGGCATTATAGAAGCTGAATTAAAGGTAAAAGTTGAAAAATAAGTGAATTTTTTAATAGGGTTTTTAAGAAAATTATGAAAATGGCAAAAATTGCGCATTTAAGAGTTATGTGTTCTGTAGTCTTTAAAAGAGGATATGGGAGCATTAAAACAGGACAGTCGTAGTAGTAATTTTCTTTTTTTGGTACTTTTTTTCTTTTGTTAATTT